>Ga0335075_10000039_pt1 | contig 273289 bp, 249 predicted proteins | sample Lox_Sample_24_FD_206723 | JGI IMG/M metagenome (GOLD analysis project Ga0335075, IMG submission 206723) | Soil microbial communities from Loxahatchee National Wildlife Refuge, Florida, United States - Lox_Sample_2.4 | ecosystem: Environmental > Terrestrial > Soil > Wetlands | place: USA...
CTTCAGATTACGCGAGCGCAAAAAGGCGGGAATCAAACTGCCGGCGGCCAAAACCGCGGCCAAGGTGGGTCAAAATTAAACCGGCGATCTGACGGGTAGGTGGGTCAATTTTCAGCCGGCGTTTACAAGCGGTTTGATGTTGACCCGCTTTCGCGGAGGATTGCGATTTGGACATCAGGCGGCTTGATTCATCCGCCGCTCGTAATTGTTGGGCGAGAGATAGCCGAGGGCTGAATGCCGGCGATGCGGGTTGTACCAGCCTTCGATGAAGTCGAAGATAGCGAGCGAAGCCTCACGATGTGTTTTGAAGGTATGCTGCACGAGAAGCTCACATTCGAGCGTTGCATTGAAGCTTTCGCACATCGCATTGTCATAGGCGTCGCCAACTGACCCCATTGATGGCTTCACGTTTGCTTCGCGGCAACGGGCGCCAAAGGCGATCGATGTGTACTGACAGCCTTGGTCGGGATGATGGATAACGCCATCGGGTTTTCGACGGTAGATCGCCATGTTGAGCGCTTCAAGAACGAGCTCAGTTCGTAAATGATTGGCCATAGCCCAACCGACGACGCGCCGGCTGCAAGCATCGAGCACCACGGCGAGATACAGGAAGCCTGCCCAGGTCGGAATGTACGTGATGTCGGCGACCCAGAGCCGATCGGGACGATCGGCGCGGAAATTACGGTCTACCAGATCTGGCGCCGGTCTCGCGTCATGATTGCGAATCGTTGTCGTCGTCGATTTCCGACGAGAAGCGCCGAAAATACCGCGTTCGCGCATGAGCCGCGCAACGCGCTTTCCAGAGATCGCAACGCCATCTTTGCGCAGTTCGAAATGAATGCGTGGGCGGCCGTACGTCGATCGCGACTTTCGATGAATCGCTTCAATGCGATCGCCGAGCAGAAGATCGCTGCTACGCCGCTGCGATGGCGGCCGCTTGCACCAAGCGTAATATCCGCTGACCGAGACGTCGAGCAATTGACAAAGCCGTGAAACAGCATGCATCGCCTGATTTGCTTTTATGAATCCGAAGAGCGCTCCGTCCTCGGTCCTTGGAAATTGGCGGCATTCCCGGAGTTGTGTTCCGAAACCACAATGATGTAGTTTGAGGTGATCCTGGGGCTAAATAACTACATCCGAAAAGAACGTTCTCAGCGACACCCTCGCCCCTGTTGAGCACCCTAATTTGTACCGGATGATCACCAGATAGCGCAAGGATGATGTCTGGCTCTGTCTCAAGTCGATATGTATATGTGCTAGTAGTGCAGCTTACGATTGATATCACCAGCGCGAGTCCTGCAACGACACTCTCTATACGTACTCCGCGCCTCACTTTAACGGGAGTGCCCTCGTCGGGACCGTTCGAATTCATATCTTCACCACGGAGCGGGGATTCGTCAGTTCGCTCGCAGCATCCGGCTTAGTATATCTCACAGGGCTAGTTCTTTCGCACCATCCAGCGTCGCAGCATGTCGAAGTCGAAGCTACCAACCGGGTCGGCATAGAAGGCATTCCGGGCCCTCAAGGAGCGACTCGAAATGCGCGGTGATGAAGCAGAGCATGCCCAGGGTCAGCTTGCCAAGGGCACCGCGATAATGCACCGACTAGATGCGGCGCATCGCTTCGTTGTAGGCGGCGTCGTGTTCGTTGATCGCGAGAATCAAGACCGTGCGCGCCTTCTCGTCGATCGTGAAGACAGCGCGCCACACGTTGCGACCAACCGCGAGTGCGGCGGCGCGCGCCTTTTTCAGCCGGCGCTTCTTCTTTGGGTAGACCTTCGGATCGCGTTCAAGTTGTTCGATCAGTTCGCCGAGTGACGGAACGAAGAATTCGTTCTCGAGTCCGTATTCGATGATCAGTTTTGCGACTTCCCGATGGAGCTTAACGCCCCACTGGTCTGCCCGCTCGGCTGTATCGATCGAGTCCGTTCGCTTGGTCGATTGCGCCGAAGAGCTCTCGCGCGTCAACGAACTCATCGGCGGAAGCGCTGGCACGACGAGCGAGGTCGTCGTCGTCCACGACGTCAGGCTTCGCTGGAATGAAGAGCTCGGCGATTGGGACTCCGAGGGCGTTGGCGATGCTGTCGACGACGTCGACGCCGACATCGGCTTCTGCGCGCTCGATTCTTGAGATGGTTTGGCGAGAGACGCCTGCTCGCTGCGCGAGGTCGTCTTGGGAGAATCGGGCTTTTGCCCGTCCGATAATGACATTGGTTCGTAGAACCTCCCGAGCGTTGGGCGCTCGTGGCTTGGCCATGGCTGTGGAATCGTGCATCGTGACCTTTCAAACGGCAGTGGGTGTGGGCGACTGCCCGCCCTGGTGGATGAGGGCGACCGTAGGCGCCCCTCGTTTTCTCGGTACGAATGTGAACCGGCGCTTTGAGCCAGGAGGCTCTAAGCGAGGTAATTGTACCACATAGTTGTCAATTCGAGTAGCCCGGGTGCGGGAAGGGGCTTGGCGGACGTGATTGCCTTATGATACATAAATGTGATCACGTGATCACATTTATGTTATACTCTCCGAACCATGCCAAAACGCAGCGAAAGCGATGGGCTCCGCCTCTTTGGGGCTCCGGCGCGCAGCCGGGCGCTTCTTGCGATCGCGCTGCTCGAGCAGACGTACCTGCGCGAGCTCTCGCGCATCGCGGGTGTGTCATTTCAGAGCATCGTGCGCATTGTCGACGATCTTCAAGAGCAGGGAGTTGTCTCGACACTAATGCGCGGGCCGCAACGAATCGTTACGCTCAATCCGTCGTTCTTTGCGTACCGTGAAGTTCGCGACTTGCTACTGCGCCTCGCGCCGACAGAGCCACGGATGGTGAAGACGATTGAAGATCTTCGTCGGCGGCCACGGCGTCGCACGAAAGAAGTGTAGTGGCCGCGCCCATCACGCCCAACTCGACACTGACCGACGTTTGCTTCGCGGTTTGCACAGCGCTTGATGCCGTGGGGACTATTGCGGTCCTCACGGACGGGAGCGCCGCGACCTATTACGCACCAGAACGCTATCAATCGCGCGACGCTGACTTTATCCTGACAATGTACCGCGTGCGCGAAGCCGGGCCGGCAGCGCTCGAGCAGCTTGGTTTTTGCGTCGGCGAAGACCAGATCTATCGGCACGAGCGGACGAAATTCACACTGGAATTTCCGCACGGGCCACTCGCAATCGGGGCCGAGTTGATTAAACGCTATGAGACAGTCAGACGTGACGACCAAGTGCTCCACATCATTTCGCGGACGGACTCTGTCCGCGATCGCCTCACTGCGTTTTTCCATTGGAGCGACCGCAGTGCGCTCGTCACGGCCCTTGGCGTGGCCGAAAGTGGCGACATCGATCTCGCCTCCATCAAAGCATGGAGCGAGCGAGAGGGTGAGGCCGATAAGTTCCGCGAGTTCAGCGACCGGCTGCGCGATGATCGCAGAACGGGCCGCGATCACTAATTTCCATCAGGTCCTTGCGTCGCTTATTTACAGCTGAAGATGCCGCCAGAGTTTGTGATGAGAATGTTCCTGTTTGCCAGGTATCTCGTACGCGCGAATTAAGGCGGCGCCATTCGATCAGCGCCAAAAGGACCTAAATGAATGAAAGCGCCGCTCCCTTTTTAAGACCGGCGCTCTTCGCAAGGTGCATCCTCGCCGGAATCGGATTAAGACATCGTGAACACTCCGACAAATGGCCGAGCCGGCTCGCCGAGATGTTCATGCTCGGCACATCTTACGCGATCTCGATGACCTGGCTGCACTCCGCAGGAATCCCTTGCTCGCCCCCTATGCGGACGAATCGCACGATCGGTTACGGGCGCGGATCATCGGCGCGGTGGAGAGCCTTCGTCCAGCCGGTTCCATAGCGAAAGCGTCAAATCGCCGCTACCGGCTGCACCAAGTCCTGGTCCGGTGCGAACTCCAGGGCGAGTCGCACAAGGCGGTGGCCGCCGAACTCGGCATCTCGCGCAGCCAGTTCTACGCCGATCGCCACGAGGCGTTTCTCCGCATGGCGAACGCTCTCGATGGATCTTTTGCCACGCGGCCGGTCGAGACACCGCTCCTTGATCCGCTGACGCTGCATCACGAATATATCGAAATGCTCTTCAAGCAGGGCCGCTTCGACGCCGCGTGGCGCGAGTCGCTCCGCGTTTTGAACGTAGTGCGCGGGCAGTCAAGGGAAATCGAGGTATGGGCGACCGTGGCGGACGCCGCGCGCATCCTGGGCAATATTCGGCAATCCGTAGAGGCGATACATCAGCTCTCCCGCATCGCGTCGACTTCTACGAATCTCGAGATGCGTCGCGAAGCGGCGCTGCGCGTCGCGACTTCCGAGATCGCGCTTGCCGGCGTGCAAGGACGATTCAACGTCGCGCTGGAGCGTTTCGACCGAGCGGTCCGGGACGCGGACGTTGAGCGTACGCTGAGCGCTCGCGACGCGACGCGGTTCGCGATTTTGCTCGGCTTTGGAGCCGAGATCTGCATCGGATGCGGGCAATGGCAACGCGCGCAGACATTGCTACATCGCGCGGCAGGCCTCATCGATTCATCGCTGGCTCCGTACGGTAGCGCGTACCTTCAGCGTCTGCGCGCCAGAATCGCGCAGGAGCGCAACGGTGACTCGGCAGGATGCGTGCAAGATCTACAAGATGCGCTGGTGGCGCTGCAGCACCATAAGCATCTTCCGGACCTCGCGATGGGCGTGGTCGAGTACGGCATCGCGCTCGCGGCAACCGATCGGCCCAAAGCGATGGAGTACATCGACTACGGCCTTGCCATGGCCAAGGAGGTGTGTGGCTTCGACCGGTTTGCGGTGCTCATCGCGAATGCTGCACCGCTGCTTCAGGAACGCTCCGGCCCCGACACGACGCTTCGCGAAATTGCGGAAGTGAGAATGCGCGCACCGCTTTCGGCGCGCGCCGACTATCTCATCAACGTCGCGGAGTCGGATGCGCGACTCGCGCGCGGTGAATTTGGCCTAGCGTCGGAAATCGGCATTAGCGCAGGGCAATCACTCGAAGATGCGGCGCTCTTTCCCGCAGCCGCGAAGGCCCGGCTCATCGCCGTCGAGGCATTCGCGCGCGACGGTAAGAAGGTGAAGGCCAAGCAGTTGTTCCGAAAATCGAAAGACTTTTTGCACGCGTACGCCGACTTCGCTACGCGTCAACGCGCCCGCCGTTCTGGACTCTTTCTGGACTCCTTGCGGCAGTAGCCAAACTTACGGCACAGAACCCAGCCCGGATAAATTTGTCCGTGGAGGGCTTCTACCACCTTGTTACTTCGACGAATACGACGCGTCGGCACCTTGCTAGTGCCGCTAGGCGTCCTAGCATTTGCTGCCTGCGGGGGAGGCGGAAGCACACCAGCAACACCCGGGGTCGTTACGACGCCGAATCCCGGCGCATCGGCGCCGAGCCCGAACGCATCGGCTTCGGGTGATACGTTTACCTATTCAGGCTCGCTTTCCCAAACAGTGACGCTATATGCGACGCCGCCGCCGGATCCGTCGCTGTATGGTGGATCGACCCCGCTGCCCACGTCGACGCCGTGGGTCAGCACGACGAATCAAAGCGTCACGCAAAACGTTGCGGTTTCGACCGGTCAGTCGTTCGACGGCCAGAGTAACTTGACCGAGTTCACGGCGAACGAAACGGACGCCGGTCAGTTGCAAACGACGACGACCGCGTCGCAAGCATATCTTTCGTACGTCACCGACGCAACGCGAACGAACGGCATCGACGTGACCGAGATCGGCACGTCGTCTTCCGATTCGAACGGCGTCGCGACGCAAACGATCTTCGGAACCGGTAACGGCGTCGTCGAGGAGCTGCCGTTCGTGTACGGCGGCCAATGGACGAACACCGCGACGCGCACCGATACGGAAACGGACCCTGACGACGAGAACATCACGGCGGCGTACAACGCAGACGGGACGTATCAGGAACAGTTCACGTACCCCGAAGGCGGTACGGCAAGCGCACTGACCCGAGACGACGGCAGCGGCGTCTACGACGTTCCGATCGAGGGTGACGCGGCTGGAGAGACGTCTCTCAGCGTGGAGGCTCCGTCCGGCGGGCAAATCACGGTCGGCCTAAACATTCCGGTCGCAGATGAGGCGGCTGCATTTTCGGTTCCGGATTGGTATCCCGTCGCTCCGCCGGATTTTGCATCGGACACGTACGTGGACGAAGGATCGACGACGTTGCCCTCCTCGTGCAAGGTTGGCTCTTCATACCAATCGGCGAGTGTCGAAGAGTTCATCGAAACCAAGACTCGGCTCGATACGGTTTTCGGCGAATGGGAAAACGACCAAGTCACGCAGTACGTGAGCAGCTCCTATGGGTTGCTCTGCGAAGTCGTGAGCGACGATCTCCAAGACTACTACGACTACAGCACGCAGTCCGGCTCGGCCTTCGCGTTTACCTTCACGACACCGCCGACGCCGCTCGTCACGACGACGGTCAGCGAAACGCTCGCGCTACAATCCGCGAGCTACGCGGCCACGTCGTCGCTCGCTCACCGCGCGACCGCACAAGACTCTTCAGAATCCACCACGTCGTTGGCCCTGCTGCCGCGACCCTCGCTGGCTCGCGCCAACACGCTCATCGCCGTTGCTCACGCGCGCGACGTACGTGTGATGAACAATGCAGTTCGTACCGACTCCGTTATGAGGCACACACCGTGAAGTTACGCTACGGATTATCGCTCCTAGCCGCGATCCTCGCGGCATGTTCCGGCGGCGGCGGTTCGCCCAGTACGTCAATGGTCCCGTCCGCGCGGGCAGTAGGCGGAACCTCGCCAATCACGCCGGCGTCGTCATCCACGTTTAGTTACTCGACGCAGGCGCTGCAAGGCGCAAGACTCATCGCAACGGCGAGTAACCTCGCATCGATCAGCGCCGACCTCGTGCCGCAAATGCAAAATGCGACCGGGCTGATGAACTACGCGAAGGCGGTCAGCGACCCGAAGAGCGCAGATTACCGGCATTTCCTCACGCCGCAACAGATCGGCGATCGATACGGCGCTTCGGAGACGACCTACGACGCGGCAATCAAGTACTTCCAATCGCAGGGCATTTCCGTCGCGGTGTGGCCGCAAAGGTTGCTGCTGCACGTGACGGGCCCGCAGGCGAAGATGCAGAGCGCGTTGCACACGACCTTCGGCTGGTATAGCAACGGCAAGCAGACCTTCCTTGCGCCGGAGAGCACACCGGCGCCGCCGGCCTCCATCGGGATCGTCGGAGCCACCAACATCGTCATGGTGACGAACGACTTCACGGATCATGTGGACGTGTCGAATGCCGCTGCAAACGGCGCCGGCAACGGCGTTATCTACGGCTACTCACCGCAACAAATCGCCTCCGCATTCGATTATCAGGGCGCCTACGCGGCGGGATACACGGGCACCGGCATCACGACGGGTGTGATCGGCACCGGCCCCTTCTCCCCCGCAGACGTCCCAGCGTATAAGCAAATGTTGAACGTCGGCGGCTCCGGGACGGTAACCGTCGTCTCGGCCACCGACGCGAACGCGCCTGGAAATACGGCGCTTGGATTTGCGACGCCGCCGCCGGTGACGCTTCCCAGCGGATTTTGCGTACCGCCCTACTCGTCGGAATATCCGAATCCGCCGAGCTGCAATCCCGAAGATACGGAAACGCAGCTCGACACCGAGCAGCTTGCAAGTCTCGCGCCGGGCGCGAATCTCCGCTATTATCTCGCGTACAATCCGGCTGACGGATGCGGGGTCATCGGTGTCGACTGCCCGGCAGGCACGGGACAAGCGCAGCAGGGCCTGGCCGAAGCCGATGCCGAGATCAATACCGCGATCGCGGATGACACCGAAGACGTGCTCTCGCTGAGCTTTGGCGGACCGGAAACGCTCAACGTCGGCGGCGAGTTCAACGCCTCGGGCGAGGGGGTTGAACCGCTCGAGTTCGCCGCGCTCGCAAGTGAGGGCATCGCCGTCTTCGTTTCATCGGGTGACTCGGGCGCAGAAGGGTGCGCGCCGTACGTGGGCGTCGCACCGAATCCGGACGCACTCTGCGTTTCCTATCCGGCCACCGATCCGAACGTGGTGGCCGTCGGCGGCGTGAATACGCCGATGAACACCGCGGGACAGCTACTCGGACCGATCACCGGCTGGGGAACGCGCTCGGGCGGCGCTGACGGATCCGGCGGCGGCGTTTCCGCGTATTTCCCGCTTTCGACTCCGCAAACCGGCGCAGCGGGCATTACCGGAACGATGCGCAACGTTCCCGATATCGCACTCGACGGCGATGCGCTCACCGGCGTCACGGTACTGATGTACGGAGGGAGTCAATTTGCCGGTGACGAGCAGATCTTACCCATCGGCGGCACCAGCGTCGCAGCTCCGGAAGCCGCAGCGATGTGGGCGTTGGTATTGCAAGCCTGCAAACAGACCTCGAGCTGCGCAACGGCAACCGGGCCCTATCCGTATCGTCTCGGCAACCCGGCCGCGTATTTCTACAAAATCTACGCGAACTCGTCGGAATACGCATCGACGATCTACGACGTCGTCTACGGCAGCAACGCATTGAGTTGTACGGCCGGCGCAGGTTGTCCAAGTGCGTCTCCGACCTACCCGGGCTATATCGCCGGCCCGGGATACGATCTTGTCTCAGGCGTCGGCGTGCCGTATGCACGCGCACTCATCAAGGCGGTGGTAGGAGTATGAGATCGCATCATTCATTCGCGCTGGCATGCGCGCTAGCCGTACTGCTCACCGCCTGTGGTGGCGGATCAGGCAGCGGACTCAAGCCGATTCCAAATGCAACGAGCACGGCGTCGACGTCGCCGTCGCAACAACCAAACATCAACTTCGTGATGTACATTCCGGGATTGGCTTCGGTATCGAGTAGTTCGGCCAAGTCCGGCGTACACCCCATGGACTTCACCGATAGTACGGCGTCGGTCGCGATTGCCATCGGCACTGCGGTGCTGGCGACGGCGAACGTCTCCTCGACGTCTTCACTCTGCACGGCGGCATCGGGAGGCGGTCGCAACTGCACGATAGGCGTTTCCGCGCCGACCGGCAGCGATACGTTCACCGTAACCGCTTACGATCAAGCCGGCGGTACCGGGACCGCGATCGCGAGTGCAACGATGGTAGAGACGGTCTCGTCGACGCTGACGACGGTAAACGTCGCGGTTACGGGGACGATCGTGAAGCTCGCGGTCGCGCTCTCGAATCCGAACCCGGCGGTCGGAACCGCCGCGACCTCGACCGTCACGGTCACCGGGGTAGACGCTGACGGAAACCAGGTGCTCGGTCCGTACGCGTCGCCGGTCACGCTGAGCGATAGCGATACGACGGGCGTCACGTCGCTCTCCACGACGACGCTCACGGCTTCAACGAGCACCGCTACGCTGAGCTACACGGGCGCCCAGAGCGACGCCACGATAACCATTACGGCCTCAATGTCCGGCGCGGCTTCTGCCACGGCGGCCTTCGCGGTGGAGCCCGGATTCTTGAGCGCCTACAACGTGCCCGAAGTGACGACTCCGTACGGACAAACAACGCCCGGCATATGGGCCATGGCTCTCGGCTCCGACGGGAACATGTGGATTGGCTGCACCGCCGTTGCCGGTCTCTTAAAGGTCACCGCAAACGGCAGCATGACCTGGTACCCCTTAAATGGGAACAATGGCGGCGTAAACGGCGTTGTGCTCGGTTCGGACGGTAACATCTGGGCCGCGAACGAGGCCGACGCCTCGATCGAGCGAGTTACGACCGCGGGCGTCGATACGTCGTTTCCGGTTCAGCAAGCCGGGCAAACCTACGCCATCCCCGACGAAGTGGGGCTTGGACCTGACGGGAACGTGTGGTTTGACGACGGATGGAATCATCTGTACGGGAAGATTACGCCGAGTGGAACCATCACCGAATATGCATCGTATCCGTCAGCTTCCGCGGTAGCCGCGATTACCGCCGGGCCCGACGGAAACGTCTGGATGGCCGATCAGGCGGGAAATCAAGTTTGGAAAGTGTCTCCGTCGTCGGGAGCAATTCTTGCGACGTATACACTTCCGACGGCTAATGCGGAACCGAACGCGATCGTCGCCGGGCCGGACGGCAACCTTTGGGTCTCCGAGTATAACGGCAACAAGATCGCGCGCGTGACGACGTCGGGAACGATCACCGAGTTCACGATCCCGACCGCAGCAGGAAGTCCCTCGGCGATCGCTGCCGGACCCGACGGAAGAATCTGGTTCGCAGAGCAAGGGGCGCCTGAGAGCATTGGGAAAATCGGGTACGTGACCACGGACGGTACGCAAATCCGCGACTTCATCAGCGGGGCGGGCTATACCGGCTATAAGGTGCACGGCCTTGCCTTCGCTCCCAATGGTGTCCTGTGGTACATCGCCTTGGAAGACTATCAACCAAACTCCAATGAGGTGGTCGGGACGTTTGAATACTAAAGGCGGATCCGATCAAGTCGGCGCTACCAAGTAAAGCGCCTCTGCTAAGGTGTCGACGATCGCGCCCGCGTACCGGCTCGCGAACGCGTAGAGGAGGCCGGAGTCATGCATGCCGTTGTGTGCCGATCGTTTACCGGAATCGATGATTTGGATTTGGGGGAGATGGCGGCTCCGAAACCCGGCGCCGGGGAAATACTCGTTCAGGTCCATGCGGCAGCGGTAAATTTCATGGACTGCCTCATGGTCGCGGGCAAATATCAGTTACGGCCGCAAACGCCGTTCGTCCCAGGGACCGACGCCACCGGCGTCGTGGCCGCCGTGGGCGAAGGCGTGACTCGCTTTAAACCAGGGGACCGCGTCGCGTGCAGCAACTGGACGGGAGCGTATTCGCCGCAGATGATCGCCTCGCAACTTTCTGCGGCGCATCTGCCGCCCGTCGTCGACCCGGCGAAACCGTCTTTATATCCGGCGCCGCGGGCGGCGTCGGACTTGCAGCCGTCGACTTAGCGCGACATCTCGGGGCCCGGGTCGTCGCCGGCGTTGGTTCCGAAGAAAAGGTCGGGATCGTCCGGGAATACGGGGCGGACGAAGTGATCGACTACGTTCACGAAGATTTGCGCGAACGAATCAAGGCGGTGACCGGCGGTAAAGGCGTGGACGTCGTCTTCGACGTTCTTGGCGGCGACGTGTTCACCACCATGACGCGACTCATGAACTGGGGCGGGCGGATGCTGCCGGTCGGCTTTGCGAGTGGGGACATCCCATCGGTCCCAATGAACCTATTGCTGCTGAAGGGTTATTCGATCGTCGGCGTTTTTTGGGGCGCCTGGTCCGAGCGCTATCGCGAAGCGAGCATTGCGGCCGACGAACAGATTTTCGCATGGATCGCACAAGGCAAACTCAAGCCGCACGTGGGAGCTGTTTTTCCCTTGGAGCAATTCAAGAAAGCGATGGAAAGCGTGCTCGACCGGACGGCACAAGGGCGTGTCGTGCTCAAAGTCGGCGATTCCGAGTGAGCGATCCGCGCTATTGGCCCTTCTGTGCGCCGACGTAGAGGATCCATTTGACGAACAGTGCCGGCTCGGTGTTGAGATTGTCGGCATTGCCGTACACGAAATAGAATTCATTGTGTCCGCGCAGGTAATGCAGCGCGAGTGAGACGTTGCCGGCGTTGACGAAGCACCCGGACTGATACGGATCTCCCGTCGAGATATTGCACGTCGACCCGGGCGAATAGATGTTCTCGTATGCCGGCGTTTGGAACGCGTTGGGGAGATTCGGGCCGATGATGCGGCGCACGCCGACGTCGAACTGCCATGCTTTGTTCGGCTGCCAGTCGAGCGAGGTCCGCTCCAGCCATTGATCGGTCGAAACTTCACCGGCATAGGCGGTGAGATATTTGTCCTGATCGGTCTCGAGCGCGAGGTGGATGCGGCGGGTGATGGGCAGCGTGGAGAGATACGTCCACGCGTCGAGTTCGCCGTGGTCGTACGGGCCGCCGGTGTATTGCACGTATGACGGCGTGTTCGTGGTTTCGCGGTACCCCAGGTTGAAGCCGTTGCCGTTAAAAGGCAGAAACGCGTTCTCGACGGTGCGGATGCCTTGGGAGCCGGCATACAACTTCACCGTGAGCAGATCTTTCAGGTCGACCTTGACTTGCGCTTCCTCGTCCGTTTGTGAGAGCAGGCCGAGGTGATTGTTGTACCGCGCGTAGTAATTCATTGCGTAGACGTCGTGAAGCCAGAACGAGGGCGTGAAGTTGAAGGTGTGCTGCAAGAGGCTTTGATACCCGAGGATGTCGTTCTGCGCGACGTAGCCGTCGAGCGGATCGAATTGAGCGCCGATCCGCTGCACGCCGACGACATAGCTGCTCGTTGCCGTAAAGTAGACCAAGCCGTACTCCCGGTCTTGGGCCTGCGCGCCGTCTGAGATCAGCGACCCGGATTCGAAGATGTTGTTGCTGTAGACGCCGACGTGCGTGTGTTGGTTGAGATAGCCCAGACCAAGCGAGGCGGTGTCATCGCTCAGTCCATAGGCGTCGACCGCCACACGCTCGGTATCGATGCCAACATTTTGCCGTGGATCCTCGTAGGCGTAGTTCGCGGTCTCGGCTTGGTCGGTACGGTCGAGACCGAGCGCGTCGAATGCCGCGAACGCCATGCGGCCCTGTGTGCCTTCGGCACCATAGCCTTGCGAAAACGCCGGGATCGAGGGCGTGTAGAGCGTTGAAGGACACGAGACACAAACGAAGTTTTGATAGAAATTGCTTGCGAGCTGGGTGAAGAACGGCCGCACCTCGACATATTGGCGGGCGAACGCGGTCGGCGCGATCGTCTGCTGGTCGGATTCCACATTCGAGTAGTCCGGATGAAGCGCGCCGACAAACGACGCAGTCGGATCGATCGGCAGGGAGAAATCCGCGCCGACACGCGAGGTGCTGCCGCCGTTTGCGGCGCTCGTTGCCTCGCCGAGACCGTACATCTGCAGACGCGCGGGGTTGCGCGCGTTCGCCGATTTCGATCCGGACGGCACGATGCCGACGCCTTTGACCCGGCCGATGAACGTCGGATCCGACGCCGAACTCGCGATGGGCGAGTAGGCCCATACGTCGAGCGAATTCGTGGCCTGGGAGAAGCGCACAAATTGCATGCGCCAGTCGTGTGAGCCGCCCGAGCGGATGATGCTCAGCGGGATACGCATCGTGACCTCGTAGCCGCGCGGGGTCGAGCGGCCAACGGCGGTCCACTCCGGTGCGTACGCGCTGTTCTCGCTCGAGGTTTGATAGCGCGTGCCGATCGGATTGGCGAAGAACGCGTAGGAAAACCCCTCGCTCCCTTGCGGACTGAAATAGACGCCGACGTAATCGTCGCTCAATACGGAGCTGCCGTTGGTATGTTGGTTGGCGATGACGCTCTTCTCCGTGACTTCGAACGCGACGTAGAGCGCGGTCCCGTCCTGTGTTACGCGCACCATCGGCGGCGAGCTCGCCGGACGGCGATAGGTGAAGTCGTAGTCGAGATGGATCGTTGCCGCGCCGTCCCACGATCGATCCACGTCGCCGTCCACCGCCGGCGCGGGCGCGGCGGGAAGCGTAAGGGTTGGCGGTGCGTCGTCCGCGCGCGCCGGTAGCGCAGCCGCACACAGGAGCAGTGCGGCAGCATGAAACACGCCTCGTGCAAAGGCTCTCATGAAGGCTCCTAGGTTGGTGCTTACTTGAGCGGGTCGGCGCGCCGTCTCAGCGCGCGATATCTATCCTACGTTTGACGGCTTGAAAAAGACCGGCCCCGATACACATCGCAGGGACGGCTCCGAAGAGTTGAATCCACGCCATAAGCGGCGCTTGAGAACCCGGATGCCCTGCGATAGCCGGAACGACAAAGCAGAGGACGAGAAATACCGATGCAAAAAACGCAACGCGCAGGCCGTCGGTACGAACGAGCCATGCAAGAATCGCGCCGAACACGATTGCGTCCGCGTAATCGATGCAAAGCCACACCCAGTCTGCAAGCCGATCTCCGCTACCGATTACCGAATCGATCGTCATGAGGGCGGCCATCATTGCAACGAGTACGGCGAGCGCGATGAGGGCGACGCCGATGCGGCGGAGCGCCGATCGGTTCGATCGCGAGTACGAGAGCAGCGACGGTATTGAAAGCAGCGTTTGCATCCAGTACCAGCGGTTCGCCGCCTTCTCCCCGCTCAAATATCTGATGCGCACGTATTCCTCGTGCAGGTCGCCTGCAACAATCTCGTAGTCGCTTGCAGGCGCGACGGCTGCGACAAGCGCTTGGGCGAGGATAGGCGGGCTCACGCGGTCGCGTCTCGCAGCGATACGCCCTTGTGAAGTCGTTCCAGCGTGTGCCGGGCATTTTTGAGTGCCGAAACGCCGTCGGCCTCGATCTTGAAGTGACGTTTGGCTTTGCCGCCGCGCTCAGCGGTCGGCTCACCGATCCACGATGAGACCAACCCCTTTCGTTCGAGGCGCTCGAGCGTCGCGTGGACCGCGCCGATCGCGGGAGAACGACCCGTTACGCGCTCGATCTCGGCGCGAATCATCGCTCCGTACGCACCGTCGCCCAAACGGAGCACGGTCAGCAGAACGATATGCTCGAACTCGCCGAGATACTCACCCTTCGCCATAATATCCACATAGTAGATAATATCGGATCGCCTGTCAACCCTCGTGCAATTCCGGCGTCGAAGGGCTAGACGGCGAAGGCTTTGACCGCGTCCTCATTCCAACTCACGCCGGTTCCCGGACCGGTTGACGGCTGAGCGCGGCCGCCGGTGACGCGAAGAGGCTCGGAGAGAATCGGATTTGCCCAGTCGACATATTCGAGCCAGTGCGCCGTCGGCGTCGCTGCCAGTAGATGCGCACTGACCTCCGGGAAGAGATGCGAAGACACGTCGATGCCGGCCGCTTCCGCAATGGCCGCCGCGCGAAGCCAACCCGTCACGCCGCGGATACGCATGAGATCGAACATCAGCAAATCGCTCGCATGCGCCTGGACGGCTCGTAAGACGTCGCGCGAGCCGATGAGATTCTCGCCGAGCTGAATCGGCGTTGCGATGCTATCTGCGACGTGTGCGCAACCATCGTAGTCGTCGTGAGCGATGGGCTCTTCGATCCACGCGAGGCCCTCGGCGTCGAGAGCTTTGCCGCGCAATACTGCATCGGGAACGCCGAGTGCTTGATTGTAGTCGCACATGATCGGGACTCCGGCGCCGGCGGCGTCCTTCACCGAACGAACCGCTCGTACGTCGTCCTCCAGGGTGGAATACCCCAGCCGCAATTTCACCGCGTCAAATCCCTCGGCAAGCAGCGCCAGCGCTTCGTCGCCGGTTGCGCTCGGATCGGCGACGCCCAGGCCGTTGCTGTTATAGGCCGGGATCGCGTGCGGTGCGGCACCGAGAAACGCTGCCAACGGAAGACCGGCTCCCCGCGCGAGTGCGTCCCAACATGCAACGTCGATGCCGGCGAGCGCGTAGGAAACCAGGCCCCGCAGGCCCGGAATACGGTATGCGCGTTCGAAGGTCTGCGCGATGTCGAGAGGGGCCACCGCCACTCCCTGAATCAAGGCGAAACTCTCTTCCAAGAGACGGCAAACGGGTGCGAGCAGTCGTTCGACGTAGCACACGACGTACGCGTGACCGGTTACGCCTTCGTGCGTGTGAAGGTCGATCAGCACCAACGGCGCGGATTCGATGAGGCCTGCGCCCGTCATCACCGGCCTACGCAGTGGTACGCGAACGGGCCGCACGCCGATTGAGCGAAGCGTGAGGCTGGGCGCGACCGTCATCCCTCGCTTCGACCGTCAACGTCGAGCGAGAGCGCGTCGGTTACAAAACCGTTGGCCGGCGTCGGGACGTTGATCGCGGCTCCGAGTTCGACGACTTTCCCGCTGAGCCACGGAAGCTCCAACCGATTGCCCCGCTGCAGATCGCCGTACATCGACGCGATCATACCCTCCGGCAGCGTATCCACGAACGCAAGACGCTCATCGGTAAACGATTGGTCGAGTGCGATCCCTCGTGCACGCGCCACATCGACGACTTCACGCATGACCTCTCGCAGAAGTGCGCGGCTGCGCGGGTGCGACCGGATGGGGCCGATGCTTCGCCGAAAAACGCACGTTACCGCGCTCAGCCCGACGAGGAAGACGAACTTCTCCCAGATGGCCTTTTGAATGTCGCCGCTGACCACATAGTCGATTCCGGCGGCGGCGCACGCAGAGGCAAAGGCGTCCACCCGCGCGCTGCGTTGACCGTCGAGTTCGCCGAAGACCAATCGTTGCAGCGTGCCGCTGTGCCGCACGACGCCGGGCTGCGCGATCTCGGCAGCGATATAACTCAGGCCACCGATCACGTGATCGCGGCCGACGATCGGCGCGATCCGATCGACCGCGTCGACGCCGTTTTGAAACGAGACCACCATCGTGTGCGCACCGACGACCGGCCGAACAGCCTCCGCCGCCGCCTCGGTATCCCAAAGCTTCACCGCGATGATCACCACGTCTGCGAGCGGCATGCCGTCCACGCGTTCGACGGCCCGCACGTCGCGTAACTGTAACGGAGCAACGGCGCTTTCGATCCGCAAACCCTCGCGTTGTATCGCCGCGAGATGTTTTCCGCGCGCGACGAACGTCAACGCATTTCCCGCTGCCGCCAGCCGGCCTCCGAAGTAGCCGCCCAGGCCGCCTGTGCCCATTACCACGATATTCATCGGCTTGGGCCACTATAGAGGATTTTGTAATGAACAGTCAAGAACTGTCGTTGCACGAGCGCTGAGCATTCATGGGCCGACCAAAAGATTTTGTAATCGATGAGGTCTTGGACCGCGCCGCCGGGGTGTTCTGGCGGGCCGGCTACGAGGCAACATCCATTCCTGAGCTCGAAGCTGCCACCGGACTCGGGCGCGGGAGTCTCTACAACGCCTTCGGCGATAAAGAACGCTTGTTTCTGGCCGCGCTGGATCGCTACCAAACGAAGTTCGGTGGGCCGCCGCTCGCGCAGCTCGAGCACGAAGACGTCGGCGAGGGCATCCGGTGCATGCTGCTTGCGATCGTCGAGCGGATGACCAGCCCGGGCGTTCCACCCGGCTGCCTCATGACCAATTCGGCCGTAGCGTGTACCGGAAACGCAACGCCGATCGAATCCGCCGTTTCGCGCAACGTCGCGAACATGGAGTTAAGTCTCGAGCGCGCGATCGAACGTGCGATTCACACGAAACAGATTCCGGCGACGGCCGACGCCCGGCAGCTCGCGCGGTTCTACGCGGCGGTCGCGCTGAGCCTGGGTGTCGTGCATAAGGCGTGCGCCGGCGCGGCGTGGCTGCGCGACGTCGTCGAGGTCGCCATGCAAACCTGGCCGAACGATGGACTATGATACGGTCGGTGATGCGCCCCGCCCCAAGGAGCGGCGCGGGTGAGATCCGCAAAGGAAGTCGTATGTTGATGCAGTCCGTTCACTATATGTTTTCCACCGAAGACGGTGACAAGGCCGAAGCGATCCTGCGGGAATTGCGTGAAGCCTCGCGCGCCGAGCCGGGCGTGCTCGCGTTTGAAGTCGCGCGAAGTCAGGACGACCCCGGCGCGTTCGCGCTCTACGAAGCGTATAAGGACAAAGCGGCGCTCGAAGCGCACGGGAAGACCGAGCATTTCGATCGACTGGTCGTCAACGGCATACGCAAGCTCGCGCGCCAACGCAATGCCGTTACCGGCGCTCCGATTTAAGCGAAGCGGCCGGATTGATCAAGCGGCTTCGCCGGCGCGATTTACCGGTCGACACGATCGAGCTTGCGCGCTACCTCGTCGGAAAAATGCTGGTGCACGATCTTCGAGGACGGCGAACGAGCGGGCGCATCGTGGAAACCGAGGCGTACCCGGTCGGCGATGCAGCGGGGCACGCGTTTCGCGGCCAAACGCGCCGAAATGGCTCGCTCTATTTGACACGTGGTCACGCCTACGTGTATTTCATCTACGGAATGTACTATTGCCTGAACGTTTCGAGCGAACGAGCCGGCATCGGTGCGGGCGTCTTGGTTCGTGCGCTCGAGCCGATCGAGGGGATCGAGCTCATGAAGGAGCGCCGCGGTTCCTCGCCGGTACGAGATCTCGCGCGCGGCCCGGGACGTCTTACCGTCGCGATGGCGATCGACATGCGTGACGACGGCGTGGATTTGTGTACGGATCCTTCGTTGTGGCTCGGCGTCGCCGATTCCGAGTATCGCGGGCGTGTTTCGGCGACGACCCGAATCGGCCTGAGCCGCGAGCGAAGCCGGGCTTGGCGGTTCTACGAGCGCGGCAGCGCCTTTGTAAGCGGCCCGCGCCTGGTTAGCGCTCGGTCTGCTTCATGAAGGCCGCAAGATACGCGCCCCACACGGCGGGTAACGTGTGCGTCCCGTGACCGCGCGTTTGTGCCGTGATGGGCAGCAAGACGTAGCGTCCGTGCGGAACCTTCTTGATCTCGCGTTGTAAAATGCCGAGTTCCGGTGGGTTGATTTGATCGTCGGCTGAATTTATCGCCAGCAGCGGGGCAACGATGGAACCCAGCAGCGGTTGCGGATCGTAATCGCTCGAAGCATCGATCTGATAGAGCAGATCGTTTGCGTCGAAGCGCTTCGCCAACGGGGCTACCGTGCTGTCGTAGTATGCGTCCGCTGCTTGTTGCGTCGGCATGATGCTCTGATCGTACAGCGGTGCGCTGCCGACCATCCAAATCAGGTCGGCGGCACCTTTCATCCCGTATGGTTCGCTCGTGTAGTTGCCGCCGTCGTAATCGGGCGAACTCGTGATCAGGTCGGCAATCATTTTGCGCCAAATCCGGTTTCGGCCGGAGATTTGGATCGGAAGACTCGCGAGCGGGACGAGCGCGTCCATCATCGTCGGGTACATCTCACCCCACATCCAGGTTTGCATGCCGCCCATCGACGTGCCCATCACCAAGCGCAGGTGGTTCACGTGCAGCCCGTCCACCAGCAGCTCGTGGGTGGCCCGCACCATATCGTGATAGCCGTAGTGCGGAAAGCGCGCCCGCAGACCGTCGCTCGGTTTACTCGATTCGCCGTGGCCGATCTCGTCGGGAAGGATGATGAAGTACTTATTTGCGTCGAGGATCCCGCCGGGGACGAAGAGCACGCCGGCAAAACGATCGTTGATGAATTGCCACGCGGATCCGCCGGTTCCGTGGATGATGAGAACCGCATTGGTGGTTCTCCCCGAAGCATCTACCCGCGGCGTTCCGAAGGTCTCGTAATGCAGGCGCAGATTCGTCATCGTTTCGCCGTCTTCGAAAGCGAACGACGGAATGACATAGGTTCCGCCGTGCGGCGGCGGATATGTGGCTGCGGCCGCCGGCATCATGGCATTGGCGGCGAGCAGCAAGGCGATCAAGATGATGCGCATCGGGACCTCTACAGCGGGGGCTCCGGGCCTGCCTGCAGCCGGCCTTTCCATGGGTCACGTTTTTCGGGCTGCGCGCGTCCAGGCGGCGGAGGCTACGAATGAATCTCGCATATCTTGCCGTGACCGGCGTCACGATCGTTGTCAATGCCGGCGCCGTCGCGGCCGACTTTGCCAATGCAGGCTTCGTGCTCAAGACCGCCCGGGAGGTGCACGTTTCGCGATCGTGGCTGCCGCTTCTCGGAGCGTTAAAAGCGGCCGGCGTCGTGGGGCTTCTCCTGGGAATGCTTGGCATTCGCATCATCGGAATTGCGGGCGCGGCCGGACTGGTGATTTTCTTCACCGGCGCCGTCATCGCGCACGTGCGCGCCCGGGTGTTCTATAACATCGCGTTCCCCGGTTTTTATCTTGCTCTCGCGGTCGCGTCGCTCGCGCTGGCGTGCTGTCGCTTTTTTACGGCGTCGTAGGAACCCGAGCCGGAACCACCCAACGTGACCTGGATGCCGCGCGTCACCCTTTCATATCGGCGCGAGGATTCGGCGGGGCTCGCGAGGTTGATCTTCGAGCGCCTCAAGAATCGCTTTGGCGCCGGCGCCGTCTTCATGGACTTCGACGCCATCGAGTTCGGCCAGGACTACCGCGAACGCATCGACGATGCGTTGCGGCAGACCGATTATCTGCTGCTGCTGATCGGCCCACGCTGGCTCGGGCCCTTGACCGCCGGCGAGACGCGGATCAAACAACCGAACGATCCGGTGCGGATGGAGGTAGAGCGCGCGTTCGAGATCGGCTTGCGCGTGGTTCCGATTTTGCTCGATCGCACGCCGATGCCCGGCGCGGACGACTTGCCCGAAACACTGCGGAAGCTGACGTACCTCAACGCGGCCGACGTGACCTCGGGCCGGGATTTCGACGCGCAAATGGAGCACGTCATTCGATTCATCGACGGCACGCCGGCAAAGAGCAGCGCTCGCGCGCCCAAGAATGCTCCGGCCCTCCTTTCACCGCTGATTGGCCGGGAGCGTGAGCTCGGCGAGATCGATGCCGCTCTCGCGCGATCGCGGCTCGTGACCATAACCGGCTCCGGCGGCGTGGGCAAGACACGCGTCGCGCTGCAATGCGCGACGAGCGCAATCGATCGTTTCGAGCACGGCGCGTGGTTCATCGATCTCGCGCCGATCGCCGACGGCGCGCTGGTTCCCGCGACGGTCCTGGCGGCGCTCGAAGCGGGGCCGGCCGAAGAAGGAAGCGAGACGGCGCATCTCTTGAATCATCTGCGGCCGCGCGAGGCGCTTCTCGTCATCGACAATTGCGAGCAGGTCGTCGGCGAGGTCGCTGCACTCGTCTCGCGGATTCACGCCGCCGCTCCGCGCGTGAGCGTGCTGGCGACGAGCCGCGAACTGCTCCATCTCACAGGCGAGCAGGTCTTTCGTCTCGGACCGCTGGCGCCAAAGGCGGCGGTCGAGCTGTTCGCGGCGCGCGCGGCGGCGGTCGTGCCGGGATTCGACGCGCACGAACACGAGCAGGTCGTCCGCGACATCTGCGATCGTCTCGATGGAATTCCGCTCGCCATCGAGCTCGCGGCCGCACGCGTTCGCGTACTGAGTCCGAACGACATCTCGGCGCGTTTGCACGAACGCTTTCGGCTCCTCACGAGCAGCTCGCATACGGCGGTTCCCCGGCAGCAAACGCTCGCCGCGACGATCGAGTGGAGCTACGATCTGCTCGCGCCGAAGGAGCAAGCGCTGTTCGAGCGGCTGGCCGTATTTCGCGGCGGATTCTCGCTCGGGGCGGCAGCGGCGGTCTGCTGCGACGGCGACGATCCCGACGAGTTTGAGGTCTTGGATATCCTCACGTCGCTCGCCGACAAGTCATTGCTGACGGTAACGCTCGCGCTCACGACGCGCTACCGGCTGCTCGAGAGCATTCGCGCGCTTGCGGCGGCGAAGGCGATCGAGCATAAGGCGGAAGCGATCGCGAGAGATCATCATGCCGCGTATTTTGCGGCGCTGGCGGCGCAGGCGTACCACGAGTTCGACTCGCGGCTCCCGGCGGGCTGGCTCGAGCGGCTCGCTCCCGATATCGATAATTTCCGCGCCGCGCTTGCCTATTTGCTCGAAGGTCCGGGCGATCGAAACACCGGAGCGCAGCTCGCCGCCGATTGCGGCCCGATCTTCTTGCGCATGCAGTTGCTCGCCGAAGGATTACGATGGTGCGAGGCGGCGCGTGCGGTGCCGTCCGTTTCGGCGGCTACGACCGGGCGCATCGAATACGTCGCGTCGATGATGCAGAACAACCTCGGGCAAAACGAAGCAGCCCTCACGTCGGCCCGGCGCGCGGTCGCATTGCTTCGCGCATCGTCAGAGCCGCGCGGCTTGGTCCGCGCGCTTTCGCAAGAAGCGCAGTTGATGGCGCGATCCCACCGCTACGACGAAGCCAAAGCGCCGGCAGAGGAGGCGATCGGCAAAGCCCGCGAACTCGGCGACCCGCGCCTGCTTGTCGCGGTCCTGCGCCGATGTGCGTTTTCGCTGCCGCCGTCGGAGATCGAACGAGCGCGCGTGCTCTTTGAAGAAGCGTTGAACGCGGCGCGCTCGGCGCACGCCCATGACGAGATGTGCCGTGTTTTGCAGTGGTGGTCGTCTCGCGAATCGGGGAACCGGGCGATCGAGCTTGCGACGCAGGCGCTGGAGTGGGCCGAGGGCGACGTGCGCACCGCGCTCGAGCTGACTATCTGCGTGAACGCGCTGGTGAGCGGCCGGCTCAACGATGCCGAACCGCACGCGCGCTCAGCGCTCACCTCGGCGCTGGAGAGAAACGATCCGTTGATGCGAGCACTCGCCATCGCGTTCTGCACACCGTTCCTCTCAGCGCGTGCACCGGAGGATGCGGCGCTGTTGTTCGGCTACGCCTGCGGCGAGCTAAGCCAACTCGAATGGAGCGGCGAAGAGGACGATCGGCTGGCTCTCGAAGCTGCGTCGCACGTCATCAAGAAAGCGCTTCCGGAGCGTTCGTTCGAGGCGCTCGTGCAGCGTGGAACGGGCTTGCGTCTCGACGAGGCGCAAGCGGTTCTTATGCCGGCGCTAGCAGGGCGCGATGCCGGTGATGGCTCGACGCACGCCGTTGGTGATGGTGTCGGTACACTGCTGCGTTAACGAGTAGGTCCCCGAATCACCCGAGCAGTTCGTCACGGCGGTGTACGAACCGCTGAGCACGTTGGTGCTCGTATTATAGGTGCCGGTCGTGCTGAACGAGCAGGTCGGTCCGTTATCCGGATAGTCGATCACGATCGAACCCTTGACGGCGTTCGCCGTGCTGATCGTCAGCGAGATTTGCGCCGAGAGGGTTGCGGAGGTTTCCGTGTCGGTGATCGTGCCGCCCGCGTTGAACCCCGTCTGGGCGAGCGTTGCCGTCACGGTGCCGCTGCCGCCTTGCGCGTCCTGCATCGTCCCGCTGTAATCGCCGGAGATGTTCGTCGGCGTGGCTGCAGCCGGTGCGGTCGAGCCGTTGCAGCCCGAGAGCGCAAGCACCGCCGCCAACATCAAAGAACCCGCGTTCGTAGCGACTTTCTGCATCGTACCAGCTTACGGAGAGGCGATCGGAGGCACCTGCCGTAGATGCTGATTGCGCGCATATGTTTGCGTGCTTGGTCGGCTTACGCCGAAGGAATCGTGTTATGAGCGGACGGGATCAGACCACGGGCCTTCTGTCACGGCGCAATTTCGTCGCACTCGGTGCCGCCGCCGCGACCGTCGCCGCGACGGCCGCGCCGCCGCATATCACCGTTCCCGAACAGGTGATGCATCCGCTCGACCCGCTCACCGCGGCCGAATTCGCACGCATCAAGAAGGCCGTCGCCGGCCAACCGATGCTCGGCCGGCGCACGACGTACGGATGGGTTCAGTTGCACGAGCCGCCCAAGGCGGAAGTGCTCGCGTGGAAACCGGGTAAGCCCTTCCGCCGTGAGGCGCTCGTGGTGGCGCTCTCTCCTGAAAACCGCACGGCCTACGAAATGATCGTCGACGTTCATGCCCAGACGGTTCTCTCGAATCGCAACTTGCACGACCTTCAGCCTTTCGTCACCGAGGACGAGTTCGACGCAGCAATCGCGGTGGTCGACGAATCGCCGAAGGTCAAGGCTGCGCTGGAAGCGCGCGGCTACCGAATCGAAGGCAAAATTTCCGATCGCTTTTTCATCGACATGTATGCTCCCGGAGACGATCCGGCCTTGGTTCGCGACGGCACGACGATCCGCGCGGTGCGCGCGCTCTTTGCCGACAAGCAGGGCGGGATCAACGACTATGGACCGTACGTCGAGGGATTGATGGCGCTGGTCGACGTCTACGGCGAATCGATTCTCGCCATCCGCGATTTTCCCGGTGCGATTGCCACGCGGCACGTCCCCGAAGATATTTTCAGCCGAGCGGTCCTGGGACCGGAGAAGCCGGCGCGCGATCTCGGCATCTCGCCGCCGACGAGCAGCCGGCTGCGCTTCGACGGCAATCAGGTCCGCTGGCACGGATGGAATTTTCGCTACAGTTTCAATCAGCGCGAAGGTCTCGTGCTGCATCAGATCGGCTTCGAGGACGAGGGCCGCGTGCGGTCGATCTGCTATCGGGCGGCCGTCTCCGAAATGCTCGTGCCGTACGCCGATCCGTCGCCCGGCTGGATTTGGCGCGAGTTTTTCGATTCCGGCGAGTACGGTCTGGGCGCGGTCGCCGTGCGTTTGCGCGCCGGCAAGGAACTGCCGAACAACGCGCTGGTGCTGGACGCCGTGCTGCCGGACACGTCGCTCGAAGCACGGATCGATCCCGGCCGCGTCTTTTTCTACGAACGTGAAAACGGGGCGCTCTTCGCGCACGTGCAAGCCTCCGACAAGCGCCACATCTACGCGCGCGCCAAAGAGCTCGTGGTCGGATACGTTACGAACGTCGGCAACTACGATTACATCTTCCAATGGATCTTCCGCCTGGACGGCTCGTTCGGATTCGAGGGTGAGCTGCAAGGCATGATCCTCGACAAGACGATCGCGGACCTCACCTGCAGCGTCTGCAAAGAGGAAGCGACGCGCGGGCCCGGGGTGTACGAAACCGGCGGGGATCAGGAATTCGGTACGCTGGTTTCACCCCAGATGCTCGGCGTCACGCACCAGCACTGGATCAATCTGCGGCTCGATTTCGATATCGACGGCACGGCCAACGCCGTCGAGGAATACAACGTCAAGCGTTTGCCGCCCAATCCGAAAACGAACCCGGCCGGACGAGCGCTGAGCGTCACCCGCACGGTCTTCGGGACCTCGCGCGAAGCGTGCCGGATGCTGAACGACCAAACGAATCGCTCGTGGGTCGTGTACAATCCGTCCAAGCGCTCGCAGATCGGGCACTTCGCCGGCTACGAGATCGAGGCGATCACCAATACGTTCTCCTCGATTCCCGGATATCGCTACGGCGAGCCCACCTCATTCGTGCAGCGTCACTTCTGGGTAACACCGTACGATGCGCGTCAGTTCTACGCCGCCGGCTGGTATCCCAACCAGCATCCGGAGGATTACGGCGACTCGCTCGTCCGGTACGCGGATGATCGCAGCATTTACGATAAAGACGTCGTTGTGTGGTACAGTCTCGGGTTCACGCACGTGACGCGTCCCGAAGATTTTCCGATCATGCCGAGCGAGCGCGTCGGCGTCAACTTCAAGCCTCGGGGGTTTTTCGCCAAGAGCCCGGCTCTGGGATATGCGCGGCTCGACCAGGAGTCGTCTCATTCGTCATAACGACTCGGTGAGATACGATGTGGGCCGCCACGTGTACGGCGCGGCGGCGATCCTTTTTGGCATCTGTGCTCTGGCGTTTCGTGATTTCAACGTGTGGCAACAGATCCGGCCGCTCGGAAACATCCCGTATCGCGAGCTTGCGCTCTACCTCGTGGCCGCGATCGAGATTCTCGGCGGCATCGCAATCCAATTTCAACGCACGGCGCGCGCCGGCGCGCTGGCGCTGGGAGCGCTCTATTTCGCCTTTGCGTTGCTGTGGCTGCCGATCTTTCTGGCGAAGCCGCACGTCTACGACAGCTTGGGAAATTTCTTCGAGCAGTTCTCGATGGTCTCGGGCGCGCTGATCGTGTACGCGACCTTCGATCGCCGCAATCCGGCGCAGGCGGGGAGGATCGCGCGGACCGGATACTACGGCTTCGCCATCTCCGTCGTCTCGTTCACGCTCGAGCAGCTCATCTATCTTCGTGGAACGGCCGACTTCATTCCGAACTGGATCCCGTGGCACATGTTCTGGGCGGTAGCGACGACGATTGCCTTTGCGCTCGCAGCGATCGCGCTGCTCACCGGACGGTCCGCCCTTCTCGCGGCTCGGCTCACGACCGCGATGATCGTCGGCTTCGGATTGCTGATTTGGCTTCCCGCGCCGTTCTCCCATCCACATGGCCTCAATAGCTGGACGGGCAACGCCGAAAACCTCGGGATTGCCGGATCAGCCTGGATCCTCGCCGACTATCTCCGCGCGGCGAGACGGCGATGAAGTCACACGCGTTTCGGTTCGTGCTCCTGATGAGCGTCGTGAGCCTTTTCGGCGACATGACGTACGAAGGTGCGCGCAGCGTGATCGGACCGTTCTTCGCCGTGCTCGGTGCGAGCGGCACGATCGTCGGGGTCGTTGCCGGATTCAGCGAGCTGGTCGGTTACGGACTGCGCTACTACGCGGGAATCGTAGCCGACCGGACCAAGCGCTACTGGGATTTCGGGATCGCCGGATACGCGATCAATCTGCTCAGCGTTCCGGCTCTCGCCTTCGCGCGCACGTGGCCGGTCGCTTCGATCTTCGTGGTCGGCGAACGATTCGGACGCGGCTTGCGCAAACCGGCGACCAATGCGATGGTCTCCTATGCCGGCTCCGAACTTGGTCGCGGATGGGTCTTCGGCTTTCGCGAGGCGATGGACCAAACCGGTGCGACGCTCGGGCCGTTGATCGTTGCCGGGCTCCTGTTCGTCGGCGCCGGCTACACGAAGGCGTTCGGCGTGCTCGCGATTCCGGCCGTGCTCGCGCTCGCGGTCTTGTCGTTCGCGCGAACGCTTTTCCCGATCCCGGCATCGTTCGAACGAAAGGACGCAACGCAACGCGGACGCGTCGGAATGGACCGTGCGTTTTGGCTCTACGTCGCGGGAGCATCGTGCCTAGCTGCCGGCTTTGCCGACTTCGCGCTGATCTCGTATCACTTTGCGCGCATCCAGCTCTTTGCGGCGGGTATGGTGCCGATCGTATACGCGGCGGCGATGTTGGCGGCTGCGATTGCGTCACCGCTGCTCGGAAAGGCGTACGATCGGTTTGGACCGCGCATCCTCCTGCCGGTCTTACTTCCGGTCGCGGCCTACGCGCCGCTTGCGTTTCTCGGCGGCAGGTGGATCGCGGTGCTCGGTGTCGTGCTGTGGGGTGTGGGGATGGGCGTCCAGGATACGGTCTTTCCTGCGGTCGTTTCGGCGTTGACGCCGGCCGAATCGCGCGCGAGCGCGCTCGGCGCCTTCGATGCCGCCTATGGGATCGCTTGGTTTATCGGCAGTGCGGTGATGGGCGTTCTTTACGATCACGGCGTCGGAACGCTCGTTCTCGTATCACTGGCTTTCCAAGTGCTGCTCGGACTTCCGCTCATTCTCGCCGCGGGTTGGGCGCATCATCGCTAACCGAGGAGCGCCGTGCGAACGCCTTCGCGGTCGCGTTCATTCTTGAGGGCGACGGCGACGACCATGCCGCCGCTGTGCAGTTTCTCGTCCCAGTCGTCGGATTGCAATCCGAGCTGCATCAGGCCGCCGGCAACGCCGCCGATTCCGGCGCCGGCCGCGCCTCCGGCAAGCAGCCCGGCGAGCGGTCCGATGACGAACGGGATCGCGGCGCCGCCGGTAGCGAGTACGGCGGTTCCGCCGGCAGCGGCGGCGAGAATCGCGCCCAGCAGTCCGCCCGTGGCCGCGCCGATGCCGACGCCGGTTCCTCCCATCCGTTTGCTCGCATGCGGAGGGTCGCCGACGATGACGCTGATCTCGGTTTTTCCGTAGCCGAGCGCCGCGAGACGGTTCACCGCCGCTTCGGCCTCGTCATAGGTGTCGTAGCTTGCCGCTTCATACTTCGCATCCATATGAAGGGAGTATTCCCGCTAGCGGAGGCGTCGAAAAATCGGCTCGTCGGGTGAGACCTGCCGGAACGCGCCCTCGTGCGCGCTGTGCGCGATCGTTTCGCCCGTACCGAGTGCGAGAAAACCGAGGTGCATCAAACTTTCGAAAAGCAGGGAGTGCAAGCGGTATTGAACCGCGCCGTTGAGCAAGGGCAGGAAGCCTCGTGCGACGATCGCGTGAAACTCGTTGATCGACGCATCCGACGCCGGATTGTGGCGCGCGAACATCACGCTCTCGCGCAGGCGCTCTTTCGGCACGGCGAATTCATTGTCGATTTCGAAATACTCCGAGAGCGGACGCTCCAACCCCGCCATGCGTGCGGCTGCCTCGAGATTCGAGCGGCCCGAGTGCCGGCACATCGCCGCCTTCGCGATCGCCACCGACGCGTCATTGGCGAACGTCGCATAGATGATCGTGCGCGCAAGAATTCCGGCCTCGTCGAGGATGGCGGCCAGCGTATACGCGTCGGCCCCCGGGCCCGCGCCGGGGACCCAGACGCGGACGAACGAGTACGTTCGCAGCAGCGGCACGACATTGGCGACGAATGCCCGCAGCAGTGACGGATCCGTGAACGGCTGCGCGGTTCCGCTGCGCATCGAGACCACGAACGAAGCGAACGCGCGTTCATCGTGGAGCAGCCGCTCCTGCAGACCGGAGATGGTCGCTACGCCTTCGGCACGCATAGCGTCGGCGACGCGGCGGCGCAGCACCGCCTGGTTGAATCCACGGAAGTCGCACGCCCCATAGCGGACGAGCGCGTCGAGCAGCAACTGCAGCTCGATATCCGCAAGATCGTCGCGGCGAAGGTTCAGCGCGACGCCGGCCGCTTCGACCGCTACTTGCTCAACCATATCCTGAGCAACGACGTCAGTTGATCGATATCGACGGGTTTGCTCACGTACTCCGACGCTCCGGCCGCGATACATGCTTCGCGATCTCCCTTCATGGCCTTGGCCGTGAGCGCGATGATCGGCATGTCGCCGATGCGATTGTCCGCGCGGATCCGGCGGATCGTTTCATAACCGTCCATTTCCGGCATCATGATGTCCATCAGCACGATATCGACATCGTCGCGGGAGCGCAAGATCTCGATGCCCGCAAGACCGCTCTCGGCACTCACGACTTCCATGCCGTAGCCCCGCAGAGCCGCGTCCAATGCGAAGATGTTGCGCGCGTCGTCGTCGACGATCAGCACCCGCCGATGTGCGAGCGCCGCATTCGAGTCGTCGGGCGGCGTCCGTTTCGACGGCGCAAGATCGGCTTCGACGCGATGCAGGAAGAAGTTGAGTTCGTCGGTGAGCCGCTCGGTTGCGAACCCGTCTTTGACGATGATCGTCGAGGCGAGGCGCCGCAGGCCCGCTTCCTCCTCGCGCGAGAGTTCGCGTCCGGTGTAGACGATGATCGGAACCGTTGCCGTTGCGGGTGAGGAACGCAGACGATCGATCAGTTCTTCACCGCTCATGTCCGGCAGCCCGAGATCGATCACGATGCAGTCGAACTGCTGACGACGCGCCGAGGTCAGAGCGGCGTCGGCCGTCGAGACCGAGGTGACCTGGATTTCTCCGGTGCTGATCAGATTCACCATCGCATTGAGCTGCACGACGTCGTCCTCCACCACGAGGACGTTTTTGCAGCGGCTCTCCGCGTAGCCGAGGAGCCGGTCGAAGGCGTCGACCAGCGCTTCTTCGGAAATCGGCTTCTGCAGGTGCGCTACGGCACCGGCCTCGAGTGCGCGCTGCTGTTGCTCGCCGCCCGAGATGACGTGGACCGGAATGTGCGACGTCACGCTCGTTTCGCGCAGCGCCTCGAGCACTTTCCATCCATCCATGTCAGGAAGGCCGATATCGAGCGTGATCGCGTCGGGAACATAGCGGTTCGCCAGTTCCAACGCTTCTTCGCCGGTCTGTGCGACGATCGTTCGGAAGCCTCGCGCGCGCGCAAAGCTCATCACCAGCCGCGCGAAGGTCGGATCGTCCTCGATCACGAGCAGCGTACGGTCGTCCGCTTCGATCGTCGAACGATCGTCGAGCACGGTTCCGGCGCTCGTCTGCAGCGAGCGCACGCGCGTCGCGTGCGTGCCGCCGTCGGTGCGAGCCGGGATCGCGCGCTGCGCTGGATGATAGAAGGTGAACGTGCTGCCGATACCGACCGCGCTTTCGACCGCGATCTCGCCGCCGAGCAGCGCCGCGATCTCGCGGCTGATCGAGAGCCCGAGACCCGTTCCACCGAATTTACGCGACGTTCCCATATCCGCTTGTTGGAACGCCTCGAAGATCACGTGATACTTGTCCTGCGGAATGCCGATGCCCGTATCGCTGACCGCGAACGCAACTGCCGGTCCCGGAACGGGCAGCGTGCGGCCATGCTCGGCGCTGATGTGCAGCGTCACGGCGCCTTCGGTCGTGAATTTGAACGCGTTCGAGAGCAGGTTCTTGAGAATCTGCTGCAACCGCGTCGGATCGGTCGTGATCGAAGGCGCAACGTCTGCGTCGCGCGTGATGACGAACTCGAGATCCTTGTCGATCGCGATCTGATTGAACGTGCGCTTGACCTCGGTCTCGATCGAATCGATCGAAACCTCTTGCAGATCGATGGCGGTGGTGCCCGACTCGATCTTCGAGAGGTCGAGGATGTCGTTGATCAGCGTGAGCAGATCGTGCCCCGCGCCGCGGATCGTCTGTGCGAACTCGACCTGCTGAGCGGACATGTTGCCCTCCGGGTTCTCAGCCAACTGCTTGGAGAGAATGAGGAGGCTGTTGAGCGGCGTGCGCAGTTCGTGCGACATGTTCGCCAGGAACTGCGACTTGTATTTCGAGGTGAGCGAGAGCTGCTCGGCCTTGCGTTCGAGTTCGGTGCGCGCCTCTTCGATCTCGCGCGTGCGGCGCTCGACTTCGGCGTTGCGTTCCTGCAACAAACGCGCCTTTTCTTCCAACTCGTCGTTGGTCTGCGTGAGTTCGAGCTGCTGGCTCTGCAGCTCCGCGGTCAGCGACTGCGACTGCTTGAGCAGTTCTTCCGTCCGCATCGAGGCCGTGATCGTGTTCAGCATGACGCCGATCGACTGCATCAACTGATCGAGGAAGAGCAAGTGGATCTCGCTGAAGCGGCCGAGCGAGGCGAGCTCGATGACTGCCTTGATCTCGCCTTCGAACGTGACCGGAAGCACGACCAGCGAGAGCGCCTCGACCTCGCCGAGCCCCGAGCTGACTCGCATGTAGCTCTTGGGAACCTCGGTGAGCAGAATACGCTGCTTTTCGATCGCGCACTGCCCGACGAGTCCTTCACCGAAGGAGATGGTCTCGCCCGCGCGCTCGCGCGGGAGCGCGTAGCTTGCGATAAGGCTCAATACCAACTCGCCCTCGAGCATGTCGCTGACGTAGAAGGCGCCGGTCTGCGCGTTGACCAGCGGAACCAGTTCCGACATGATCAGTCGCGTGACCGCGGTGATGTCGCGCTGACCTTGCAGCATCGACGTGAAACGCGCGAGATTGGTCTTGTACCAGTCTTGCTCGGTGCCCTTCCGCGTCGTGTCGCGCAGATTTTGAATCATCTCGTTGACGTTGCGCGTGAGTTCACCGACCTCGCCGCGCGCTTCGATCTCGATCGTGCGCGAGAGGTCGCCCTTGGTGACGGTCGTCGCGACCTCGGAGATGGCGCGAATTTGGTTGGTGAGCTGGGCCGCGAGCTGGTTGACGTTGTCGGTCAGATCGCGCCACAGACCGGCGGCGCCCGGCACGTTGGCCTGACCGCCGAGCCGGCCGTCGAAACCGACCTCGCGTGCCACGGTGGTCACTTGGTCCGCGAAGATCGCCAGCGTGTCGATCATCCCGTTGATCGTCTCGGCGAGCTGCGCGATTTCACCGCGCGCTTGCAGCGTCAGTTTGCGCTTGAGGTCCCCGTTGGCGACACCGGTAACGACCTGCGCGATTCCGCGGACCTGGTTCGTCAAGTTGGCGGCCATCGAGTTGACGTTGTCGGTAAGGTCTTTCCACACGCCCGAGACGCCTTGAACGTGCGCCTGACCGCCGAGCACGCCCTCCGAACCGACTTCCCGCGCAACGCGCGTCACCTCGGAGGCGAACGCGTTGAGCTGGTCGACCATGACGTTGATCGTGTCTTTGAGCTCGAGAATTTCGCCGCGCACGTCGACGGTGATCTTCTTCGAGAGGTCACCGTTGGCAACGGCGGTGGTGACCTTGGCGATGTTACGCACCTGCGAGGTCAGGTTCGAGGCCATGAAGTTCACCGAATCGGTGAGATCTTTCCACGTGCCGCTGACGCCCTGAACGCGCGCCTGGCCGCCCAGGATACCGTCGGAGCCGACTTCACGCGCGACGCGCGTCACTTCACCGGCGAACGCGTTGAGCTGGTCGACCATCGTGTTGATCGTGTTTTTGAGTTCCGCGATTTCGCCGCGTACGTCGACGGTGATCTTCTTGGAGAGGTCGCCGTTGGCAACGGCAGTCGTCACGTCTGCAATGTTACGCACTTGTGACGTAAGGTTCGAGGCCATGATGTTGACCGAATCAGTCAAGTCTTTCCAGGTGCCGGACACGCCCTGCACCTGCGCCTGGCCGCCGAGTTTGCCTTCGGAGCCGACCTCACGCGCGACGCGCGTGACTTCGGATGCGAAACCGTTGAGCTGGTCGACCATCGTGTTGATCGTATTCTTCAGTTCGGCGATTTCGCCGCGCACGTCGACGGTGATCTTTCGCGAAAGATCGCCGTTGGCGACGGCGGTCGTAACGTCGGCGATGTTGCGCACCTGCGAGGTGAGGTTCGACGCCATGAAGTTCACCGAGTCGGTGAGGTCTTTCCATGTTCCGGAGACGCCTTTGACGTCGGCCTGGCCGCCGAGTTTGCCTTCCGACCCGACTTCGCGCGCAACGCGCGTCACTTCGGACGCAAAGGCGTTGAGCTGGTCGACCATGATGTTGATCGTGTCTTTGAGTTCGAGGATCTCGCCGCGAACTTGCACGGTGATCTTCTTCGAAAGGTCGCCGTTGGCAACGGCAGTGGTCACGTCGGCAATATTACGCACTTGTGACGTGAGGTTCGAAGCCATGAAATTCACCGAATCGGTGAGGTCCTTCCACGTTCCCGAAACGCCGGCCACCTGCGCTTGACCGCCGAGGATGCCTTCCGAACCCACTTCACGCGCGACGCGCGTCACTTCGGAAGCGAAACCGTTGAGCTGATCGACCATCGTGTTGATGGTGTCCTTGAGCTCGAGAATTTCGCCACGTACGTCGACCGTGATCTTCTTCGAAAGATCGCCGTTGGCAACGGCGGTGGTCACGTTGGCGATGTTGCGCACCTGCGAGGTGAGGTTCGAGGCCATGACGTTGACGGAATCGGTGAGGTCTTTCCACGTGCCCGAAACGCCGCGCACGTCAGCCTGTCCGCCGAGAATCCCTTCGGAGCCGACTTCGCGCGCGACGCGGGTTACTTCGGAAGCGAACGCGTTGAGCTGGTCGACCATCGTGTTCATCGTGCGCTTGAGATCGAGAATCTCACCGCGCACGTCGACGGTTATTTTCTTCGATAGGTCGCCGCTTGCGACGGCGGTCGTCACTTCGGCGATGTTACGCACCTGGGCGGTGAGGTTCGAAGCCATCGTGTTGACCGAGTCGGTGAGATCTTTCCACGTCCCGGCGACGCCTTGCACCTCGGCCTGTCCGCCGAGCTTCCCTTCGGAACCGACTTCGCGCGCGACGCGCGTGACTTCCGAAGCGAAGGCGTTGAGCTGGTCGACCATCGTGTTGACCGTGCGTTTGAGGTCGAGAATCTCGCCCCGCACGTCGACGGTGATCTTCTTCGAGAGGTCGCCGTTGGCGACGGCCGTCGTGACGTCGGCGATGTTGCGGACTTGCGCGGTGAGGTTACCGGCCATGGTGTTCACCGAGTCGGTGAGGTCTTTCCACGTACCGGCGACGCCTTCGACCGCGGCTTGTCCGCCGAGTTTTCCTTCGGATCCGACTTCGCGGGCGACGCGCGTGACTTCCGAGGCAAAGGCGTTGAGCTGATCGACCATGACGTTGATCGTGTCCTTGAGCTCCGCGATTTCGCCCCGCACCTCGACGGTGATTTTCTTCGAAAGATCGCCGCGCGCCACGGCGGTCGTGACGTTCGCGATGTTTCGGACCTGCGCGGTGAGGTTACCGGCCATCGTGTTCACCGAGTCGGTGAGATCTTTCCACGTACCGCCGACGCCCGTCACCTGCGCCTGACCGCCGAGGATGCCTTCCGAACCGACCTCGCGCGCGACGCGGGTGACTTCCGAGGCGAACGCGTTCAGCTGGTCGACCATCGTGTTGATCGTGCCTTTGAGTTCACGAATTTCGCCGCGCGCCTCGACCGTGATTTTCTTCGAGAGATCGCCGTTCGCGACCGCGGTGGTCACGTCCGCGATGTTGCGAACCTGCGCGGTCAGGTTGCCGGCCATCGTGTTCACCGAGTCGGTGAGGTCTTTCCACGTGCCCGCTACGCCTTTGACGAACGCCTGTCCGCCGAGTTTTCCTTCGGAGCCGACTTCACGCGCCACGCGCGTCACCTCGGAGGCGAACGCGTTGAGACGATCGACCATTTTGTTGATCGTGCGGCTCGAACGAAGGAACTCGCCCTTGAGCGGGTGGCTATCGGTCTCGAGCGGCATCCGCTGCGAGAGATCGCCGTTGGCCACTGCGCCGAGCACGCGACCGGCCTCCGACATCGGGAAGACAAGATCGTCGATCAGCTTGTTGACCGACTCGATGCCCTCGCGCCACTCGGCGCGCATCCCCTCGGCGCTTGCACGCTTGGTAATCGAGCCCTCGCGTCCGACCGCTTCGCTGATGCGGGCGAACTCGGCGTTGATCTTCTGGTTGTGCTCGATGCAGGCGTTGAGAGCCTCGGCGATTTCGCCGTCGATGCCGACGAGGTCGTTCGGGAGACGCACCCGAAAGTTGCCGTCGCGAAACGCCCGAACGGCGGCCAGCAGAACCGGCTGGTGAAGCCGGCCGGAATCCGGCGATGGGGAGCCGGGGAACTCTTGTGTGACGGTCGATGACATGCGAAATCGCCCTCAGGGGTGAGCTAGTAAGGAAGCTCTTACCCGCGAAATCGCGGGCCAAACTAATGAAGACGCCGGTTGTTTACTCTGCACACAGACGGGGCACGATGATCGAGGGACCATGATTGATGGCCTTGAGCAACTAGACACGCGGTCTCGCGCTTCGCCGATACCGCGCGTCACGATTGTCGAGCAGGTCGCACGGCTGTGTACGAATGCGTTCGCTGATCTTTGCGCCGTCTACCTGCGCGATTCGCCGGGAGCGCCGATCGTATTTTGCGCGCGCGCCGAGGAACAATACGCTAGCTTGAGTGAGGCTGCGCTCGACGATCTCTATGCGGAGCGAGCGCGCGAAGCCGGCGTGACCGCTTTGCTGCAGCATCCGCTTCTGGTCGACGGAATCGCGATCGGGAGCGTCGTTTTGGGCAGCAACGGGCGCAGCGCCCCGACCAAGATCACGCCCGCGACCGCGGAGGCGGTTGCGAGCATTCTCGCGACCGCGATCGGACAGGCGACCCAGCTCGCGCATCATCATCGCGTCTCCGACCGCTTGCAGCGCGCCATGCTTCCCGAAGCGCTGATCGAGGCTGACGGGATGCGGTTCGACGCAGCGTACAGTCCGGCGAGCCGCGAGGCCGAGGTCGGCGGCGATTGGTATGACGCGTTCGATTTGGCCGGCGGCATGGTCGGCATCTCGGTCGGGGACGTGACCGGACACGGTCTGGAGGCGGCGGTCGCGATGAGCGAGATCCGCCGCGCGATCCGCGTGGCCGCCACCACCTACGCTTCGCCGTCCGCGATGATCGAAGCGGTCGAGGCGATGGTCAGCGCGCAGGAGATCGGCATGGCCTCGGCCATCATCGGGATCTACGATCCGCAGACCGGCGTGCTGCGATATGCCTGCGCCGGGCATCCGCACCCGGCGCTGGTGACGCCGAGCGGCGATGCGTATCTGCTTCCCGGCGGGGGAACGCTGCTGGGCCTCGGTGAGTCCGCCTCCTCGCCGGTCCACACGATCACGCTTGCGCCCGGATCGACCTGCTATTTTTATACCGACGGATTGATCGAGCATCACCGCGACGCGATGAGCGGCGAAGAAGACCTGCTGGCGGCGGTCGAAGCGATGGCCGCGGAAGGACGGCACAGCGCCTCCACCTTGCACGCCAAGATCATCGGCGGCGACGGCCGCAGCATCGACGATTGCGCGACGCTGATGCTGCAGCGGTCCGACCGCTCCGGTGTGAAGCCGGTGGAGCGCTACACGTTCAGCGCGCGTCCGAGCGCGGCTCGCTTAGCGCGCGAAGCGATCCGTCACTATGCGAAGCGGCTGGGTCTCACTGACGAGGAAGGATTCGATCTGCTCGTCGCTATCGGCGAAGCCGTCGCCAACGCGATCGAGTACGGGAACCCCGATCCCGAAGCGACCTTCGAGGTCGAGGCGCTCAGCGGGAACGGCGAGGTTATCCTTCACGTCGAGAGTTCCGGACACTGGCGCACGACGCCGTCGCAGGGCGATCGCGGCCGCGGCCTGCGCATCATGCGCGCCTGCGCACGCGAGGTCGAGGTCTCCTCGACCGCCGAGCGCACGCGCCTCACCCTCGCGTTCTAGGGAAGCTCTGCTTCCCTAGAGTCCGAAGTAGGCTTCGCGCACCGCGTCGCTCGCTTCGAGCTGCGCCCGAGTGCCGGAAACGCGAACGCGGCCGCCGTCGATCAAATAGCCTCGCTGCGCAAGCGGGAGAAACGCGACGTTCTGTTCGGCGAGCAAAAGTGCAGTCTGCGTCCCCACCGCCTCGCGCAGCACCTGAACCACTTGCTTGACGAAGACCGGCGCGAGCCCCGACGAGGGTTCATCCATCAGGAAAAGCTTGGGATGCGAGATCAACACCTTCGCGATGCCGAGCATCTTGCGCTGGCCGCCGGATAGCGACGCCGCGAGATCCCGCCGCTTCTTGGCCAGATCGGGAAAGAGTTCGAAGAGATGACGGCTGCGCCGGCGCACCTCACTCGCGCTCAGAAAATATCCGCCGAGCCGAAGGTTCTCCTCGATCGTCAGCGTCGCAAAGACGCCTTGCTCCGACATGAATGCGATGCCGCGGCGGATGCGCTGGTCGGGAGAGAGCCGCTCGATCTGCTCGCCCTCGAAACGAATCGTTCCGCTCCAGCATGGCAGCAGCCCGATGATCGTCCGAAGAAGCGTCGTCTTTCCCGCGCTGTTCGCGCCGAGCAGAAGCACGGTCTCCCCGAATTCGACGTCGAGATCGATTCCCCACAGGGTCTGCATCGCGCCGTAGCCCGACTGAACGCCGCGTAACTCGAGTAACGCCATGTTAACCGCCGATGAACGCGGCAACCACATCAGGGTTGCGTGACGCGCCTTCGAGCGTTCCCTCGAACAACATCCGGCCGGCGCTCAATACGATGACGCGGTGCGCGATACGGTTCAGGAACTCGAGCAGATGTTCGACTACGATCAACGCGATGCCGCGCGCCGCCAGGTTGCGCAAGAGATCGGCGATGATCGTGAGTTCGCCGGGGTTCAGGCCGGCGCCGATTTCGTCGACCAGCAAGAGTTTGGGCGAGGTCGCGAGCGCGCGCCCCAGGTCGAGCCGCTTTTGCTGATTGACGTTGAGCCCGGAGGCGAGGAGATCGGCTTGACCTTCGAGGTCGACCTGCGTGAGGACCGCGTCGATGTCGACGGGCGCATGCGCACCGAAGTATGCGGCTACTTCGACATTTTCGCGCACCGTCATCGCGTGAAAGGGCTTGGGAACCTGAAAGGTTCGATTGATGCCCAGCGGAACGCGCCGAAAACTTGGTACGCGGTCGATCCGGCGGCCGTCGAACCACACGCTTCCCGCGTCCGCATGATAGATGCCGGAAATGACGTTGATCGCCGTCGTCTTGCCCGACCCGTTCGGCCCGACCAAACCGAGGATCTCGCTCGGCGCAACCGAGAAGCCGACGCGATCGAGTGCCGTAAGGCCTCCGAAGCGTTTCGTCACACCTTCGAGCCGAAGCAATGGTTCGAGCGGCTCAGAGGACACGGACGCCTCGCCGGGTCAAGAGCGACATCAGGCCGTTCGGCAAAAACAGGACGAGTATCACGATCAGCGCGCCGTAGATGAATTCGAAGTACTGCGGCGCCGAGATCCCGACGGCGTTGTAGAGCGCGTACAGGACGACCGCGCCGACCACCGGGCCGAGCACGGTTCCGACGCCGCCGAAGAGCGCGAAGACGATCGCGAAGACCGAAATCTGCAGCGTGAAGACCGCGTCGGGATAGAACACCGAGAGGTTCCACGCGTAGGCGCCCCCCGCGAGTCCCGCGACCGCCGCCGACGTGAGCCATACGATCACTCGGTTGCGCACCACGTCGATGCCGGCCATCGCCGCGCTGGTCGGATCCTGGTTCATCGCGCGAAGCGCGAGGCCGAAGCGCGAGAAACGAAAATGCGCGGCGAGTCCGGTTGCGATGAGTACGATGACGAGCATGGTGAAGTAACTTGCGATGGGATTGTAGACCTGATCGATCTTCAATCCGTAAGGGCCGCCGGTCACGCCGGCGAGGTCTTGGTTCGAAACGATGTTGTAGATGATTTGTGAAGCCGCGAGATTGGCGATCGCAAAATACGCGCCGTTCAATCGGAGCAGCGGCCCGAGAATGACGCCTACGATTACCGCAGCCACTCCTCCGAGCAACACGCAGACGAGCACCGGCAGGCTGGAATGCAGCACGAGGAGCGACGTCGCGTACGCGCCGGTTCCGAAAAATCCCACGTAGCCGAACGGAAGATACCCGGTAAACCCGTAGAGCAAATTGAGCCCTTGCGCGAGCACGACAAAGGTCATCATCGAAAACAAGAGGCTGCGATTGTGGTAGACTTCGGGCGCGAGCGCGAACACGGCGGCGATCACGGCGAGCGTGATTGCCGACGGGAGAATCGTGCGCATCCGGTTGCGTACCGGCGGCAGCGTTTCGTTCACTATGCGACGCGCACGGACCGGCCGAGCAGTCCGGCCGGCCGGATCAGGACGATGATGACCAGCAGCGCGTACGGAACCAGATTCGACCACGACGGAAAGTACGTCTGCATGAACAGCGTTCCGATCCCGAAGACCAGACCGCCTACGATCGTTCCGAGCGGATTCCCCAGCGAGCCGATGATGATGACCGCGAACGACGTCGTGGTCAGGTCGTTGCCGATGTCCGGCGAGATCGAGCCGAGCAGATACGGAACGAAAACGCCGGCGACGCCGGCCAGAGCGATCCCGATGATGAACGCGATCGCGGAAACGCGCTGGATGTCGATACCCGTTGCCAGCGCCTCGGCGCGGTCGGCCATGATCGCGCGCATCGCAAATCCGAGCCGCGTTCGGGTGAAGTAAAGGTAGAGGGCAGCGGCAACGAGCACGCTGGCCGCAGCCGCCACCCACCAGCTATCGGGAAAGCTTTGGCCGAGGGCGCTGATGCTGCCCGAGCCGAGCGCGTCCTGCGGCAGCGAGCGCTGATCCGCTCCGAAGACGATGATCAAGATCGCGTCGATCATCTGCGCGAGCCCGAAGAAGAGAATGAACGAGAGCATCTCCGGGTCGCGGCTCTTCTGCAGACGCGGCACGACCGCGGCATAGAGGGGAATCCCGACTACCGCGGCGCCGGCGATCGCGAGCGGAATGCCGTAGAGCGGATTGAGGTGCAGGCGCGAGCTGAGAACGTACGCCCCGTAGCCGCCGAGCAAGACGAACTGCCCGTGAGCGAGATTGATCATCCGCATCACGCCGAAGATGAGGTTGAGTCCGACCGCGACGAGCGCGAAGAAGGTCCCGTACAGGATCCCGCCGACCAGCGCGTATTCGAGCAGGCTCATCGGCGGGACCCGATGCGAACGTTACTGTTGCGGTGCCGGGTAGACGGCCTTTCCGGTCGCTTTGTCCTGCGGGTACACGACAACGAACTTGTTCCCTCCGCCTTGCGGCACGATCTGCGCAACCGGGAGCAGCTCGCCCAGCTGCGCCCCGTTCTGGTTGATTTTGAAATCGCCGAGCAACGTCGTGGTCTTACCCGACATGTCCATCAGCGCTTGATGGAAGGCGAGTTGCGTGAACTGCGGCGCTCGCCCGAGCATGTCCTGGATGATCACGCCGTTGTTGTAGCCGGCGGCGTTGAGGAAATTCGGGGCAGCGCCGTTCGCAGCGGTGAACGCCGAGACGAACTGGGCGGTGTTCATGCCGAGGGTGACGCTGCTGAAACGTACGAGCGGCGGCGTTGGATAGGTGTATGTGTACGCCAGCGCCTTGGCGCCCACGTTCTTTGTGATCAGCGAGATGAGCTGACCGGGAAAGATCGTGAACGTCATGTTGAAATGCAGCCCGCTCGAAGAGAGGTCGCGCAGGAACGCGATGTCGTTGGGAGCGTAGCCGAATTCGAGTACGGCGTCGGGGTGACGCGCGTAGATCGTGTGAAGCAGAATCGCGTAGTTCGATTCGGAGGTCGGGACGCCGTTGTAATAGACCGGCTGCACGCCGCCCTTTGCGAGCACCGATTTCAGCGTCTCGGCTTGCGAAGCATCGAAGTCGTTTGAATCGTATAGTATGGCGACGCGCTGGATTTTACGAGCCAGAAGGAATTGCCCGAGCGGAACCGGCCAGACGGCGGACGAGGGGATGCTGACGTCGGCCAGATAGTCGGTCTTCTTGGTAAAGAAGTTTGCACCAGACCCGGTGGGATCGATCAGCAACATGTGGTGCTCTGCGGCGAGCGGGATTGCTACCGAGGTCAACACCGAACCGAAGTCGGCGATGAGCACGTCGACTTTGTCTTGGGTGATCAGCTGGTTGTAGAGCGTGGTGGCAGTCGTCGTCGAGCTTTGGTCGTCGTAGGCGATGATCTTCACCGGGATCTTCTTGCCGAAGGCCTTGACGAAGACGCCGCCGCTCTTGTTCACCAAAGCGGCCCAGTACTTGAGCCCTTGGTACTGCCCTTGCGAAGCGACGGCGAACGTTCCGCTGCTCGCGTAGAGGGTTCCGATCTTGATCTGCGCCGGCGCGGTCGCGGCCCGCGCCGGATAGAGCGTACCGGCTGCGATCAGCCCGGCAAGTAGAAATATGAAGGCGGCTGACATCAGCCAGGCGTGCCGAGATACGGTCATCGAGCTCTCCTCCGTCACGCGCGGTGACTACACGCTTGAGAAACGCAGAATATAGCGATGTCGTTCGCAAGCTCCTCTAAGGCGCATCCCCGCGCTAGATAGACGCACTTTTGCGCTAAGTGTATATTGCAAGGCGGAACGATCCGTTCGCGCGTGCCGTTGTCAACGAAAGGAACAACGTAAAGTTAGCGCGATTCATTTGTCCTAGTCCCGAACCACGGTTTGCGCCTCGCACTACGCGGCGCCGAGAGGAGCATTTGATATGTCGGACGGCAATTTAGATCGTAAGTCCTTTCTGACGACCGCGGCCATTGCGTCGGCCGGGCTCGTCACCGGGTTCCCCGCAATTTTACCGAGCCGCGCATTCGCGGCCGATACGCTCAGGGTCGGTCTGAACGAAGAATACACCGGCGTGTACGCGGCCTATGCACAAAGCGAGACGCGCGGCGCGCTCATGGCAATGGACGCATGGAACGCGCGCGGCGGCGTGATGGGCGGCACGAAAGTAGAACTCGTTCAAGCAGACAACAACAATAATCCCGGCACGTCGGTCGAGAAGACGCGTCAGCTGGTTCTCGTCCAGAAATGCCCCGTGCTCATGGGCACGATCAACAGCGCGGACTCGCTCGCGGTGAGCGGTGCCGCCAATGCGCTCAACACGTTCTTCATCGATTCGGGCGGCCACGCCGATGCGGTCACCGGTGCGAAGTGCGAATACAGCTCCTTCCGTACGTGTCATAGCACGTGGATGGAGACGCACGCGACCGGCTATTCGCTGGCCAAAAAGTTCGGGAAAAAGTGGTACATGATCATTCCCGACTACGCGTTCGGCCACGCGCTGCAAGCCGGTTATCACGCGGTCGGAAAGCAGATCGGCGTCGAGTTCGTCGGCGAAGACCTCACCCCGCTGGGCACGACCGATTTCAGCCCATACTTGACGAAGGTGCTCGCGGCCAAGCCCGATCTTTTGCTCGTGCTGGTGCAGGGCGACGACTTCGTCAACTGCCTCAAGCAAACGACGCAGTATGGGATCGTCGGCAAGGTGCCCATCGGCGGGCCTCAGGTCGAACTCGAAGCGGTATGGGCGCTTCCGAAGGAAGCGCGTGTCGGGTACTGGGGCGTCGAATGGTACTACAAAGGGGCGAGCGTTATCGGCAGCGGCAATAAGCTCATCGACGGCTTCATTTCGGAGTACCACAGGAAATATGGCCAGCCGCCGACCGCGCGCAGCGCATTCGGTTACATTACCATGGATCGTATGCTGTGGACGGTGAACGAAGCCAAGACCACCAATGCCGCCAAGATGGCCAAGACCCTCGAGGGGGCGAAGTTCCGTTCACTCTGGGACGGCGAGGGCTACTATCGCGACGTCGACCACCAGTTGATGTGGCCGATGTGGGTCGGCGAGATCCGCGCACAAGGAACTGCCGAGGACAAATACGATATCTTCGACATCGTCGATCGCCAAGAGGCCGACAAGATCGAGCAGAGCGTGGCCGAGAAGAAGGCGGTCTGCCACATGAACTGGCCGACTTGAGACCTTAGAAACCGCTGATCTAGTCCCAGTCGACGAGCTGAAACCCGACGTTTACGACGGGTAAATGAGGGCTCGGGTGACGAAGAACCGGCGCTAGTTCAGCGGTTTCTCTCCCGGGAGTACCACCATGGCGCACATAGCCCCAGAGATCTTCAACGGCCTGATTCTGGGCGCGTTCTACGCGGTCGTTGCCATCGGGCTTTCATTGATCATGAACCTGACCGGCACGATCAACATGGCGCACGGATCGTTCATGACGCTCGCCGGGTATCTTGCCTTCGCGATGGTGAGCGCCGGAACGAGTTATTGGTTTGCGCTTTTCGCGGCTCCCATCCTCGCCTTGATCGTCGGCGTGCTGCTCGAGCGGACGCTGATCCGCCCGCTGTACCGGCGCGATCCCGTTTACAGCTTGTTGCTGACCTTCGGCCTCTCGCTCATCGCCGAAGAGACCTATCGTTTGATTTGGGGCGACAACGGCGTGCCGTTCTCGCCGCCGCTCGCGCTCCAGGGCGCCGTGTCGCTCGGATTCACCTATTTCCCGACCTATCGGTTGTTCATCGCCGGCGTGCTTCTGGTGATCATCGTCTTGCTCGTGCTCTTCTTGCAGCGCACGCGCCTGGGCTTGCGCTTGCGCGCCGCCGTGCAGGACAACGAAATGATCGCCGCGCTCGGAACCAACACGCAGCTGCTCTACATGATGAACTTCGGTTTGGGCATCCTGCTCGCCGGCGTGGCGGGAGTGTTGGCCTCCGGTATGCTCGGCCTCAATGCTCAGACCGGCAACGCGCTCTTGATGCCGGCCTTCGTGACCGTGATCGTCGGCGGCATGGGCAGCGTTTTTGGCGCGGTCGCCGGCGGGATGCTGATCGGCTTGACGATCAGCATCGTGACGCTCTACATCCCGGCCGCCAGCGAGATCGCGATGTACGTTTTGATGGCGGTGATCCTGCTCGTCCGGCCGCGCGGCCTCTTCGGTGAAGAGGGGATCTTCGGATGATCATGAGCAATCGCGCCGGGCTGATCGCGGGACTGGTCCTCTTGATTGCCCTACTCTTCATGCCCCAGATCGCCTCGCACATCGGGCTTGCCATCTCGGTGTGCACCGAAGTTTTGCTCTACGCGATCGCCGCGATGGCCGTCAATCTGCTGCTGGGTTACACCGGGGTCTTGCCGTTCGGAAACGCGGCGTTCTTCGGGCTCGGTGCGTACGGCGCCGGTTTGACGATCGAATACCTTCACGTCGGCTTCATTACGTCGATCGTCTTGGGGATGGCCGCCGCGCTCGTCGGCGCCGTGCTCATCGGACCGTTTCTCCTGCGCCGGCGCGGTATCTACTTCGCGCTGCTGATGATCGCCTTCGGCCAGGTTTTCTATTTTATCGCCTACCGTTTCACCGATATCACCGGCGGTGAAGACGGCATGAACTTCGCGCGGCCGGCAATCGAAGGTCTGGGCGTCGTTCTCAAGGACCAACAGTTCTACTACGCGATGCTGGTCGTTTTCGCGCTAGTCGTGATCGGCTTTTTGCTGCTCGTGCGCTCCCCGTTCGGCCGCACGCTCGTGGCGATCAAAGAGAACGAAGTCCGCGCCCGCTACCTTGGGCTCAACACCGACCGCTTCATCTTCGTCGCGCTCTTGATCTCCGCGATCATGGAAGGTTTGGCCGGGGCCTGCTTTGGGCTTTCGATCATGTTCGCCTATCCGCTGATGCTCGATTGGCACAACTCGGGCAACATCGTGCTGATGACGATTCTCGGCGGCAGCGGGACGCTCTTCGGTCCGTTCATCGGCGCGGTTATCTTCGTGGTCGGGCAAGAGATACTCTCGACCCATTGGATTTGGTGGCAGATCCCGCTCGGAGCGCTCTTCGTAGCCTGCGTGCTCGGGTTCCCGAAGGGCATCCTCGGAACGGCACTGGACCTGTTTTCGAAGCGCCGCGGCGGCTTCGCGTTCGAAGCGCGCGAACTGGTTCACGGGACCAAGCTCTCGGAACGGGAGATCATTCCATGAGCGAGGCGCTCTTCGAAGCGAGCGGAATCGTCAAACATTTCGGCGGCGTGCGCGCCGTCGAAAACGTGTCGCTGCAAGTTCCCGCCGGGTCGATCCAGGCGATCATCGGTCCGAACGGCGCCGGGAAATCGACGCTGTTCAACGCGCTCTCCGGGTTCTATTATCCCGACAGCGGACGGGTGAGCTTCAAAGGCGTCGACATCACGCGCGCACCGGCCTATCGCCGCATCGCGATGGGACTGGGGCGTACCTTCCAAACCTCGAGCATCTTTCCGAACCTCAGCGTGTACGACAATCTGCTCGTGGGCGTTCAGAGCGCGGAGAATCTCGCCTTTCGCTTTCGGCCCGTTCGCGCCAACAAACGCAAGGAGATCGACGCGAAAGTCGAGCGGCTGCTGAATTTCGTGAACCTCATGACGTCGGCGCGCCGTCCGGTCTCTGAACTCGCGCACGGCAGCCAGCGCCTGTGCGAAATCGCGATGAGCCTCTCGACCGATCCGACGCTGGTCATGCTCGACGAGCCGATGGCGGGTCTCGCGCATGCCGAAACGGCACGCATCGTCGAGGTCATTCACAAGCTTCACGACGAACTCGGGTTGACCGTGCTCTTCGTCGAGCACAACATGCGCGTCGTCCTCTCGCTCGCTCAGCGTATCATGGTGCTCGATCGCGGCAAAGTTCTCGCCGAAGGAACGCCGGCGGAGATCAGCAACAACGCCTCCGTGCGCGAAGCCTACATCGGCAAAGAGGTCATCGAGAATGTCTGACCACCTGTTGACGATAGAAAATCTCAACACGTATTACGGCAAGAGTCACATCTTGCACGACGTCGGACTGGAGGTCGGCAAAGGCGAGCTCGTCGCGCTGCTCGGACTCAACGGGGCCGGCAAGACCACGACGCTGCGCAGCATCCTCGGTCTTACCCGCCCGCGTAGCGGTGCGATCACCTTCGACGGGACGTCGATCTTCGGCCGTTCGCCGTACCGTATCGCGCGCATGGGCGTCGGGTACGTGCCCGAAGGGCGCCGGATGTTTGCGGCGCTTTCGGTGCTCGAGAATCTCCAACTCGCCGAGAACGGCCGCGCGGGTGAGTGGTCGATTCCGCGAGTCCTCGACCATTTGCCCAAACTCAAGGAGCTCGTGCACCGCAAAGCCGGGCGGCTTTCGGGCGGCGAGCAAGAGATGCTGGCCATCGGGCGTGCACTGGTTGCAAATCCGCAACTGATGCTGGTCGATGAAGCCTCGCAAGGGCTCGCGCCGCTGATCGTGGAGGACGTCTACCGCATCCTGGCCGAGCTCAAGGCGCGCGGCGTGGCGATCGTGTTGGTCGAACAGAACGCGCTGCTGGCGCTCAAGATCGCCGATCGCGCCTACGTGATCGATGCCGGCCGGGTGGTCTACCAAGGCGGAGCCTCCGAGCTGCTGCAAGACCGCAACCGCATTGCCGATCTGATGGGCCTGACCGCCGCCGAACTGGCCTCCTAGTCGGCTCGCGCCGATATTGTAAAGGTCAGCCCCGGAGAAGTTGGTCATGCAGTTGCTCGGTACGGATGCCGCCCTCCCCGAACTGGTCACCCCGATTGCACGCGCGGTAAGGGAAGACCGCGTCACTGCCCTTGCCGGCGTGCTGGCCGCGCTCCACCAATCCGGTCTCTTCGGGCGCGAACTCTTCGCACCGGCGCGGGCCGAGCGATACTCCCGCCGGCTGATCTGGCGCGACCCGGACGAACGGTTCGTCGTCGTCGCAATGACGTGGGCGCCCGGACAAGGCAGCCCGCTCCACGACCACGCCGGCCTGTGGGGCGCGGAGATCGTCGTCGACGGGACGATGAGCGAAACGATCTACGAACTGGTGGGCCGCGATGAGGACGGAGCGTACCGCTTCGTGCGCGGCCTTCATCGTGTCTCGAATCACGGCACAGTCGGCGTTTTGATCCCGCCGCTCGAATATCACGATTTCGGGAATGCCGGTCAGACGGTAGCGCACTCACTCCACGTCTACGGCGGCGATCTGAAGACGGCGAACGCATTCACCGAGCAAGACGACGGCCGGTGGAGCGCGCGGCGCGTCGATCTTCGTTACGATGCCTGAATTCACCGCGATTATCGCAGGCGGCGGCGCGAGCGGCCTGCTGACGGCGACACGCTTGGTTCATAAGTCCGCATCCGCGCGCGTGATCATCGTAGAGCCGCGTGCGAGCATTGGGCGCGGCATGGCCTACTCGACTCCGTGTCTTGCGCACGTGCTCAACGTTCCGGCCGGACGGATGTCGGCGTTCGATGAGCGGCCGGATCACTTCGTCGAATTTCTGCGCGCAAGCCACGGTGATGCATACGGCGCCGCATCGTACGTCCCGCGACGGTTCTACGGCGATTATCTCGAGGCGATCGCGCAGGCAAGCAGCGACTTCGCGGGAGTGCGCTGGGGTGTGGAGCGTTCGAGTGTGCTTGCTGCGTCGGTCGATTCATCGGGGGTTCGTGCGATCTGCGAAGAGGGCCGCGTCCTTCGCGGTGACGTGCTGATCGTCGCGACCGGGAACGCGAACCCCGCGCCGTGGACGCGAGCGAACGCGGATGTCGTCGCCGGCGATCGATTCTTCGCCTCGGCGTGGGAAGAGGGCGCGTTGAACTGCGCCGATCGCGAAGAACGCGTGCTGCTGTTGGGTACGGGTCTAACCGCCGTTGATGCGGTCATCGCCCTGCGCAGCAACGGCCATCGCGGCACGATCTGGATGATCTCACGCCGCGGCCTGCTCCCGCACGAGCATCGGATCTTCGATGCGCCCCGCGACTCGAAGCCGGAGGCGGTCACGACGCGCGATCTTCTCGGAGCGTTCCGCTCCGTGGCGGGCGGCCGTCCACATCGGTGGCGTGCCGCGGTCGACGGCCTACGTCCACGCACGAACGCCCTCTGGCAAGCGCTTTCCGTGCACGAACAGCGTCGCTTCATGCGTCACGTCATTCCATATTGGAACGCACACCGTCATCGAATGGCACCGGATGTGGCAAAAGCGATCGCCGAAGAGATCGCCGCAGGAACACTCCGAATGCTTGCGGGGCGCACCGGCAGGTTCATCGCGACGGATCGCGGGCTGCGCGTGGCGATAACCGTTCGCGGCAGTGAACAAACACTTGAACTGGAGATTGGCCGCGCGATCAACTGCAGCGGCCCGGCGCACGATTTTCGGCTGCTCGAGAATCCGCTCATCGGCAATCTACTGGAGCAAGGCATCATGCATCCGCTCCAATCGTCGATCGGCATCGACGTTGCCCCGAGCGGTGCGTTGCGTGATGCAAGCGGGGCCGAGTCGACGCGTGTCTACGCGATCGGTCCCGTACGCTTCGGCACGCTGATCGAGACCACCGCGATGCCTGAGATTCGTGCGCAGGCAAAGGATCTGGCGGCGCTGCTTGCTGCGCGCGCCGACTCGCTTGTCACGGCGATGGTACAATAGGGATGGTGCAATGAACGCGACGAGCAGACTGTGCGGCTGCGTTCTCGCCGCCGCTCTAGCGCTAGCCTTGGCCGCGCGCGCGTTCGCCGGCACGACCGACCGGGAATTCCCGGTTGGGAACGCCACCGCACTGCGGCTCAACGTCAGCGGGTCGATTCACGTGATCCCGGTCCCCGGTTTACGCAGCGTCAATCTGCACGTGGTGGACAACGGGCCCTCGACGCCGCCGATGTCGATTTCGACCTCGCGCAGCGGCGCGCAGCTGGTGGTGAAGATCACCGGCCCAAGCGAATCGATCGTGCCGTTCGTCGGTGCGTCGGGATATGAGCTGCAGGTTTCGTATCCGGCCCGCATGCGGCTCGATTTGCGCGAGTTTGCCGGCCGGGTCCACGTAGAACGCGTGACCCAGCCGATGCAGATCTACGACGCGGAGGGAAACATCGTCGTGGACGATGCCGCTGCGGCGCTGACCGCCGAGGACGACGCCGGAGACATCACGGTGGCCGGCGCGCACAGCTCGATCACGCTGACCGTCGGAAACGGCGACGTCGACGCGACGCTGGCGCCCGGTTGGCGCGGGAGTCTGGTACGGCTCGAGGCCTCGGACGGGAACCTTCATCTGGCCGTCCCGGCCGGCTTCCGCGCGCACTACGATCTCACCAGCGGCTCGGGTACCGTTTCCAATCCGCTGCGCAACGTCCCCAAGAGCCCGCTGGTCTTCATGCTCGCCGCCCAGGGCAACGTCTCGATCGGGACTTTGTAAAGCAACTCTTAACCCTGGCCGGGAAGTATCGCGCGATATTTGTCGTAGTCCGAATGCCCTAGATGAGGCATGCTTACGCGTATCCTTACGGAGGTCTTACGTGCGCTTAACGCTCGCATCGCTCGTTTTTACCGTTTTGGCGCTGTTCCCGTCGCTGGCATCCGCCGCGCTCATCGATCCGACGCTCGTTCCCGACGGCACCTACGTCGTGAAGGTCGAAAAGGTCGAAGATACGCAGCACCTGATCGTGCTGATGCAAAACGGCGTTGAAACGACACTGGTCGCGCAAGGCAGCGTCGACTTCAGTAAGGTGAAACCGAACGATACGATCAAGTGCTCCGTGATCAAGGGTAAAGTCCCCGTTTTCCTCATCCAGTAACCAGGGTCGTCTGTAAAGATTCCCGGCTTACCCGCGCGCGGGGGCCTTTCTTGTCGTATGCTGTCATCGCCACGGCCGGGGACGTGGCGCGCTACCAGGCATTATGACTTGGAGGTTTTTCGTGCGTTCTCTCATCGCTCCGGTGCTCTTTGCACTCGCCGTACTCGTTCCGTCATTCGCGTCTGCGGCGCTCATCGATCCGTCCCTCGTTCCCGATGGCACGTATGTCGTGAAAGTGGAAAAGGTCGAGGACGCGCAGCATGCACTCGTGCTGATGCAGAACGGTGTCGAAACGACGCTCGTCGCGGCAGGCAGCACCGATTTCAGCCGGCTCAAGCCGAACCAGACGATCAAAGTCTCGCTGGTCAAAGGCAAAGTCCCGGCCTTCACGACCCCGTAGGCTTTGGCCGGATTTCGGGGTAAAGGGTTCGAGTATCGGACCTTTTTCTCGTTTTCGGGAGGAATCGCATGAGGCTTCGGACGGCGCTGAGCGCCACTATTGCCTTCGTTTGCGCCGCGACGATCGCCGCAAACGCCGCCTTGACCAGCGGTACGCTGCTCAACGGAACCATCGACGGCAATTTCTCCAGCAATCACGCCTACATTGGTGAACCCGTGACCGTTTCGAACGTGACCAACGACGACGGAAGCGGGTCGGTCGTAGGAGGCCGGCTCTACGGCTACGTTGCCGAGGTGCAACCCGCCGGTCAGGGGCGCCCGGGGAAGATTCGCTTCCATTTCACCAAACTGGTGACGCGACGGGGTGTGGTGTACGCGATCGACAGCCGGGTGACCGGCGTGAAGGTGCAGACCAAGAACAATGCGCTCAAAGAAGTGGGCGGCGCGCTCGGTGGAATGCTGGTCGGCAACGCGATCGGCAAGATGCTCTTCCATGTCGGGGGATTCGGTCTCCTCGGCGCCGCCGGCGGCTTTCTGTTGGCGAAGAACAACCGCCAGAACGTGAACGTGCCGGCCGGTTCGATCGTCCAAGTGCAGCTGCTCTCGGTAACGCGCCGCCAAGCGCGTTAGTGCCGGTCGTTCCAGCAACTCCCCAACAACTCGACCGCGCTGCTGCGCTCTTGCGCAAAGGCGCGGTCGTTGCTTTTCCTACCGAGACCGTGTACGGCCTAGGCGCCGCTGCGCTCGATGCTCGTGCGGTCGCGCGTATTTTCGAGATCAAAGCCCGCCCGGCGTTCGATCCGTTGATCGTGCATGTCGCGGACGAAGCGATGCTCGAAGCGATCGTCGAAAGCGTTCCCGCGCGCGCGCACGCGCTCATCGAGCGTTTCTGGCCGGGACCGCTCACGATCGTGATGCGCAAACGCGCCGCGGTTCCGGATTTGGTCACGGCGGGTCTACCGACGGTTGCAATTCGCATGCCGGCGCATCCGGTTGCGCGCGATCTGATCGCGCGCGCGCGCATGCCGCTCGCTGCTCCGAGCGCCAATCCGTTCGGCTACTTGAGCCCCACGCGCGCCGAACACGTCGAACGCTTACTCGGCGAGCGCGTCGATCTCGTCATCGACGGCGGCTCGACGCAACACGGCATCGAGTCGACGATCGTCGTGCTCGAACCCGAGCCGGCGCTCTTGCGTCCCGGCGTGATCGCGGCCGAAGCGATCGAGGAGATCGTCGGACCGCTCGCGCGCGAGCACGCCGACGCGTCCGGTCTGCTCGCGCCCGGACGGCTCCCGCAGCATTACGCGCCGGCCACGCCGATCCGGCTGATCGAAGATCCCACGCGAGTACCGCCGGCGGAACGCGTAAACGCTGCGCTCCTCGCGTTTCGGGAACCGGCCGGGGGATATCGCGAGACGCGCGTTTTGAGTGCGAGCGGCGACTTGCGCGAGGCGGCGGCGCATCTGTTCGGCTACTTGCACGAACTCGACCGCTCCGGCGTCGCCCGCATCGACGCTCAGCGCGTGCCGATGGAGGGAATAGGCATCGCCATCATGGATCGCCTGGAGCGTGCCGGGAATTCCTGACCGGCGCACGCGTGCGCTCGTTGCGCTCGCTGCGCTGGCGTTCATTTGGGGCTATAACTGGGTCATCATGCGCGTCGCGGTACACGACGCGCCGCCGTTTCAATTTGCGGCGTGGCGAACCTTCGGCGGCGCGATCGCATTGGTGATCACCGCGCTGGTTTTGCGCAAGTCTCTGCGGCCGCAGTTTCCGGCCGCGTCGTTTTGGATCGGGTTTTTCCAAACCACCTGTTTTGTCGGGCTGATTTCGTGGGCCGTCGTGACCGCAGGGGCGGGGCAAGTTGCGATGCTCGCCTACACGATGCCGCTCTGGGTGAGCTTGCTCGCGTGGCCGCTGCTCGACGAGCGCATCGGCATGTGGCAGGGTGTCGCGATCGGCACCGCATGTGTGGGTGTTGCCTGCATGGTCGGACCGTTGCGTTCGATCGGACCCGCCGAAGTGGCAGCGGTTCTGGCCGGCCTCGCGTGGGCGATCGGCATCATCCTGACCAAACGGCTGCAACGCGGCGCGGGCGTCGATCTCTTCGGATTGACGATGTGGCAGATGCTGTTCGGCGGCTTCGTCCTGGTGATCGTCGCGCTCGTCGTTCCGGCACATCCGACGACGTGGAATCCGGCGTACATTTTGGCGATCGGCTATAACATCGTCTTTGCCACCGCGCTGGCATATTCGCTTTGGATCTTCGCTCTCGACGTCTTGCCGGCGCGCGATGCCGGCATGGGAACGCTCGCCAATCCGATCGTGGCCGTGCTGGCAGCGTGGATCCAGCTCGGTGAAATTCCGGGACGCCTCGCGGCGCTTGGGATGCTCCTCATCGTCGCCGGGCTTGCTATGCTCACCTTGGCCGACCGCCGTGCCTCCCGGTAGCCGTCGTGGCGGGACGCTCGGGGCTTGCGCGAAGCCCCGCTTTGCAGTACAAATGCACAATAACTCTGTTGAACAAAGCAAATGCTTGGCCGCTTCGCCTGAAACGGCTCTCAGCAATCACCGATAAGATACGTGGAATGAACCTGACCTCTCGCGTCCGCGCCGCTTTTTGCGCGTCTGTCCTCCTGTTGGCCGGCACGTTGCCGGTCTTTGCGTCGGAAGCGCTTCCGTCGGCGACGGCGCAGGACGTGAACGAAAGCTATCACCTGCTCGCGACCTCGTACTATCGCCCGATCGATCCGCAAACGCTGCTCGATAAAGCGCGCGCCGCATTGATCGACGTCGCGCACAAGCACGGGTCGAAGATTGCGGTCGTGCCGCTTCGCGCGAGCGACGATCCCCAGGCGAACACGCAGGCCCTCGACAGCGCGATTGCCGATGCCGCCGCGGACGCGCACGGATCGACGACCGAGTATGCCTACGCTGCGATCGACGCGATGGCTAGGGCCGTCGACGACCGCTACACGGAGTTCATGACGCCCAGTGAGTACAAGGCGTTCAAAGACGCGCTGGATCCGGAGAAGATTTCCGGCATCGGCGTTCTGATTCAGCCGGACGCGACCAGCGGATTGATCGACGTGTCGTACGTCGTCCCCGGCACGCCGGCCGACCGCGCCGGATTGCAACCCGGTGACGAGATCGCGACGATCGACGGTGCATCGACCAAAGGCATCACGACGGACAACGCCAGCAAGCTGCTGCGCGGCAAAGCCGGCACGACGGTGAATCTTGGCATCGTTCGCGGCAATGCGGCGCCCTTTGCCACCGCGATCACGCGCAGCGAGCTGGAACCGCCGACCGTCGTCTCCAAAATGCTTCCGGGCTCGATCGGCTACGTTTACGTGCTCGCCTTTGGACAAAGCACGCCCGACGAATTCGACACGGCGATCAGCCGCCTGAAGAACGCCGGCGCAAGGGCCCTCGTACTCGACCTGCGCAACGACGGCGGCGGTTACGTCGAATCGGCGCTGCAGATCAGCGAGCGGTTCATTGCCGACAAACCGCTGCTCACCGTCGAAGAACGCGGCAGCCCGGACACGACCGTCACCGCTGATAGCGACGGCGTGGCAATCGACGTTCCGGTGACCGTGTTGGTCAACGAGTACACCGCGTCGGCGTCGGAGATCACCGCCGGTGCGCTGCAGGACGACGGCATCGCCTCGCTGATCGGGACGCGCACGTTCGGTAAGGGCGTGATGCAGACGCTCACCCCGCTTGCCGACGGCGCCGCGATCAAGATCACGACCGCGCATTATTTGACGCCGAATCATCAGGACATCAACCTAAAGGGGATCCAACCCGACCTTACCGTAGCGGAGCCGCGTGACGCACGCTTCGGTGATCCGGTGAAGGATCCGCAATTGCGCGCCGCGCTTGACTTTTTGCAGAAGAAGATCGCCCAAGTAAAAACGACCGGCCACTGAAAGCCGGACTGATTTCGTTCAGATCGAGGAGCCGGAAGCCGAAGTTTACGGATGAGTAAATGAGGCTTTCGGCGACGAAGAGCTGGACGAAATCAAACGGCTTTGCTGCGGGTGAGGCGGACCAGCGTGCCGTTGCGTTCGAACTGTACGCGGTCCATCAGGCGGCGCATGAGCAGAATCCCGAAGCCGCCGTCGAGTTCGCCGGTTTCGGAAAGGAGCGTCGGCGGCGAAAAGCCGTCGCCGTTATCCCGAATCTCGATCGTGAGGCGGTCGTCCTCGAACGAGCATCGCACGGAGAAGCCGCTCGAGCGATGCGTGTGACCGTGCTCGACCGCGTTGCTCAGCGCTTCGCCCGCGGCCAAACGGATATCGGAAACCTCTTCGAGTGAAAATCCGCAAAGACGGGCAAATCCGGCAACGGCGTTGCGGGCCAGCGGTACGTTTCGGCGTTCGCCACTGAACGCGGCCCGGAAATTGGGTGTCATGCTTGCGCTCTATCTACCCTTGCACCCCAACGGCAAACGAGGCGAGTACGATCCTTCGTGTAGAAAGATGAGCCATCCGGCCCGGCAAGCGGGCCCGTGGTTGCGGGCGATTAGCTCAGCTGGGAGAGCAGTGCCCTTACAAGGCAAAGGTCGCAGGTTCGAACCCTGCATCGCCCATTTCCGCTTCGCGTCTTGTCGTCTTCGGGCGGCTTATGTGCCTTCGCACACGGCGCCGCCCGAATCCTAAAGCCGCTTCGCGGAAAGCGGACCGCGCTTCCTCGGCTACGTCGCGGAAAGCCGCCCGAATCCTAAAGCCGCTTCGCGGAAAGCGGACCGCGGCTCCTAAAGCCGCTTGGTGAAAACACGGCGCCGCCCGAATCCTAAAGCCGCTTCGCGGAAAGCGGACCGCGCTTCCTCGGCTACGTCGCGGAAAGCCGCCCGAATCCTAAAGCCGCTTCGCGGAAAGCGAAGTGGTGGACCCAATGGCTAGAGAAATGCGATTGTCATGATTCAGTTAAACGAGGTCAACCTCGAGCGCGAGGGAGCGACGGCGATCGTCACCATGCGCCGTCCGGAACGGCGCAACGCGCTCTCGCTCGCCATGATGCGTGAACTGCAGCGCGTGTTGGACGAGATCGGCCAGGACCGCGAGGTGCGTGCCGTGATTCTGGCCGGCGAAGGACCGGCGTTCTCCGCCGGGCACGACCTGCGCGAGCTCCAGGGCCGCGACCGGGCGGCGTACGTCGAAATCTTCGACCAGTGCATCGCGCTGATGGCGACGCTCGCGGCCATCCCGCAACCGGTGATCGCCGAGGTCGGGGCGATGGCGACCGCGGCTGGCTGCCAACTGGTGGCGGCTTGCGACCTGGCGGTGGCCTCGGAGGCGGCCCGCTTCGCCACCCCCGGCGTACGGATCGGGCTGTTCTGCAGCACCCCGATGGTAGCCCTGAGCCGGGCCGTCGGCAGAAAGCGCGCGCTGCAGATGCTGCTCACCGGAGAGCCGATCGATGCGCCGACCGCGCTGGCTTGGGGCCTTGTCAACGAGGTTGTTCCTGCGGACGGTTTGCGCGCGGCCACGCTTGCGCTGGCAGCAAAAATTGCAGCTGCCAGCCGGACTGTTGTCAGACTAGGTAAAGAAGCGTTTTACCGACAGATCGAACTCGACGTCAACGAGGCCTATGCGTTTGCCAAGCAGGTCATGGTCGATAATGCCCAGCTGGACGATGCTCAAGAGGGTATTACTGCTTTCATCCACAAGCGGTCGCCGCGCTGGCAAAGCTAGACCGCACGTAAAATATTCGAACCGCCTCTTTCACGGAAGGCTTTGACCTGCTAAGGTAAGTACCAGAGCAATAGCCACTGCAGCATTATGAGACGTGGGCGCTTCGCTGTGGACAGGCTGGTAAAAAAGACGTCGCCCACACCCGGTATGCGGGCAACCGCATACGCGACGGCATAAAGGCTCGCTACGCGAGCCTTTATGTTTTTATGTGGGGATCGTCGTAGCTCGAACGCGAACACCCGTCCCGCGTGATCCGTCCCGATGCCAAGACGCGCTATGCCGCGTTGATCTTGCTTGTCGCGCTCATCGCTTCGGCGGCGGTGGCGGTTTTTCGCCTATCCGCCGAATCGAAGGCGCGACGCGTCGAGCTCGCGATGGATTATACCGATTTTGTCCAACTCGCGCGCTCCTACAACTACAATCCGGCGGGCTTCCTGATCGCGCTGCGGCGCGCGGGCCTCACCTCGCTCGCACTGACCGAAGAGCTGGGTTCGAACGTCGGCACCGACGGCCGTGCGTACGCGACGACGGGCGCCGCACTCATGAATCAAGCGGAACTCTCGCCGCTCTCCGACCCGCTCCTGGAATCCTTGGTGCGCTCGCGCCGGATCGCGCGCAATGCCATCTATCTCATCATCAGCGATCCTTCGACGTATGCGCGTTTTCGCGCGCAGCTCGCGCTGCACTACGAGCGAAAAAGCATTCGGGTTCTACGCGACGCAAAACCCTGGATCATCGAACTGCGAAGCCAGATCGACTATTTCAACGCGAACGCGCTCGGAATTCCTTCGGATCAGATTGCGTTGGCCAAGCATTTGGGACTGCTCGTCGTTCCGCGCTTCCAAAACGACGAACGCTATACCAAAACGCAGATGAGTACGGCGGTCGACGATGTTCTGGCTGCGGATCCGCATGTCTCGACGGTGATGTTCTTCGGCTTGCGCAACCAGGTCTTCGGGTTTCCGGATCATCTCGACGACGCCATCGCCGTGTTTCGCGAGCACGGTCCGAAGTCGGCGCATCCGTTCAACTTCGGCACGATCGAAACGTACGACAACAGTCAAATCCAAAAGGGCAACGAGACGCTGGCCAAGGGGATCGAGGGACAGACGGTCCGGGTACAGGCGATCGCCAAGACCGACCTCGACAAGATCACGCTCGACGACGTTGTCGGACGCTACGTGTTGGGCGTTCGCGAGCGCAACATCCGCGTCGTCTATTTGCGTCCATGGCCGCATCAGGACGGCAACCTCACGATCGAAGCGACCAACGTCGAGATGGTCAAGGAGATTGCCGATCAACTCAAAGCCCACGGTTTCAAACTCGGGCGCGCCACGCCGATTCCGCTGTATCACGGCGATAACCGCGTACTAGTCGGAGTCGCGGCGCTGGCCGTGCCTTCGATGTTCGTGCTGCTGCTCGGCGCCTTCGGCTGGTACCGCCGCCGGCTTGCCGTGAGCGCGTACGCGCTCACGGTCCTCCTGTATCTCGCCGGTATCGTGGCGCATCACGATCTCTTTGCTCGCTCGATGATCGCGCTGGCCGGCGCGCTGCTCTTTGCGACCGCGGCGTTCTTGACGTTCGCCAAGGCCTGCACTGAAGAGCCGGCGCCTCGTTTGAGCGATCAATTGGTGCGCAGCCTCGGCTGGACGCTGCTCGTAACCGGCGTGACCCTGCTCGGCGCTCTGGTGGTGGTCGGCGTGATGAGCTCCCCGCTCGCCATGGAAGAGATCGAACGGTTCCGCGGGATCCGTCTCGTGCTGGCGCTTCCGCCGCTGATCGCGCTCGTGCTCTATTTGTTCGACCGGCGTTTCAACTCGGGGGTCGAGCGGCCCTCGCAAGTGTTCGACGCGCCGATTCGCGTCTACCAGCTCTTCATCGGGCTGGTCATCGTCGGCGCCGGCGTCCTGCTCTTGATGCGCAGCGGCAACGACAGCGATATCGCGCCCTCGCACTTCGAGCTGCTGCTGCGCCACGACTTGACCGACGTGCTCAGCGTACGCCCGCGATTCAAGGAATTTCTGGTTGGATTTCCGTTCATGATGCTGATGCCGGCGTTGACCTCGGCGCACCGGCGCATCGCAGGCTGGCTGCTGGCTCTCGGGATCGGTGTCGGCATCGGCGACGTGATCGACACCTTCTCGCACCTGCACACGCCGCTAACCATTTCGCTCACGCGAACGGTCATCGGACTCGTGGTCGGAGCGATCATCGGAACCCTCGCGATCTGGATCTATCGCCGTGCGTGTATTGCTTTCGGGCTATTACGGGTTCGGTAACCTCGGCGACGAGGCGTTGCTGGAAGTGATCGTGACGCAGTTGCAAAAGCGCTTTCCGGCGATGCAGATCGACGTGCTTTCGGCAACGCCCGGTCTCACCGCTCGCACCTACGGCGTCGAGGCGACCCCGCGCTGGAACATGCGCCTCGTGCGCGATGCGATCGCCCGTGCCGACGTCGTCCTCTCGGGCGGCGGCGGACTGCTGCAAAGTGCAACCAGTGTGCGCAGCGTCGTCTACTACACAGGTATTCTGCGCGAAGCCGTTCGGCAACGGCGTAAGGCGATGATCTTCGCGCAATCGGTTGGCCCGCTCGACCTTTTGGGACGCATCGTCGTGCGCAATTTTTGCCGCGGGGTGAACCGTGCGACGGTGCGCGATGCGCGCTCGCAGCGTCTGCTCCAATCGCTTTTGCCGCAAACGCCGGTGGAACGTACGGCTGATCCGGTCTTTCTCTACGAACTTCCGGTCGAGGAGGTCGACCTTGGTAGCGAGGGATTGGGACCCGATCCCTACGCGATCGTGAGCGTGCGCAAGGTTTCCAGCCTCAAGGAAGGTCAGTACGCGATTGCTCGCGCGGTCGATCGTCTGGCGCAGACGCACGGCGTTCGCGTTGCGTTCCTGCCGATGGGTGGCGCCGGCGACGCCGAGATCTCGACCTCGATCATTCGTCTGTGCAAGAGCGCGCCGATGCTTTTGCCGGAGTGTTCGCTCGCGCGCGCCGCGGCGATTCTGCGCGGAGCGCACGTGGTCGTCGCAATGCGCTTGCACGCGCTGATCTTGGCGGCGCGTTTCGGCGTACCGTTTCTCGCCATCCCCTACGATCCGAAGGTCGCCGCGCTCTGCGACGATCTCGCGTATCCGCTGGAGCCGCTCTGGACGCCGGGCAAAGCCGCGCCGGCCGATCTTGCGGTCGACGCGCTGGTCGACCGACTGATGTCGCAGCGGGAGGCGCTCGCGTCCGCGCTTCGCCGGCAGGCTGCCGAGATTGCCGCCGCCGCGGCACGAAATTTCGACGTGCTCGGCGAATTGATGCGCGATCCATGAGTGAGACCGTCGAACGCGATTATCGCGATACCTTACGTTTACCCAAGACCGCCTTCCCGATGAAAGCGGATCTACCCAAACGCGAACCCGATCGGCTCGCGTGGTGGAATGCGCAACGCGTCTACGAGCGCAGGCTCGAAGCCAATCGCAAGAACGGGCCGTGGATTCTCCACGACGGTCCGCCTTACGCCAACGGCGAGTTGCACATGGGGCACTTCCTGAACATGGTGCTCAAGGACATGTTCGTGAAGATTGCGCTGCTCGACGGGAAGTGGGCCGATTTCATTCCCGGTTGGGACATGCACGGGTTGCCGATCGAACTCGAGACGCTCAAATTCCTGGGCATCAAGGACTTTCACGCGATCGACCCGCTCGAACTGCGCGAACGCTGCAAGGAGCGCGCGCTCTTTTGGCTTGGGCGTCAAAGTGAAGCGCGTCAGCGGATGGGCGTCTTCGGTCACTTCGACCGGCCGTATCGGACGATCGATCCGTCGTTCGAGGCGACGATCGTCAACGCGCTCGCCGACTTGGCCGAGCGCAAGCAGCTCTACAAGGGGTTGCGCTCGACGTTGTGGTGCGTTCACGACGAAACGGCGCTGGCCGAGGCGGAAATCGAATATGAGCCGAAGATCTCGCCTTCGATCTACGTCCGCTTTTCGGCCGGCGACGAACAGCGTGAGGCTATACTGTCGGTGTTTGCCGCTTCACGTCATCCTGAGGTGCTCGCCGAAGGCGAGCCTCGAAGGACGTCGGTCCTGATCTGGACGACCACGCCGTGGACGTTGCCGGCCAACGTCGCGATCGCGCTGCGGGCCGACGCCACCTACGGACTCTATCGCGTCGACGACGAGCTGCTGATTCTCGCCAGCGCGCTTGCGCCGAAGGCGCTCGGGGAAGCCTTTGCGCGCGCGGAATTGCTCGCGAGCGTCGCCGGCGATCGTCTCGACGATCTGCGCGTGCGCCATCCCTTCATGGATCGCGATTCGGTCATCGTGCTCGCCGATTACGTCGATCTCGAAACCGGAACGGGCGCGGTGCACACGGCGCCCGGACACGGTGCCGACGACTTCGATACCGGGGTCAAGTACGATCTACCGATCCTCAACCCGGTCGATGCGTCGGGACATTTCACGCAAGAGGCTGGTCCATACGCGGGCCTGTTCATCTTCAAGGCCAACAAGGTCATCGTCGAAGACCTGCGCGCGAGCGGCGCGCTCTGGCGCGTGGAGGAGTACGAACATTCCTATCCGCACTGCTGGCGCTGTCACAACCCGGTCATCTTTCGAGCGACCGCGCAGTGGTTCATCGCGATGGATCAGAATCGCCTGCGCGCGCGCGCAATCGAAGCGGTCGATCGTGTCGATTACGTTCCCGAGTGGGGCCGCGCGCGTCAGCGTCAGATGATCGAAAAGCATCCCGAATGGTGCCTTTCGCGCCAGCGAATCTGGGGCACCCCGATCCCGGCCCTGCTCTGCGCCGCATGCGGCGAATCGATGCTCGATCCGCACGTCGCACGGAACGTGGCGAAACGCTTCGCTGAAGCGGGCGCGGGTTCGTGGTGGGTCGATCCGGTCGAGATGTATCTGCCGGCGGGGTTTCACTGCCCGAATTGTCGCGGAACCACGTTCGAGAAGGAGATGAACATCGTCGATATTTGGTTTGAGTCGGGCGTGACGCATTTAGCGGTGCTCGGTCACGATGATATCCCCTGGCCGTGTGAGATGTATCTCGAAGGCGGCGATCAGTTCCGCGGCTGGTTCCGCAGTTCGCTGCTGACCGGCGTCGCGATCAAAGGCGATGCACCGTACAAACGCGTGGTGAAGAATGGCTGGGTCAACGACGAGCAGGGGCGGGCGATGTCCAAGTCGCGCGGCACCGGCCTTGACGCGGTCGAGGCGATGAACCGCTGGGGCGCCGACGTGCTGCGTCTATGGTCCGCGTCGGTGGAATTCGTCGACGACGTGCGCTTCGGTCCGAACGTGATCGAACAGGTCGGCCGAGTCTATCGCAACATCCGCAACCGCATTCGCTTCATGCTCTCGAACCTCGACGATCTGGGTGCCCACGACGTCGTTGCGCGCGAGGAGATGGAACCGCTCGATCGCCTGGCCTGTGCGATCACCGACACCTTCGTCGCCGAGGTAAAGGCGCTCTACGAGACCTTTGCCATCCACGACGCATATCTACGTGTGGTCGAGTTCGAAAGTGCGATGTCGAGTTTCTATTTCGACGCCCTCAAAGACCCGCTCTACTCGCTGGGCGAGAACAGCCGTCGCCGGCGCAGCGCGCAATCCGCGCTGCTCTACGCGCTCAAACGGTTGCTGACGGCGGTTGCGCCGATTCTCTCGTTCACCGCCGAGGAAGCCTGGCAAGAGGTCCCGGAGCGGCTGCGCGGCGACGAACGCAGCGTCTTCGATTCGGCATTCGGCGCACCGGCGACCGCGCCGCCGCGCGAACGGGAACTGTGGGAGATGCTGCGCGAACTGCGCGCCCGCGTCGCTGCATCGGAGAGCCCCCGCGATTTCGAAGCGCGGGTCGAGCTGCGGGTCCCCGCCGCGCGCTTCGGCGAGCTGAGCGCGCTCGGAGACAACCTGCGCGAAGCGTTGGTCGTCTCGCAATTGGACCTGCGTGAATCACCCGGCGAGGAAACCGGTCTCACGATCCATCCCGCCTACGGCGAGAAATGCCGCCGCTGCTGGAAGTTTCGCGAGCTCGGCACCGATCCCGAACATCCGTCGATCTGCGCCGACTGCGCCGCCGTCGTCCGCGCGCTCTAGGCTTCCCTAGAATCCTAAAAGATCGAGGCGTTCGAACACCTCGCGGACGTCGAATTCGAGCCATGCCGCGGCGGGATCGCTGAAGCGATCGCCTGCCACGAGCATCCGCGCGCGATCTTTCGTGTGGACGACGATCGTGCGGGAAGGCGGATCCACGTCGAAGACCAGCGGACAGCCCCAGGCGAGATAGCGCCGGATTTTTTCTTCGCGAAAACCTGGCCGGTCGTTCGGCGAGCGTACTTCGACGATGATCTCGGGCGGGACGTTCGGGAGCAGCCGATCCACCGGATCGAGCGCCCGCAGTATTTCCACGCGATAAAGCGCAACGTCGGGGAGGAGCACCGTGCGCTTTCCTGGTGTATCGCTAACGCGAAGATGGACCTCCAGCATGGCCAGACCAAAGCTGTCCCCGCGCCGGTTGAATAGTTCGGCGATCGTTATAGCGACGATCCCATGGGGCGTATTCGGGCTCACCGCGACGCTTTCCACGCCGTCGAGCCATTCGAGATAGGGCTTGGTGTCGATCCCGCGGGCCATTTCACGCATACACTATCACGCGATTTTCACAAACGACAAGATCTGTCTAAAAATCGAATCGGCATTTCGAGGCTGTTGGGTTGTCGATATGCGGGACCAGCTGCTCGAAGGCGATCACGCCCAGGCACAGGAGCAACGCCGCTAATGCAAGAGTAAGATAGCGCCGGCGCAGGAACCAACCGAGTAACGCGCCAGCTATTGCCGCGATGATGGGAATGGGCGGCGCAAAGATAAACCCAAACTCCACACCACCAATGGCCGACACCAATCCACAGCGCATCGGCAGGATCATCGCCAGGAAAAAGCACCCGACTGCAGCGATGGTGACAATCGAACCGGCCACCGAATATACGAGTCGTATCAGTCCGCTGACGCTCCTGCTAAGTACGTGTGATTTGGACCGTTCCATCTGAGTATAATCCTACCTCGAAATCACCACAGCCGGCCGAACAACAGAGACAAGGTCTGTGTTCTTCAGAGCTTCCCTAGGACGAGGTCGCGGTATTGCTGCCACTGCTTGCACTCGATCGCCTCGCGGGCGTCGCGCATCAGATCGTTGAGGAGGTAGACGTTGTGGTATGAGAGCAGGCGCGGGCCTAGCATCTCGTTCGCGCGGAAGAGATGCGAGAGATACGCTCGCGTGTAGGTCGTGCAGACGTAACAATCGCATTGCGGGTCGACCGGCGTGTAATCGCGCCCGTACGCCGCGTTGCGGATATTATACTCGCCGCTGCGCGTCATCGCCCGCGCGTTGCGCCCGCAGCGCGTGGGATAGACGCAATCGAACATATCGATTCCGCAGTCGACCGCCACGATGATGTCACGCACGGTTCCGACCCCCATCAGGTAGCGCGGCTTCTCTACCGGTAAGAGCGCGGCCGAGCTGCGCGCCGTGACGTACATCTCCTCGCGCGTCTCGCCGACCGACAACCCGCCGATCGCGTAACCGGGAAAGTCCAGCGCGACGAGCTCTCGCGCGCTGCGCTCGCGCAGCTCCGGATCGAGGCCGCCCTGCACGATCGCAAACACGGCCGTCCGCTCGCTCTTCCACGCCTCGCGCGACCGTCGCGCCCATGCGCTCGTCATCGCGACCGATTTCTCGAGCGCGTCGCGCGTCGCGGGCAGCTTCGTGCAAACGTCGAGCACCATTGCGACGTCGACGCCGAGCGCTTCTTGGAATTCGATCACGCTCTCGGGCGTGAAGCGATGCGTGCTCCCATCGATGTGGGATTGAAACGTGACGCCGTCGTCGTCGAGTTTGCGTCGCTCCCGCAGGCTGAAGACCTGGAAGCCGCCGGAGTCGGTGAGAATCGGGCCGTCCCACGCCATGAAGCGGTGCAAGCCGCCGGCTTCGACGATCGTCTCTCTCCCCGGCCGCAGCCAGAGGTGATATGTATTCGCGAGAATGATCTGACTGTGCGCACAGCGCAACTCATCCGGCGTAAGCGCTTTGACCGTCGCCGCCGTACCGACCGGCATGAAGGTCGGTGTCTCGACGACGCCGTGGGAGAGGCGCAGCGTACCACGCCGCGCTCCCGCGTCAGTCGCGCGCAGCGAGAAGAGCGCGTGCATGGTCGTATTCCGGCGGTGGATCGGCTTCGAAGACGAGCGCGCGCTCGGTGCGCGGATGGTCAAGGGCGAGCTTCCAGGCGTGCAGCGCTTGACCGGCCAGACCGAAGCGCGCCTCCTCCCGCCCGTAGAGCGGATCGTTCACGATCGCGTGCCCCATCGCGGCGAGGTGTACGCGGATCTGATGCGTGCGCCCGGTCTCGAGGCGAAATACGAGTTCCGCAGCTTTTGGAAAAATCTCGCGCACTTCGTAATGGGTGATCGCCGGTTTGCCGCCGGCGACGATCGCATACTTGAGCCGGTTGTGCGGGTCGCGCCCGATCGGTCCTTCGATCGTCCCGCGCGCGTGTTCGGGAACGCCATGCACCAAGCCGAGATACTCGCGCTTGATACGGCGTGCTTGCATGGCGATGCCGAGCGTCGAGAGTGCTGCCGCGGTTTTGGCGACGACCATCAGTCCGGAGGTATCGCGATCCAACCGGTGCACCAGTCCCGGCCGCAGCGGATCGCCGGGAAGCGTGCCGATATGCGCGAGCAGCGCGTTGACCACCGTGCCGCTGGTCGCGCCGTGCGCCGGATGCGTCACCATGCCGGCCGGCTTGTCGATCACGACGATGTCGTCGTCTTCGTAGACGATCGGAATCTCGATCGCTTCCGGCGTGGCCACCAGCGGTTCGCGCGGCTGGACGTCGTACACGAGCAGATCGCCGCTCTCGAGCGGATGGCTGGCTTTGACGGGGACGCCGTTGACGCGGACGTTGCCGCGCTTGACCGCATCGGCCACCAGCGAACGTGTCGCGCCGGAGAGGCGCGCGACGATCACGTCGGCGCGGGTTCCCGCCTCCTCAGGCGTGACGGCGTGGTCGGACAAGGCTCGCGATCAAGAGCAGAACGACGCCCACGGTGATGCACGAGTCGCCGAGGTTGAACGTGAAGCGCCAAATCTGCGGAAAGCGGTAGAAATCGATGAAGTCGATGACGTAGCCGTAGTGCAAGCGATCGATCACATTGCCGAGCGCGCCGCCGACGATCATGCCGAACGCAACACACACCAGACGCGAACGCAGCGCGGCCTCGCGAAAGCTCCACCAGAACAGTACCAGCACGATCACCGCCAGGATGACGAGCATCGGTTTGCTGTCGCCGAACATTCCGAAGGCTCCGTGATAGTTCGGAATCGGAGCGAACTCGAGCCAGCCGGGAATGAGAATCTTGTGGCCGCACCACGGGCTGCAGCGCGCATCGAAATAGATTCTCGCCGTGATGAGGTGCTTGGACCACTGATCGAGCGCGAAGACGATCGCCGCGGTCAGCACGATGATGAGCGTTGCGTTAAATGTTCGGAGCCGGGACAAATTGATAGAACCACCCTGCAACGGCGTAGAAAGCATTGTTGACGAGCACCAGGCCGACCGCGACCAGGAAGAGGCCGGCACAGAATTCGATCGCCGGCAGGAAGCGTTTGATTCGGTTGAGCACCGGCAGCACCGCCCCGATCGCGACCGCGGTCAAAAAAAACGGCACCGCCAGACCCAGGGAGTACGTCAGAAGCAGCAGCGCTGCCTGGGAGGTGTGCGCCTGCGAGGCGATGGCGAGGATCTGGGCCAAAATCGGCCCGATGCAGGGCGACCACCCGGCGGCGAAGGCAATCCCGACCAGCCCCGACGTCCAGAAGGTCCGCTGCTCGCGCTGCACGTGGACGCGCGTGTCGCGCATGAGGAAGGGGATGCGCAGCATGCCCATCATCTGGAGTCCGAGGATGACGATGATCACTCCGCCGATCTGCGCGATCAGCACGCGATGCGCGTTCAAGACGCCGCCGATCGCGCTGGCCGTCACGCCGAGTGCCACGAAAATCAGCGTGAAACCGGCGATGAACGCGAGCGCATGCCCGATCGCGAGCGTGCGCAGGGTGTTTGCGCTCTCGTTCGCTTGCAGCTCTTCGAGGCTCGAACCGGTCAGCAGCGAGAGGTAGGCGGGCACGAGCGGGAGGACGCACGGAGAAATGAAGGAAACGAAGCCCGCGCCAAAGGCCAAACCGGCGGCGACGATCCATCCATGTGAAAGAAGCGCGCTCGAACTCACAGGCCGGTATATTCTTGATACAGCATTGGTTTAACTATCCGACAAATGTCGACCCCATTGCGATCCACCTTGGATTCTTGCGAATCCACTGGTACGGAATCGCGTATTTGGCGGGTTTTGTCGCGGTCTACCTGTGGATGAGCCGCCGGACGGGCCGGGCCCGTCTGGGTCTGACCCGCGAGCAGATCCAAGACTTCTTATTCTACGCACTGATCGGCGTTTTGGTTGGCGGCCGAACGTTTTTCGTCATCAACGACATCATCTCCAAACACGACCTCTCCTATTACACGAGCAACCCGCTCAATATCATTGCGGTGTGGCAGGGCGGGATGGCTTTTCACGGCGGCATGGTCGGCGTCCTCATCGCAATCTGGCTCTTCGTACGTAAGCATCCGCAGCTCAAATACACCGTGCTCGGCGACGAAGTCGTCGTGCTGCTGCCGATCGGTATCACACTCACCCGCATCGTGAACTTCATCAACGATGAGTTGTGGGGCGATATCTGCCGTCCCGACCGTCCGTGGTGCATGATTCCGAATCGTCCCGGCGACGCCGAGATCTGGGGCCCGTATTATCGCCATCCGGCTCAGCTCTACGAGGCCGTACTCGATATTCTCACCTTGCCGATCCTGCTCTATATCTACAAGCGCCGGCCGCCCGACGGCGTCGTGGGGTGGAGCTGGTTCCTCATGTACGGTATCACGCGCAGCATCGCCGAGATTTGGCGGCACGCCGATTTTCATCTCGGCCCGATTACCGGTGGGCAGCTCTACGCGCTTCCGATGATTCCAATCGGGATCGTCGGGTTGTGGTATTGCAATAAGCGCGGGCGGCGCACCGATGTGACGCCGACCGATTCGCCGCCCACGGATGCGTTGACGCCGGCGGGATGAACGGCTCGTTCGCTGCGCGGCTGGCGGAGCTGCGCGCGCAGATCGACGAAGAATTGCGCGCCTGCGGGCGCGAGCCGGGAAGCGTTCGGATCGTGGGCGTGAGCAAGAGACAGCCGGCCGCGGCGATCGCGCAAGCCGCGCTCGCCGGGCTCGATGCGATCGGCGAGAACTACGTGCAAGAAGCGGCGAAGAAGTTTGCCGACCCCGCCGTTCGCGAATTGCATCTCGAGAAACATTTCATCGGTCACGTGCAGACCAATAAGGCGAAGGCGCTGCTCGAACTTTTCGACGTCGTGCAGAGCGTCGACCGGCCCGATGCCGCTCGGGCGCTGGGAAAGGCGGCTGCGGCCGCCGGGCGCGTGCTTCCCGTGCTGCTGCAGGTCAACGTCTCGCCGAGCGAGCGCTTCGGTGTGGCGCCCGCGGAGGCCGGGGCGCTCGCCGGCGCGGTCGCGGCGCAGCCCGGGCTGCGGCTGGACGGCGTGATGGCGATCGGCCCGCTCGGTGCCGACCGCGACCAGATTGCCCGGGCTTTCGAGTTGGCCGCCAAGACGTTTGCCGCCGTAGGTGGAAGTACGCTCTCAATCGGCATGTCGGGCGATTGGCGCGAAGCGGTTCGCGCCGGTTCCACGATGGTGCGCATCGGTACGGCTCTGTTCGGAGGCCGAAGCAAATGAGCATGTTCAGCAAACTCGGGTCGTTCTTCTCGATCCGCGACGAAGAAGAGGATCTCTATGACGACGAGCCTGCGCCGTCAGGCCGGGTGGTGCCGCTTTCGGGTGCGGGGCGCCGCGCCGGCACCGAGGTCAGCGTGTACTCGCCCCGCGGCTTTCAGGATGTCGTCGAAATTGCCGACGCGCTGCGCAACCGGCAAGTCGTGATCATCAACCTGCAAAACGCCGACCGGACGCTGCTCCAGCGCGTGGTCGATTTTACGTCCGGAGTGGCCTACACGATCGACGGGAAGATTCAGAAGTTGGCTGAAGCCATCTACCTCGTGGTTCCGGCGGGTGTGGTCGTGAACGCGGCGGGGCTGCGCGATTCGATGATGGGTGATTCCACACTCGATTTTATGGCCGGACGAGGATAGATGGAGAAAATTACGCCTGTCGACATCCAGCACAAAACCTTCAAAAAAGCGTTGCAAGGATACGACCGCGCGGAAGTCGATCAATTTCTCGACGAAGTGATCGAGACGCTCGAGGACGATGCGCAGCATCGCGCGGCGCTCGAGGCGGAGATCGCCGATCTCAAAGAGCGCATCAGCCACTTCAAGGCGATGGAAGAATCGCTGCACAACACGCTGGTGCTCGCGCAACGTACCGCCGATGAGGTCAAGGCATCGGCGCATAAGGAAGCCGACCTCATCCGCGAGCAGGCGCGTCTGGCGTCCGAGCGCGAGATCGCCTCGTACAACGAAGCGATCTCTGAAGTCCGGCGCGAACACCAGCGCGCCTGCGAAGCGGCAGAGAAGGCGAAAAGCGAATTGCGCAGCGTGCTGACGACGCATCTCTCCTTGCTCGACAACGTGCATCAGCCGCCGCGGCCGGAAGAGCCGCCGGCGCCGAGCAACGACACGACGCGACTCGAAGTTTATTAGTGCAGCAACGGTTCGTTAGCGCGCCGGCGCGGATGAGCGCCGTGGGCATGTACGTTCCCCCGCGCGTGCTCACGAACGCGGATTTCGAGAGCATGTTCGAGACCAGCGACGAGTGGATCGTACAGCGCACCGGCATTCGCGAACGCCACGTCGTCGCCGAGCACGAGTACTCGAGCGACCTCGCGATCGGTGCGATCGACGACTTGCTCGAGCATCATCCGGATGTCGATTTACGCGCCGTCGATTATCTGATCGTCGCGTCGACGACGCCCGATTATGAGTATCCGAGCCTCTCGGCGATGCTGCAGCTGTACTACGGCCTGCCCAAGAGCGTCGGCGCGCTCGACATCTCCACCGCGTGCGCGGGCTTCGCGTACGGCATCAATCTGGCGTGCGGTCTGATCGCGAGCGGCGAGTGCGATCGGGTCCTCGCAATGGCGGCCGACGCCCTGACGCGCAGCGTCGACTACACCGACCGCTCGACCGCCGTGCTCTTCGGCGACGGCGCCGGCGTCGCGCTGATCGAGCGCAGCGAACGGCCGCAGATATTGGGCATGTCGCACGGCTCGGACGGCGGCGGCGGGAAGTTTCTCTATCGCACCGGCACGCGCACCGAGATCAACGGCACCATCGACGAATCGCGACTGTTGCGCCAGAACGGCCGCGAGGTCTACCGCTGGGTGCTCGAAAACGTGCCGGCCGACATCGAGCGGATACTGCAGCGCGCAGGGATGACGCTCGAGCAGATCGATTGGTTCGTACCGCATAGCGCCAACGAACGCATGATCGAGGCACTGTGCAAACGCATCGGGTTCCCGATCGAGCGCACGCTCCTCTCGGTAACGCAATACGGCAACACGTCGGCGGTGAGCATTCCGCTCGCCCTGATTCCCGCGATGCGCGACGGGAGGGTGAAGAGCGGGCAGCGCGTGTTGATCATGGGCTTCGGCGGCGGGCTCGTCACCGCCGGCAACGTGGTCGTGATCTAGGCGCGAACGCGTTCGGTCGCCCAGGTGCGGCCGATGAAATCGATCAGCCGGACGGTGAGCGTGGCGTGCTGATGCGGGTGCGCGCCGCTCCAGGCCTGCTTCCAGTCTTGCGACGCCGCCTTTTTGAAGCGCGCGACGGCGTCGTCGCCGGTTGCGATGTAGCCGTTCGCGTCGATCGCGATATCGAGCCGCGTTCCGTGTAGATTGAACGCGGTCACGATATCGGGATACCGCGCCTTGAGCGGTGCAAGTGCGGCCGTCTCCTTGGCGGCGACCGCTTCCTGGGGCGTGGGCTGCGACGCACATGCGGCGAGCAGCGAGAAAAGCAGCGCGGCGAGCGCGCGCGACCATAGCGTTGCCATATCGCGGTCACGATTCGGCCATAGTCCTCACCTACCATGCGCGCATGGACGGAATCGACTGGGCAGCCAGCGCCATGGCGGCGGCACGCACGCGGCTGGACATCGCAACCGCGAATCTCGCCAACGTTTCCAGTGACGGCTTCCACGCCGTGCTGGCGCGCGGCAAATTGACCGCGCACGGCGTCGAGATCGCACGCATCACCGCGCCCGACCACGGCGCCTATCGCCATACCGGCCGGGCGACCGACTTCGCGATCGTCGGCGAAGGCGCGTTTCGCGTGCGCGCGGCCGACGGCACGATCGGCACGACGCGCAACGGCGCGTTCGAACGCGATCGGCGCGGCGTGCTGCGCGACTGCGCGGGACGCGCGCTGATCGGAACGATGCTCGGACCGGGCGCAAGCGTCCGCAGCGGATTCCTCGAAACCTCCGACGTCAACGCAATCGACGAGATGGTGAACGTGCTGACCTCGCAGCGCGCGTTCGAGAGCGCGGAAAAAGTCGTCGCCGCCATCGACGGCGTTCGCCGGAAGAGCAGCAACGACGTGGCGCAGGTCAAGTAGATGGACCGCGCGCTCTTCGCTGCGGCCAGCGGCATGGCCGCGCAGCAAGCGAATCTGGATACGATCGCCAACAATTTGGCGAACGCCGACGTCGTCGGCTTCAAGGAGTCGGAGGACGTTTTTTCCGCGCTCGCCGCGCCGGGTGAACCGGGTGCGGGCACGGTACGCGTCGGCGAGCAAGCGCTCTTCAAAACCGGGAAGCTCGAGCGCAGCAACGGTCCGTTCGACGTCGCGATCGACGGCGATGGCTTCTTCGTTCTCACCGACGGCAAAGCGCGCGCTTACACGCGTGCGGGTGAATTTTCGCGCGCCTCCGACGGAACGCTGCGCACGGCAACGGGGTGGCAACTCGCCGGCGTGCGCATTCCGGCCGACGCGGTTAGCGCGAGCGTGACCGCAGACGGCGCGGTAACGGTCACGACCGCGATGGGAACGCACGTCGTCGCGCATCTGCGTTTGGCCGAATTCGCCGCCCCCGAGCACTTGCAAAGCGCCGACGGCGCGCTGTTCATGCAGACGACGGCATCGGGTCCGCCGCGGCTGATCGCGCCCGGCGGTGAGAACGGACCGAACCTTCGCTACGGCATGCTCGAGCAGTCGAATGTTTCGATCGTCGAATCGATGATGCAGATTCTCACCGCGCAACGGGCGTACGAAGCCAATGCCAAGGGCATCCAGGCCGCCGACGAGATGCTGCGTATTGCCAACAATCTCCAGCGTGGATAAGCTCGCCGCCGCGCGCGCCGGTGTGCTGCTCGAGGCGCTCTTTCTCGAGAGCGCACTGCGCCCGCTCGCGGCGGGGTTTGACGCCCTGGGCGACTACGGTATCGGCGCGCTCGCCCAATCGATCGCGGAACGCGATCCGCACGGGTTCGGTTCGCTGATCGCGGCAAGGCTGCAAACGGGTGACTGACGAGACCCGCGAAGCGCTGATTCGCGAGCTGCTGCCGCTGGTGAAACGAATTGCCCGCCGCATCAGTCGTCTGGTTCCGTGCGATTACGATGATTTGGTCGGCGACGGCAGCATCGGGTTGATTCGCGCAGTGGATAACTACGATCCCTCCCGCGGCACCTCGCTCGAACATTACGCGCGGCACCTGATTTCGGGTGCGATGCTCAACGGCATCCGCCGCATGGATCCGGTTTCGGAGCGCACGCGGCGCGCGATGCGCGACGGCGAAATCGAACGCTATCAAATTGCGGGCGAACGTGGAGCGGTGCCGAGCATGGAGGAGATGGAGCGGCGGCGTCCCGGTTTTCTGCGCGCCACCGCGGCGGTAACGCTGGGTGTCCCCCTCTCGCTCGATCGGCCGCTGCCGGAGGGCGAGCGCCTCGCCCGCGATTGGAGCGGCGATCCGGCGCAGATCCTGGCGGCGCGCGGCGAGCGCGAGGCGATCGGCGAATTGGTCGATGCGTTGCCGCTGCGACAGCGGCAAGTGATTCGCGGTCATTACTACGGCGAATGTTCGCTGCGCGAAGTCGGACGGCGGATGCAGATCTCGCCACAGCGCGCCTCGCAGCTGCACATCGCCGCGATGAAAAAGTTGCGCCGGAGCATTCGTGCTGCGGCGCGTTGACGGCGACGAAGGGCGGGTAGCGCCGCCGCAGACGCAGGCCGCGCCGATCGCACCGGAGCAGGTCGTTCCGGCGATCGCCGAGAGCGAACACGATACCTCGCTGTTGCCGCGCGATCACCCCAAGTGGGCGCGCGACGCCGTGACGATCTCGCAACGCGCGCGTGAAATCATCGCGCGCCTGCGGCCGGTCGTCGTGCGGATTCTCACCTTTTGGGATCATCGCGTGCGCAGCGCCTTGATCGGCGGTGCTCGCGTCTCGATCGATCCGAGCGGAAGTTACCGTTGCCACGATATGCGTACACCGAATTCGTGATAGAACTCGTCCTCACGTGTAAAGCGGTCAATTGGGACTCCGTAGGTCGCGGCAAGATTCAGATGGCGGTGAACGATTCCGAGACTTATGCCTGATTGGTAGGCCTGGTAACGCTCCTCGCCGGTTATGTCGGATCCCCGCAATTCTAGCGCAGTGTACAATCCCGACCGAGAAAGATCGATGACGGCTCGCGGAATGATGACGAGATCCTGCGTGCGCGGCGCGAACGGCAATTTCGTCCCGCCCGCGCAGAAGCTGTATTGCCCGATCGTAATCAGCGAGATTCGGTCACCGAGAGCGTAGGAAAGGGCATACAGCGGCGTAAGCTGCGTGCTGCCGGCGGAGAAGTTCGTCGCGCCGGTCGCAAACGACACTGATAATCCGGCGACTTGCGTGAGTCGCTTCGTACCGCCAAAGGCCTGCGTGTATCCGACCGCGGCGTCGCCCGTACCGAAAGCGTCCCCGACTCCGGCGATCCCGAGATGCTCGTACACGGGCATCGTTACCCTCAGCTCTCGGTCGCCGTTCATTTCCCACGATCCAAAGAGGATGGTCTCGTGCTGCGTTGCCGTCTGCGTCAGCGCGGTGGTTGAATCGCTGATTCCCACCGCGGTCAGCGGGCAGGCTGGATCCAGCCCGGTATTGATCGGGCACGGCGAATTCGCGCTCTGCGCCGCGACCGCAGATGGCACGTTCAACGCCAAGACCTGCAACGCGAGGATGCTGCAGACGAGCGAATTACGTAGAGTACGCAAACGTCGTGCCGGTACAGCCGGGACAAGGGAAGCTGATATCGTTGACCCCCTCTTGCAGCTGGAAGGTAAGGACCACGCCGGCGCTTCCGGCCGGCGTGACGGCTGCTCCGGTGATGCCGAGAACCGACGGATCGGCCCAAATGGCGACGCCGTAGTAGATCGCTGCAGGTGCGGAAAACGCAAACGTTATCGACCCATTTGCAACGGCGACGCCGCTGAGCGTGGGCGTCTGCGCAGCCGAAAGCTGCGCGAGCGGAACGTCATAGAACGACTGCGGGTCCGCAGCGTACTCGAAGACCCGCGTCGGGGTCGTGTGTCCGGCGAGAAACGTCATCCCTACGTTGTTATCGTGATAGTCGATCGTCGCCGGGTACAGCGTTCCGCCGTTCAACTCGGGGGACGGCACGAGATTCCCGCCCGTGAGGTATGGGAATGCGACGGCGCGGGGCTGTGCGCCGAATGTCTTTGCGTCGGCGTTCACGGATGCGAACGTATCCAGCTTCATCCCGTCCTTCACGGCTTCCTGATACAAGGCAGTCATGAGCTGATCGTCGCTCGGGTAGTTTCCCTCGTCGGCGCTTTCTTGCTGTGACATCACGACGAATGGCGTGTTCTCCCCCGCGGCCGCGTAGGCGTCGATGATCTCGCGCTCGTACTGCGCGCCGCTCGCGGGGTCGAAGCCGGCACGGATCAGAATATCGTCGGGGTCGGTGGAAAACCAATAGTCGAGTCCGGAGAGGTAGGCGCGAGTGAGGTCGCGCGCGGTCCACTCGTACGCAATGAAGGAGCAGTCTCCGTTGGGATCGGGCCGCTTGTACGACGTGACGTCAGCGCAGTATTCGCCCCACGGCGCGCCCTCGTCGTCCGTGCCGTCGATGCCGCGACTGTCCCACGTGATTCCCCAAAACCCCTGAAAACCGGCGGCAACGTCGGTGCTCGGTGAGCGTTCGTGACCCGCGCCGTCCACGGAAACGTGTGGCACATACCACGGAAAATATGACTGCATCTGCGCGATCGGCGGCCCAAGTTCGCCGGTTTCCACATCGTCGCCGTTTTGGGCGTGATATTGATTATACAGTGATGCATTGGCAAAATAAGCGGAATTCCCGATCATCCACGTCATCGGGACGCGCGCCGAGGACGCATCCGCTTCAAGCTTCTGCATGCCCGATACCGAGTACGCCTGTTGCAACGACGTGGCGACGAAGATCGCCTTTGTGCTTCCGTTCGGGATCGCCCATTTCGGGATGATCGCGTTCGCGTTGCGCTCCAGGTTCGCAACACTACACCGCGACGACCGGATGTCGATCGGCGAGAACGGTCCGGACGGGACATCGTACCAGATCAGGCCGTCGTACGACACGGTGCAACCGCCCACACTGCCGTCAAAAACGCCGACCCCTGCGATGGACGGCTCCGGCGGCGGCACGGTCGGCAGCCCGCCTCCACCACAAGCCGCGAGGGAAAGTAACATCGCGACCGGCACACACCGCAGCCGCGTCACGGTAAACGAAATCGCTGCCTCCCTATAGCACGCAAACGTGCAGGAGGCAACGCATTATTCACGCGGAGAAGACTCGTCGACGCCGCAGTGCCATGGTGCCCGGGAACGCAGGTCGCTATCCGATTTGGGGCTGAGACATGCAGACACACTATCATATCAGCCTACTCCGAGCAACAGAGAAACGTGCGCGTTCTCTACCGTGTCCGCCGGCGGGGAGATCGATGCGAACCAGAGGCATGGGAACATCCTTTCCGCTAAGAACTGTCGCTACATTATGCAAAAGCTCTCGATGCCAAACGGTTACACATGGTCGCGGTGGCAGCCCGACCGTAACCTGTTCTTCAACAGCCATTTCTTTGTTACGGCGCAGGGCAATGTCGCGGTCGATCCGCTCGCGCTCGAACCAAGCGATGCCGAGCAAATCGAGGCGCTCGGCGGCATCGCGTTGATCGCCGTGACCAATCGCGACCACCTGCGCGAATCACTCGCATTGCGCGAACGGTTCGGGGCACTGCTCGCCACCTCGGAACGCGAGGCGCCGCTGCTCGGCGTGAACGTCGACCGTGTGCTCACCGATGGTGAAGAACTTTTTCCCGGCGCTCGGGTCGTCGCGCTCGAGTCGCAAAAGACGCCCGGCGAATTCGCGCTTCATCTGCGTGCCGCTCATGCGGTGCTCGTCGGTGACGCGTTGATCGGGTCACCGGCAGGGTCGCTCTCGCTCTTGCCGGACGAAAAGTACGGCGACTCGATGAAAGCGGTGCTCGCGCTGCGGCGACTTCTCGCGCTGCAGCCCGACGTGCTGTTGGTCGGCGACGGTACGTCGCTGTGGAGCGGCGCGACGCGCGCGATCGGCGTTGCGCTTCACGCGCGCGGCGGGATCGCGGTCAACCGGATCAATCTCGACCAGCTGCGGTACGAAGAATTCGCGACGAATCCGCGCTATCGTTCGTTCGACGCCGAGGTCGGCTTCTGGATCGGCGCCGAGCATCTGGGATATCAGGTGGTGAAGCTTCCGCCGGGCGCGCGCTTTTGTCCGGTTCACGCGGAGTTCAGCGAGGAGGAGCTCTTCCTCGTGCTCGACGGCGAGCCGAGCATTCGTACGACGAAGGAAACGATGCGCTGCCGAACCGGCGATTTCATCGCGTTTCCCGTCGGCCCGGATCACGCGCATCAGGTGATCAACGAGAGCCCGGCCGAGGCCACGCTCCTGCTACTGGGACAAGAGCAAGAGCAAAACATCGTCTACTACCCCGAGTCCGACAAGCTCCTGGTCTCGACGGCCGGCGTCCGCTGGATGGTGCGCAACGCGCCGCAGCTCGACTACTATGACGGGGAATAAATAACGTCGTGAAATCAGCAGTTTCGCGGGAAAACGCAGGTGATCTCGGCGGTATCGAAGCGGCTGCCCGAGTTTTCCGTTGTGTCCCCAGACGCTACTTCATGCCGCTCATGCAGATCTATGGCTGGGGGGCGTGTATTTTTTCTGCGGTCGTCCTCGTCGGCATCCCGGGTTGGGCGTCTTACGAGTTCGTCGTGGGGAAGAGCCTACGCTGGGGAATCTTGACGGCAGTCGTTGCTGTTATCTCTCTGACTTGGGTTATTCGATTTGCGATTCGTTTGCCAAAGACCCTGAATCGGCTGTATCCCGCTGTGGAAGATGATCGCGGCGCTGAACGTGTGAGACAGCAATAATCGATCTCGAATTGTTGGCGCGTCACGGTGAGCGTAGCGAGTCGAAGGGCTCGGGATGACAAAGGGGCCGGCGCTGGAAACATCGGCGGACACGGATACGCTGCGCCTACGCTTGATGCGCTTGGCAAGTTTCTGCAGCCGCCAACACTTTGGGGGAGTCTGCGCCTCTAGTATGAAGAGATGGCGAGGATGCTGGATTGCGAATTGCACGCCGATGCGGTCGAGCGGGCACGGCGGGGGGATGCGGCTGCGCTCGACGCGCTGATCGCCGCGATCTGGCCGCATGCCTATCGCATCGCGCTCTCGATTCTGCGCCATCCGATGGCCGCCGAGGATGCGGCTCAGGAAGCCTGCGCGCGCGTCATCCACGCTCTTGCGGGGCTGCGCTGCAGTGCGGCCTTCGGCGTGTGGTTCTACCGGCTGGTGGTTCGCGAAGCGCTTGCGATCGAACGGCGCACGCGCGCGTGCGAACCGCTCGATCCACGCACCGTCGCGTCCGCTTCGCCGTTGACCGATGTGCTGGTGCGGATCGACGTGCTGCGCGCGCTCGGTGCGCTGCCGCCGCGTCAACGGGTCGCGATCGTGCTGCACTACTACGCCGGCCTGAACAGCCGCGAGATCGCCGAGGTTCTCGCGATGCCCGAAGGCACGGCGCGCTATCATCTGTTGCTCGCTCGGCGGCGCTTGGAATCGCTCCTTGCCGGGCACCGTCCGTGTGGTCTTGCCGAGGCGCTCTTCGATGCCGGTTGATCTCCGCGCGGCGCTGCGCGCGGCGTTGGACGTGACCGCGCCGTCCTTCGCACTTGGGCGCATGCGCGAGCGAGCGGCGCAGTACCGGCGCAGGACCGAACGGCGCCGCGCGCGGACGATGCTGTCCGCTGCCGCATTGCTTGCCTCGCTCGCGCTCTTTGCCGGTGAATACGGCGCCGCGCCGATCCATGTGTCCGCCGTGGCCGTCGCGCCGGTTCCCGCTCCCTCCCCCCTCGCCACGTGATCGCGCTCTCGCAACGCACACGCGATGCCGTCATCGCAGCGGCACTGGGCATCGCCTCCTTCGTGCTGCTCGTGATCCGCTATTGGGTGCCGCCGGGCAAAATCTTCGACGAAGTCTACTTCGCGCGCGCCGCCGAAGAATATCTCCAGCGCCGCTACATCTACGAGAACACGCATCCGCCGGTCACTAAACTCTTGATTACGCTTTCGGTGATTCTCTTCGGCGGTTTGCAGCACGGCGATACGGCGTACGGATGGCGATTTCTCAACGTCGTCGCCGGAGCGGTCGCGGTCGTCCTCTGCTTCGTCCTGGCAAAGCGGATCCTGCGCTCGACGCTCTTTGCCGCCTACGCGGCCGTGCTCTTCGGTTTGGACGGCATGCATTACGTGCAATCGCGCATCGCGACGCCCGAAGGCTTCGTCGTCTGCTTTTCGATCTTTACGCTCTACGCGTTTTGCCGCTACTGGGATGCCGTCGCGGGCGCCGCCGCCGCAGCTGTCGATAAACGATCGTGGCTGCGCCACGCGCTCGAATTTCTCGCCGCGCTGGCGATCGGCGCGCTCGTGGCGTTCGTGCGTTTTCGAACCGAGACCCTCCCGGCGCGCATCGTGCTCCTGGTCGTCATTTCCGCATCGCTCTACGCCGCCTACCGGATCTGGCGCGATCGCCCCATCGGAGCCGGCTGGTTGATCACCTTCGCCTTCTCGGGTGCATTGCTCGTCGCCAGCAAGTGGTACGGTGTGATGGCGTACGGCGTGGCAGCGGCCGTAGTGGCGTACGGTGCGATCCGTTCGTGGATCGCGCGCCGCGCCTCACCCTTTCCGATCGACATTTTTGCGGCAGCCGTCGTCGGCAGCATCGGTATCGTCTACGCGCTCGCGTACATTCCGCACTTCATCGGCCTGCGCGATCTGCAAACTTTGCCCCCGCGGCCCTACACGGTCAGCGACATCGTCACCATGCAGGTCAATGCATTTCTCTATCACGAGCATCTGCGCGCCACGCACCCGTACGCTTCGTCGTGGTGGACCTGGCCGCTCGAGCTGCGCCCGCTGCTGTACAGCGCCCAATACGGAAACGTCAACGGTGTTCCGACGGCGGCGATGATCTACTCGATGCCCAATCCGCTGCTGCTCTGGCCGGGACTGATCTCGGTCCCGTTGGTCGGCGTGCTGGCGTTCATCCGCCGCGATCGCGGCTATGCCCTGATCGTGCTGGCGTATCTGTTGCAGTGGCTGCCCTGGATGTTTTCGCCGCGCATCGCGTTCCTCTATCACTTCTACGTGAATATTCCGCTGATCGCGATTTGCAATACGGTGATGATGCAGGTCATTCTCGCGACATTGGGCCGTTCCGACCCGAAAGCGGCGAAGGCGATCGTGGCCGGCTATCTCGTGCTCGTCGCACTCGCCTTCATCTACTTCTTTCCGATTCTCTCATCGGTCACGATCTCGCAGACCGCCTGGCTCCAACGCCTCTGGCTCCCTTCCTGGCACGGTTAGACCTGCGCGAGCGAAGCCGCGCGACTTTAGCGGGCAAAGCTTAACTTCGAGCGATAGCTAGAGCTGCGCGAGCGTAGCGTAGCGAAGCCGCGCGACTTTAGCGGGCAAAGTTTTAACTTTGACCGATAAAGTCTGGCTAGTGTTCGTAGAGCGAGCCGGTGCCGAAGGATTGACGGAACATGAAGCGCAGCGTGAACGGCACCAGGCCGTACTGCGGCATCGGTGCGAAGACCGGCACGCGATTCGCCAGTGCATCGGTGAGGTTCTGGGCCGAGAACTGTAGTTTCGCGCGCGAGCCGAGCGAGAGCTCGAGGTTGCTGTTGAGCGTCTCGAATGCGGGCGCGCCGTAGGCGTTGTTCGAGCCGACATAGAGCGCGCCGAGCGATGCGCGCGAACCGTGCGGCCATTTGTAGCTGATCTCCGCGTAACCTTGCGCGTACGGGATGCGGAACGGCGCGATCTCGCCATACCCGATGTTTTGATCGTCGTAAGCGGTGGTCCCCGTATCTCCCCACGCGTACGTGCGCGGCAGCGAGAGCGCCGCGATGAAGCCCATGCCGACACGCTTGAACTGCTGGAGTGTGAATTCTGCGCCGCTCTCGATCATCGGCGGTCCGTTGGTATAGTTTCCGAAATCGAATGCGTACACGCCTTGCGTCGCGTTGCGGTAGAGGTCGGCCGAGAGCGTGGTGCTTCCGCCGCGCAGCCGCCATTCGAGGCCGAGATCACCACCGGTCGCACGTTCGATTACGTCGATGGTATTGACGGCTTCGAGCGGCGGGAGGACGGCGCTGGTCCCATAAGACGCGCGAAGGGCCAGCCCACTCGACAATTCGTACGAATAACCGGCGCGCGCGGCGGGTGCATCGAGCGTTCCGCGATACGTGCGATCGGCGTTGAGCTCACCGGAGAGATCGAATTCGTTCCGTGCATCGGGTTTATACGTCACGCTCTCGCGCGCGTTCGACTGCGTTTCGGTTTCGTTCGTGCCGACCAGGCTCGCATCCAGCACGCGCCCGCTCGTATCAAAGGCGAGCTTGCCGCCGGCATGCTCCCAGGCAAGCGTTACCCCGCTTTCGTTGTCCGCCGGCGTGGCGATCAGGGCCGGCGAAACCAGGCCCTGTTGGGTTTGCGCTACGAACGCGTGGACCGAAAACGCGTCGTTGCCGCGATCGAGCGAGGCTGCCAGATCGCCGAAGCCGAGATGCTCGTACCCGAAACCGGGAAGTCCGTAGATCGAATCGAGCGAGCGATCGAGGGAGACGGTCAGTACCGTTCCGCTGATCGAAAGTCCGGCTGACGGTGTGCTCCTCAACTTCACCAGAATCGCCTTGCGTGTGTAATTGCTCGGATCGGAGCCGCAGCAAGGAGAGCCGTCCACCGAGAACATCGAGGCGTAGGCAAGTGCACCGCCCGGTTCGGTGCCGTCGTATGCGAGATCGGTGAACGAACCGCCGTGCGAATCACCTTCGGTCTCGAAGGTTCCACGTTGTCCGAGCGTCGGGTCGGCGGTACGAAAATTGATCGCGCCGCCGACGCCGCCGCCGGCGTCCGCGATGTCGCCCGCGCCTTTGACGATCTCGACTTCTTGCAGCACGTACGTCGGTAAGAGGCTCAAATCGAGCGTGCCGCTCGGCGTGACGATCGGCTCGCCGTCGATCAAAACCGGCGTCTCGAACGGAAGCCCGTTGCGCACCGACGGGAACGAGGGCGCGAGCGGCGTGTCCGTATTCGTGCCGGTATTCGTGAGCGCCAAGGCGCCGGGCGTCTGATTCATGACGCTCGAGACGTCGGGTTGGCCCTGATCGCGATAGGCTTCGCGCGGATAGACCTTCTGTGCCACAGGCGTTGCATTGAACGGCGTGCGCGCGTGTCCGGTGACGGATCCGATCACGTGCAGCGACCCGGCCGAGGGCTCGAGCGTCACCGTGATCGACTTTTGATCGGTCCCACGAAGGATTTCCGAAAACGAGCGGTAACCGCTGGCGCTAACTCGCAGGGCAAACGCACCCGTTTGGGGCACTCGCACCCGTACGGTTCCGCGAGCGTCGGTGACGTCTCGCTGTGCCGGATCGGTGGCAACGACGACCTGCGCGCCACTGATTGGTTGCCGGTCGCCGTTGGTAACGGTTACGACAAGAGTCGCAGCCGCACTCGCGTAAAGCGGATAGCAAAACAAAACCAGGAAGGCAAAGAGAGAGCGGATGAGCACGAAAAGACTAGTGCGGCTTTTACTAATCGTTACCTTTCTCGCGAGCACGATCGTACCCTCACAAGCACAAACGACCGGCACGATCAGGGGAGCCGTACGTAATGCCGGCGGCATTCCGGTTGCGGGTGCGAGCGTGTCCATTCGGCCGGCGCGTGCTGCGCAAGTACGAACCGATGCACACGGTGATTTTTCGATCGCGAACGTTCCGGCCGGCACGTACGAGGTGACGGTCGTGAAGGGTGGATTCGTCAGCTGGTCGTTTGCCGGCGTGAGCGTGCCGAGCGCTGTCGCGCTCACTGTCGTGCTGACGGCGCGCTCGCTCGACACGATGAAGCAGATCGCATCGGTCCAGACGAGCGCCGGGTCGTCCTTCAACACCAGCGCGACCGCGATTGAAACGCTCTCGCAGCAGAACTTCGTCGACCAGGGACAGCTGAATATCGGTCACGTGATCGACGAGGTCCCGGGCGTCGTCTCGAACCGTCCCGACTCGGCGAACGGTAGCGCGCCGGGTTCGATCACCTCGCCGAACTTGCGCGGCGCCTTTGACTGGGAGAAGTCGAACCTGATCGACGGCTTTCCCCTCATCGCCGGCAAAAGCGGCGACTACGACACGCCGCTGGTGAACTCGCTGCTCTTCAATGACGTCGAAATCATCAAGGGGCCGACGGCGTATGCGAACGAGATCAACTACGGCATCGGAGGCACCCTGAATTTCGTCACGGGATTGCCGACGCTGACGACACACGACACGCTGATCGCCGGCATCGACAACCAGCAGGGCGCGTTCGCCGAGCTGCGCCTCTCGGACACGATCGGGAAAGTTGGATATCTCGTTGCGCTCGTGCGCAGCGGTACCAACGGCCCGCTCGACGACTATCCGACCTACGTCACGCTCCCGAGCGGATCGAAGGTCAACGGCGCGGCTGCATCCTCGACGATCAGCTCGACGGCGCCGGCGGGTTATAGCGGCCCGTATCCGGTGCCGGGCTCGATCAAGGGGAGCAATCCCGCGGCTGCCTACACGACGCTCGTCGCTTGCTGCCAGAACGTGACCTCGAGTTACCAGAGCAACGGCGAACTTGCCAAGCTCGCGTATCATTTCTCGAACACGACCACACTGACCGCGGGGTACATCGGCATTCAGGGTGAGTACGACGGTCCGGCCGCGGGCCTCTCGCAGATCTACTCGACCTTTACGCCGGGTCTATCGTACAGTGCAGCCGGAACGCCGTTCGCGAACGGCGGACAGTTCTTACTGAACGAAACGACGACGCTGCCGAATCAGAACGTAATTGATAACGAGCCGATGTTCGAAAGCGAGTTTCGCACCGCGCTCGGCAACGACACGCTCCTGGCGCGCTGGTACGCCGCCGTGCTCGAGCGTCCGACATACTCGGACAGCTCGGATCCCGCCGGCTCTTACACGACACCGCTTCAGCTCTTCGGCACCGTCAAGCTCGCCGGCACGCCGACGACCTTCAACGGACAGACCGCGCAGGTCACCATTCCCGATTCGAGTGCATACGTCGACAGCATGGGTGACTTCGATCACCTGCGCGGCAGCTCGTTCGAGTACGATCACCCCATCGGTACCGACGATATCCTCACGGCTGCGTACGACATGGACACGAGCTTGACCCAGTCATACAAGATCGCGCCGGGCACCGGCGCCGTGCAATATTCGATTGCACCGGGCACGCGCCAAGATATGGACAATTGGCTCCTGCGCGACGTGTTCCAACTCGGTGATAAGGCGCAGCTGACGCTCGCCAACTACTACAACATCTATCGTTCAACGTTCGCGCCGACCGCACCGACCGACACGTCGTTCGACTTCTCGACCGTCACGTCGACGCACGACGATCCGCGCCTCGGCTTCGTCTACCGTCCGGATCCCGATCTCGCACTACGCCTCTCGACGGGTTCGTCGATCGCACCGCCGTATCCGTCGCTGATCGACAACAACACCGAGACCGCCGAAGAGGTCTTGGCGGCAGGCGGCGCCGTCGGCGATACCGTTACCGTTCCGGTGAACTCGGGCACGCTCAGACCCGAGACAGCCTTCGCCTACGACATCGGCGGCGATGCGCGCTTGCCGCACGGAAACATCCTCTCGGTCGACCTCTACCTCACGAATATCTGGAATCAATTCCTGGCCAAGATCACCGATACGGGGACGACGTATACGTACGACGGCACGCCGTATGAGGTCTACACGAGCACGAACGGGAACCTCGCGCAAAGCCGCGATGAGGGAATTGAAATGGGGCTGCATCGCGATCCGCCGGTTGGTTACGGCTACACGATCTCCGGCGACCTCGAGCGCGCCTATGCGTACAATATCCCCGGCAACTTCTACGCGACGTCAGCCGGTCAGTACGAGACGAACCTCGGCGTGATTCCCGGTATCAACTACATCTCGAGCGGTCCGGGCTACAGCAACATCTCGAACAAGAGCGAGGCCTACTCGATGGGCTATGCCGAGATTCATCGCCGTGGCAGCTACGGTCAGTACGCCTCGCTCGGCCTGACGTACTACGGCTCGGACAACATGTTCAACATCCCGGCGTACTTCGTCGGCCATGCGACGTTTCGTCAGCCGATCGCGACCCACACGGCACTGCAGGTCTCGGTCGATAACCTCTTCGGCTCGAACGCGCTGCCGTACGCGCTCTATGGTGTAAATTCGGGAGCGATCTACGCGCCGCTCGTCACCGGTCAGGTCGGGCTCAAGGCGGATGTGCCATACGGTCCGACGACGGTGCGCGTCATGGTCGTGCGCAGCTACGGGGCCGCGCCGTAGGTCTTACTTTATGAGGGACGTCGCGAGCGTGGCCGCCAGCGTGAGCGTCCCGATGAAGACGAAATAGATCAGGGCTTCGGCCAGGAGTATTTCTTCAGACGCCGTTCGCAGGTGCTTGAACATTGAGCCGTTCCTCCACGGCCAAGTATGCCGGGGGATCCTGACAGCCTGCTTGACGCCGTATGAGAAAGCCCTAAGAGAAACTCAAATTTTCTCGAAAAAGCGCCCCAGAAGATCGGCAAGCAAGGGGCCCGTCTGCACGCCGTGCTCGGTCACGTCGACGTGCCTGGTGCCCGGGGCGCCGACGACGTTCGTGATCATGCTCATGCCCAAGACGCCGAGGCTGAGAAAACGGGCGAGAATCGTTTCGAGTACGGTCGACATCCCGACCGCATCCGCCCCGATCGTGCGCAGATACTGCGCTTCGGCCGGGGTCTCGTAGCTGGGCCCGGGCAGTCCCGCATAGACGCCTTCGCGTAGGCGATGTTCCGGTTTGGCAACGGCTTTGACGATCGCGCGCAAGCGCTCCGAATACGCGTCGTTCATGTCGACGAAGGGATTGTCATGCGGCCATCCCGTGAGCGGGTTGCGTCCGGTGAGATTGATGTGATCGCGGATCAGCATGATGTCGCCCGGCTCGACCTTCGGCGTGACCGAACCGGCCGCGTTCGTCAGCACGACCATCCGCGCGCCGGCGAGCTGCGCCATGCGGATGCTCACGGTGACCTGCGTCGGCGAGAAACCTTGATAGAGATGGACCCGTCCGGCGAAGGCAGCGATGCGCCGGCCCTTCCATGTACCGACAAGCACTTCGCCGGCGTGTCCCCGCAGCGACGCGACCGGCATCCCCAAGAGTGTGTCGTACGGGATCGCGACGTGCTTGAACTGGTCGCGCAGCGCGGAGGAAAGCCCGCTACCGAGTACGATCGCGGCATCGATGCGGCCGCCGGCGGCGTCGTCGATACGCGTTGCATCGACGGCAAGGAGTTTATCGTTGGGCGAGCGCGGATCGGTCATATACATTCGTTCCGGTCATTGCGGCTGGTATCGGTAGTCCGGCGAGTGCGAGCAGCGTCGGGGCGACATCACCCAGCTTTCCGGCGGCGCTGAGCCGGCCGTGCAGGTGGTTGGACACAAGGATAAACGGAACCGGGTTGGTCGTGTGCGCGGTCAGCGGCGCACCATTTTTGTCGAGCTTTTCCTCGGCGTTGCCGTGATCGGCGGTGATCGCCAGCAGGCCGTCCGCTTTGAGTACCGCATCGGCCAAGCGTTGCAGGCACGCATCGAGGATCTCGACGGCCTCGATCGTCGGCTCCCATTTCCCTGTATGCCCGACCATGTCGGCGTTGGCATAGTTCATGACGATCACGTCGTGCCCGCCGCGTTCGATGTCATGCACCGCGAAATCGGTGATCTCCCGCGCGCGCATGGCGGGCGCGAGATCGTAGGTCGGCACGCTGCGATCGGAGGGAATCAGTTCGCGATCCTCGCCGGGGAAGACGTCCTCGCGGCCGCCGTTGAAGAAGTAGGTCACGTGCGCATACTTTTCCGTCTCGGCCAGCCGTAACTGCCGCAGCCCGGCGCGCGAGAGGACCTCACCGAACGTGTCGTATTGCGGACGCGGACCGAAGAGCACCGGGTTGGGGAAGGTTTCGTCGTATTGGGTCATCGTCGCGAAGAGACCGTTCTTCCAGCCGTACTCGTTGAAACGCGTGGTGAGCTGGCGCGCACGGTCGGGGCGGAAGTTGAAGAAGATGCAGGCGTCGCCGTCTCCGACGGTGCGGGTCGGCCCCACGATGGTGGGCAACACGAACTCGTCGCTCTCGCCGCGCGCGTACGCTTCGTCCAGCGCCTCGAGCGCGCTCGCGGCATGGTGTTCGGCCGCTCCGCGAACGAGCATGTTGAACGCGGCGTCGGTGCGCTCCCAGCGCTTGTCGCGATCCATCGCGTAGAAGCGTCCGGTTATCGAGGCGATCGAGCCGGGCCGCCCCACCGAGTCGAGCTTTTCCTCGAGCTGCTCGATGTAGACCTTGGCCGAACGCGGCGGCGTATCGCGCCCGTCCAAGAACGCGTGCACGGCGAACGGAACGCTCGCGTCGACGGCCGCGTCGGCGAGCGCGAAGAGATGGGTGATCGAGCTATGCACCTGCCCGTCGGAGAGCAGCCCCATCAGATGCAGGCTCGTTCCGCCGCGCTTGACGTGCTCGATGCACCGAAGCAGCGTGGGGTTGGTCGCAAACGCGCCCGAGGCGATGTCGGCATCGATCAGGACGACGCCCTGCGGCACGACGCGGCCGGCGCCGATGTTCATGTGTCCGACCTCGCTGTTGCCCATGATGCCCTTGGGAAGACCGACCGCTTCACCCGAGGCTTCGAGCGTGGTCCACGGATACCGGTCGAAAAACGCGCGCCAGTGCGGCAGATCGGCGGCGGCGATTGCGTTCCCGTGGGCCGAGTCGCTGCAGCCCCAGCCGTCGAGAATCGCGAGGACGAGCGGTTTAACCACGCGCGGCCGCGGCTTCGATCAGCGTTGCGAACGCCTGCGGATCGAGGGAGGCGCCGCCCACCAGACCGCCGTTGATGTCGGGCTGATCCGCATACGCGCCGACGTTGTCGGGCTTGACGCTGCCGCCGTAGAGAATCGGAACGTCCTTCAAACCCCGCAGCGAGCCTCGGATGGCGTTCATTACGCGATTCGCTTCGACGGGATCGCAATTCGCTCCGGTTCCGATTGCCCAGATCGGTTCGTAGGCGAGCACGACGCGCCCGACCGCGTCGCGATCCAAACCTTCGAGCGCAGCCGTCGTTTGCGCGGTTACGCGCGCGATCGTTTTACCGTCCGCGCGTTCGGCTTCGGTTTCGCCGACGGCGACGATCGGCGTGACGCCGTGCGCCAGCAGCGTTTTGACCTTGAGGTTTACCGTGCGGTCGAGTTCGTTGAAGAACGTTCGCCGCTCCGAATGTCCGACGATCGCAAAGCGCACGCCGAACTCGCGCAGCATCAACACCGAGATTTCGCCGGTGAACGCACCCTGCAGTTCCCAATGGACGTTCTGCGCGCCGAGGGCGACGCGCGGGTGTCCGCGCAGCACGTCATGCGCGGCGGCGAGCGCGGTGAACGGCGGCGCGATGACGATTTCGACCCGATCGGGGATTCGGGCCGCCAGCGGAAGGAAGGCCTCGAGATAGGCCCGTGTTTCCGCCGCGGTCTTGTGCATCTTCCAATTGCCCGCGACGATAGTACGCGCCATCAGGAGTGTTCCAGTGCAGCGACCCCTGGCAGCGTGCGGCCCTCCAGGAATTCGAGCGTCGCGCCGCCGCCGGTCGAGACGTATGTCATTGCGTCGGCGAAGCCGAGCATGTGCGCCGCCGCTGCCGCATCGCCGCCGGCCACGACGCTGATTGCACCGTCGCGCGTTGCGCGCGCGATCGCCCCGCCCACGGCTGCGGTGCCGGCGCGGTACGCCGGCTTTTCGTAAACGCCCATCGGACCGTTGAACACGATCTCGAACGCGGGCGCGATGACTTGAGCGTAGGCGCGTGCCGTACGCGGCCCGATGTCGAGGATCATGGAGTCGCCGACGTCCTCGATGTCGACCGCGTGCGCCTGATCGTCGGCGTCGAACGAACTCGAGACCACCGCGTCGACCGGTAGATGCAGCGTGACGTCGCTGTGCGCGGCCAAATCGATGATCCGGCGCGCCGGCTCGAGGTCGTCGTCGCGGAGCGAGCGCCCGACGTTGGTGCCGCGCGCCGCGAGCAGCGTGTTGGCCATCCCACCGCCGATACAGAACGAATCGACCCTGTTCATGAGGTTGGTGAAGACGCCGATCTTGTCTTTGACCTTGGCTCCGCCGATCACGCAGACATACGGTATTTCCCGATGTTCGATCAGGGGCGTAAGCGCATTGAGCTCGGCTTGCATGAGCAAGCCGGCGGCATTGGGCAGCAGATGCGCGAGCGCTTCGGTCGAGGCGTGCGCGCGATGCGCCGTACCGAACGCGTCATCGACGTAGAGGTCGCCGAGCGACGCAAGTTCGCGCGCGAAGCTGGGATCGTTTTGCTCTTCGCCGGAGTGGAAACGCACGTTTTCGAGCAGCAGCACGTCGCCGTCTTTGAGCTTCGCGGCGGCATCGCGCGCCGGGGGACCCATGCAGTCTTCCGCGAACGCGACCGGCACGCCGAGACGCTGAGCGAGCACGGCCGCAACCGGACGCAGCGAAAACTTCGGGTCGGGCTTGCCGTCGGGACGCCCAAGATGCGAAAGCACGATCACGCGCGCGCCACGATCGCGCAACGCGCGCAGGGTCGGGAGCGCCGCATCGATGCGGGTGAAATCCGCGACCGTTCCGCCGGCCATCGGCACGTTGAGATCCTCGCGCACCAGCACGCGTTTGCCATGCACGTCGAGATCGTCGATGGTGTGGAAGTTCAGGGAGCTAAACCTTGCTCGGCAATTTGTCCAGGATCATCGCGGTGAGATCGGCCAGACGGCACGAGTACCCCCACTCGTTGTCGTACCACGCGCAGATTTGCACCAGATCGCCGATCGCTTGCGTCAGCTTCGAGTCGATGATCGAGCTGTACGGAGAACGTTTGAAATCGTAGGAGACGAGTTCTTCCTCGGTGTACTGCACGTATTTCTTGAGCGGACCTTCGGCGTCGGCGCGCATGATCGCGTTGACCTCGTCGCGCGTCGTGGCTTTTTTGACTTGTGCGACGAGGTAGACGATCGAAACCGTCGGCGTCGGCACGCGTAAGGCGAAGCCGTCGAAGCTGCCTTTGACTTCCGGAATCGTCAGATAGAGCGCCTTGGCCGCGCCCGAACTGGTTGGGATGATGTTGGTCGCAGCATTGCGAGCGCGCCGAATGTCCTTGTGCGGCGCGTCGAGGATGTTCTGATCGTTCGTATACGAGTGAATGGTGGTCATGAAACCCTTGACCCACCCGAGGTGGTCGACCAGCGGCTTCACCGCGGTCGCAAGGCAATTCGTCGTACACGACGCGTTCGAGATCACGTTGTGCTTCTCGGGATCGTACATGTTCTCGTTGACGCCGAGCACCAGCGTCACGTCTTCGCCTTTGGCCGGCGCGGAGATGATGACTTTCTTGGCGCCGCCGCCGGCGATGTGCGCACGGGCCTTCTCTGCGTCGGTGAAAAGACCGGTCGATTCGATCACGACGTCGACGCCGAGGTCTTTCCACGGAAGCTTGCCCGGATCGCGTTCGGCCAGCACCTTGATGCGCTTGCCGTCGATCACGACGGCGTCGCTCTGGGCGGAAACCTCACCCGCATAGGTGCCGTAGTTGCTGTCGTACTTGAAGAGATGCGCGCACTCCGCGGCACTGGTGAGATCGTTGACGGCGACGATCTCCACCCCGGGATGGCGCTCGAGCAGCGCCTTGGCAAAATTCCGTCCGATGCGGCCGAAGCCGTTGATTCCGATTCGCATGGCCCGGAGCAAGTACCGGGCGTGGTTCGTTAGGCCCTGCCGCTGCGCAGGCGAGCGGCGAGCCGGCTGAGGGCACTCAGGCGGCTCGAGACCGTGGGCTTGGCGATGGGGGGATTGCAGCGTGCTCCGAGTTCGGCCAGCGATTCATCGGGATGAGCCATGCGCAGTTCCGCGATCTCGCGCAGCGGCGGCGAAAGCTCGCCGAGCCCGTAGGCGCTTTCGAGGTATTCGATCGTGCGGCGCTGCGCGGCGGCCGCCGCTGCCGCGCGCTCGAGGTTGGCGGCCTCGGTGTTGACCAGACGGTGGATGCGGTTCTTGGTCTCGCGCAGCGCGCGCACGTCTTCGAGGTGCAGCACGGCCCCGAACGCGCCGATAATCGTGAGCACGTCGACGATCGCTTCGAAGTCTTTGTAGTAGAGAACCTCGCGCCGTTTGCGCATCGTGCGCTTCGGCGCGCGGCCCGTGCTGCGCAGCATCCAAACCAGGCGATCGGCCAAGTCGTGGTTCGGGACGACGAACTCGAGATGGTAACCATGCGCGCCGGCAGCGAGCGACCCGCACGCAAGAAACGCGGCGCGAATCTCCATCAAGCGATCGCACTTGAGCGTGGGCTTCGGCGGCGCTTCACGCAGCGCCGCCGGCAGCGTGATCGCGAAGGTCGGCAGGCGCGCGAGCCGTGTCGCTGCTCGCGTTTCGATCGGATGCGATTTGCGATCGTCGAGCAATGACCAGAAGAGGCGCGCGATCGAATTGCGGTGGGTGACGAATGTGTGCGAGCCGGCTGAACCGTATAGCGCGAGTCCGGTAGCGAGCGCGCCGCGGCAGTGCGCTGTGGGCGGCATCTCGCGCGCGAGCGCATCCTTGCTATCGGCGCCTACACCCATTCGGCCGGGTCGTCTTTACGCGTATCGACGATCTCGTAGAGCTGCGCCGGCTTCACCCCCGGCGTAACCCGCAGCGGAACTTCACGAACGCGCACGGTGACGTACCGCGTCGCGTAATGAATCTCGAGTACGTCGCCCGGTTTGACTTCGTACGCGGGCTTGAGCGGCCGACCATCTTTGGTTATACGTCCGTGCTCGAGCGCTTCGTGCGCCTCACTGCGGCGCTTGGAGAGGCGCGCCACCTTCATAAATTTATCCAACCGCATCGATCGATCCCTCAGCATAGCACGAGCGGATTAAGAAACAAACAATCCGGGCGGGAGTTTGCGCGCCGCGCGCCGAGAGGGGAAGAGCGTATGGCGCAAGCGAGCCCGGCCCGGCGAATGGGTGTGAATATCTTCGACGAGTCGAAGCCGATGTGGCAGATCATGCTGGTCTTCCTCATTCCGTTGATGATCAGCAATATTCTGCAATCGGCTTCGCAGACGTTTGCATCGATCTTCCTGGGGCGGATGATCGGTGTCGATGCGCTTGCCGCCGTCTCCGCCGTCTTCCCCGTCGTCTTTCTGCTCTTTTCGTTTCTGATCGGCATCGCAAGCGGCAGCACCGTCCTGATCGGCCAGGCGCACGGCGCACACGACGAACACCGCGTGAAGAAGGTGGCCGGCACCGTGCTCGGCGCGACGATGATCTTTGCCGTATTCGTCGCGGTGTTCGGCACGCTGGTCTCGCCGTGGATGCTGCAGGCGCTCGGAACGCCGGCGGCGATTCTAGCCCAGTCCGACGCGTACACGCGGGTCATTTTTCTCACGGCCCCGATCATCTTTCCTTATCTCGTGTATACGACGTTTTTGCGCGGCGTCGGCGATTCGCAGACGCCGCTGTACTTCTTGATCGTGAGCTCGGTGCTGGCGGTGTTCTTCACGCCGGCGTTCATCCAAGGTTGGTTCGGGCTTCCACACCTCGGCGTGGTCAGCGCCGCGGTCTCCGCCATGATCGCCAACCTCGTCGGACTCATCGGTCTCTTGTTCTTGCTCGCGCGGCGGAAGAGCCCGCTGGCGTTCGACCTCGAGATGGCGCAAGACATGGTCCCCAATCTGATGATCTTGTGGAACGTGATCCGGATCGGCGTCGCGACCGGCATTCAGGTCATCATGGTTTCGCTCGCGGAGATTGCGATCATCAGCTTCGTCAACCACTACGGCCCGCGCGCCACCGCCGCGTATGGAGCGGTCAACCAGATCGTGAACTACGTGCAGTTCCCGGCGATCTCGATCGGCATCGCGGCCTCGATCTTCGGTGCGCAGTGCATCGGCGCTCGCCGCGAGGACAAGCTCGGCAGCGTGATTCGCTCGGCGGTAGCGTTGAACTACCTGGTCGGCGGCATCTTGGTCACGCTCTGCTATTTGCTCGCGACGCAGCTGCTCCAGTTGTTCATCACCGACGCGCCTACGGTACGGATCGCCCACGAGCTGCTGATGATCACGCTCTGGTCGTACCTCGTTTTCGGCAACAGCGCGGTTATCAGCGGCGTGATGCGCAGCAGCGGCACCGTGCTCGTGCCGACGATCAACGGGCTGATCGGGATCTGGCTGCTCGAAGTCCCGGTCGCGTACTTCTGCATGAAGCATTTCGGGTTGCCGGGCGTGTGGGTCGGTTATCCCGCCTACTACTGCTTCATGCTCTGCGCCCAATTCACGTACTACGAATTCTTCTGGAAGAAGAAAACGCACGAACGGCTCGTGTAGACCCATCACGCCATTGCTCGCAAAACCGCTCCCGCGCCCTTCGAGGCACTCGCGCTGCGCGCTCGTGCACCTCAGGATGACCGTTGTTCCGTCACCCGCAGGTGCGAGCCGAAGGCGAGCCTCACGCCCTTCGAGGCACTCGCGCTGCGCGCTCGTGCACCTCAGGATGACCGTTGTTCCGTCACCCGCAGGTGCGAGCCGAAGGCGAGCGGTGGGCGGTTCCCTTATTTGCGTTTCTTCGCTTTCGGCGTGACGCAGGTGCCGCTCGCGCGGCAGACGACGGCCGGTTCGTCCAAAAAATCCGCGGCGCTGTCGCCGGCGTCGGCGCGCACCGCGATCACCTTGCGCGCCTCGAACTCCATCGCGCGCGAGGTCGTGCCGACGCGGGTGATGCGGCCGCGCGCCTCGATGTAGTCGCCCGCATAGACCGGCGCGAGAAACTCGACGCGATCGTAGGCGACGAAGAGCCCCTCGTCGCCGTCCAAGCGGATCAACAGCTCGGTCGCGACGTCGCCGAAGAGGCCCAACATGCGCGCGCCGTCGACCAGATTGCCGCCGTAGTGCGCGTCGTGCGCGCTCATCCGGACCCGGATGAGCGCGGTTACGCTGCTTGCGTCTTCGCCAGTTGCCACAATTCCTCGAGTTCGTCGAGCGAGAGATCGGAGAGCGTCTTGCCGTTCGCGGCGGCGCGTTCTTCCATGAAGGTGAAGCGCCGATAGAACTTCTCGTTGGCTTCGCGCATCGCGGCTTCGGCGTCGATGCCGAGCGAGCGTGCCAGATTCACAACCGTGAAGAGCACGTCGCCCAGCTCCTCGCGGACGTGCGGATCGTCTTGGGCCAAGCGTCGTGCTTGCGCGAGTTCGCTCAACTCCTCGTGCAGCTTGTCGAGCACGCCGCCGACGTTTGGCCAGTCGAACCCGACGCGCGAAGCCTTCTCTTGCATCCGCTGACCACGTTGCAGCGCGCCGAGCGCTTTGGGAATGCCTTCCAGCCGGCTCTTGCGTTTTTGTCCGGTGGCCTCTTGCGCCTTGAGCTTCTCCCAACTGCGCCACTGCGAATCGACGTCTTCGATCACCGCATCGCCGAAGACGTGGGGATGACGCCGAACCATCTTGTTCGAGAGCGCGTCAACCACGTCGGCGACGGTGAATTTTCCGGTTTCCGCGCCGAGCTGCGAATGGAAGACGATCTGCAGCAAGAGATCGCCCAGCTCTTCGCAGAGCGATGCGGAATCCTCGCCTTCGATCGCCTCCACGACTTCGTACGTCTCCTCGATCAGATACGGCACGAGCGTGCGGTGCGTTTGTTCGCGATCCCACGGGCAGCCGTCGCGCAGCCGCGCCATGATCTCGATCAGACCGTCCCAGGTGTAGTGCTGCGATTGCGGTGGGAGCGGCACGAGCGGCATCGCGATCGCGGCCGAAAGCGTTTCGTGCGGCATTCCGGGCGTGATGTGGGTCGCATGTCCTTGGCCCTCGAGCGCGCGTAGAAGCGGCGGGAGACCCGGAAAGTCGGAGAGCGGGTTGCCGAGAACCCCGAGCCCGAACGTCGCGATCGCGAGTCCGTCCAGGGCTTCCAGAAAACGTGCGATCGCCTCGGGGCTGCCGTACGCGAGCGCGCCCGGATCGTGGATCAGCGAGCGGTCGATCGCGACGCCGTGGGCATCGAGCGCGCGCACCAGGTCAGGCGGCGCCGGCAGCGCGGCGGCGCGCGCGCACGCGCGCAACGCGTCCAGGCTTCCGACCGTCAGGTATCCGGGATCTCCGGGGCCTAGGCCCACGATGCGAACCAGCATGTGGAGCGTGCAGTTCGCGAAAAAGCGAAGGGCCCCGTTCGGGGCCCTTCTTGCGGCTTACGGTGACGACGAGGCAGCAGGCGTGGCGACCGGCGCCTGCGCGGGCGGGGTCGGTTCGGGCGTCGGGAACGCCGCGGCAAAGCGCGGATCGCTCACCGTGATCTGGGCCTTGTTCTGCAAGTCCATCAGGAACGGCTGAATCAGCGGCGCTTCCTGCTGCTCGCGCAGCATGTCGGCAATCTTACCGCGCGTGTTCGCGAGCGTCGCGACCTGGCCCGGGATACGCTTCTCGACCTGGATGATATGGTAGCCGAACGGTGATTTCACCGGCGTGCTGATTTGACCGACGGGGAGCGAGAACGCGGCTTTGTCGAACGCCGGCGTCATCTGTCCGCGGCGGAACATGCCTAGTTCTCCGCCCTTGTCCCGGCTTCCGGGATCGATCGAATACTTCTCCGCCTCGGTTGCGAAGTTTGCGCCTTTCTTCAGATCGGCTTCGACCTTATTTGCGGTCGTGAGATCGGCAACGAGGATGTGACGCGCGTCGACTTCGGCCGGGACGTCGAAGGCGGCGTGATTCTTCTTGAAATAGGCCTCTATCGCCGCATTCGAAACGTTCACGTTCTTGCCGACGGCCTGATCGATGATGATTTGATCGGTCAGGATCTTGTGCACGTCGTCTTCCGTCAAGCCGCGCGACTTGAGCATCTCGTCCCACTGTCCCGGAGGAAAGTTGGTTTTGAGTTGATCTTCGCGCTGCGTGATTTCCGCGTCGGTGACGTTGATGTTGTTCTTCTGCGCGTACTGTCGCAACAGAATCTCGCGCACCATCTGCTGGAGCGTCGACGCCGCGACCGGGCTTGCCTCGAGTTTGGCGTCGAAGTCCGCCTTGCTGATCTGCTGCCCGTTCACGGTTGCGATTGCGCCGCCGCCCGCGCAGGCGCTCAAAGACGCGGCCAAGAGCATTGCGGCCAGACCCGCGACGACGCGGTCGAGTTTCGACATGGTCACTCCAGATTCAGATGAAATCAGTGCGTAGTAAAGCGGAGCCGTTTGGACTCCGCCGCCGGCCCTGGGGGTTCGTTCGGCGCCGAGCCGACCCCTTGCCGGGGGCGGCTCAGGACGAGGAGAGCCACGTCGTCGCGGCCGCGCCGGCCGCCCAGGATCCGCTCCCGGATCGACCGCGCGGGACGGGCGAACTCAAAAGGCGTGAGCTGGCCGAGCACGGTCCGCAAGCGCATCTCGCCGCGGACGTAATCGTGTTCGTTCTCGACGATCCCGTCCGTATAGCAGATCAAGCGGTCGCCGACGCCGAGGTGCTCATGCACCTGCTCGACCTCGATGCCGTCTAAAACGCCGAGCGGCGGAGCGCTGCTCGTGACCTCGCGCAGCGAACCGTTCGCGCCGAGCAGGATCGCCGGCGGATGGCCCGCTGACGCGTAGGTGAGGTCTCCGGTGCGCGCGTTGAACACGCCGCAGAGCGCGGTCACCATGCCCTCGTCGTGCATTCGCAAGACGCGATTGGCGCGCTCGAGAATGGCGGCCGGCTCGTTTGCGACCGAAGCGAAGGCAACGAACGCTTGACGCACGCGGCTCATCGTGAGCGCGGCTTGGAGTCCGTGGCCGGTCACGTCGCCGAGCGAGAAAAAGAAGCGATCGGCATCGAGTGAGAAGACGTCGTACCAGTCGCCGCCGACCTGGGCCAGATCTTCGGCCGGGACGTACGTTGCGTCGAAATGTACCAGCGTGTTCGACGGGAGCGATTGCGGCAATTGCGCTTGAGCAAAGGCGTCGGCGACGCGTTGCAAAGCTTCGAGGTGCTGATGGGTGGCATCGACGTCGGTGCACGTGCCGAGCCAGCGCACGATCTCTCCTTCCGCGTCGCGTTCGGCGAGAGCGCGCCCGGAGAACCAATGATACTCTCCGTCGGCGCCGCGCAAACGATACTCGATCTCGTAGGGCTTACCGGTGCGCACGCTTTCCTTCCAAAGCGCGAAGGCTTTGACGGCGTCCTCGGGGTGGAGCGCGACGAGCCATCCGTCGTTCAGTGCGGTAGCTTCGTCCTGTCCGGTGTAATCGTACCAGCGCTGATTGAAATACGCTGCTCTTCCCGGTTCGTCTCCGAACCACACGATTTCCGGAATGGCTTCGATCAGCGTGCGCAGCTGCGCGGCGACGCTTTCAAGCACCTCCTTATGGCGAATTTCTTTCTCGAGGCGGACGCGTGTCCGGCTCCCGATCACGGCGACGACGGCAACGATCACGGACGCCAGTGCGATCAGCCACGCCGAGGTTACGATCGTCGTGCGAATCCGCGCCGTGAGCATGCGGAACACGCTGCGCAGTTGCGCCAGCAGCGCTTGCTGCATGCCCCCGTCCACGACGCGAAAGCGATCGAGGATCGTCTTGCTGCCGATTTGGAACTGAGCCGTGGCGCGCACGTCGGATGACCGCAGGGTCGGCGCCGCGACGTTCGCTTCCCAGATTCGGTTCAGCGAGGCCATTTCGTCGACACGGGGGAGCAGCGAGCTCATGCCGGCTTGAATCAGGGCCTCGCGCAGCTGCGCGAAGTCGCCGGCGAGCTCCGCATGGGCGGCCGTATAGGGAGCGAGCAGAACCCGATCGCCGCTGGACGCGTAGCCGCGGATACCCGTCTCCTCGTCGATCTGTTCTTGCAGCACGCGCAGGTTGGCGGTATCGGCTTTGTGCAGCGCCTCGTACCGCGCCACCGCTAGGTCGGTGGCATGATCCGAGAGGATCGTGCCTACGGCGAGCACGACGATGATGACGACGGCGAGCAGCACCGCGAGCAGCGGCACCAACTGACGAGTACTTCTCAGAACGCTTCGAGCAACTTTCGCAGCAGGGGCATCCAGATCGCCTCGGCGGTCTGACCGGGTGGCGCCGTGGGCAAATCCACCACGATCTTGCCTTCGCCGAAACGAAATCTATTCTTGGTCAACGATTGCAATTTCGGAATCGTCGCAGGGTCGAGTTCAAAGCCGGTACCGACGCCGAGGGTGAGGCGTGATTCGTCGATCACGACGCGTGTTACGTGTTTTTGCAGCGCAACCGCGCGCAGCTTGGTCAATTCGACCAGGCGCTCGAGCGGCAACGGAAAAACGCCGAACCGGTCGCGCACGCCCGCCGCGATCTCTTCGACTTCGGCCTGCGAGCGGGCTTTGGCAAGCTGCTGATAAACCGCGATCTTTTGCGAGACTTGCGGAATGTAATCGTCCGGAATGAACGCGCTGACTTTGACGTCGATCACCGCCTCGCGACGGTCGTCGAGCGAAGGAGACATGCCGCGCCGCTCTGCGATCGCTTCGGCGAGCAGTTGGCAATAGGTGTCGAAACCAACCGAGCCGATGAAGCCGGATTGCGCCGAGCCGAGCAGGTTGCCCGCTCCGCGAATCTCGAGATCGCGCATCGCGATTTGCAGGCCCGATCCCAGGTGGGTGAACTCGCGAATCGCTTCGAGCCGCGCCTTGGCCTCTTCGGTGAGCGCTTTGTGGCCCTGGTAGAGGAGGTAGCAATAGGCCTGATGATTCGAACGGCCGACGCGTCCGCGCAACTGATAGAGCTGCGCGAGACCGAACTTGTCGGCATCGCTGACGACCATCGTGTTGACGTTGGGAATGTCGATGCCGTTCTCGATGATCGTCGTGGCGACCAGCACGTCAACCTCGCCGTCGATGAAGGCTTGCATCACCGGTTCGAGTTCGCTCTCGCCCATCTGACCATGACCGATCGCGATGCGCGCGCGCGGTACGAGCGTTTGCAGGGCATTGCGGACGGCGTAGATCGATTCGACCCGGTTGTGCAGATAGTAGACTTGGCCGCCGCGATCGAGCTCGGCAGTGATGGCGCGCTGCACGATCGCATCGCTCGTCGGCACGACCATCGTCTTGACCGACATGCGATTCTTGGGCGCGGTCTGAATCAGCGAGAGGTCGCGAACGCCCATGAGCGACATGTGCAGCGTGCGTGGAATCGGCGTTGCCGAGAGCGTTAGCACGTCGACGGACGTCTTGTATTCCTTGAGGCGCTCCTTGTGCATCACGCCGAATCGCTGCTCTTCATCGATGACGATCAGCCCCAAATCCGCGAAGGCGACGTCCTTTTGCAGAAGGCGGTGCGTGCCGATGATCACGTCGACCTTGCCCTGCGCGAGATCGGCGAGAATCGCGCGCGCCTGGGCTTTGCTCTTGAAGCGCGAAAGCTCTTCGATGCGCATCGGGAAGCCGGCGAAGCGGGCGCCGAAGTTGCGATAGTGTTGATCCGCGAGGAGCGTCGTGGGAACCAGGACGGCCACCTGTTTACCTTCCGCCACGGCTTTGAACGCGGCCCGCATCGCGACTTCGGTCTTGCCGTAGCCGACGTCGCCGCAAACGAGGCGGTCCATCGGCTGGGCGCGCTCCATGTCGCTCTTCACGGCCTCGATCGCTTTGCGCTGATCGGGCGTCGGGTCGTACGGGAAGGCCTCTTCCATTTCGCCCTGCCACGGAGTGTCGGCGCCGAAGGCGTAGCCGCGGCTGAGTTCGCGCTCGGCGTAGAGTGCGACCAAACCGTCGGCGATCTTCGCGAGTGACTCGCTGACCCGCGATTTCGCGCGGGCCCAATCCGCGCCGCCCATTTTTGAGAGGCGCGGCGACTGGCCTTCGGTCGCCGAGTATTTGGTGACATGATGCATTTGGGTGACCGGGACCAGCATCCGGTCCGACCCCGCATAGGCGAGATCGAGGTAATCTTGGGTCGCGCCCAAGATCGTCTCGGTGCGCAACCCGAGATATTGACCGATGCCGTGCACGGCGTGCACCACGTAATCGCCCACGCGCATATCGGCCAGCGTCACGGGGACGCCTTCTTTTACCGCGCGAAGTTTGACGCGTTTGGGAGGAGCGCCGAAGATCTCGCGATCGCCCAGCACCCGCAGCCGGAGGTCCGGCAGCGCGAATCCGGCTTCGATCGAACCGTGATCGACGGTGACGCGCGCGTCGGTGATGCCGGCCGCCCGCAGCAGATCGGCGGTACGCGAGACGGCGCTGCTGACGATGTGCAGCGATTCGCCGGCCGCGACCCACTCGCGAACGCTCTTCGAGAAGAGCTCGATCTGCCGGTTGAAGTGTTCGACCGGACGGCAATCGATCACGAACGATGCGCCGGCGCGTGGGACCCAATCCAGGCCGTCGCTGCGTTCGATCGCGCCCGGAAGAATCAGCACGGGATGCGTGCGCACGTCCTTGGCGAGCGATTCGAGCCGCGGATGCGGCGCGGCGACCTCGGCCAGAAGCGCGTCGTCGACTTCGGACTCGCTCACCGAGAACTCGCCCGACTCTACACCGGCGAGCAGCACGCTCTGCTCGCGCGAACGCTCCTCTTCGAGTCCGCGCTCGATGGTCGCGAGCATACTCGGCTCGTCGAGCACGACGATCGCGTCCCGGCGCAGGTAGTCGAGCAGCGTTGCCGGCTCATCGTGAGCGAGCGGCAGCCACGAAGCCGGCAGGTCGCCTCCGCTTTCGACGTACGCGGCGAGCGATGCGCGGACGGACGGCGGACCGTCGAAGCGCTCGAGAATGCGCGCGCGGTAGACGGGATCGCGCGGGATTTCACTCCACGGCACGACAACCGCACGCGAACGCTCGCCCTCACTGCGTTGACTCGCCAGATCGAAGGGGCGGATGCTCTCGATCGTATCGCCGAAAAACTCGATGCGCACCGGCGCGTCCTCGCTGGCCGAGAACAGATCGATGATTCCGCCGCGCACCGCGTACTCGCCGACCGCGCTCACGACGTCGGCGCGCGCGTATCCCAGTGCGAAGAGCCGCGCTTGCAGCGCTTCCCAGCCGGGTTCGTCGCCGACCCGCAGCTCGAGCTGCAAGCGCTCGAAGAGCTCGCGCGGCATCAGATACTGACGCAGCGCGGCAACCGGTGCGAGCACGATGCGCCGTTCACCGTTCGCCAGATCGGCCAGCAGCGTCATGCGCGCGCTGCGCTCGGACGGACTCTCGATCGCCCCCAGTGCTTCGTCACGCGAACGCAGCAGCGCGACTTCATCCGGTTCCTCTTCGTTCAGGTAATACAGAAGGTCGGCGAATGCGCGCTCGGCGACGTCCGGCGTCGGCACGATCACCAGCATCGGCCGCTCGAGCGCACGATAGAGTGCGGCGAGCAACGCGGGACGCGCAGCTGCGACGGTTTCGTGGCAAGCGTAGACGCCGGCGCCCGTCCGCAGCGCGTCGATGACCGGCGCGAGCGCGCGCGACGAGGCGGCGAGCACGTTCAGCAACGCGTCGTTCGAAGCGTGGACTTTCGGCGTTTGGGCGATCACGGGGCGCTTATTGTAACACGAGCGGCACGTACGCAGTTACCGCGATGGCGCCATAGCCGAGCGAGAGCAGCGGGGAGGGCAGCCCAGCCGCGTCGGGTAGGTAACGAAGCAGGGCGGCGCTCGTAACCGCGAGCACCGTCACACGCGCCCGCCGGTCGTGCGCGAAGGCGGCGAGCGGCAACAGCCAGAGCGCGTACCACGGATACGGATTCGGGATCGCGATCCAGGCGGCGAGCGCGATCGTGCACCAGCGGTCGATCGGCGTGCCCATGCTGCGCGCGCGCACGAGCACGAAGACGCACACCAGCGCGGCGACGGGGAGACCGAGTGCCTGGATCGACGCCAGCGGCAGATAGTGCCCATGTGAGACGATTCCGGAGCGTACGCCGCCGATGAGTCCGCGCGATGCGGTTACGACGGCCGCGATCCCGACGATCGTGCCGCCGAGCACGGCGCGCGCGTTACGCCGGGCGAGAATTCGGTCCAGCGCAAAGGCGAGCGAGGCGGCCAGCGCCGGTAGTTTGATCGACGCGGCCAGCGCGACGGCCGCCGCACCGAGCGCCGGGGCGCGGCGCGCGATGACGATGCCCAGCAGCACCGCGGCGAGCGCGAGCGTGTCGTTGTGACCCTCGAGGGCGGCGAAGAGCGCGACCGGGTTGCAGACGATGAACGCGGCGGCCCGCGCGCCGCCGAGCAGCGCAGCGAGGTACCCGCTTAGCAGCAGCGCCGCGCATGCGAGCATCCGGAACCCGTCGAGCACGGCGAGCACGCCGAATCCGCGCAGCGCGCCGGCAATCGCGTGCGCGATCGCGACGAAGGCCGGCCCGTAGACACAAATTGGCACATTTTCGGGGCGCCATTGCCAATTTGCGGCAGCAATTAACGTATCGCTGCTGCGGCCGGCGGGCGCGTATGCGTTCAAGCCGATTCGCGCCATCTCGCCGTACGCCCCATAGGCGTAGACGTCGCTCGAGAACAACGGGAGCCAAAACCAACCCGCGACCAAAGCGAGAGCGCCGGCGAGCAGCGTGCCGCCGGTCGAGAGCGGCCGGCGCAGCTGCAGTGCGTACACGACGAACGCGACTGCGATCGTGGCGGCGAGCACGAGCCAAAACACGGCTCCGGTCGCGCCCCAATCGGTGGCGACCGGAAGCGGCTGCGCGAGATCGGTTGCAAAGCCCGAGGGAACGCGCGCTAAGAGAAGCCTGCTCGCGATCGTTCCGGCTGCAAAGGCGAACGCGATGCCGATCGTTTTCACTCGATCGGTCTTTCGCGTTACGATTGGTCGGGGTCTCCTCGATGCACGCAGCGAAGGACGAATCATGGAAGGACCGTGGATGCGCCGCGCCATCGAGCGTAAGCGTGATGGCGAGGAGCTCGAACCGGCGCTTTGGCACGATATCGTCGAGGGGTACCTCGTCGGCGAGGTCGACGACGCGCAGATGGGTGCGTTTGCGATGGCCTGCGTGTGGCGCGGACTCGACGAAAACGAGGTGACCGCGCTGACCCGGGCGATGGTGGAGAGCGGCGCAACACTCCTCTATCCGCCGGGAATGTTCGTCGTCGATAAACATTCCAGCGGCGGCGTCAGCGACATCGTGTCGCTCGTGGCCGTTCCGCTCGTCGCCGCGTGCGGGGTCCACGTCGCCAAGCTGTCGGGCCGCGCGCTCGGCCATACCGGCGGCACCATCGACAAGCTCGAAGCGATCCCGGGTTTCAACGCTACGCCGTCGATGGACGCGTTCGTCCGTCAAGTCGAGCGCGTCGGCTGCGCGATTGCGGCGCAAAGCGATTCGTTCGTCCCGGCCGACAAGCGCCTCTATCACCTGCGCGATCACACCGCTACGGTACCGAGCATCGGCCTCATCGCCGCGTCGATCGTCTCGAAGAAGGTTGCCGCAGGTGCGAACGCCTTCGTCTTCGACGTAAAATGCGGAACGGCGGCGTTCATGCGCGACGTTGAACAGGCCAAGGCGCTGGCGCGCATGCTCGTCGGTGTTTCCGAACGATTCGGCCGCCGAGCGTACGCCATCGTGAGCGACATGAACGAGCCGCTGGGCCGATCGATCGGTACCGGAATCGAAACGATCGAGGCGCGCGAAGTGCTCAGCGGGCGCGAGGGCGACGAGCGCGTGCGCGCAGGCTGCGTCCAGATCGCGGCGGCGATGCTCGAACTGGCGGGCGTCGCCGCGCCGCGCGAGCGCGCGCTGCGCGCCCTCGAAAACGGCAGCGCCTACGAGAAATTCGTCGACATGGTGCAAGCTCAGGGCGCGGGCCGCGCCGCGCTCGAAGCGCTTGCGCCGGACCCGCGGGTCCGGCCGCTGCGCGCACCGGGCGGCGGGATCGTCACCTCGATCGATGCCGTCAGGCTTGGAAATGTTGCGCGCGCGCTCACCGCGCACAGCTCGGTGGGCGGAATCCGGCTGCACGTGCGCGTCGGCGATCGGGTTGAGCCGGGCGTGCCGCTCGCCGACGTCCTCGGCGAAGGCGCGGATCCGGAAGCGATTCTCCCCGCCTTCGCGATCGGCGAAGAGCTGCCGTTACCGCGCCCCCTGGTTTACGCTACGATATGACTTTGTCCGTCAAAGCTAAAGCTTTGCCGTCTAAAGTCGCACGGCTTCGCTCGTGCTGTTCTGAGCCGAGGTTTCTATATCCGCGATCAGATAGAGCGGGCGGCCTTTGGCTTCGTCGTAGATGCGCCCGATATATTCACCGAGGATGCCGAGGCTGATCAATTGCACGCCGCCGAGAAAGAGGACGGCGACGATCGTGGAGGCCCAACCGCGCGTGTAGTACGGCGCGTTGTGGCCGAATAGTTTGAAGACGATCACCATCAACGCGTAGACGAACGCGATGGCGCTCGAGATGAATCCCAGGTAGGACGCGAATCGCAGCGGGACGTCGGAAAACGAGGTGATGCCGTCGATCGCAAAGCGCAGCATTTTTGGTAACGGGTATTTCGTAACCCCGGACAGCCGTTCGTCGCGATCGTACTCGACGCCGGTCTGGTTGTAACCGACCCAACTCACCATGCCTCGCAAGAATCGGTGCCGCTCCGGTGAGCGCTTGAGCGCTTCCACCACCCGCCGGCTCATCAACCGGAAATCGCCCGTGTCAACCGGAATCGAGACCTTGGTCAAACGCTTGATCGTTCGATAAAAAAGACGCGCGGTGAAGAGCTTGAATGGGCTCTCTCCCTTGCGCGTGCGACGCACCGCATACACGACGTCGTACCCTTCGCGCCACTTGGCGACGAATTGCGCGATCAGTTCGGGCGGATCTTGGAGATCGCCGTCCATCAGCACCACGGCATCACCGCGTGCAATATCGATGCCGGCGGACGCGGCGATCTGATGTCCGAAGTTCCGAGAAAGACTGACGACGACGACGTGCGATCTGCGCGTCAGTTCGGCGCGTACCTGAGCAAGCGTGGCATCGGTGCTGCCGTCGTTGACCAGGACGATCTCGTAGCTCGGAGAACCCGGGAGCCGGGCGAGAACGTCGGCAATTCGCTCGACCAGCGGCGCGACATTTCCCTGTTCGTTGTACAGCGGTACGACGATGCTCAGGGTCGGCGCCGCATCCGCGTGAAGTTGCATGGCCGCCCGCCCTTCGACATACCGCTACCATAGGACCTAGATGCGAACTCTGCTGGCCGCGATCGCGGCCGTCGCGATCGTCGGCTGTGCCCGCCAGGCGGATCAACACCGCTCCGAGCCGGTCGCAGCCCCGGCGCAGACACCTGCACCGCCCGTCAAGGCGCCGGCCGCGCCGGTCGCTCGCGTGACCTCCACACCGATCGCGGCAAGCGCGCAGCCCAGCCTTCCGCCGAGCGCTCCGCCGGCGACGCTTGCGCCGGCGGCACTACCGACGATCGTCCCAACCGCGGTGCCGACGCAAACTCCGGCCGCCACCGCGGCGCCGACGGTCGACCTCGTGCCGCAACTTCCGCCCGATGCTGCGCCGCAGATCGTGGCGTTGCATATCGACCGGACGACCTTGCGCGGCGGTGAGACTGTGACCGGCTCGATCATCACCTCGTCGAACGTCGCAAGCGTCGAGGCGCGGATCGGCTACTACAGCATTGCCGTGCCGAAGGTCGGTGAAGGACGCTTCGCGCTGCGCTACGTGGTGCCGAACCTCCCGTTCTTTCTGCATCGCTCGTACACCATGGCGGTGATTGCCCGCAACGTCGCCGGTACCGCCGTCGTGCGCACCGTTCCGATCCGCATTCGATAGCACGCCGGCGCGGCGTTAGGGGTCGGGCGTGCGCGTGCCTCTCGGCAGATTCGGGAACGGTGCGGGATTGTACGGCGTCGGAAAGACCGACGGCTGCGAGAGCAGGTTGTTGGTGTTAGCATCTGCCCATGCGTCCACGACGCTATTGGTCGAATTCGTATCGGTGTCGTAGACGATCAGTTCGCGCGGTTTGAGTGAGAGACCGTTCGGGCCGACTTCTTCGGTTTGCAGCGTTCCGCGCGTGTACAGGTAATGAAGGATCGTTCCCGACGCCATGCGGCGCACCGCGACGAAATGCAACGCGTCGATGCGATCCATCTCGATCGCTTGCGGATTCCACCCCGAAACGTCGGTCGCGATGTACACCTGCGCGTTGATCGGCGTGGTCGGCGGAACCTGGACCTCGAATTTCACGAGCACGAGTTTTCCGGTAAACGTCTCGGGTACGCCGTTCGCCGTGGTCGGTGCGTGCGGCGCGAGTTCGGGGTTCGGATACGGCGTCGATGCCATCACCGCAAACGCTTGTGCCGCTTCGGGCAACGGCAAGACCGGATACGGCTTATTCGAAAGATCGATCTCCACGACCTCACCCGCGGCGTTGAATACGGCGCGTGCATAGTCGCGCGGCTCCGGCGCGTGCTTTGCCGGCTGTTTCGTCTGCTCGTCGAGAATTACGACGTTCGGAGCGAGACGGAATCCATCGCCGGTCGTAAAAAAGACGTAGCCGTCCTGATAGGCGAGCAATTGCCCGGTGATCGTCACCGGTGCGGCGGCGGCTACGAGGATGAACGCGCAAAGTATTGCAGCCAGACGAGATTGCAGGTTCATCACTCGCTGATCTGTACCACGAAGGACGGGCTCCAAACCTGCGCCCCGTAGTGAAAGAAATATCCACGCTGGAGGTCGACGACGAGATGGGGAGCGATGCGCGCTCGTACCTCGCCAAAGAGCTGCCATGGCGGCTGGCCGAGATAATTCGTGGAGATGTACTGCCCGATGGCGTTCGTCGGGGGCTGCGGGTACAGGCCGGGAAAGGCCGGCGGAAAGTCTTGATGATGGGTGAGGGCGATCGTCGTCACGAGATTGGGTGAGGCCGAATACGTCGTGCCGAGCGTCGTGGTTCGCAGCGACGCGGCGCCGTGAAAGGCCTCGAAGGGCGTAAACGGCGTGCCGTCGGGCAGCAGCGGAGCCGACGATACATACCCGCCCTGCAGGTAGAGATCGCTGGTATTTTGCTCGTTGAAGCTCAGATAGCTGTTCACGAAACGCGAGAATTGGCGGCTGAGACTGATCGTCGAGTTTTGCGAGTTGACGTGATGCGGAACGGAGTACCACTGGCGCTGTGAGTTGACCGCGGCATTGAGGTAGTAGAGATCGTAGTGCTTGTTACGATCGCCGATCTCGACATTTGGAAGGGAGAGCGTGAAGCCTACGTCTTGATTCCAGATCGTCCGGTAGAGGACGCCGCCGTAGTCCTGCAACCCGTACGAGTCGTGGTTGGCGCCTATGCCCTCGTATGTCTGCAAATATAACGGCGTCTTGAAGACCTTGTTGTTGTACGACGTCGCGGTGGCCGTGAACTCGGTCGGATGGTTTGGACTGTACGGCTCCGACGGGCCAATCAGGTTGTAGTTCTCCTGAAATCCGAACACCTGAAGCGATGAGCGGTGAAAGGCTTGAGTCATCGTAACGAACGTGGTCTGCGCGGACGCGTTGGGCTCGGCTAAGAAATGTTGGTCGGTGTAGAGTTGGGTGAACGTGTTGATCTCGAACTTCGAGCCCACCCGCTCGCCGGTGACCAGGTTCCAGTACCGGTCATCTTTGGTGAATGGGCTCACCGAGAAGACGGCGTATTCGTGCTGCTGGTTGCCGGCGAAATGCTGCTCGAACCCAAGGTAGTCGCGATTGAACTCGTCATACCGAACGTGCAGCGCGCTGATCGAGTTGGCGTTTCCCGTTGCGTTCCAGGTCGCGTCGAAGCTGGCGCCCGAGAGCGAGTTCTCTTCCAGATCCTGACTGCTGCCGAAGTAGACGTAGTAGGACGGCAACGGTACGTCCTGGCCGAAGAATTTGGCCCTCACGTCCGCGAAGCGAACGTATTGCTTGGCTTGGATCACGGCTGATTTCGCCGAGAGACTGACGTGCGAAGTGCTCAGGTCGGGAAAATAGAAGACGTCGCCCGGCATCTGGCGCCCTTTGAGCGGATGGGTGAAATCGTTGTTTTCGTAGGTCCAGCGATCCGGCTTGCTGATCACCGGTACGAAATAGATGCGGTTGAAGTCGAGAAAGTCGGCGATCGCCGCACCGTCGAGATTCCCGCCGCGACTGCGCAGATGCACGTGGCTTGCAATGAGGAATCGATTGAGCTTCAGGTCCATCGAGAACGCGTCGCCCGTGATCGTCATGCCGTTGCTGGCCGTCACCTTCACGTGACCATCGGCCTCGACCAAGTCCCGGTCGTAGTAGAACTCGATGTGATCGGCGCGAAGCCGGATGACCGTCGCCGGTGTGGCCGCCCGTGCGTTTCCGAGTGCACCGAACACCATTAAGGCGGCAATAAGGATCGGTAGGTGTCGCAAGCCTACCCGTTTTCGTAGCAGCGGCCGACTCTCATCCTTGTGTAACGTATTCGATGGGCTTTCTTTCCTATACTAAGGAGCAAGAGTGCGTTTCCGCTAAGCCGAAACGCGGCTATTGGAATTTATGCGATTTGTTACCATCGTCTTGGATTCGGGCGGTGTCGGGGCGCTGCCGGACTATAACGAATACGGTGATGCGGCGGGTGCCAATACGCTCGGGAACGTCGCTCGCCGGTCCGGTGGACTGGTGCTTCCTTGGTTCGAACGCTACGGACTCGGTCACCTGACGCCGATGGCCGGGGTAAGCGCAGTCGAACGTCCCGCGGCACGCGTTGGCCGGCTGCGCGAGCGCAGCCGCGGCAAAGACACGATCACCGGCCATTGGGAAATGGCGGGAATAATTACCGAGGTCCCCTTTCCGACGTATCCGCACGGCTTTCCGCAAGCGATCGTCGACGGGTTTACCCGGATTGCAGGCAAGCCGCCGCTTGGAAACATCCCGGCGTCCGGGACCGAAATCATTGCCGAACTCGGTCCCGAACATCTCGCCACGGGCCGGCCGATCCTCTATACCTCCGCCGATTCGGTCTTTCAAATCGCTGCCCACGAAGAGGTCGTTCCTTTGCCGGTGCTCTATCGGTGGTGTGAGGAGGCGCGCGAAATGCTGGTTGAGCCGAACAACGTCAACCGGGTCATAGCCCGGCCGTTCCTTGGCCGCCCGGGGGCCTTCGTCCGCACGCCGAACCGGCGCGACTATGCCATTGCGCCGCCCCCGACCGTCTTGGACCGACTGGCCGAAGCCGGGGTCGAGGTTCACGCGGTCGGCAAAATTTGCGATATCTATTGTGGGCACGGAATCGCTTCGTCGGTGCGGGTTACCGACAATCGTGATGCTATGGAGAAGACGTTTGAACTGCTCGAGCGGGTCGATCATGGATTCATCTTCACAAACCTCAATGACTTCGATTCGAAATACGGACACCGGCGCGACGTGCGGGGCTATGCCGACGCGCTGCAAGCGCTGGACGCGCTCCTGCCGCGCCTCGAGGAACTCATGAGACCGGACGATCAGGTCGTCTTTACCGCCGACCACGGCTGCGACCCGACGGCGCCCGGCAGCGATCATACCCGCGAGTACGTGCCCTTCGTCCACCTCGGACCGCATGCGGGCACCGTACTCGGCGAGATGGAAGGGCTCGACCTCGTCGGCCGCACGGTGCTCGAGGCTTTTGGAGTTTAGCGTGCAAGTCGCTGTACGAGTTTCCGAGCGCTCGGTTCCGCTGTCGTGGTGGGCGTACAAACGCGCGATCGACGTCATCGTCGGCTTACTGGTGCTGATCTTGACGGCGCCGATCGTAATCCTCGCTTCGATCGCGATCGCCGTCGTGACCGGCGGCTCGCCGCTGTACGCGCAGGAGCGGGTCGGTCAGTATGGCCGCCGCTTCAAGATGTTCAAGCTGCGGACGATGGTCAAGAACGCGCACGAGCTGCGCGCCCAGTTGATGCATCTCAACGAAGTCGACGGGCCGGTCTTCAAGATCCGGAAAGATCCGCGGCTGCATCCGCTCGGCGGCTTCCTGCGGCGCACCAGTATCGACGAACTTCCGAATCTGCTCAACGTGCTGCTGGGGGATATCTCGCTCGTCGGGCCCCGGCCGGCGCTGCCGTGCGAGGTTGAGGCATACGATTCGTTCGCCCAGCGCCGATTGACCGTGCCGCAGGGCGTTACGTGCCTGTGGCAGATCAACGGCCGCAGTGACGTTTCATTCGAGCACTGGATGGAGCTGGACAATCGCTACGTCGACCGGTGGACGCCCCTGGGAGATCTCGCGATCATCGCCAAGACCGTACCGGCGGTGTTGCGAAAGGACGGCGCGCATTAAGCCGCAGCTTCGTGTGGTGCCGTCGCCGGCGGTCTCGCATCGCTCGATCGCGGCGTCGACGCTCTTTGTCATGGCGGCGACATTCGCCTCGACGCTTCTCGGATTTTCCCGAGAGGTCGTCAGTGCGCGGTTCTACGGGACGCAGTGGCAGATGGACACGTTCCTGGCCGCTGCGACGATCCCGACGATTTTGTTCGGCGTGTTCAACGGAGCGTTGGTGAGCGCGCTCGTTCCGACGTTTTCGGATTATATTTCGACCGGTCGCGAAGACGAGGCCTGGACGCTCGGCAGTACGATCATCAACGTCCTGGCGATCATTCTTACCGCGTGCGCGATCGTCGGTTGGTTGGCCGCGCCGTTGTACGTCCCGCTGATCGCACGAGGATTCCACGGGCAGCAGCTGGCCGCCACCATCGACATGACCCGCGCCTTGATGCCCAGCATCATCGCGGTCAGCTTGAGCGGCGTCTTTTCTTCGATGCTGAACGCGTACCACAAGTTCCGGTCGGCTTCGATGACCGGCATTGCCATCAACGTCGTCACCATCGGTAGCGTGATTGCGTTCAACCACAAGCTTGGGATCTATGCCCTCGTCTGGGGCACGTTTTGGGGGCTGATCGCGCAGTTGCTGGTGCAAGTTCCGGCTTTCATCGCGATCGGGCGCTACCGTCTGACGATCGATCTCCGGCACCCGGGCTTGCGCAAGATGTGGTCGCTGCTCGGTCCGATCATCGTGGGCAGCGTCGCCGGCCAGCTTGCGCTTTTTTTCGACCGTTTCTTCGCCTCGACGCTGCCGACCGGATACATCTCCGGGATGAACTACGTGACGAAGCTGGTGAATTTTCCGCAGCAGATTTTTGCCGCCGCAATCGCCACCGTGATTTTTCCGCTGCTGGCGGCACATTTTGCCCGAAATAACCGTCGCGGGGTGGCCGAGAGCGCCGTCACCGGACTACGCCTGGTGCTGTTCATCGCGATTCCCTCGGTTTGCGCCCTGATCGCGCTGGCGTATCCCATGGTTCAGACGCTCTTTCAGCGTGGGACGTTCGGTCCCGCGGCGACCGATCTCACCGCGAGCCTGATGCCCTTTGCCGCGGTCGGGCTGGTTGCGCTCTCCGCCAACGTCGTCTTGACGCGCTGCTGTTTCGCGTGTCAAGAGGTGGCGATTCCGGTTGCGATCTCCATGATCAGCGTCCTTGCCAACATCGTGCTCTCGCTGTTGTGGCTGCCGACGCTCGGCGGCCGCGGCCTGCTCTTGGCCAACTCGGTGAGTCAAACTCTGCAAGCCGTCTTGCTCTTGGCGCTCGTCGCGCGACTGGTCCAAAGCTTCGACTGGTGGGCGCTGGCGCGTTCGGCGCTACGCGTCACGATCGCATCGGTGGCGATGTACGCTGCGCTGCACTGGATTCAAACGCTTGGCGTGCATCCGCAAAGCTCGTTCATGACCCGCGCGTCATTTCTCTTCGGACAGATCGCGGTCGGCGGTGCGGTTTTCATCGCGATGGCGCGAATTCTTCGGCTGGAGGAGCTCGATCTTGCCTGGAGCGCGATCATGACGAAATTCGAGCGCAACCTGCAGAGCGCGCCGGAGAACCGCGACGTTCCGATCGCCTAAGGAGCTTCCTTAACCTCTGAACGTCTTTACGTGCGCAAGACCGGCGCCGTGGAAGGCGGTTTCGACGCCGCTCGCGTTCCCGTCGACCGGATAGGCCACCACCGTGCGCCCGTTTTCGATGGCGTCGTTGTAATTATCGGCTTCGTCATCGGGAATCGGCAGCGTTCCGACGTGGTGAACGACGTGCGGATGCCCGAGATAGCCCAGCGACGTCGTATGCGTTTCAAGATCGGGAACGCGCGTGCCGCCACCGTCCAGAATGAGAGCGTCATCGTCGACATGGGCAAACTGCAGGAACGAATCATCGTGCTCGTCGGACGGTTCGGCGCTCGTGATCACGACGAACTTCGATCGATCGACTCCCGCGATTCCTCCGAGCAGCTTTTCGAGTTCGCCAACGTCCTGAGTCGGGGCAATACCGGTCACGAAAGCAGGCACGAAATACTCCTTAACGTTGTGACGAGTTACGATTTGAAAGCGCGTACTGCGGCACCGAGGCGTCCGATGCCTTCTCGGATTTTCTCCTCGGAGGCGTTCGAGAAATTCAAGCGCATGCCGTCGTGCACGTCGCGATCGGGATAGAAGCTCACCCCAGGAACGAACACGACCTTCTGCTGTGACGAAATCTTGAGCAGCTCGGTCGTATCCATCCCGTCGACGCTCGCCCATAAGAACATCCCGCCGCTCGGGCGGTTGAAGTGCGTTCCCGGCGGCATGTGCTCGCGTAGAGCCTCGACCATCACGTCGCGGCGCCGGCGATAGGTCCGCACGATCTCTGCCACGTGTTCTTCGAACGCCTGCGCCTTGGAAACGTAACGGTGGAAGACGTATTGCGCCAGCGATCCGGTCTGCAGGTCGGTTCCCTGTTTGGCCAGCGCGACCTTATCGCGCACGTCGTGATCGGGGATCGCCAGCCACGCCACCCGCATCCCCGGCGCCATGATCTTGCTGCCGGTCCCGGAGTAGATCACGCAACCCGTCGATGTAAACGACGACAGCGAGGGAAGATCGGCGCCCTCGAAACGCAGCTCGCGGTACGGATCGTCCTCGACGATCGGAAGATCGAAGCGCTCGCAGATGCGAACAACGGCCTCGCGGCGGTCACCCGCGAGCGTGCGGCCTGTCGGATTCTGAAAGTTCGGGACGATGTACAGAAATTTCGGGAAGGGATCGGCGCGCTCGAGAACCCGTTCGAGCGAATGCGGTACGATGCCGTCTTCATCGGTCTCCACCGCAAGATAACGCGCTTGATACGCGTCGAACGCCTGGATCGCGCCGAGGTAGGTGGGGTGCTCGAGCAGCACGTGATCGCCGGGATCGAGAAAGATCTTGCCGATCAAATCGAGCCCTTGCTGCGACCCATTGACGATCAGGATTTCGGCCGGATCGAAGAGCTTGCGCAAGCGATCCGAGAGGCGGTCGGCAACCCAGGTTCGCATCTCCGGAATGCCCTCGGTGACGCCGTACTGAAGCGCTGCCGCGCCGTAGGATTCCATCACCTCTGCCGTGCACTCGGCGATCTCGCGCGTCGGGAATAATTCGGGGGCCGGGAGGCCCCCACCGAATGAAATGATGTCGGGTTGTTGGGTGACCTTCAACATCTCACGGATCGTGGACGCGCGGAGCCGGGAGGTGCGCTGCGCGAACTTCGCGGCGCGTGAGATGTGGGTTGTCATAGCCCGCCTATATTACCCAAGGGGCATAGGGGGTCCGCCTATGACCGGGCGCGGCGGCGTGCCGGACGGCCCGACGGTGTGCCAGTCGGGAACGAACGTCAGCAGCACTGCCCCAAGCCCGACGAGAATGATCAGCAGCGTCACCATGATCCCGAGAACGGGCACGAGTTCGGCCGCCGTGAGCAGCACGAGGCCGATGATCAACGCCAGCAGCGGGGCCGGCGTCGACTTGGGCTGCAGCAGTTCGTAGAACCGGCGCCCGACGAGCAGTGCAAGAGCCGCCTTTCCGATGAACACGGCGGCAGCCAGCAGGACGAACTCCACCGGAATCAGCGGAATCAGAATGATGCTGAAGAGCAGCAATAACGAGACCGGAAAGACCGCGACCAAGCCGCAGAGTCCGCCGAGCGTCGCCATCGCCGGATGCTGTTCGAGCCGATCCAGCGCCATCCGCGAGCGCAGCGGAAAGATCAGGAACATCACCAGCGCGACGACGTCCCACGCGATCCGCCACCACATACGATGATCGGGCTGATAACTACCGTAGCTTTCGGCGCTCGGTGCCCACGGCACGATCGTTTGCGTCACCGCATTGCTGATGACGTGCGTTTGACCGGTTACGTTGCCGCCGTGGACATCGATATCGCCGCCGACGACGTTGACGTCGCCGTCGACGGTGCCTTCGATCGTCGCGTTGCCGAAAAGCACGTTCAACGTGCCCTCAACGGTCTGTCCCGGCTCGACGACGACCGAGCCGACATACGTTCCGCCGTGATCCACGCTTTTCGCGTCCGCCAGCGCGGCCTGCGAGGTCGAGAGAAGCGCAGCTGTAAAGACGAGCGCTCCGAGCAGCCAGGCGGCAGTGGAAAATTTCATACGACCTCCGGTCCGGATGGGTGTGCGGCCAGACGGAAACGCGCGGCCCGGTACGCGAAGACGGCAACGACCGCGAGCGCGGCGTCCAGCATGAGCACGCCGAATACACCGCCGACGACGAGCGGCGTCGCCGGGCTGACGCTTTGGGCGGTCGCCGTCACCGCCGCCAACCCCTGGGAGCCGCTTTCCGCAAACTGACGTCCCAGCGTCCCAAGATGCGCAAGACGATCGCCGAGTACCACGTAGATGCCGCTGAGCGCGAGCCACGCTGCAATCAGATAGAAACTCAATACCGCCCACAGCGAGAGCCGCCGGGTTGCGTGTATCGGCACGGAAGCGGCCTCGGCCATGACAGCGAACGTAAAATTCGGTGCAAGCTCCACCGGTTTCGTCGTTGCAAGCAGTGCGTCGACGACGCGCAGCTCGGCCAGCAATGATGCGCAGTGCGAGCAGGCGCGCAGATGCGTGCCGACGCGCGCCATCTCACGCGGCGTCAGGGTTCCTTCGACGTAACGGTCGAGCAGCAGTTCACACGAGGAGCAGCGCACGCAATCCTCCCTTCTCGTGTGTGGACGACCGCGAGCGCGCGTCGCGCTCGACCATCTTGCGCGCCAGCGCGATCTTGCCGCGGTGAATCAGCGTCTTGACGTTTCCGAGCGAAAGACCGAGCGTGCTGGCGATGGTGTGGTACTCCATGTTGTCGAAATAGCGCAGCGCGAGCACGGTCCGCGTGCGCTCGGGCAACTCGGCGAGCGCCGCGCGCAATTCACGCTCGGCCTCGGCGCGCAGGATGCCGCCGGCTGGATCCGATTCTTCGGATATGTCGGGAAGGGCGTTCTCGAGCGTCTGCTCTTCGGGCAGCTCTTGCGTGGCGGGACGGCGCAGTGATTTTCCCAAATGCGTCCGCACCACGTTGCGCGCGATCTGGTAGATCCAGGTCGAGAATCGACCCAGTTGCGGATTGAAGGTGCCCAGATGCGCGTATGCTCGCAAGAACGTCTCCTGCGAGAGGTCCGACACATCCGGCGCGCTGCGGACGCTCGCCCCGATGAAGTTCGCGATTCCGCGCTTGTACCGGTCGACCAGCACGGCGAACAGATCGCGTTCACCGTCGCGGATGCGCCGGACCAGAGCTTCGTCGCTCTGCGCCTCGATGGCCATCCCTCTCTTTTCTTCCAGTGGCTCTGGCGAGTGTTACTTCCGGCCTACGTCTTTGTTACAGCAGGCCCCGCTCCCGCAGGGTGGGGTTTGCCCGGTCTTTCGCGCTGAGGAGAGGCTCCGAGCCGGCCAGAGGCCACTCGATCGCCAGATCCGGGTCGTTCCAGGCGATCCCGATCTCGTGGGCCGGGTCGTACTCGGCCGTCTGCTTGTAGAGGAGCAGCGTGTCGTCTTCGAGCGCCAGAAATCCGTGGAGGCAGCCGGCCGGTATGTAGATTTGAGCGTGTCCGGCCGCCTCGAGGGTCACGGCGGTCCATCGCCCGTAGCTAGGGCTCCCCGCTCGCACGTCGGCGATGACGTCGAACGCCTTTCCACGCAGGACCTGAACCAGTTTTGCCATGCGCATGTCGCCGTGGAGCCCGCGCAGTACGCGCGCCCGTGAAACGGAGACGTTGTCCTGTACGAAGGGTCCCGGCACGCCGATCCGTGCGTAGACCGACGACCGGAATATCTCCTTGAAATAGCCTCGATCGTCGCGAAAGGCGTCGGGCACGACTTTCTTGGCTCCGTCGATCGGCAAGGGTTGCACGTCCATGGAGATAACATCGGCGAGCGATGCGTGTTCTCCTCATCGGCGGGTCAGGTCAGCTCGGCACGGAGATCCGCGCGCGTTGGCGAGACGATACGATCTTCGCGCCGTCGCATGCGGCGTTGGACGTTCTGGATGGGGCCGCCGTTGGGCGCGCGCTCGCGGCTCATCGCGCCGATCTGCTGGTGAACTGCGCCGCATTTCACAATGTGGATGCCTGCGAGTCGCAGCCGGCCGCGGCATTTGCGGCCAATGCGAGCGCCGTCGACGCGATGGCGGGCACGTGCCGGCAGCACGACGCTGCGTTCGTTACGATCAGCACGGACTACGTCTTTGACGGCGCGAAGAATGCTCCGTATACGGAAGAAGACGTGCCGCGTCCGCTCTCGGTCTACGGCGTCTCGAAATTGGCCGGCGAGCTCCTGGTGCTGCGGGGCGAAACGAAGGCGTTCGTCATTCGGACGTGCGGCGTGTACGGCGCGGCCGCGTCGAGGAGCAAGGGTACGTTCATCGATCGCGTCATCAAACAGGCGCAAGCGGGCGAAACGATTCGGGCGGTGAGCGACGTCATCGCTTCTCCGACCTTTGCCGGTCATCTGGCGCAGGCGATCCGGTCGCTGGTTGCGAGCGGGAAGTACGGACTCTATCACGCGTGTAATGCCGGCGCGATCACCTGGTACGACTATGCAAAGAAAGCGCTGGAGTTGGCGGAGGTCGACGGGGCCGTCGAACCGATCAGCGCTTCGGAGTGGAAGGTGGCGGCGCGCCGGCCCAGCTACTCCGCGCTCGCAAATTCCAAGCTCGAAACGCTCGGCATCGTCATGCCGGGTTGGAAAGAGGGCATCGCCGCCTACCTCAAGTCGAGGCAGGCGAGCGGGATGACCTCGTAATCGTTGCCTTCGCGCGCAACTGCCGCGAGCGAGAGGTCGTGGAGTCCCGCGCTCAGCGTGCTCGTCCGGATGCGTAGCGCGAAGCCGCACGCACGTGCCGAAGGCGCGCCGAATCCGGCCGCGACCTCGGCGCGAGGCATCCCGTTGACAGCCAACACGTAGCGATCGCCGTCGACGACGCCGAACACGTCGCCGGCGGCGCAGCGCCGGTCCATGTCGATCGCCCAGCCGCTCGCGATGACGATATCACCGATTCTCGCGCGTAGCGTCTTCCCGTCGAGATCCCGCCGGCCGGAAGTGGTTTCCAGTCGCTCGATTCCGAACTGCATTCGCCCTACGACCGGCGACGTACCCGAGAAGAGGCGTCGCGATTCCACGATGACGAGGGTGCGCTCGTCATCGAGTTCATAGTAGCCGCAGCGCTTTTCATCGATCGCCATGATGCGCAGCGTGTGGGTTCCCAACGCAAGACCATCGAGCGGCACGATCTGCTTGAATCCAGCCGCAGCGCAGGACGGATCGTTCATGGCTCGAGCGACGTCGTTCCGCTCCTGACCGTAGGACAAATCAACGGCTCGCTCCGGACGGCCCAGCGTGAAGCAAAGGCGATCGGCCGCTCGGAGCGGTTCGGGATTGAGCGCCCATCCGCGCACAACCATGCTGCAGCCGGACGGGACTTCCCGCGCTTCTCCGACGGGAATTGTTCGCATCGACGAGTCTACGAAAAACAACTCGTCGACTTGCCCGAGAGCTTTCCCGAGAAGCCCGCCGGTATCCGTAACGTCTATTCTCGACCTAGCCATTCCGCTTAGCCAACTGCGCTTCTAAGTCGACGATCCGCTCGCCGCGAGCCTGAATGACCGGAGAGAGTTGGTCGATGATCTGCCGCTGGAGTTCTCTGCGCGAAGGCGCTAGAACGGCTTCCGCGAACCCGCGCGCGGCGTTGAACGCTTCGGAAAGGCTATAGAGCTTGGTCAGGTCTCGATTCAACAATGCGCGATAAAACGGTGCCGTGAAGGGCAGTTTGAACGACGAAACGGCACTGTCGTGGTGACGCAGATCCGCCGCAATAACGTCGCTAGTGATGCGTTTGATATCTTCCGCCGTTCCCTCCCAATCGAGGTGCAGCCGTTCCAGCATATATCGAGCTTGTTCGACGGGATCGTTCATCCATACGCTGTAGTCGACGATAGCATCGAGCCTTCCGCGCAGGTTCAACACCACATCGGCATTATGCTCGAGCCACAGAATCTCGGCGTCGATAGGATCGATCCCGTCGCGCGAAAAAAGCGACTTCGCCACGTCGCTCGGGTTGCGCGTTGCCAGCACAAAACGCGGATCGAGCCCGAGCTCTTCGATCAATTCGAGCCAAAGCGGCAGGAGGCGCGCAGTGCGCGGGTCCTTGAAGCCCCAGAGGCCGTCGTGTTTCTCCAGCTCGCGCTGCACGATGCCGGAAAGCTCCGCCTTCAGGGTCTGAACGCGCGCGGTCCGCCACCGGTTTTTTGCTAACGGGATGACGAGACTGCTGGTCATCCAAGTCGTTCCCATCGCTTCAAAGATCTCGTCGTGAAGCCGAAAGATCGTCGTGGATTCAAAATAGCCTCTGGCATTGTGCTCGGTCGGGTCCATGAGATCATCGCTCAGGGGGACGCCAAAAGCGTTGAGCAGATTCATCGTTACGGACGTCCCGGAGCGATGCATTCCGAGCACGACGATAATGCGTTTAGCGCATTCGCCTTGAGTCACAGCCGTATCGCGAAGTTTTCGTGGGCCAGTGTCAGGTTTGGACTGTAACACGGATCGGGTGTCACGTCCGTTTTCCAGCGATCGATCATCGTATTGACCTCGCGTTCGAATCGCGCTTGCTTTTCAGGGGTCGTTTCGAGGCCTCGGCTCTTCGACTCGTAGTGGTAGAGTCTGACGTGCGGTAAAAACACATTTTGGTATCCCGCCTGACGCACCTTGAGGCAGAAATCGACATCATTGAATGCAAAGGCCAGCTTCTCGTCGAAGCCGCCCACGCTCTCGAAAACGTCGCGGCGAACCATCATACATGCACCGGTAACGGCTGAATAGTTGTTGACGGTCTTCAATGCAGAGAAATAGCCAGGAGCATCTCCCGGATAGTACTTGTGACTATGCCCGGCGACGCCGCCGAGCCCTATGACGACGCCTGCGTGCTGGACGGATCCGTCGGGATACAAGAGTAACGCACCGACAGCGCCGATAGTCGAGCGTTGCGCGTGCTCCACCATAGCTTCCATCCAGTCGGGAGTGATGATTTCGGTGTCGTTGTTCAGAAAGAGCAGATACGGACCGTTCGATCGCGCGACCGCGTAGTTGTTGATCTGCGAGAAATTGAAGGGCACGTCATACGGTACGATTCGAATTCGCTTTTCCTTTCGCGCCCACCGTTCAAAGACGGCAAGAGATCCCGGATCGGTGCTCCCGTTGTCCAAAAGCAAGACCTCGAAGTCCCGGTTGGTCGTCTTTTCAAACAGCGTCGTGAGGCACCGATCGACGTCCTCTCCATGATCCCGCGTCGGGATGATAACGTTCACGAGACCCGGTGACTTAATCTCATAGCGGACGACATAGATGCCGCGGTCTGGCAAAGATCTGGCCACACCTGGCTCGTTACGGCGAACCAGCGCTTCGTTCAGCGCGCGCTCGGCCGCGATCGTTGAGTATGGCTTGGAAGATTCACCGCTAGCCATTGAGGCTGGATGTACGCGCCAGTGGTACAGAATCTTGGGTATGTGGTGGATGCGAGTCGTGCGTTCGGTCAAGCGCAGGACGAGATCGTAATCTTGGCTTCCTTCAAACCCGGGCCGAAGACGTCCGACGGCTTCGACGAGGGAGCGACGATACACGCCAAAGTGGCACGTATACATACGTGAGAGGAAGGAGTCGGGGCACCAATCCGGCTTGAAGTATGGGTCGGTGCGACGATCATCATCGTGGATCTTATCCTCGTCCGAGTAGATCATATCGGCATCGGGGTGGCGATCGACGATGTTAGCCACCTCGTAAAGCGCCTCGCGCGCCAGCACGTCGTCGTGATCGAGGAAGCCAACGAACTCGCCGGTGGCTAGTTCGAGGGCCGAGTTCGATGCGTGCGAAATGTGCCCATTTACCGCGCGGTACACGATCCTGATGCGCGGGTCAAGCGCGGCGTATTCCGCCAGGACCTCACGATGCCGGCGGCTCGAGGAGTTGTCGTCGGCGATGCAGAGTTCCCAATGCGGATAAATCTGTTGACGAACCGAGTCGATCGCCGCCCGCAAATACTTCTCGGGTGTGTTGTACACGGGCATGATGATACTGATGAGCGGAGTCTGGGTAAACCGGCCTATTTCCGCCCGCATTGCTTCAAAATCGCTCTCGCGCGGATTGTGAATGGCCATCCAGCGAGTGTAGGGGTCGTCGTCGGGCACGGCGCGTGGTGCGCCGGTTTCTTCCTCCTCGGTCAAGGACGGCATGAATCTTGTCGAGCCTTCGGTGAACAACTCCAAGAGGCCGCACCATGCTGAACGCATCCGTGCGAATTTGCTCCGCTCGACGACGCGATATTCATGAACCACGGCGCGAAGAGCTTTCTTCGCGACCCGAAGTTGCCGCAATTGTTCGGCGAGTATGGGCGAGTCTTTGAGGTATCGCGGCTCTTCCAAAATTGCTAAGGTCCTTCTACGCATCCCCTTCGAAACGTGATGCGCAGGCAGCGAAAGGTGCCGGTAGGAATCGAAGCAAAAAGTTAGCTGCAGTGGACAGTCACTCCCTCCTTTCCAGCCGTTCTGCTACGGTTCTCGATCTCGTGGGGTCCGGAAAACGAGTCCTGAACCTCGAGTGCGGAAGCGGGCGGCTCGCCGAGTTCATGAGAGCAAACGGCTGCAGCGTCACTGGGATCGAGCGAAGCCCCCGTTTAGCGGACGAGGTTCGAGCCTACTGCGAAGACGTTATCGTTGCAGATCTCGATAGCCGTTCGCTCGCCGATGTGCTTCCCGAGCGTCTATTCGATGTAGTCGTTTTCGGCGACATCCTCGACCGCGTACGCAACCCCGGGCGTCTCTTAGATGAGGCGCGAGCGCTCTTGGCGCCGGAAGGCCTCGTCGTGCTGTCGATTCCCGATCCCGCGCAAGACCTTCGTGTCGCAGCGCTCGAAACCGAAGAGAAGGAGGCCCAGGCGCTCCTGCGGATGCGGGAAGATACTTTGTTGGCGTTGATCGAGCAACGGGCCACATTGGAGTTTGATACGCGCGAACGAGTCGCGCAGGTGGATCGCGATCTGGCGGCGTCGGCCGATCGGGAAGCGGAACTGATCCGCACCGGTAAGGAGAACGCCGAGCGTATCGCCCAGTTGGAGTTGGAGGCGGCTGGGGCGCTCGAACGGCAGCACAGCTTATCCGCCGAACTAGCGGTCCAGCGCTCCGCCGTGGAATCCGCTGTTGCGCGTTTCGATGCGCTCGAACAAAACTATCGCGAGCTTCTCGGAGATTTTGAGAAGCACGTTGCCGAGGAACTCGAAGAGATTCGACGGGGCGGCCATGAGATCCACGAAATGACCCGAGCGATCCAGCGCAGTCCGTTCTGGTCGCTGAAGTTGGGGCTGCGCCGGCTCTACCGTTTTGGGCGCGACTAGCCGATCCACATTAGGGCAGAGCTATGGCACCGTCATCGGTAACGGTTGTCAGGTTGCCGTTGTAATACGGGTCTCGATAGCTCGACGTTTGCCATCGCTCGCGAAATAGCGCCCGCCCGCTGGATTTGTGCGCCGAAGACGCGGATGAACGTTCGCCGCTGCCTCTCGTCTTGGATTCGTGATGAAGCAAGGCGGCATGAGGCACGTAGACGTTCCGATAGCCAAGGCCTAATATCCGCAAACAGAAGTCGGTGTCGTTGAACTCGATCGGGAGCCGTTCGTCGAATCCGTCTACCGCTTCGAACACGTCGCGGCGTACCATCATGCAGGCGGCAGTCACTGCCGAGTAGTTGCGTACCGTAAGGATCTCGCCGCCGGGCCCCTGATCGTCACGAGACGCACGCCGGTACACGTGGCCCGCCAACTCGCCTAGTCCGACGACGACGCCGGCGTGTTGAAGCGATCCATCTTCGTACAGCAGGCGCGCTCCGACCACACCGATTGCCGGGCGCTGCGCCTGTTCGACCATGGCTTCGATCCAGTCGTTAGTGATTATCTCGGTATCGTTATTGAGCAAAAGAAGGTACGGACCATCGCACGACCGCGCTCCGAAGTTTACAAGCCGCGAAAAATTAAACGGCTGGTCGAGCTTGACGACGCGGAATCGCCGCGGCTCTCGATCGTGCCAGTCACGCAACAGGTGCTCCGTCGCAGGCTCGATGCTCCCGTTATCGATGACATTGACCCGAAAATCGCGATAGGTCGAGCGGTCGAAAATGCTCGTCAAGCAGCGGCCGAGAAAATCGGGGAGATCGCGAGTGGGAAGGATGATCTCAACCTGCGCCGGTTTCGTGATCGCATACCGAACGATCGTTGAATCAACCTCCGGAAAGGGATGCTCGAGCCGCCCTTCTTCCCCGCGTCTTTCAAGTGCGGATCGTATCGCTTTCGCCGCGTCCTGCTTGTCGATCGCCCCTGCTTGCTCCGCTTTCTCGTGGTAGAATATGCGCCCGCGGTGTTCGATGGCCTTGCTGCGTTCCGTTGCCCGAAGCGCTAAATCGTAATGCGCGGCGGTGCCGAACCCGCTGCGGAACCCGCCGGCCGCAACGACCAGTTCACGGCGATAAAAGACCAAACGGCCGGTATACATTTGGCAGAGAAACGTTTCGGGCGACCAATCGGGCAAGAAGAGCGGCTTCGAGCGCCGTCCGTTTGCCGAGGCCGTATCCCGGTCGCCGTAGATCACGTCGGCCTCAGGCCTCTCGTAAGAGGTGACCGCGACCTCGAAAGAGGCATCCGGCGCCAGGACCTCGTCAGGATCGCAAAACGCAACAAAGTGTTCGGTGCAAGCTTCCAGCGCCGCATTGAAGCGCACCGCTGCATCGCTGCCGTGAGAGCATTCGCTCGTGCGCAACAGGCGAACCCATGGATACGCTTGCCGCAGGACGCCGTCGATTGCATCGCTTGCATCCGCCGAGGCGTCGTCGACGACGACGCAAATCGACGGCGGGCTTTGAAACGTGTGGGCAACCTCGCGCAATCTGCACAGGTCCGATTCGCGCGGCTCGTGGTGGATCAACCAGCGCGCGTACGGGTCCTGCACGTCCATGGCTTCGGCGTAGTCGACCGGCGGCAGCGGCGGAACCGGATCGCCTCGGACGCCGAAATGGGCCCTGAGCGCGAACCATCGTTCGCGGATCTTCCAGAATCTGCTTCGTTCGATAAAACCGATGCGCCGCCGCAGCTTTTCTACCAGGCTTTTCAGAGCCGCGATCTGAGCTTCTTCCGGCGATCCGTGCGGCATTATCCCGCGATCGCCTGAGCCTGCATCGCCTGATGGTACGCTTCGGCAACGTGATCGCAGAGGCCGTATAATCGGATCGATCCTTCGTCGATCCACAGCGCACTATCGCAAAAATCGAGCAGCGTTGCCGTTGAGTGGGTCACGAGGACGATGGTCTTACCTTGCTTCTTGAACTCCCGGATCCGCGCGTAACACTTCGCGCCGAAGGCCTCGTCGCCGACCGCCAGAACTTCGTCCAATAGAAGTATGTCGGGATTAACGCTTACCGCGACAGCGAAGGCAAGGCGCATATACATCCCGGATGAATACACCTTGACCGGCGCATCGATGAAATCGCGCAGCTCGGCAAACTCCACGATTTCTTCGAATTTGCTTTCGATTTCCCGGGGCGTGAGGCCAAGAACGAGGCCGTACAGCTTGACGTTTTCCCTCCCGGTCATTTCGGGGTGAAAACCGATGCCGAGGCTCAGCAGCGGCGCGATCTCTCCGCGAACGCGAATCGAGCCCTGATTGGGGGTGTAGATACCGGCCAGCAGCCGCAGGAGCGTCGATTTCCCCGATCCGTTTTTCCCGATGATCCCCAGCGTCGTTCCGGTCTGCACGCGGAAGCTCACGTCATTGATCGCTTCGACGAAGAGCGTCTTGCGTTTGGCGAGGTCGAGCACTTTGAGGCCGACGATGGCTTGCTTGAGCGACGCTTGCTTGGGGATCGTGAGAACCCGGAAACGCTTCGAGACGTTCTCGACGACGATCGCATCCATATAACTATACGTACTCCGGAATCGAGTCCTGATAGTACGTAAACACGAGGCGGCCGATGTAGAACGCTGCCACCGACCAAGCGAGAGCGTACACCAGGTTGCTCCAATCAGGAGCTCGGTTGAAGTAGAAGATATCCTGATACCCCGAGATCAGCGATGTCAGCGGGTTCGCGAGAATCGGCGTCTTATAACTTCCCGGCACCATCGAGAGCGGATAGACGATCGGCGTTAGGTACATCAGCAGCATCGTCAGCACACCGACGAGTTGCTGCAGGTCGCGGAAGAAGACGTTCAAAGTGGCCAGCGACATCAGGATGCCGAGCGTGAGGATAACTTGGATCGCCAATAAAATCGGCAGCGCCAAAAGCGGCCAGCCAACGGGAACATGGTTCAAGAGGGCGACCGCGAGCAAGATCGGTAGAGAAAACAAGAAATTCACGAGATTGGAAAGGACGGGTACCGCTATGAGAATTGCCGGGGCAAAGACCGTTTTGCCGACGTACATTCCGCCATCGGTTATCGAGCTCGTTCCGGCAAATATCGCGGTGGAAAACCATTGGAACGGCATTAAGCCTGCCAGAAGGTAGACAGGAAAATGCGGCATGCCCACGCGGAGGATCAGCGAAAAGACCATCGTGTAGACGATCATGAACAACAGCGGGTTCAGGAGCGTCCAGAAGAATCCGAACACCGATCCGCGATATCTAGCGACTAAGTCGCGGACTACCAACTCGTAGATGAGCCATCTAAATCGATAGAGCGTTCGGAGCAAGGACCAATCCTTTTTGCATTAGAGAAAAGCCAAACGGGGGCAATGGACCGACGAGCTGCCTGCTTCGCGAGCAACGGCCAGAGCATCGCCGTGGTCGTTCACTTCACCTTCCGTGCCGTAAGGACCGTTGCACAAGCAAGCTCTAGCTGCTTCTCCATCGAGAGGTCGGCGGCGAACGCTTGAGTGAGTAACGAGGGTGGAGGGGCCAGAAACTCGGAAACGCGCATGGAAAGAAATTCTTCCCGCGTCTTCTCGCTGAGGCCCTGCGCCCAGCTGTTAAGAATCCAGTTGATCGCCCACACAGGGTGAGTGCTCGGGTAAACCGTGACGTCTGTGACATCGAGCGCGCTCTCGAAGAGACTTCGGATGCCCTGAGACGTCGCATTGAAGTAGTGGTGCGGGTAGCCATGCAGGGGCTGCAGGAAGGGAACGCAACAGAAAAGCTCTCCCCCCCTCTTGAGGACACGCGCGATTTCCGCCGCACACTTAAATGGATCGTGCACGTGTTCTAGGACGGCGACTGAAATTACCGCATCGAAGACGTTATCCCGAAAGGGGAGATACTCGCCGAGTCCGAGGACGTCGGTCGTATCATAATCGACTATCTCGAAATTAACGACGTTTGAATAATAGATATTCCTCCTTCCGGCGCCGCAATCGAGAAGTAGGCCATCTTCGTACTTATCGATCATCGCGCCGACAGCCGCATCGTAACCATGAGATGAAATGTTATCGGTATCGACAATCTGGGTCTCTTGCCGAAGCGCCTCCGTAATATAGCTGACCTTCCCGTCATCGGTCCAGTGATGTTCCATGTCTGAGCGAAGAAATTGCCGCAGCCTTTCCATCTTTGGGCCTCTAACCGCCGACAACTCGGGCGCTTTGCGCGCTAAACGCCGCCCTTCATCCTTCCCAAACCGATTGAAATGCGCGCGGCCCGACGGAAAGTCGCCCCTACTGACGGCGGATCGCACATCTGGATTAGCGCTCAAGTAGCGGGCTTCATCGAAATTCGCGTCCGTTGCTTCTTCGTCCGCATCCAGCACGATGCGTTTCATCTCAACCGATCTTCTCCATTCGGTCATTCTTTTCGAGTCAACGCAGGACGATTCCGGCAGCTTTCGGGGCGTCCGGCAAGCCGAGGTGCCATCTGGCGACAGAATTGGCGAGGTGTCCTTCGGTGGGATAAAAGGAGCCTGACTGCTGGGCCGCAAGCGCGCGATCCCGCGAGAGCGAGCCCCATAGTTTTTCCGGGCGCGCGGTCGGCTGCGATATCCACGTAGCCATCGCGGGTCCGGTGCATGGCGGCCGCGGCCGTTTAGCGACGCGCTTGTGAAGAAGTCGCTTTTCCCCACGCGATTACGACTGATCTCATCAGCACGATTGCTCCGGAAGGGTCGCGGGTTGGCGCGTCTTCGTGGAGTCGAGAACGACGAAAATGGCCATGACGCAGAGAACTGCGGTGTGCCCGGCGACTACATCCTGGACGATCTGTTGGGATGAGCCATGCCGTAAGGCGACCGCCGTGACTTCGCAGGCCGCAACGGCCAGCAGGTACGGAACGAAGCCAAAACGGTGACGCGCGATTGCGTAGGTGGACAGAAGGCTCGCTACAGAGAGCGCGCCGGCGGCGAGCACGTACGGCAAGATGAGCGGTGCGCCCGGCACGAAATTCGCTCCGGCTAACAGGCGTATCACGATTTTCGGCGCAATGGCGCAGACCACTGCCAGCGCTCCGACGACCGATGCGGCGGTACCCAGTGCCGCTGCGAGCATGTGCGCGCTCGACCTGCCATGGGCAAAGCGAACGGCCACGCTCGGGAGTAGCACCGTGGGAAGGAAGGAGATGATCGCAAAAATCACCCGCCCGGCCAACGCTGCCGCACCGTACAAGCCCGCGTCAACCGGTGTGAGAAAATGACGCGCGAGCACGACGTCGTAATACATCAGCAACAAGATTCCGGACGATGAGATTCCGGTCGCGCCGGCGATGACGATCATACGCCGCACGTCCAACCTTGCCGAGGTCGTCATCTTTCCGAATCGCCGTCGCAACGCTAGCTCGCCGAATACGGACCCGACAACCACGGCGCCGAGGAACGAGAGTAAGCTGCCCATCGCTCCGAATGCGTGGACGAGCGGAACGAGAAATGCGGTTCTCAGGGTGTCGAGGACGCTCGACAGGGCGAACGTCGGGAAGCTTCCGAACCCCTGGAACAGGCCGCGCTGAAGCAAGAGCGCGATTCCGATGCCGGCAGTCGCCCCGGCAACGATCACGAGCCCGAGGTTGCCGATGTGGAGGTAGTTTCCGATGAATCCCCGCGCGCCGAAGGCCACGAGGGCAATCGCGAACGCCAACCACAGGCTGCCGCGCGTGATTCCTCGTGAGAACGACGCCATCGCCTCGCGATCGCCCGCCGCCCGGAGATCCGCCGCCAGCTTTGCCGTGGCGGTCTGCGCGATCGAACCCAAACCCAATACGACCAACACGATCGAGATGAGCGACATCACTACGCCATAATCGCGAACGGACAACAGGCGGCCCATCAATACGTAAAACACGTAGTTGAAGAAATTCGCGAAGAGGCTCGCTGCGAAGACGAGAGCGCTGCTCCGCGTGAAGTCGCTGGCTGCCACGCGGCGGACGAGTGCGTTCATGAACGCAGGCCCACGTTTCATCTTGGAATCTGGAAGCCCTTTGTGTACGAAAGGCGACCGTGCAGCAACGGACGGCAAGCCGTTGCCCGCGTTTCCCTAGAGGTTGATCAGGACCCGGCCCGCGGCCCCGGTGCGCACCGTGTCGAGCGCGGTGTTGATGTCATTCAGCCCAAACTCATGTGTAATGATCCCGGCAAGGCTGATTCGCCCTGCTTCGTTCAGGCGGATCAAGCGAGGAATATCGACGTGCGGAATCGCGCCGCCGCCGTGCGATCCGGTCAACACTTTGTCGAAGTGGATCGGCAAGGTGTTGATCGTTACTTTTTCGCTTGGCACGCCGACGAGTACGCAGGTGCCATTCGCGCTCGCGAGATCGTAGGCATTCTCGATGACGAACTTCGCACCGGTCGTTTCAACGACCTTATCCGCACCGCTCGAACCGACGATCTTGCGAACCTCGGCGCCGACATCCTCGACCGCTGAGGCATTTATAACATGTGTGGCGCCGCGGGTTTTCGCCATTTCGAGCTTGCTCTCGACGAGGTCGACGGCGACAATGGGATGGGCTCCTGCAAGCTGTGCAAACTGGACGACGTTTAGGCCCACGCCGCCCACGCCGAATACGACGACGGATTCACCAACCTTCACGCGCGCGTCGTTATTGATGACACCCGCAGCCGTCGTCACGGCGCAGCCGAAAAGCGGTGCAAGTTTGAGATCGTAGCTCGACGAGATCGGCGTCAAGCGATTCTCAGAGACGACCGCATATTCGTTGAACGTCGTGACCCACCCGGCATTCAACTTTTCGCCGCGCCAGCGATACGCGGCCGGGGCAGACTGAATGCCGCGGCCCGGCCGCCAATGCATCACAACCGTGTTGCCGGGAGCAACGTGCGCGACCCCAGGGCCGATTTCCATGACCGTCGCGGCGGCCTCGTGCCCGAGAAGATGAGGAAGGAACTTGTCGGGTCCCTTGACGGCTTCGATCTCGTTGATCTGTGCGCCGCAGATGGTCGTGTGCAGAACCCTCACGAGCACTTGTCCGGCCTCAAGCTCTGCCGGGAACTCGATCTGATCCACGACTAGGGGCTCGCGCGACCGTACGAGAATCGCCGCCTTTGCTTTTTTAACTCGCATACGCGGTTTGCCCGCTACTCAAAGTAGATGAATTCATAATCGCCGGTGTACCCGAAGTGTTCGTAGAGCCAGATCCATTCCGACGTGTGCAGGATCTGTTCTGCGGTGAGCGCCCAGCACTCGAGGTTGAACTGTTCGAGTTCGTTACGGTATCCCTCGACCATAATGTATTTGGACTTGCCGACGCGTTCGATTTCTCCAACCGCCGTTTGCAACTCGAAAAGCTTCAAGTTGTGCAGGCAACCGAGAGAGATGACTAGATCGAACTCATCGTCGCCGTACGGATAGCGGTCTTGCGCGCGATAGCGGTACAAGTACGGCTTGATCTCGTCTCTTGCTTCAGCGAGTCCATGGTGTGAGATATCGAACCCCGCGATCGACAGTTCCGGTAAGAGTTTCTTCATCTCGTAAAGTAGGAACGCTTTACCGCAGCCGACATCGAGAACCTTGGAGCCGCCACTCAGCCCGTAGGTTTCGATCAACGACTGAGCTACCGGCTTCCACCGACCCTCGATGAACTTATATCCGCCGTAACCGAAGCGACGGTCACCGTCCCAATAATCGAACTCGTACTCTTTGGCCTTGATCATACACGTGACTTTGTCGTCGTTCATACGCTCCAGATAGTTGCGCTTCGTTGCTTTATGGAGCGGTGTGACGATCTCGAGAAGTCGACCCATGGGGGGCTTAGTTGTCCTTTCGCCGGTTTGCGACCAATTCAGTCGCGCGATAGAGAGATTCGAATTGTCCGGCGCCGGCCCATCGCCGGGCGAGCGCGCCGTATAACGAGCGGCGGACTTCCTGGACCGTGCTAGACTTTCCCTTCAGTGGCTCGAATGAGCTATGCATGATGAGACCTTTGTCCGAGTTGCGCATCGGCCTCGACTTGGACAACACCTTGATTAGCTACGACCAATTGTTCCAACGCGTTGCGCTGGAACGCGGCCTGATTCCGCCGGGGTTTACCGGCACAAAGCGGGACATACGCGACGCCATTCGTCTGCTTCCGGGTGGCGAAGTACAGTGGCAGCGGCTCCAGGCCGAAGTATACGGTCCCGCAATAGGCGGTGCCGTCGCGGCCGAAGGAGCGCTCGATTTTATTCGAATGGCGCGGCGCGGGGGTGCCGAATTATCGATCGTCAGCCACAAGACCGCCGTCTCGAATCTCGGATCAGAAAAGGTAAACCTGCACGACGCCGCGCGCAGCTGGTTGTACGCTAGCGGAATGCTCGGGGCACGCGGCGTACCCGAAGAGCATCTGTATTTTGAGGGCACACGTGCCGAAAAGATCGCGCGCATCATCCAGCTTCAGTGCACGCACTTTATCGACGATCTCGAAGAGGTATTCGACGATCCGGCGTTTCCCGCAAACGTCGAGCGTATGCTCCTTTCTACGGCCGCCGCGGTTCCGCGAGGCCGGTATCGCGCTTACGCGTCTTTCCGCGACATCGCGCATGCCTTTCTCGCCGATTGAACCTCAGATGGGGGCGCCCGACCACCTGTTAGCGGTGGCGGAACGACTCTGCGGTGAAGAGGTCGTCGCCGCCACAATCTGCGGCGGCGGCGCAAACAATCAAGTTTACCGGATCCAGACCGTGGCCGGCGTTTTCGCGATGAAATCGTACGGTTCAGTGGAGCTTGACGATCGCGATCGTCTGGGGCACGAGTTCGACGGTGTGCGTTTTCTCAAGTCGTTCGGTATCGGGAAGGCGCTGCCGAACGCACTGGCGGTCGATCGCGACGAACGCTGCGCGCTGTATGAGTGGATCGAGGGGAAACCGGCTCTCGATCACGATCGGGCAGACATCGTCGCGGTGCTGGAACTCATGGCGGCGATGCACGCAGCCCGGCTGGCCGTCGGAGCCGAGTCTATGCCGGAGGCGACGGAAGCCGTCCTGCGGCCCGCTGATTTGGAGTCCCAAATCGCCCGCCGGCTCGAGCGCTTGGCAACGGTGAGTCCCGGTGAGCCGGAACTGGCGGCGTTTTTGACCGATGAGCTACGGCCTGAACTCGGCCGGCGCGTTGCCCGCTACCGTCTAAGGATGTTCGAGACCCTTCCCGCGGCTCGGCGGACCCTCTCGCCCTCGGATTTTGGCTTTCACAACGCGCTGCGGCGGCCCGACGGCACCCTCTGTTTTCTCGATTTCGAGTATTTCGGCTGGGACGATCCGGCCAAACTCGTCTCGGATTTCCTGCTGCACCCGGGAATGACGCTCAGCAAGGTCGCGCAGGAATCCTTTATGGAGGGCGCCGCCGCCCTCTACGGTGCAGATGAGGACTTTTTGCCGCGCCTGGCCGCGTCTTTTCCCCTCTACGGCATCCGCTGGGTCCTGATCATGCTCAATGAGTTCTTGCCGCAGCTCTGGAAACGTCGCGCTTTTTCAGGCAAAGGTAGAGATTGGGAGGGCGCGAAACGCGCTCAACTGCACAAAGCTCGTGCCAAATTGGACGTGTTACGGTCCTACCTTGAAGGACATCCCGCCACATGAACCTTGCCGAGACGGGCGTCCCGCTCGACAGCCGCTCCAAGCACCTCAGATCGCTCGTCATCGACGGCTTGAGCGCCGGCCGCGGCCATGTCGGGTCGTCGCTCTCCCTAATCGAGATCATCCGCGTGCTCTACGACGACGTGCTCAACGTACGGCCTGCGGAGCCGGAATGGCCCGATCGCGATCGCTTCATCCTGAGCAAGGGGCACGGCTGTTTGGGACTCTACGCGGTCCTCGCCGACCATGGGTTCTTTCCGGTAGCTGAACTCAAGACGTTCTGTAAACCCGGCGCCCTCCTGGGCGGGCACGCCGATGCGCATATTCCGGGCGTTGAGGCTTCCACCGGAGCGCTCGGCCATGGCCTGCCGATCGGCGTGGGAGCCGCGCTCGCCGCGCGCTTACGCAAGCGCGAATCGCGCGTGTTCGTGGTCATGGGCGATGGTGAAGTGAATGAGGGCTCGGTTTGGGAAGCGGCGCTGCACGCCTCGAAGCATATGCTCGATAATCTCATCGCTATCGTCGATTACAACAAACTGCAATCGTATGGCCGGATCGAAGACGTGCTTCCGCTCGAACCGCTCGCGGACAAGTGGCGCGCGTTCGGATTCGCGGTCCGCGAGGTCGACGGCCACGATGTCAACGCACTTGGCGAGACGTTTGCTGCGCTGCCCTTTGAAAAGGGCAAACCGAACGCGGTAATCGCACACACGCTCAAGGGCCGGGGAATCAGTTTCGCGGAGCTCGATGCAACCTGGCATCATAAATCAACGGTCGATGCGGTGATGATCGAACGGCTGCGAGCGGCGTTGGAGCAAGGCTAGTGAGACAGAGCGCCCTCAACGCCGTGTATGATCTCGCCAAACGCGATCCGCGCGTGCTCTTCATCGGCTCCGACCTCGGCGCCGGCGTTCTGGAGAAATTCAAAGCCGAGATGCCGGATCGGTACTTCATGGAAGGCGTTTCCGAAGCAGCGATCATCGGCATGTCGGCCGGCTTGGCCATGGACGGATTCATTCCGTACTTCAATACGATTGCGACCTTCATCACGCGGCGCGGCTTCGAGCAGGTCGCGGTCGATCTGTGTTTACACGACCTTCCCGTTCGTTTGCTGGCAAGCGGCGGTGGGGCGGTCTATGCGCCGCTGGGCCCCACGCACATGGCGCTGGAAGATATTGCCGCGATGCGTTCGCTACCGAACATGACCGTCTTTGCTCCGGTCGATGCACCCGAAATGACCCGCGTTATCGAAGCGACGCTGAGTTGGCCTCATCCCGCCTACATCCGTTTTGCGAAGGGTGGAGATCCGGTCGTTTCATCGCCGGAAAGCGGCTTCGCGATCGGCAGGGCGATCGTCATGCGCAAAGGCGCGGATGCTCTGATGATAAGCACTGGAGTAATGACCTCCCGTGCGCTTATCGCGGCCGAGACATTGGGGGCTTCCGGCGTTCAAGCATCCGTTTTGCACGTGCACACGATCAAGCCGCTCGACGTCGAATCGATTTGCACGGCCGCTGCGCCGTCGTCGCTGGTCGTTACGATCGAGGAACATTCGCGTATCGGCGGTCTTGGTAGCGCGGTCGCCGATGCGCTCGCCGATGCGGGAATCGTGACGCCACAATTGCGTCTGGCCTTTCCGGACGAGTTCGTGAACACCTACGGATCGCAAGACTCCGTTCTGCAATCCGTCGGCTTACAGCCGCCGCAAATCGCGCAACGTATCTTGCGCGCATTGAGTCCACGGCAAGGGGAAGTCGCGATATCGTGAGACTTCGCGTGGACGGTCCCGACCTGCGCGAAGCCGGGCCTGACGTCTGGTATGCGAGCGGCCCGCTTGGGACCTTTGGCGCAGCTGAGATTGCGTTTCTCAAAGAATGCGCGAAGGCGTCGCCGCGCATGCGCGCGCGTATCTGCGCTCACGAGAATGTCGATTCTCCCGTCCATGAGATGCTCATTGCGCATCATCGGTCGTGTTACGTGCGCCCGCACCGTCACCCGTACAAGGCCGAATCGTTGCTCGTCGTCGAAGGTGAGGCGACCGCGGTGTTTTTCGATGACGCAGGCGGCGTGCAATCGACGCTGGAACTCGGCGCGGCGCCCGCCGCCACGTTCTCGTATCGGACGGCGCCCGGCATCTGGCATGGGTTGTTGATTCGCAGTGACTGGTTGCTCTTCGTCGAACACAGCAGCGGCCCGTTCGATCCGCAGTCGTCGGAGTTTCCGCAATGGGCCCCGGACGGGTCCAATGCAGCGGAGTCCGCGGCGTACATCGAGGGCGTGATGACCAGGGTTTCTCGTCAAAACGGTGCATAAGCGTTTCGTGACTTCTACGACGATGGCGGCAGTGAACCGTATCCGGCTCTTCGATCTTCAGCGCCAGCACGCGTCAATCGCCGCGGAGACACAGGCAGCGATCGATGCGTTTTTCGCCTCGGGTATTTACGTAAAGGGCCCCCTCATGGAGGCCTTCGAGCGCGAGTTTGCGGCGTATTGCGGCGTGTCGTACGGCATCGGCGTAAGCTCCGGAACGACCGCGCTCGAACTGATCTACCGCGCCTACGGCTTCGGCCCAGGCGATGAAATCATCGTACCGGCCAACTCGAGCGTCGCGACGGCGATGGCCGTTTCAAACGTCGGCGCGCATCCGGTGATCGTCGACGTCGAGCCCCACAGCGCAAATATCGATCCCGTCTGCTTCGAGCGCGCGATTAACAGCCGCACGCGTGCCGTGGTTCCGGTCCATTTGTGGGGGCGTCCAGCAGCGATGGACGAAGTGCTTTCGATCGCGCGCGAACACAACCTCAAGGTATTCGAGGATGCTTCGCAGGCACACGGCGCGCGGTACCGTGGCAAGCGCGTTGGCGCCTTCGGCGATGCGGCCGCGTTCAGTCTGCACCCAAGCAAAAACTTGGGCGCGCTGGGCGACGCCGGAATCGTCGTTACCGCCGATGCGGAGATTGCTAAGATCATCGCCGAGATGCGTGACCTCGGGCAGAGCGCGCGCTACGTGCACACCCGCATCGGGACCAATGGCCGGCTCGACCCACTGCAAGCCGCAGTACTCTCGGTCAAGCTGCGTCATCTGGATGCGTGGATCGGCGCGCGCCGCGCGGCGGCTGCGCATTATGCGGAGCTTTTTGCCGGTACTCCGGTGCAAACGCCGGTCTTCGAGGAACACGAGTTTGCCGTGTTCCACCTCTTCGTCGTCCAGGTTCCGCGACGCCAGGCAATCTGCGACGCGCTCGATCGCGAGCGGATCGATTGGGGCATCCACTACCCAACTACCATTCACCATCAACAAGCGTACGCAAACGCAAACGTAGCGCCACGCGAAACGCCGGTAGCGAACGAGCTGACGGAACGCATCCTCTCCCTGCCGATGTTCGCCGAAATTACGACAGCGGAGATCGAACGCGTAGCTACCGTCGTATTGGATGCTATCAAAGGGACCTAATGGAAACAAAACAACCAACTGATCCTGCGGCTGGCCTTCATGGGGCAAGCCTTGAGATCTTCGAAGGCTGGAATACGAAAGGCCCGGTGGTTCTCGGCCCTTCCGCTTCGCATACGTGGCGCACCGACCCACGCCGTTTGCCCATCACGCTTGCGCGCTACAAGCACGTAGCCAAGCTGCTCGCCGGAAAAAAGCGCGCGCTGGAGGTTGGGTGCGGTGATGGCTTCAATCTGCGCATCGTCCTTCAAGCGGTGCCGTTCATTCACGGCGTCGACCTCAGCAATGTGTATGTCACGTGGGCTAAACACCATGCCGAGGTCGAGGGGCTCAACTGCACGTTCGAACAGGCCGACGTGACGGCGGGGCCGATTCCCGGAAATTTTGATGCAGCCTATTCGCTGGATGTGATCGAACATATCCCTCTTGCGGAGGAATCGAAATTCTTGAAGAACCTAGTCGCACCGCTGTGTGATGATGCCGTTTGCGTTATCGGTACGCCGAACGTACACTCTGAAGCGTACGCAAGCAAATGGAGCCGTGAAGGGCACATCAACCTCAAGTCGGCGGAAACGCTCAAGGCATCGCTCGAGCCGTTCTTTGACAACGTCTTCGTCTTTGCTATGAACGATGAAATGTTGCACACGGGGTTCTTTCCAATGGCGCACTATCTCATCGCACTCTGCGCAGGAGTAAAGCGAAACGACCGCTGAGGGGTCCATGGATTTCTCCGATGGCCGGCCGGTCGCCGTCGCGGAGTCTGCGGGCCGGGGAGAGAACATGGCTGATAAAGGGGTCAGCGGCATAATATTGTGGGGCGGTGCCGGGCAAGCGATCGTATTAGGCGAGCTCTACGCCCGCCTTAAGATACCCATCGTTGCGATTGTTGACGATGACCCGAAAATTACGTCACCTTTTTCTGATGTGCCCCTATATTCTGGCGTTGATTTCAAAGCGCGGTTGCTTCCGCGGCTTTCTAACGAGGAACGGAGCACGCTCCGTGCCCTCGTAGCGATGGGTAGCGAGCAGAGAGGGAAGGATCGAATCGCTCTGGGCGAGTGGTTTGAATCAAGCGGAATAGCGCTCGCAACCGCGATTCACCCAGAAGCCTTCGTTGCTACCGACGCGAGGATTGGCGCAGGGAGCCAAATCTTAGCAATGTCCGCTGTCGCAGCGCGCGCTGAAATCGGCAGGTCCTGCATCATCAATACGAAGGCGAGCGTGGACCACGAGTGCGTGCTGGAAGACGGGGTCCACGTTGCTTGCGGCGCAACGCTCGCCGGATACGTCCAAATAGGCCGCGCGGCGTTTATTGGCGCTGGCGCGACCGTATTGCCCCGTCGGCGAATAGGCGCAAACGCAATCGTCGGCGCGGGAGCCGTGGTAACGAGGGACGTAACCGCTGGGACGGTTGTGGTCGGCAATCCCGCACGGCCTCTGGCGCGGCACGGTTAATAGGGTTATTCGTCGCTCGCGCGGTCGCGGCGTCGAAGATGAAAGTTTCGTTCGAAGCGCGTACTGGATACCGCGATGACTAGGCCCTTCCTCGACTACTATCGTGCCAACGCGATCTCTCCAGTCAATCAGGACTTGAGCGATCTCTCTCGGCACCTCCAGCGGCGTGAATCACTGTACCTTGCATTGGGCATCGTCCCGGCGCTGGTCTCCGGCCGCAGCGTCATCGAGTTTGGTCCCGGCTCCGGCCACAACGCCATTTACACCAGTTTGCTGCAGCCGGCACACTACGTGCTCGTCGACGGAAATCCTAACGGCTTGGCCGCTGCCAGCGCTTTGCTCGACCGGTACGCGCCGGGCTGCGCGCGCACGCTGGTTGAATCATTGATCGAAGATTATGCTACGGAGGAACTGTTCGATCTGGTGTTCTGCGAAGGTACGATTCCGGGTCAACTCGATACCGCTGCCTTCTGCCGCAAAGTCGGCTCCTTCGTTGCCGAGGGCGGGATATTCATCGTCACGACTCAGGATGCGGCGTCGTGCCTCGGCGAGCTGTTGCGGCGCGTGGTTGCCGCGCAGCTCGTCTCACGCAGTGCGAGTGTTTCCGTGCAGCTGGAACGCCTGGTTCCGTTCTTCGCTCCCCACACGGCGACGATCGCCGGAATGAGCCGCCCGCTCGAAGACTGGGTACTTGATAATATCATTCAGCCGTACGTCGGCAATATGTTCTCGGTCGCCGACGCTATCGAGAGTCTTGGTCAGGACGGATTTCATTTTTACAGCGCATCGCCGCGCTTTTTCACCGTGTGGCGTTGGTACAAACGTTTGGTTGGCGAGGATCGAAATATCGGGCCGGCCGTTCGCGTTCAGTATTTTGCGAATCTCCTGAACATGATTGATTACCGGCTCGATGGCACCGCAACACATACGCGCGAATGGGGAGAACATGTCTTGAAGCTTAGCGAGACATTCTACGCCACGCTAAAAGATGTCGAAGCGTCGGGCGCGTCGTACAAACCAGTTTTCGACCAGCTCCACGAGCTTGCGGAAATGATCCGGCCGGTCAGCGCGCTGACGGCAGATTCGATCGACGAGGCGCTCGCGGTCTGCGACGCCGCTCGCCAAGGCAACGCCCTGCCCTCAGCTCCAGCCTTCGCCAGCTTCTTCGGGCACGGACAGCAATACCTGAGCTTCGTTCGTTCGAGGCGCGCCGGAACGATCTGAAACATCCAATGACACAGAGCAAAGGACGCGCCTTTTGGGGCGCCGATACGGTCATGACCCCGGCCGCCGCGAGTATTCATGACGCGGCGGCAATGGGGAATCCGTACGACAACGCGCCGATCGACTTGACGATCTTTGTCTCGTGTTATAACGAAGCGCCTTTCATCATCCGAACCATCGAGGGGATCTGCGAGTCTGCCAAAGAGGTGGGCTTGTCGTTCGAAATCCTCGTCATCGACGACGTCTCGACGGACAATTCCAGGGAGCTCGTGCACGGCTACATCGCGGCCCATCCCGACGAGCGAATCGTGCTTCGCACTAACCATCAGAATAAGGGATTGGCGCAGAATTATTTAGATGCGGCGTTCATCGGCAGGGGGAAATATTTCCGCCTTGTTTGTGGAGATTCAGCCGAACCTAGGGAAGGCACCGTCGCCGTTTTGCGGGCGATCGGCACAGCTGACTGCATCCTACCCTATTACACGAGCAATCAGGGACGGAGCGCCGGACGCCGTGTGATCTCAAACACCTATACAGCCGTCATCAATGCGATAACGGGGAACAAGATCAGGTACTACAACGGCTTGGCCGTTCATCTTCGCCATAACGTGATGCGTTGGCACACGAATACGGGCGGGTTCGGGTTTCAGGCCGATATTTTATGCTTGTTACTCGATCGGGGGTTCACGTATCTCGAAGTGCCGATGGAACTTCCCGCGGCAGCCTTCGCGCGGCAGGACGAAAAATCAAGCGCCGTGAGTTTGCGAAACGTCCTGTCGGTAGCGCACACGATTCTTGAGATCGCTAGCCGACGAATCGCGAGATTCGTCTACTCGAAGCGCTGGTAGCCGCCGCCTATTTCAAGCCGACGAGCTGCATCGTTTTGATATTGTAATACTTGGGATCGTTCATCGGATCCGGGATGAGTCCACGATCGAAAGCGCCGCATAGATCGCGCACGGCCGTTGCGATATCCCGTTTGGCAACGAAGCCGACTTCGCGGGCGATCAGGTCGGAGTTGATGCGATACGACCGCAAGTCGTTCGTCGGCTCGACGTTGATCGTCACATCCTCACCGACGACTGCGCGCGCCGTCTCGGCAATTTCGCTGATAGATTGATTGTAATAGCCGGCGTTGTAGATCTTGCCGTCCACTTTTTCGCTCGGTAGGGAGACCGTCTGTACGTAAAGATCGGTCATATCCTCGATATGAATGTTCGGCCGCACCTGCGCGCCGCCGAAGACGCGGATGACGCGATTGTTCACGGCGTGGTTCGTCATGATGTTGACCGAGAGGTCGAGGCGCAAGCGAGGCGCGTAGCCGCAGACGGTTGCCGGCCGGAGAATCAACGTCTCGAAGCCCGGTTCGCGCGCGTTCATCAAATCTTCTTCGCACATGGCCTTGAATTTCGAATAATCGGTCAGCGGTTCCAGACTCAGGTTTTCCGTGACGTGCTCTTCTTGTTTGACCCCGTACACGCTTGATGACGAGGCGTAAATGAAGCGCGTTACCCCTTCATCTTTGGCTGCTCGCACCAAGCCGGCGAAGCAATCGTAGTTGATCGACTTTCCAAGTGCAGGGTTCAGTTCAAAACTGGGATCGTTTGAGATGCAGGCGAGGTGGATGACGGTGTCAGCTCCCCGCATCGCATGTTTCACCGCGATGGGATCGCGCAAATCGCCGCGCACTTCGGTAAGGTTCTGATGGCCTCGCACGGATGCGAGCGCTGCTTCGCCATACAGGTAAAGGTCGAATACGCAGACTTCGTAGCCGGCCTCGAGCAACTTGGGTACGAGACGGCTTCCGACATATCCGGCGCCGCCGGTGAGCATGATTCTGCGTCCCTTGCGATCCACGACGTTCTTCAAATTCCTTGATTACTTCAGTACGGCTTCGATGAACTTATAAGTTGCGATACGGTCGACGGCGGTGCGGTTGCCCACGATTTGCGCGGCCTGCGCGCCCACGACATTTGCGACGAAAGCGATCATCTGCCCGGGCAATCCCGCGGCCACCATCGGCGCTACCCACGAGAGCACGGCATCGCCGGTGCCGATGCGGTCGGTGACGGTCTTTGCAAATGCTGGGCCGCTCGACCAGCCTTCGCTCGCGCGATAGAAGAGCGCGCCTCGCTTACCGCGGGTAATCAAAGCATTCTCCAAGTGGAGCCGCTCGGCGACCGCCAGGATCAGCGGTTCGATGCTGCCCAGGCGATCGCGCGCATCGGCGCGCAGCTCGCCTTCGTTGGTGCAGACGAGATCCGCGCGTGAATAACGCGAGAGGGTATGGTAGCCGATATTGGCGGCGTTCTGTTGCGTGTTGATTGCTAAGAACTTCGCCTGCGTCTGAATCGTGTCGACTGCCTGTTGCGAGAAAATCCCGTGTCCGAAGTCGGCGCAAATCACGAGGTCATAACCGGAAGCGATCTTCTCGAGGTGCGCGCTGAAGCGTTCGCTGTCTTCGCTCGTGAGAACCTCGTCATTGAAGAAATAGACTTCGAACAACTTCTGGAGCAGATAGCTTTCGACATACCGCCGCTTGACAATCGTAGGCGAGTCCGACTTGTAGAAAAACGTGGGGCTGACGTTGCGCGCAAGGCGCGTCCGAATGAACTCCTCGTGTGAATCGCGCGTTCCGAGGAACGTTACGAGGTTGACGTCGTCGATGATCTCCGCTAAATGATTGGCAATGGCAAGCGCACCGCCGGCAAACTCCTCTTGGGAAGTATAGCGCATTGCCAGGACCGGCTCTTTCGACGACTTGCCCAACTGATCGACGTAAACATATTCATCCACGATCGCTTCGCCGACGACCAGCACACGCAACTTCCGCAGCTTATCGATTGCGCCATGTACTTGCGCCGGACTGAAGCGGCCGCGCAAATTGGTCAAATATTCATTCACCTCTTGGGAATGTGATGACAGGTGGCGATTGATCAGCGCAGAGCTTGAAAAGGTGATGTCTTCGGTGTAGTAAATGTGGCCGCCGCCCTGGCGAACGGCGGTTTCTTCATCGGCGATCTTGCCGGTGATGTCTTGCTGATGGTTTTTGTAGTCGGGCCCTTTCGCGTAGACGTCCGGCTGGACGAGTTTGAGCATCTCGACGGCGGTTGGCCACTTGTTGATGGCGACGTAGTCAACGATTTCTAATGCCGCAAGCATCTGCGCGCGATAGGCTTCCGTGAAAGCGGGACGGCCGGGCCCCTTATTGACGTAGATATCGGGTGTAATCGTGACGACCAATGCGTCACCCTGACGGCGCGCCTCGTCGAAGTGCAGAATGTGTCCGTAATGGAGTAGATCGAAGACACCGTGACAGAGCACCACCTTGCGGCCCGATGCTTTGAGCTCCGCAACGCGCTGCGCGAACTGGTCGAGCGGGACGATCTTACTCGCTGCGCGTGAGTCGAGAACGCTCATACGGTGGATGCTTCTCCGAGTTTTTCGAACCAAACTTTGGTCGCATCTGCAATCGATTGAGCGTCCCACAGCGGCGCGTCGCGCCAATCGGCTATATGCTCGAGCATGATCCGGACGCCATCCTCAAACGGCGTTTTCGCGCGCCAGTTGAGCAGCCGTTGCGCCTTCGAGGTGTCGGCAAAGGTACAATCCGGCTCGCCCGGACGCTTGGGAATGTGTTCGATCGGGCCACCGAGCAAGCGGCATAAGTCGTTCACGCTGTAGGTGCCGCCGGAACCCAAATTCACAATCTCATCCCGCAGGTCGCTCGCAGCCGCGGTAACGATGCCCTCGACAATATCGGTCACGAACGTGAAGTCCCGCGTTTGCGTTCCGTCGCCGACGACGGTAAAGGGCTTGCCCGCAAGTTTTTGCGCGAGGAAGACGCCGAACACGGCGCCATATGTTCCAGAGGTTCGCGCACGCGGGCCGAACACGTTAAAAAAGCGCAGTGAGACCGTTGGAATATTGTATACACTTCCCCAATGTAATGCGATGCGCTCACCTAAATATTTGGTCAGCGCATAGGGGTACTGCGGCCGGATCGGCGCATCTTCCGGCGTCGGATACACGTCCGGTATTCCATAACACGAACTCGAGGCGGCGTAGACGACGCGCTTGATCCCACACACACGCGCGGCTTCCATGACGTTAAACGTTCCGTCTACGTTGGTCGTAAAATACTCGACGGGTTGCTCGATGGAAGGTACGATGTCGGCTAGGGCGGCCAGGTGATAGACGGTGTCGGCGTCTGCGAAGACGGCCGGTAAGGCATCGCCCTCACGGATATCCATGCGCATGAATTTGCACCGCCCGCTTGCAACGGCTTTTGCTAGGTTCTTTTCGCGGCCTATCTTGAGGTTGTCAACGGCAACGACGTCGTGACCGTCGGCAACGAGCCGGTCAACGAGATGACTGCCGATAAAGCCGGCTCCGCCGGTTACAACGACGTGCTTGGCTTTGGTCATGCAGTCGCGGCAATGCGCTCGCGTAATGCTAAGGCGATTGCGTGGTTGAGGATGAGGTGGCCGTCTTCTTGCTGGCAGATACTGTTCGCCGGAATCGTGACGGCGACGTCAGAGCACGCGCAGAGCCTGCTTCCGGGGTTCCCACACAGGCCGATCACCGTCGCACCGATCTCGTTTGCGTAGCGGGCGGCGCGAATGATGTTCTCGGAATTACCCGAGCCCGAAATTGCAATGAGGATATCTTTGGGTAGAAGCAGATTGCGAAGTTGCTCGACAAAAACGTCGGCGTACTCGATATCGTTACCGATGGCGGTGATATACGGCATATTGTCGGTCAGCGCAATAGCGCGGAACCGCCTCTTGCCTTCGATCGTGGTCATCTTGGAAAGGTCGTTCATCATATGCGAGCCGGTCGACGCGCTACCACCGTTTCCGATAATATAGGTCGTTTGGCCCTGCTGCCAGCCTTCGAACAAACGGTCTACGACGCGACGAACGTCTGACCTCGAGATGGACTTGACGATCCCCTCGATCTCCTCCAAATACGTCGAAATGCGATCGGGGAACGCGGTTCGATTCATACAAGGCGAGTTTTTCGGCGCACGGGAGACCGAGTCTTACCTGTTCTGGGCTTTTCCCTTGGACGAGTGGCGGGAGGAGGTCCCCTTCAGTCGGCGGCGTGGCCGCTCTTCAGTCAAGGATGGAAGCCCCGACCGGTCGGAACCCGGCCTTTTGCGGGGAACAGCAAGCCAAATCGAACGGCAGCGATTGGCGATCTACCCCGATTGTTCTGCCGAGGAATAATCAGCGTGCACATTGCATCAGCGTTAGGCTGCGAAAAGCAACGTGCGTTTGCGCAGCCGCCATCGTCCGTCCTAATAGGAGAACTCATGACGATCTACGGGAACAGCGACCGGCAGATAAATAGGCGCGCCTGGGTCTTCGCCGGCATCGTGATCGTCGTCGTCGTCATTAAGCTCTGGCTCACGTCGGAGATCAGGATCGTGTCACAGAACGGACCACACGATGCTAGCAATTTTATCGAGCACGCGAAGAGCATTTTGGAGGGCCGCTGGTTTGGCGATTACAATGATCTAACGCTCATAAAGCAGCCATTCTTCCCGATCTATCTTGCCGTAGTCCAAGAATTTGGCGTCCCCTTGGCGCTCGCGAACGAACTCCTCTACGCTCTTGCGAGCTTCATCGCTTGCATCGCCGTTCGCCCTATTATTCGCAACCCTGTAACGCTGGGAGCGGTCTTTTTCGTCATCGATTTCAACCCATTTACGTATGGGACTCTCGCCTGGGTAGCTATGCGCTCAGACGTGAACCAAAGTCTGGCGCTGCTCTCGATTGCTTGCGCGGCGGGAATCTTCGTTAGGAGAAAAGCGCAGCCTCGTAGTTTGCTCCCGTGGCTTCTTGGCCTCGGGATCTCTTTCGCGGCCTTTTGGCTAACGCGGGAGGAAGCCATCTGGCTCGTGCCGGGTCTATTCACGATCCTGGCGGCCTATGTTTGGTACATCAAAAAGTGTAAGCCGGCTGAATTCGGGGCCCGGATGGCCGGCGTGGCGTTGCCGGTCTCAATCTGGGCGGCGTCCGTCGGTGCGATCATGCTGATCAATGGCCTCGTTTACGGGTGGTATACGACGAATGAACAATGGGCGCCCGAGTTCGTGTCGGCCTACGATGCATTCTCACGCATCGTACCACCTACGGTCGAGCCCTATGTTCCCGTTCCAAGGGCAGCTCGTGAAATCGCCTACCGGGTTAGTCCCAGCGCACGTGAGCTGAGGCCCTTCTTAGAAGGAAGCCTAGGGAAAGCCTGGACCAGTAATACGTGCTTTGCAGTGCATATTTGCAACGACATCGGCGGAGGCTGGTTCGAATGGGCGCTTCGCGATGCTGTCGCTTTGGCTGGGCACTACACGTCCGGAAGAGACGCGCGCTCGTTCTACACCGAGCTTGCAAACGAGATAGACCGAGCGTGCGATTCGGGGGAAATCCGCTGTAGGCCCAAAGGCAACCCGCTCTTGGCCCAGCTAACTGTATCGCAGATCCCGGGCCGTATCTCCGACTTTGCTTACGGCGTGTGGATGACGGCGACACTTGCACCGCTCTCGCTTGGACACGAGGGATGGTCGCCTTACCTGCCCCTACTGCCTGACTATGACTTCGTCGCAACGTCCGTTGTCCTCGGGGGAGAGCCCAGCGACTTCGATAGCGGCATCAAGTGGGGCGTTCTCGGGGAAATTGCGCAGGCGTACCGACGCTTGACGCCCCTCTGGATTGGTATCGTACTTACTGTTACCGTGCTCCGCGTCGCCAGGGTCGTTCTTAAACGATCGACACGCGTGCCCGACTACGTTTTACTGGTAGTCAGCGTCATGATGAGCGGGGGATGCCTGCTAGCCATGCTCTCGTTGTTGAACGCGTTGGCGCCTTCCGGCACCGTCATGTTTACCGCCGAATACATGAGTAGCCTCTTCCCATTGATCTTTTTCGCGCTCGCCGTCGCCACATCGGTCGAAGCAGCAATCGCGCATCGGTATATCTGCCGGCGTTTTCCGCCTCTGGAGGAAACGTGAGAGGGGCGACTTCTACAAAACGTTGACGTGCGATTCAGCCCCGCCCGAGGGATCAATTCCTTCGCGGAGAAACCGGCTGCGCAATGTTAATTATCTTCGTTTCGGTAGTAGTAGGTTTCTTCGTTTTGCGTTTTCTCGGGAGGCGCTTCTTTAACCAGAAATACCGAGCCGACGTTGTGGCAGCTGCGATAGTCGCGGCTTTCTTGATCGGTTTGGTATGGCCGCTTTCGCATCGCGGCGGGGCGCCCGATACTTCGGCGTCGGCTGTGAAATGCAGCGAGCTCAATTTAACGCAGGCCGATATATCGCAGTTGAAACCGCTTGCCGGCGGCACAGATATCGGCAGCCTTGATGTAACGACTCTGGGCGACTTCAAGTATTCATTGGACAAATTCCGGAAGGGATCCACAATCTATGCCAGCGGTTGGGTTGGCGATAGCGCTACGAAGACCCCGATTCGAGGCGTCGTTCTCGTGATTGATTCGAAAACGATCGTGAATGCAACGTCTTCGTATGGAGTGGCAAGGCCGGATGTGGCGAAGGTCTTTGGCCCAACTATGTTGTACGTTGGGTTCTTGAACGCGCCCATTTCAACGGCCGGCCTAGCGAAGGGCCGTCACGTTATTCAAGCGGCCGGAGTGACCGACGATGCAAAGGGGTATTACCTCGTTGGCGTTCCACACGTTATTACGTTGTATTGAGTCTTCAGTAGGCTGTACCACACTTGGATAGCCAGCATTCTGTCGCGGTCGACGCGTGAGCGAACAAGGCTAACAAATCGAGTCGGTGAGTCGCGCAAATGAGACGCTCCGGGTCAGCTCGGCCGAACGTGACACATTCGCCGCCGAATTTGCTAAAGCGCATCGTAGCAAAAACCAGACGGGCGTTTTCGCCCGTGAATCGCGTTGAGGGTCGGAGTTTTACCGGCGTAGACGACGCCGATAGGCAACAGCTTTTCGTCAGATGCAGCGGGCTCGGTGAGTTCAGCGGCTACATACATGACAACTGGGGCACGCACCTGGCCCGACTGCAACTGGAGCGCGACCTCGTCCTTCCCTCGTCGGCGGGGTTCCGCATCACCGGGTTTTGCGCTGTCTGCCGCAGGACGAGGCGTTTCTTCGTGAACTTTGCCTGCGCGCGAGACAGCGATCTCTCGACGCGCGTACCGAATTGGCGAGAGCAGCTCACTTGCGAATCCTGTAAGCTCCCGAATCGAGCCCGAGCGCTGCTCGACTTCATCGATACCGTGTTGCTCGCGCCATCTACTGCCGCGATCTACGTCACCGAAGAAACCACGCCGCTCTTTCGAGCGCTGGCCGGACGCTATCCGCAGGTAGTCGGCAGCGAGTTCTTGCGAGACGGAACGGCACCCGGGGAGCGAAACAGAAGAGGCATCGTACACCAAGACCTCACCGCGCTCTCGTTCGGCGATGAGACGTTCGACGTCATCTGTAGTGCCGACGTCTTGGAGCACGTTGCCGACTATAAGGCTGCCCTCGCCGAATGTTTTCGATGTCTACGGCAGGGCGGAAGGCTGGTGATCAGCGTTCCCTTCCTACTCAGCTCGTCCGCAACGCTCGTTCGCGCTACCGTGGAAGATGACGGGACGATCGTCCATCATCTCCCGGCGGAATATCATGGCGACCCGCTCGATAAGCAAGGGATTCTGTGTTACTACCATTTCGGATGGGACCTTTTGGATGCTCTCTCGGCCGCGGGTTTCCGCGACCGTAGCGCATTTGCGTACTGGTCGTACAAGCGCGCGTACTTGGGAAGCCCGCAGATTCTGATCTGCGCAACAAAGACCGGGGCTGTCCCGCGATCGGGTCAGTGCGTAAGCAGCTTCTATGACACCGTTGCGATTGCGCAGCAAGTTGCGCAGGGCCGGCATCGCGATTCAGTCGGCGGCAGGTGGGACGAAATCGGTCGGCTGCAGTTCGAGTTTCTCGTATCACGGGGACTATCGCCGCGACACAAACTGATCGATATCGGCTGTGGTTGCCTTCGAGGCGGAGTTCATTTCGTCAGATATCTGGAACCGGGCAACTATTTCGGCATCGATATCAACCAATCGCTGCTCGATGCCGGGTACGACGCCGAGCTCGCGGCCCTCGATCTGCAAGCCAAACTGCCAAGAGCAAATCTCCTCTGTGGTAACGCATTCGAGTTCGCGGCACTCGGTATCGATTTCGATTTCGGAATAGCGCAGTCGCTGTTCACCCATTTGCCTTGGAATCACATCCGCTTATGCCTGACACGGCTTGCCCCACAGATGGCGCCGTCCGGGAAGCTCTTCGCGACGGCCTTCATCGTGCCCGACGACCACCCATACGGCGATCCATTTGCACACGGAGAAGGCGTCGTCACGAACGATCATTGCGACCCCTATCACTACCGCTACGCGGATTTCTCGCAGATGTGCCAGACGCTCCCTTGGCGCCCGGTCCTCATCGGAGATTGGGGCCACCCGAGGGGCCAGACGATGGTTGCTTTCGAGCTGCGTACCTGACCGCTGCCGTTCTCGGGCGATCAACCCCTTGCTTCAACGTCCGGTCAAGCGCCTTCGGAAAGGCCTGGTGCGGGTCCGAGCGAGAACCCCGAGGTCATGCGGGTTGCAAAAAAGGCGTGGCAAATTTTCCGCACGCACGGCGCGCGGGGGCTGGTGCGCCGGGTGTTTCGGCGGGTCAGGCTGCAGATGGCGGCCCGGGCGGAGGCCGCCGCCCAGCGCAAAGCCTGGAACAAGCTCATTGCCCGTGTCGGACAGAAGCGGGCCGTCTTTTTTCCCCGTCACGAGAACCCGTTGGTCTCGGTCATCGTACCCGTTTACAATGAGGTGCGTTTTACCGCAGCGTGTTTGAACTCGATCCTGCGCCAGCTCTCGACGATCCCATGTGAAGTGATCGTGGTGGACGACGGATCCACCGACGCTACGGCTGAGTACCTCTCCTCGTGCTCGGGAATCACCGTCATTACCCATGCGAAGAATCAAGGGTTCGTCCGCAGCGTCAACGATGGCGCCGCTGTCGCGCGCGGGCGCTATCTTCATTTTTTGAACAACGATACGCTCGTCACGCCCGGCTGGATGGCGGCCCTGCTTCGAACGTTCGACTCGCGCGACAACGTCGGCGCGGTGGGTTCGCAACTGCGTGCTCCCGACGGCATGATCTCCGAGGCCGGCGCGCTCGTTTGGCGCGACGGAAACGCTGCGAACTTCGCGCGCGGCCGCAGCGCTACCGATCCTTCGGTTTGCTTCCCACGCGAAGTCGATTACTGCTCGGGCGCGAGTCTGATGGTGCGCGCCGATCTCTTTCTCGATCTGGGCGGTTTTTCGGATGAGTTTACTCCGGCGTACTACGAGGACGTCGATCTGTGCTTCCGCTTGCGCGCGGCCGGCTATCGCGTCATGTACACGCCGGAATCGGTCGTCGTGCATTTCGAGGGCGGAACCAGCGGTCAAGACACGTCGTCGGGCATCAAGCGGTATCAGTTGGTGAACCGCAAGAAATTTGCGAAAAAGTGGGAGCATCAGTTGCTCAAGCACTTTCCGCCCGATGTCGAGCTCATCGAACGCGCCGCGCGGCGGCTCGCGGGGGTGGGAACGATCCTGGTCATGGACTCGTTCATCCCGTTCGACGATCGCTCGGGCGGTGGACGCCGCTTGCTCGCCGTCATGCGTCTCATGCGCGAGCTCGGGTGGCATGTCATCTTCATCTCGGACGAGGGAGTGGCGCACGAACCGTATGCGAGCCGCGCGCGTCTTGCCGGAGTCGAAGTTCTGCCGCATCGCGGGGACGGGTTGGCGACGATCGGTAACGTTCCGGTTCCCATCGACGTCGCGTGGATCTCGCGTCCGGACGTACTGGCGAAATACTTACCGTTGCTTCATCGGCGCACGAATGCGAAGATCATCTACGACACGGTCGATCTGCACTTTTTGCGGTTCCAACGCGAAGCCGAGGTGACCGGGCGAGACAACGGTTGGCAATCGATGCGCAAGCTCGAGATCGATTTGATTCAAAAAGCCGATTGTACGGTCGTAACTTCGGAGGCCGAGCGCGAGATGCTGGCCGCGCTCTCGCTGAGAACGCACGTCGTGCCGATCATCGAGCAGCCCACCAAAACGCACACGGCGTACTCTGCGCGTCACGGCCTTCTCTTTCTCGGGAACTACACGCACGCACCGAATGCCGACGCGGCGGTATGGCTGGTGCACGAGGTCATGCCCAAGATCTGGGAGCACATCCCGGATCTGCGCTTGATCGTTGCCGGCGCGGATCCTACGCCCCGTGTCGAGCGCCTTGCCGGTCCCAACGTTACGGTCACGGGCTACGTAGCCGACGCGAGGCCGCTCTTCGAAAACGCGCGCGTGTTCGTATCGCCGCTCCGGTTCGGTTCCGGGATGAAGGGCAAGATCGTCCAGGCGATCTCGTACGGGTTGCCCACGGTCACCACGTCGATCGGCGCCGAAGGCATCGACCTGAAGGATGGCAAGAGCGTCTTCATCCGCGAGAGCGCAGCCGACATTGCGGAGGCGGTCCTGCGTCTTTACAGTGACGAAGCCCTATGGACCGAGATTTCGAACGAGTGCCGCCGGGTGGCGCAAGCTTTCAGCCCGGATGCGGTACGAACGGCGGTGGCTGCTGCGCTACAGGCTGCGCTCGAGCAAGATCAACAGATCGGGATCGACCTCGGTCTTGCCCCGCACACCGCGTAAGAAATCGTAGTAGGCGCGCAGCACGTAGATCAGCCGCCGGAATTGCAGACGCGCGATCTTCGGTGCCACGGCACGCCAAAACGAGATCAGAAACGCGGACGTCAAATGCTGGGGGTAGTGCTTCTGAATCAAGTACAGCATGTTGCGAACCGCGTAGTAGTCGTGCACGCCGCTCTTGAAGCCGGCTGAATGACCCTCTTTGTGCCAGACGATGCTTTGCGGACAATAGAAGAGGCGCCATCCCCGCTTACGCATCTCCACGCACCAATCGGTTTCTTCGCGGTAGAGGAAATACGATTCGTCGATTGGGCCGACGTCGCGGATGACACCCGATCGAATGAACATGCTCGCGCCGATGACGTGCTCGAGTTCGATCAGTTGATCGACTGCCGCATGGGTGTGCTGACCGCGCCCGATTTGCGTATCGAGCGCCCAGCGCGGTTCCAGCCTCCCGCCGCCGAGCGCTTGGATGGTATCGGGAGAATGATACTGCATGAGGCGCGAGCCCAGTACCGCCGCGTCTGGTCGAAGCGTCAGCGCTTCCAGTAAGTAGCTCATCGCTCGGCGATCGACCACGGTGTCGTTGTTGAGCACCCAAACGTAGTCGGCGTGTAAAATTTCCAGCGCGAACCGCATACCGATGTTGTTGCCGCCGGCGTAGCCCAAATTGTCGGCATTGCGGATGAGCACGACCTGCTGCTCCGGTGCCGCGGAAGCCGCCAGCGCCTCCTCGGGTGAATCGTAGAGCGCGTACGGCAAGGGCTTGGAGACCGGACGATATTCCCATGCGACGCCCTTGGTTTCGCCCGGATGTTTGATCTCGAGCATGCCGTCGGCCCACTCCGTGAGCCGTTCGATGGAGTGGTCCTGTGAGGCGTTGTCGCAAACTACGATCTGGTGGTTCTTGTAATCGCTGCGCAGCAAGCTCTCGACGCACTCGATGGTGTCGAGCCAGCCGTTCCAATTCAGTACGACGGTCGCGACTTTGGGCGAAAATGTGCTCACCAAGGCAAGCCTTTCCGTGAGCCTGCGAGAAGGGCCTCTCGAAAGGGCCTAATGAACCGGTTTTTCTGGATGTTTGCAGTCTCGTTCGGACTGCTTTTTTTCGCACCGTCGCTCGCTTGCGCGCAGTCGCCCGTCTATCCACAGGGTATTAAGTCCCGGTCGGACATCGTCAACGGCATTTATGCCGGAACCGATGCAGGCAACTGCTGCTGGATAGCAACGCATGCGCAGATGCGCGTCGTCGTGCCGGCGGGTGCGGACACCCTGCTGCTCAACGTGTATCTGCCGAACTTCGCGGTCGAAGGCGGAGCGAATTCCCTCTACGTGCAGATCGGCGGAGCGCGGCCGGTGCGGCGCTGCTGCCTTGGGGCGGGCGAGCACGAGCTAACGATCCCGCTGCCCCGCGCGGCGCGGCGTGGCCCGCTCACGATAAAACTTTGGCCGGAGCACACGTTCGTGCCCAAGCTGATCGGACTGAATGATGACCCGCGTCACCTGAGCATGATGCTGCGAGAGGTAGGATTTCTCAATTCGGTCACCGGCGAGCGGCTCGGCGCCGGCCCCATTCCGTGGCTCCCGGCGCGCGCCGCCATCCCGCTGTTGCTCGCCGGCGGTCTTGCGGCGCTTCTGCTAACGCTTCGCCGCCCGCTCTATGGTCTGCTTGCTTTGATCGCGACCAACCCATTTTTGCTCGCCTATTCGATTCACGGCACCACGGTCACGCTCCCGAAGGTCACGCTGATCGGGGTTGCGCTCGGACTTGCACCCCGCATCGGGCAGATCGCGCGCACTCGTCCTCTGCGCACGCTGCTCGTTCTCGGCGGAGCGCAGTTGCTGTTCGTCGTGACGATGCTGCCGGGTTCCGTTCACGCCATCTTTCACGGCGCCGCGTTACGCGAAACGCTCAAAGCAGCCGAGTACCTGATCACGATCGTGGTCGCGTACGGCGCCTTTCGCCTCGATCCGGGCGAGCGGGCGTTCCGGATTGCGGTCGCGCTGATCACGATCGTCGTGACCGCGCTTGCCTTCGTGCAACTGGGGCTTCCGATCGGCGAAACCGAGTTGATCGCCGGTCACGACGTCGCGCGCATCGGGGGACCGCTCGAAGGGCCGAACCAGTTGGCCGGTTATCTCGGCGTCGTGGTGCCCGTGATGCTGGCCTTCGCTCTTCTGCGGCGACCCCTTCTCCTCGAGCTCCTTGGGCTCCCGATGGGAATTATCGCTTGCGTCATGACGTTCTCGCGCGGCGGCGGCGCCGCGCTGCTCGTTGCGGTCGTCGTTATGCTCACCATCCGGTATTTCGCCGCAGCGCGCGTGTGGGTTGGTTCCGGTGCGATCGCACTCTTCGCCGTCGTGCTCGCCCTGGCGTTCGGCGTATTTTCCGGTGCGCTACATGGCACCGTTCAGGCGCTCTTCGGTTCGACCGGAGCCGTTGCGTTCAACGGTGGGCTCGGCTCGCGCGTCGATCTCTGGCACGGCGCGTACGCCTTTTGGCGTTCGCATCCGCTCTTCGGAATCGGACCGGGAAACTTCGAACTCGAAATCGGCCGCTTTGTGCCCGGTGCCCGCACGCACGCCAACGGGATCTATTTCCAGGTGCTCGCCGAACAAGGCATCGTAGGACTGATCGCCGCGCTCGTCGTAACGGCGGCCTCGATCGGGGCGTTCGTGCGTCGGCTCGACGAACCGCTCGCACTGGGTGCGTGCATGGCATCGGTCGCCATGGCCTTTCATCAAATCGTCGATTGCATGTGGCTCTATCCGAAGGTTGCGATAATGTGGTGGCTGGTGCTCGCGAGTGCCGCGGCCGTCGTGGACCGGCGCGCGCAGAGCGCGGAGGGCGTGCAATGGAGCTGAGAATCGACCGGAGGATCGTCGATCGTTGCCGCGATCTGGCGGCGTCGATCGTCGAGCCGGTCCGCGCCTTTATCGCCGATCACTCGACCGTTGCCGTCGAGCGGTCGGTGTTGCGGCTGCTCGGCGTGGACGGCGTGACCGCCGGCGAGGTTCCGGTTCCGAATGCCATCGTCGAGGCGTTGACGCCGCAAGAGCGTGCGCGGGGAGTGGCGGTACCGTTCGGGAAGGCGCTGGCCGAGACCGGCCTCGACCCCGCAGCGCTCGGTGCGGAATTCGCTGCCGGACGTGTGACCCTCGAACAATTCGCGAACACGCCGGAAGAGGCTGCGCGCGGCGCGCTGCGAGGGTTTGTCGACGCTGCGCTCACGCGCATCCGTGCGAAACGCGGCGAACGCGAAGAACGCCTTGCGCGCCTACCGCAGCTGCCGCCGCCGCTGCTCTACGTCATCGTCGCGAGCGGAAACATCTACGAAGACCGCACCGCCGCCGTCGCCGCGGCCGAAGCCGGGGCACAGATCATCGCGGTCATTCGGTCGACCGGCCAATCGCTGCTCGATTTCGTGCCGTTCGGTCCAACCACCGAAGGCTTCGGCGGCACCTACGCGACGCAGGCGAACTTCCGTATCATGCGCGAGGCGCTCGACGAGATCTCGGAGCGCCTGGGCCGGTACGTGATGCTCACGAATTATGCGAGTGGACTGTGCATGCCCGAGATCGCGACGATGGCCGCGCTGGAGCGCCTCGACATGCTGCTCAACGATTCGATGTACGGGATTTTATTTCGCGACATCAATATGAAGCGAACGTTCGTCGACCAGCATTTCAGCCGCATGCTCAACGCGTATTCCGGCATCATCATCAACACCGGTGAGGACAACTACCTCACGACCGCCGACGCGGTCGAACAAGCGCCCGCGGTGCTCGCCTCGCAATTCATCAACGAAGAGTTCGCGCGGCGCGCCGGCATGCCCGACGAGCAGATCGGTCTGGGAGATGCCTACGAAATCGACCCCGATCTCGAGGACGGGTTTCTGTATCAAGTGGCGCAGGCGCAGCTCGCTCGGCAAATTTTCCCGAACGCGCCGCTCAAGTACATGCCGCCGACCAAGCACATGACCGGCGACATCTTCAAAGGTCATCTCATCGACGCGATGTTCAATCTGACGTCGGTCATGACGCAGCAGACGATTCACCTGTGCGGCATGCTGACCGAAGCGATCCATACGCCCTTCCTCGGCGATCGCGCCCTCGCCATCGAGAACGCGCGCTACATCATGAACACCGCCCGCCACTTCGGCGACGAGATCGATTTCAAGCCGAACGGCGTGGTGGAGCGGCGCGCCCAAGCGGTATTGGCGGATTGCGAGGATCTGCTCGGACGCGTCGCCGACGTGGGCTTGATGCACGCGATCGAGGCGGCGACCTTCGCCGACGTTTCGCGCCCGCCCGACGGCGGACGCGGATTCGACGGCGTCTTCGCCCGCGCCGCGGACTACTGGAATCCGTTCGAGGACGCGCTGGTGTATGCGGCTCGTTAAACCGTACGGCGACACGATGAACGACGGCAAGGTGCAGCTGTCATTCACGCTACCACTCGAATGGAGCGAAGCCGCCGACGAAGCCGCGCGTCAGCTCGTCGCCAAGATGGGCTTCGCCGACGTGGCGGTCGTCGAAGGCCGGCGGATCGCCGGTGGGTTCTCCTATTTCGTCGTCTACGCCAGCACGCCGCACGCCATCGACGCCGAGGCGGTCAAGGCGCCATCGGTCAAGACGCACGTGATGTCGATGGATGAGATCGACGCGTTCATACACGAGCACATCGGCCGGAAGATCCGCATCGCCGGCGCATGTATCGGCACCGACGCGCACACCGTCGGGATCGACGCGATCCTCAACATGAAGGGTTATAAGGGCGACTACGGCCTGGAACGATATCGCATGTTCGAGACCTTCAACCTCGGCAGTCAGGTGGCGGTCGAGGAGTTCGTTCGTTTTGCCAAAGAGCACGCGCTCGATGCGCTGCTGGCTTCACAGGTCGTGACGCAAAAGGGCAGCGATATTAAGAATTTCACCGCGCTCGCCGAATTGCTCGAGGCCGAGGGGCTGCGCGACCGCATGGTGCTGATTTGCGGCGGTCCGCGGGTGACCAATCTGATGGCGAGCGAGCTGGGCTACGACGCGGGCTTCGGCCGCGGAACGGTCCCGAGCGAGGTCGCAGCTTTTGTCGCGACCACGCTCGCCGGGATGGTTCGTGCTGGGCGGTAGCCAATACCGCAGGCGTGTTCAGCGACCTACTGGGCTGGTTCACGGGCAAGGATGCCAACCGACGTAAATATCCACGCAAACGGAAACCGTATCGGGCGACGGTCTCCGTCGACGGGGGGCTCACACAAAAGCCCGCGATCGGACTGGATATTAGTGGCGGCGGTTTGTGCGTTCTCACGCAAGAACCGGTCGGCCGCGACGAGTTCGAAGTACGCGCGACGATTGAAACGCGCGTCATTCGAATGCGCGCAAAAGCCGTGTGGCAAGATACCGTCTCGCATCAAGGCAAGTCGGTGTGGCGGTACGGCATGCGTTTCACCGGTATCTCGGCCGATGACTGGGACGCGATCATTCGCTACACCACCGACAAGCCGGTTGCGGAGGCGAACAAGGCGCAAGAAGAGCTGGTAACGGTGCGCATGACGCCCGACGACGCGAACCGGCTTCTGCCGATCGCGCTGCAAGAGCGCCTGCTGAACATGTTGGTCGAGCGCCGCCGCCTCGCGCCGCTGCAAGAGAACGTAACCCCGCTCGTCCAGTATTTCTACTCCGGTGTCGTGCGCCATAACAACGCGCTGGTGCACCGGCTCACGATTCAGTCGAAGGTCGTGGGTCCCGAGGGCGCCGAGATTTACGAGACGCGGTTCGTCTTCGACGACCAAGGAACGACGATCCAGGTTCTGAACTAGTGACGGCCGTTCGTGTCGTCGCGAAAGGCCTCGCGTGCCTCTTGCACGCCACGGCCTTGCGCTCCTAACGCTCGGTTCGTCACGAGTTCAGAACACCTGCTCCAGAACGATGAGGGGATTTGGCTAAGAAAACCGCGCTGATCACGGGGATCACCGGGCAAGACGGCTCCTATCTTGCCGAATTGTTGCTGGGCCAGGGCTACCGTGTCGTGGGGATGACGCGCCGCACGTCCACCGACGTCCACGAACGCATCCAGCACATCGTCGACGACGTCGAGTTCGTCTCGGGCGATCTGCTCGACCAAACCTCGATCACCTCGATCATCAACAGCGTGCGTCCAAACGAAGTCTACAATCTCGCGGCGCAGTCGTTCGTTCCGACCTCTTGGCAGCAGCCGGTGCTCACCGGCGAGTTCACCGCGCTCGGCGTAACCCGCGTGCTCGAGGCGATCCGCGCGACCGATCCGTCGATCCGCTTCTATCAGGCGTCGAGCTCGGAGATGTTCGGCAAGGTCGTCGAAAAGCCGCAGAGCGAGACGACGCCGTTCTATCCGCGCAGCCCGTACGGAGTTGCAAAAGTCTACGGACACTGGATCACGGTCAACTACCGCGAGTCATACGACATGTTTGCGCTGAGCGGAATCCTGTTCAATCACGAGTCGGTCCCAGCCACGACACCGATTATCGTAAAGCGCGGCAATATCGTCGATGTGGTGCCAATCGGCGACGTAATGCACGTACGCGAGAAAGGGTCAAACGTCCAGCGTTTCGATTTCGACGATCTGCAAGTCTGGGACGGCGAGCGATTCGTTCGCGTTCTCGGCGGGACCGCGTACAGGCACCGGCCGGTTGTCGCTAACAAGGGTGTTCGCCGCATTGAGGCGCGCTGCGGCACCGTCACGCTGACGGCGGATCATGTAATGTACACGGCCGACGGAGAGCGCCCATCGAAGCACGTGAAGTGCGGCGACCGTATGCAGCGTGCGGCGTTGCCCGAGGCGCCGTCCTTCACGAATCCCGGACTCGAGTTCGCGTGGATGCTTGGCGCTTTCGTTGGCGACGGGTCCGCGTCGAAGCAAGAAGACGGTCGCGCATTTTTTGCGGAAGTTTGGGAGCGTCAGACGCTTGGCCGGGCGTCGTATAACGCAACTGCGTCGGGCTTCCGGGCGGGGTCAATCGTTGGTGCACTGGCGTTGAACGGGGCGCCTCGCTTCATCGAGTGGCTACGCGAGGAATGTTACACCCGCGACGGGTACGAGCGCGTGCCGCGCGTTATTCTCAATGGCGGCGAGGCGGTTTGGCGCGCATTTCTCGAGGGCTACAATGCGACGGATGGCCTCAAGGCCGGAAATGGGACGTACCGATACAAGAACTTCAAAACGAATTCGCCGGTACTGGCCATGGGCTTATGGTGGATGGCGCGGAAGGCGCTCGACCAGGAGGTCGTGCTTAACGTCGAGGTTGGACCACCCGATCGCCCCGGCCCCTTCTATTCGGCGAATCTTCGTTCTCCGAATCCGATCGGGAATAAGGGCGCTCACCTGCGAAAAGACCTGGGCGAGGTGAAGCGCGTCGTCGAACATCCGCACTTCGATGGCTGGCTCTACGACCTAACCACTGAGACCGGGCGGTTTCACGCGGGTGTGGGGGAGCTGATCATTCATAACTCCCCACGTAGGGGAAAAGAATTCGTTACGCGCAAAATCACCGACGGCGTCGCGCGCATCAAACTCGGACTCGAAAAAGAATTGCGTCTGGGGAATCTCGACGCGCAGCGCGATTGGGGCTACGCCGGCGATTACGTTCGGGCGATGTGGCTGATGCTGCAGCAGACCAATCCCGACGATTTCGTGATCGCGACCGGTCGCACGCATAGCGTTCGCGACTTCGTGCGCATCGCGTTCGAGTGCGCCGGATTGGGCGACTACCAGCCGTACGTCAAGATCGATCCGCGCTTCGTGCGGCCGGCGGAGGTCGATCTGCTCATCGGCGATCCTTCCAAGGCGAAGCGCGTCTTGGGCTGGGAGCCGCAGATCACCTTCGAAGAGCTGGTCGAGATGATGGTGCGCGCCGACCTCGACCGCCTCTCGATGCTCGCGCATCGCTGAGCGATGCGCGCGGTCGTAACCGGTGCGACGGGGTTTGTCGGCCGATATCTGGTCGATGCGCTGAGCGAGGCGGGATACGAAACGCTGGCCTGCGGCGGTCCGGCCGATTCACACGTGCTTCCGCTCGACGTTACTGAGCTCGCGAGCGTGCGCGCCGCCATCGATCTCGGCAATCCCGACGTCGTCTTTCATCTCGCCGCCTCGACCTTCGTGCCCGATTCGATTGCTGCGCCGATGGCCACGTATCTGACCAACGTGCGCGGTACGGCGAACGTCGCGCAGGCGATACGAGACTCGAGCGTGCGCCTCGTCTTCGCGAGCTCGGCGGAGGTTTACGGTTCGCAGCCGCCCGAGATGTTTCCCTTACGCGAAACGTGCGCGCCGGCGCCGGCGAATCCCTATGCGGCGAGCAAAGCCGCCGCGGAAATGCTCCTCCTCGGCGAAGCGGGCAGTCTCGGACTCGACGTTGTCGTCGCGCGCGCCTTCAACCATATCGGTCCCGGGCAGAGCGATCGTTTCGCCGTTGCGAATTTTGCCTCGCAGCTGGCGGCGATCGCGGCCGGCGGGCCGCCGCTCCTCTACGCCGGGAACCTCGATGCGAAACGCGATTTTCTGGACGTGCGCGACGTCGTGCGAGCGTACATTGCCCTCGCCGAACGCGGCCGATCGGGCGAGATCTACAACGTATGCAGTGGAACGGCGCGTTCGATTCGCGAGGTGCTCGGCGAATTGATCGTTGCGGCGCACGTGCCGGTTGAAGTACGCGACGACCCGGCGCGCGCGCGGCCTTCCGACGTTCCGATTTTAGTCGGTGATGCGAGCAAGCTGCGCGCGGCTACGAGCTGGGAACCGCGCGTTCCGTTCGCGGCGTCGATACGGGATATCTACGAAGCCGCCGCCAAGAGCTAACATCCCATGGACGAACGACGTAACGACGATCTGCAGGCGCTGGTCTTCAAGAATCGCGGTTTGCTGCTCACCGTTCCGGCCGCGCTTCTCGCCGCGTTCGGAAAACCCAGCGCGACCAGCGTCGGGCTCGGGCTTCCGATCGCGATCGCCGGCGAACTCGTGCGCTGCTGGGCCGTCGGCTATTCCGGCGTGACCACGCGCGGCGACGAAGTCGAAGCGCCGCGTCTGGTGACCGCCGGTCCCTACGCGCACGTGCGCAATCCGCTCTACGTCGGAAACTTCGTCACCGCACTCGGCTTCGCGCTCGCGTTCACCGGACACAATCGCCTCGCGACCAAACTCACACTCGTCGGCGGGTCGCTCGCCGCGATGGCCGCGGTCTATGCCACGATCGTTCCGCATGAAGAAGCGTTCTTGCGTTCGCAGTTCGGTGAGGCGTTCGAGCGCTATTGCGAGCGCGTGCCGCCGGTGATTCCGCTAGCGCAGCCCGCTGCAGACGGCGAAGGCAGCTGGGATCCGAAGGTGATTCGCGACGCGGAGAGCCGGACGTTCGCCACGTTCGGCGCCATGCTCGCGATATTGGTGTTGAAAAGCCTGCGCGAGTAAGGTTCGATGTCCACGCGCCGCCGTCTCACTCTCGCGTTGATGCTTTCGTCCGGCGTCGCGGTGCTCGAGTTTTGGGGCGGCGCGATTTCCCACAGTCTCGCGCTCACGACCGACGCCGTGCACGTCTGCATGGACGTGTTCGCTTTCGGGATTGCGCTCCTCGCCGCGCTCGGCGCACAGCGCCGCGCCAACCGCCGCAAGACCTTCGGGTACGGTCGCATCGAGGTATTGGGTGCGCTCGCCAACAGCGCGATTCTGCTGGGCGCGACCGCGATTCTGGCTTATCAAGCCGTCTTGCGTTTTCGCGCACCGGTCGAGCCGCACGGTCTCACCATGACGATCGTCGCCGCAATCGGCCTAGCGGTGAATGTGAGCACCGGCCTGATTTTGAGCGGTCAGCATCACGTGAACCACAATCTGCGCGCTGCGCTCACCCACGTGTTGGGTGATTCGCTCGGTGCATCCGCGGTGATCGTCGGCGGCGTCCTGATCGCCGTAACCGGTGCGGCGTGGATCGATCCGCTGCTTTCGCTCTTCGTTGCGGCGATCATCGTGATCGGCGTGGCGCGCGTCCTGCGCGACGCGAGCGAGGTGCTGCTCGAGGCAACCCCGCCTGGAATCGATACGGCCGAGGTCGAGGCACGGATACGGGCGATCGGCGGCGTCCTAGCGGTGCACGACCTTCACGTATGGACGATCGGCAGCGGATCGCACGCGCTGTCGGCGCATCTGTTGCTCGATGAAGGCCAGCTCTCGTTCGGTGGACGGATTCTCGAGCTGTTGCGCCGTGAGCTGGCAGCGCGCTACGGTATCGGCCACGTCACGATTCAGCTCGAAACCGAGCACTGCGATCCGGGCGGGATCATCATCTGCCGCAGTGAGGAGGCGTAGGGAAGTAAAGGACTGCAGCCTTCCCGAAGCGTCCACGAGTTATGGCTCTCATGGAATCCCAAACCGTCGTTCTTTCCTTCGCCCGCACGCCGTTCGGCAAATTGGGTGGTGCCCTCGCCTCCCTCGACGCGACGACGCTGGGGGCTGCCGCTTTAGTCGGAGCGCTGCAGCGTTCCGGCGTCGATCCCTCGGATGTCGAACATGCCGCGTTCGGCGAGGTGTTGCAAGCCGGCGTGGGTCAAAATCCTGCGCGGCAGGTCGTGTTCAAATCGGGCCTAGCCAAAACCGTTACGGCGGAAACGCTCAATAAAGTCTGTGCCTCGGGGCTGCTGGCGGTAGCGACGGCTATGCGCTTGATCAACGCCGGCGCCAACCGGGTGATCGCTGCCGGCGGCATGGAATCGATGTCGAACGCGCCCTATCTGCTCAAGGACGCGCGCAGCGGCTACCGCTTCGGCGACGGCAAGCTGATCGACGAGATGATTTACGACGGGTTGTGGGACCAGTATTTTCCGATGACGATGGCCGCACAAGGAAATCTCGTCGCCGGCGAGCTGGGACTCCCGCGCGAGGACCAAGACCGATTCGCCTACGAGAGTCACCGGCGCGCGCACGCGGCACACGAAGCCGGCAACTTCGCGGACGAGATCGTTCCGATTCGGGTCGCGACCAAAGCGAAGGGAAAGATCGTCGTCGACGCGTTGCCGCAGCTGGGGAAAACGCGTGTGCCGGCGACCGTCGGCGCCCTTCGAGGCCCCTCCGGGGCACCTCAGGATGACATGATCTGGGATCACGAACCGTCGGCGCGTTTCACGCTCGAGTATGCGTCGTGGGCTCCGTTCGTCACCGGAGATGCGCCGTTCACGCTCGTCGATCGCGACGAAGCGGTGCGCGCCGACGCGAGTTACGAAGCGATGGCGAAGCTCAAACCGCTGGAGCGAGACGGCACGGTGACGGCCGGTAACGCACCGGGCGTCAACGATGGTGCAGCAGCGTTGATCCTTTCGGATGCTGCCTATGCACGCGAGCACGGCCACGAAGCGCTTGCGACCGTGCTCGGACACGCCGGCGTCGGTTGGGACTCGCCCTATCTGTGCTTCACGCCGGCCATGGCGGCGCAGAAACTGCTCGACATGTATGGATTGCGCGCGAGCGACATCGCGGTGTGGGAGATCAACGAAGCCTTTGCCAACGTCGCGATCACGTCGGCGCGCAACCTTGGTATCGGCGAGGAGAGGATCAATCTCTTCGGCGGCGCGGTTGCGATGGGTCATCCCATCGGCGCGTCCGGTGCTCGGCTCGTTGCCACGACGATCAACCAGCTGCGTAAGCGCGGCGGCGGTTACGGCATCGCGTCGCTTTGCTCGGGCGGCGGTCAAGGCGACGCGCTGCTCGTGAAGGTCGCCTAGAGCCCCTCGTTCATGATCGATTCCTCTGCCCGGGCGCAGTTCGACCTCACCGACGAACAGCGGCAAATTGCCGCGCTCGCCGCCGAGATCGCAGGGCGCGAGATCGCCCCGCACATCGCGCGGTGGGATCGCGAGCATATCTTTCCGCGAGAACTCTTCACCAAGCTGAACGACGCAGGCATCATGGGCATCGTGGTGCCGGAGGCGTACGGCGGCGTTGGAGCCGGATATGTTGCCTATGCGCTCGCGGTCGAAGAGATCGCGCGCGTCGACGCCGGCAGTGCGGTCACGCTGTCGGTTCACTCGATGATCGCTTCGGCGATCGCGCGATTGGGAACCGAGGAGCAGAAGCGCGACTGGCTTCCGAAGCTCGGCGCGAAAGATACGATCGCGGCATTCGCGCTGACCGAGCCGGATTGCGGTTCGGACGCGGCGGCGCTGCGCGCGAGCGCCAAGCGCGACGGCGACGAGTACATCCTGAACGGGCGCAAGCAATGGTGCACGAACGGCAGCGTTGCGGGTGTCACCATGGGGATGTTCCGAACCGCGGGCGGCGGTGCGCGCGGCGTCAGCGCGTTTATCATCGACAACGCAACGCCGGGCATCGTCGTCGAGAAAATCACGGAGAAGCTCGGTATTCACACCAGCAATACCTGCGATCTCGCATTCGACGACGTGCGCGTCCCCGCGACCGCGCTCCTCGGCGCCGAAAACGACGGCTTCGGTTCGGCGATGAACGCGCTCGCCGGCGGCCGAATCGGCATCGCCGCGCAGGCGACCGGTATTCTCCGCGCGTGCCTCGACCATTCGGTCGCATTTGCCAAGGATCGCGTGGCATTCGGCCGCGCGATCGGCGCGTTCGAAGGTGTTTCGTTCAAGATCGCGCAGATGGCGCTGGATCTCGATGCCGCGCGTCTGCTCGTCTACCGCGCGGCGGCGCTGGCCGATGCCGGCCGCTCCTTCGTCGTGGAGGCGAGCAAAGCGAAGCTGTTCGCTTCGACCGCCGCGCGCAAAGCCGCCGCCGAAGCGATTCAAATTCACGGCGGCTACGGATACACGACGGAATTTCCGGTCGAGCGGTTTTACCGCGACGCCAAGATCACCGAGATCTACGAAGGTACCTCGGAGATCCAACACATCATCATCGCAAGGTCCCTGTTGGGAAAATTAGACTAAAGCAAACGCACAAGCCGCCCCCGTGGTCGAGGGCGGCTTGCTGATGGCGTACGGCCGAACTGTCGAATTCACGATAGCACACCAATTCCCGAGGGACAAGGCTTCGGGGTTGGAGCGTGCGGGAATCGAACCCGCAGCGGCGTGAATTGACAGTTCGACCGTCGACACCATCGAGACGCCCCAACGCGCCATCTATCACGCAAGATAAGGAGAACGACAAGAGTCTGCCATGAATCTCATGGAGTATATGGGGAAAGAGCTCTTTCGCCGCTCGGGTATTCCCGTGCCGCGTTCGCAGCACTGCGACACACCCGACGAAGTCGCGGCATTCATCGAGCGCAATCCCGGCAAGTGGGTAATCAAGGCGCAGGTGCTGATGGGCGGCCGCGGTAAGGCCGGCAAGATCAAATTTGCATCGACGCCTGACGAGGGCCGCAAAGCCGCGCAAGAGATCATGGCGACGCCGATGCCGCCGAATCGCCAAAACCCCAACGGCGAAGAAGTGAACTCGGTGTTGGTCGAGGAGACGCTCGACGTTGCGCTCGAGTCGTACTGCGCGATCAGTGTCGATCGGACGAACAAGAAACCGGCGATCATCGTTACGCGCTTCGGCGGTATGGACGTTGAAGAAGTCCACGAAAAGCATCCTGAGTCGTTTCATACGTTCTACGTCGACACGGCGATCGGCTATTCGCCGTTCATCGGACGCGAGCTCGCATTCAAGGCCGGGCTCGACGCCGGCTATCGCAAACAATTTCCGGCGATCCTCGGCGGCATGTACGACCTGTTCTTCACCTACGGGGCGAAACTGGTGGAAATCAATCCGCTCATCTTGACCAAGGACGGCCGCGTGATCGCGGCGGATGCGAAGGTCGAACTCGACGACGACGCGCTCTTCCGCCATCCCGAGTTCAAGGAATGGCAAAGGACGTTGCCCCTCGACCCCGACGAGACGCTCGCCGCGCAGGCGGGTCTGGGCATTCGCAACTTCCGCCGGTTTCCCGGCACGGTCGGCACGATGGCGAACGGCGCAGGACTGGCGATGGCGACGATGGATGCGGTCAAGAATGCGGGCGGAGAGATCGCGAACTTCCTCGACGTCGGCGGCGGCGCAAATGCCGAGCGTGTGCGCAACTGCTACGAGTTGGTCGTCAATCACACCGGAGCCAGGGTGTTCTTCATCAACATCTTCGGCGGCATCACGCGCGGGGACGAAGTTGCCAAAGGCATCGTCGAAGCGCTCGAGGAGACGAAGGCGCGCAAGATTCCGCTGGTGATCCGCCTCACCGGCACCAATGAAGAAGAGGGGCGGCGCATTCTCAAAGCGGCCGGCATGACGCCGGTCGAAACCATGGACGAAGGCGCGGCGCGCGCGGTTGAACTTGCACGAGGGTAACAGCAAAAAACGATAGAGCTGGATCAAAAATTGCCATCCGTGCTCCGTGGGCGGCGTGTTACTCTTTACGAGGGACATGTTCCCCATACAGTGCGTCTAGAATGGAGAGGGCCGATGCTTCAGGAGTTGGATCTCAGAATTGGCGACGAGGGCGGCGAGCACGAACCGGCGATGTCGGATACTCAGGCGATCTATTGCGAGATTTCATTCTCGTGTACGAAATTCGTTAATTGCTCGGACAGCTGCTTGGAGCCGTAGGTTCGGGTAGAATTTAGCGGAAGGGAGCGTTCGGCGACGAGCGCTCCCTTCCGCGTCTTTGGGCATTTCGTCCGAGGGCGGCGGAACGCAACAAGAGCGCAACGCGCCGCTCACCGGCGGCGTCGACTCCGAGTCGGTTGCAGTGCATATGGAGGAGATCGCAGAGTCTGATGTTTCTTTCAGATTTGCCAAGAGCTAGCCCCAGAGACGAAGGCGAGGACTCGATCTCCCCGTTCATTCGACGAAGTGTCTCGCGATCGCGCGTATTTAGACCGAGGCGAGCGGCGTCCTTGAACGCCGAAAGAACCAAAGCGTCTTCACCTATATTAATGACGAGTCGGTTGAATGTCAGCGCGGCCGTTGTTATCCGATCGTCTTGCGTCTCCCGAATCGATGCCAGGATGCGTGCACACAGTTCGCTGTCTTCACAAAAAAAGCGGAGGACCTTCGCTAGTTCCTCGGGTTCGCCGTAGCGCTCATATTCAGGGTCGAACGTGTCAACGCAAACCCTCCGAACGTAGCCTTGCTGGAGCCAATCCTCCGCGTGGGAGAGCAGGCGATCACGAAGGAGAGGTTCTGCCTGCGCAGCGCAAGCTCGGACACGAATGTGCCCGTCCGGGTCCGCGTATCGCAGCCAAAACCATTGCTCTATCAGCCCAGACGTCTTGAGTGCCGTGATGGCAGAAAGCAGCGGTCCTGATACGAATCCCTCCATCGCCTGTGAGCCCATGTAGAGCTTCAGGTATGTCCACTCTGATCCGGGTCCATACCGGGAACGCTGCTGCAGCAGCAGCGGGCGCCGCACGCGCACTCCGTGTGGGATCTGGTCGTGCGGTATCAGCGCGGCAACGAATTCAACAACGTGTGCTCCGTGTTGTCCCCGTAGCCAAAGATCGTCAGGCGTGGGAAGAAATTCCCGAAAAACGAACTCGCGTGCGTTCTTTCGTTGGTCGAGTAGGATCGGCGCAGCCGCCACGGACTCGAGGTCGATAAGCAAGGTGTTGTCTCCGTTCGTCAAATTGACAAGCCCGGGTAGATCCCAATCTTCCTTCCAACGACTAAGAGTAGCGACAGCTCGTTCTATATCTGCACCGAGCTCGCTCGCGTCGAAACGCCAGGTCCGGACTGCTAATACTATCCTCCCATAACGTACGCGCGGCGTGTATCGATGCCATTCTCCGTTCCAATCGAACATGCGAGGGCGCCGGTCCATCTGTGACGCCATCATCGACAGGAAGCGGCAAAGATTCGGCGTGTTTGCGATCGTCAGGAACGCGTGGCTTTCCCGGAGTGAGAGCTGCCGCCCATGAAGCTTCGACCAAAGAAAGAATTTTTCGCCGTCAAGGCCGACCCAGACGTCACTCAGCTGAATCGGCTGCGGCTCGCTTTGGTCGAAGATTCCGATGTTAAGCTCTCTGCCAAATAACCTGGGGCGACACGTTATGTTATATACGCGTCCCTGTGGTGCGAAGGCGAGCTCAGCCGTTATGCAATCGTCTTCCGCTTCAGTGATCTGCGGCACCAGATCGGCCATGCGATCTTGGAAGTTTGGGTCCAGCGCGCTTGCGAAACGACCAAAGACCTTCCCAGCCCGGTCTGTAAAAACGAAGCCTGGCAATATGGTGAACTCGCCGGCGTTGATTGCCTCTCGCGAGCGCGCAGCGACGAAGAACGACAAGTCATGAGAGCTTCTCTGGGTCGGCGACGACCGACGAAATAATCTATCGACCTGCTCATCTGTAAGAATGACCTCGCGCGCATGCGCCCGCATCGCTTCGGCTGCGATCGACCGCATCTCGCCGATCCGTGCCTCGTCAGCATCTCCCTCAACGTCTAGCCTGTCTGGTGCCCCAATTCCTAGCTGGTCGTCTACGAGCTCTAGCAGCGGCACCATCCGCTCGGCACTCTCATAGAACCGAACGAAACGGTCGCGATAGGTCTTCAATGATTGCGGGAGCGAGAGTGCATCGAGGAATCCGCATAATTTTTCGACTTCAGCCAAAACGCCATGACCGAGGCCGCCCTGAAGTTGGGCGACGAGATCTACGTGAAACGTCGTACCGCTTTTGCTTCGCACTCCAAGCAGCGAAGCAATTGCCTCATAATCTCGGATTTTGCGCTGCGTCAAGTCCGTCGAATCTAAGCATTGGCATGCGGCGGCAGCACGTGAAAGATCGTTGTGCGGTGCGATTCGCTCGAGGCGCCTGACCAGCTCCCCGGGCGCATCGCCAATCGGCGACACCGAGAGTTCTGTTATCAGGACACCCGCGTCGATCAGGCTGTCGATAAACTGCTCAGTCTCGTGGCGGCTCGTGCCGAGATGGCGGATGATGGTTTCGGCGAGTTCTCCGATTTGTACTGGCGTGCTGCAGGTTTCTTGTGCGAGCCTTACCGCAGGGGTGCTTTTAATGGAAATGGGTCGTTGTGTAGTTACCGTTCCAAAAGGCCTGATCCGGCGAGCCGAGAGATTGATGTTCGTGATGTAGAAACGATCGCCCCGAGTTAGGCATGCGCCGTTGGTTACCACGCGGATGCGCTCGCGATGATTCGCGGCGACGGCTGCCGCTAGCTCAGTTGCTTGATGCATGTCGGGAAGAGTTCTGGTTCGCCAGCCGCTCAACGTCAACGAGGTTTCGTCACTCGGCTCGACGGAGCCGAAACCAGCGCACAACCCAAGGGGCGTAGAACGCCCTGAGCTGCGAAGGAGATAGCACATGCCGCGCAGCCAGGCTTCATCGGTATCCTTAACATCAGAGGGTGGCGCTGAGCGAAGCAGATCGTCGTAGAGCGAGCGCGAAGCAACGTACAGTAATTGTCGAACCGTCGGATCGGATTCGATAAGATCCCGCATTTGCTCGAACGGGTTACGGGCTGCGAGGAGATCGATCGCAACCTGTATCGGCAGCGCCGCAACGCGACCCACGATCAGGGGGCGTGTTCTGGCGTCGAATCGGTGCTCCCTCATGTGCAGCCACTTTTCGAGCTATGAGGCAAAGGCAGTAGCCCATGCAGGCGCATCCACGATGAATCTATGTCGTATAGGAGGGTTGCGAGCATCAGACAGACGCCGGCGAGGCCATCGAGCTCGCCGAAGGCGAGCCTTGAGTCATTATTGCTCCTGACGGTGATCGAATTGCCTTCAGCCGCAAGCCTATCAATCGCAAGGTTGACGAGGTCATCGATGGCCACTTCGAATGCGTGGCCGCTGGAATTGGCTGCGACGCTGGCATAGCAGGCGACGGTTCCCATGATACCGTGGCAAAGAGCCGCGTCGGGTAGCGCCGCCGCCGATCTGTGGTCGATTGACGCGAGACTGCTAATCGCGACCTCGCAGAGCCATTCGTCACGCGCCCACTTACCGACCGCAAAAAGAGCAGCAGCAATGCCCGCGCTGCCGTAACACCAGGTTGTCATCGGCCTGTAAATTTCATTATGACCTATCCACTGAGGCCAGCCGACAGCGTTATTTTCGGTAATGGCAAGCTCGGCGACTTTTCTGGCGTGAACTACGACGCGTGCCACAGTGGCGGGATCGGGCTTTGTCGTAAGGGCAATGATCGTCAGAGGGCCTACGACGCCGTGCGCTACCCCGATAATATTGCGGGAGGCACGGTCCGGAAAGAAGCGATTACGTGTCCGCCAACGACCTTCGCCAGAATCGAAAAGTGCAAGGAGAGACTCAACATACATGTCGGGATTGCACCCTCCTTCGAGGGCTAGCGCGGCTCTCGTCCCGGCCCAGCCGGATATGAGATCGTATGTGTCCATCTCGACTACTTCGGGGATGGTAGATAATTCCGCGCCGATGTAAGAGTCGCATTGGGCCGCCAGCCTGCCGAATTTAGGCCAGAGTTTTTCCGCGTAAGCGGCCGCCGCTCTGAGGCCCGCCAAGCCGGAAAAAAGCCCCCGGCTTGGAACGTCTGCGAAACCGGCGGCATCCTGGAGCTCTCTTCCCGCGGCTTCAGCAAATCTTTCCTCGGCTTTTGCCTGGAACAGAGCGGCAAAGAGTATCGCGTAGCCCGCATTCGATGCTAAACCCCTGCCGACCGATCGTCGGGCGCTTTGACGGTGCTCGACGAGTAACTCTGCGAGTTCCTCGAGTTTCGCGAGTGCGCGCGCTGTCGTAGTTGAAGACACGGCGAGTAGGCCGCTCACGTGGGGCTCGTGCGGAATCCGCTTACCAGAGTGCGCCGGTACTCAGACGGAGTCGTGCCGACGAGCTGCTTGAAATTTCGCGAAAATGCGCACGGAGAATATCCCGAAAGCTCGGCGAGCTGCGCTACCGAGTGGTTTGAGTATTCCAACGCTGCGAGCGCGCATTCTATGCGAACTCGCTTCGAGAAATCGCAGAATTTCATGCCGGTGCGCCCGTAGAAGTGGCGCGAGAACGCGGACGGGGTCATACCGGCGATACTTGCAGCGGCAGGTAGCCCAGAGTCGTGAGGATTATTGCGAACAAAGTCGGCGACACGTTGAAGGCTCGGAAAGTAGGAAATTAGCCGCAGCGTGCGATCATCCAGTAGTCGGAAAGGTGGAGAGGAATCCCGCCTATCATCCCCGATTTGAAAGCGTGGTTCCGGCAATTGTCGTGCACCCGTCGGCAAGTTGTTGAACTGGGCTTTTGTTCGCTCCAGGAGCATCCCTTGGTATGTAGGTCCCATGAGGCGCCTTAAAAAAGATAACTAAGAATCCCAAAGCTGAAGATTGAGAATAACCACACGATCATGTCGATTTTTTTAGATAAGAACAGCCGCGTATTCGTGCAGGGCATCACCGGCGCGGAAGGCTCGTATCATACCGGCCGCATGCTCGCCTACGGCACGAACGTCGTCGGCGGCGTGACGCCCGGCAAAGGCGGGCAGAAAACCGAGCACGGCTTGCCGGTCTTCAATACCATCGAGGAATGCCTCGCAGCTACGGGAGCGACCCATCAGTGCATCTTCGTGCCGCCGGCCGGCGCAGCCGACGCGTTGTTCGAAGCCTATGAAGCGGGCGTGCGCTTCTCCGTCTGTATCACCGAGGGCGTGCCGGTGCACGACATGCTGCGGGTGGTCGGCACCACCCCCGGTATGCGCATCATCGGTCCGAACTGCCCCGGCCTCATCTCGCCGGGGAAGTCGTCGGTCGGCATCATGCCGGGCCACGTATTCAAGGAAGGCAGCGTCGGCTTGATCTCGCGCTCGGGAACCCTGACGTACGAGGTGGTCGACGGTCTGACACGCGCGGGCCTCGGTCAATCGACCTGTGTGGGCATCGGCGGCGACCCGATCATCGGCACGACGTTCGTGGACTGCCTGCGCGAATTCAAAAACGATCCCCAAACGAGCGCGGTCGTAATCTGTGGTGAGATCGGCGGCTCGGACGAAGAAGATGCGGCCGCCTTTATTAAGGAGCACCTGGCCGGGATGCCGGTCGTGGCCTTCATCGGCGGACGCAATGCGCCCCCAGGGAAGTCGCTCGGGCACGCCGGGGCGATCATTTCGGGAGGCTTCGGGACCCCACAAAGCAAGATCGCGGCCTTCGAGGCCGCCGGCGTTCCGGTCGCAGAACGGCCCTCGCAGATTCCTGCGCTACTCTCAGAGCGCATGGCTGCTTCTTTGTCACCCCGAGCGTAGCGAAGCGCAGTCGAGGGGCGACTTCCCAGATAGTCCAAGGAGCCCTTATATTTTTAAGGCCCCTTAAAGGATGCGACCTTAGTCGAGAGAATTCGACCCACACGTCAGCTTGAGACTCGTTTGGGATGCCGCGGATGTGGCGCTCGAAATGGTCGTACGTTGGCGGTCCCGCATGTGCGGGATTGAATGTCACTCACCTTACAATTGAGGGCTATCAATGACAATTAAACGGACCATCCGTCGGATGGCCGTGGCGTTGGTGCTTCTCGTCGCATTTCTGTTTCAGGGAACATGGGCACTGGCAGGAACGACGGGCGGCCTGAGCGGCACGGTCACCAACGAGGCGGGGGCACCGGTTGCTGGAGCGGCCGTCAAGGTCACTTCGGCATCGCAAATCGCCTCCACCACGACGGACGCTTCTGGCCACTTCGTGTTTCTCTCGCTCGCACCGGACACATATACGGTGTCGATCGAGAAAGATCAATTCAATCCGATCTCACTCGCGGGCGTCACGGTCTTCGCAGACCAAACCCAGACGCTCGCGTTTACGATGCATCCGGCGCTGAAAGAAATCGCGCACGTCACCTCGACTGCGGCCGGCGCGCTCGTCAAGGCGGGCACGACCTCCGACGTCTATTCGGTGAACGCAGCGACCGCGGCCAAGGTCACGGGCCTGGGCGGCGGCGGCGGCCTCGATAACGCTTACTCGGCCATCGCCACGATGCCGGGTGCGTACGTTCCGGTCGGCCAAATGGGCTGGTACCAGAGCGTATACATCCGCGGCGGCGACTACGACCAAGTGGGTTACGAAGTCGACGGCGTTCCGGTCAACCGTTCGTTCGACAACTATCCGTCGAACACGGCGACCTCGCTCGGACAGCAAGAAGTCCAAGTGTACACCGGCGCAGCGCCGGCGGACGCACAAGGACAAGGTCTTGCCGGGTACATCAACCAGGTCATCAAGACCGGTACCTATCCGGGCTATGCTTCAACCGATCTCGGCATCGGCTTCCCGACGTTCTATCACAAGGCGAACGTCGAAGTCGGAGGAGCCTCACCGGACCGGCTCTTCTCGTACTACGCCGGATTCGGCGGCTACAACAACAACGATCGCGAGTACGATCAGTTCGACGGCGCGTCGATCACCAACACGTACGGCGACCTGTTCCTGCCGTGTCCCCCAACCGCATCGCCGACGCTGCCGTCGTGCTACGTAAACGGGAACTACATGTCCGGCTCGCCCGGCGGCGTCGAGACGCCCGGGTTCGCGTTGGCTCCGTTCTACACCGACGGTCTATCGTCGATCTACGATCGTGACAACGTCGTCAATTTCCACTTCGGCATCCCGCACAAACACGACGGCGGGCGTGACGACATCCAGTTGATGTACGAAACCTCGCAGATCAACCAGTACTACGCGAACTCGGTCGACGACTTCGCGCTCTTTACCAACCCGGCGTTTGCGGGGTACTTCCCCACCAACTCGAGCGGGCAGATCGCAATTCCCTACCCGTCGGGATTGGTCTACACCGGCGCGATAAACCAGCCGGTCAATCTCGCCACCGTCGGTTCGCAACTCTCAACCTACAACTTCCCCTTCCAGTCAACCGGCGCGACGCTTCCGAACAACACGCGCGATAACGAGGGCATCGGTGATGCCATCATCAAGGTGCAGTTCCAGAAGAACTTCGGTTCCAATGCGTACTTGCGCGTCTACGGCTACACCGATTACTCGAACTGGCTCAACTACGGGCCTTCGACAGGCACCTTAGGATACTACATCTACAACGGCGAGATTCCGCCGGACTACCAAGTCAGCTCGCATACGCGCGGCGTAAGCGCGGAGTTCGCGGATCAGTTGAATCCGGAGAACCTCGCACAGGTGCAACTGTCGTACACGACGGCCACCTCGGAACGCGCTTACGACAACACGGTGTTCGATAGCCCGTACGTCCAGATGGCGACGCTGGTAAGCTCGGCCAATCCGGACTCGGGCATCTGCTACACGGCAGCCCTCGCACCAACGGGATGCAGCGTTGCGCAAGGCTACGCTCCCTCGTATTTCTCGCCGTCCGGAGTCTCGACGGCGTGCGGAACGGTCCTCCCGGGCCCGCCGCCGACAACGGTCACCAACAACTGCCTCCCGGCGGCAGCGCCGGCCGGATACGAGTATCTGGCGACGGAGAACGGATTCGACGGTGAGTACAACACCGTGACGCCGCGCTTCTCGTCGGGCTCGATCACCGACAATTGGGATCCGACCGACAAACTGCACGTCAACGTCGGCGTGCACTACGACAACTACACGTTCGTTCCCGATCCCACTGATTACGGCGCTCGTCCGTTCTGGTTCAACGCCTGGAACAACGAGATGTGCTACAACACGGCTCAACCGGGTAGTTCAGCGGTTGCGCTTCCCACCGTCACCCCGACGGAGAACGCACAGAACGGCGGCTGTACGAGCGAACCGGGCTTCGGGCCAAGTTGGGTACCGGCAACGCTCTCCGACACGGTCAACACGGCTTCGTTCCCCGTGTGGCAGCCGCGCGTCGGTCTGACCTACACGCTCAACCCGCTCAACGTCATCCGCGCCAGCTACGGTCGCTACGACCAGGCGCCGAACACGGCGTTCGAGCAGTACAACGTGTTGCAGCAAGACCTTCCGGACTATCTCGGGCCGACGTTCTTCGCCTACGGGCGCACGAGCTCGACCTATCCGATCCAACCGGAAGTCTCGAACAACTACGACCTCTCCCTGGAGCATCAGTTCAAGGGAAGCGACTGGTCCTTCAAGCTGACGCCGTTCTACCGGAAGACGCAAGACCAGATCGAACAGTTCTATTTGAACGTGAAGACCAACTTCGTTTCCGGTCTGAACATCGGATCGCAGACGAATGAAGGCTTCGAGTTCGAACTGCAAAAGGGCGACTTCGCACGCGACGGACTCTCGGGTCTGCTCTCGTTCACGTACACGAACGCGTACGTGACCTACGGTGCGCTCTCGACCGGCGCGTCGGTGCTAACGTCGATCAACAACAACATCCAGGCCTACAACGACATGACGTCGGCCTGCGCGACCGGAACCGCATCGGCGAAACTGTGCGGTACGGGAACGACGACGCCGAGCGGCGTCGCGGTCGCGCCGTGCTACGCACCTGTGCCGGTGGGAGCGCCGGCAGGTACAACGGGAACGCCGATCGCGAGTGCGGCATCCTGTACGGCCGCCGACGTTGCCAACCCATACTGGAACGCTTCACCGCAAGCGCTCCTGAATCCAACCGGCAACTACTCGCCGTACGACCTGTTCCCGTACATTCCGGGTGCAGGCAGCTACAGCTCGTTCGTGACGCCGTACACGGCGACGCTGGTGCTCAACTACAAGAAGGGCAAGTTCGCAATCACGCCCGCACTGCAGTTCAGCGCCGGCAACCGGTACGGCTATCCTCTCGCAGAGACAGGGTACGATCCCTCGAGCTGCGGCACTCCAACCGCATTCCCGATCGGCTCTGTTTACTACGGATCCGCCGGCGGTTACGGCAGCGCTGCCGATCCGTCGACGTGCGGAGCCGAACTCGACATCCCCGACATCTCGACGGGTAAGTTCGACGACATCGGCGCGTTCATCACCCCGTCGCGGTATACGCTGAGCACGCAGCTCACGTACGATCTCAGCCCGCGCATCACCGTCGTGGCGACGCTCGCAAATATCTTCGATATCTGCAGCGGCGGCACGAAGGCCCCGTGGACCGAGAACACACCGGGACTCCCATCCAAGGCGATCTGCGGGTACGGACCTAGCGTCCAGACCGAATACGGGTTCGCCCCTGGAAACTTGTCCGCACTCACGTCGACCGGCGCTCAGCTTGCGCAACCAATCGGTTCGTACGCCTACGCGCCATTCGTCGGGTCTCTCCCCTTCAACGCCTACGTCGATTTCCGGATCAGACTGTAGACGAAGAAGCATACCTCGCATCGGCGAACGACAAGGCCTCCGCGAAAGCGGAGGCCTTCTTGCGTCACGAGCGCGAAGTGGCGCGCTGATGGAGTACGGATACAAGTGCGAGGATTGCGAGGTCGCCGTCTTTCCGACGACGACGCGCAGCGAGCTCGCATGGCTGCGTGACCGCGTCCACGTGGTCCGCGAAGTCGCAAAACATTCGGGCGCCGGCCTCGACTCGTGGATGGTGGAGGGGCTCGATTTTTTGAACGATCACGCCGGCCACTCGATCGTGCTCGTCAGCCGCGGAAAATGACGTCGTCATCCGGCCGGTGCGCAAAAAAAGAGACCGCATTGCTGCGGTCTCTTTGTCACTCCGGACCCTTCGACAAGCTCAGGGTGACAGAGTCAGGATGACATGAGCCACCCATCTGTCACCCTGAGCTTGTCGAAGGGTTATCGAAGGACAGGTATGCGGAGTTTCTCGCCGGGCATGAGCATCGAGGCTTGCAGGTGATTCGTCGCGCTGATCCGATCGATCGTCTCCTGCACGTCACCACTCGAGCTGGTGTGAGCCGACGCGATCGACCAAAGCGTATCGCCGGGCTGCACGGTGATCGTTGCGTATCGCTGCGCGGTTGCCGCGTAGAGATGCATGCTGGACAGTGCGGGCAGCGTCACCGAGAGGCTGAGCGCGGCGAGCACGATCGCCGGCATGAGTGTGACCCGTTTGCGCCTTACCACTGAAATCGCTCCTGTCATCCTGAGCAAAATCGCTCGTGTCACCCTGAGCTTGTCGAAGGGTCCATATCTTGTGGCAAACGAGCGTTCGACTACCAACGTGCCTAGATCTTGGGCCAAACAGCTGTTCGTCCCCTAGATTTTAGCACACGCCGCGCCAGAGCTGTCAAGCGTGATCCGAACGTATGTTTGCCTTTTTGGGGCGTCTGTGCTACGGTTGTACGGCAAACCCATGCCATACGGCTGGCATTGCGTTGCGTGCCTTTTCCCGGAGGGAGCCTTGACCGACAAACCTGCCACGGAGCGACAGCAGCGCATCCTCGATGTGATCCGCGCCTTCACCGCCGAGCGCGGCTACCCGCCCTCGGTGCGGGAAATCGGCGAGCGCGTCGGCCTTTCGTCCTCGTCCACGATCCATGCCCACCTCAAGGCCCTGGAACGCCGGGGCCTGATCCTGCGCGATCCCACCAAGCCGCGCGCTCTTCGCTCGGATCTCAACACGACGCGAGTGCCCGATAGCGTGGTAATGCCGATCGTCGGGAAGGTCGCGGCCGGCGTACCGATCACCGCTCAGGAACATCTCGAGGGTGAATTCGTCCTGCCGGCATCCTTCGTGCCGCGCTCGTCCGACGCGTTTATGCTGCGCGTGCAGGGCGACTCGATGATCGAGGCCGCGATCTTGGATGGCGACCTGATCATGGTCCGCCCGCAGCGCGTCGCGCGCGACGGCGAGATCGTGGTCGCGATGCTCGACGGCGAGGCTACCGTCAAGCGCTACTACCGTGAGAATGGACGCATCCGGCTGCAGCCGGAGAATCGCAGCATGGCGCCAATCTACGCGAGCGATGTCGAGATCATCGGTCGCGTCGAGGCCGTCGTCCGCCGGCTCTAGCCCGTTCGGCGCGCTCAGAGCGATCGCCGAGCTTGCGTTCCTCGCCGCGACCCGCGATGCGCTCCCCTGGAGCTTCGGCGGCCTGCTCGCGGCCTTTTTCGCCATCTTGCCCTCGGTCTCGGTACCGGGGCCCTTCATCGGCCCCTCGCTCGGCTTGCGCGTTTCGGCCGCCCTTCTGCCCGCCTTCGGCATCATGGGCCTCGTGCTGGCGCCCACGCTGGCCTGGTTTTATGCCCGGCGCGCCCATATCGATACCACCGCGGCGATCGCGGGCGCGACGCTGGGTTACCTCCTCGCGCTTCCGTCATATAGCGGAGCGCTGCTTCCCTATTTGCGTTCGGTCGGCCCAAGCGGACTGTTTCTCGCGCTCGGCGCATGCGGTGCGGTTGCTCTTGGTGCGCGCCTGGCGCGCACGGCCTGGATCGGCGCGCTGCTCACCGTCGCGCTCGCGCTGGCGCTGCGCGCGCTACACGTCGACCTGGCGGCCGCGGTCGCGCAGATGCTCGAGCCGCTAGGCCGTCTGGGCGATACGTACGCGGCGCTCGTCGTCATCGTGCTGGTGCAAACGCTGCTGTGGACGATCGGCATCCACGGCCCTGCGCTGCTCGCCGCCGTTGTGACGCCGGTGTACCTCACGCTGCAAATGCAAAATACGCTCGCCTACGATCATCACCTGAGTCTACCGCACATCGTCGTGGTCTCGCTGTTTCTCTTCATCTTCCCCGGCGGGGCGGGATCCACGTTGCCGCTCGCCGCGCTGCTCGTCTTCTCGCGCGTGCCGCGACTGCGTACCGTCGGACGCGCGACGATCGTGCCGGCGGTCTTCAACGCCAACGAGCCGCTGCTCTTTGCCGTTCCGGTCGTGCTCAATCCGTTTCTGGTGCCGCCGTTCATCGTCGCGCCGCTACTGCTCGCCACGACGACATACTTTGCGGTCGCGTGGGGTTGGGTCGGGCGCCCGATCTACTACGTGCCGTCCTCGGTTCCCACCCTGATCTCGACGTATCTCTCGACGCTCGACGTACGGGCGATCGCGCTCGTCCTGATCAACGTTGCGCTCGCAACCGCGGCCTACTTGCCGTTCGTGCGCGCCTACGAGCGCCATCTGCAGCACGAAGCGCTCGAGGCGGCCGCATGATCGAATTGCTGTGCGAACGCTTTACGATCGGGGGAACGGTTCGGGAGGCCGCACTCCGCGCGTACGAACGCACGCGCGATCTCACCTATCCGGCGCAAGCACAAGTGAAAGTGCGCATGCTGCGCGCCTTTTTCGACGAAGGCATCGACGAGAGCGAACTGGCCGGAACCAGCGGCTACGGCTACGACGACGCGGCACGCGCGCGCTACGAGTCGCTGCTTGCGCGCGTCCTCGGCGCGGAGCGCGTGCTCGCGCGCCTCTCGATCGTGAGCGGTACGCATGCAATCGTGACCGCACTCGCCGCTTGCGTTCCGCCGGGAAAGCGATTGATCGCCGCCGCCGGCGCACCCTACGACACCTTGCGAAACGCGATTTGCGACGCGCCGCATTCACTGACTGCGCAGGGCGCCGTTTATCAAGAGATTGCGCTGCGCGACGATGGAACCCCGGACCTCGACGCAATCGCGCGTGCAGCGGCGCAAGCCGATGCGGCCGCGGTTTTCGTGCAGCGCTCGCGGGGTTATGCGCCGCGTCCTTCGTTGGACATTGCGGCGTGCGAACGCATCGCCGCCGCGGTCAAAAGCACCGCGCCGCGCGTCGCCGTGCTGGTCGACAACTGTTACGGCGAGCTCGTCGAGGAGGCAGAGCCGAGCGAGGCAGGCGCCGATCTGGTGATGGGCTCACTGATCAAGAATTTGGGCGGGTCGCTCGCTCCGGGAGGCGGGTATATCGCCGGCCGCTCGGATTTGCTCGAGCGGGTGAGCGCGCGCCTCTATGCTCCGGGTCTACGCGGTGCACTGGGACCAACGCTTGGATTCGGGCGCGCCTTCATTCAAGGTCTTTTCCTGGCGCCCGCGATCGTCGAACAAACCCTTCGCGGTCTCGATTTCGCCGCCGCGCTTTTCGAAGAATTGGGGTTCGAGGTCGATCCGCAGCCGGGCGCACATCGCACCGACATCGTGCAGGCGATTCGGCTGGGAGATCCCGGCCGGTTGCTGCGCTTCGCGGGCGGATTGCAGTCGGCGATGCCGGTCAACGCGCGTTTTCGTCCTGAACCGGGCCCGGTGCCGGGCTACGCCGATCCGGTCGTCATGTCGAGCGGCGCCTTCGTGAGCGGAGCGACGATCGAGCTCTCTTGTGACGCGCCGCTTCGCGCGCCGTACGAAGTCTATCTCCAAGGCGGAGTCGTCGCCGAACACGCGATGCTCGGCGTACTTCTGGCCGCGCAAGCGCTTGCTGCGGGCGATACAGCTGAAGGCCGAGGCGCGCGCACAGAGAAGAACTCCCACCGGTGAGTACTCAAGAGGATCGCTCGCACGAGCGCCGCTTCTATCGCGCGGTTGTGGATTTCCCGGTCACAATCATCGTTCCGGGGCATGAGTTGGTGCTGGTTGGAACGGCAATCGACCTCAGCCGCGGCGGTATGCGCGTCGCAACCTCGACCGATCTACCCGCAGGCCAACCAATCGTCTTGCGCTTCACCCTGCCGGAGAGCGATCGCGAGATGCTCGTCCGTGCGAAAATCGCGCTTACGTTTTATGACGCCGCGAGCAAATTCTACGCTCACGGCGTCGCCTTTACGCAATACACGTCGAGCGATCATGAAAAGATCGCCGCGTTCGTGGCTGCCAAAGAAACGGCGAAGTAACGACGGTTAGGCCGTGCGCGATTCCCCGAGAAATCCGTAGAAGAAGTAACGGTTGCCGTCGTTGGTCGTAATGATGATGCGCGTGTCCTGAATCTCGGCTGCCGTGATCGTCTTGCCCACCAAGGTCTCGAGAATCGCCTGCGCCTGCAGGAATTCCGCCTCGCGCAAGGCATCCGGCTCTACTTCTATGAGCTCCAGCAACTCGTCGATCCGGTCGTTCATCGTCACCCTATGAGTAATCGTCCTAACGGTCCTTTTTGTTAGTTCCAGGTTAACAGGGCCCGGCTGCCCGACCAGGAGCCGGGCGGTTGCGCCAGAGAAGGGCACGTCCCGATGTATCTGCTCGAGGTCCTGAGCGGGCCACTAGACGGGAAAACTTGGACTTTCGAGAGCGAAATCACGATCGGACGCGACGATTCGGTCGCGCAGGCGTGTATAGCCCTCGATCGTTATGTTTCCCGCAAACATGCGCACGTACGCATAGACGGCGAAAATCTTCACCTCACGGACCTGGAGAGCCGGAACGGAACCAAGGTGAACGGCGAGCCGGTGAGCGGCGATGCCACGCTCGAAGTCGGCATCCCGTTTATCGTCGGCCGCACGGTGCTGCGCGTCACGCGTCTTTAGGAGAGGTTCCTAGCTTCGTGCAAATCGCCGCGACGATCGCGCAAGCTCGTGCGCTCTTCGACGTGCTTCCTCGCCCGCTTGGTTTCGTGCCTACGATGGGGGCCTTGCACGAGGGTCACCTGGCGCTCGTTCGACGGGCCCGGGCCGAGTCGGCCGCGGTCGCGGCGTCGGTCTTCGTCAACCCCCTCCAGTTTGCGCCGGGCGAAGATCTAGCCCGCTACCCGCGCGATCCCGAAGGCGATCGAGCCAAGCTGGCTCAGGCCGGGATCGACGTGCTCTTCGCGCCCGGCGTCGAGGCGATGTATCCGTCCGGCTTCAGCACCTCGGTCGACACCGGCCGCCTCGCAGAGGTCTTCGAGGGCGCGATCCGGCCGGCGCATTTTCGTGGGGTCGCCACCGTGGTTTGCGCGTTGCTCAATGTGGTTCGCCCCGATGCGCTCTACCTCGGACAGAAGGATGCGCAGCAGACGGCGGTCGTACGGCGAATGGTCCGCGACTTGGAGATACCGACGACCGTGGTGATCGTTCCCACGCAGCGCGAAGCCGACGGCCTCGCGCTCTCGAGCCGTAATGCCTATCTCTCCGCGGAAGAGCGGGAAGCCGCGCCGTCGCTGCACCACGCGCTTCAGGCCGTGCGCCTCGCGATGGCCGGCGGCCGTTCCAAGGCGGATGCGATCGCGGCGGGACGTGCGCGGCTACACCCGCTCGCCCGGCTCGACTACCTCGACGTCGTCGACGCCGACACGTTCGATCCGATCGATTCGCTCTCGCCGCCGGCGTTCGTCATCGGCGCGGCTCGCTTCGGCACGACGCGCCTGCTCGACAATTTGTGGATCGAGTGATCGCGCCATGAACGACGCGCGCATATTGATCGGCGTGTGCGGCGGAATAGCCGCCTACAAAGTCGCGGCGCTGACCAGCACGCTGGTGCAGCGCGGCGCGGCCGTCGACGTCGTGATGACGCCCGAAGCGGAGCGGTTCGTCGGTCCCCTTACGTTCTCGTCGCTTACCGCGCGCCCGGTCTACACGTCGCTATGGGACGCGCCCGAGCGCATTCCGCACATCCGCCTCGTGCGCGAGGCGCAGGTGATGCTGATCGCGCCCGCGACCGCGAACGTCATTGCCAAAGTTGCGCACGGTATCGCTGACGATCTGGTGACGGCTGCGGCGCTGGCCGCGCGTATCCCGATCGTGATCGCTCCGGCGATGAACGCGGCGATGTACGAGGACGCTGCGACGCAGACGAACCTGCGCGCGTTGCGCGAACGCGGATATGAGTTCGTCGATCCCGAGCGCGGGTTCTTGGCCGAGCGCGAGAGCGGCATCGGACGTTTGGCGAGTGAGGAGTCGCTGCTCGAGGCGCTGACGCGCGTGCTGAGGCGAACGCAATCGCTCGCGGGCGTGCGCGTGCTCGTGACCGCTGGTCCGACCCGCGAGGCCTTCGACCCGATTCGGTTCGTCAGCAATGCGTCGACCGGATCGACCGGTATCGCCATCGCACGTGAAGCAGCCGCCCGCGGCGCCGACGTCGCGCTCTTACTCGGCCCGACGCTCCTCGAGCCCCCGCCCGGGGTGAGCACCTATCGCTTCAACACGGCGCAGGAACTGCTCGACCTCGCGCTCGAGCACGGCGCACGGGTGGATTTGGTCGTTGCCAGCGCGGCCGTGTCGGACTGGCGTCCGCAGACTCGCGCCGATTCGAAACTGAAGAAGACCGACGACGATTTGACGGTGCGCCTGGTGCGCAATCCCGACGTGCTGGCCGCCATCGCGCAGCGCAACGACGAGGCGTTTTTCGTGGGATTCGCGGCCGAGACCGACGAGCACGAAACCAACGCGCGTGCGAAACTCGAAGGCAAGGGGCTCGACGCGATCGTCGTCAACGACGTACGCGGCGAGCGCGGTTTCGGGACCGGTGAGAACACGCTGACGCTTCTTTGGAAGGATGGCCGCAAGGAATTGGGTACGGCAAACAAAGCGGAACTCGCGATGCGCCTGCTCGATGCGATCGAGGCGCTGCGCCGCTGATGTTACTGGTAATCGACGTCGGCAATACGGAGACGAAACTCGGTTGCTTCAACGACGGCGCCCAAACGCTGGTCCATCATTGGCGGGTCACGACCGAATCGCGACGGACGGCCGACGAGTACGGTGTGTTCTTCACTCAGCTCTTCGCTACCGCGGGCGTGCGCTCGCGCGAAATCGACGCGGTCGCGATTGCGAGCGTGGTGCCGCGGCTGGATCATACGCTCGTCGACGTCTGCGAGAAGTTCTTTTCGCTGACGCCGCGCATGCTCGAGGCGCAGCGCCAGCGGCTCATCGCGGTGAAGACCGATCGCCCCGAAGAGGTCGGCGCGGACCTGATCGCCACTGCGATCGGCGGACGCGAGCGCCACGGCGTTCCGTTGATTTTGGTGAGCTACGGCACCGCGACCGTGTTCATGGCGATTTCGGCGCAAGCCGATTACCTCGGCGTAGCGATCGCGCCGGGAATCAACATCTCGATCGACGCGCTGATCGGCCGCACCGCCAAGTTGCCGCAGATCGCGCTCGATGCTCCGGCGCATACGATCGGACGCAACACGATCGAAGCGCTGCAGTCCGGTATCATCTATGGTTTCGTCGGGCAAACCGAAGCGATCGTCGCGCGCATCCGAGCCGAAATGGGTGTGGAGGCCGCGGTTGTCGCTACCGGCGGATTGGCCGAAGTCGTGGCCAAGCACACGACGATCTTCAACGCCGTTGACCCGCATTTGAGTTTGTACGGTTTGCGTGCATTCGCACGAGACTGAATCAAAGTGCAGATACGTGCGAATTTCACTTAGCTAACGTTTATGCTGACTTAACTTCGGGACGGTAGACTAAAGAACGTTTTCCTGAGTCTGCTTTATTGGAGGAAGTCTTGCACAAGCGTTTTTCTGCGGCGGGTGCGCTCGTTGCGCTTGCCGTTTCCGCCTGTGGTGGTGGAGGTAATGGTGTTGCACCGGCCGCCGGCACAAACTCTGCACAGTATGTGATCGGATCGCTCGCGCAGCCTTCTGCGACGACGGCGCCGAGCAACGCCGTGAGCAATCCCGGTTTCGAGAGCGGATCGCTCTCCCCATGGACGTCGTGCGGCACCGTGAACGACGTTTCGGTGACGACCGCGAAAGCGCATAGCGGCAGCTATAGCACGCTCATCGGCACGACCGCGAAGCCGGAAGTCGATGGGACCGCAGCGGTCTGTCAAACAGTGACCGTACCCACCGGCGGGACGTTGACGTTTTGGGTGTACGAAGGAACGACGGATACGATCGAATACGTCGATCAAGAAGCCGACATCCTGAGCGCGAGCGGGTCGAAGCTCACGCAGCTGTATTCGGAAGCCGAATCGACGAACGGGTGGGAAGAAAAATCGTTCAGCTTGAGCGCCTATGCGGGCCAGACGGTGCAGCTCTATTTCGGTGTCAAGGGCAACGGCTATTCGAAGGATTATGTTTACGAATATCTCGACGACGTCTCGCTGACGGGTTCCGGCGCGAGCGCCTCTCCCTCTCCAACCGCATCTCCGACGGCGACGCCGACGAGCGCACCGACCGCCACCCCGTCGCCGGCGTACGCGTGCAACAACGCCGGCTTCGACACCGACCAGTCGGAGTTCGCGAGCGGGGAGATCTCGTCGGATCAACTCGTCGACGTCTGCGGCCAAGTGACGCAAGTGCTGGCTGCGAAGAAGACGAGTAGCGGCGATCACGGCTACTTCTACGTCTCGGTAGCCGGTGCCGCGAGCCCCGGTACCATCGAGATCGTTTCGAACCTTGACGCGATGGGTGAGGATCCCAACCCGCCGCCCACCACCTGGCCCTGGGTTGCCGCCGGCGACTACGTCTACGTGCAGGGCCGCTATTACTACGACAGTTCCAGCAGCCAGGGCATCGACTGGACCGAAGACGACACCGATAGCAATTGGGAGCACACCGGCTACGTCGTCGTCTGCAACGCGGCCGGCACCAGCTGTAATTTGTACGAATAGAGGGACATGGTATAGTAGGGGGCGCGATGCCCCCTACCGTCTCTCCGCTGCGGATCGGCAGCCATCAGATCTGGCCGCCGCTCGTTCTCGCGCCCATGTCCGGCGTCACCAACCGGACGATGCGCGCGCTCTATAAGCCCTTCGGCCTCGGACTCACCGTCACCGAGTTCGTTTCTTCGAACGCGCTCAAGTACGGCAGCAGGCGCACGATGGAGATGATCGATCAGCACGGCCTCGAGAAGCCGGTCTCCACGCAACTCTGGGGCGACGATCCGGCGACGATGGCCGCGGCGGCGAAGGTCGTGCGCGAATGCGGTGCCGACATCGTCGACATCAATTTCGGCTGTCCGGCACCGAAGGTGACCAAGACCAACGGCGGCTCCGCCTGCCTGCGCGACGTCGATCGCTGCGAAGCCATCATGAAAGCCGTCGTAGACGCCGTCGATTGTCCGGTCACGATGAAGATGCGTTTGGGCTGGAGCGAGAGCGATCTGGTGTACGTCGACGTCGCCAAACGCGCGCAGGCCGTAGGCGTGCAAGCCGTCACGCTGCACGCGCGCACCGCCCGCCAGTTCTACAAAGGTAATGCCGACTGGCAGCATATCGCTGCGCTCAAAACGGCGATCGATATCCCGGTCATCGGCAACGGTGATCTCGACGATCCGCAGATTGCGATGCAGCGCATGTGCGAGAGCGGGGTCGATGCGATCATGCTCGGCCGCGGTACGCTCGGAAACCCGTGGCTGATCGCGCAGATCGCCGATCTGATGGCCGGGCGCGAGATGCGCGCCATGCCGTCGGCGGCGGATCGCTTGCGCTTCTGTATCGTGCATTACGGCGCGATGATCGCGGAATGGGGAGAGGCGCGTGCCGTGCCGCAGATGCGCAAGCACGTGGCGCTCTATCTCAAAGGGATTCCGGGAGCCGCAGTTCTGCGCGAGCGTATGATGCGAATCGAAACTGCCGACGAAGCGATCCGGGTGATCGAAGAGACGATCGCGCGCGCGGAGTCCGCGGCGGTGGTCGCGGCGTGACGTGTCCATCGACGTCGAACTCGTTCCGTTTTTGACGCAGCTGCGCGAGCTCTACTCGCAACCGCGTGGCTTCGCGCGCTTCAAGGAATATCTCGATATCCTGCGCTCGCAGACCGGTGAGATGGAGCTGCCGATTTCGAACGTTAATCCGATGGCCAAGCCGCAGGTTTTGGAGTATGTCGAGCAGCTGATTGCGCTCGATGCCGAGAGCGAGGCGCTCCAAGCCGCGCGAGACGGCGCGCGGCGATTCGACGGCGTCGACGATGCGTTGCGGCTCATCGTCATCGTCGCCGACGATGCGCAGGGCGGCTGGACGAATCGATATTTCACCGAGTTCGCGCATCGCTACGAACGTAAGCACGAGGTCGCACGAGGTTGGGCAACGGTCATGTTGTGGAGCAGCGAGCAGCCATCGCCGAATCTCGTTCGCACTCGTGCGTTAGAGACGCTGTATCGAACGGTCGACGAACGCGCACACGGCCCGGTCCGCACGTTGCGCGAGATTCTCGACCGTGAGATGCGCACGCAGCGTTTCGCCGGTACGACGAGCCGCTACGAAGAGCCCGCGTATCGTTCGAAGGTCGAGCCGTACTTGGATTCGCGCGCGGCACCGATCGTGTTCGCAGCGCTCTACGGTGATGCCGCTGCGGAGTCGCTCGGCTATCCTCCGCTCGGTATACCTGAAAGTGAAAGAGGACCGCTTGCGCGATCCCCTCTCGTGTAGCTTACGGATGTAAGCACCCCTCCGACTAAGTTCCCTGACTGTATCGCGGGTGACCGAGCCGCGTCAAGGAACCTAGCGGAGCGGATGGCGCCCGGTAGGACTCGAACCTACATCGTCCCCTTAGTCGGAGGGGTGCTTTATCCGGTTAAGCTACGAGCGCTGCCGTACGATCACGCGGAGGGATCGCATTGACAAGAGGCACCGTTGAAGATCTCGCTGCCGAAGTGTTCGAGAACTATAAGAACTTCATCAATCCGCCGCTGGCACGGGTGATGAAACTCTCGGGCTCACCCGTCGAAGTGCGCGCGTCGGGCACCACGATCTGGGATCAGAACGGCAAGGCGTATCTCGATTTCGCCGGCGGTTACGGCGTATTCACGCTGGGCCATTCGCATCCGCGCGTGATCGCGGCCGTGCGCGAGCAGATGGAGGCGATGTCGCTCTCGGGCAAGACGATGTTCAACGTGATGCTCGGGCGCGCGGCGAAACGGCTCGCGGAAATCGCTCCGGGCGATCTGCAATACTCGTTCTGGTGCAACAGCGGGGCCGAGGCGCTGGAGGGCGCGATCAAGCTCGCGCGTGCCGCCACCGGCCGGGCGAAAATCGTCTCGACGCAGGATGCCTATCACGGCAAGACGCTCGGGGCGCTCTCGATCAGCGGGCGCGAGGCGTTTCAAACGCCGTTCCGCCCGTTGCTCGCCGACGTCGATCATGTCGCCTTTGGCGATGCGACGGCGCTCGACGGCGCGCTGCGTGATGCCGCCGCGTTCGTCGTGGAACCGGTGCAGGGCGAGGGTGGAGTGAACGTACCGCCGCCAGGGTATCTGCGCGCGGCGCGTGAGGCCTGCGACCGGACCGGCGCACTGCTGATCGCGGACGAAGTACAGACCGGCCTCGGACGCTGCGGCTACCTGTTCGCGTGCGAACGCGACGACGTCGTGCCCGACGTGATGACGCTGGCCAAGGGGCTCTCGGGAGGCATCATTCCCGTCGGCGCGTACATTGCGCGTCCCGATGCATGGAACCGCGCGTACGCGAAGGCGCCGTTGATCCACACCTCGACGTTCGGTGGAAGCGAGATTGCGTGTGCGGCGGCGCTGGCCGCGATCGACGTGCTGCTCGACGATGATCTCGTCGCCAATAGCCGCGCGCGCGGCGAGCAGCTTCTCGACGGCGCTCGCGCGATCGCACTCGAGTATCCGCAGGTGATCCGCGAAGCGCGCGGTCTCGGCTTGCTCGTCGGGATCGAGCTGACGAACGAAGGCTACGGCGGCTGGATCATCCCCGAGATGCTCAAGGCAGGCGTCACGGTCGCGTGGACGCTCAATCAGCAGCGCGTGATCCGGTTGGAGCCCCCGCTGATCGTGACCGAGGGCGAAGTCGAACTCGCGCTCGCGGCGCTCTCCGCAGGGGTGGCGGCCGCCGCCGAGAAGCTGGGGCGCTTGTAAGCGTCGAATGCGGCGCTACAATGCCCTACGCAGAATCCAGAATCGCGATCGCCGCTTCGGCCCGCGCCGTCTACGAGCTTGCGAAAGACCAGGAACGCTTTCCCGAGTTCATGCCCGACGTGGAGACCGTTCGGGTGCTCGAACGGCATCCCGACCGCGTGATCTCGCGCTGGAAAACACTGGTCGAAGAGGCGCCGATCGAGTGGACCGAAGAAGACCGCTTCGACGACGGCGCGCTGCGCATCGACTACGCGCTGCTGGAGGGGGATCTCGACACGTTTCAGGGTGCCTGGACCTTCGAAGAGCGCGACGGATTGACGCACGTGCTTTTGACGGTCGAGTATGATTTCGGCGTACCGACGCTGGCCGAGCTGATCGGTCCCACGCTGCAGCGCAAGGTGATCGAGAATAGCGAGATGATGCTCAAAGCCTTGAAAGAGCAAGCCGAATGCGAATGAGGATTGGGGGCCCCGTGCGCTTTGCGCATGGGGGGCGCGGAGCCGAAGGCGCAGCGCCGCTCAGAACAATCGGGGTCCCCGAAGTGCGGAGCACTTTGGGGTGAAATTCTGTTTCGTCATTCATCCGCTCTCGCTCGAAGACGTGGCGCGCTACGAGCCCGGCGCGGCCGGCAAGGGCGCTCCGATCATCCGCAAGATCATGGAATGGATGCCGCCCTGGGCGGCGGTGCATGTCACCGGCGTGCGCACGCCCGACGGCCGTGAGACCGAAGGCTGGTTCGTGACGGCGCCGCTGCTTCCCGAACAGATGATCGAGTTTCCTCGCGAAGAGGTGTACAAGCGGATCGTGCGCGCGATCGAGATCGGCGCCGAACTCGGCGCGCAGGTGGCGGGGCTTGGGGCCTTCACCGGCGTCGTCGGCGACGGCGGGATCACGGTTGCCGAGCGATCGCCGATTCCGGTGACGACCGGCAATTCGCTGACCATCGCGGCCGGCATCCAAAGTTTGTTCCGCGGCGCGCGTGAAATGGGCATCGATCCCGCGGCCTCGACCGCAACGGTCGTCGGCGCGACCGGCTCGATCGGCGGCGCGTGCGTGCAGCTGATCGCCCCGCACGTGCGCGAGCTCATACTGGTCGCACGCAATAACACGCGCCTGGCGAAGTTCGCTGCGCAGATGAAGAGCGAGCTTCCGTGTTCGGTCTCCTTCACGACCGACATTTCCGACGCCGTTCGGCGCTCGCAGCTCATCCTCACCGCCACCTCGTCGACGCAGGACGTCATTCAACCGGAAGATCTGCTGCCCGGAGCGGTCGTCTGCGAACTTTCCCTGCCGCACGACGTCAGCCGGCGCGTCGCGCTCGAACGGCCGGACGTGCTCGTCACCGAAGGCGGCAACATGGTCGTGCCGGGCGATCCGTTCTTCGAACGCGTGCGCGAACCCGGAACCGCCTTCGACTTGAATCTCCCGCCCCGCACGGCGCTGGCGTGCATGAGCGAAACGATGGTGCTGGCGCTCGAGAACCGCGCCGAACCCTACACACTGGGCCGCGGCATCGACGTGAACAAAGTCGTCGAAATCGAGTCGCTCGCCAAGCGCTGCGGCTTCACGCTCGCCGACATGCGCGCCTTCGACGCCGCGATCACGCCGGAAAAAATCGCCGCGACTCGCGCAGCGGCAGCAATGTCAATTGGGCGCGCCCTAGGGGGATCACGAGCAGAAGGCGATCATGAGCGCGCCCTGGGCTGGGGGCCCCACGAAGTGGGGGGCGCGGAGCTTAGAGCGGAGCGCCTTTCAAATTGAAGCGCGTCGTCTCGGTTTCGCTTGGTTCGTCGACGCGCGATCATCGGGCGGTCGTGAAACTGCTCGGCGAAGAGTTCGACATCGTGCGCGAGGGCGTCGACGGCAAGCTCGATCGCGCGATCGCGCGCGTGCAGGAGCTCGACGGCACGGTCGATGCGATTGGACTTGGCGGCATCGACGTGTATCTCTACGCCGGTTCGAAACGCTACGCGCTGCGCGACGGCCTGCGCCTGCTGCAGGCGGCGAAGATCACGCCCGTCGTCGACGGGAGCGGGCTGAAGAATACGCTCGAACGCAACGCGGTGCGCTACATGCAGGACGAGCTCGGCATCCATTTGCGCGGCAAGCACGTGTTGATGGTCAGCGCACTCGACCGCTTCGGGATGGCGCAGGCGCTCGTCGATGCGGGGGCCGACGTGCTCTTCGGCGATTTCATCTTTGCGCTCGACAAGGACATGGCCGTGCGCGATCTGCACACGTTCGAAGAGATGGCCGAGAAGTATCTGCCCGACGCGTGCAAGCTGCCGTTCCAATTCTTCTATCCTACGGGTAAGAAACAAGAGAAGCCGCCCGAGCCGAAATATCCGCAGTATTACGAGGAAGCCGATATCATCGCCGGCGACTTTCACTTCATGCGCCAGTTCATGCCGCCGCGCCTCGAGGGCAAGATCGTTTTGACCAACACGGTCACTGCCGCCAATGTCGACGAACTGCGCGAGCGCGGCGTGAAGATGCTGATCACCACGACGCCCGATTTCCAGGGCCGCTCGTTCGGGACGAACGTGGTCGAGGCCGCGCTGCTCGCGCTGCTCGGGAAGCGCTGGGAAGAGGTCACCGCCGCCGACTACGAAGGCGTGCTGCGCGAATTACATTTGCGTCCGCGGGTGATCGCACTGAATTGACGCGCCGTCTGCCGCGCGTGCTGCACCTCTTCGATATCTCGGTGCTCGCATCGGCGTCGATGGGCCCGGCCTATTCACTTGCCTCGACGCTGGGGCCGATCGTCGTCGCGGCCGGTTTCGCGGCGCCGCTTGCGTTTATCGCGCTCTCGGTCATCATGCTCTGCATCGCCGTCTCGTTCGCGCATCTCTCCCGGGTCGCACCGAATGCGGGCTCCTCTTATTCGTGGATCGGGATGGCGTTCGGGCGCCGCGCCGGCGCGTACGGCGCGTGGCTGTTGCTGCTCTCGAATTTCTTTGCGACGATGGCGATCGCCGTGCCGGCCGGTATCTACACGCTCGCGCTCGTCGCGCCCGCACACGCGCAAGATCCGGTCGCGGCGGCCGCAATCGGTGCCCTCTGGATCCTCGGAAGCTCGGCATTGCTCTACGCCGGCGTGCGCCCGACTGCGCTGGTGACGTTCCTCGCGCTCGCACTCGAAATCGTCGTGCTGCTGGCCAGCGCGCTGGCCGCCGCGCTGCATCCGCACGTCTCGGCGCATGTAACCGCAGCCTCGACGGTGCTGCCGGCGTCGTTCGGCGTCGCCGGATTCGTTTCGGCAATGACGCTGGCAATTTGGATGAGCGACGGCTGGGAGGTGAGCGCTTCGACCAGCGAGGAGGTCCAGGATTCGCCCGCGGCGTCGGGACGCGGCGGAATCGTCGGGCTGGTGCTCACCACGGTGGTGCTGGTTCTGTGTATGTACGCCTACCTTCATCTCGGGAATTTGCAGGGCTTTGCCGGGAACCAAGCCGACGCGCTGGCCTACGTCGGATCGCTCCTCGGCGGTGCCTGGTGGCGCCTTGCGATCGTCGTCACCGTGCTGCTCTCCACCCTCTCGACGCTGTGGACGACGATTCTGTACCTTTCGCGTTCGGTCTACGCGATGGGGCGCGACGGCGTGTTGCCGCGCGCTCTGGGTGCGCTGGACGCGCGCGACGAGCCGCTCTGGTCGCTCGCGCTCGTCGCGGTCCTGGTGACGCTGTGCGAACTGATCACCGGTTTCTCAGCGAGCGCAGCCGCTCAATTGAATCTCGTCCTCAACTCGAGTTCGGTCTTTCTCGGGCTCTTGTTCGTACTTTCCGCGGCGGCGGCGGCGAAGCGTTTCTGGAGCGAGCCGGCCGTACGCTTGGGCGGCGTGCTCGTGCCGCTCGCCGGCGCGCTGGCGCTGCTGGCCGTGCTGGTGGCAACCGTGCTCGTCGAAGACCGGACCCTCCAAGGATACGCTTGCGCCGGAGTCATGTTGGGTATACCATTTGCGCTCTGGCGCGGCCGGACGCTACGAGGGTAGGGTTCCGGGAGGAAGGGGAACGGTTGGGGTCCCCCAAACAAACCGCGCCAGCGTCCTTACCGGGCGCCAAAATTATGTGCTACGGGGTCGCTGGGTCTTTCCTTGAACGATAAAGAGACTATCCTGACTGCGGAGGGGCTGCAGAAGCTCCAAGAGGAGCTCGACGAGCTCAAGACGGTCCACCGCAGAGAAGTCAACGATCGCATTCGCCAGGCCAAAGAGTACGGCGACCTGAGTGAAAACGCGGAATACGAGGACGCCAAACAAGAGCAGGCATTCATCGAAGGGCGCATTCTCAAGCTCGAGGCGATGATTCGCAACTCGCGGATCATCGATGAGTCCGAGTATGCCGCCGACGAAGTCCATATCGGCGCCACCGTCAAGGTCAAAGACCTCAAGAACAACGACGGGTACGAATTTCACATCGTCGGCTCGGCCGAAGCCGATCCGAGCGCGAAGCGCATCTCGAACGAATCGCCGCTCGGCCGCGCGCTGATCGGCCACAAGAAGGGCGAGACGGTCGATGTTTCGACCCCGCGCGGCGTCGTGAAGTACAAGATCGAAGGAATCCGCAACGGCAGCGCCACCCCGGCGAAGAAGACCGCGAAGAAAGCCTCGTAGGAGATGCACAGGTCAAAAGCGCCCTCGGGGAGTCTCGAGCGAACATAGAATCATGCGCGCGTTGAGGTTGGGGGCCCCACGAAGTGGGGGGCGCGGAGCTTAGAGCGGAGCGCCTTTTGGAATTAGGCAAGACGGAAGCGGCATTGATAGCGGCCAGACGTGACCATCTGGCCGCTTTGCGTTCGCGCGGCAACGATCCGTTCGCGCAAACGCGATTCGAAATCGAGGCCACGGCCGGCGAGCTGAACGCGCGCTACGGATTTCTCGAAGCCGGTCAACGCGCGGAGGCGGAAGGCTGGAACGTCGCGGGCCGCATCCTTTCGATCCGCACCGCGGGCAAGACGCTTTTCGCCGACTTGTTCGATCGCACCGGGCGTCTGCAGATCTATCTGCGCAAGGATGACCTCGGCGAGGACCGTTTTGCCGAATGGAACGACATCGAGCGCGGCGACATCGTCGGCCTGCGCGGGTACATGTTCCGCTCGAAGAAGGGCGATCTCACCCTGCACGTCACCTCGTTCACCCTGCTCGCCAAATCGCTCATGCCGCTGCCCGACAAGTGGCACGGCTTGCAGGACGTGGAGAAGCGGTACCGCCAGCGCTACGTCGATCTGATCGTCAATTCCGACGTGCGCGACGCGATGATCGCACGCAGCCGGATCGTCGCCGAGACCCGGCGCTTCATCGACGCGAACGGCTTCTACGAGGTCGAGACGCCGACGCTGCTGCACGTTGCCGGCGGGGCGGCGGCCCGGCCGTTCATCACCCACGTCAATGCGCTTTCGGGCGAACCGATGCAGCTGCGCATCGCGACCGAGCTCAATTTGAAACGCTTGATCGTCGGCGGCATGGACCGCGTCTACGAGATCGGCCGCATCTTTCGCAACGAAGGCATCGATACGACCCACAATCCCGAGTTCACGATGCTCGAACTCTACGCAGCCTACTGGGACGTCAGCGACATGCGCGAGTTCAACGAAGCGCTGATCGCGCAGCTGGCGAGCGTCGTCACCGGAGGCGGCGACGAATTGCAGGTCGGCGAGCACAAGATTTCGTTCAAACGCCCGTTCGAGAAAGTCGGCTACCTCGAGGGCATCGCGATCTACTCGCACGGAAAGTTCACGCGCGAGCGGCTGCTCGACCCCGCGGGCGCAGCGGAAATTCTCGCCGAGCTCGGCTTGCCGCCGTCACCGACGCACGGACACGCGCTCGACAAGATCTTCGAGCGCGTACTCGAGCCGCACCTGATCCAGCCCACCTTCGTCACCGATTATCCGGTGATCATTTCACCGCTTGCCAAACGCAAGGCGGGTGACCCGCAGCTGGTCGACCGCTACGAGCTCTTTTGCAATCGCATGGAGATCTCCAACGCGTTCACCGAACTCAACGACCCCGACGACCAGCGTGCACGCTTCGAGGCGCAAGTTCGCGAACGAGCAGCAGGTGACGAAGAGATCCCCGAACCCGACTGGGACTTCGTGCGCGCGCTCGAGTACGGCATGCCGCCGACCGCAGGCATCGGCATCGGGATGGATCGGTTGATCATGTTGTTGACGAACAACACCTCGATCCGCGACGTCCTTCTCTTTCCGCTGCAACGCCAGCACGGATAGTACCCGCTCTCGGCACGGATAGGCCATATGTCCTAGTGACGTAGGCTTTCCCTCGGGGGCGGAGGAAACGTGGCACCATCGCTCGCTCATCGAGGAGGGTGTGTTCGTGATTACGATTCGCCGTGTAGCCGGTTTTGTGTGTATCGTGCTGCTGTCCGCGTGCGGCGGCGGTTCGTCGTCCGGCGGAGGCGGAGGCGGCAGCGTCACCGTGCCGCCGCCCGTGACGTTGAACCTCTCGGACCAGAGCGTGCAGCGTTCCGATGCGCAGAGCGGCCTGGCCGGCGTCGAAGCCTACCAGGAATACGAGGGCGGCGGCTCGATTTCGACCTTGACCGCCGCACGTGCGATGCGCACGATGCTCGCCAAGGTGAGTCCGAAATCGTTCGCGGACGGCGCCCGGCCGCGTCCGCTTCTGTGCAACGCGGGCGACGGCGTCAACGAAACGATCGTCAACAACGGCAACGGCTCGTTGACGATCACGATCGAAGATTACTACGACGACGCGTGCACGCAGCCCGAAGCCGAAGTCGTTTGGACGGCTACCCAGTCGGGAAGCACGGTCAGCGGGCCGGCTTCGTTTACCGAGTACTCGGCGAGCGGCACGGTGACCGGAACGGCGAGCGCGCAGATCACCTTCCTATTCAATAATTCGAGCCTTCAGGAGGAAACCGGATTCTCGTTCTTGCTGACCGACGTCGTCGAAAACGGTGAGGATCTGGGTGAGATTGGGGTCGCCTGCACCCTTACGGTGACCGGCTCGTGTTCATCGGCCGGAGTCGCCGCGGCCGCGAATGCCTCATCGATCGATTCGGAGGAGGGTGCTTCGGTTACGCTGAGCGTGTCGTCCACGCTGTCGATGAACGTCGCCCAATATCAGGGCGCCGAGAACTCGCTCACCGTCAGCCAAGGCACCTTCCCGGCGTGGACGATCTCCCCCTCATCGGCTCTTCTTTCGTCGGTGTCGATCAGCGGGTCGGCTACCGCCAACGGCTTCGCGCTTACGCTCACGGACTCCACGTACGGCGGCACCCTTGCGATCACCGGTACGGCGAGCGGCGTCACGGGCACGTTGACGAACACGGCAACCGGAGCGACGGTCGCGAGCTTCACCGTCAACGCGCAGGGCAACGGCACCCTCACGTACAGCAACGGTACGCAGGTGTCGATCGTGGACTACATCGTACAGGGGTAGGATGGAGGGACAGAAGTGCGATCACACGCAGTGCACCTGCTACGTCGATCTCGGCCAGTTCTATTGCAGCGATCGCTGTCGCGAGCAGGCGCAAGCGGATCCCGACGCACCTCCGCACGTGCAGTGCAGCTGCCGCCACGCGGAGTGTGAGAATTCCGTCTAGGAAATGCCGTTGTTCGCGAAAGCGACGTAGAAGATGATCGCGACGCAGACGAACGCGTAGGCAATCAGCCCGACCGCGTTGGCGATCGTCAGCGCTTTCGAGAGGGTGACCGAGACGCGTCCCGGCGCCATCACGGCGCCGTCGACGATCGCGGGTAGAAGCAGGGTCCACGGCGGAATTGCGGCGACGCCCAGCAGCCACCCCGGGACGTACGCGCCGACGATCGCTCCGTGGATTCCAACGTCGGCGGCATAGCTCTGCAGCCCGGCAGCAAGCAGCCAGGAGAGGGCAAAAATGCCGAAGCGAAACCGGCGTGAGGCGCTGGGTGTCACGGGTAACGTTATTCAACCAACCGCTTTGGGAGAATCCTCTATGGATCTGACGACATCGTATCCGCGTAGCGTCCACGAAAAACTGTTCGGCCTGGTGCAGATCGCCCGTACGATCGACAAAGGCAAGGCGACCGCCGAAGGCAAGCAGGGCGAGTATCACTACAACTGCCCAATGGACCAGCACGTCCTTTCGTTCTTGGGCATCGACCACGACGCGCTGCTCGAGGTGATCAAGAACGCCAAGGGTGACGCCGCGATCGAGGCCTACGTCAAGCCGTTCATCGACAAGAAGTCACCGCAAGAGATCGAAGCCTTCAATCGGGAATGGGTCACGCACAAGCCCGACAATGAAGAGTCGCGTCAATATTTCTTGCAGTTGCGCAATGCGATCGCTCCCGACCGGACCGACGTAACCGCGTGGGCCGATCTGCTCGATCTGGACGAGAAGCGGAACGTCCCCAAACGCGTTCCGGTGAACGCGTAGTACAAACCGTACGCTGTGCCGTCGAATACGACGGCACGGCGTTCCTCGGCTTTCAGGTGCAGACGTCGGGCCGCACCGTCGCCGGCGAACTCGAGCGCGCACTGAGCCGATTGCTCGAAGAGCCGGTCAAAATCACCGGTGCGGGGCGCACCGACACCGGCGTTCACGCGAGCGGGCAGGTGATCTCGTTTCACACTTCCCGCTCGTTTCCGTTCGAGCGCCTTGCCGTCGCGCTGAACTCCGTGCTCCCGCCGGATGTCAGCGTGCGCGAGGTCGCGATCGCGGCGCCGCAGTTCTCGGCGCGCTTCTCGGCACTCGAGCGAACCTACGTCTACGCGATCTCCAACCGCCGCGAGCGCAGTGCGCTTCTTGCCCACCGCGCTTTTCACGTCTACCGTTCAACGCTCGATGTGCAAGCAATGCGCGCGGCCGCGCAACCACTGATCGGCGAGCACGATTTTCGATCCTTTTGCGGCGTTCTGCCGGACAGCGGCGTGACCGTGCGCACCGTCCGTACGCTCGAGATTAACGCCGACGGCGATTTCGTGCGGGTGCGTATCAGCGCCGACGGTTTCTTGCATCGGATGGTGCGAACGATCGTCGGAACGCTGATCGCGTGCGGGCTGCGGCGAGCGGATCCCGCGTCGATCCCGGCAATCCTGGCCGCGCGCGACCGCAGTGAGGCGGGAATCACCGCGCCGCCGCACGGGCTCTACCTTGCCGGTGTGCGGTATCCCGATTACGATTCCTATCGCGAACCGACGATCTAGAGATGGTTTACCGGCCGATTTCGTCGAGAAGACGCTGGAATTGCTTGATCTGACCGACGCTGAGCCGGCGCAGCAGCCGCCTTGCGCGCTCGCCCGCGTCGGCGAGGGCGTCGTCGACCAGCGCGTGACCCGCCGGCGTGAGAAGCGCGAGCGACGCGCGGGCGTCATGCGCATCGCGCCGGCGCTCCACGATGCCCCGCCGCTCGAGCGGCAGCAGCGCCCGGGTCACACCCGAGGCGGTCAGATGCAATTCGTGCGCCAGCTCGGTGGGACGGCGTCCGATCCGCTCTGCGCGCAGGGATGCGAGCAATCGTAGTTCGGCAAAGCTGAGCCCCTGCGCTTCGAGCCCGCGCACGGCCCGGGCATGAGCGGCGGCCAAAGCGAGAATCGTTTCGAGCGCATCCGTGGGCATCGTCTTTAGGATACTTGACTACTCACGTATATGTCAAATAATTTGAATTCGCGCGGAAGAGCTTGACGGGGCTGCCGCGGCCCGGTAAGATGCGGAAGTTCATCGAGGATACTCATACATGCGAACCACGTTACAAAAAGCGGAAGAGACGAAGGCCGATTGGTACATCGTCGACGCGGCCGGGCAACGCCTGGGCACGCTCGCGGTGCGGATCGCGCGCGCGCTCTCCGGTAAGCACAAGCCAACCTGGACGCCGCACGTCGATGACGGCGATCACGTCATCGTGATCAACGCGGCGCAGGTCGAGCTGAGCGGCAAGAAGTGGGACGCCAAGATCTATCGCCGCCACAGCGGCTTTCCCGGTGGTCTCAAAGAGCAGACCGCTCGCGAGCTGCATGCCAAATCACCCGAGCGTCTGATCGAAGAGGCGGTTCGCGGCATGCTTGCGACCAACCGCACCCGCGACGTGCAATTGCGCCGGTTGAAAGTGTACGCAGGGGCGCAGCATCCGCATGAGCCGCAAAAGCCGCAGCCGCTGTTTTAGGAGCACACGTGGATAACACTTCCCAGGTTCAAGCCACCGGACGCCGAAAGCGCGCGATCGCGCGCGTAAAGCTCGTGCTCGGGCAAGGCGTGATCACGGTCAACAAGAAACCGATCGAAGAGTATTTTCCGCGACCGCAACTGCAACAGATCGTGCGTCAGCCGTTCGAAGCAACGCAGACCGGCGGCCGGTACGACGTGGTCGTCAAAGCTGAAGGCGGCGGCGTGACGGGGCAAGCCGGCGCGGTGCGTCACGGTATCGCCCGCGCGCTGGTCGAGATGGACGCCTCGTTCAAGGACGTGCTGCGCAAGAGCGGGTTTCTGACGCGCGATCCGCGCGAGAAAGAATCCAAGAAGTATGGCCGCAAGCGCGCGCGCAAGCGGTTCCAGTTCTCGAAGCGCTAGTTCCGTTTCTTTCTGGCTGCGAATCGCCGCGATCGCATTTGGCATCGCGGCGGTTGCATTCAAACCTTCGTCCTCGTGGGTCGAACGCGCCTACGTCAACGGTGCGTATCCGCTATGGGAGCATGCGCTTTATGCGCTGAATTCGCCGCTGCCGTGGTCGCTCGGCGATATCGTCGTGCTCGCCGGTCTCGCGGCGATCGCGTGGCGTCTGGTGCGCCGGGATTGGCTCGGCGCGATTGCCATCGTCGCGCTCTACCTCGGGTGGTTCGAAGCGGGCTGGGGGTGGAATTACGATCGAGCCCCGATCGAAGCACGCACGGCCTACGACCAAAGCCGCATCACGCCGTCCGCCGTCGACGCACTGCGCGACCGCGTGATCGCCAACATCAATCGTCTCGCCCCCCGCGCGCATGCGCTCGCGTCCGAACCGCTGGACATCGGAGCACTGCGCGCGGCGTGGCTTCCGGTCGTGCGGGCCGGCGGCGACGATTGGGTGCCGGAAACGGGCGCTCCCAAGCCGACGCTGGCGGATGCGTTCATGGATGCCACCGGGACGAGCGGGTACATCAACCCCCTCGCGCTCGACGCGCACCTGGCGAGCGATCTGTTCTGGTTCGAGCGGCCGTTTGCCCTGGCCCACGAGTGGAGTCACATCGCCGGGTATGCTCGTGAGGATGAAGCGAACTTTCTGGCAATTGTCAGCTGCACTCGCTCTAATGATCCGGTGGTTCAGTACTCAGGCTGGCTCGAGCTCTTCCTTTACCTTCCGCCGCAGGCGCGGTACCCCAAGAAGACCTTTGTGCCGCAAGTGTGGCAGGATTTCGCGGCGATGCGCGAGCGCAATCGCCGGCACATCAACGTCTCGCTCGCGAACTTCTCCTGGCGCACGTACAATACGTACCTCAAGAGCAACCATATCGCTTCCGGCGTGAAGAGTTATGACGAGGTTACGCGTCTCTACCTTGGCATCCCACGCGATACCGCCGGGATCCCGATGCCGCGCATCCCCGGAGGGTCACGTTAGTTGAAGCGCCTGGTCTGGCTCGTACTCGTTGCATTGCTTGCAGCCTGTGCCAAGCACGTTTCCCAACCGCCGCCGCCCTACGTCCAAACGTCGCTCGCTCAAGAGGGCACGGTCGTGCCGGCCTCGGCGATTTCGGGGCTCATCGCGCCCTTCGAGAACGTCGCGATCCAGAGCACGCTGGTCGAGCCAGCCGACACGGTGAACGTTCGAGAAGGCGATCGCGTCACCAAAGGCGAGGTGCTCGCGCAGCTCGACACGGCCGATCTGCAAGCGCAATTGCAGTCCGATCTGGCGACTGCGCAAAGCGATGCTGCGAACACGGAGCATACGGTCTATTCGGGCAACGAGTCGATCACGCAGGGGAGCCAAACGCTGAACGCGGCGCGGGCCAGTCTCGCCCGCGACCAGGCGGTGATGGAACGCGACGGGGCTCTCTATCGTCAAGGGTATGTTTCGCTGCAGCAATATCAGTCCGATCAGGCGACGGTACGCAACGACGAAGCCAATCTGCGTAGTGCGATCGCCACCGTGCAGGCCAACGGTTCTAGTTTGACCGCGCCCGGTTTGCAGCAATCTTCGATCGCGCAGGCGCGTGCGCAAGAACAAGTCGCGCTTGCGCAGGCGCAACAGGTACGGGTCTCGATCGCGAAAGCGACGATCATCTCGCCGATCGACGGCGTGGTCGTGAACCGCAATCTCAATCCCGGCGAATATCCGGGAACGCGCGAGATTTTCACGCTCCAGCAAGTATCGCCGATCTATGCCGTGCTGCGCGGTTCAGCCAGCCAAATCGCCGGCGTCCGGCCCGGGGAGACCGCCACGATCACGACCGACGGCGCGCTCGGGCCGAAAAAGTTTACCGGTACGGTTGTCGGCGTCCTCAACGAAATCCAGCCGGGATCGACGCAGTTCCAAGTCAAGGTCGTACTGCAAAACCGGCAGCGCCTCTTGCGTCCCGGTATGGCGGTCAGCGGGAGCGTGACGCTGCCCAGCGTCCACGGCGTCGTCGTTCCTACGACGGCATTCACCGACGACAATCACGATTCGGTTCAAACCGTGCAGCAGCCGAACAATACGTTGAAGACGCTCCCGGTGACCGAGGTTGCCGGCGACGGGACGCACAGCGTCGTCACCGGAATCCCCGCCGGCACGCGCGTCGTCAACAACGGCCAGTCCAGTCTCGGCGACGGCGAGAAGATCTCCCTCAGACCATGATTATTAGGCGCGCCCTAGGGGCATTTCTAGCGCACCGAGATCGTGCGCGCGCCACGGTTTGGGGGCCCCGCGTCAGCGGGGGGCGCGTAGGCTGGGCCGGAGCGCCTTCGAAATGAAATTCAGCCTGACCAGGCTTTTCATCAACCGGCCGACGCTCGTCTTCGTGATCGTGTCGCTGATGATGTTCGCCGGCATCTTGAGCACGATCACGATCGTCAAGGAGCTCTATCCCGACGTCAGTCAGCCGACGGTCACGATTTCGGTTCAGTACAACGGCGCCTCCGTTACCGAGATGCGCGACGAGATCGTGCAGCCGATCGAGCAGAATCTCGCCGGAACGCAAGACCTGCAAACGATCAACTCGGTCGTGCAGCAAGGCCAGGCGTCGATCTCCGCCATCTTTTATCTCACCTCCGACACCGCTACCGATCTCGCGCTGACGAATAAAGCGGTGCAGGCGGCAGAGAAATACCTTCCGACGAATCTCACGCCGCCGACGGTGAACCTGTACGATCCGACCGAATCGACGGTGGTCGTCCTGGCGCTGTATTCGCAGAAGCTCTCGCTCAATAACCTCTCGCTCTACGCGCAAAACGTTATCGCGCCGCAGCTCGAACAAGTACCGGGAATTTCATTCGCGAACGTCGGCGGCGTCGTGACCCCAGCCTACGAGGTCCAGGTCGATCCGACTAAGCTCGCGGCGAACAACGTGACGTTGAACGACGTCATCAACACGATCTCGGCCGACAATCAGCGCGTTCCGGGCGGCTTCGCCTACGAACCGAACCGGCAAACGACGATCGAAGTGCGCGGAGACATCACCAGCCTCGATCAGGTCCGCAATCTGCCGATCATCGTCTCCGGCACGTCGACGCAGGCGAACGAGCTTCCGGGCCAGGTCGCGAACATCAACGGCGGCCTCTCGAGTCTGCCGGGAGAGGTCGATCCGTGGACGGCGAGCGACGCGGTCGTGCGCGTTGGCGACGTCGCAACCGTGACGTCGGGATACGAGCCGCGGCTGCAGGTCGCGCACATCAGCGGGAAGCTCGGACTCTTTCTCCAGATTCAAAAGACGGCTCAGGCGAGCGAAGTCGACGCATCGAACAACGTGATCGCTCAGCTTCCCGAAGTCGAGAGGCGGTTCCCGGAAATTTCATTCCGGGTCATCCACGTCCAATCCAAATTTACCGAGCAGCAGATCGGTATCGTGGTACGGACGCTGACCGAAGCGATGTTGCTGACCGCGCTCGCGATGATGTTCTTCCTGCGCTCGTGGCGCAGCTCGATCGTCGTCTGCGTCTCGATACCGACCTCGCTCGCCATTGCCATCACCGCGATGAAACTGATGGGACTCACCCTCGACACGGTTTCACTGCTCGGTATGTCGCTGGTCATCGGAATATTGGTCGACGACTCGACGGTCGTGCTCGAAAACATCGAGCGCCACTTCCGCGAGCTCAAGCAGACGCCCGAAGACGCGGCCGTGAGCGGACGCGAGGAGATCGGGGCGGCCGCCGTCGTCATCACGCTGGTCGACGTCGTCGTGTTTTTCCCGATCGCGTTCATTCAGGGCCAAGTCGGCCGTCAGCTCTCCGAGTTCGGGATCGTGGTCGTGATCTCGACCCTCACGTCGCTCTTCGTGTCGTTTACGATCACGCCGACGCTCGCGGGCCTGTGGGCGCTCAAATCGCATTGGAAGCCGTGGCGGCCGATCGACTGGTTCGGTGAGCGCTTCGACGCGCTCCGCACCTGGTACACACAGCGAGCCTTGCCGTGGGGTATGGAGCACGGGAGACTGGTCGCGGTTTTTTGTTTGGCCACATTCGTGATCGCGATTTCGATGGTGGCGTTCGGGGTCGTCGGCGAAGAGTTCGTGCCCGCCACGGATCGCGGCGAGATTTACGTCCAGGTCTCTTATCCGATCGGCACGCCGCTCACAACCGTCGAAAAAGGCGTCTTTGCCTACGAGAAAAAGATCCTCTCGTACCCCGACATCTTTGCCAACACGGCGGTTGCCGGCGCCTACTCGGCGTCGTTCGGCGGTTTCGTTTCGCAGCAGAACGTCGGCCAGATACACATCTGGCTCAAGGACGACCGCAAGCATTCGACGTCGTATTGGGTTACCGAATTCCAGAAATTGGCGAAGACGACGTTTCCACCCGAAGTTTCGGCGGTCGTCGTACCGTCGACGAGTACGCGCGGCGGCAACTCCCAGCCGGTCGATTTTCTCGTGACCGACCTGACCGGCGGTGATCCGACGCCGTATGCGGTGAAGGTGCTCGACGCACTCAAAACCGTCAAGGGTGCGACGAGCGTGAATAGCAGCGGAACGGCACTGACGCCGGAGATCTCGATCGAATTCAATCGCGAGAAGGCCGAGGCGCTCGGCGTCGACGTTGGTCAGGCCGCCCAGGCAGCCGGCGCCGCCTTCGGCGGCAACGTCGCGACGCAATTCGAAACGACCTCCGGTCTCGAACAGGTGCAGGTCATCTATCCGCCGCAGGACCAGACCAATCTCGACATCCTGCGCAACGTGCCGATCCGAGCCAGTAACGGCTCCATCGTCTACCTCGGAGACATCGCGACCTTCGCGTCGACGCCGACACCGCCGCTGATGACGCGCACCGACCGCAACACGGTCATCCACATCGACTCGAACGTCGCCCCGAACTCCTCGCTCTCTGCCGTCGAAAACGCGCTCGAAAAGAAGATTCCATCGCTGCACCTGCCCCCGAACATCGTCGTCCGGCCGGCACCGCTCGGGCAACAGGACTTCATGCACCAGGTCTTGGTCGGTATCGGGACGTCGATGATCATCTCGGTCATCCTCGTCTATCTCTTGATGGTCGCGCTCTACAACAGCTATCTCTCGCCGTTCGTCATCATCTTCTCCGTGCCGGTCGCGGCGATCGGAGCGATCACCGCCCTGCTCATCACCCACAAGACGCTCAACCTGTTCTCGCTGATCGGGACAATTCTGTTGATCGGCATTGCGACCAAGAACGGCATCCTGCTCGTCGACTATGCCAACACGTTACGCGAGCGCGGCAGGGGCAAACTGGATGCGATCATGGAGAGCGCGCACACCCGGTTCCGTCCGATCATCATGACCAGCTTCTCGGTGGTCGCCGGCAACCTGCCGCTCGCACTCGCGTTGGACCCCGGCTCGGAATCGCGCTCGAGCCTGGGCATCGTCGTCATCGGCGGCGTGCTCAGTTCGCTGGTGTTGACGCTGCTGCTCATCCCGAACGTGTATATGTGGGTCGCGCCGTCCGACGAGCGGTTCCGCGAAGCCTGGCATCTGAAACAGCAGCAGAAGAGAGGCGGGGCCCCGAGCGAACCCGAACCCGCCGCGACCCATTAGCGGTTACATGCGACCGGCTGCGGATGCGGCGAGGAACGCGAAGTACTGCTGCAGACACCAGCCGACCGCGATGCCGAATGCGATCGCACCGGCGACGAGGCGCGCCGCCATCGACATCGTCCAAACACCGTTGCGGTGATCGCGAACCCACGAATTTCCGATGGCGAGGGCCATCGCGACCGAGATCGCGATGCCGAAGCCGTACGCAAAGATCGTCATATTCCGGCAACATCGCAGATGCGCGTCGGCCATCACCCATCCCTACCGTAATGCCATGTTTGATGTAGCCTATTCCCTGCGCGGCGGACTCGACGAGGCCGCATCGCGGTTGCGCGACGCTCAACGGGCGGTTGCGCGTGCCAATGCCGGAGAAGGCGGGCGCACGGCCGACGCCGCGATGGCGCAAACCGCACGCGCCGCGATCTTCGATGAAGCGCTCCTCGGCGCCGTGCACGCGCGTCTGGAGGAGATCAAGGCGGTGACGAAATGATCGATTTGCTCGCCGCCGCGGCCGGCGCAATGGACGCACAGCGAGCCGCCCTCGACGTTTGCGCGCGCAACGTCGCCGCGGCGGAAGCCGCCGGTCCAAACGGAAGCTATGGCCGTCTCGTTCCCGATTTTCGCATAGAGGATGACGGCGACGGCGGCGCGCTGGTGCACTTTGCCGGTTCACACGAAGAACGCGGAACCAACGTCGACGTGATCACGGAGATGATCGCGGTGATGAACGCTTCGCGCGCCTACGAATCGGACGCGTCGCTCTTCGACGTCGGCAAGACGCTCGAAGAGCGCACGATCGATATGGGCCGCGTCTCGTGAGGGTTGAGTTGCTGCAACCGGACACGGCATCGCCGACGACTCCTGCGGAAGCCCGCGACGAGACCGGGTTCGCGCGCGCGCTCGATCAGGTCGGCAAGGTGTTGTCCGACGCCACCAGCGCGGAGGACGCGTATGCGAACGGCGGCGGATCGCTGCAAGACGCAGTCTACCGGCGGGCTCAGGCCGACGTCACGATCGCGGTCGCCACCGCGGCAGTGCAGCGGGCCGCGCAGGCCGTTCAAACCGTAATGAACCTCCAAATATAGATGCACCAACTGCAGCCGGTGCTGGCCGGAATCCGTGCGCTTCCGGTCTCGGTTCGGAGCGCCGCGATCGCGGCAATCGTGCTGCTGGCGGGATTTGCGCTGATCGCCGCCCTGCTCGGTCATCCCGATCGCGTCGCGCTCTTTGCGGCGCCGCTGCATACCGAGCAGCTTTCCGAGGTGCAGGATCAGCTCGCTGCCTGGAACGTTCCGTTCACGCCGAGCGCGGACAACGTGATCGTCGACGCGGCGCGGCGAAACGATCTGCTCTTGCGGCTCTCGCTTGCCGGCATTCCGCACGCGCATGTGGAGACGACCGGCGAGGCGCTCGCAAACGTCGGCGTTCTGACGCCTGCGGCCGTGATCGACGCGCAGACGCGCAGCGGACTCGCCGGCGACATCGAGGTCGCGCTGCGCAGCGTCGACGGTGTCGACGATGCGTGGGTGATCGTCGCACCGGCGCAGCAGGCCGAGTTTGCGGATGAGAGCACGCATCCGGCTACCGCGAGCGTACGCTTGCAGCTTCATCCGGGCGCCGTGCTTTCACGCGATGCCGTTGCCGGAATTCGCCGGTTCGTCGCGGCCTCGGTCGCAGGACTCGATGCCGCGAGCGTCACGATCCTCGACGATCGCGGGGTGGCGCTCGGCGACGGCACATCGGCGGATGACCCTTCCTCGCTTCAAGCGGCGCTTCAATCGGCGCTGGATGCGGCGCTGGGCGGCGGCGTTGCGATCGTTCGCGTCCATGCCGAATACACGCATGCAACGACCGAAGATCGCGAGACACAGAGATCCGCAGCCGGCGCGGATCCGATCGAACGGGCGCAGAGCAGCGAGTCCTACGACGGCGGCGGCAAGAAATATTCGAAGAACGACGAGCACGACGAGCGCGGAACCGATACGCGCGAATGGATTACGCATGCCGATCCCGGCGCGCTCGCGCGGGTGTCGACCGCGATTTTCGTCGATTCCGCCCGCGCGCCGGACTTGGCGAAGGTGCGCGAACTTGCCGCTGCGACCGTCGGCTACGATCCGCGGCGCGGTGACGTCCTCACGGTGCAGGCAGTCGCATTCCATCACGGCTTGGTACAGAAGCACGATGGATGGTTCTTGCTCTACGGCGCGATCGTGCCGCTCTTGCCCGCGCTCGCGATCGTCGCCGGTCTGCTCGCGTTCGGACGCTATCTTCTCCCGAGCGTGAACGCGGTGATTCGTGCGGCACTCGAGCGCGAGGGCATTGCGCGCACGACGCGCTCGGTAGCGGGCTATGCGCCGGCGCGGGTACGCGGAGCGCTCGCCAACGAGCCGCCGCACGCGGCAGCCGCGATCATCAGCGCGCTTCCCGCCGCTACGGCCGCGGCCGTACTCGAACTCTATCCGCAACACGAACGGGAGGCGATCGTCAAGCGCATGCAGCGCGTGCACAGCTCGGTGATCCCGAGCGCCGAGGAGTTACTGGCTCGTCATGCCTAGCTCGTTCGTCCCGCTCGCCGTATGGCTTCGTCCGACGATCGAGCAGGAGGTTCCGGCGCTCGCCGAGCCTTCCGCGGTCGAGGAAGCTCCGGCCGCTGAGCCGGCGGATCAAACCGACGCGGAACTCGTCCTCGATATCTGCGCGCGCGTGCGGCGCTTTCGCGCGATGCTGGATGATGCGCTCGAGCATTGCGTACAGGAGCTCTTGCGCGAGATCGCGGTGGACGTCGTGGGACGCGAATTGCAGAGCGCACCGGCGGATATCGACGCGATCGTCCGGCGCGCGCGCGAGCGGTGCAGCCAAAGCCCGCCCCTCGCCGTGCGCGTGCATCCTTCCCAGGCGCAATTGCTTCGGCTCGACGTTCCGGTTCTCGCCGACCCGCGGCTGCGCAGCGAGGACGTCATGATCGACGTGCACGCCGGTTCGATCGATGCGACGCTAGGCGTGCGGATCGAACGCCTCCTCGAGGAATTCGATCGTTGAGCGAGACCCGTGCGATGGTGGGGACGGCTGCGCTCGGCCGCGCGATCGACGCCTTCGGCGCACCGCTCGACGGTTTGCCGCCGATAGACGGAGTGCGCGTGCGCCTCGAGCGAAGCGTCGCGCTTCCTTTACAGCGCCGCGCGGTCGCGCAGCCCCTCTGGACCGGCGTGCGCTGTATCGACGCGCTGCTCACGATCGGCCGCGGCGCGAGGGTCGGCATTTTCGGAGCGCCCGGCGCCGGGAAATCGACGCTGCTCGAGCAGGTCGTGCGCGGTGCGCACGTCGATGCGGTCGCAATCGGTTTGGTCGGCGAACGCGGCCGCGAAGCGCAGCGCTGGATCGAATTGCGCAACGATCGCACGACCGTGATTTGCGCTACGAGCGATCGCAGTGCGCACGAACGTGTGCGCGCCGCGCAACTGACCATGGTGCACGCGCAGCGTTTGGCGGCGGGCGGCCTTCATGTGCTCGTGCTGCTCGACAGTTTGGCGCGGTACGTCTACGCACTACGCGAGATCGCGGTCGGCGCCGGCGAGAGCGTCGGACGGGCGGGCTATCCGCCCAGCGTCTTCGCCGCCGCGGCGCGGTTGGTGGAACGGGCCGGTGCGTTCTCGAGCGGTTCGATCACGCTGCTCGCAACCGTTCTGAGTGACGGCGACGACCGCGATCCGGTCAGCGAGGCCGCGCGCTCGCTGCTCGACGGACACGTCGTTCTTTCGCCTCGGCTGGCCCAGGCGGGACGCTTCCCTGCGATCGACGTCCCGGCAAGTGCGAGCCGGACGATGGGCGAGGTCATCGCTCCCGAGCATGCGGCCGCGGCGGCGCGTGTCCGCGCCGCGCTTGCTCGGCTGGATCACTTCGAAGACGCTCGCTCGCTCGGTTTGGAACCATCCGATCCCGCCACGATTGCGGCCATTCGAGCGGAAACCGCGATCGAAGCACTCGTCCGGCAGGACCGCCGGCTGGAGTCGCCGGCCCGTACCCTAGAGGCTTTGCGCGAAAGCGCCGATATGTTGGAAGTAACCCATGGATATTAGCTCGGAACTCGCGGCGGTCGCGTCGCGCATCGAACAGATCACCGGCTCCCCGGTGCAATTGCCCGGCCTTCCCGCGCCCGGCCCGACCGACCAAACCAGCTCCTTTGCGGCGATGCTTCAAGCGCAGATGAACAGCGGAGAAGTCGATTCCTCGCTGGGCGACGTCGCGGGCGCCGCCGATGCTCCGGCGATGATTCCGCCGGCGCAGATCGACTCGCTCGTCGGCGACAACGCGGAGGCGCAAGACGTCGATCCCGCGCTCCTCAAAGCGATCATCGCGAACGAGTCGGGCTTCAATGCGAATGCGACCTCCAAGGTCGGCGCGCAGGGGTTGATGCAGCTGATGCCCGCAACAGCGGCGGCGCTCGGTGTCACAAACGCCTACGATCCCGCGCAAAACGTAGCAGGTGGCACCAAATACATCAAAGGGCTGCTCGACCGGTTCAACGGCGACGTGCGGCTCGCGGTCGCGGCATACAATGCCGGCCCCGGCGCGGTGGAGAAGTATGGCGGGGTACCGCCGTATGCCGAAACGCAGAACTACGTGCAGAACGTCCTCGCAAGTTACGCAAAATATCGCGCGAGCGATACTCCGTAGCACGCTGCTCGCCGCGGGCATCGCGGCACTGTGCGGGCAGACGTCCTCTCCCCCGCCGCTCTCGACGATCCTCGCGAATCATCTCGCTGCGCTCGCGGCGCTGCATCTTCGCGAGCCGCAGACCCACCAAGATAGCGGAACGCTCGACGGCGCCGGCGTGTCGGGCCGGTTTCAGGAATGGCAGGAGGGCGATAAGGAGCGTCGCGACGAGCTCTTCGGTATCCGCACCGAGCGCATGCTGCGGGTCGGCGATCACCTCTGGGAACAGAACGCAAACGGCGAGATCCGGGAACTGGAAGGCATCGTCGCGCGGCGCCAGATCACCGAGGATTTCATCGACAGCGGCCTCTTCGCGCGGCATCCGCAATACGTGCACTACGTCGATCGCGAAACGCTGCCCGACGGCCGGACGATCTATCAGTTGCGGGTTGCACCGCCGGACGGCGAGACCTACGAGGTCGGCATCGACGCGAACACGTGGCTGATCGACGAGAAAGCCTACGCCGATCACGACAGTCTGCAAATTGCGATCTTCAGCGATTATCACGTGATCGACGGCTTCTTGATTCCGTTCACCGAAGTCGATTCGGACGGCGATCATGCCTTCGACATCACCTCGCGCGTGACCAGCGTCAGCGTCGACCAACCGATCTCGCCTGCCATCTTCGACCCCTTCACGCCCGAAGTGGTGGAGAACACGGCGCCGGTTACGATTCCTTTTCAAGAACGCGGCGGCCTGATCTACACGCAAGTCACGATCGCGAACAAGCCATATACGTTCCTGATCGACTCGGCCTCTCAAGGCGACGTGTTCGATCCCATGCTCGCCGCGGCGCTCGGGCTGCATCCGGAAGGATCGGTCGAGATTCGCGGCGCCGGCCGGACCACCAGCCCGGGCGTCATCGAGACCCCGCCGATTTCGCTCGGCGGCGTGGTCTTTCCGATGCACATCGCCACCGTCGTTGACATGCCCTCGTTGCTCGCGATGCACGTCGACGGCATCTTGGGATACCCGTTCTTCGCCGCTGCCGAGCTGCGCTTCGATCCGACGCGGCAGACGCTCACGATCGCTCCGCCGAAATCGTTGCCGCGCGACGGCACGCGCATCGACGTCGATACCGATCGGGAACTGCCCGAAGTCGAAGGGCAACTCGACAACGTCCCCGCCCGCCTGATCATCGATACCGGCGACGCGAACGAGCTGCTGGTGTTCAAGAGTTTCATCGACGCGCATCCCGGAGTGATCCAACTTGCGAATTTCGGGCCGGTCAGCAATAGCGGGATCGGCGGCTCGGTCAATGCGGTTGGAACGATCGTCGACGTGCTGCAGCTCGGACCGTACCGTCTGTTCAATCGATACGCCGACGTGGTCCTTGGAACGACCGGAGCGTTCGCCGATCGCAATGACGGCGGAAACGTCGGCTTCGGGTCACTGCGAAACTTCGTGCTGACCTTCGACCTCTCCGATCACGCGCTCTACCTTCAGCCCGCGGCGGGATTCAACGACGGTCACGCGCGCCGGGTGCCCGACTAGGGAAGCTCTGAAGAAGTCGCTGTACCGAGGGTTTTCGCCGCGCTCATATTTCGGTAACGAAACGGCGACGCCGCGTTGATCGTGCCGGTGCACGATGCCGGCATGATGACGCAGCAACTGGACTTCAGCATCCTCACCGTTCCGCTGGCCGCGATCGATCGCCGTTCGCTCTCGCAGGCATGGTACTCCGCGCTGCATCTGGCGCAGCGACCGCCCGGCGAAGCCGGCGAGACCGCTCGCGCGCGCACCGTGTCGCCGGCGGCGTGCGGTCCGGACCCGGCGCGGGTGCGCGGAGCGGAACCGGCGCTATGGAATTCGCGTCCGCTGCAGGCGCGCGCGGAAAAACCGGCCGAGATGCGGTGCAGCGGCGAAGAGCGGCGCGCGCAGCGTTCGACGCTTGCGCGGCGCATCGAGCACGCGTTTCTCAATCCGGTGCAGCGGACGCAGCGGGCCACCTTCACGATCGACGGCACGCGGGCACGCGTGCACGTCGGACTGCAATCGACGGCGTCGGGAACGCGGCTCGTTGCCCTCTGCCCGGCGCACGTACGTCGCGGCGTCGCGCGTGCGCTCGAAGAAGCTCGATACGCTTTGGCCGTTCGCGGCATTGCGCTGCAGATCGACCTGAGCGAGCTGCCGTCATGATGATCAACGCCGCGACGCAAGACGCGCTCGACCGGATCGCGCAGCGCGCGGCCGACGTGCAGCGCGCGTTCACGCCCGGGGCTTCCCCGCAATTCGGCGACGTCGCAACCGGCCAGCCGTCGTCGCGGGTAGCGCTCGATCCGCTCTCGGTCGCCGCTCCGCCGGAGGCGTACTTCCTTACGACCGACGCGCGCGGCAGAACCGTGTACACTCGCGATGGCTGCTTCGCACTGCGTAACGGAACGCTCGTCGGTGCGGACGGCCGCGCAATCCTCGGATTTACCTCGAGCACGAGCGCGATGAGCCCGCTATGCGTCGATCCGGTCGACGAGGCCCTGGGTCGAATCGACGGTCTGCATGTCGAGAACGACGGCACGCTAGCATACGAGCGCACGGCCATCGACCCGCGGACCGGCGGGCGCGAACGCGAGCGCGTCGCGGTCGGGCGAGTCGCACTCGCGCGCTTTCCCGCGGCGGCGGCGCTCGAGCGGGTCGACGCAAACCACGTCATTCCGCCGTCCGGCACGCTCCCCTACGTCGGCCGCGCGCACGACGGCAACTTCGGCACGATCGCACCGATGCGCCGTGAAGAGAGCCGAATCGATTTTGATCGCAGTCTCGAGCGTCTCGAAGAAGCGTACATTGCCTTCGATGCGATTGCGGCAGCGCATAAGGCGCAAGGCTCGCTGAGCAAGAGCGCGATGGACCTCGTGAAGTGAAGATGCTCGGTTTCAGCCGCACGTGCGAACGGCTCGGTGAACGCAGCCTGCGCTCGCTCAGGTTCGAGGAGCGGTCGATGTTGCCGGTGAGCGCGGCGTGCGTCGTCGCCACCGCCGTGCGCGAAACGCTTGGCGCGCTTTTCGGCGAAGCCGTCGTACTCAAGCTGTACGAACCAGCGATTCCCGCGCCCGCCGCATGGGATGCCATCGTTCGCGATGCCACGATCTACCGCGTCCGTGGCGCTCGCGCCGACGCAGCCGTGATCGTGCGCGCCGCCGACGCTCGCGTTCTTGCAGCGGCCGCGTTCGGCGAGCGCGAACCCGGCGCGGCCGCTCTCTCTCCTCTCGAGCGCAGCGTGCTCGAGCGGACGATTCGCGCGATCGCTGCGCATTTTGCGCCGATCTGCGGCACCGGGGCCGGCGAGCCCGTAGTTTCGGAACAGAGCGGCGCCCACGGGTTTACGACGTTTTTCGAATTGCAACTCGAGCGGCCCGTCCGTGCACGAATCGGCATTGCGCTCAGCCGCGATCCGCAGCCCGAACCGCGGCCCGGGATCGAACTCGACGACTTGCTCGACCTCTCGGTCGAGCTGGCGGTGCAACTCGATGCCGGCACGCACACCGCTGCGGCGATCGCGGCGCTCGAACCCGGTGCGGTCATGGCGTTGCCGCCGGGAGGACTGCGCGGCTCGTTGGCGCTAGCCGGAAGGAAGCTCGCCGTCGGCGAATGTGGTGTCAACGGCCGGCACTATGCGCTGGCCATCGATCACGCCGGAAGGGACGAACCGGAATCATGAGCATCGATGCGAAAAAACTCAAAGATCGCGGGAATCTCGACGTCTTACTTCACGTACCGCTCAGCGTCACGGCGGAGCTCGGGACCTGCAATATGTCGGTTTCCGAAGTGCTCAAACTGGGCGCGGGTTCGATCATCGAATTGGACCGGCTCGCGGGTGGTCCGGTCGACCTGATGGTGAACAACAAATTGATCGCCCGCGGCGAAGTCGTTGCCGTCGACGAAAACTTCGGCGTACGCATTACGGAACTCATCTCCCGCCCGATCTAACCTTGTCATCCCGGTCCCTCGACTACGCTCGGGATAAACTCCGCGAAGCGTAGTCGAGCGACCGACACCTTTCCTTAGTAAAACGGTAACGTAAAGGCGTTACCGTTTTTTCATGGACGGACTCTTTGCCGTCGCCGCGCGCGGTCATGCGACGCTCCCGCTCGACGTGCTCGCGGGCCTCGCGATCCTGGCCGTCGTGCCGTTCTTGTTGATGATGTGCACGTCGTTCGTGCGCATCGTGGTCGTGCTCTCGCTGGTGCGCTCGGCAATCGGCGCCTCGGCGCTTCCCCCTAACGCCGTGCTCTCCGGTCTCGCGCTCGTGCTCACGCTGGTGGTCATGACGCCGACCCTGCAGCGCATCGATCGCGAGGCCATCGAGCCGTACGCTCGCGGCGGACTCTCGCAGTCACAGGTGCTCGACCGCGCTGCGGCGCCGCTACGTTCATTCATGCTTCGCCAAACCCGCCTCGCCGATATCGCGCTTTTCGAACGCGTCGCCCACCGTACCAGCGAACCGCCCGCGCGAGCGCCGCTGATCGTGCTGGTTCCGGCGTTCGTCGTCGGCGAACTTCGCGGCGCGTTCGCAATTGGTTTTGCGCTCTATCTACCGTTCGTGGCGATCGATCTCGCGGTTGCGGCGATGCTGATGGGCCTTGGAATGATGATGCTCTCGCCGCCGGTGGTGTCGCTGCCAGTGAAGCTGCTTCTGTTCGTCATGGTCGACGGCTGGGCACTCATCTGCGGCGGCGTGGCAGCGAGTTTTAGGTGAGCCAAGTAGGACCGCTGTTGACGACCGATAGTCGAACGACTATCATCGAGGAACTTGGATGAAACCGGTCCGTTGGGTCGGCGGCTCCGAGAAGGACCTCGAAGGTATGCCGGATGCTCCACGGCGCGAGATTCGCGCGGCACTGTTTGCCGCAGAAAGTGGCGGCAAGGCTCGCAATGCGAAGCCGATGCATGGCGATCTCGGGGACGTCATCGAAGTCGTGACTCATGATCGAGTCGGCACGTTTCGAGGAATGTACTACATCGGAAAAGAGTTGATCTATGCCCTCCACTTCTTCCAAAAGAAAAGCAAGCACGGCATCGCGACGCCGAAAAGGGAACTCGACCTTATCCGACGCCGGCTTGCGTTCGCGCATCGCCAAGAGCGAGAGGTCGGATGAGGAGATGACGTACGTTACGACTGCAACCGCGTGGCATGGAGAGCCCGATCAAGAAGAGCTGGTAGCAAAGTCTTTTCTCGCGCTTGAAGTTCTTCGTCGGATCGAGGCGCTCGGTATCTCCCAGCGCGAGGCTGCGAAGAGACTCGGCGTTGCTCAAGCGGACATCTCGAAGATCGTCAATTTCAAGGTGTGGGGATTTTCGCTCCCGCGGCTGTCGCAACTGCTATCGAAGCTAGGAGCCGACGTCGACATCCATGTACGGGTGCGATACACGGACGGCCCGGGCAGCCTTCGCATAGCGACGACGAAGGCTCGCCGAATTGCGTAGCTCCCCTCCCGATGGGTTCGTGATTCTGGGACGGCTAGCGGAGCCGCGCGATACCACTTGGCGAGAAACCCCGGAAATGCAGCCTGTGACGACACTCCCCACGCTAAGCAGCGTCGACTTCGATAGCGACGGTAACGAACTCGGCGTTCGCGAGAGGCCGAGGCTGCTCGCCGCGTTCACGTAAGGCCTCGAGATGAAGCCGTGCTGCGCGCACGAACCGCGCAAGCACGTCATCGCGATCGTTGCTGACGGCATAGACGTCAGGGAGTTCGTCCGAGGTAGCCCCATAGGTCCTTGTATCGGGATCGTAGTCGATCCGCACGGCAACGGTCTTCATTCGTCCCTCCATCCTAATCGTTTTTGAAGCTTCCGCCAGACGGCCTTCGGCATCTCGTGATTTGGTCCGCCGTCGATGGTGATCTGGTCGCCCGTTTCGGGGTTGTAGTAGACCGAGTGGTCACCTTTCCCCCGCCGCTTCAGGACATAGCCAGAATCCAGTAGGCGAGCAACGACTTCGCGTACGCGTGGCGGCATGGGAACGCGTTCTCTCGACTCATCTTGCGTACCCTCTGCGACTTTAAGGTAGGTAGCATTTTCACATCATGGGGGCCCCAGACGGGTGACTTCGAAGTCGAGGATCCGGATCGTGTCCTGTGAGCAGCCACTTCGTTAGGAGTAAACGGCGCGTTGCAGTGTCTCGGGTGTAATTGCCCTAATATGCGCGAATAGGATGCGTTTACTCGTTTGGGTCGGGGTGCTCATCGTCTGTGCGGCCGGCGTTGCCTGTGCGCGGCAACAGCGCGGCCACGAAACGACCCTTGCAGATACCGCACCCGCTAACGGTGCGGGCACCCCGTGCGCACGCATATCCCTGGTGCCTCGTCGTGCTCGGTTCGAGGTTCCGCAAGCAGGGCCATGGGAGCATTATGCGGACGACCAACACCCGGTTTGGGTCGATGGGCGGCTCTCTTCACGCTTTGATACCAAACTCGCCTCGGCGATACGGTATCTCCAGGCTGGCAATCTGGCCTACAACCAAGGTCGGCCCCTTGCAGCACGGCGGGCATACGCTCGAGCGTTGTCGCTCTTCCGATCGGCGCATTCGGACTTTTACGTAGCACAGTACGTCTTTGAGCTTGCTGGTTTCTACTTCAGTATCGGCGATACTCGCCATGCCATAGAAACGCTGCGCGTGTTTCTTCGCTATGACCCGGATGGCGATGACCCGAAGCTCGACGCGATCGTCCGCGATGGGCCGTCCCCAGGAATCTTCAAATACGAACTCACTGCAGATGGGGCCGAGCTTCAACGGCACGCGAGCTCCGGCGACGTAACGGCGGGAGCCGACGCCGAAACACTCATCGGCCTACAGGAAGCATCGAAAGGGCAGTACGCAACCGCGAGAGACGCCTTCCTCGCCGCCTACGGATGTGCGCCTGCTGCAGGCGCCAACTACTGGACGTTCGAGCTCGGGCTTCTGGATTTTGCAGAGGGTCACAAATCCGAGGCGATCACCGTGGTTTACGACTCGACGCAATCCGATCTCTTTTACGTGGCGGGCGCGGCGCGGGCCGCGGGCGTGATCCTCGCGATATCCGCCAAGTAAGAATCGAGATTCGCCACAACGGCGGAGTCGAGCACGCTCCGGATGTGACGAGAAAAGCCGGTCGTATCATGCAGCTCCCGGCTGGGCGTTGATATGCGGAGGCGTCGCCGCCAGCTTTAGATAAGACGATCCGGAAATGCTCTTGCTGACGGGACTCGCCACAATCGGGTTGATCGCCGGGCACATCTCGAGCGTGAGCGGTTTCCCGGTCCGCCAATATGCGCTGCCCGCCGTCGAGTTCGTGCCGGGACCGATCGCCGTCGATCGCAAGAATGACGTCTGGTTTGCGCACGACGCCGGAACGCGAATCGGCGAGCTTCGTGCCGACGGGACCCTGCACGTCTATCCGGTTCCCGGTGCTCAGGAACAGATACAAGCCCTCGCCACGGCGGACGACGGAAAGGTGTGGTTCACGCAGACGCAGACACGAGACGGATCGCGCAACCGCGTCGGATATATCAGGCAGGGCGGGCGCATCACGCTCTTCCGATTGCCGCGAAAAGACGCTTTCCTTTGGTCGATTGCTAGCGACGCGCATGGCGGGGCGTGGGTTTCCGAATTCGCGGCGCACCGCGTGGCGCACATCGACGGCGCCGGCACGATCAGGGAGTTCTCGCTGCCGGGGCCGCCAACCGAATTCGTACGCAGCATCGACGTCGATCCGGATGGGACGGTGTGGGTGCTGCAGGACGACGCAATCGTTCACCTATCGAGCACCGGAGCCGCGCGGCGTTTTGTGGTCCCGCTGCCCAAGTCGGTCGCAGGCATCAGGAACATGGTTCCGGCCGGGACCGGCTCCTGGTGGATGACCGTCTATGTAACGAGGGGTCGTGATCCCGAAATCTGGCGGTTCACGACGCCGGATCGACTCGTCCGCTACCGGTTGCCCGAGTCGGCTTTGGGGCCCCTGATTCTCGCCGCCGGCACGGACGGCAGCGCCTGGATGACGTACAACGGGGCGTGCATCATCGCGCGTATAGAGCGGTCAGGCAACATTACGCAGTATCGGTTGCCGTTCAACGCCTTCGACGTTTGGGGGATGACGGAGGACGATCTCGGTGACCTTTGGTTTGCAAACGCGCAATCCGAGAAGTTGGGCGTCTTTGGCCCGCAGGTCAGCCGGGAACCGCACCCCATCATCGCCCCATTGACGGCGCAGGAGGCGGAAATAGTTCAGGCGTGGCAACGCACCCTTGTGCCGCGAAATTCCTACAATATGCAACAGGTTCGAGCGGACGCCCTCAGCGTGGATCAAAATTTCGCGGTCGTGGCCTGGAGTGATGAAAACGGCAATGCAGCAACGTTGATGCAGCGCCGCGCCGGTGGTTGGGCGCCCCTTTTCGTTACGAACGGTCACTTCGACCGGCCGCAAGATCTGACGGCGCTCGGCGTTCCGGCCGGCATCTCAACGCAGCTCTTGCGCGACTCGAACGTGGTCCTCGTTCCGCCTCAGCCGAATATATAAGTCGCCGGAGGCGTCGCGGCTAGCTTCAGATAAAGCAGTAGGATCGTGCGCATTTCGGATGCCCTGGCGACGCTGCGGCCGTTTTTCTCGTTCGAGTTCTTTCCGCCGAAAGACGACGAGGGCTCGCGCGCGCTCCTGGCGACGATCGAGTTGCTCGCGCCGCTGCGTCCGGCGTTCGTTTCGATCACCTACGGCGCGGGCGGCTCAGCCCGCGAGCGAACGGTTACGCTGGCGAAAACGATCCAGCGCGACATCGGGCTGACCGTGATGGCTCACGTCACCTGCGTGGGCTCTACGCGCGCCGAGCTGCGCGCGATCTTCGACGACTTGGCGCGCGGCGGGATCGAGAACGTGCTCGCGCTGCGCGGAGATCCGCCCAAAGGCTCGACCACCTTCGAAGCTCCGGTGGGCGGATTCGCGCACGCGAGCGATCTGATCGCGATGCTGCGCCGCAACTACGATTTTTGTATCGGCGCGGCGTGCTATCCCGAAACGCACGCCGAGGCGCCGAGCCCGCAGACCGACCTCATGCACTTGAAAGAAAAGGTCGACGCGGGCGCCGATTTTCTGATCTCGCAGTTGTTTTTCAACAACGAGCGCTTCACCGAATTCGAGACGCGGGCGCGCGGAATCGGCATCGGCGTTCCGATCATCCCGGGGCTCATGCCGATCACGAACTATCAGCAGGTTTCGCGTTTTACGCAGGCGATCGGCGCGACGATCCCGCCGAAGCTGTTGCGCGAACTCGAACTTCGTCACCAGGAAGCGAAGGCCGTCGAGGATTTGGGCGTGGCGTACGCTGCCCTACAGGCGACCGAGCTGCTCGGGCGCGGCGCGCCGGGCATTCACTTTTACACGCTCAACCGTTCGCCGGCGACGCGCGCGATCGTGTCCGCGTTGATCGCCGGCAGCGCGTGGCGCGCGAGCTTCGGAGCACTGCGGTGAGCACCGATCGCGGCTACGACGTCGATACCTACCTGGCCGAGCTTTTCGTCGGCGATGATCCGGCGTTCGAACGCGCGCTCGCGACCAGTGCAGCGGCGGGTCTACCGCCGATTGCGGTCTCGGCAACGCAGGGGAAGCTCTTGTATCTGCTCGCGCGCCTGCGCGGCGCGCGGCGCATTCTGGAGATCGGGACGCTCGGCGGCTACAGCGCGATATGGATGGCGCGCGCGCTCCCCCGCGACGGCGTGCTGATCTCGCTCGAAATCGATCCCGAGCATGCGGCGGTGGCGCGCGACAACGTCGCCGCGGCGGGCCTCGCGGATATCGTGGCCGTGGAGGTTGCGCCCGCGCTCGAGATGCTTGCGCATCTGGTCGGCGCGAAGGCCGAGCCCTTCGATCTGATCTTCATCGACGCGGACAAGGAAAACAATCCGCGGTACCTGCGCCGTGCGCTCGAACTCTCGCGCAGCGGTACGCTGATCGTCGTCGACAACGTCGTGCGCAACGGATCGGTGATCGACGCGAACAGCCGCGACCCCGACGTGATCGGTACCCGCGCCGTCTTGAAGATGATGGCGAGCGAGCCCCGTTTGCAGGCGACCGCGCTGCAGACGCTCGGGCATAAAGGGCACGACGGCCTGGCGCTCGCGCTCGTCGTTTGATCGTCTCTAACCCGGCAACATCGCGGTAACGTCGCGCCTCTAGCGTCGAAGGGATGGAGGCCTTCGATGCGCTCCTGCGCGAGACGATGATTCTGGCCGCCGTGCTCTGCGTTCCCGTCCTTACGATAGCGGCGACGGTCGGAACGGCCGTCGCCATCGTGCAGGCGGCCACGCAGGTGCAGGAGCAGACGCTCACGCTCTTGCCCAAAGTGCTCGCAGTCGGCCTGATGGTTGCGTTGTTCGGCGCGTTCGGCCTGCACGCGTGCGCCGCGCTGTTTCGAGACGCGATCGCGGCGATTCCGGCGCTGGTTCACGGTTCGTGACCGCATCCGTGCTGCTCGTCTTTGCGCGCTGCGCCGGATTTGCCGCGCGCGCACCGGGGTTCTCGCACCCGAGCGTGCCGCATCCGCTGCGCGCCGGGATCGCGCTGTTGCTCACCGTCGCGATTGCGCCGGGCGTACGGGCAACGCATCTCGCTGGAATCGCCTTGGCGATCGCGCTCGTCGTCGAGTTCCTCCTCGGCAGCGCGATCGGCATGGGCGCCTCCCTGCTCTACGACGGTGCGTACGCCGGCGGTCGCATGCTCGACGATTACGTCGGCGTGAAAGCGATCGCGCCCAACGTGCAGCTGGTCGCACCGAGCGGCTTCGGGCGCATCTGGTCGATCGCGTTTACCGGCGGATATTTTCTGCTCGGCGCCTATCGCTTGACGATCCTCGCCTTGGCGGAGAGTTTCGAGCGTATCCCGCCCGGCGCGCCGTTCGATCCGCATGCGTGGCTGGCGTTCGCGGCGTCGCTCGCGAGCACGATCGTGCTCGTTGCGTTCGCGGTCGCGGCGCCGTCGATCGCGCTGGCCTTCGTCGTGCAGATCGCGCTGGCCGCGCTCTCGCGGACGATCCCGCGGTTTGCCGGCTTCTCGCTCTCGTTTCCGCTGGTTTTCGGCGCGGTGCTGCTGGTAACGGCGGTTTCGATTCCGCTGCTCGCAGCCCGCGCGGCGCATCCGATCCTTCTCTATCCGGGAGCGCGACCGTGAGCGGCGATGCGGGTGAGAAAACCTTCGAAGCGCCGCCGTCGCGGATCGCCAAGGCCCGGCGCGAAGGAAACGTGGCGCGGGCTGCGGAGTTCGCTGCGAATCTCGCGTTTGTCGCAGCCGCGCTTGCGGTGCTCGTGCTGGCCGCACCGATCGGCGCGCTCGCGCGCGAGGCTATGGCGCGTGCTGCAGGCGGCAGCGTCCCCGCGCTGCCGTGCACTGCGCTGGTCGTTCTCGCGCTGCTGCCGATGGGGTTGGCCGCGCTCAGCGGAGCGCTCGGCGGCGCGATGCAAAACGGTGGTGTCGTCTTTGCTCCGGTTGCGGTGAAGCTCGAGCGGCTGCAGCCGCTCGAGGGTTTGCGGCGCATGTTCTCGCGCGAAGCCGCGACGCACGGCGTCCGCGCGCTGGCAGCGTTCACGTTCGCGGTGGCGGCGATGGTGCCCACTCTTCACGATCTGGTGAACGCTGCCGCGGTCGCGCCGGCGCCGCGCAGCGTGGCGAGCATTGCGTGGAGCGGAGCGCAGCACGTCGTCTTCGCGGCCGCAGCCGTCGGGCTGCTTTTCGCCGTCGCCGAATACGCGGTCGCGCGGCGCGCGTGGCTGCGCAAATTGCGGATGAGCCTGGCCGAGCTCAAGCGCGAGCTGAAGGAGAGCGACGGCGATCCGCTCGCGCGCGGGCGGCGCAAGTCGCTGCATCGCAATCTGGTTCGCGGCGCGCTCGCACGCGTCAAAGACGCGTCCTTCGTGGTGGTGAATCCGACCCACGTTGCCGTGGCGCTCGAATACCGGCCGCCGGCCGTACCGGTGCCGCGGGTGCTCGTGCGTGCCGCCGACGAGGCAGCGCTGCGCGTGCGTGCGTTGGCCGCCGAACATCGCGTGCCGCTGATCGAGAACGTGGCGCTGGCACGCGGCCTCTACCGCGATTGTGCCGTCGGCGAGCCGATCGTCTACGACCATTACGTCGCGGTGGCCGAAGTCGTGGCCGCGCTGCTGCGCAGCGGCGCACTCGAGCGCCGCGCATGAGCCGCGTGCCGGTGTACGCCTTCGCCGCGGTGTTGTTGGCGATCGTCGGCATCTTGATCGTCCCGCTGCCGCCGGCGCTGCTCGACGTCCTGCTCGGAATCAACATCTTCGGCTCCGCGCTCGTGCTGCTGCTCGCCGTAACCATCGAGGATCCGCTGGAGTTCTCCGCGTTCGCGCCGGCATTGCTGGTCGCCACGCTCTTCCGCCTCTCGCTCGACGTGTCCGCGACCCGCCTGATCCTCACCGCCGGTACGACGCCGGGCGCGGTCGGCGCGATCATTCCGGCCTTCGGCGCATTCGTCGTGCGCGGCAACCTCGTGGTCGGGTTGATCGTCTTTTCGATCTTGATCACGATCCAATTCATCGTCATTGCCAGCGGTTCGCAGCGCGTGGCCGAAGTGGCGGCGCGTTTCACGCTCGACGCGATGCCCGGCAAACAGATGGCGATCGATGCCGACGTTCACGCCGGCGCACTCGACGCCGAGGGTGCGCGGCGCAAACGCGCCGCGGTCCAACGTGAGGCGGATTTCTACGGCGCGATGGACGGCGCAGGGAAGTTCGTCAAAGGCGACGCCGTCGCGGCGCTGGTGATCGTGGCGCTCAATCTCGTCGGCGGCATCGTCGTCGGCGTCGCGTATCAAGGTCTCTCGCCGCTCGCGGCCCTGGACACCTTCGCGCTGCTCTCGATCGGCAACGCGCTGGTAACGACGCTTCCCGCGTTTCTGATCTCGACCGCGATGGGCATGATGGTCACGCGCGTCGCCTCGGACGGTGCGCTCGGAGCGGACTTGGCGGCGCAGCTCTTTGCGCGTCCCGACGTGCTGCGCAGCGCCGGCGCGCTGCTGCTGGTACTTTCGTTCGTGCCGGCATTGCCGCGCCCGCTCTTTCTCGCGCTCGGTGCCGGTGCGTTCGTGCTGGCGCAGGTTGCGGTACGCCGGCGCAATCGTCTGGACCGGGATTCGCGTGCGGCGAACGAGCGCGCCAAACGCCAAGCGATGCGCCGGCCCGAACTGGCGTTGAGCTTGGTCGGCGTCGATGCGATGGCGATTGAAGTCGGCACCGACCTCGCGCATCTGCTCGCGCCGCCGCTGTGCGATGCGTTGCTCGACCGGATCGGCGAGGTGCGCCGCGCGCTCGCCGGCGAGATCGGTTTGGTCTTGCCCGGCGTACGTCTGCGCGACGATCTCGCGCGCGATCCGGACACCTATGCGATCCGCGTGCGCGATCGCGAGGTCGCGCACGGGCGGCTCGAACTCGAAGGGGTGATGGCGGTCGCGGACACCGGCGTTCTCGCCGGCCTCGGTTTGCAGGTTGAAACCGAACCGGTCTACGGATTGCCCGCCGCCTGGATCGATCCCGTCGACCGCGAGCGCGTCGCCTCGGCCGGTGCGCTGGTTTTCGATCCGATCTCGATCGTCGGTTCGCACGTAGCCGAAACCGTGCGGCGCCACGCGAGCGAGTTGCTCGGACGGCAGGAGCTGCAAACGCTGCTCGAACATTTGCGTGCGAGCATGCCCGCGTTGATTCGCGAATTCGGCACCGACGCGTTTCCGCTCGGGACGCTGCACAAAGCGTTCGGACATCTCTTGCGCGAACAGGCGTGGCCGCGCGATCCGGTCATCGTCCTGCAGGCGATGCTCGAATCGCCCTCACGCGATCCGCGCGAACTGGCCGAGTCGGCACGCCGCGTGATTCTTCCCGATCTGCTGCGCCGCCGCGGAATCGAACGGCTCGAGCCGCTGGTCGTCGATGCCGAGTACGATCTTGTGCCCGATCCGCAGCGCGCGATCGAGCTGCGCGACGAGGTTGCCGACTACGCGGCTCGCGTTCCACGCGATCGTGCCGCGGTGCTCTGCGGCAGCGCGCTGCGGCCCGTGCTTTCGGACCTGCTGCTGCGCTCGGGCATACGCGTGGACGTGCTGACCTACGCCGAGCTGCCGCCGGAGCTGCCGCTGGCCCCGGCGGGCATGGTTCCACCCACGATTCGTAGCCTAGCCGCCGTTTGACGAGGGAGAGGGAGGCTGATACAGTCTCAAAGTTAAAGACCTGCCGGCCCCGGCGTCGACTTTAGCCGACAAAGGTTCATCTTTGACGGAGAGAGTCAGCTGGGCCCTTTCTTTGGTACCGCCCCCGGAAGCCGCATGAGCTGGAATACTGTCAAACCGTTCGTCAAAGCGCTGGTGATCATCGCCATCGTGGCCTACTCGCTCTGGGCCGCGCTCCCGATCGATCAAAAGATTCATCTCGGGCTCGATCTGCAAGGCGGTTCGCGCCTGCTGCTCCAGCTTTCACCGACGGCCGACGTGAAGACGATCACGCCGCAAATCCAAGCGCAGACGCGCCAGGTCATCGAGCAGCGCATCGATACGCTGGGCGTGACCGAGCCGCAGATCAGCAACGTCGGCAGCGATCGCATCTTGGTCGAGATTCCGAACCTGAAGAATCCCGATCAAGCCGAGCAGCTGCTCAAACAGGTTGCGGTGCTCGATTACAAGATCATGCCGCCGCAAGTGGCTCAGCGCGCGGACGCCGCGTTGCAGATCGTCGACAATCCGAAGACGCCCGGCGTAACCAAGAAAGAGCTAGCCGAAGCCCAAGCATACGTTGAGCGCGGCGCGTACGACGCGAGCGGGCCGATCGTCTACACGGGCAAGGAACTCAAAGGCGCGCAAGCGAGTTACGATCAGTCGGGCAATCCGAACATCACCTTCCAAACGAAGGACGCAGCGAAGTTCGGCAAGATGACCAGCGCCAATGTCGGCAAGCTGCTCGCGATCTTCCTCGACAATCGGTACGTGTCAGCCGCGACGATTCAGAGCCCGATCTACGACAGCGGTCAGATCACGGGGCAATTCACCGAAGAGCAGACGATCACGCTCGCCAACGAACTCAATGCCGGCGCTCTGCCGGCCGCGATCTCCATCATCGAAAAGGAAACGATCGGACCGACGCTGGGCAAGATCGATCTCATCGAATCGCTCAAAGCTTCGATGCTCGGGCTGGGCCTGGTGCTGCTCTTCATGATCGCGGTCTATCGCCTGCCCGGATTCTTGGCCGACGTCGCCCTGATGATCTACGTGCTGGCGATGCTGGGAATTCTCGCGGCCTCGCACGCGACGCTCACGCTCCCCGGAATCGCCGGCTTCGTGCTCTCGATCGGTATGGCGGTCGATGCGAACGTGCTGATTTTCGAGCGCATCAAGGAAGAACTCTGGAACGGTAAGCCGATGCGGGCGGCGGTGCGCGTCGGGTTCTCGCGCGCGTTCACGGCCGTCTTCGACAGCCACTTCACCACGATCGTCGGCGCGGGCGTGCTCTTCATGCTCGGCACGGGCACGGTGAAGGGGTTCGCATTCACGCTCTTCTGGGGCACCGTGGTCTCGCTGTTCACCGCGGTCTTTATCACGCGCTTCTTCGTCGACGTGCTGGTCGACAACAACCTTCTCACCGCTCCCGAGCTCTACGGCGTCAAGTCCGACGAACTCGGTATCTTCGCCAAGCAGGGAGCATAAGCGCGTGTTCTTCCGCAGACTCAATTGGAATATCGTCGGTTGGTTCCGCACCGTTTCCTACATCTCGTATCTGGTGATCGCCGTCGGTCTGGGCGCGATGATCTATCATGGATTCGAGGGCGGTCACGGGTTCCAACCCTCGCACATGCTGCGCCTGGGCTTGAGCTTCACCGGCGGCACCGAGGTCGACTTCGCGTTCACCAAGCCGGCCACGACGCAGGCGGTCACCGCCGCGCTCGCGCCGCTCGATCTCTCGGACGAGAGCATCAACACGACCGGAACCGGCGGTACGTCGTTCTCGGTCCAGACCCAGACCTCGTTTGCGAACAATTCCGTGCCGCTGGAACAGGCGCTCGGCAAAGTCGCGCCGCTCGACATGAGCCGGTTCAGCATCACCGCGATCGGACCGACGCTCGGCGCCGAATATCTGCGTGACGCGCTCTGGGCGCTGGTCATCGCGCTCTCGATCCAGTTCATCTACATCGCCTTCCGCTTCGGCTGGAACTACATCTTCGGATTAGTCACGATCATCGCGCTGGTACGCGATGCCGCGATGATGATCGGCATCTACGCGATCGCCGACCGCCCCGCCGACGATGCGTTCCTCGCCGCAGTGCTGACCGTCATCGGCTACTCGGTCATGGACACGATCGTCATCCTCGATCGAATTCGCGAGAATACCAAGATCATGGTCGGCGTCGCGTACGATCGGATCGTCAACGAATCGATCAAGCAGACGATGACGCGATCGTTCAATACGCTCGCGACCGTGGTCATCACGCTGGTCGCGCTGCTCGCGCTCGGCGGCGCGAGCCTGAAGAACTTCGCCTTCGCGCTGCTGGTCGGCATCTGCTCGGGCGGCTACCATTCGATCTTCTATTCCGCGCCGCTGGTGCTCGTATTCCGCAAGCGGCAGCTCGAAGCGGCCGCGCGCAAGCGCCGCGTTGCGCTCAGCGCGCCCGGCCAGGCGCCGGCGCGCGTGGAGGGCGGCAGCGCGGGCCGCGGCGGCTCGCGCGACGACATCGTCGCTGCCCGCCGCGCGCGCCGCGAAAAGCAAAAATCGGCGACGCGCAATCCGCAGACGTCGCCGGCCCGCTACCGGCGCAAACGCGAGGACGAGAGCGCCGCGGTCGAGACGATGGAACCGATCGATCCGCTCGACGCGCAAGTTTCCGGCCTGCACGACCAGGCCTACGACGCCGGTCATGAGGAGATTCGCTTGAACCTCGACGAGTTCGAGGTTCCCGCCCCGGAGCATGAGCCGGACGGCGCGCGCCAAGAGTAAAGCTCCGCTACCGCCGCCGACTCCGTCTGAGGCGGCCTTTGAACGCGCCTTCGCCGCCTTTGTCGGCGATGTCACCCTGAGGAGCGATGCAGAGCATCGCGTTTCGAAGGGCGACATCGATCGTTTCGTCGAGCGGCAATTCGATCGTGCGGAAGAGTACGCGCGGGACCGCTACGCGACGATCGGCGGCGCCACGCAATTTCACACCAAGCTGGTCGGTGTCTCGTTCGAGGGACGGCAAGATACGATCGCGGGCCTGCGCGCCGGTACGGAGCTGACGCTGCAGCGTCAACCGCAGAACGAGTACGACCCCAATGCGATCGCCGTGCTCTACGGCGAGCTGCAGCTGGGTTTCATCAAACGCGATATCGCCAAGCATTTGGCTCCGGCGATCGACGCCGGCGCCCGCTACCGCACGCGTGCCGAATCGTTGACCGGGGGTGGAGAGAAAAACCGCGGCGTCAACGTCTTCGTGTGGCGCGACGCGTCCTTCGAGGTGCGAACGCGTCGCGTTCGCACGCCTCAGGATGACGGTGCCGCAGCAAACGTGGGAGATACCATTCGGCGGGCGTTGATCGGGGAGGCGCAGCCGCATCGCGTGCAGCTCGAAGCGCTCGAACGCATCGAGTCCGGGCGCAATACGCTCATCGTCTTCGGTACGGGTCGAGGCAAGTCGTTTTGCTTTCAGTATCCGGCCGCGCTGCGCGCCCTGATCGCCGGCACGAAGACGCTGGTGATCTATCCTCTGCGCGCGCTCGCCAACGATCAATTCGACGCGCTCACCCGCAAGTTCGATCCGCTCGGTCTGCGCATCTATCGGGCTAACGGCTCGATCCTGCCGGAGGAACGCGACGAGCTCTTCGCCGCGCTGCGTGAAGGCGCGTGGGACATCATCCTTGCCACACCCGAGTTTCTCGAATTCCACCAAGGCGAGTTCACCGGCTTCAGCGCGCCGGCGCTCGTGGTCGTCGACGAAGCGCACCATCTCTACGAATCCAAACATCGCGCCGCCTACGGCCGGCTCGGCGAGGTGATTGCGGCCCTGGGCGCGCCCCAGGTGCTCGCGCTCACGGCCACCGCCGGCGACGAGGCGTTCGCGCAGATCGTGCGCGAATTGCATATCGACGCGTGGGTGATCGATCCGACGGTGCGTGAGAACCTGCACGTGACCGACGCGCGCGAGACCAAGGACCGGCTCGGCTACCTGATCGATCTTTTTGCCGATGGCGAGAAAGGCATCGTCTACTGCAACTCCCGCAAAGAGGCCACCAAGTTGGCGCAAAACCTGCGCAAAAAGCTTGGCAACGAGGTGATGTTCTATCACGCGGGCATGCCCTCACCCGAGCGCGCGGAGGTCGAACGCTTCTTTCGCGAGGGCCGGCTACGCGTGATCGCGGCGACGTCCGCCTTCGGTGAGGGCATCGACCTGCCAGACGTGCGGCACGTCGTGCTCTATCACTTGAACTTCGATTTCACCGAGTTCAACCAGCAGGCGGGCCGCGCCGGCCGCGACGGGGAGGTGGCGCAGATCCACCTGCTCTTCGGGCAAAACGACCGCACGATCAACGAGTTCATCATCGATCGCGATGCGCCGACGCTGGGGGTTCTGCGCGCGCTCTATCGCGGCATTCGCGGGCTCGCGGGCGATGCCGTCGTGCGAATGACCTACGTCGACATCGCGCGGACGCTGGAGCTCGATAAAGTGAACGAACGCACGGTCAGCCGCGCGCTACGCATCTTCGAGGACGAAGGCCTGGTCGAGATCGGCGAGGACGATGACGGTCGATACGTGCGCTTCTTGCGCGTCGACGGCAAAGTCGATCTCGAGCGCAACGAGCGCTTCGCCGAGGGCGAGGCCGAGCGCGAGAGCTTCAGGCGCTTCTGCGAACTGGTGCTCAGCGCGCGCGCGGACGACCTCGAGCGGATCATCAACCGTCCGATCTACCCGCAGCGCGTCGACCTGCTGCGATGACGGGCACGGCGAGGCGGCCCGCGGCGGTGGTGCTCGGCATCTTCGAATCGCCGCCGCACGGCGTGATCTTCATCGAGCGCGCGGCGCACCTGCGCAATCACGCCGGGCAAATCGGCTTGCCCGGCGGCGGCATGGATCCGAGCGACGGCGGCGATCTGCGCGTGACCGCGCTGCGCGAGATGGAGGAAGAAATCGGAATCGCACCCGAGCGCGTGACGATCGTCGGCGAATTGCCCGAGATCAACGCGCGCGTCAACAATTACGCGGTCACGCCGTTCGTTGCCACGCTCGCTCCGGGCGATCTGCGCATCGACGCCACCGAGACGGTCGGCGCCTTCACGGTGCCGTTGGAGCGCGTCGTGACCGGTCTGCGCCAAGACATGGTTTCGGTGGGCGCGTTCGAGATCGAGTCACCGGTTCTCGATCACGCCGAGAAACGCATCTGGGGCTTGACCGGCCATATCTTGCGTGCCTTTGTTGCGGCATGGAACGACCCGAAAAACGGCTTGCGGGCACGCGTCGAGGCAAGGCTCTCGTCGAAATAGTAGCGAACACGCCAAAATATGATGCGCCGAATTCTTGCCACGACGTTCCTCGTTGCTCTTTTGGGTTCGTCCGCCGCCGCTTCGGCGAGGGCCTACGACGTTTCGGACGTCCTTGCCGCACCGTTCGTCGATAACCTGACCGCCTCGCCCGACGGAACCGTGCTGGTGTGGAAAGTCGACGCGAGCGGTGTGCGCAATCTCTACACCAATGCGGGCGGCGCGGTTCACGCGCTGACGCACTATACGCAGGACGACGGCCAAGACATCGATACGCCGCAGGTGCTGCCCGGGAATGACGGCGTCGTCTATCTCCACGGCGGCGTCGAGGACAATTCGGAAGGCGAGAATCCGAATCCGGTGCAGCAGATTCCGCCGCCCGAGCGCGCGATCTTCGTGGTGCCGATCGCGGGCGGAGATCCGGTGCAGCTCGCCTCCGGCAACGGTGTCGTGCTCTCGCCGAAGGGCGATGCGATCGCGTTTACGACGGTGCAGGGTCAGCTCGGCATCGTCACCTTCAAGAAGAGCGGCGCCACGTTCGCTGCCGGAAAACCGGAGATGGTTCCGATCCGCGGCTCCGCGTCGGACATCGCCTGGTCGCCGGACGGCACGAAGCTGGCCTTCACCAGCGCGCGCGGCGATCATTCGTTCATCGTGATCTACACGCCGGCCAAACATTCGTACGTTTATGCGACGCCCGATTTCACCCAAGACGACATGGCCTCGTGGTCGCCGGACTCTACCCGCGTCGCGTTCATCCGCATGCCTGGCCGGCTCATCGGCGAGACGGTCTACGATATGAAAAGCTTCGACTCCGGCGGCTCCTCGACGACGCCGTGGTCGATCTGGGTCGCGAATGCGAACAGCGGCAACGCGCGGCGGATTTGGACCGCGCGCAAGGGAATCGGCCACGCGTTCTACCCGACGATGAGCCCGGCGCAGCTCTGGTGGCTGCGCGGCGACCGGATCGTCTTCCCGTGGGAAGGGGACGGCTGGGCGCATCTCTACGTCGTCTCGGCCGGAGGCGGCGCGGCGACGCGTTTGACGACGGGCAGGTTCGAGGTCCAAACCGTCGCCGAATCGTTCGACCGGACGCATCTGCTCTATTCGACGAATGAAGGTGCGATCGACGAGCGTCACATTTGGAGCGTCGGCCTCGACGGCAGACCAAGAGCGCTCACGCACGGCCCGGGCAATCAGTGGTCTCCGACGCCGCTCGCGAACGGCAGCTTCGCGTACGTGAACGCCTGGTACGCAAACCCGCCGGTGGTGACCATCGCCGGCACGCCGGCCAAGACGCTCGTTGCCGTTGCGACGCCGGCGAATTATCCGGCGGCGCAGATGGTACGTCCGCGCTTGATCACCTACCGTTCGACCGACGGCTGGACGATTCACGCGCAGCTGTTCGTTCCGCGAGGCGGTCCGACGCGCCACGCTGCGATCGTCTTCGATCACGGCGGTCCACCCCGGCAGATGCTGGCGGGCTTCCATTATATGGAGCCGTACACGCATCTCTACGAGATGAATCAGTATCTCGTGAATCGCGGGTTCGTGGTGCTTTCGATCAACTATCGCTTAGGCATCATGTACGGCTACAAATTCCGCAACCCCCCGCACGCCGCATGGAACGGCGGCGCGGAGTATCAGGACGTGCTCGCCGGCGCCAAATGGCTGCAGAAGCAGCCGGAGGTCGATCCGAACCGGATCGGCATTTACGGCCTCTCGTACGGTGGTCTGCTGACGGCACTCGCGCTGGCGCGCAATTCCGACATCTTCAAGGTCGGCGCCGACTTTGCCGGCGTCCACGACTGGGCGACGCTGTTCGATCACGACTACGGTCATCCGGTCGGTACGCCCGAACAGCGGAAGATCGCACTGATGTCGACCGCCGAAGGCTACCTCGACGAGTGGAAGTCTCCCGTGTTCATCGAGCAGGGCGACGACGATCGCAACGTGGCGTTTTCACAGGGCGTCGATCTCGCGAACAAGCTGCGCAATCGGGGCGTAACGGTTCAGACGCAGGTCTTCCCCGACGAAACGCACGAGAACCAGGTCTGGGCGCATCTGGTCGAACAGTATCGCGCCGCGGCGAACTTTCTGGCGAAGTACTTGCATCCGCTGCAGTAACGAGGGCTAGCTGCCTGCGGTGAGCGTCAACGCCACGTCGACGAGCGTATTCGCCTGGGTTCCCATGCCGCGAAAACGCTCGTCGTGCGTTTGTCCGGCGTCGTAGCGCTTGTAGATTTGCTGTAAGATCGCTGCGAAGCGAAAGAAATTGAAGACGTGATACCACCGCACCCGGCTCACGTCGAATCCGGTCGCCTCCGCATACCGTTCGATCGCCTGCGCGCGCGTCATGAATCCCTCGCGCCACGTCGGCATGCCCCACAGGTGGAACCCGGGCGGATCGCTTGCCTGCGGCCAGAGCGCGAGCACGTAGCCCACGTCCATCAACGGATCGCCGTAGGTGCACATGTCCCAGTCGAGCACGGCCGTGATCCGCGCCGGATCGCGCGCGTCGAGCAGCATGTTGTCGAGCTTGAAATCGTTGTGCACCAGCGTAGCCACCGGCGATTTCGGGACCTGCGAACGCAGCCAATCGATGAGCACCGAGGCGTCCGCCGTGCCGGCGGTGCGCGCCGCGTCCCAGCGGTTCGCCCAGCCCTCGAGCTGACGTGTCACGTAACCCTGAGGATGTCCAAGATCTGCCAAGCCCGCAGCTGCGACGTCGACCCGGTGCAGGGTGGCAAGCGTGTCGATGATCGCGTTGCCGAGGCGCTGCGCGAAACCGCGCTCACCTTGCAAATGCTCGGGCAGATCGCGTCGAATCGCGATCCCGTGCATGCGCTCTTCGATAACAAAATCGCTGCCAACGATCGAATGGTCGGTGCAGAGATGATAGCTGCGCGGCGCCAGCGGAAAGCTCGCGTAGACTTTCGAGAGCACGGCGTGCTCGCGCCGCATGTCGTGCGCGCGCTCCGGTATCGGGCCGAGCGGCGGACGCCGTAAGACGTATTCCTGCGCTCCGAAGCACACCAGATACGTCAGGTTCGCATGACCACCTCCGAACTGGCGCACTTCGAAATCGCCGCCGGTTTGCGAGAGGTGCTCGCGCAGATACGGTTCGAGCCGAGCGAGATCGAGCCGCTCTTCGGGACGGACGTCGATCACTTCGGGATCGTCGTCGTGGATCACGCCGTACGCTCGAGGTGCGCGATATCGTTGAGGGTGACGAGCAGGCGGCGGTCGCCGCGCGCGCGGACGATCGAGATCGACGTGTTGCCGGCCGGAAAAAAGAAATCGCTGTGCAAGCCGAGGAGCGCGGCGACGTACGCGTTGATTGCGCCCGCATGACTGACGACCGCAACCCGCGCGCCGCCGTTGGCGGACACGATCGAATCGAGCGCGGCGGTCATGCGGCCGCGAATCTCCTGCGAGCTCTCCGTGCCGGGCAGATGCGACCAGCCCCCGTGCGCGATCGCGATCTCGGCCAAATCGTGCAGCGCCACCGGGCCGATGCCGGCGATCTTCACTTCGCCGAGGCGTGCGTCTTCGGTGACGGCGAGTCCGGTAGCGCGCGCAAGCGCGTCGGCTGTTTCGCGCGCTCGGCGCAAATCGCTGGAATAGATCGCGCCGATTCCGCGCGAGCGCAGGCGCTGCGCCATCGCCTCGGCTTGTGCGCGGCCGCGCTGCGTGAGCGGGAGATCGACGTGCAGCGGTTCGACGTCCTCCCCGGGAGGCAGCGACTCGGCCTCACCGTGACGGATCAGCAGCAGCTCGGTCGCACCGTGCGCAACGCGGAAGTCATGCATCGTATTTGGCGAGCTCGGCTTTGGCGATGCTCCGCAGGTGAACCTCGTCGGGACCGTCGGCAATGCGCAGCGACCGCGCGTTGATCCACGCGTGGGAGAGTCCGGTTTCGTCGAGCATGCCTTCGGCGCCGAAGGCCTGGATCGCGCGATCGACGATCGCCTGGGCGATGCGGGGCGCCGCGACCTTCGCCATTGCCAGTGCGGGCGCGGCGCGTTTATTGCCGTGGCGGTCGAGCTGTTCGGCGGCGTCGTAGACCAGGTGGCGCGTGCTGTCGATGTCGATACGCGACTGCGCGATCCACTCGCGGACCACGCCCTGCTCGGCAAGAGGACGGCCGAAGGTGATGCGATCGCGCACGCGCAGACACATCATGCGCAGCACGCGCTCCGACCGCCCCAGTAAGCGCAGGCAGTGATGCAGGCGGCCGGGGCCGAGGCGGCCCTGCGCGATCTCGAAGCCGCGCCCCTCGCCCAGCAGCAGGTTCCCCACCGGAACGCGCACGTTTTCGAAGGCGAGCTCGGCGTGTCCGAACGGCGCGTCGTCGTAGCCGAAGACGTGAAGCGGGCGCACGACGCGCACGCCGGGTTCACGGATCGGCACCAAGATCATCGACTGCTGCACGTGCTTCGCTGCATTCGGATCGGTCTTGCCCATGAAGATCAAAATTTGCGTGTGCGGATGCATCGCGCCGGTCGTCCACCATTTTCGTCCATTCAGCACGTAGTGATCGCCGTCGCGCACGATCGACGCGGAGATGTTGGTCGCATCCGACGAACCGCGATCCGGTTCGGTCATCGCAAAACCGCTGCGAATCTCGCCGCGCAGCAACGGCTGCAGCCAGCGTTCTTGTTGCTCGGGCGAACCGTAACGCGCGAGCACCTCCATGTTGCCGGTGTCCGGTGCGTTGCAATTGAAAACTTCCGGCGCGATCGGCGAAGTGCCCATCATTTCGCAGAGCGGCGCGTACTCGCGATTGGAGAGTCCGGCGCCGAACTGCTTCTCGGGAAGAAAGAGATTCCACAAGCCCTGTGCCTGCGCGCGCGACTTGAGCTCCTCCATGATGCCGGGCTGGGTCCAGCGCGTTTTCCCGGCCTCGACCTCGGCGAAATAGCGGCCCTCATTCGGATAGACGTGCTCGTCCATGAAGGCTTTGAGACGTTCGGCCCAGTTCATACCGAGGGCAGTTCGCCGGACGGCAAAAGTGCCATGCAGCGACGAAGGGACAGCTTGGTCGGGCGCGAACGGCGCTGATCGAGGAGGGGCCGCCGGATGTTCGCTCGAGCAACCGTCGTCGTCTGCGTTTGCGCAATTGCTTGTGCGCTCGCGGCACCCGTGTGCGCCCAAACCGCGCCGCCGAGCGCCGCACCGATCTCGGTCGTTACAACCGCGCCGAGCGGTGCGCCGGGATTCCCCGGCGGTAACGGTTCCGCATCATCGGCGATCACGATTACCGACGACTCAACGATCAACGGTGGTTCGTCATCTGCAATTTATTTGCAAACGAGCGGCGGCAGCGGCGGCGCGGGAAATGGTTACGTCCAGATAACGGCTTCCTCGGCGTACGGCGGCAACGGCGGAAGCGGCGGCGATGCCGGCGCGGTAACGCTCACCGCGAACGGTATTTATTCTGCATCGGGTGCGACCGCATTGTTTGCCGCAAGTACCGGCGGCGGCGGCGGCAGCGGCGGCTACGCAATCAACTACGGTACCGGTAACGCGTACGGCGGCAACGGCGCCGGCGCCGGAAGCGGCGGCACGATAACGATCGGCCTTTCCGCCGGCGCGTCTGTTACCACCACCGGCGATAACGCGTACGGCATCTTTGGCTACACGACCGGCGGTACCGGCGGCGGCGGCGGCCTCGCCGCTGCAGGCGGCGGCGTCGGCGGATACGGAAGCAGCGGCGGCAACGGCGGCACGATCGCCATCACCAGCGCGGGCGCGATCGCGACAACCGGTACCTCTTCGTACGGAATCCTCGCGGAAAGCGGAGGCGGAAACGGCGGCGTCGGGGGTGATACGGGTGTGATCGATGCGAACGGCAGTCCGGGTGGAGCCGGCGGCGTCGGCGGCAACATCACCGTCATATCGACCGGAACGATCTCGACGCTCGGAGATTATGCGAGCGGCATCTACGCGCTGAGCCAAGGCGGGACCGGCGGCGTGGGTGGCGGCGCTACGGGTGCCTCAGCCGACGGTGGCAACGGCGGAAACGGTGGAGGCGCCGGCGACGTAACGGTTACCGCCGGCGGCGCGATCACGACCGCGGGGGCGAGCGCGTACGGCATCGACGCCTCGACCATCGGCGGGGCCGGCGGCGCCGGCGGTTCAGGATCGGGCATCAAGGCCAGCGGCGGCGCGGGCGGCGCGGGCGTCAACTCGGGCGCGGCCACCGTCACCGAGACCGGCTCGATCGTCACCAGCGGCGCACAGGCTGATGGAATCGTAGCCCAGTCGATCGGCGGCGGGGGCGGAACGGGCGGCAGTTTCGGCAGTCTTTTCGGCAGCGGGGGTACCGGCACGGCCGGCGGCGCGGCGGGGGACGTAACGGTCACGACCTCGGGCTCGGTGAGCACCTCCGGCCTCGGCGCGATCGGCATCCTGGGCGAATCGGTCGGGGGCGGCGGCGGCACCGGCGGCTCGGGCGGCGGCCTCTTCGCGCTCGGCGGCTGGGGCGGCGGCTCCTCTCCCGGCGGTACGGTCACGCTCGACAACACCGGCTCGGTCACCACGACCGGCGACGGCGGCATCGGAATCTTCGGACAGTCGATCGGCGGCGGCGGTGGTTCAGCCGGTTTCGCGATCGGACTGGTCGGCGTCGGCGGCGGTGCAAATTCGGGCGGCGCGGGCGGCAATGTTTCAATCGATAACGGCGGCGTGATTTCGACGCAAGGCGCATCGGCGTATGGGATCTTCGCTCAATCGGTCGGCGGCGGCGGCGGTAACGGCGGCGGCGGCACCGGATTGTTCGCGGTCGGCGGCGACGGTGCTGGCGGCGGCAACGGCGGCAACGTCAGCGTGCAAAACACCGGCACGATTACGACGACGGGTGCCGGTGCGAACGCGATGTTCGTGCAGAGCGTCGGCGGCGGCGGCGGTAACGGCGGATACGCGCAAGCCGCGAACGCGAATTTTTCGGTTGCGATCGGCGGCAGCGGCGGCGGCGGTGGTAACGGCGGTATCGTCGATGCGAGCAACAGCAGCGCGATCACGACGAACGGTGCGATGGCGAACGGCATCTTCGCGCAATCGGTCGGCGGCGGCGGCGGCAACGGCGGCAACGCGAGCGCGGAATCGGTCGGTGCGATCGCAATCACGATTACGTTAGGCGGCAGCGGCGGCAACGGTGGAAACGGGAGCGCGGTCACCGTCACCAATACCGGAACGATTGCAATCGGTGGTGAAAACGCCGCCGGCATTTTTGCGCAGTCGGTCGGCGGCGGCGGCGGCAACGGCGGTGCGGCCAGTTCCACCGCGATTTCCGCGAATGCGTATCCGACCGTTGCCATTAGTTTTGCGCTCGGCGGAACGGGCGGCAGCGGCGGAACCGGTGCGAACGTCGGCGTGACCAACAGCGGCTCGGTGCAAACCGCCGGCGATAACGGTTTCGGCATCATGGCGCAATCGATCGGCGGCGGCGGCGGCAACGGCGGCGATGCAAATGCGTCGTCACAAGCGTACAGTTCCGAAGGCGCTGCGAGCGTGTCGCTCGCGATCGGCGGTACCGGCGGCGGCGGCGGTACGTCGGGCAACGTCACCGTCACCAATACGGGAAGCGTCGTGACCGCAGGCGCCGACGCGTACGCCATCATCGCGCAATCGATCGGCGGCGGCGGCGGCAACGGCGGAAGCGGTTCCGCGTCGTCATCGGCGACCGCTTCGGATAGTCCGTCGATCTCGTTGACGGCCGGTGTCGGCGGCAAAGGCGGAACCGGTGGAAACGCCGGCAGCGTCGACGTCGAGAATCAACAAGGTGCAGTGGTTACCAGCGGAGCCGGCGCGAGCGGCATCGTCGCGGAATCGATCGGCGGCGGCGGCGGCAACGGCGGCGTCGGCGAAGGCGACTCGAGCGGACAGTTTTCGCTCACCGTCACGGTCGGCGGACAAGGCGGCGTTGCCGGCAATGCGTCATCGGTGACGGTGAACAACGCCGCGACGATTGCAACCAGCGGCGCATCGGCCGACGGCATTTATGCGCAATCGATCGGCGGCGGCGGCGGTAACGGCGGTGCAACGTCGGGCAGCGCCGCGTCGCAATCGACGTCGGAAGGGCAGAGCTTCGACGTCTCCGTCGGCATCGGCGGGTTCGGCGGCGCGGCCGGCAACGCCGGCAACGTGACGATCGGCAACACCGGCGCGATCCTCACCACCGGTTCGAATTCGGACGGTGTATTCGTGCAATCGATCGGCGGCGGCGGCGGCAACGGCGGCGGCGGGAACACTCAGGCCTCGGGCGGCGCGGTAAAAGTGCAGTTCACGCTCGGCGGATTCGGCGGGTCGGCGGCGCTCGGCGGCAACGTGACGCTCACCAACAGCGGCACGATCGAAACGGAAGGCTTCGAGTCCGATGCGGTTTTCGCGCAATCGATCGGCGGCGGCGGCGGCAACGGCGGCGACGCCGAGGGTTCGACCAGCGCGCAAGAAGGGCTCGATAAATCCGCGAGCGTTTCGCTGAACATGGGCGGATTCGGCGGACAGGGCAGCAACGCGGGGAGCGTGAGCATCACCAACACCAGCGGCTCCATTATTACGGAAGGCGATCAATCCACCGCGATCGTCGCGCAATCGATCGGCGGCGGCGGCGGCAACGGCGGCAGCTCGAGCGGCGAATCGGAAGGCGTGGTCGGCGTGACGCTCGGCGTCGGCGGCTTCGGCGGCGCAGCCGGCAACGGCGGCGCCGTGAGCGTGAGCAACGGCGCGGTGGTGGAAACGAGCGGCGTGCTCTCCGACGGCATCTTTGCGCAGTCGGTCGGCGGCGGCGGGGGCACCGGCGGATTCTCGGCCGGCACGGCGAGCGGAACCAACGAGGACGGCAACAGCTTCGGCATCGCCTTGACGCTCGGCGGGTTCGGCGGTGCGGGCGGCACCGGCGCCAACGTCACCGTGAGCAATAGCGGGACGATCGCCACCAGCGGATTCGACTCGACCGGCATCTTTGCCGAATCGATTGGCGGCGGCGGCGGTGACGGCGGATCCTCGACCGCGACCGCGAGCGGAAAGATTTCGGTCGGCGGCGGCCTCGGCGGTTCCGGCGGTGCAGCCGGCGACGCGGGCGACGTACAGGTCACTAACAGCGGATCGATTCAAACCAGCGGCGATTCCGCCAACGGAATCTTTGCGCAATCGATCGGCGGCGGTGGCGGCAACGGCGCGGAGGCCTCGGCGGAATCGAGCGGTTCGGGCGAAAACAGCGTCGCGGTTTCGCTTGCCGTCGGCGGATTCGGCGGCGGATCCGGCAACGGCGGCAGCGTTACCGTGAACAACACCGGCGGCGAGGTGATCACCGGCGGAGCGAATGCAGCCGCGATCTTTGCCGAATCGATCGGCGGCGGCGGCGGCAACGGCGGCGGCGGTTCGACCAATGCATCCGATTCGTCGATCGACGTCGGATTGACCGTCGGCGGATACGGCAGCGGCGGCGGCAACGGCGGCACGGTCACCGTGACCACCTCGGGCATCGTGCAAACCGCCGGATTCAATTCGCAAGGCATCTTCGCGCAATCGGTCGGCGGCGGTGGCGGCAACGGCGGCGACGCGCAAGCGAACGCAACCGCAAGCAGTTCGGACGAATCGCAGAGCGGTTCGGTGACGTTCGCGCTCGGCGGTCAAGGTGCGGTCGGCGGCAACGGCGGCGCGGTGAACGTGACGATCAGCGCGGGCAGCGTGACGACGAGCGGCGGCAACTCGAGCGCGATCGTCGCGCAGAGCATCGGCGGCGGCGGCGGCACCGGCGGCGCCGGAACGGCGCAAGCCGGCGGCGGTACCGTCAACGTGAGTTTGGGCATCGGCGGAACCGGCGGCGCGGGCGGTACCGGCGGCAACGTTGCGGTGACGAACGGCGCGCTCGTTTCGACGAGCGGCGTCAACAGCGACGGCGTTTTTGCGCAGAGCGTCGGCGGCGGCGGCGGCGCGACCGGATTCTCGTCGGGATTTTCGCTCAGCGGAACGACCCAGAGCGATGAATCGTTCGGCATCTCGTTTGCGATCGGCGGTTCGGGCGGCAGCGGCAACGATTCGGGAACGGTGAACGTCACCAACAACGGTCAGATCGTGACCACAGGATTCATGTCGGACGGCATCGCCGCGCAAACGATCGGCGGCGGCGGCGGCACGGGCGGTGCGGCCGCGGCGAGCAGCGATAGCAACGTGTCGATCGGCGGCGGCGTCGGCGGTGGCGGCGGTTCCGGCGGAAACGCGGGCGCGGTGACGGTCTCGAATGCGGGAACGATCGTTACCAGCGGTGATCTCGGCGCCGGCATCTTCGCGCAATCGATCGGCGGCGGCGGCGGCGCCGGGGGTGAAGCGACGAGCGAATCGACCGCAAGCGCGTCGAGCGAAGAAGAGAACACGACGAACATTTCGATCGGCGTTTCGGTCGGCGGCGCGGGCGGTTCATCGGGCACGGGCGGCGCCGTGCAGATCGGCAACACCGGCGCGATCGAAACGCAGGGCAGCGGCGCGGCGGGAATTTTCGCGCAATCGATCGGCGGCGGCGGCGGCATGGGCGGCGGCAGCGAAGCGACGGCGAGCGACGGTTCGCTGAATCTGAGTGTCGGCGTCGGTGGTTCGGGCGGCAGCGGCGGCGCAGGCGGGAACACGACGGTCAGCAATTCGGGAACGATCATCACGCTCGGCTACGCGTCGAACGGCGTCGTTGCGCAATCGATCGGCGGCGGCGGCGGTGACGCGGGCACGGCGGAATCGACGACGACGTCGTCGTCGGATGCGAGCTCCGGTTCGGTGAGCGTTGGCGTCGGCGGCAACGGCGGCGTTGCCAGCGATGGCGGAACGGTCACCGTAAACAACACCGCCGGCGGCATCGCGACCGCGGGCGACGACGCGAACGGGATCGTGGCGATGAGCATCGGCGGCGGCGGCGGTATGGGAAGTACGTCCGCACCAACCTCGCAAGGCACGATCGGTCTCACCATCGGTGTCGGCGGAAAAGGCGGAGGCGGCGGCGATGCCGGCGCGGTCAACGTGAGCAACGCTGCCGCGATTACGACCAGCGGTTCGACGGCCTACGGGATACTGGCGCAATCGGTCGGCGGGGGCGGGGGCGAAGGCGGCTTTGCTTCGGGCTCGTCGCAAGGCAGCGGCGACTTTGCGGCAACGGTCGGCGTGGGCGGATCGGGCGGCGGCGCAGGCAACGGCGCCGCGGTGAGCGTTGCAAACAATGCGTCGATTGCAACGGCCGGATTCGGCAGCGACGGAATCGTGGCGCAATCGATCGGCGGCGGCGGCGGTATCGCCAACGACGCCGGTTCGAATAGTTCGTCGAATACGATCGGCGTCGCGTTGACGGTGGGCGGCAGCGGCGGCGAAGCCGGCAACGGTGCCGCGGTGAGCGTATCCGGAAGCGGCAACGTCGGGACGAGCGGCAACTACGCCTACGGCGTGCTCGCGCAATCGATCGGCGGCGGCGGCGGTGCCGGCGGCGTCGGCGCGGGTTCGCAAACCGGCAGCATCTCGGTCGGCGGCAGCGGCGGTGCGGCGGGCAACGGCGGCAATGTCAGCGTCGATCTCACCGGCAACGTCGGCACGACGGGAACCGGTGCGTCGGCGATCGTCGCGCAATCGATCGGCGGGGGCGGCGGCATCGGCGGCGACACGACCGGATCGACGCTCTCGATCGGTATCGGCGGCAACGGCGGCGGCAGCGGCAGCGGCGGCAACGTCAGCGTCACGACCAGCGGCATGATCTCGACCGGCGGTGCCGGTTCGTACGGTATCTTCGCGCAATCGATCGGCGGCGGCGGCGGCATCGCGGGCGGCGGCAGCAACGGCCTTGCCTTCATCGGTTCGGACGGCGGCGCGGGCAGCGGCGGCGCGATCGACATTACCGCCAACGGCTACGTCCTGGCGGACGGTTTGAATTCGGTGGGAATTTTTGCTCAGAGCGCGGGCGCAAGCGGTGACGGACCGATCGCGATCGATATCGGCGGCACGGTTCGCGCGACCAACGGGCCGAACGCCGCGGCAATCGAGACCGACACGACCGGCACGACGACCATCAACAATATGGGCACCGTGATCGGGAACGTGATCGTGAATGACACGAACGGCACGTTCAACAATGAACCCGGCGCCGTTTTTGCGAGCGGAAACACGGTCGATCTCGGGACGGGCGGGACGCTGAACAACATGGGAGCGATTGCGCCGGGCGGTATCGGCGCGATCCAGACGACGACGTTGACCGGGAACTACAATCAACTGCCGGGCAGCATCTACGACGTCGACCTCAATATGGCGACGCAGACGTCGGATCAGCTCGACGTCAGCGGATCGGCGAACTTGGCGGGTACGGTCGTTCCGAACATCATCAAGCTCGCACCGGATTCCAACCCGTTCACGATTCTCACCGCAGCGGGCGGTGTAAGCGACGACGACCTTTCGGTCGTGCAGTCACCGTTCTTCGATTGGAAGCTGGGCTTCGGGGGGAACGACGTGACCCTGACGATGGCCGGTGTGACGTACACCTTCCCGCAGCTGACCGCGAATCAGAACGCGATCGGCGCGCATTTCGAGAATGCCTGGAACTCGGGAAGCCTAGGATCGCTCGGGCCGCTGATGATGTATTTGAGTACGCTCGATCCGGGGACGAGCTACGCACGAGCGCTCGATCATCTGAGTTCGGGGAATTATCTTGCGTCGGCTACGCCGATGATGTTTACGCATCTCGACTTCACCAACAGCCTCTTCAGCTGTTACCAGCCGGTCAACGAAAATTACGTCGGCACCGAGATGCCGTGTTCGTGGGCGCGCGCGATCGGCCAGAGCGATCATCAGGCGTACTCCTCGACCACGCTCGGACTGGCGGGGAGCGCAGACGGCATCGAGGGCGGGCAGCAACGTGCGCTCGGCGGCGGCCGGTTCGTCGATACGGCCTTCGGCTTCATCCGCTCGTCGACGGTGATCGACGACAACTCATCGACGCAGTCCAACGGCGTGCAGGCCGGCATCGCCTGGAAACAGCAGCACGGTGCGACCTCGTTCGCGCAGGGCGTTTCGCTCGGCTACGACTGGCTCGACACGACGCGCTCGCCGGTACCGAACGTCGTCGCGACCGGCAAGAGCGGCGCGCTCAGCCTGGATGCGCGAGCCGGCCTCTCGCACGTCAGCAACCTTGGCGGGTTCTATATCAAACCGTACGGCAACGTCGACGTGCTCTTCGTCGATCGTCCCGGATTCAGTGAGAGTAATGCCGGCGCCGAAGGCTTGAACGTGGCCTCGATGAGCAACGTGCTGGGCATCGCAACGCCCGGCGTCGAGTTCGGTGGAACGTTCCACCGGGGCGACACGACGTTCCGGCCGTTCCTCGACGCCAGCGTGAGCGCGCTTTCCACCGATCACTGGTCGGCTGCCTCAACCTTCGAAGGCTCGCCGGCGGGCGTTGCGCCCTTCGTGATCACCAGCTCGTTCCCGAGCGTGCTCTATCGCACGTATGGCGGGCTGCAGCTGGGCGAGAAGCGCTTGATCATGACCTTCGATTACGGCCTCTCGTTCGGGACCGGCTACTCCAGCCAAAGCGGCTCGTTCAAATTCGACTATAAATTCTAGACGATGCCGTTTCTGCCGTTGGTCTTCGTGGCGATGCCGTTTCGCAAGAAGTTCGACGCATCGCACCGCTTCGAAATCGACTTCGACGACATCTACGATCGCGCGATGCGGCCGGCCTTCGAGTCGCTCGAGGACCGGCTCGACTATATCCGCGCCGACGAAGAGCGCGCCGGCGGGATCATTCACGTGCCGATGTTCGAGCGGCTGCTCGTTGCCGAGATCGCGGTCGTGGACGTGACGATTCCAAATCCGAACGTGTATTACGAACTCGGGATTCGTCACGGCGCCAAGCCCGCGACCACGATCATCGTCGGAGCGTTCGAGACGCTGCCGTTCGACATCGCGCTGGCACAGGCGGTTCCGTACCTGTTGGACGAAGGAAAGCTCAGCGACGAGTCGGCGGCATCGTTCGCCGGCGCGCTGCGCGAAAAGCTGGAGTACGCGCTCGCCCATGTCGACGGCCGCGACAGCCCGATCTTCCAGCTGATCCCCGCGTTGCGCGAAACGTCGCTGCCGCACGATATCACGGAGTCCTTCCGCGACCGCGCCAAATACATGAACGAGACGCGCGACCGGCTCGATACCGCGCGGCGCGTGCCCGAGAAGCAATTTGCGCAGGCGCGCGAGACGATCGCGGCAATCGAACGGGAGATGGGCGCGATCACGAAGACCAACGCCGAGCTGCTCTTCGACGTGATGCTCGCCTATCGTGACGTGCAGGCGTACGCAGAGATGATCGCGCTGGCCGAGCGCGCACCGGAGTGGCTGCGCGACCAGGCGCCGGTGCTGGTGGAGCAGGAAGCCTTCGCGCTCAACCGCCGCAACGAGGATGGCGACCGCGATCGCGCCGTCTCTCTGCTCGAGGCACAGATCCGCAAACGCGGACACTCGCCGGAAACCTCGTCGCTGCTCGCGCGCATCTATAAGGATCGCTACGTCGAGGCGCTCAAAGCCGGCGAAGCCCGCGCCGCGCGCGGAGCGCTCGCGCGCGCGATCGAGTTGTATCGCGCCGGCTTCGAAGCGGATCCGCGCGACTATTATCCCGGCATCAATCTCGCAACGCTCCTGACGCTGGAGGGTTCGGCGGATTCACTTACCGAGCGCGAGCGCGTGGCACAGGCCGTGCTCTTCGCGCTGGGCCGTCTCGGCGGGCTGAACTCGAGCGACTACTGGCAGGTTGCCACCGTGCTCGAGAGCGCGCTCATGCGCGGCGATGCGGCGACGGTAAATCGCGCCCTCGACATCATCGCTTCACTGCGGAACGTCCCGTCCTGGTGCTATAAATCGACGAAGGGCAATCTCAAGCTCCTGCGTCTTGCACCAAGCGGTGCGATGGATCGCACGCTGCTCGACGAAGCGATCGCGGAGCTTGCCAAACACGCCGGCTAGGGAAGCTCTGAAGAAGTCCATGCACCGATCGTTATGGCCCCGATGGCCGCAGACCCGAGGAGTCGGCGAGGGAGCATAGCCGGGGTGTTCTGTGACCGAGCCGACGACGATGGAGATGCGCCATCGCGGCCATAACCCTTCGGGCAAGGGCATTTTCCGGTGCGGGTCTTCGTTGCATCCTCGGTCACAGAGCGCGTTGCTATGCTCCCTCGGATGCGCCTCGATTCGCACCGGAAAATGCTCCTTGCGATCGGTACAGCGACTTCTTCAGAGCTTCCCTCGGCGCTCACCTCCTTGCACAAAAATACCTTCGTTCGGGTGTACCGGGCGCTCTCACCGACCGGTCAGAATGCTGCTAGGGGGTGTGTCTCATGGCGTTCAGACCGTTTCTCGTTCTTTGCGTCCTCGCGCTCGCATTGGCGTCCTGCAGCGGGCATTCATCGCCGGGTTCCTCCGTCGGCAGCGTGCTGCCGCAAACGGCGCGCCACCCGGATGCGACCTCGAGCGTCGTCTCGCTCGGAAGTTACAATATCAATCCGGCGCACGTCTACGTGGCCGGAATTTCATCCGGCGGTTTCATGGCCGTGCAGTTGCACTTTGCGTATTCGGGAACGTTCAAAGGCGCGGCGATCTACGCCGGCGGCCCCGATTACTGCGCGCAAGACAGCGAGGCGACGGCGATCGACGACTGCGGCGGCGCAGGCCTGTACGGGAGCGAACTCTCGCCATCGGAAAGCTACATCAATTCCAACCAGGATACGTCGGGCATGGATCCGGTGAGCAACATCAGCGGGCAGAAGGTGTATCTGTGGTCCGGCACCGGTGATACGATCGTCAATCCGAAGACGATGAACGACCTGGAAAGCGAGTACGAGCACTACGGGGCGAGCGTGAAGTACGACAACACGTTCGACGCGGAGCACGGTTGGGAGTCGCCCTACGGAACGGTCTCGTGCGATACGGCCGAGAGCCCGTATATGATCGTGTGCGATCAAGGCAGCACCGCATACGATTCCGAAGACACGTGGCTGACGCTGTTCCTCGGAACGCTCAATGCGAAAAACACCGGAACGCTAACCGGTTCGCTGCTGAACTTCAACCAAGATCCGTTCGGCGGCGGTTCAAACGATCTCGATACGAACGGCTGGGTCTTCGTACCGAAGAGCTGCGCGAGCGGCACGCAGTGCTCGCTGGTCGTGGCGCTCGACGGCTGCGAGATGTATCAAGCCGCAATCGGGACCGATTTCGTGACCGAGTCCGGGCTCGATCAGTGGGCCGATACCAACAACATCATCGTGCTCTACCCGTATCAAACGACCGGCGGAAGCAATCCCGACGGCTGCTGGGATTGGTGGGGTTACACGAATTCGAGCTATGCGCTCAAGTCGGGCGTGCAGATGAGCGCGATCTACGACATGGTCAAGCAGCTCGAGGGCGGAACGGCGACGGCCGCGCCGTCACCGACCGCGTCTCCAACTGCTGCTCCGACCACATCGCCGACGGCGTCACCGAGCGCGACGCCGACGGCAACGCCGACGCCGTCACCGGCACCGAGCGCAACACCGCCGTATTCGCAGAAAGAGACGAACACGGTCGTCGAATTCTATTCCATGGGCTACATCACGCTCGATGAATACCTCGAGCTAGGGCAGGCCTACGGATATGATTCCGATATCACGCTGTACGATTGCGGCGGGACGTGGACGGACTCGTCTACCTGCGGACCGATGACCTACTAAAGCCCGCGTTAGGCGATGGCGCCGACGAACTTCGCCTGATCGACCGCATCGTAGAAGGCGTTCTTCGTTTCGCTGATCCCGTGCGACGCCCACGGATCGATCTGCTTGCGCGCGGTCGGCGCATGGATCGTCGGGCCGACGGCGTCGGCGTAGCTCGATCCGTCGAACGGACCAAAGCCGCGCGACTCCTGATGCGCCATCACGAGCGCGCGCGTAGCATTCGCCGCGGCGCGCGCATCGCTGCGTAACGACGAGGGCAGCGCGGCATCCGAGGCGATCGTATCGTAGAGCGCGATCGCCGGCCGGTCGGCGTGCCAGGGCATGTCGGGCGTCGCGCCGGAGAAGCGCACCATGCCGCTCACCGACGCGACGTCGCGGCGAATCGTCGGGCGGTCCGCGGCGTCGGCGGCGACCGCGTCGTTGAACGTTTTGATCGCGCGCTCGGCGTTCGCAATCTTTGTGGGCGAGAGATCGAGCACGTCGAACGCGGCAGCCGTCCCGAACCATTCGCCGTCGGGTCCCGGGTAACGCACCCGCATCGCGGTGTTCACGACGCTGCGAGCCATGGCGTCGGGATCGCCGGCGTTGCGTGCGATCGCATCCGCGACGCCGGTGGGCACGCCGGGCGAGAGCATCGTCTCCGGGGACGCTGCCAAGTATTTGACCCCAACGCGCGAAAGCGCGTCCGCGAAGCCCATCGTATCCATGAGGCACTGATTGGCGACCACGCCGTCGACGGTGCGGCCGGCGTCTTCGGGATGTTCCTTCGCGTGCAGCGCGACGCCGTCGGCGATCGCTTGGGCCATGTCCGGCATCGACATCACCGCGCCGGTATGCGTCTCGAGTCCACCGCCGTCGCCGCCGCCATGATCGACGAGGTCGATCCACGTCTGCTTCGCGCCGGATTTCTCGGCGCGCTCCAGTGTCTGCGCGACGAACTGCGCGAGATTCGACTCGCTCGCCATGTTGCGCGCTTTTCCGATCTGCGGGTCGGAGATCTGTCCGTCGGCAATGGTGAAGCTGTCCGTGCGCTTGCGGCCTTCGACGAGATCGCCGTCGTCGACGCGCAAGCCGGTCGTGTCTTCGACGGTGAACTCGACGGCCGAATCGGTTCGGCTCGACTGCAGCGCTTGCGCGACGGTCAGTGACTGGGATGCGTCCAAATTGTTATCGCCGTCGCGGTAGATGCCGAACTCGAGCGCGCGACGAGAGGGAATGATCGTGGCCGTTGTGGGTTGCATAAGGCTCCTTTGACACGGGAATGACGAGGTATCGACCTACTGCGCGGCAGCGCCGAAATGGAAGCAGGTGGAAACCCGTATTTTTCGCAATTTGCAACACCATGAAGACGCGTGCTTGTGCGATGGCTGTCTTTTGCGTATTGGGTTCGCTCGCTGCTTGCTCGTCCTCACGCGGGCTAATACCGGCGGCAACACCGATCCCGACGGCGGCGGCAACAGCGACCCCCTCGCCGGCGCCGGGCGTGGTGACGCTCTCTTCAAGCAGCTTGGCATTCACCGCAACCGGAGCCGGCAACGCGCAAACGGTGACGGTGACGCAAGCCAGTTACAGTGGCGTCTTCACGCCGTCGACGACGAACTGCACGGGCATCGCGACGATCTCCCCCGCCAGCGGCACGTCGTTTTCGGTGACGCCGGTCGCCGCGGGAAGCTGCACGTTCACGATTACCGGCGGCGGCGGGCAGAGCGCCACGCTCACGATCGGCGTCACGACCACCACGGTGGGAGGCTCGTAAGATGCGCGGGCTTGCACTGGTCGCGATCGCGGCGCTTCTCGCCGGATGCGGCGGCGGCGGATCGACGCCCGGCGTCGTCACGCGGCCGCTTGCGCAAGCGACCGGGCAACCGTCCCCCAAGGCACCGCAGGACGTCAGCGTGTCGTTCACGATCGTCGTGCCCACCGCGAGCGGCGCACACGCGCGGCGCGTGCCGGACTACGTTTCCGCGTCGACCAAATCCGCCACGATCGCGGTCGGCAGCGCAACGCCGACCACGGTGAACTGCACCGCGACGTGCAGCGGAACCGTGAGCGCACCGGTCGGCAGCGACATGTTCACCGTGAACCTCTACGACGCGACCAACGGCACGGGTGAACTGCTCTCGACCGGCACGCTGACGCAAACGATCGTTGCGAATACCGCCAACAGCGTGAACGTAACCTTTAACGGCGTGGTCGCCTCGCTCGCGATATCGCTTGCGTCATCGACGGTCACGCCGGGGATCGCCGGTTCGGACGGCGTCACGGTGAACGCGCTCGATGCCGACGGCAACACGATCGTTGGCCCCGGCGTCTACGTGAACGCAAGCGGCACGCCGGTGACGATCGCGCTGAGCAACTCCGATGCGAGCGGCAACTCGACACTCTCGCAGACCTCGGTCACGCAGCCGACCACCGGGATCGAGCTGAACTACACCGCTGCGTTCGATGCGAACCCGACGATCTCGGCCGCGGCGAGCGGATTCACCACGGCGAACGCAGCCGTGCATTTCCCTACGCCGACGCTCACGAACTTGAGCGCGGTCAGCGGCGTAGCCGGCAATACCGTGAGCGAGACCGTGACCGGCACGAACTTCGTGAGCGGAAACACGAGCGTAGCGGCGGGTGCCAACGTCACCGTGAGTAGCGTGAACGTGACGAGTTCGACCTCGTTGACGGCGAGCTTCGTCATCGGCGGCGGCGCGGCGTTCGGTTTGCAGAACGTGAGCGCTACGACGGGCAACGGAACGAGCGGCACGTTTCCTTTTGCCATTGGAACCAGTGCGATCGCGGTTACACTCGATACCGACAGCAATCCGGGCACGCCCGCGGGAACCGGTTCGGGCTCGGCGGGCGATTTGCGCAGTGCGATCTTCGCGGCCGATGCCGCGTCCGGCAGCGTGATCACGTTCAGCAGCTGTACCGTGGGTTCGCCCTGTGAGATCACGCTCAACGGTCCATTACCCCCGATCACGGCGAACACGATCATCGACGGCGGTACCTACGGAAACGTCATCATCAACGGCAACAATACGTACCGCGCTTTTTGGGCCGAGAACGGCACGATCGAACTCGCAAATCTCGAGATCGAGAACGCCCTCGCGCAAGGCGGGAACGGCAGCGGACCGGAGATCGGCGGCGGCGGCGGGGCCGGTTTGGGCGCGGGGCTCTTCGTCGACGCTGCGACGGTGAGCGTGGTGAACGATCTGTTCAGCAGCGCGAGCGCGGTCGGGGGCACCGGCGGTAGCTTTTCGGCGAGTGAGAACGACGGCGGTGGAGGCGGCGGGCTCGCGGGCAACGGTGGATCCGACGCGTCCGGTTACGGTGGTGGCGGCGGCGGCGGCATCGCCGGCGCCGGCGGGAACAGCAACGCATCGGGTGGTGGCTCCGGTGGGGTCGGCTTCAACGGTGCAAACGAAGGGACCGGCGGCGCCTTTTCCTCGGGCGGAAACGGCGGCGGCGGCGGAAGCGGCAGCTACGGCGGCGGCGGTGGGGGCGGCGGCGGAAGCGGCACCAGCTCGGGTGGCGCGGCTGGAGCCGGCGGCTTCGGTGGCGGGGGCGGTGGAGGCGCCGGCATTGGCGCCGTGCGCGGAGGTGGTGCAGGCGGCTTCGGCGGGGCTGGCGGCGGTGCCAGCCCTGTAGGCGGATCCCACGGCGGTTCCGGCGGACCAGGCGGCGGCGGTGGCGGCGGCGCGGCAGCGGCTGGTGGAGCTGGTGGCGCGCTCTCGGCAAGCCTGGCCGGCGGCGCGGGCGGAGGGACCACGAGCCCGGGCGGCGGTGGCGGCGGCGCGGCGGCCGGCCCCGCAATCTTCGTGAACACCGGAACGCTGACGATCCTCAACAGCTTCTCGAGCGGCTGCTCCGCGACCGGCGGGGCAGCCGGTACCGGTTTTGACAGCGCGAACAACGGGAGCCCCGGCGGCAGCGATGCGACGCCGGTCTTCAACTACGGCGGCACGGTGAACGGCGTGAGCGTCACCGCCGGCAGCGGCGGCCCGGTCACCGGCGTGCTAGGCAGCGGGACTCCATAGGAGACTGCGGCGCACGTCTACCGCACGGTCTGTTTGACGGCCGGGCGCTGCGAATTGTACAATTCGCACGTTATGGCGTTAGAGTACAGTGAAGTGGCGGCAACCGAGTTGCGCGATCATGCAAGCGAGATCGTGAATCGTGTCGCCTATGGCGATGAAGAGCTGGTTCTGACGCGCCGCGGCAAACCGGTGGCGGCGCTCGTTTCACTCGCCGCACTCGAGAAGCTTCGTCGGATTGAAGACGAAGAGGATGCCGCCGAGGCCGAGCGGGCGCGCAAGGACGTGCGTAAGCGCGGGACGATTCCCTGGGATGAAGTCCGAGCGTCGTCGCGTCGTCGCGTTTGACGTATCGCATCGAACTCAGCCGCGGCGCGGCGAAAGCGTTGCTCGCTGTCCCGTCATCGGATCGCCGCCGGATCGAGCGCGCGATCGACTCTTTGGCTCGTGAACCGAGGCCTCGCGGCGCGAAGAAGCTCATCGGCGGGGCGGGAGCGCTGCGGCTGCGATTCGGTTCATACCGCATCATCTACGAAATCATAGACGACGTACTGCTTGTGCTCGTTTTGGCGGTTGGTCCGCGTAAGGACGTCTACCGTCAGCGCTGAACGGGCGTCAATGAACTCACGCTTCCGGAGAGGCCGCGAGATATTTTACGCCCGCGCGAGAGCGACAGATGCCGAATTCGAGCACGTGCGAACGCAGCGTGGTAAGGGTAACGTTTTTTTGCAAGAAGCCTACAGACAGAAAGTGCCGTCAGGGCCTCCTCTGCGCATGGAGCGCCGCTCGTCCAGGGTTAAGCGAAAGTTACCCGCGGCGGTTCTTTAGAAACGTGGCGGTGTATCGTGGCGGGTTTCACTGGGAGCTTGTAACGACGCAGTCGCCCTCGATAGTAATACTTGCTAGCCATTCGCCGTTGAACAGATGCGTATAGTCTGTGGAATCTTCCTGTTCGTTCTCGATGGAGTAGGTGCCGCTTGCCGACAGCGCTACGGCCGCGCAGGCGAGTTTCAGGAGCGAATCGGCTTTTGAATACGCAATGTCATGAGCATCTTGTTTGTCGAGTGATTGGCCGGCGGCCACTTCACTCGTGTGGGTCGTCGTCGAAGTCGAATCTGCCGTGGCATTTGACACCATCGAAACGGTGAGGAGAAGAGCCTGAGCCGCTACCAATGCGGCCCTCGCCATGCCGTTACTCATACGTGCGCCTCCTTTGACCAGAGCTTCTGCAGGTTGACCGCATCGTAAAGAGGCCGTTGTTACAAAGGTGTTACGAACGACGTTGGGGGTAGCGGTTTGTAGCGGGGCGCGGCAGCCCCGCCCGCAGTAACAGAATTGTAACGTCTTTCGGCAATTATGTGGGGGTAAGGCCTTGCTGGCTGTTATTGTCGAGACGAAGGGAGTCACGTTCAATGGCTTTGAAAAAGAGTTCGGTCGTCTTTTGCGTCGCCTTGGTTTTCACCATGGCGACGTGTTATTCGATCCCGGTCGCGGCGCAGAGCACGCATTGGGTGACACCGCTTGAATGCGTGCCAACTCAATCCGGAAGCGGCGACGTTGCGATCACAAACACGTGCGATCAGCGCGCTTACATATCGTGGTGCTTCATCGCAGGCGGATGTTATAGCAATACGCTCGATCCCGGGCAGAGCACGCAGACCGGCTGGTCCGCGTCAGATATGGCAAAAATGCGTTTCTTTATTTGCCCGGCCGGAGCAGTGCCTTCGTCCAGCGGAACGGCATTTATACCGCTCACGAACGGCGCAAATTACGCCTTTTATTGCTACCAAGGCTGATCTATGGCAACGCTGCGGCGGGGACGTATAGCTCGTCGACGATCCCTTTGGACGAATTGCCCTTCGAGCTGTGATAGTCGTCGACTACCGAACCGCCGTAGGACGCCTGAATCACGACGCCACGCGTTGGCGCTCCGACCGCACGATAGTTGTTTTGGGTCGAACAGTAGCCGGCGGGAACCGGATTTATTCCATAGGGCTTCTTCACCGTGTATATCTCGTCGGAGGTGCTGGGATCGCTTCCTTCGATAATCGTATGAACGCGCGCTACAAGCGTGGATCCGCTCTTGCTTATCGAAAACGTCTGCGTCATCTTCCAATTGAAAATATTGACACAGACGACCGTAGCGGATGCGGCGCTCGCTGGCAGCGCCGATCGCACCGAACAGGCGACGCATAGCGCTGTAAGAATCGCCCAAGTTCTTGGAGATCGCATCAGCTTCCTCACATCCGCGACGAGTTGCAACTTTCAGGGAATATACTGCGGGCGTGTTACAGAATCGTTACCGCGTCGTTCGCGGCTCTGCCATCTTCGAGACGTATGTTTGCGAAGTGGCGCGGAACTATGCGGATACGTCGAGTTGCTGTTGCGCCAGGGCAAGCAACTCTCGCGCCGTAATGTCGGATTCGTCGCGTTCTAAGAGCCGGGACGCGTGGAGTCGAGCAGCCGTCCAGCGTTCGCTCGCGAGCGCGTCGCGCGTGAGCGCCAGCGTTGCTTCGCGGGCGATTGCCTCTAGGCGCTGTAGGCTTGGCACGAACCAATCCCACCGTGCAGTGCGGGAGACGATATCGTCGATATCGGCATGGGCAGCGCTCTCAAGACGTTCCGCTTCACCTGCATCCAATCGTTCGCGCGTTCGCGTGGACGAGAGTATGCGTTCGGCATCCTCGAGGTCGACGCGTACCGACGGCGCAAGCATGTACCCCTTGCGTGCCGAGACGATCGCCTCGGTTCCGAGAATCTGACGCAGGCGGCTGACCGACGTGCGCAGGGTTCCCAGTCCCAAGGCCGTCGATGAACGCGGCCAGAGCCAGTCGGAAAGACGCTCGCGCGAAAGACCGGTGCGATGTAGTCCGAGTGCGATCAATACCTCTAAGAGGCGGTCAGGCAGGGTGACGGTCTGCCCGTTACGGACGACGCAGAGCGAAAACGCCTTTACCTCAATCATGGACCGCGCCTTGTCGTAGTGCCCAACAAAGGCGGAGAGCATACCGAGATCGTCGTCGTTGCTTGCAAAAGCAGCAACCGCGCGCCGCAGCGGCTCCGAGGCGATGCTCGCCGCGATGTGGAGGGCCTCGTCGACCGGCGCTTTGCGCCGATCGCCGTCGAGGAGAGCGGCATACGCGATGCGCGTGAGGATTCGGTGTTGCGGATAGTGCAGCGCGTCCGCGGTTTCGACGCCTAGGCGCGCTAATCGCAGCGCATCATCGAGTTTGGCCACCGAGGCTGCACCGATCAGGCATGCGTTAACGCGAGACTTATGATTCTCCAGGCCTAAGGGCTCGTCCGCGATTCCATGCATGCATGCTAGGGGGAAACGCGTACCTTGGTGGACCGACGGTACGGCGACCGCTTCGAGCCGCGCAACCGCGTGTGCATACGCCGCGATATCACCCCAGAACCAGTAGGAGAACGCGGCCTCTCCCCAGATGAGCACGTCGCAGAGAGGGAGACCCGCTCGGCCTGCCGCCTCGATAGCGCTCGCAAGTGCGGCAAATTCGGCGACGCGATCGCCATGTTCGCGGTACCAATGCGCGGGTACCGTGTGTTGATAGAGAGCGTTGGTCGCGTCGGTAGCTAGCAGCGGTTGAATTTCGCTGCTCGCTGCTTCTACGTCGACGCGATGAGATCGCCAAACGGCGAACACCGTGCGCCATAGCTTGAGCACGAGGTTCCCCAACGGGCGTTCGTCCTCGCGCAGTGAGCGTTCGAAGCGAGTGAGTGCCGCTTCCGCCTCATCGAGGAGACCGGAAACCCCGCAGCCGTCCAAATAGACATTGAGGATAGCGCCGCGCAGGCTAATCTCTGCCGCGTCGCTGAGTTCGCGCCAAAAGCGCCGGCCCTCGTCGAGCCGTTTGAATATGCCGCGCGAGTACGTGCGCGCGTAAAGTGAGGCACTCCAAAGATAGGGAAACTGGGCCAGCGTCGAGTCATCGAGGAGGCCAAGGACGCGCGAGAGACGCGGCGACGGCGCACCCAAGGCATATCCATCCGCAACCGCGATCGCGGCAGCCGCGTCGTACTCCTTTCCGCAGCGGACGAACAGTTCGGCGGCGCGCACTTGGTCGCCGGCGGCGAGGGCGGCTTTCGCCGCCGACTCGAGTACTGCAGCCGCGTCGCGCCTCGCAAGACGCAGCGCATGGGTTCGTACGAGCGGATGAACTTCGAACGTGTCGTTGCCGGGCATGCGGCTTACGAACGGAAGCCGCTCCAACATATCGAGCGCTGCCGTTTCGGAGATCTGGAAGACGCGTGCAAGGTCCGCGCTTGTGCAATCTCCGATCGCTGCGCAGATGACGAGGGCGTCACGCATGCTCGACGGAAGCCGTTCGATGATCTCGTCGGTCACGTATGCGTCGAGCGAGCCGGTATCGCGTTCGGAAATTTCAGCAATGGCGTCCTCTAGCGATCGCGTTGGCGCTACCCGGGCCAGGTAGAAGACACCGATCGCCCAACCTTGCGTGGCTTCTTCGATGCGTTCGAGGACGGTCGCCGAAGGAACGTTGCCGAAGATGCGCTTGATGTCGCTGCGCTGTAGGCGCAGGTCTTCCCAGCCAAGGGTGCGTGTTTCATGCGGTGCAGCATACCGGCTCGTTCGCAGTCGCAAGGGGACGCGGGAGCAGAGAATCGCCGACCGCGTGGGATGCGGGCGATCGAAAAGTGCGTCGAGCAGCCGTAGCGCTTCAGGGAACGCGGCATGTTCGAGATTATCGAAGATCGTTACGGACTCCACGCCGTCGTCGCTGCGCCACGCGGCGACGGCGGAGTCTATGCGGGGTGCAGCGCCGGCCTCGAGACTAAGTTTGAGGCGCGCGGCAACGTCGGATGGCGCGATGCGGCCGAGCTCGGCGAGCAGGTTGCCCGCGAGGTCGCTCGCATCGGTGATGCCGTAGGCATCGCAGTAGGCCACGCGCTCCCAGCGATTTGCGAGATGGCGTGCGACGGTCGTTTTCCCCCATCCCGCAGGCGCCACGAGCAACGTCAAGCGTGGACGGCTACCGGGGCCATCCTCATAAATATGGCTGCGAAGCGGCTCGTGAGGGTCCACTCCGTGCGAAGATTCTTGGGGAGCCTCGAGGGTCACCTCTCGACGCCGTAGCGGGAGGTGGATAACGCCGAATTCGAGCGCGCGGACGCGGCGCGGTTGGCCGCAAGGGCCGGTGCTCATCGTCCTAAGACAAGGTCGATGCCGGAAAAGACGCGACGAATTAGCCGAGCCGAAATCTGACCGACGCGTTCGTCCAATTCTGATTTATTGACCCTGAAAATTCCCGATACGTTCACCACCCACTCCCGCGGCAGGCTCGTCTGTTTTGGCGACAGCGTGAAGTTGCCGGGCGCGACAGCCCACTTCATTTTGGCTCGCGCGCGCACGCAAACGACTGTGGCTATCCGACTTCTGTTAAAATCAGCGCTTTGAACGATGAGAACGGGATGTCGATACGCCGGTTCTTGAACCTCGCGGCTCGCCCAGGTCGGCCCACCAGATAGAGCTCTGGCGAATCACCAAGGACTCTGCTCAAGGACGCGTCGATTCGCCGCCTTCGCAAGAGGCATGACCTTCGTATCGAGCGAATCGGCAACGGCGTTCAGCGCTTCCGTGATTTCGTCAGCGGAGTGACCGCGCGCGAATGCGTTCACGGTTGCGTGGCGAGGAACGCGGCGACGGCGGCTTGCGATTGCGGATTCTCCAAGAGCCAGTCATGCTTCGCACCTACGATCGGGACAAAGCGCTTGTCGGGGCTGGCCGCGAGCTGCTCGAGTCGCGGCCCCTGCGTCGGCGGGATCGCGTCATCCTTCGTGCCCTGGAAAACCAATAGGGGCACGTAAATGCGCCGCACCATGGCGATCTCGTCGTCGTCCGCCGCTGCCGCCGCGGTCATCCGGTAGGCGTGCTTCGGATCCTCGTACCGGAGCACCGCGAGCATATCGGTCCACGGCGCTGCAAGAATCAAGCCCGAAGGATGCCGGTGCAGCGCTACATACTCTGCGATAGCGGTCCCCATCGAATATCCCAACACGACGACGCGATGCTTCGGGTACTGTAGCTGCGTTGCATCGAAGATGCGCACCGCATCGCGGCGCAGGTCGTCGAAGTGCGCCGTGCCGCCGGAGAAACCGTACCCGCGGTAATCGTATTCGATCACATCCGCGGCGTGACGGGCGAGGCCACGCGCCGCGCCGTCGTGACGCGCGATCAGGTTCCCGCTGCCGGCGAAGAGCACGAGAACCGGTGCGGAGGCATCGCCGCCGCGATAACGGTAGCCGCGCAGCATCGCACCTGGAACCGCGAGCGTGATCCGTTCGCGGCCGGGAGCGGCGGTCCAGCGCGATAACGCCGCTTTCGGAAGCGGATGGTCCATGTTGTCGTCCGCATGGTAGATGATGCCGGATGCCGGCGCCGCAGCCAACAGCAAAGTGGTCAGTGACAAAAAGAAGGTGCGCATGACCACGGTTAAGGATGCGGCTCGCGCAGAAAATAGGCCATAAGGCCGACGCGGCCGTTGGTGATACCGAACTTGCGCAGAATCGTCACGACGTATTGATGCACCGTATTGGTGGTAAGCGAGAGTTCGCGGGCGACGGCGCGCTCGGAGAATCCGCGCAGCAGCAGCTTTAGAACCTCGCGCTCGCGCGGCGTCAGGTGATAGGGTGACGGCTCGGCGCGTAAGAGTTGGCGGTGAAACGCCTGCGCTCCGCAGAGAAAGAGGTGGAGCAGGTCGCGCTCGCGTGTGCCGAACGGTCTGCCGCGCCGGTCCCGTTCGACGCCGATGTACGATTCGTTATGCGGATCGATCGTATGCGCACCGACGAGACGGTCGCCGATGCCCAGCGGGCGAAAGACGTCGTTATAGATCGAGCTGCGCCGCCACGCACCTTCGCCGACGAGTTCGGAGCGCAGCAGGGCGCGCGTCGATCCCGCGCGCGCAATCAACGCGGCGGTCATCGGATCGACCAGCCCCTGTGAGAAGCGGCGGCGCTGCTCTTCGGCGGTCGCGGCAACCTCGTTGGCATGTACCAGATAGGTCATTCCCGTTACCGACCAGGCGAGAGGGTCATGAAGTGTAGACGACGGCGCAGCACGGCGACCGCCGACCCAGAACGCGTTCGTCGCACCGACGAGGCGCATGACGGTCCCCAGCGCATGTTTCAGCGCGCCGTCACTGCTTGCAACGCTAAACTCCGCGATCTCATTCCAGACCCGCGTGATCTCGCGGAGGTCGCTTTCCCGTACGTCCACCTACACCGAAAATTCGCGAACGCGGTGGCACTACCCCTACGAAACCGTAGATTGCGAATGGCCGCTCGGCCGCTATTTAATGAGGTGGACGAAGCGTTGTGCCATGGCGCTGGCGGCTTTGTGCATGCTGCTCGCTGTCGCGGCATGCACGTCCGCGCGCGGGCTGATACCGGGACCAACACCTGCTCCCACCGCGACACCAACGTCCATCCCCACCGCGGCCCCAACGCCGACTCCCACGCCGGCACCGGGAGCGGTGACGCTCTCACCGAGCAGCGTGGCCTTCACCGCCACCGGCGCGAGCGACGCGCAAACGGTGACGGTGACGCAAGTCAACTATAGCGGCACGTTTACAGCATCGACGACCACGTGCAGCGGCATCGCGACGATCTCGCCCGCGACCGGTACGAGCTTCACCGTCACACCGGTCGCGGCAGGAAGCTGCACGTTCACCATCGCGGGCGGCGGCGGGCAGAGCGCAACCTTATCGATCGGCGTCACGACCACCACTGTCGGCGGCTCGTAGTGCGCACACTTGCATTGGTTGCGATTGCGGCGCTTCTCACCGGATGTGGTGGGGGCGGATCAACGCTGGGGCTTCCTGCACTGCCGACTGGCTCGCCCGCGACGCAGCCTACGCAACAAAAAAACCAGAATGTCAGCGTTTCGTTCAAAATCGTGGTGCCGACCGCGAGCGGTGCGGCGGCGCGCCGTGTACCGGACTACGTTTCCGCCTCGACCAAATCCGCGACGATCGCGGTCGGCAGCGCGACGGCGACCACCGTGAACTGCACGACGACGTGCAGCGGGACGGTGAGCGCACCGGTCGGCAGCGAGACGTTCGCCGTCAATCTCTACGACGCGGCGAACGGCAGCGGCAACCTCCTTTCGACGGGAACGGTGACGCAAACGATCGTCGCGAACACCGCCAACAGCGTGAATCTCACCTTCAACGGCGTCGTCGCGTCGCTTTCGATTGCCTTGAGTGAAAGTGTGACCTCGGGAACCGCGGCAACGGTCGGCGTGGCGGTCGATGCGCTCGATGCCGACGGCAATACGATCGTCGGTCCCGGCATCTACGTCGACGCGAGCGGCACGCCGGTGACGATTGCGCTGAGCGATTCCGACACGAGCGGTGCGACGACGCTCTCGCAGACGAGCATCACGCAGCCCACGACCGGGATCACGCTCGCGTACGACGGCGCCGCGATCACCAGCGTTCCTGCAATCAGCGCGAGCGCAACCGACCTTACCACCGCGCAAGCGGTTCTGCACGGGACCGAAGCGTACGCATACACCGGCTCTGCGCAGTCGCTTACGATACCGAGCGGGTTGACATCGGTCACGATCGCGGCCGCCGGGGCTGCGGGTGCGGGAGGCTGCTTCGACGGAGCTAGCGGAGCGAACGGCGGGGCGATTGAAGCGGTGTTGCCGCTCGCAGGCCAAGGTGAAACACTGGCCGTCTACGTCGGCGGCGACGGATCGAGCGGTGGCTTCAACGGAGGAGGCACAGGCGGCGGCTGTGGGAACGGCGGCGGCGCTTCGGACGTGCGCGCCGGCAGTAACGATCTCTCGAATCGGATTATCGTTGCCGGCGGTGGCGGTGGCGGCGGTGATGCGTCCGCTGATTGCGCTCCGGGGGTTAGCACAGGAGCAGGAAGCGGAGGAGCCGGAGGTGCCGCCAACGCGGTGAGTGGTGGTAATGCACATGGCGGAGGGAACGGCGGCGGCGGCGGAACCCAATCAGCGGGAGGTGCCGCCGGCGCCAGCGTCGGCGCGCCCCCAGGAGCAAGTGGGGGCGAGGGGTTCGGCGGCGGCGGCGCAGCCTCGGAAGGGTGCGCCGGGTCAGCCGGCGCCGGCAGCGGCGGCGGTGGCTACTATGGCGGCGGCGGTGGCGGCAGTGGTTACGATGACGGCGGCGGTGGTCTAGGTTCAGGCGGTGGCGGCGGCTCATCATACGCCGAGCCGGGAGCGAGTATTTTGAGCAACCAGCAGGGCGTCAACAGCGGAAACGGCAGCGTGACGATAACGTGGTGAGGCCGCTGCCGCGCGAAGCGAGGTGTTGAAGCTCTTCACCGCGTCGCGCGTCGTTGCAATCTTCTCCGGTGCGAGATCGAGCACGTCGAAAGCAGCGGCGCTGTGCGCAGCCCGCTGTTTGGAAGCAGGTAGAGACCCCGTTTTCTGCAATTTTTCAAAACATGACGACGCGTGCGCGCGTTAGTGCCGTTGTCTTTTGCGCGTTGAGCTCGCTCCCGGCGTGCTCGTCGTCGCGCGGGTTCGTCCCAGCACCCACGCCGACTCCGTCGCCGACGGCAACGCCCACGGCCGCGCCGGGCGCGGTGGAATTGTCTAGTGCGACCCTGTCGTTCACCGCAACCGGAGCCGGCTACGCGCAACCGGTGACGGTGACGCAAGCCAGTTACAGTGGCGTCTTCACGCCGTCGACGACGAACTGCACGGGCATCGCGACGATCTCCCCCGCCAGCGGCACGTCGTTTTCGGTGACGCCGGTCGCGGCGGGGAGCTGCACGTTCACGATTACCGGCTGCGGCGGGCAGAGCGCGACGCTCTCGATCGGGGTAACGACCACGACGGTCGGCGGCGGGTAAGATGCGCCGGCTTGCGTTGGTCGCGATCGCGGCACTTCTCGCCGGGTGCGGCGGCAGCGGATCGATGCCCGGCGTCGTTTCGCGGCCACAGGCGCAAGCGACCGGGCAACCGTCCCCCAAAGCACCACAGGACGTCAGCGTAACGTTCACGATCGTCGTGCCCACCGCGAGCGGTGCTGCGGCACGGCGGGTGCCGAACTACGTTTCCGCGTCGACCAAATCGGCCACGATCGCGGTCGGCAGTGCGACGCCGGCCACCGTGAACTGCACGGCGACGTGCAGCGGCACCGTGAGCGCCCCGGTTGGCAGCGACACCTTCACCGTGAATCTCTACGACGCGACCAACGGCGGCGGCAGCCTCCTCTCGACCGGCACGCTGACGCAAACGATCGTCGCAAACACCGCCAACAGCGTGAACGTAACCTTCAACGGCGTGGTCGCCTCGCTCGCGATTTCGCTCGCGTCATCCACGGTGACGCCGGGGACCGCCGGTTCGGACGGCGTCACGGTGAACGCGCTCGATGCCGACGGCAACACGATCGTCGGGCCCGGCGTCTACGTGAACGCGAGCGGCAATCCGGTGACGATCGCGCTCAGCAATTCCGATACATCGGGAAATTCGGCGCTGTCACAGACCTCGATTACGCAGCCCACGACCGGGATCGAACTGAACTACACGGCGAACTTCGACGCGAATCCGACGATCTCGGCCGCGGCAACCGGATTCACGACCGCGAACGCCACGGTCGTGTTTCCCGCGCCAACGCTCACGACGCTGAGTGCGGTCGGAATCATCGGCTCGACGGTGACTGAAACGATCACCGGGACCAGCTTCGTTGCGGGCGGCACGAGCTTCTCGCTCAGCGGTTCCGGCGTGACGGTGAGCGACGTGAGCGTGTCGAGTTCGACGACGCTGACCGCAAACTTCACCGTCTCGGGTAGCGCCACGGCCGGCTCGCAGAACGTGATGGCGACGACGAACAACGGCACGAGTGCGGCCTACTCACTCGACGTTGCAACGTACGGCATCGTCGTGACCGAGAAGACCGACTCCAATCCGGGTTCGCCTGTGGGCACCGGGACGGGCAGCGGCAGTCCAAATTACGATCTGCGCGGTGCGATCCTCGCGGCAAACTCAAACGCCGGTACGACGGCGATCATCTTCAGCGGCTGCACGGTTGGCGCACCGTGTACGATCACACTGGGCGGTCCGCTGCCGCCGATCACCGCGAACACGATCATCGACGGCGGCGCCTACGGAAGTGTCGTCATCAACGGCAACAGCACGTATCGCGCGTTCTGGGCCGAAAGCGGAACGGTCGTCCTTGCGAATCTCGAAATCGAGAACGCCCTCGCGCAAGGCGGGAGCGGCGGCGGGCCGGCGGTCGGCGGCGGCGGCGGGGCCGGTTTGGGCGCGGGGCTCTTCGTCGACGCTGCGACGGTGAGCGTGGTGAACGATCTGTTCAGCAGCGAGAGCGCGGTCGGGGGCACGGGCGGCAGTTATTCGACGTATGCGGACAACGGCGGCGGTGGCGGCGGACTCGGCGGCAACGGCGGATCCGATGCGTCCGGTACCGGTGGCGGCGGCGGCGGCGGCATCCTGAGCGCCGGCGGGAACAGCAACACATCGGGCGGAGGGTCGGGAGGCGTTGGCTTCAACGGTGCCAACGCGGGCGCCGGGGGCGCCTATTCGGCCGGCGTCGACGGCGGCAACGGCGGAAACGGCGGCTACGGCGGCGGCGGCGGCGGCGGCGGCGGTAGCGTCTTCCCAGCTGGGACCGGGGGCAACGCGGGCCAAGGCGGCTTCGGCGGCGGTGGCGGCGCCGGCGCCTTCGGCCCTGCCGGCGGTACGGCGGGAGGCATAGGCGGCTTCGGCGGTGGCGGCGGCGGCGCCAGCTTTTGGGCCGGAATCCCTGGGGGCAACGGCGGGCCGGGTGGCGGCGGTGGCGGCGGCGCGGCTACGACGGGCGGAACCGGCGGTGCGCTCTCGTCGAGCCTGGCCGGCGGCGCGGGCGGAGGGACCTCGGACGCCGGCGGGGGCGGCGGCGGTGCGGCGGCCGGCCCGGCGATCTTCGTCTATACGGGAACGCTGACGATCGTCAACAGCTTCTCGAGCGGCTGCTCGGCGAGCGGCGGTGCCGGCGGAACGGGTGGCAGCAGCGGGAACAGCGGCAGTGCCGGCGGCAGCGACGCCACACCGGTCTTCAATTACGGCGGCACGGTCAACGGGACGAGCGTCACCGCCGGTAGCGGCGGCCCGGTTACCGGCGTCCTCGGTACCGGAACTCCGTAGGTTTGTAAGATGCGCACACTCGCACTGGTCGCGATTGCGGCGCTTCTCACCGGGTGCGGCGGCGGCGGATCGATGCCCGGCGTCGTCACACGGCCGCTTGCGCAAGCTACCGCGCAGCCAAGTCCCAAAGCACCACAGGACGTCAGCGTATCGTTCACGATCATCGTGCCCACCGCGAGCGGCGCACATGCGCGGCGCGTGCCGAACTACGTTTCGGCGTCGACGAAATCCGCAACGATCGCGGTCGGCAGCGCGACGCCGACCATCGTGAACTGCACCACGACGTGCAGCGGAACGGTCAGCGCTCCGGTTGGGAGCGACACGTTCACCGTGAACCTCTACGACGCAACCAACGCCGGCGGCAGCCTCCTCTCCACCGGCACGCTGACGCAAACGATCGTCGCGAATACCGCCAACAGCGTGAACGTAACCTTCAACGGCGTGGTCGCCTCGCTCGCCGTCGCAATTGCCAATGTGGTGTCGCCGGGGACTGCCGGATCGGTCGGCGTAACGGCGAACGCGCTCGATGCCGACGGCAACACGATCGTGGGCCCCGGGGTGTACGTGAACGCGAGCGGCACGCCGGTGACGATCGCACTGAGCGATTCGGATAGCTCGGGTAATTCGAGTCTTTCGCAAACCTCGATCACGCAGCCGACGTCCGGGATCGAACTGAACTACACTTCTGCGTTCGACACGAATCCGACGATCTCGGCCGCGGCGAGCGGATTCACGACCGCGAACGCAACCGTGCATTTCCCCACGCCGACGCTCACTGCGTTGAGCACGGTCACCGGCGTAGCCGGCAATACCGTGAGCGAGACCGTGACCGGAACGAACTTCGTGAGCGGAAACACGACCGTGGCCGCGGGTGCCAACGTCACCGTGAACAGCGTGAACGTCACGAGTTCAACTACGCTGACCGCGAGTTTCGTGATCGGCGGCGGTGCGACGTTCGGTACGCGGAACGTGAGCGCCACCACGGGCAACGGAACGAGCGGCACGTTTCCCTTTGCGGTCGGGACATCTTCGCTTGCGGTCACACTCGATAACGACGGCGGTGCGGGCACGCCCGCGGGAACCGGTACCGGCTCGTCGGGAGATTTGCGCAGTGCGATCTGGGCGGCCGATGCCACGACCGGCATCGTGATCACGTTCAACTGCGGTTCGCCCTGTACGATCACCCTGAACGGACCGCTTCCGCCTATGACCGCGAATATGATCATCGACGGCGGCGCCTACGGAAGGGTCGTCATCAACGGCAACAGCACGTATCGCGCGTTCTGGGCTGAAAGCGGAACGGTCGTCCTTGCAAATCTCGAGATCGAGAACGCGCTCGCGCAAGGCGGCAACGGCGGCGCCGGCGGGGACGCTGGTGGCGGAGGCGGAGCGGGCCTTGGGGCGGCGCTCTTCGTGGACACGGCGACGGTGAGCGCGATCGACGATTACTTCCTCAGCGACAATGTGGCCGGCGGCAACGGCGGCGACGGTTCTGGAGCCGGTAATGGCTCGGTCGGCGGCGGCGGGCTCGGCGGCAATGGCGGCGGAACGGGCTCCGGCGACGGATCGGGCGGTGGTGGCGGCATCCTCGGCGCCGGCGCGCAAGGAGCGGGCAGCTACGATGGCGGTGCCGGCGGCGTCGGGTTCGCGAACGTGGCTGCGGTGGGTGCCGACAGCTCGAGCTCCGCAACGCCGGCCACGCCCGCAACGGCCGGCTACGGCGGCGGCGGGGGCGGCGGCGGGGCCTATACGGGATCCTCCAGCCTCACCGGCGGCAGCGGCGGGAACGGCGGTTTCGGTGGCGGTGGTGGCGGCGGCGGTGTGTCGTTGGACTTCGGCGGCAACGGTGGGAACGGCGGCTTCGGTGGCGGTGGCGGTGGCGGCGGCGCCGGCCTCGGCAACGGCGGCAACGGTGGCAACGGTGGTCCGGGCGGCGGCGGAGGCAGCGGCGGAGTTGGCATCATCCCGGGCACGGGGGGCGCTCTCGCGACCATCGCCGGTGGTTCCGGTTACGAGTATTACTATGGTGGCGGTGGGGCGGCCGCGGGCCCGGCGATTTTCGTGAGTACGGGGACGCTCACGACGACGAACAGTGGTGCGAGCGGCTGCGCGGCGACCGGAGGCGCTGCCGGCGGCGGCGGCGCAACGGCGGGCGGCAGCGACGCGACGCCGGTCTTCAACTATAGCGGCACGGTCAACGGCTCAACGACAGCCGGCCCGGTCGCAAGCGCGCTCGGAAGCAGCGTTCCTTGACTGGTCGTGCGCACGTATGCGCGGTGGTGCATTGATGTCGGGCCGGGCGATATACTCAACGCCAGGGATTCAAAACTGCAGCCCCAGTACGCGCAAAATCAGATTCGTTATTCGTCACCAGCGTTAGGTCGTGATGGATCGCCGTTGCGGCAATGAGGCTGTCGACGACCGGCAACTTGCCCGAACCCGATCGAGCGCGTCCTTCGATGCGTCCCCAACGCTCGGCAACGCCTAGGTCGAACGGCAAGATGCGGCCCGCAAAGCGATCCATCAGATCCGAAACGAACCAGGTTTCCAGGTCGGCGCGTTTCTTCTTGTCCCGGTGCATCTCGATTCCGATGCGGAGCTCGCCGATCGTAATGACGCTCAGGAATAGATTGCTCTCGTCGATGGCGTCGATCCATTCCACCAGCCCGGCATTAGGCCGCGGCTTTCTCAGGTCGGAAACGACATTCGTGTCGAGCAAAAATCCGCTCACAGTTTGACGTCTCTCCCCGTCCGGCGATCGCGCGCGGGAGCGGTCTCGACGTCACGATGAGGCGAACGGGCAAAGAACTCGGAGATTGATCCGCCCCGGCGCTCGACCCTAGCGCGATAGGCTCGCGCCGAAACCACGACGACCGCTTCGTCGCCGCGGCGTGTGATGATCTGGGGCTCGCCGCGCAGTGCAGCGTCCAAGAGTTCGGAGAGGCGTGCTTTTGCCTCGGTTGCGGGCCACGTTTTCTTCGCCATTGGATATAAGGTTATCAATAAGTGACTAAGTAGTCAACTTCGCGAATCCCCGCCGGCATCGTACGCGATCGCCTTCGCCATATCCGGCATCGACATCACCGCGCCGGTGTGCGTTTCGAGCGCGTGTGTGCGGCGAACTGCGCTGCGCGCGCGTGTCTCTGTGGCGCAAGGGGAAAACCCCTGATTTTCCGGAACCCCCAACGTGCGAGTGGGAGGGTGCCCGGATGTTCTCTCGGCGGCTTTCTATGTACGCTCTTGGTGGTGTTCTTGCTATGGCGGCAGCCTGCACGTCCTCGCGCGGGCTCGTACCGGCGCGCACGCCCACGCCGACGGCATCGCCAACACCTACAGCATCCCCCTCGCCCACGCCCACACCGGGCGCGGTCATACTCTCGTCGTCGACCCTGTCATTCACCGCAACCGGAGCCGGCAACGCGCAAACGGTAACAGTGACGCAGGTCAATTATAGCGGCGCCTTCACGCCTTCGACGACGACGTGCAGCGGGATCGCGACGATCTCCCCCGCCAGCGGCACGTCGTTTTCCGTGACGCCGGTCGCGGCGGGAAGCTGCACGTTCACGATTACCGGCGGCGGCCAGAGCGCGACGCTCTCGATCGGGGTAACGACCACGACGGTCGGAGGCTCGTAAGGGTGCTTGTCATCCCGAGAGTAGCGAAGCGGAGTCGAGGGACCGCCGCCATCTTGGTGCTCGCATTGATCGCCGGGTGCGGTGGCGGCGGATCGATGCCAAGCGTCATCACACAGCCGCAGCCGCAACCGACCCAGCAGAAGACGCAAGACGTCAGCGTATCGTTCACGATCGTCGTGCCCACCGCGAGCGGCGCACATGCGCGGCGCGTGCCGAACTATGTTTCCGCGTCGACCAAATCGGCCACGATCGCGGTCGGCAGCGCGACGCCGGCCACCGTGAACTGCACGACGACATGCAGCGGAACGGTCGACGCACCGGTCGGCAGCGATACATTTACCGTCAATCTCTACGACGCGACCAACGGCACCGGCAGTCTGCTCTCGACCGGCACGCTGACGCAAACGATCGTCGCGAACACCGCCAACAGCGTGAACGTAACCTTCAACGGCGTGGTCGCGTCGCTCGCGATTTCGCTCGCGTCATCCACGGTGACGCCGGGGACCGCCGGTTCGGACGGCGTGACGGTGAACGCGCTCGATGCCGACGGCAACACGATCGTCGGGCCCGGCGTGTACGTGAATGCGAGCGGCGCGCCGGTGACGATTGCGCTCAGCAATTCCGATGCGAGCGGCAACTCGACGCTGTCTCAAACCTCGATCACGCAGCCGACGTCCGGCATCGAGCTGAGCTACACCGCCGCGTTCGATACGAATCCGACGATCTCGGCATCGGCGACCGGATTTAGCACTGCGAATGCGACGGTTGCATTCCCCACGCCGACGCTTACGGGTTTGAGTACAATAAGCGGTGCATTCGGAGCACCCTTTTCGGAAACGCTCACCGGTACGAATTTCGCTGCGGGCAGCACGACGATCAACGCGGGTGCAAACATTACCGTCAGCAACCTCACCGTCACGAGCACGACCACGCTTACCGCGACGTTCACGGTGGGCAGCCCTGCATTTGCGTCGCAGAACGTCACGGTGACGACGGCCGGCGGCACGAGCGGCGCAATGTCACTCGCGATCGCGAACGGCACGATCACCGTTGGCACGTTCACCGATGCGGACCCTGGAACGCCGCCGGGAACCGGCAGCGGAAACAGCAACGATCTTCGTGCCTCAATCTTGACCGGCAACACGGTTGCGCAGGGGTATCGCATTGTCTTTGCCGGATGCACGCCGAGTACGCCGTGCACGATCGATTTGAACGGACCGCTTCCGCCCATTACGGCAAACATGATCATCGACGGTGGAACGTACGGCAGCGTCATCATCAACGGGCAAAATACCTACCGCGCGTTTTGGGCCGAGAGCGGCACGATCGAACTCGCAAATCTCGAGATCGAGAACGCGCTCGCGCAAGGCGGCAACGGCGGCGCCGGCGACGACGCGGGTGGTGGAGGCGGAGCGGGCCTGGGGGCAGCGCTCTTCGTGGACGGGGCGACGGTAAGAGCCGTGAATGATTATTTTCTCAGCGACAGTGTGGCCGGCGGCAACGGCGGCGACGGCTATGGAATCTTCGCTGACGGCTCGGTCGGCGGCGGCGGGCTCGGCGGCAATGGAGGCGGATCGGGCGCCGGCGAGGGATCGGGCGGTGGTGGCGGCATCCTCGGCGCCGGCGCGCAAGGAACGGGCAGCTACGATGGCGGCGCGGGCGGCGTCGGGTTCGCGAACGTAGCTGCGGCAGGTGCCGACAGTTCGAGCTCCGCAACGCCGGCCACGCCCGCGACGGCCGGCTACGGGGGCGGCGGTGGCGGCGGCGGCGCCTACCTCGGGAGCTCCTCCAGCCTCCCTGGCGGCAACGGTGGGAACGGCGGTTTCGGAGGAGGCGGCGGCGGTGGCAGCTACGCCGTATCCTCCGGCCTCGGAAACGGCGGCAACGGTGGGAACGGCGGATTCGGCGGTGGTGGCGGTGGCGGCGGCGGGACCGGCGTTTTCGGCAGCAGCGGCGATGGTGGCAACGGTGGTCCGGGCGGTGGCGGAGGCAGCAGCTCGAATGGCGCGCCGGGCGCCGGGGGCGCTCTCGCGGCCATCGCCGGCGGTTCCGGTTACGCCGTATCCTATGGTGGCGGCGGGGCGGCGGCTGGCCCGGCCATCTTTGTGAACACGGGGACGCTCACCACGACGAATAGTGACGCGAGCGGCTGCACGGCGACCGGAGGCGCTGCCGGCGGCAGCGGCGCAACGGCGGGCGGCAGCGATGCGACGCCGGTCTTCAACTATGCGGGCACGGTGAACGGCTCAACCACCGCGGGTCCGGTCGCAAGCGCGCTCGGCACAGGAACTCCGTAGGTCCGTAAGATGCGCAGGCTTGCATTGATCGCGATTGCGGCGCTTCTCGCTGGATGCGGCGGCGGCGGATCGACGCCAAGCGTCGTCACACAGCCACAGCCGCAACAGACCCAGCAGAAGACGCAAAGCGTCAGCGTTTCGTTCACGATCATCGTGCCCACCGCGAGCGGTGCTGCGGCACGGCGCGTGCCGAACTACGTTTCCGCGTCGACGCAATCCGCCACGATCGCGGTCGGCAGCGCGACGGCGGCCACCGTGAACTGCACCACGACGTGCAGCGGCACCGTGAGCGCCCCGGTCGGCAGCGACACCTTCACGGTGAACCTCTACGACGCGACCAACGGCACGGGTAACCTGCTCTCGACCGGTACGCTGACGCAAACGATCGTCGCGAACACCGCCAACAGCGTGAACGTAACCTTCAACGGCGTTGTGAACTCGCTTGCCGTCGCGATTGCCAATGTGGTGTCACCGGGGACTGCCGGTTCGGTGGGCGTCACGGCGAAGGCGCTCGACGCGGACGGCAACACGATCGTCGGACCGGGCGTGTATGTGAATGCAAGCGGCACTCCGGTGACGATCGCGCTCAGCAATTCCGACAGCAGCGGCAACTCGACGCTGTCTCAAACGTCGATCACGCAGCCGACCACCGGCATCACGCTGAATTACACGGCGAACTTCGACGCGAACCCGACGATCTCGGCCTCAGCGAGTGGATTCACCACCGCCTCCGCCACGGTTGCGTTTCCCGCGCCGGTGCTCGGGGGCATGAGCGCGACCGCCGGTAGTGCAGGCGCGGTCGTCAGCGAAACGCTGACCGGCACGAACTTCGTTGCGGGCGGCACGACCGTCAGTGCCGGCTCGAGCATTACCGTCAGCAGCGTTAGCGTAACGGGACCCGGCACGTTGACCGCGACCTTCACAATCTCGGGTGGCGCATCGCTGGGGTTGCAGAACGTGACGGTGACGACGACGAGCGGTACGAGCGCTGCGTGGAACTTCGCGGTTGCCACCGGCAGCGTCATTACCGTGAATGCTTTCACCGATTCAAACGCGGGAACGCCGCCGGGTACCGGCAACGGAACGACAGGCGCGACCTACGATCTTCGCGGTGCGATCGTTACCGCCGACTTGGCATCCGGCGACGCGATCGTCTTTAGCGGTTGCACGCCGAGCGCGCCATGCACGATCACCCTGAGCGGACCACTTCCGCCCATTACGGCGAATATGATCATCGACGGCGGCGCGTACGGAAGCGTCATCATCAGCGGGAACAACACGTACCGCGCATTTTGGGCCGAGAGCGGGACGATCGAACTCGCAAATCTCGAAATCGAGAACGCGCTCGCGCAAGGCGGGAACGGCGGCGCCGGCGGCGACATGGGTGGTGGAGGCGGAGCGGGCCTTGGGGCAGCGCTCTTCGTGGACACGGCGACGGTAAGTGCGATCGACGATTACTTCCTCAGCGACAGTGTGGCCGGCGGCAGCGGCGGCGACGGCTATGGAATCAATGATGATGGCTCGGTCGGCGGCGGCGGGCTCGGCGGCAATGGCGGCGGAACGGGCTCCGGCGGCAACGGATCGGGCGGTGGTGGCGGCATCCTCGGTGCCGGCGCGCAAGGAGCTGGCAGCTACGATGGCGGCGCCGGCGGCGTCGGATTCGCGAACGTGGTTGCGGCGGGTGCCGACAGTTCGAGCTCCGCAACGCCGGCTACGCCCGCAACGGCCGGCTACGGCGGCGGCGGGGGAGGCGGCGGGGCCTATACCGGATCCTCCAATTTCGCTGGCGGCAGCGGCGGGAACGGCGGTTTCGGAGGCGGCGGCGGTGGCGGCGGGGCTTACCTCGGAGGGGAGGAGGCACGCGCCGGCGCTGCTGGAAATGGCGGCTTTGGCGGTGGCGGCGGCGCCGGCGGCCTAAACTTCTCTTTTGGCGGCCCTCTCGGCAACGGTGGTAGCGGCGGTCCAGGCGGCGGCGGAGGCACGGGCGAGCCGGGAGGCGCCGGGGGCGCTCTCGCGACCATCGCCGGTGGTTCCGGCGCCGTCGGCAGCTATGGTGGGGGCGGGGCGGCGGCGGGCCCAGCGATCTTCGTCAATACGGGGACGCTCACGACGACGAATAGTGGCGCGAGCGGCTGCACGGCGACCGGAGGCGCCGCCGGCGGTGGCGCCGCAGGCGCCGGCGGCAGTGACGCGACGCCGGTATTCAACTATGCGGGCACGGTGAACGGCTCAACCACCGCGGGTCCGGTCGCAAGCGCGCTCGGTACCGGAACTCCGTAGGTCCGTAAGATGCGCAAGCTTGCAGTGGTCGCGATCGCGGCGCTTCTCGCCGGATGCGGCGGCGGCGGATCGACGCCAAGCGTCATCACACGGCCGCTTGCGCTAACTACCACGCAGCCAAGTCCCAAGGCGCCGCAGGACGTCAGCGTGTCGTTCACCATCGTCGTTCCCACGGCGAGCGGCGCACATGCGCGGCGTGTGCCGAACTATGTTTCCGCGTCGACGCAATCCGCGACGATCGCGGTCGGCAGTGCAACGCCGACCACCGTGAACTGCACCACGACGTGCAGCGGCACCGTAAACGCACCGGTCGGCAGCGACACCTTCACCGTGAATCTCTACGACGCGACCGATGGTGCGGGTGAACTGCTCTCGACCGGTACGCTGACGCAAGCGATCGTCGCAAACACCGCCAACAGCGTGAACGTGACGTTCAACGGCGTCGTAAACTCGCTCGCCGTCGCGATTGCGAATGTGGTGTCGCCGGGCACGGCCGGTTCGGTCGGCGTGACGGTCAACGCGCTCGATGCCGACGGCAACACGATCGTCGGGCCCGGCGTGTACGTGAATGCGAGCGGCGCGCCGGTGACGATTGCGCTCAGCAATTCCGATGCGAGCGGCAACTCGACACTCTCAACGGCGTCGATCACGCAGCCGACCACCGGCATCGAACTGAACTACACTTCTGCGTTCGACGCGAATCCGACGATCTCGGCAAGTGCAACCGGATTCACGACCGCAAACGCCACGGTTGCATTCCCAACGCCGACGATTACCGGGTTGAGTGCGGTCGGAATCATCGGCTCGACGGTGAATGAAACGATCACTGGGACGAGCTTCGTTGCGGGCGGCACGAGCTTCTCGCTCAGCGGTTCCGGCGTGACGGTGAGCGACGTGAGCGTGTCGAGTTCGACGACGCTGACCGCGAGCTTCACCGTCTCGGGTAGCGCCACGGCCGGCTCGCAGAACGTGATGGCAACGACGAACAACGGCACGAGTGCGGCCTACGCACTCGACGTTGCAACGTACGGCATCGTCGTGACCGAGAAGACCGACTCCAATCCGGGTTCGCCTGTGGGCACCGGGACGGGCAGCGGCAGTCCAAATTACGATCTGCGCGGCGCGATCCTCGCGGCAAACTTAAACGCCGGTACGACGGCGATCATCTTCAGCGGCTGCACGGTTGGCGCACCGTGCACGATCACACTGGGCGGTCCGCTACCGCCGATCACCGCGAACACGATCATCGACGGCGGTACCTACGGAAGCGTCATCATCAGCGGGAACAATACGTACCGCGCGTTTTGGGCGCAGAGCGGCACGATCGTCCTTGCAAATCTCGAGATCGAGAACGCGCTCGCGCAAGGCGGGAACGGCGGCGCTGGCGGCTACACGGGTGGTGGAGGCGGAGCTGGCCTGGGGGCAGCGCTCTTCGTGGACGGGGCGACGGTGAGCGCGATCGACGATTACTTCCTGGACGATAGTGTGGCCGGGGGCAACGGCGGCGACGGCTATGGAATCAACGGTAATGGCTCGGCCGGCGGCGGCGGCCTCAGCGGCAATGGCGGCGGATCGGGCGCCGGCGACGGATCGGGCGGTGGCGGCGGCATCCTCGGCGCCGGCGCGCAAGGAACGGGCAGCTACGATGGCGGCGCCGGCGGCGTCGGATTCGCGAACGTGGCTGCGGCGGGTGCCGAAAGCTCGAGCTCCGCAACGCCGGCCACGCCCGCGACGGCCGGCTACGGCGGCGGCGGGGGCGGCGGCGGCGCCTACCTCGGGAGCTCCTCCAGCTTCACCGGCGGCAACGGCGGGAACGGCGGTTTCGGTGGTGGCGGCGGCGGCGGCTACGCCGAATACGGCATAAGCGTAAATGGCGGCAACGGTGGGAACGGCGGATTCGGTGGTGGTGGTGGCGGCGGCGGCCTCGGCAGCCTCGGCGGCCTCAACGGCGGCAACGGTGGCAACGGTGGTCCGGGCGGCGGCGGAGGCAGCGGCACTGAGTTCACCACGCCGGGCGCGGGGGGCGCTCTCGCGACCGTCGCCGGCGGTTCCGGTGCCTCCGCCTACTATGGTGGCGGCGGGGCGGCGGCCGGCCCGGCCATCTTTGTGAACACAGGAACGCTCACGACGACGAACAGCGGCGCGAGCGGCTGCGCGGCGACCGCGGGCGCTGCCGGCGGCAGCGGCGCAACGGCCGGCGGGAGCGACGCGACGCCGGTCTTCAACTACGGCGGCACGGTCAACGGGAGCACGACAGCCGGCCCGGTCGCAAGCGCGCTCGGTACCGGAACTCCGTAGGTTTGTAAGATGCGCAGGCTTGCAGTGGTCGCGATTGCGGCGCTCCTCGCTGGATGCGGCGGCGGCGGATCGACGCCAAGCGTCGTCACACAGCCACAGCCGCAACAGACCCAGCAGAAGACGCAAAGCGTCAGCGTTTCGTTCACGATCATCGTGCCCACCGCGAGCGGCGCACATGCGCGGCGGGTGCCGAACTATGTTTCCGCGTCGACGCAATCCGCGACGATCGCGGTCGGCAGTGCAACGCCGACCACCGTGAACTGCACCACGACGTGCAGCGGCACCGTAAACGCACCGGTCGGCAGCGACACCTTCACCGTGAATCTCTACGACGCGACCAATGGTGCGGGTGAACTGCTCTCGACCGGTACGCTGACGCAAACGATCGTCGCGAACACCGCCAACAGCGTGAACGTAACCTTCAACGGCGTGGTCGCGTCGCTCGCGATTTCGCTCGCGTCATCCACGGTGACGCCGGGGACCGCCGGTTCGGACGGCGTGACGGTGAACGCGCTCGATGCCGACGGCAACACGATCGTCGGGCCCGGCGTGTACGTGAATGCGAGCGGCGCGCCGGTGACGATTGCGCTCAGCAATTCCGATGCGAGCGGCAACTCGACGCTGTCTCAAACCTCGATCACGCAGCCGACGTCCGGCATCGAGCTGAGCTACACCGCCGCGTTCGACACGAATCCGACGATCTCGGCGTCGGCAAGCGGATTTAGCACTGCAAATGCGACGGTTGCATTCCCAACGCCGACGATCACGAATTTGAGTACGGTAAGCGGTGCATTCGGAGCACCCTTTTCAGAAACGCTCACCGGTACGAATTTCGCCGCGGGCAGCACGACGATCAACGCGGGTGCAAACATTACCGTCAGCAGCGTCAGCGTCACGAACACGACCACGCTTACCGCGACGTTCACGGTGGGCAGCCCTGCGTTTGCGTCGCAGAACGTCACGGTGACGACGGCCGGCGGCACGAGCGGCGCAGTGTCACTCGCGATCGCGAACGGCACGATCACCGTTAGCACGTTCACCGATGCGGACCCGGGAACGCCGCCGGGAACCGGCAGCGGAAACAGCAACGACTTACGCGCGGCCATCTTGACCGGCAACACGGTTGCGCAGGGGTATCGCGTTGTCTTTGCCGGATGCACGCCGAGTACGCCGTGCACGATCGATTTGAACGGACCACTACCGCCCATTACGGCAAATATGATCATCGACGGCGGCGCGTACGGCAGCGTCATCATCAACGGGCAAAATACCTACCGCGCGTTTTGGGCCGGGAGCGGGACGATCGTCCTTGCAAATCTCGAGATCGAGAACGCGCTCGCGCAAGGCGGCAACGGCGGCGCTGGCGGCGACACGGGTGGTGGAGGCGGAGCGGGCCTGGGGGCAGCGCTCTTCGTGGACACGGCAACGGTAAGAGCCGTGAACGATTACTTCCTCAGCGACAGTGTGGCCGGCGGCAACGGCGGCGACGGCTATGGAATCAATGGTGATGGCTCGGTCGGCGGCGGCGGGCTCGGCGGCAATGGCGGCGGAACGGGCACCAGCGAGGGATCGGGCGGTGGCGGCGGCATCCTCGGCGCCGGCGTACAAGGGGACGCCAGTTTAGATGGCGGCGCCGGCGGCGTCGGGTTCGCGAACGTGGCTGCGGCGGGTGCCGAAAGCTCGAACACCGCAACGCCGGCCACGCCCGCGACGGCCGGCTACGGCGGCGGCGGGGGCGGCGGCGGCGCCTACCTCGGGAGCTCCTCCAGCTTCACCGGCGGCAACGGCGGGAACGGCGGTTTCGGTGGCGGCGGCGGTGGCGGCGGCTACGCCGAATACTCCGGCCTCGGAAACGGCGGCAACGGTGGGAACGGCGGATTCGGCGGTGGTGGCGGTGGCGGCGGCGGGACCGGCTTTTTCGGCGGCATTGGTGGCAATGGTGGCAACGGTGGTCCGGGCGGCGGCGGAGGCAGCGGCACTGAGTTCACCACGCCGGGCGCGGGAGGCGCTCTCGCGACCGTCGCCGGCGGTTCCGGTGCCTCCGCCTACTATGGTGGCGGCGGGGCAGCGGCGGGTCCAGCGATTTTCGTGTATACGGGGACGCTCACGACGACGAACAGTGGCGCGAGCGGCTGCACGGCGACCGCGGGCGCTGCCGGTGGCAGCGGCGCAACGGCCGGCGGGAGCGACGCGACGCCGGTCTTCAACTACGGCGGCACGGTGAACGAGAGCACGACAGCCGGCCCGGTCGCAAGCGCGCTCGGAACGGGGATCCCTTGACTGCACGTATATTACGTGCTACACGATAAATACGTGCAACAAAACCTCACCGTCCGCCTCGATCGCGAAACGATCCGCAAGGCTAAGCTCCTCGCCGCCCGGCGTGCCACGTCGGTGAGCGGCTTGGTCGCTGCGCAGATCGAGGCGCTGGTCGGAGAAGACGAAGCGTATGAGATCGCCCGGCAACAAGCGATGGTGCTGCTCGAGCGAGGTTTCCATCTCGGCGGAACGCACCGTACTGCCCGTGCCGAATTGCATGAGCGATAGGACGTTCGTCGACACCAACGTTCTCGTTTACGCGCACGATCTCGACGTCAAAGCAAAACACGCCATCGCAAAAAGCGCCGTCGCGGAATTGTGGGAAGCGGGAACCGGTGTCGTGAGCCCACAGGTGCTGCAGGAATTTTACGTGACGGTGACGCGCAAAATCGCAACGCCGCTTCCGAAAGCGCAAGCGCGTCTGGTCGTGCGCACGTATGCGCCGTGGTGCATCGACGTCGGGCCCGGCGACGTGCTTGCCGCTTTTGAGATCGAGGACGAAGCGAACATCGGATTTTGGGATGCGCTGATCGTCGCATCTGCACGAAAAGCCGGGGCGAAGCGCATTCTCAGTGAAGATCTCAACGCGGGCCAAGTCATTGCCGGGGTGGAGATTCACAACCCGTTACGCTGAGCGCGGGTGGGCAAACTCACGTCTCCGGGGATGCAGCTAGATAACGCGCGCCCACGCGCGAGAGCGCATCGGCAAAGCCGAGCGTCATTCCGGTTTAACTGCAGCGCTTGCGAGATCGTAAGTGACTATGATGCGTCCTAGTTATTATCGCCGTCGCGATAGATGCCGAACTCGAGCGCGCGGTGAGAAAGAATGACTGCAGTCGCTGTGGGTTGCATGAGACTCCTTTGACACACGAGTGACTACGTGTTGGCCTACTGCGCAGCGTCGCCGATATGGAAGCAGGTAAAACCCGTGACTTTTGCAATTTGCAACGTCATGTGGGCGCGTGTTTGTGTGATGGCCGTCTTTTGTGTATTGGGTTCGCTCGCTGCTTGCTCGTCCTCGCGCGGGCTGATACCGGCGCCAACACCTGCTCCCACCGCGACACCAACGCCAACCCCCACGCCCGCACCGGGCACGGTCATGCTCTCCGCTTCGAGTCTTTCATTCACCGCAGCCGGAGCGAGCAACGCGCAAACGGTAACGGTGACGCAAGCCAGTTACAGTGGCATCTTCACGCCGTCAACGACGACGTGCAGCGGGATCGCGACCATCTCCCCCGCCAGCGGCACGTCGTTTTCCGTGACGCCGGTCGCCGCGGGAAGCTGCACGTTCACGATTACCGGCGGCGACGGGCAGAGCGCCACTCTCACGATCGGCGTCACGACCACCACGGTGGGAGGTTCGTAATGCGTACGCTCGCACTGGTCGCGATTGCGGCTCTGCTCGCTGGATGCGGCGGCGGCGGATCGATGCCCGGCGTTGTCACGCGGCCGCTTGCGCAAGCGACCGTGCAACCGTCCCCCAAAGCACCACAGGACGTCAGCGTGTCGTTCACCATCGTCGTGCCCACCGCGAGCGGCGCACATGCGCGGCGTGTGCCCAACTACGTTTCCGCGTCGACGCAATCCGCGTCGATCGCGGTCGGCAGCGCGACGCCGACCACGGTGAACTGCACCACGACGTGCAGCGGCACGGTGAGCGCCCCGGTCGGCAGCGACACGTTTACCGTGAATCTCTACGACGCGACCAACGGCGGCGGCAGTCTGCTCTCGACCGGCACGCTGACGCAAACGATCGTCGCAAGCACCGCCAACAGCGTGAACGTGACGTTCAACGGCGTGGTCGCCTCGCTCGCCGTTGCGATTGCCAATGTGGTATCGCCGGGAACTGCCGGTTCGGTCGGCGTGACGGTGAACGCGCTCGATGCCGACGGCAACACGATCGTGGGGCCCGGCGTCTACGTGAACGCGAGCGGCACGCCGGTAACGATCGCACTGAGCAATTCCGATACATCGGGAAATTCGACGCTCTCGCAGACGTCGATCACACAGCCCACGACCGGGATCGAACTGAACTACACCGCTGCGTTCGACGCGAATCCCACGATCTCGGCCTCGGCGAGCGGATTCACGACCGCGAACGCAGCCGTGCATTTCCCCGCGCCGACGCTGACCGCGTTGAGCGCGGTCAGCGGTGTGGCCGGCAACACCGTGAGTGAGACCGTGACCGGGACGAACTTCGTGAGCGGAAGCACGACGGTCGCAGTCAATGCCAACGTCACGGTGAGCAGCGTGAACGTGACGAGTTCGACCTCGCTGACGGCGAGCTTCGTGATCGGCGGTGGCGCGGCGTTCGGTTTGCAGAACGTCAGCGCCACGACGGGCAACGGAACGACCGGCACGTTTCCCTTCGCCATTGGAACAAGTCCAATCGCGGTCACACTCGATACCGACAGCAATGCAGGCACGCCCGCGGGAACCGGTACCGGCAGCGCGGGCGATTTGCGCAGTGCGATCTTGGCGGCTAATGCCGCGTCCGGCAGCGTGATCACGTTCAACTGCGGTTCGCCCTGTACGATCACGCTCAACGGTCCATTACCACCGATCACGGCGAACACGATCATCGACGGCGGTACCTACGGAAACGTCATCATCAACGGCAACGCTACGTACCGCGCCTTTTGGGCCCAGAACGGCACGATCGTTCTTGCGAATCTCGAGATCGAGAACGCGCGCGCGCAAGGCGGTAACGGCGGTGCGGGCGGGGGCACCGCCGGCGGAGGCGGAGCGGGCCTGGGGGCGGGGCTCTTCATCGACACCGCGACGGTGAGTGCGATCGACGACTACTTCTTCATCGACAATGTAGCCGGCGGGAACGGCGGCGACGGCTCTGCCGGGGATGCCTACGGCGGCGGCGGCGGCGGCGGCCTCGGGGGTGATGGTGCCTCCCCCGGCAGCAACCTCGGTGCCGGCGGAGGCGGCGGCATCCTCAGCGCCGGTACGCAAGGGGACGCCAGTTTCGATGGCGGCGCCGGCGGTGTCGGGTTCGCGAACGTTGCCGCACCGGGGGCTGACGCGTCGGGTGCGGGCACGCCGGCCACTCCGGCAACGGCCGGCTACGGTGGCGGCGGGGGCGGCGGCGGCGGATACACCGGCACTGCCGATTCCGTCGGCGGTGGCAACGGGGGGAATGGCGGATTCGGCGGCGGCGCCGGCGGCGGCGGCAACGGCGACCTCGGCACCACCAGTATAAGCCCCGGCGGCGTGGGCGGGACCGGCGGTTTTGGTGGGGGCGGCGGCGGTGCCGGCGTCGGCGACTCCCCCATCCCCGCCGCGGGCGGCAGCGGCGGGGCGGGTGGCGGCGGAGGCAGCTCCTTCTCGACCGGATCCGGCGGCGCCGGGGGCGCGCTCGCGACGATCGCCGGAGGTTCGGGCGGTTACACGTTCTATGGGGGCGGCGGGGCGGCGGCCGGCCCGGCGATCTTCGTGAACACGGGGACGCTCACGACGACGAATAGCGGCGCGGGTAGCTGCTCGGCGACCGGAGGCGCGGCCGGCGGCAGCGGCGGCGGCGCAACGGCCGGCGGCAGTGACTCAACGCCGGTCTTCAACTACGGCGGCACGGTGAACACCTCAACCACCACGGGTCCGGTCCCGAGCGCGCTTGGGAGCAATGTGCCCTGACGCGCTAGGGAAGCTCTGAAGAAGTCCATGCACCGATCGTTATGGCCCCGATGGCCGCAGATCCGAGGAGTCGGCGAGGGAGCATAGCCAGGGTGTTCTGTGACCGAGCCGACGACGATGGAGATGCGCCATCGCGGCCATAACCCTTCGGGCAAGGGCATTTTCCGGTGCGGGTCTTCGTTGCATCCTCGGTCACAGAGCGCGTTGCTATGCTCCCTCGGATGCGCCTCGATTCGCACCGGAAAATGCTCCTTGCGATCGGTACAGCGACTTCTTCAGAGCTTCCCTAGTGTTGTGTCTCACGAGTTGCGCGAATAACCGCGAGTGATTTTGTCGAAGATGGTGTCGGCGGTCGCGGTCCAGACAAATGGCTTGGCTTTGGCGTTGTGAGCGTTGAGATATTCCATAATGGC
>Ga0335075_10000041_pt1 | contig 272236 bp, 240 predicted proteins | sample Lox_Sample_24_FD_206723 | JGI IMG/M metagenome (GOLD analysis project Ga0335075, IMG submission 206723) | Soil microbial communities from Loxahatchee National Wildlife Refuge, Florida, United States - Lox_Sample_2.4 | ecosystem: Environmental > Terrestrial > Soil > Wetlands | place: USA...
GTACACTAAACGGCTGCTGCCCCGGAAACAGTTGGCGGCTCAAACCCGCTCCAGATGCGGGCCGGAGCGGATTCTGAGGTGGCTGCCGCCTGCGTCAAATTTGCTCGGGGCGGTAAACTCGGGCTAGTGCATCAGGCCACCAGCAGCACCTTGCCGCCGGGATGGCGCTTCTCCGCGAAATTCTGCGCCTGGGGCGCGTCTTCCAGACGGAATGTCCGCGCGATCGGAATGGAGAACTCCCCGCGCGCCACGTCGTCGGCGAGTTGATAAAGCCGCGACGCGTCCGGCTGCACCATGAGCGATTCCACGCGGATGTCTTTCCCCTGAGCGGCTTCCGGCACGCCCAGCACCGATCCCAGCACGCCACCCGCCTGGAGAGCGTGCAACAGTTTGCCGATGGTCTCGCCTCCGACGGTATCGGCGATGGCGTCAAAGTCGCGCAGCACCGCAACTTCCGCTTCATCATCGATGGCCACCACGCGGTCGGCGCCCAGCGTCTCCGCCTCTTCACGCTGCCGCGCACGCACGCCGGCCGTGACGTGGGCTCCGTGTTTGCGGCCGACATGAACGGCTGTTCGTCCCACGCTGCCCGCGGCGCCGGTCACCAGCACCCGCCAGCCGGGCTGCACCTTTACGGCGCGCTCCATCAGCTGCGCGCCGGTGGTGAGCACCAGCGGCAGCGCCGCAGCCTGCACAAAGCTCAGACGTTCCGGGATGGGCGCCAGCACGTCCGCGCGCACCGTCGTGAATTCCGCATAGGTGCCGTTCGCCATGGCCATCACGCGCATGCCTTTGGGGAAACCCGTCACGCTGCGGCCGCAGTCCACCACTTCTCCTGCCACATCGCGGCCCAGAATGGCCGGAAACTCCACCGGCATCCGCTTACGCGCCTCCCCGCTGCGAATCTTCCAGTCCACAGGATTGATGCTGGTGGCGCGCACCCGGACGCGAACCTCCCGGGGACCGAAGGGCGGCTCCTGCTGATCCCTCTCCAGGTGCAGCTTGTCGACGTCGCCATACTCGTAGAGAACCACCGCTCTCATCGCAGAAATCTCCTCTTCTTTGAGATGAGAGCGGAGGGAAGTGCGTGGTCCGGCCGTCGTCAGACGCCGACGGTCATGCCTTTGGGCTTCTTGCCCAGCATCCGGATCAGAAGAATCACGGCGATAAGGGAGGCGAATCCGGCGAGCGCCAGGATGCGGACGATGGCGACGGTATAGCGGCCCTGCGAGGGCGAATAGTTGCAGCAGTAGAGCAGAATAAGGTCGCTGAGTTTGCCGATGTGGCGGGTGCTGGCCGAAATGAGCGCCAGACGCATATCGCGCGACTGGAAGTCGACGCCGAAGAGGTACTTGGACACGCGGCCATCGGGAGTGATGATCATGACCACGCTGGAGTGCGCAAACTGGTCCATCTTCCCATCGGGCCCGGGAACGCGCACGTAGTGGAAGCCGGTGGCGTGGGTGAGGTCGTCGATGGAGGACTGCGGCGCAGTAATGAAGTGGACCGAGTTCGCGGCGGAAGCGGGTGCGTCCAGCATATTGAGGAACATGGACTTCTTCTTCGCCCCTTCGGCGGGGGTGTCGGTTGGGTCGAAGCTGGCCACGAGGACGTCGTACTGGTTGCCGACCTGGAAACCGGAGCCGCGCAGCGCTTCGGCCATGCCCTGCAGGACCTGCGGGCACAGGAGCTTGCACTGGTAGTACATCAGCTCGAGCACGACGGGCCGATTGTCGTGGAAGTAATCGCTGAGCCTGACCTGGCGGCCGGTCGAGTCAATGAATGGATCATTAAGGGGCAACGAGCGGCCGAGGTTCTGGTTGATGCCGGCATGCTTTTGCCAGGCAGGCGCCTGCTGGGCATCCGCGCCGAGGGGACGATTGGCGGCGTAAACCTGGGCCCGGGCGGAGACGGCCGCGAAGAGGCAGGCGGTGGCCGCAATACAGACAACGAGCTTCGCTGGGCGGAAGACCATGAGCAACAGAGTACGCCCCGAAGTGCGGAGTTCGACAGCTCCAAAGGCCAGGAAGAAAAAAACTCGTCCGCCAGATCACCGCACGCGGTCCATCCAAAGGGTGGAGAACCCAGCGCCGCTGATTACCCTGGTGATCGGTTTCGCGCTCAAATGCCGCGCTGCGCCTGGACTGCGGTTTTCCCGGATGCTAGGGTAAATAACTGGAACCACTCCTTTTCAGCCCGAAGGAAATCATACGCATGCAGACTACCTATAACGGACTTGCCTTGCCTCAGAGCGGCGAGGCGATCCAGTATGCCAGCGGGAAATATCAGGTCCCCGATCACCCTATCGTTCCATTCATCGAAGGCGACGGCACCGGACGCGACATCTGGCGCGCCTCGCAGCGGGTCTTCGACGCTGCTGTCGCCAGGGCCTATGGCGGCAAGCGGTCCGTGAAATGGTTCGAGATTTATGCAGGCGAGAAGGCCTTTCGCCAGTTCAAAACCTGGCTGCCGGACGACAGCGTGAAAGCCGCGACGGACTTCCGCGTTTCCATCAAAGGCCCGCTCACCACGCCGGTCGGCGGCGGCATCCGCTCGCTCAACGTCGCGCTGCGCCAGATCATGGATCTCTACGCCTGCGTGCGCCCTGTGAAGTACTACCAGGGCGTCCCCAGCCCCGTAAAGCATCCCGAGAAGCTCGACGTCGTCATCTTCCGTGAGAACACCGAGGACGTCTACGCGGGCATTGAGTTCAAAGAGGGAACCGCCGACGCGAAGAAGCTGATCTCCTTCCTGAATGACGAAATGCTGAAGGGCGGCAGGAAGAAGGTGCGTACGGATTCCGGCGTGGGCATCAAGCCGATCTCGATCACCGGGACCAAGCGCCTCGTCCGGTACGCTGTCCGTCATGCGCTGGAGACGGACCGTAAGGCAGTGACCCTGGTGCACAAAGGCAACATCCAGAAGTTCACCGAAGGCGCCTTCCGCGAGTGGGGCTACGAGGTTGCCGTGGACGAATTTCGCGAGCACGTGGTCACCGAGCGCGAGAGCTGGATCCTGGGCAACGTGGAAGCCAATCCCGTCCTGACCGTCGAGCAGAATGCCGCTATGATCGAGCCGGGACTCGAATTTGCGAACGAGGAATTCCGCCAGGCGCTTTATGCGGAAGTGAAGGGCGTGCTGGATTCCATTGGCGCATCGCACGGCAAAGGCCAGTGGAAGCAGAAGGTGCTCATCAACGACCGCATCGCCGACTCGATCTTTCAGCAGGTCATCATTCGGCCTGCCGAGTACAGCGTTCTGGCCTGCCCCAACCTCAACGGCGACTACATCTCCGACGCCTGCGCGGCGCAGGTGGGCGGCCTTGGCATCGCTCCGGGCGCTAACATTGGCGACGGCTACGCGGTCTTCGAGGCGACCCACGGCACCGCTCCCAGGTATGCAGACAGGGACGTCATCAACCCCGGTTCCGTCATGCTCTCCGGCGTGATGATGTTCGAGTTCCTGGGCTGGCATGAGGCGGCGAAGCTGATTGAAAGCTCGATGGAGAAGACGATCCAGCAGAAGTTCGTCACCTACGACTTCGAGCGCCAGATGCAGGGCGCCACCAAAGTGAAGACGAGCGAGTTTGCGACTCACATGATCGCGAACATGTAGGAACTGGTCGTCCGGGAGCGCACGGCTTCGCCGGACAGGCAGAAGATTGTTATCGCAGAGGAGAATTATGCGCAAGAAAGTAACGATTGTGGGTGCGGGCAACGTGGGCGCCACCACCGCGCACTGGATCGCGGCCAGGGAGCTGGCCGATGTGGTGCTGATCGACGTGATTGAGGGCATTCCCCAGGGCAAAGGCCTGGATCTGCTGGAAGCCATGCCCATTGCCAAAACCGACTGCCGCGTCATCGGCACCAACGACTACGCCGATACGGCCAATTCCGACATCGTCGTGATCACCGCGGGCATTCCGCGCAAGCCGGGCATGAGCCGCGACGACCTGCTTCAGACCAACTACAGGATCATGTCCGACGTGGTCGGCAAAGTGACGGCGAACTCCCCGAACTGCATCCTCATCATCGTTTCCAATCCGCTGGACGCGATGGCCCAGGCAGCCTTCCGGCAGTCGAAGTTCAACCGCGAGCGCGTCATCGGGATGGCCGGCGTGCTGGATTCGGCGCGCTACCGAACCTTCATCGCCGAAGAGCTGAACGTCTCCGTGGAGAACGTGACCGCATTCGTGCTCGGCGGCCATGGCGACACCATGGTGCCGCTGCCGCGCTGCTCGTCCGTTGCTGGCATCCCGATCACCGAACTGCTGTCGCAGGAGAAGATCGACGCGATCGTTCAGCGCACCCGCGACGGCGGCGCCGAGATCGTGAAGTACCTCAAGGCCGGCAGCGCGTACTATGCGCCTTCGGCCGCTGTGACGGAGATGGCCGAGGCGATCCTGAAGGACAAAAGGAAAGTCCTGCCCTGTGCAGCCTATCTCGAGGGCGAGTACGGCATCAGCGGCTACTACATCGGCGTGCCCTGCAAGCTGGGATCGCGCGGCATCGAGCAGATTCTCGAAATCAGGCTGACCGCCGAGGAGGGCGCGGCGCTGAAGAAGAGCGCAGCGGCCGTCAGGGAGCTTTGCGCGGTGATCGGCGTCTAGAACTGGCCGCCCATGCGGAGGGTGCTTCGCACCGTGGGGGCGGCTGATTATTCGCGAGCGCGCAGAAACGCGATCACATGGTCGGCTTCCACCGCGCCCACCAGACGGTCGCGATTGTCGATTACCGGCAGCGCGCGCAGATTGTACTTGTCGAAAAGTTCAGCCACCTCATCCTCGTGCTGGTCGGCTCGGCAGGAGACAAAGCGCGGTTCGGTGAGCACCTCCAGCCGGGTTTCCGGACGTGCCAGCACCAGCCGCGCCAGCGGAACCACTCCCTGCAGAACTTCGTTTTCGTCGATCAGGTAGATCTCGGTGATGGTCTCGGGGTCGCCCTCAAAGGCGCGCAGCGCGCGAATCCCATCCGCAACCGTGGCATTGCGCGCCACCGCGACGTACTCCGTCGTCATGCGCCCTGCGGCGGAGTTCTCGCGGAACTCCAGCAGCTCGCGGACCTCGCGCCGTTCCTCGGGGTCCATCTCCCGCAGAATGGCCTCGCTGCGCGATTCCGGCAGCTCCGCCAACAGGTCTGCCGCGGCGGAGGGATCCATCTCCTCCACAATGCCGGCCGCGGTTTCGGAATCCAGCGCCTGCACCAGCGACTTCTGGAGCTTCGGCTCGACCTCCTCGAGCGTGTCCGCAGCCACCTCTTCGTCCAGCGTGCGGAGGACGGCTTCGCGTTCGGCGGGCGCCAGTTCCTCCAGAATGTCGGCAATGTCCGAGGGGTGCAGTTGCGCCAGCCGCTCGTGCTCGATCTTCAGTTTCACGCGGCGCGCCGGGTCTACCTCGATCATGTCCACGAAATTCCAGGGAATGACCCGGGCAGGGAACTTCGCGACGAAACTTTCCAGGGTCCGCCGCGGCAACGCGCCGGTCAGTAACCGGCGCAGCGCACCGCGGATGCCGACTTCCACCTCGGTCACGCACAGATGTTCGCCCGATCCGTTGGCCGGCATCCATCGCAGGTTCACGTCATTCACGCGGACCACCTTGCGTCCATGCACGTCGATGATCTGCCGGTCCAGCAGGTCCTGGCGCAGGAAGATGAAGCCCTCATCGCCGCGCAGGGGGGTCAGCGTCGCTTCCGGGCGCAGTTCCAGCGCGCCGCTGGGTGTCCAGCGCACGTCCTTTGAGGCCGCCAGTTCCAGCCCCTTGCGCGTTTTCAGCACCAGCCCGGCCACGCGCCCGGCTTCCGCGCCGGTGCCCACGGCCACGTCGCGCAGACGCCCGCGCAGGAACCCCCGCACGCTGGTCACGGGCGTGCCTAAAACGGCAGTCAACGTCTCGAATACAAGCGGTTCCGGCATGGCTCAGAGGCCCTGGGCATGAGTGTATCAGTGGCCCAGTGCTGGTTCGATGTCGAATGGAACGCAGTCCGCAGCTGATTCGTCGCCGCGGTAATTCGGGAAAACAGCGATCCGGGATTTTCGCGAAGTTCCGGGTTGGCCGACCTGAGCAAAATGCCAGGAAATCAACTTATTGACGGCGGCTTGTTCTGCCTCTACACTCAGCCCTGGGCGCGCCGGTGGAGCGGGAAGCACGGCCAACCGCCGCCAGCGAGTCCATCACCCTCCATGTCCTCTGGAACAACCCGCTACGCGCCTCACCCCGATCGTGTGAAGCTGGTGGTCGCTTCCTCGGTGATGCTCACCTTTATTTCCTTCTGGCGAGCCGCCGCGGTTGTACTCAACGACCTGGGATCGTCGGCCTTTTACGCCGGCGGCATTGCCGAGCAGGCCGTTGGCAAGTCCGCGCCCTGGTTCATCCTGGGCGTCATGCTCTTCTCCTTCGCGGTGCGCGCGGTTTACGTCGAAAGCTGCTCTATGTTCACGCGCGGCGGCGTCTACCGCGTGGTCAAGGAAGCCCTGGGGGGCAATTTCGCAAAGATCAGCGTTTCAGCGCTGATGTTCGATTACATTCTCACCGGCCCCATCTCCGGCGTCTCAGCGGGGCAATACATTACCGGCCTGCTCAATGAGCTGCTCCAGGTGGGCGCCATCCATGGCTGGCTGCCGGGCTGGCTGATGTCCGGCCCGCACACCGCGACCGTGCTGCCCATGAACGGAACGGCTGCCGTTTTTGCCGCTTTCGTCACCATTTATTACTGGTGGCTGAACATCAAGGGCATCGAGGAATCCACTGACAAGGCCCTGGCCGTCATGCAGATCACCACCGTCATGGTGGTGCTGCTGCTGGGCTGGGGATTCTTCACCGCCTGGCATCGCCACGCCAGCCTGCCGCCTCTGCCCACCGCTTCCGACCTGCACTTCTCCTCCGACGCGCTGGGCTTCCTGCGCGGGTCCGGCCTGGCCGGCACGCTCGGGCTCTTCGGCGTGCTCATGGCTTTCGGCCACTCCGTGCTGGCCATGAGCGGCGAGGAAACCCTCGCCCAGGTCAACCGCGAGATCCAGCACCCCAAGCTGAAGAATCTCAAGCGTGCCGCCATTGTCATCGCCATCTACAGCTTTATCTTCACCGGCGTTGGCACCCTGCTGGCCACCATGATCATTCCGGACAAAGTGCGCGTGCCGGTTTACGCGAACAACCTGATTGCCGGCATGGCCATGTACATGGTCGGCCCGCTGGCACTGCGCATTGCCTTCCGCGTCTTCGTCGTCATTGTTGGCTTTCTCATTCTCTCCGGAGCCATCAACACGTCGATCATCGGATCCACCGGCGTCATGATGCGCGTCGCCGAAGACGGTGTCCTGACGGACTGGTTCCGCAAGCCGCATCGCCGCTTCGGCACCAGTTATCGGATCGTTAACCTGGTCGCGGGCATGCAGCTGTTCACCATCATCGTCAGCCGCGGCAACGTCATCACCCTCGGAGAGGCGTATGCCTTCGGCGTGATCTGGAGTTTCACTTTCAACTCGCTGGCCATGCTGGTCCTGCGCTGGAAATACCACGGCGAGCGGGGCTGGAAGGTGCCGGTGAATCTGCGCATCGGCCAAACTGAGCTGCCCATCGGGCTGTTCTGCGTCTTCCTGACCCTGCTGATGACGGCCACCGTGAACCTGGCGACCAAGAGCGTGGCCACGGAGAGCGGCATCGCATTCACGGCTGTCTTCTTTACCATTTTTGCCATCTCGGAGCGTAAAAACGCCCAAAAGCATCTGCTCACCCAGCAGCAGATGAAGGAGCACTTTCAGCTGGAGCAGCAGGACACGATCGGCCGGGAGACGCTGCAGGTGCGCCCGGGCGGCGTCCTGGTGACCATGCGTGACGCCGCGAACCCCTACGCGCTGAAGTGGACGCTGGCGCGGACCCGAACCGAGCAGCAGGACATCGTGGTGCTCACGGCGCGCATCATGGGCGCGGGCGGCCCGGAGTATGTGGAGAACCAGCTCTTCAGCGAGCACGAACAAATGCTGTTTACCAAAGCGGTCTCCGTGGCGGAAAGCTTCGGGAAGCATATCTCGCTGCTGGTCGTGCCGGCGGGCGACGTCTTTGCCGCTCTGGTGCAGGCGGCTAACTCGCTGGAGGTCTCCGCTCTGGTTTCCGGTTTGTCGACCCGTATGTCTTCGGCGGAACAGGCCTTTCACGTGGGTCAGGCCTGGGAGAATCTGCTCGAGCCCAAGCGCCAGTTCACGTTTTACGTCGTGATGCCGGACGGCGAGGCGGAGTCGTTTCATATTGGGCCGCATGAGCCAGCACTGCGCGCCGAGGACGTTCAGCTGGTCCATCGGCTGTGGCTGAATTTCCGGCGCGATCCGGAGATGCAGGGACTGCACCACAGCGATATCGTTACCTACGCTCTTAGCCGTCTGGCTACAGAGTACGCGCGCGACAAACAGGAAACTCTCCGGGAGCTGCGACGCTATACGCAGGACAGCCATCGTGACAGCAGCGTCGGGATTAGTTATCGCCCGCCGGAATCAGGGGACAGGACCATTCCACCACCGCGTCCGCCCGCCGATGACGAACCGCTCTAAGTAGCCGGTTTCCTCATTTGTCAACTTAGGCTCCCGGCATATAGGCTGGTAAAGTCGGACGTTACGAAGTCTGCCCTTCCTGAAGAACGGCAGGGACAATCCACACAGCAAGGAGGGTACGTGGAAGTTCATCAGATCATCGGAGAACTGGATGAAGAAATTGCACGCCTGCGAGAAGCCCGGGCATTGCTTGCCGGCAAAGCCAAAGGAACGCTCAGGAGCAGCGGCCCGGTCAGCGGAGGAAGAAAGCGCGGCAGGCTGAGTGAGGCGGGGCGGCGCAGGATTTCCGCGGCACTGAAGCGGCGCTGGGCGGAACGGCGCAAAGCGCTGGCGAAGGGGCGAAAATCCGCAAAGCGAGCCTGACCGTCGCGCTCTCTCTGTTCCGATTCGCGGAATGAGCGCTCCTTACAGGGTTCGTCTGAAGAGCGGGGTCGCGACCAGGAGCGATCCGACTCCGAAGGCGAAAAGGAACAGCAGATCGCGTTCGATGGAAACGATGCCGCCGTCTTTGATCAGGATCTCCTTCAGACCGTGCACGGCATAGGTAAACGGATCGACGACGGCAATGGCCCGCAGCCACGGCGGAAACGCCTCAATGGGGTAAATCGCTCCGCTGGGGAAGAACAGCAGTGTGTTCAGCACGCCGAACATGGCGCGGGGCACCAGCGGATCATCCACGCGCACCATCAGCAGGAACATCATGCCGTTGAAGGCGATCGAAGTGGCCACAATCAGCAGCGCCAGCTCCACCACGGCTCCGGGATGGAAAATCACCCCTAATCCGGAGAGCAGCGATCCGATCGCGGTAACGCTGATGCCGGAGAGCACCGCCTTAATCGCGCCCGCCACGTTCAGTCCCAGAACCAGTTCCCACCGCCGGATCGGCGTTACCAGGTAGCCTTCGTGTACGCCCCGCGCTTTGTCGTCGATGTATAACATGCCGCCACCAATCATCACCGAGACATACATGGCCAGCGCAATGGAGCCGGCGAGCAGAAACTTCATGTAGGCGATATAGGGATACAGCTCGACAATTTCCAGCGTGATATTCTGCACCACTTTGGGCTGGATCAGCGGCGCATTCAGCGCGTCCACCAGCGACTGCATCTCGTCCTCGACAGCGCTGCTGACAAACTGATCGGAGTTATCAACAATCAGTCCGATTTGCGGAGACTCGCCCGCCAGCACGCGCCGGGAATACTCTTTGGGAATCACCACTGCGGCGTCGAGCCTGCCCGTCTGCACTGCCACTCTGGCGGCTTCTTCATTGGGGTAGGGAATGGTGTAAAACGTCCGGATGTTGGCTTCGACGTCCTGGAAAGCCTCCTGGAGTTTCACCGCCTGCTCGCCATGGTCCAGATCCACAACGCCCATGCGGGCATGCGTCACTTTTCCGCCAAAGGCGTTGCCGAGAATAATGAGCTGCACCAGGGGCAGCATCATCGACATCAGCATCAGGGCAGGTGAGCGGAAAAACTTGCGCAGTTCGCGCTCCACTATGGCCACCATGCGGTTCATGGGCGCATCCCTGGCCGGTCGGGCATCAGAAAGCTGACCGTCTTCACCTGCTCGTCGCGCAGTTGCCGCCCCGTATAGTGGACAAACACATCGTCGAGCGTGGTGTTCTGCACGCTCAGCGCCGTAATCGGGTCTCCGGACTTCAGCGCCAGCTCCACCAGTTGCGTGGTGGTCAGCCCTCCATCCGAAGTCATCACGCGATACCCTCCCGTGCCGTGCGATTCAACACTGGTGACCCCGGCCAGCTGGTTCAGCCGTTCTTCGCGCTCCGGCACATCGCCCCTGAAATGGACTTCCACGACGCTGGAGCCGGGGACGCTGGTCTTCAGGCCCAGCGGCGTGTCCAGCGCCACCAGCTTTCCGTGGTCGACGATGGCAATCCGGTCGCAGAGATTGTCCGCCTCGTCCATGTAGTGCGTCGTGATCAGGATGGTCAGCTTCATGCTCACGCGCAGGCGGTCCAGCATCTCCCACACGGCGACGCGCGAGACCGGATCCAGCCCGGTCGTCGGCTCATCGAGGAAGAAAATGCGCGGGCTGTGTACCAGGCCGCGCGCAATCTCCAGCCGCCGCCGCATGCCCCCGGAAAGCGTCCTGGTCTGCGCCTGCCGCCATTTCGTCAGGTCCACGGCTTCCAGCAACTGCGCGATGTTGCGTTCCCGCTGCGCTCGCGGCACGCTGTAGAGCTTTGCGTAAATCGAAAGGTTCTCCTCCACCGTCAGGTCGATGTCACTGGTCAGAGCCTGGGGAATCACGCCGATCAGACGGCGCACCGCGTCCGCTTCATGCGACACATCGTGCCCTGCAATCAGCGCTCGTCCTTCCGTCACCGGGATCAGCGTCGTCATCATACGGATGAGTGTGGATTTGCCCGCGCCATTCGGCCCGAGCAGGCCGAAAATCTCCCCATCCGCCACCTGGAAGGTGATTCCCTTCACCGCCTCGAACGTGCCGTAGCGCTTGACGATGTTCTCCACGGCAATCGCGGGCGGCGGCGCGGCGCCCGGAGTGGGAGCAGCCGCCTTCATCGCTTCACCAGCCTGCTCTGCGGAATGATGACGTCGGCAATCATCCCCGGAACGTACTTCATGCCGGGGTTGGGAATCAGCAGCTTCAGCTGCACGGTCTCGATGTCGCGCTTGCGCCGGCTCACGTCGCGCTGCGTGGCGAAACCAGCCAGGGCGGCCTTGGCGATCACGGTGCCCCACACGCTTTCGCCGCTGGGCATCACGACCTTCAGCCTGTCTCCCAGCTCGACGGAATCGGCATAGGTTTCCGGCAGCGGCGCGTAAACCCAGGTCTGCGACAGATCGACGATGGTCACAATCGGCGTGGTCGGCGAAACCACCTCGCCCTGCAGCGCGGCGCGCACGTTCACCACGCCCGTCACCGGCGAGTAGATGTTGGCATACCCCAGTTGGACCTGCGCCTGGCTGGCCAGCGCTTCGGCATTGCGCAGGTCGGCGCTGCTGGCAGCGACGGTCTGCGCGGCGGCCTGCGCCTGGTACAAATTGGCCCGCGCCGTCTGCAGCGCGGCTTCCTGCGCGGCCACGTTTTCGCGGGCCGACTGGACCGCAGCTCGGTCGGCATTCAGCGCTGTCACCATCTCTTCGCGCGTCTGCTGGCTGGCAATGCCCGCCCTGGCCAGAGCGACGTCGCGCCTGGTGTCAGCATTCTGGTGCTCATACTGCGCCTCGGCCTGCGCCAGTTCGGCTCTGGCCACCCGCACCTGCGCCTCTGCCGACTCCAGCTGGCTGCGCGTGTCGCCGAGCGTCTGCAGTTCCGTGATGCGCTCCTCGGCCAGCTTGAATGCATCGCTGCGTGCCGTGGCCAGGGCGGCGTTATGCGCGTCGGCCAGATCCTGTGCAGCGATCGTGGCGATCAGCTGGCCCTGTTTCACGCGGTCGCCCTCCTGCACGGCCAGCGAGGCGATCTGTCCCTGAATCCGCGAACTGACGATCACCTCATTCGCGTCCACCGTGCCGACAAGGTCCAGGCCGCTGGCGCGTTTGGCGGTGAAGAAATACACGCCCAGGGCAATAACGAACAGCACGCCCATCAGAATGAAAATGCGATTGCGGGGTTTCATGCAGTCTTTTTCTCCCCTGACAAACCTCCCGGCATCGGCATGGCGGCCAGCACATGTTCAGCGAGTCGCGCGCCGTGCCGGCGATCGACAAAAATGGACTGACCCAGAAACTCGATGGCAGTGCTGCGCCGTGCGGTCACTGCCGCCGGCTCCAGCGGATCGCCGCCTCCAATCAGCCGCATCATCGGCGCGCTCAGAAAATAGAAGACGTTGGCGCCGAGGGCGGCGTAAATCATCTGCATCCAGTCCACGTCGCACAGCTCTCCGCAGCGAATGCCTTCCTCCGCAATCACCTGCGCACGCAGGAACATCGGCTCAAAGGCCGTCTTTGCCAAAATCCGCAGGGCGTTGCCGCGCCCTTCCCGGAAGCGGATCATTTCCTGCTGCATCAGCGTCTGAAATCCCTGCTGGCACAGGATGCGGTCGAAGTGCTGCAGCGTCAGGCGCAGCATGCGCTCGCCCGGGCTGCACGTCATATCCAGCACGGCCAGCGCGCTCTCCGCCACTTTTCCTGCCACCTGCTCCAGCGCCGCCGCGTAGAGCGCTTCCTTGTCCCGAAAGTAGTAGTAAAGCAGCGCCTTGTTCACCCGCGCCGCATCGGCGATGGCGCTGGTGCGCGCCCCGGCCAGCCCATGCTCGCTGAACTCCCGAATGGCGGCCTCGAGAATACGCTGCCGGCTTTGATCGGCGCGTCGCTGGTGCGTTTTCTTCATTGATTAACCAGTTAGTTAAAATTCTATGACAGAACCTGAGATGAATGCAAGGTCAGTCCGGATCGAGAATTATGGATCCCGGGGGGACGCGCCGCTGCAGGTCTCAGTGCCCGTGCCCCGCCCGCCACACGCGATCATCCGTCAGCGGAGGATCCTTCGGCTTCCTGTCGGCCCGGCGGCCCAGCAGGAACATTGTCGCCCCGGACGCCTGTATCACCAGGCCCCAGATCAGGTTGATGTCCAGGCCCGCGGACTGCTCGTAGATCGCGCCGAAGATGGACAGGATCAGCCCGACAATCGTAAACATCAGGCCCAGAGGAATCCGTAAATCGAGTTTCATGGCTTTTCTTTCCCTGTCCGTTCTGCGAAAGCTCTACCGGAAACTCAGGTTGAGGCAGATTCCCATCGCCAGCAGCGCGACAGCGATCGCGCTGGGCCGTGCGTACCAGGCCATATGATGCTCCACCGGTTTGGGTGTGAGCGAACAGACCAGCCCGATCAGTTCCTTCTCCGGCCTTGGCTTCTTGAACAGGCTAATCGTGGCCGCCAGCACCAGGTTCACCGTGAAGAGGAAGATCGCCTGTCAGAAGTCCAGCGCCATCTCGCTCGGATACACATGCACCACCTGAATCCATCCGCCATGAATGCCGGGCAGCGTCGCCGCTGGAATTGTCAGCCCGTGATGAATCAGCACGGCGAACGTTCCGCCCGCCAGCCCGGTGAGCGTCGCGTGGCCCGTGGTGCGTTTCCAGAACATGCCCAGCAGGAACGTCGCAGACAGTGGCGCGTTCACAATCGAAAACACCAGTTTTAGCGTGTCCATGATGTTGTTAAAGCCCATTACGACATACGCCGTCCCCATAGAGATCAATATCCCGGCGACGGTGGTCCGTCGGCCCACCTTCAGATAGTGCTCGTCGCCCCCCCTGTGGATGCAGGACTGGCAGAGATCGTAGGTCCACCTGGTATTGAACGCAGTCACGTTGCCGGCCATGCCGGACATGAAGCGGGCCGGCAGAGCGGTCAGCCCGAGTCCCGGAATGCCGGTGGGGAAGTTGTACAGCAGCATGTTCGGAATGGCCAGGTCGCAGTCCGGAATCGGCCGGCCCTGCGTGTCGAGCATGATTTTCCCGGTCATCGGATCGACCCTGGGAGGAATCAGCCCGCGGCCCATATCGGCATACTGCGAATGCGCCGCCGCGGAGGCCGTCATGCCTGCCGGCGCCACGCCCGCCATCATGTGCTCGGTCACCATCGGCGTCGCTATGGCGATCAGCCCCGGCAAAATCACCAGGAACGGGAAAACATCTTCGGAATCGCGGCGATCAACGGCACCCGTCGCGCGGACTCCTCGGAGTTGGCCGCCATCGCCGTCTGGATTACCACAAAATCCGTGCACCGATAGCCGAAGGAGAGAACGAAGCCGAGGCCCGCAACCAGGCCAAACCAGTCCACGCCCAGAGGATTGGCGTGAGCGCTGCCCATACCCTGCCACGAATGCAGGTAAGCCGCCGGCAGCCGGCGCTGCAGTCCGTGCCAGCCGCCCACATGTTTCAGCCCCGCCCAAACCAGCGGCAGGAACCCGGCGACGATCAGGAAAAACTGCAGAACCTCGCTGCAGATGGCGCTCGTCAGCCCGCCCAGGAAGATGCAGCACAGCACGATCACCGCGGACAGCACGATCGCGAAGTGGAAGCTCCAGTCCAGTGGCAGGTGCAGGTCGGCGGGCGGCTTGTCGAAAATGTGCAGCGTCTGGATCAGCCGGGCCATGGCATACATCGAGATGCCCGACGAAAAAACCGTCATCACCGCAAACGTGCAGGTGTTCCAGGCTCGTGTTTTCTCGTCGAAGCGCAGACCCAGGAACTCCGGCACCGTCCGCGCCTTCGACCCGTAACAGAACGGCATCATGAAGACGAAGGTCATCGCCGGAATCCCCCGATCCAGTAGAACTGGCTGGTTAGAATGCCGTACTTCGCGCCGGAGGCTCCCATCCCGATCACTTCCTGCGCGCCCAGGTTCGCCGAAATAAAGGCGAGGCCACAGATCCAGGCGGGCAGGGAGCGCCCGGCCAGGAAGAAATCCTTGCTGGTCTTCATGAAGCGCTTCAGGGCGAAGCCGATGCCGAGCACAAATACGAAGTTCAGCAGCATGATGGTCCAGTCGACCGTCGTCAGATGCACGCTCCTGATTCCTTCCCGGGAGAAAACTGAAAGGGGTGGCTGGATGTCAATGCACGCGCCCTGCGTCGTGCGCGTCGAGATCGCGACCGGGCCATCGACGCGATGGCGTTTCCCGCATCTAACCGGACATCCGGAATGGGACCGGGGCCATGCAGAAACTCCATTGGGTAGTCGCCTTCCTTCTCCTTCCTGCTTCATTCGCCGCGGCATCTCTGCTCATTGCCTGCGGCAGTTCTCCGGATGCCGTGTCGTCTGCCGGTGCAAACGGCAGCAACCCGTCCGCGCCGCCTCCGGCGCAGCAGTTGGCCGTCGCTGATTCTGAAAACAATCGAATCCTGATCTTCGACGCGCCCTTCGTCACAGATGAGAACGCCTCGGTGGTGCTGGGCCAGCCGGATTTCACGCAGCAGGAGCCGAACCAGGGAGGCGGGCCTGCGGACAATACCGTCGCCTCCCCACAGGGTCTGGCAACGGACGCGGCCGGAAATCTGTATGTTGCGGACTCGGAAAATTGCCGCGTGCTGCAGTTCCGCCCGCCGTTTACGACCAACATGAATGCCAGCCTGATCCTGGGTGAGCCGCCGCAGGGAGGAGGGTCGTGCGCCACGGGTCCTTCCGCGGTGGATACTCCTGCTTCGGTCGTGGTCGATGCGCATGGAGACCTGTGGGTCGTCGAAGCGAACCGCGCGGCGGAGTATGTGCCTCCCTTCAGCAACGGCATGAGCCCCTCTGTGGTGCTGGGACAAACCAGCGCCAGCGGCGATCCGTGCAATGCAGAAGGCGCGGCCAGCAACGGCAGCAATCCTCCGCTTTCCGCGGCAACTCTCTGCAATCCTGTGGGCGCCGCTCTCGATTCCCATGGCGACTTCTGGGTCGCCGACGGCCTCAACGGCCGCGTGCTGGAATATGCGCCGCCATTTTCCACCGGGATGGCGGCCACACTGGAACTGGGCGTGACTGGCGCGCAGCCGTTCACCTCGCCCGGCTGCACCACATCGGAATCTGCCGCGGCAAAACTCTGCTTCCCGCAGGCGCTGGCGTTCGATTCCGCCGGAGATCTGTGGGTGACTACGGCCTTCAGCGGCATCTTTGAGTTTGCGCCGCCGTTTGCGAGCGGTATGGCGTCACAGATGAACTTCGCGCAGCCGCCGGCCGGCGCGAACGATCTGCCGTCCGCCGGCACCACCACCATCCCCTATGGGATTTTCCAGAGCCGAAACGGCAATCTCCTGGTGTCGGACTCAGGAGACAACCGTGTGCTCATCTTTGCTCCGCCCTTCGGCCCCGGCATGCAGGCGACGATGGTGATCGGGCAGCCCAACATGACCACGGGAACCGACAGCGCGGGGGCTGCCGCGAACAAGCTGTGGTATCCGGTGGGGGTTCTGACCTTCTGACCCAGGCTCGGCTCAGAGCGACTGAATCGGGATCAGCGTCAGATCGTCTACGAGGCCGACTTCTTTCTGCACGAAGGGCTCCGCGCAGCACACGCCGGCCAGAGTGCCGTAGTGCCGCGCCTCCGCGAAAGTGCGCTCCCGAATCTCTTCCTGCGGAACAAAAAGTCCGGTGCCCGCCGTTTGATTCGCGTACTGGGAGCGATAGGCCATCAGCGCGCGATGCCGGTCCTCGATGAAATCTGTGATGTCCACCACGAAGCTCGGCCGCACATCCGCGTACAGGCTGGCATAAACAATCTTGAACGGACGATGCGGCGCGGCGCCGGTATCCACTTTTGCGAGTCCTGAGAGAAAGCACGCTTCATAGCCCAGCGTCGCCGTGTTGCAGTGGTCCGGATGCCGGGCCGCCCAGTAGGGAAGAATCACCACTCGCGGCCGCAACCGGCGCAGCACCGCGACGATCTTCAGACGGTTTCCCCAGGTGTTTTCCACCTGTCCGTCGGGAATGTCCAGCGCCTCCCGCCAGCCCACGCCCAGGATGCGGCCCGCTTCCGCGGCTTCCGCCGCGCGTTCCTCTGCCGTGCCACGAGTTCCGGCTTCGCCGCGGGTCAGGTCCAGGATTCCGGTGGAAACGCCGAGCGACTTCATGCGCAGCAGCGTCCCGCCGCAGGTCTGCTCCACGTCGTCGCGGTGCGCGGCGATGGCGAGAACCTCGGCGATCGGCGGCTCGGCCATGCGGAGTTGCGGGGCGGGCGCGGTACTCGGGAATCAGTAAATGGTGTTGTCGCTGTCGGTGGTGGCGTCCATGTAGGCCACGTCCAGCGCGGTGCCGGTCACAGTCACGTTGGTATTGTTCAGTTCCGACATATCGGTCGTGCTGAAGATATAAATCTGCCCGCCTTCGGCGGTGTAGACCTTGCCGAGACCGGTCACCGCGGCAATACCCGTTGCGTCGCCCAGATAGGAACCGACCGTGGGCTTATTCGTCGAGGTATTGAACATGGTCAGGCAGCCGTATTCTACCTGCGCCCCGGTCTGCGCCTGCTGGTAGCGAACTCCGCGATCGCAGCCGGACGAGCCGATCCACAGGGTGTTGTCGTCCCCGAAGTCCATGCGGTTATGGGTGCCGTCGCTGATCGAATAGGTGCCGGCAATGGTGTCTGCCGGCGTGTTCACCACCGTCAGGGTTCCGGCAAAAAGGCCGCTGGAGGGCTGGTATTGCTGGCCCGCCACGTACAGCGTGTTGCCGCTGAAGATGGCATCGGTTGCGCCGCCTGGAATCGCAATGTTGTTCTGCGCCACCAGCGCCAGCCCGCTTGCACCATAGCCGCCCGGATTCAGGGAACTCGCGGTGATCGGGATCGTGGTCAGGCTGGCCGTCGTGCCACCGCACTCCGGTCCGCAGTTCAGCACATACGCGGTCGTCCCATCGGCGGAAAAGACCGCCTTAATCGGGTGATCGAAGCTGGCGGAAGACCCGGTGCTCACCGGGAAAATACACCAGGTGGGCAGCTTCTGCGGCTCGCAGTCCTGCGCGCCGTTCCAGTTGGGATTGTTGATCGCCAGAAGCTGCTGCGCCGAGGTCAGTTTCACGAAGCTGTAAACCGCGAAACTGGCGGGATTCTCCGCGCGCACCGCATAGCCAGGAACCTGCGTGGCGTTTCTGATGAAGATCAGCGCGACCGTGCCTCCCGGATTCACCGAGATGCCGTAGGCATTGGGCAGGTCCAGTACTTCTGACACTCCGGTCGTTCGATCCACCACGCTGACCACGTAATTGATCGGATTGGCGGCATAGATGTAATTCAGATCGCGGGTTACCATGATCCCGTTATACGGGCTGCCCTCGACGCTGCTGGAAAGACCGCCGGGAACGCTGATCGTTGTGCTCAGCTTCTCTCCCGCATAGTTGATCAGCGCCAGACTGCCGTCACCCTCTGCGTACACCGCCCCGATCTGCTGCTCCGGCAGGTTCTCGATGCTCAGCGGTCCGTTGCCCGAATAACCCGCAATGGAAAAAGATCCGCTGGAGGCGTCGTACGCGTGGCGGATGTCGTAGTAAGCATCCACGAAAGGCAGCGCGTTGGGATTCTGCTGCGCAATCATTACCCGATTCAGCACGCCGCTGGGGGGCAAAGTGCGGGCGTCGACATAAAATTCCCGGCCGCAGGAACTCATGACCACGCAAACGACGAGGACCGAACTGAGGACGACACAGGAATACAGGAGACTTCTCTTCTTCAAAACCTTAGAACCTCACCGTGCGCATGCCTGCCGGCATTCTCGTGGGAATGTCCAAGTATAACAGGGCATCGCGAAGCTTCGGAGGAGGAGAATCGGCGCTCAGGGCCCGGCATGCAGAGCGCGCATTGTCGAGGGGCACCGTGGGTTTGCCTGATACCATGAAGCCAAAGGATCTCCCCATGGCCAGCCGCCTGGAAGCCATTTTCAAGGGGCGCACAGTTCTCTGCGACGGCGCCATGGGCACCTCTCTGTACGCCCGCGGCGTCTTCATCAATCGCTGCTACGACGAACTCAACCTTTCCCAGTCCGATCTCGTCAGGGCTGTCCACGAAGAATACCTGCAGGCCGGTGCCGAAATCATCGAAACCAACACCTTCGGCGCCAACCCCCTGCGCCTCGAGCGCTATGGGCTGGCCGACCGCGTCGCGGAGATCAATCAGGCCGGCGTCCGCCTGGCCCGCCAGACCGTGCGGCAATTTGCTGAGAAGCAGGCGGGCACAGCGTATGTGGCCGGCTCTGTAGGCCCCCTCGGGGTTCATCTGGAGCCGCTGGGCAGGACTGGACTGGACGAGGCCCGCGAGGCTTTCGCCGCGCAGATTCGCGCTCTCGCTGAGGGCGGTGCCGGCGTCGGCGTCGATCTGCTCATCATTGAAACCATGCCGGCGCTCAACGAGGCCGAACAAGCGGTGCTGGCCGCGCGCATGGCCGCCCCCGAGCTGCCCATCGCCGTGATGGTCACGGTCGATGAGGACGCCAACTGCCTGGATGGCGCTTCGGCTGAAACGGCGGCGGCCCGCATTGCCTCCTGGGGAGTGGATGCGCTGGGCTGTAACTGCAGTGTCGGTCCCGCCACCGTGCTCACCGCGATTGAGCGCATGGCAGCCGCCACCAGTCTGCCGCTGATGGCCATGCCCAATGCCGGCATGCCGCGCTCCGTCGATGGCCGCAATATCTACCTCTGTTCGCCGGAGTACATGGCCAGTTTCGCGCGCAAATTCATCAAAACGGGCGCGCAGTTTGTCGGCGGATGCTGCGGGACCACGCCGCAGCACATCAAAGCCATGAAGTCGGCCCTCCGCGCGGTGGGCGCGCAGACCGCCAGTCACGGCGGCGCGGCAAGAGAGCCCATTGTGACGGAAACGCCGCCTGCTCCTCTCGAGGAGCGCTCGCGCATCGGCCGCCTGATCCGGGCGGGCGAATTCGTCACCATGGTCGAGATCGTGCCCCCACGCGGCATCGACTGCGCCAAAGAGCTGCATGGCGCACACGAGCTGGCCGGCGTCGGTATCCACGCCATCAACGTGCCCGATTCGCCGCGCGCCTCTGCCCGCATGAGCGCGCAGAGCCTCTGCATCCAGATCCAGCAGAAAACCGGCATCGAAACCGTGCTGCACTATACCTGCCGCGATCGCAATGTGCTCAGCATCCAGAGCGATCTGCTCGGCGCCTCGTCCATCGGCCTGAAAAACATCCTTTGCCTTACCGGCGATCCGCCCAAGCTCGGCAATTATCCTGACGCCACGGCCGTCTATGATGTGGACGCCATCGGTCTGGTCAACATCGTTCGCCGCCTCAATCACGGGCTCGACATCGGCGGCAACTCCATCGGCGCATCCACCGGATTCACCATCGCCGTCGCCGCCAATCCCGGCGTCCCCGACATCGATCATGAGATTCGCCGCTTCGCGTGGAAGGTGGAAGCCGGCGCCGAGTACGCCATTACCCAGCCGGTCTTCGACCTCCGTATCCTTGAAGCTTTTCTGAAGCGCATCGAAGGCTTCCGCGTTCCCATGGTCGCCGGCATCTGGCCGCTCACCAGCCTGCGTAACGCGGAGTTCATGAAAAACGATCTGCGCGTCAGCGTGCCCGACGAGATTCTGGCCCGCATGGCGCAGGCCTCCACGCCGGAACTGGCCCGTGCCGAGGGTATCCGCATCGCCCAGGAGATGCTGGCGGCCGCCCGCACCATGGTGCAGGGTGTCCAGGTCAGCGCGCCGTTCGGCCGGTACAGTGCCGCAGTGGAGGTACTGGCTGCGGTTCTGCCCGGCCGCTCGCAGGCATCAGCGCGGCCCGCGCCCGCGCGACCATCCCAGGAGGCCGGCGTTGGCCAGCTTTGAGGAATCCCTGAAAAAGCTTGAGGAGACGGTTGCTCTGCTTGAGCGTGGCGATCTGGCGCTCGAAGAGTCCGTTCGCCTCTTCGAAGAAGGCACTCGCCTCGCCGCTGAATGTCGCAAGCAGCTCGAAGACGCCGAAGGCAAGGTGGAAATGCTGGTAAAGCAGCGCGACGGCGCTATGAAGCGCGAGCCTTTCGCTGAGTAGCCGTGCACCGATCCCTGCAATCCGCTCTTCGCCAGCCGCCGGTGCGAAGGTCGCGCAGCCGGTGCGGGTCTGAGAAACTCCGCTATTCGCGGGGTTCTTTCTCCCTGCGTCCCAGGCGCGCCAGCGCCGCGAGATCCTTCAAATACTGCCGCAGCGGACGCGCAGGCCGTCCCCAGAACACCACCCCCGGTCCTTTCACTTTCTTGTGCGTCAGCACGCCGGCCCCGGACCCCAGAATCACCAGTTCGCCCACCTCGGCGTGGTCGCCAATACCTACCTGGCCGCCCACCACGGCGCCCGCGCCAATCGTGCTCGATCCCGACACGCCGGTCTGCGCCGCGATTACCACGTCGCGTCCCACCCGCACGTTGTGTCCCAGATGCACGAGGTTGTCGATCTTTACCCCGCGTCCGATCCGCGTCTCCTCGAGCGCGCCCCGATCGATGGTCGTGTTCGCACCGATCTCCACGCCGTCCTCAATCACCAGGCGTCCCTGCTGCGGGAACTGAACGTATTCGCCGGTCTTTGCGTCCCGCGCGTACCCGAAGCCGTCGGAGCCCAGCACAGCTCCCGCATGAACCACCACGTCGTTCCCAAGTTCCGTTCCTCGATAAATCACCACACGCGGGTAAATCCGGCACCGCGCCCCGATCTGCACGCTCGCTCCAATCACAGCTCCCGCGTCAATCCGCGTGTCCGCGCCAATCTGAGCATTCGCGCCAATCACGGCATACGCACCAATGGAGATGCGCCCTTCCAGCTTCGCCGAAGGATCGACCACTGCCGTCGCATGAATCCCCGTCACCTGTTCCGCTGGCCGCAGCAACTGCGCCGCTCGCGCGAACGCCAGCCGCGGCTGCCTCGCGATCAGCAGTGGCCTGGCTTCCGCCAAAGCCCCCAGATCGTCCGCCACGATTACTGCTCCCGCCCGCGAAGCCAGCGCCGCGCGGAGGCTCTGCGCATCTTCGGCGAAGGCCAGAGTCTCCGGCGTGGCCATCCCTGCGCTGGCAACGCCGGTAATCTCCGGATCCACACTCACGGTGCGCACCTCTGCCCCCAGCGCCTGCGCAATGGCTGACAATTTCATTGGTCTTTAGAGTATCGCGCCGGGGTGGCGCGTCGAAACGCGAGACCTACTTGTCCCGTGCCACCACGAATTCCGGCATCCACTGCAGCGCGCGCTTGTAGTCGCTGTCCGGCAGTGCAGTCAACGCCGCCTGGGCAGCGGCAGCATGGGCATAGGCAGCCTGCATCGCATACTGCAGGGACTGGTTCCGGTTCAGGATTTCCAGAATCTCCCTGTGCTTGACGCTGAGAAAATTGCGCTCGGCCAGCACCGTCTGAATCGCCGCACGTTCCGCCGGCGTGCTCCCGTTCAGCAGCGTGTGGATCACCGGCAGCGTCGCTTTGCCCTCGCGCAGATCGCTGGCCACCGGCTTGCCCAGCACCTCTTCACTGGCGGTCAGGTCCAGCACGTCGTCGACGATCTGGAATGCCAGGCCCAGCCGCTTTCCGTACTCACCCAGCTTATCTTCCAGCTCGCGGTCGGCGCCGGCCAGCGTTGCGCCCAGCCTCATCGAGACTTCAAAGAGGCACGCCGTCTTGCGGTAAATCAGGTCGTTGTATTCCTCTTCCGAGATGAACTGGCCCAGGCGCTCCATTTGCAGCAGCTCGCCTTCGACCATCTGCTGCGTCAGCCCGATCAGCAGCTCCAGCACCCGGAATTTCCGCTCCGACAGCGCCACGCGAAAAGCCTGCATGTACAGCCAGTCGCCCACCAGCACCGATTTGCTGCTGCCCCAGGCCCGGTTGGTGGAAGGCCGGCCGCGTCGCGTTTCCGCGGCATCGATGATGTCGTCGTGCACCAGCGTTGCGGTGTGCACCATCTCCACCACGGCGCCCAGACGAATCATCCCTTTGCCGCTGTAGCCCAGCCCGCGCGCCGCCAGCAGCAGCAGGGATGGCCGGATGCGCTTTCCCCCACCCTCGCGCAGATAATCGGAGATCTCCGTGATCGCCTGCACCGACGAAACCGCATCCGCGCCGAATTCCCGCTCGATGGCCGCAAGGTCCTCGTGCAGCAGATCGAAAACTTCCTTCGCCGTCGTTGTCACCACTGTGCTCAATCGAGTTTCCTCAACTGCCGGGGCTTCGCCGCTCAGTTCGAGCGGTAGTTCGTGAACTGCATGTCGATCCCGAGATCGCGCCCGCGCAGCAGCGCGATCACATCCTGAAGCGCGTCGCGGTCTTTGCTCGCCACCCGAACCGTATCTCCCTGGATCGAAGCCTGCACTTTCTTCTTCGAGTCTTTGATGATGCGGACGATCTCTTTTGCCTTTTCCGTCGCGATTCCCTGTTGCAGCGTAATCTTCTGCCGTACGCTCGATCCCGCCGCTGGCTCCACCTTATCGAAGGTCAGCGCCTTCAGCGAAACTCCCCGCTTCACCAGCTTCTGTCGCAGAATTTCCGTCACCGCCTCCAGCTTGTACTCGTTTGCCGAAGCCAGCTGGATTGCATCCTCGCCCTCGAGGCGAATCTCCGAATGCGAATCCTTCAGATCGAAGCGTGTCCGCACTTCCTTGATCGCCTGATCGACAGCGTTCCGCACTTCCTGAAAATCCACTTTGCTGACGATATCGAAGGAGTTCTCGGCCGCCATAGTTCCAACCCTGCCTCTTTAGATTATCCGCTACCGATGCAAATCGTGTCGGGAGGCGGAGATTTCGGCCCGGAAAAACGCACCGAAGTTCGCCGCTGTGCGTTCGCCTACCTCGCCCGGCTCCAGCCCGCGAAGCCCGGCGATCGTCACGGCCACCTCTTTCACCCAGGCGGGCTCATTGCGCTTCCCGCGGTTCGGAACGGGCGCCAGAAACGGCGCGTCCGTCTCAATCAGCATCTGCTGCAGCGGAACCGCAGCCGCCGCATCCCGGATCGCCTGCGCCCTGGGAAAGGTGATATTCCCGGCAAACGAAATCAGGAATCCGATCTCCATCGCCTCTTCCGCGTGGCGCTGCTCGCCGGTAAAACAATGCAGGATCCCGCCCAGTCCCGTCGGGGCCCACTGCGTTTTCAGCATAGCCAGCGTATCGTCCCACGCATCGGTGCTGTTCTCGGAAGGCCGGCAGTGAATGATGATGGGTTTCCGCCGCCCTGCCGCAATCTCCATCTGTCGCGCAAACACCGTCTTCTGTTCGTCGCGCGGCGAGTGGTCGTAGAAGTAGTCGAGGCCAATTTCCCCGCAGGCCAGGACTTCGGGTTCCTGCAGTAAGTTGTCGAGCTTTGCGAGCGCCGTCTCGTCGGCCAGCCGCGCTTCATGCGGATGCACCCCGGCGCTCGCCCAGATCCATGGCACCCCCGCCCGCCCCGCGTATTCGCGGCTGATCTCCAGCGCCCGGTGCATCGTGTCCGGACCCTCGCCAATGCCAATCGACAGAATCTCCCGCACCCCCGCCGCCCACGCGCGCTCCAGCAACGCTGCGCGGTCCTCGTCGTACCGCGGACTGTCGAGATGGCAGTGCGAATCGATCATTACTTCAGCCTGGCTCCAACCTCCACGTCCTCGAGGAACCCCGCCAGCACCGGCCGTCCACCCTCCACCGACGCCGCCACAATCATCCCGTTCGACTCGAAGCCGCGCAGTTTTCGCGGCGCCAGGTTCGCCACAATCACCACTTTGCGGCCGATGAGCGATTCCGGCGTGTACGCCTCCGCAATCCCAGCCAGAATCTGCCGCGTCTCGTATCCCAGATCGACTTCCAGGCGCAGCAGTTTGTCGGCTTTGGGCACCCGCTCGGCCACCTTGACCTGGGCCACGCGCAGCTCCACCTTCGCAAAATCGTCAATGCTGATCCTGTCTTCCGGCGCCGCCGGCGCAGCGGCTGGCGCGACCACGGTTCCAGTCCGGGGTGCGGGGGGACCGGTGAACGTTCCCGTCGGAGCCACCGCCGGCGGATTCAACGTCCCCGGCGCGGGACTGGGCGGCGAGGACCGATGCTTCTCATTCCCGCCGACAATCTCCCGCACTGTCTCCGCTACCGCGCTCTCCAGCGCCAGAATCGCCGCCGTCTCATTCGTCGACTCCGACGCCGCTACCGCCAGTCCATCGATCAGCGAACGCAGCTTCGACACGCGCGCCGCCTTGCCCTGTTGGCCGGGCTCGCCTGCGGCGGCTGCCGGTGCCGGGTTGGTCTTCTGTTCCAGTTCGTTCATACGTGTGATCGCCTCCTTCTCGGCGCGAGGAAATAACGGTGACAACGTTCCCAGTTTCGTCCCTGCCTGCAAGCCACCCCAGTGTTCTGGATTTCGAAGATCAGCAGCCTGGATGTCGCCGAGGCCAAGCTGCTCCCAAGCCTTTGCGGTGCTATAGGGCATAACGGGATAAAGAAGAGCGGTAATGACGCGGATGCCCTCGGCTGCCGAGTACAAAATTGTGTTCGCCCGATGCTGGTCGTCCGGATTGGCGGAATCAACTAGCTTCCAGGGCGTGTATTGGGTGATGTAGCCATCAATGATCGCTATGAGCGAATTGATACCCGACAATGCGACCGAAAAGTTGAGCACGTCAAAGTTGTTCTGAACCTCATGAACAGTAGCTTTGATCTGTGCATAAGGGAGAACGTCCTTTGTCTCAAAATGAGGATCGTAAGCAGCCATGACCGGCTCAGGCACCGTTCCGCCGCGTCGATTTATCATCGCCAGGGTCCGGCTCACCAGGTTTCCGTATCCGTTCGCCAAATCGGAGTTGTACCGCTGCACCAGGGCGTCGAAGCTGAAGCTCCCGTCCTGCCCAAACACCACTTCCCGCAGCAGAAAATAGCGCAGAACATCCGCGCCAAAGCGGTCCTGCTCCGTCTTCGGCAGGTCGGGCTTCATCGCGCCAAAGGTGTCCAGAATGGTCTCCGCCCGCACGATGTTGCCGCGCGATTTGGACATCTTGTTCTCTTCAAAGAGCAGCCAGCCGTGCCCAACCACTCGCTTTGGCAGCGGCAGTCCTGCGGCCATCAGAAACGCCGGCCAGTAGACGCAGTGGAACCGCGTGATCTCCTTGCCGACAATGTGCAGATCCGCTGGCCAGAATTTGTCGTACCGCGATGGATCCTCTGAGCCCCATCCGAGCGCCGTGATGTAGTTCGCCAGCGCGTCCATCCACACGTAGATCACGTGCTTCTCATCGCCGGGAACGGGAATTCCCCAGTTGAAGCTGGTCCGGCTCACCGACAAATCCCGCAGCCCGCTCTTCACGAACGAGATCACTTCGTTCCGCCGCGTCTCCGGCTCGATAAACTCCGGATGCTCGTCGTAAAACTCCAGCAGCTTCCGCTCGAACGCCGACAGTTTGAAGTAATAGTTCTCCTCGTTCACCGTCTCGGTGATGCGCCCGCACTCGGGGCAGGGCGCGCCCGGCGGCACATCGACGTAAGCCTCGTCCGACACGCAGTACTGCCCCGTGTACGAGCCTTTGTAGATGTACCCCTGATCCCGCAGCAGCGCGAACAGCTTCTGCACCGCCCGCTTGTGCCGCGGCTCCGTTGTCCGGATGAAGTCGTCGTAAGTAAGCCCCATCCGGTCCCACAGCCCGAGAAACTCCGCCGAAACGCGGTGGGCGAACTCCTGCGGACTGCACCCGGCCTTCGCCGCCGAGCGCTCGATCTTCTGCCCGTGCTCGTCCGTACCGGTCAGGAAAAACGTATCGATCCCCAGCGCCCGCCTGCGCCGCGCAATCGCGTCGGCCACCACCGTGGTGTAGGTGGTCCCGATGTGCGGGCGCGCGTTCACGTAATAAATCGGGGTGGTCAGGTAGAACTTTTCCGGCATAGGAAGCGAACCAGGCAGCGTCTCGTCGCTTTCAAAATGGTATCAGGCAGCGCGCGACGTCCCGTCCTCTGTACCCTGCACCCTATACCCTGTACCCTGATGAAAACGGTGATCGCCGCGTGTACCTGAATCAGCAGAAGCAGCTCGAAACGCGCCTCCGCGACGCGCTCCGCAGCCTGTATCAAATCGATGTCGATGCTGTCGTCCTTGAGCAGCCGCCCGAGCTCGCCTTTGGAGAATACGCCACGCCGCTGGCCTTTGAGCTCGCTCGGCGCCTGCGCAGGGCTCCGCGCAAGATCGCCGAAGAGATCGTCGCCGCTCTCGGCCCGGTACCCGGCTTCGCCTCTTTCGACGTTGCCGGCGGCGGATATATCAACGCCCGCCTCGACCGCGCCAGTGCCGTGGCGTCCTATTCGTCAAGCTCTGAGGTCCCGCCGCCGGCGAAAAGCCTCCACGCGCTCGTGGAGCACACCAGCATCAATCCCAACAAAGCCGCCCACGTCGGACACCTGCGCAACTCCATCCTCGGCGACACCTTCGTCCGGCTTCTGCGCGCCGCAGGGCATCAGGTCGATGTTCAAAACTACATCGACAACACCGGCGTCCAGGTCGCCGATGTCGTCGTCGGCCTCATGCACCTCGAAGAGCTCACCCTGGCCGGCGTCGAGGAGTGGATGTTCGATCTGGCCGAAGCCGGCGAGCGCATCGACTACGCCTGCTGGGACCTCTACGCCCGAGTCTCGCTGTGGTACACGGCCGATCCCGCCCAGGCCGAAGTCCGCAGGAAAATCCGCCTCGACACCCTTCACGCCATCGAAGCCGGCGGCACCGACACTGCGCGCATCGCGGAACTCGTCTCGACCGCCATCCTCCGGCGCCATCTCGAAACCATGCTGCGCCTCGGCATTGAGTACGATCTGCTGCCGCGCGAAAGCGAAATCCTCCACCTGCACTTCTGGGATCTCGCCTTTGAGCAGCTCAAAGCCAAAGGCGTTCTCTACTTCGAAAACGAAGGCAGGAACAGGGGCTGCTGGGTGATGAAGCGCGGGACTGGCCGTCCGGGCGAACCTGCCGTGGAACCCAGCGCAGACAGCGATGACGAAGACTCATCCGGCGACGGCCCCGACGAAAATGCGAAGGTCATCGTCCGCTCCAGCGGCACCGTCACTTACGTCGGCAAGGACATCGCCTACCACCTCTGGAAATTCGGCCTGCTCGGTCGCGACTTCGCCTACCGTCCCTTCTTCCGCTATGCCGATCGCGAGTGCTGGATTTCCGCCGAAACCGGGGAGTCGAACCATCCCCATTTCGGTGGCGCTCAGGCCATCTACAACGTTATCGACTCGCGCCAGTCCGATCCTCAGGCCAATGTCGTCGAGGCCCTTCGCGGCCTCGGCTACATCGAGCAGGCCGCACGCTACACGCACTTCTCCTATGAAATGGTCGCGCTGACGCCGCGCTGTGCCCTCGAACTCGGCTACGAGGTCTCCCCGGAAGATCAGCAGCGCCCGTACATCGAGGTTTCCGGCCGCAAAGGCTTCGGAGTGAAGGCCGATGACCTCATCGACAAGCTTCTCGCCGCCACGCACGCCGAGGTTGACGCGCGCCACCCCGAGCTCAGCGAGGCCGAGCGCGATTCGACGGCCCACGCCATCGCCGTGGGCGCGCTCCGCTACTTCATGCTGCGCTTCACGCGCAGTTCCGTCATCGCCTTCGACTTCAAAGACGCCCTCAGCTTCGAGGGCGAAACCGGCCCCTACCTCCAGTACGCCGTCGTGCGCACACGCAGCATCTTCCGCAAGGCCGGAACCATCCCCGAAGACGCTCTGGCCTCGCTCCACGGCCTCGATCTCGCGCCGTATCTCTCGGGACCCGGCACTGAAGGCATCTGGGAAGTCTGGCTCCGCGCCGCCAAAACTACGCTCCTTCTCGACCAGTGCATCCAGACTGCCGAGCCCGCTTACCTGGCCAAACACGCTTTCCAGCTCGCGCAGGACTTCAGCAATTTCTACCGTCTCCACCACATCCTCAGCGAAGAGGACCCCGCGCGCAAAGCGCTGCTCCTCGCTACCGCCGCTGTCACCCAGCGCGAATTGATCCGCTCGCTTGCCTGGCTCGGCATCAGCGCGCCTGAGGTCATGTAGGGACGGCATGAGGCTCTGCGGACGAAGTTTCCGGGTTGGGTTTTCTTTGGCTCTGCTCGCGCTCCCCGGCTTCGCCGCCACCGACGTGTCCATCCCTCCCATCCCCGCGCCCATCCGCTCCGGCTACTTCACCGTCACCATCAACGGACACACCACCCCCGTCGTCCACGCCGTAAGCAACTACTATTTCCTCAGCTTCGATTACGACGGTCCCGCCACCATCTCCGTTCGCGCGCCCGACGCTCACTACTGGGATCGCGGTGTGGAGATTCAGCCTATGCGCTACGGCATCCGCCCGCTTCGCCGCGGAGCCGTCATCACTTTCCCCATCCCCGGTCCGCAAAACGGACCCGTCAAGCTCGTCATCGCCCGCCCCGGCGACCACTTCGTTGACTCGCAGATGCTTTTCCTCTTCGGCAATTCGCCCGATGAGTCGCACATCACCGCCTCGACGCCGGGCATCCGCTACTATGGCCCGGGCGTGCACCATGAAAACATCGATGCCCACTCCGGCGACCGCATCTATCTGGCTCCGGGAGCGGTTATTTTCGGCGCGCTCAATCTCTGGCAGGTCCACGACGTCCGCGTCTTCGGCCGCGGCATCCTCGATTACAACGGACCCCAAAACCCCCACGACGACACCGGCTGGATCCATCGCCCCAACTGGCACTGCATCGTCATGGATCACGCCCGCAACATCGAAATCGACGGCCTCACCTGCATCGTGCACAGCCGCACCTGGCAGATCCAGATGGTCGACTCCCGCCACCTCGGTTTCTACAACGTCAATGTGATTGGCGGCAATCCGAACAACGCCAATCAGGACGGCATGGACTTCCTCGCCACGCGCGATGCCACCGTGCGCGACTGCTTCATCCGTGCCTCCGACGACGACTTCGCGCTCATCGGCAACTGGGGCGGTTACACTACCGAGGCCATGCGCGCGCCCGGCGGCCTCGTCGCCAACATCGACGTCGAGAACAGCGTCCTGTCCACCAGCATCTCCAACACCATCCGCATCGGCTGGCCTCAGAAGACTTTTCAGAGCGCGAACGTCACCTTCCGCAATCTTGACGTCCTCCACACCGGCTACGGCGCCTGCATGGTCCCTTTCGCCTTCTTTGAAATGTGGACCGATCCCTTCGGCGTCGAAACCCACTCCAATTACCGCATCAGCGACATCCGCCTCGAGGACTATTACTCGCTCTTTCAGATTCGCCAGCCGCATTCGATCGTCCACGGCATCGTCTTCTCCAACATCGCCGCCATGGAGGGTCCCCCGATGGTCCCCTCCGTTCTCGCGGGCTCCGATGTCCACGGCATCTCGCTCAAAGGCGTCCGCATCGGGGGGATCGTCGCCGGTGCCGACGCGCAAATCCCCCTCGACGTGCAAAGCGGCACGCCACAGCCCGTCTACGAACCCGGCCCGGTCAACGCCAGCTTCAGCTATGCGCCGGCTCTCATCCGGCCGCATCAGTTCGTCACCTTCCGCGTCGACGCGCCCAGGCCCGGCTGGCAGTATCACTGGCTCTTCGGCGACGGCACGGCTGCCGTCGGGGCAATCACCCGCCACGCATTTCCCGACGCAGAAGGCACGCTCCTCGACGGCTCCGGCCGCTTCCGCGTGCTCCTGCGTGCTTCGAGGCCCGGTGCCAGCGGCGTGTGGGCTTCGCGCTCCGTCGTCGTGGCGCGGACGATCGACCCTGCGGTCATGACCGCTGCCGGCGAAGAAACAGCGTGGTCCGGACCAAAGCCTCCGCTTATTGGCTGGAAAGGCTGGATCAGGATTCCCTGGGACGGAGGCTACACAATTACGCTGCTCACCAGCCGCCTGGCCACGTTCTCTATTGACGATTTACCGCCCGCGCACAGCCCAGAACTGCGTTCGCAGGTCTGCGGCTCGCCCGGCAACGCCGTGCAGGCCACGCCGCTGAGCGCCGCACTCCGCGCCGGGCTGCACTGGATTCGAATTGATCTGTCCCCGGGGATTGAAAACGAGCCGCAGCCCACAGAGGGCGGCCCGGCTCTTTACTGGGAGGGGCCGCAGACTCCGCTGGCTCCAGTCCCCGTGGCGGCAGAATTTCACCTGGATCCGCTCTATGCCGTCCGGCGGTGATTACTGCCGCACGAACTTATCCACCGGCTGCTGCCGCGGCGCCATGGCGATGCCCTTTTCCGTTCCCGGGCTCGACCGGGCTTGACCGTCGTTGGGCGGCTGCATCCCGTTCGGACCGGCCGCCGTCGGCGATCCCGGCACCGGAGGATTCCCCGTGTCCACCGAAGCATATTGCGGACTCGGATGCGGTACGGTCGTCACGTCGGAAACCGCCTCGGAGCGGGAGTGCAGCTTGTTCACTCGTCCGGTTTCGCACCCGACCAGGGCCAGAACGCCCAGGGCCAACACGCCCGCACTCAGAAGCGCTGTCGCTCGTCTCATACTCCTCCGCTATGTGCCGTTCGAGAACCGCGGCCGCGGTCTCGCCGGGATATCTCGGAGAGAATTCTACCCTGCTCCGTGCTCAATCCACCATGCTCTGGCGAATTGCTGAAAAATACGGCTCCGGCAAAGGGCATTTCCGCATCTCCCGGTCCACCACCACGTGAACCGTCTCGGCTTCGGCCAGCAGCACCGTCTCGACCGCCCCGTCGCGCACGCCAAGCAGCCGGTAAGCGAACCGGATCACCGAGCTGCGCAGCCCTGATACCCGCGTTTCCACCGTCACCACGTCATCGTAGCGGGCTGGCGACTTGTACCGGCACGAAGCCTCCACCACCGGCAAGTGGCAGCCGTGCTCGATTTCCATGTCTTTGTACTCGAAGCCGAGCTGGCGCAGCAGTTCGACGCGCCCAATCTCGCACCAGACAAAGTAGTTCGCATAGTAGGCCACGCCCATCTGATCGGTTTCCGCGTAGCGCACGCGCAGGGAAGTCGTGGATGACGGCATAAAGGCTATCGTACGCAAAACCGCCCCGCGGGATGAGCGGGGCGGCATTTCCAGCTTACGGAGTGTTCAGTTCGGCAGAGAATGGACATCCGCCAGCGTGCCCGGCATCGGAGCCGGCAGGCTCGCGTCCGTCGTGGTGCCCGCCGCTGGCGCCGCGCTGCCTGCGGGGGGCAGCGTCCTGTCGTCCTTCGGCCCCAGTCCCAGCGCAATCAGCGCCCGGGAGTCGGGCACCAGCTTCGTCTGCCAGCCATGGTCCGCCTGGTACTTCTCCATCGCGGCCTGGGTCGTCGCGTCCCACTCCCCGGAGGCCGGTCCGCTCAGGTAATGCGCCCTGATCAGCGCTTCCTGGATCTGCTCCGCGCGCGCCGGTTCAATGCCCCGTTGTCCCCGCACTATATGCCGGCGTGCATACCGGCGGTGATAGTAGCGGTGGTGTACGTAGTGATGCGTGTGTCCGGCGGTCGCCGCACGGTGGGTCCGGGTTGCAAAGGCCGGTGTCGCCAAAAGGAAAATGCCCAGCAGAAGCATCTGCCAGGTCCTGAATGGAACCATGCAAAAAACCTCAAAAGTAGATACTTCAGCCCGGTTGACTCTGGCAGCAGACTACAGTCCGTTATCGGAAAAATCAACCAAAACCACGAGGGTTCCCAAACTTCCGGCTACCACTTTTTGACCATATTTGGATGCAGTCTCAGGGCGACAGGCGGTCCGAGGGGCAAAACCACCCCCCTTACCCGGATCCAGAGCCATCGCACCCCTGGTGGCGGCTCCAGTTCCGTACCAAAGCCGCAGAGGGGTCATTCCTACGGCAGCGTTCCCCCCAGGTAGTTGTTGAGGGCGCTCGGATTCTGCGGATCCACAATTTCGAATACCACGTCATCCCCGGAGTGCAGCCCGGCAATGATCTGCTCGAAATCCTGCACGTTGTTCACCGGATGGCGGTTCACCGCGACAATGACTCCGCCCTGGAAGTCTCCGACTCCGATCTGGTCGGCGAACGACCCCGGCTTCACCGACTGGATGAGCACGCCATGCAGCCCCGCCGGGGAGCCGGCCGGCAAGTCCGTCACCGTGATGCCCAGCCGCGTGGCCGCCTGGCCGGGAGCAGTCTGGCTTTCCGGGCCTTCGTTCTGCTGCTCGTTCGCCTGTGCCGCCGCCTGCACCTTAGTCCAGTCGCCGATCGTCACCGTCGTGTGCATCACCTGACCGTTGCGGACATAGCCGATGTCCACTTTGTCACCCGGTTTGTGCGAGGAAATAATACTGACCAGCTCGTCGCCGTTGGCGATGGGATGGCCGTCCACGCTCACGATCGCGTCGCCCGCCCTCAGCCCCGCATCCGCCGCCGGCTGGCCCGGATCCACATGGCTGATCATCACCCCGGCTTTGTACCCGTACACGCGCGCCACGGCGCTGCTCTGGTAGGCGTTGAACACGATGCCGATGCTGCCCCGCACCACCCGGTGCTCCGGCCCGATCAGCTGGTTATAAACATTTACGACGGTGTTCGACGGCAGCGCAAAACCAATCCCCTCGTTGCCGTCGGTCTGCGTGTAGATCGCGGTGTTCACCCCGATCACTTCGCCCGCCATATCGATCAGCGGCCCTCCCGAGTTGCCCGGGTTGATCGCCGCGTCGGTTTGCAGGAAGTGCTGGAACTCGTTCGCCGCGCCGCCTATCGTCCGGTTCCTGGCTGAGATAATGCCCGCCGTCACCGTGTGCTCCAGCTGGAACGGCTCGCCGATGGCAATCACCCAGTCGCCCACCTGCGCGCCGTCGGAGTTCCCCATCTTCTCGATGGGCAGGGGCTCATCCGTGTGGATCTTCAGCACCGCCAGGTCCGTCTGCTTGTCGATGCCCACCACCTGTGCCGGCCGTCCCTGGCTGCCTTCGGGATCGTTCGCCAGACGCACCTCGATTTTGTCCGCTTTCTCGATTACGTGGTAATTCGTGATGATGTAGCCGCGCGGGTCAACAATGAATCCGGAGCCCAGCGATTCCTGCTCCTGCCCCGAATCGGGATTGTTCAGATCCGGTCCCATCCCGAAAAAGCGATTGAAGAAATCCTGGAAGCCACCCTGGTTGCCTCCCTGATCCCCGCCTCCGTTCCCGTTGTCCGGGCCCTGCCCCGGCAGAGGCACTAACCCATGCGGCCCGCTATGCGGGTTCTGCGCCTGCTTGGGCAGAATCTCCGTGTCGATGTTCACCACCGCGGGAGCGGTTTCCTTTGCAATGCGCGTGAATTGCGTGGCCAGATCCCGCGGCGGCGGAATCTTCAGCGGCGTCGCATCGGAGCTGTTCACCTGCGACTCCTGCCCGCGCACATTGTTCACAACCACTGACCCAATCAGGATGCCCGCCGACAGCGTGCCCAGCAGGGTAAAGCCTGAAACCAGACGGCTGTAGTGGAACCGCCCGAAAAGGGATTTCATCTGGGATCGTACCTCGCGATCTTTAGTATGCACGGGAACGCTCTTCTCGCGCTTCAGTATATAGAGTCGGGATGGAGGATGCGGAATGAGCCGCCTGGATGTCGCCGCTCCGGTGTCCTGCGCGTTAGACGCAAACCGGTCCGCCGCAGTTCCACGCAATCGTTCGCCTTACGTCAGTGGGACGCCTTCATGCGCCGTTGGTTGCACGCTGGAGGGGATAAATTCCGTCACCGCAATTCCTGCCAGGATCAGCAGCGCCCCGGTGCTGCCCCGCCGTCCCAGCCCCTGCCCCAAAAACAGCCACGATGTGAGCCACGCGAACACCGGCTCCAGGGCCAGAATCAGCGCCGTATGGGTCGCCGGCAGCACCCGCTGCGCCCAGGTCTGTACCGCGAAGGCCACCGCTGTCGCCAGAACCGCCGTGACGCCCAGTGCCACGAAAACCTGCGGCGTCCACCGCACCCATGGATGCTCCAGCAGCGGCAGGCCCACCCCCATGTACAACGTGCAGAAGCCGATCTGCAGAATCGCCAGCTGTTCGAAGTCGACCCGTGGCGAGCAGTGCGCCAGCGCCAGGACGTGCAGCGAAAACCCTGCCGCGCAGCCGAAGGTCAGCAGGTCCCCCGGCCCAATCGACCGAAAGTCGAAGCTCGCTCCCGCCGGCGTGGTCAGCAGCACGATTCCCCAAAACGCCACCAGCGCGCCCAGCCATGCATTCCAGCGGGGCGCGCCCACATGCCGCACCCGCAGCCCCGGTATCGCCGACAGCAGCGGCACCAGCACCACCACCATCCCGGTAATGAACGCCGACTTCGACGGCGTCGTCAGCCGCAGTCCCGCGGTCTGAAAGCTGTAGCCCATGGCCAGGCAAAGGCCCACGACCGCTCCGCTGGCCAGCGCCCGCCGGTTCATCCGCCCAAAATGTCCCCGGTAAATGGCCGCCAGGCAGAGAAACGCCAGCGCCATCCTCAAAAAGTTAAAGAGCAGGGGAGAAACGTCGGCCAGCGCGTCCTTCACCACTACGAAGGTTGCGCCCCAGATGCACACCACGCCCAGCAGCAGCAGATGCGCGCGCAGGGAGCGGGAGCGGCCGGTCATGCGCCAAGAGTAGCAAAGAGCGCCGCGAATCGATGCCCTTCCACTCTGCGGAGCTTTCCGGGGTGCGATAATCGATTAGACTCCCAATCCAAACGGGCCCCCCGGAACCCGCTGGTTTATGCGCCGTTTTCTCTCCCTCCGCGATTTCGACTGGACGCTCCTCGGCTTCGTGATGATCCTCTCGGTCATCAGCGTCCTGGAGATATACTCCGCGACCCTGCACACCAAATTTCACGGCTTCCAGAAACTCCAGATTCTCTGGATCGCCGGCGGCCTGGTCGCGATGTTCGTGATGTCAGTGATCGACTACCACAAGCTGCTCAGCGCCATCTATTGGCTCTACGGCTTTTGCCTGCTATCCCTCATCGCCGTGCTCGCGGTCGGCACCCGTGTCATGGGCGGCAAGCGCTGGATTCGCCTTCCTGGCGGCATACATTTCCAGCCCTCGGAATGGGTCAAGCTCGTCCTGATCGTCCTCATGGCCCGCTTTTTCACCAACCTCGCGGGACGCGAGATTACCTGGCGCGACATCCTGCAGGCCATTGCTCTGGTCGCTGTGCCCATGCTGCTGGTCCTCAAGCAGCCGGACCTGGGCACGGCCCTCACTTACACCCCCGTCCTGCTCATTGGGCTGTTTCTCGGCGGCATCGGCTGGAAGCGCGCCTCGGTCATGGTCCTGATTGCGGTCCTCGGCATGGGGACCATCTGGATGAGCGGCAAAGTCCTCAAGCCGTATCAGAAGGCCCGTCTCACCAGCTTCATCAATCCCGACGCTGACCCCCGTGGCACCGGCTACCAGATTCTCCAATCCAAAATCGCCGTTGGGGATGGCGGCGTTTTCGGCCGCGGCGCCAACCGCGGCACCCAGACCCAGGGCGATTTCCTGCCCATCCCGTATACCGACTTCATCTTTGCCGCTTTCAGCGAGGAGCACGGCTTCGTGGGCGCGGTCCTCGTCCTCCTGATATACTTCTTAATACTGATGCGTTTGATTCAAAACGCTCAGACAGCCGCGGACCTGCCAGGCTCGTTCCTGGTCATGGGCGTAGTGGCGGTCCTGATTTTCCAGATAGCCGTCAACGTCGGTATGGTTCTCGGGCTGATGCCGGTTACCGGTATCCCTCTTCCTCTCATGAGCTACGGGGGATCCTCGGTGCTCTTCACGTTCCTGGCTCTCGGCATGGTAATGAACGTCCGCATGAGCCGCTTCGTGAACTGACCGGCGCGACAGGATTATGACACAGCCCGCAGGGCGGGCCTGGGTTTTTGAAGTTTCACGATTTTACAACCGGCCAGGCGTATGGAATCGGGCCGGTCAGGATCAGGAAAAAGCGTGCCAGGACACGTAGCAGGATGGGTAACGGCCCCGCCGCCGGATGCGGCTGAAGCGGTCACAAACCCTGCGCGCTCTGGCGAATCTCCGGCAGCCATGCACGTCTCCCGCAACCCATCTCCGGCTTCCTCTCTCAGACGCTCTCCAGCGCCCGCGGGACCGGACGCCGCCGCGGTCTGCGATCCCGGTGGTTCTGCTCCCATTTCCTGATTCCTGCCCGGCTCCCTTCCGCTCCGGCCCACATTGAGGCGGAATGGCAAAGGAAATTTGCATCTCCAGCACGCCGCACGAAACGCGGCTTGCGATTCTTGAAGACGATCAGCTCGCGGAAATCTACTACGAACGCGAAAATGAATACACCTTAGCCGGCTCGATCTATAAGGGCCGAGTCACTCGCGTCCTGCCCGGCATGCAGTCCGCGTTTGTCGATGTCGGCCTCGAGCGCGACGCCTTCCTCTACGTCACCGATTTCCTCGAGGAACAGGAAGAGGATTCGGCGGAATTCGAACGCGTCGGCGGTGGGGCTCCCGGTGATTCCAGCCGCCGCGGGCGCGAGCCCCGCGAGGGCAGGGAAGGCCGCGAACCTCGCGAATCCCGCTCGCGCCCTCAGGAACCCGAAGCGGAACCTCAGCCCACGGAGCGCCGCGCCGAGCGCCCCGAGCACCGCGAAGAAGGAGGCGAGTCCGGCGTACGCCGCTGGTCCGGCCGCCGCGGTCGAAGTTTCCGCGGCCGCGGTTCGCGCGGCGAACGTTCTCTCGAATCGCCCGAAGTGGTCGACGAGGCGATCACCGCCGAGCCCGTGGCGCGGCCCGAACGCGGCGCTCCGGGCGGCATCCCGGCGCAGAACCTCCCGATCGTTCTCCCCGGCGAATCCCTTTCGAAATATGGTGGCCGCAATGAATCGGCGCAGTCCGGAGAGGTCCGGACGGACCGTCCCTCGGCACCCCGCGGCCGGGGCTTTTCCAAACCGTCCACGCTGGTCGAAGTTCCCACCGGCTGGGACGGCGGCGCAGTACTGCCCGGCGAAACCCTCTCGCGCCACCGGCGAGGCGAATCCCCGTCGCGGCAGGAACCGTCCTGGAACGTCGAGGAAGCGGATTCCCAATCCGCTCCTGCTGCGCAGAAATTCGGAATCCCTGCTCAAACCGAAGCAGCGCAGGCAGCCCCGGCTTCCACGGAAGCCCCCGCGGGCGCACCAGCCGTCGTTGCATCATCGTCTCCGCTGGAAACCGTCGAGGAAGTCCACGAGTACGAGCCCGAAGACGCCTCGGCTTCTCACCGCGTCGAGACCCCGCGCAGCGAATTCCGCTTCAGTGCGCCTGTCGACGAAGAAGAAGTCGGGGAAGAGGAGATCCAGCCCCAACAGTCCACATCCGAACCGGCCTCCGCTCACCAGCCTGAAGCGGAAGCCCAGCCCCAGTCCGGCGAGCCTTCCCCTGAAGCCGAAGTCGTCCGCCAGCTCTTCGGATACGCTCCCGGCATGGGCGTGCTCGAGGAAGAGACCATCGACGAGGACGAATACGACTTCGAGCCCATCCCCGGCGAGGCAGACGAACACGGGACCGAGGAAATGGAAGAAGAAACCCTCGACCAGGCTGATACCGTTGGCGAAACTGTCCGCGACGTCCACATCGAGAAGCGCCTCGGCTACGACACGCCGGCGGAGGCCAGCGAGGAAGAAGACACCGACGAGGCGGAAGCCGGATTTGCTGAAACCGACGAAGAAGAATCTCCCCGGGAGGAATCGGAGGAAGAGGATGTCGAGGAGCCCGCAGCGGAAACCAGCGAAGGGTCGGCGGCTCCCGCGCGCCGCTCCGATCGCCGTTTCGGGCGTCGCGGCGGACGCGGCCGCGATATGGGCCGTCGCCGTCATGGCGGACGCCGTCCCAGCATGCAGACCTCCAGCCTGCCTATCATCAGCGAACTGCTGAAACAGGGCCAGGAGATCCTTGTTCAGATTGCCAAGGAACCTATCGCCCGCAAAGGCGCACGCATCACCAGCCACATCGCGCTTCCCGGCCGCTTCCTGGTCTTCATGCCCACGGTCAACCACGTCGGCGTCTCGCGCAAAATCGACTCCGACGAGGAGCGCCAGCGTCTCAAGCGCATCCTGGTCAGCGAGAAGGGAGACGCTTCCGGCGGCTTCATCGTTCGCACCGCGGCGGAAGACGCCAGTGAAGAGGATCTCCGCGCGGACATCCGCTTTCTCATCAACCTCTGGAGCGAGATCAAGCAGCGCTCCGACTCCGCGAAGGCCCCGGCGCTGATCTACCACGACCTCAACCTGATCGAGCGCATCCTTCGCGACCAGGTCAGCGACAACTTCGCCACCATCTGGGTCGACAGCGAATCGGAATACGAGCGCATCCTCCGCTTCCTCAACCGGTTCGAGCCCTCCCTCGTGCGCCGCGTCAAGCTCTACACCAAGGAGACCCCGCTCTTCGAGCAGTTCGGCATCCAGGAGGAGATCAGCAAGGCGCTCAAGTCCAAGGTCTGGCTCAAGTCCGGTGGTTCCATCGTCATCAACCAAACCGAGGCCCTGGTGGCCATCGACATCAACACCGGCAAGTACGTCGGCAAAACGGCTCGTCTCGAGGACACCATCCTCAGGACCAACCTCGATTCCATTCCCGAAATCGTTCGCCAGGTTCGCCTGCGCGATCTCGGCGGCATCATCGTCATCGATTTCATCGACATGGACGAGCGCCGCAACCGCCAGAAGGTTACCCAGGCGCTCGAAGACGCCCTCAGGGCAGACCGCGCCCCAACCAAGGTCTTGCAGTTCAATGACTTCGGCCTGGTCGCGATTACCCGCAAGCGAGTCAAGCAGTCTTTGGAGCGGACTCTCAGCGTGCCCTGCCCGGTTTGTACCGGTACCGGCATGGTCAAGAGTCCGGTCACGGTCGCCAACGAAATCTGGATCGAAATGCGCAAGATGATGAGTCATTTCGAGCGCAACGACGTGCTGCTCCGCGTCCACCCCGAGGTGGTCAGGGTTCTTAAGGCCAACAACGCGAAGTGGCTCAACGAACTGGAAGAGATGATCGGCAAGACCATCATGGTCAAGAGCGATCCCGCCCTTCCGCCGGAGCAGTTCGACATCCAGGGATAGAGTTCCGACCTGATCAGATCATCCGGGGTCCCCGGCGAGCGCATTGGCTCGCTGGGGTGGAAGAGCGAGCCCGCCCTTCCGCCGGGGCAGTTCGACATCCTGGGATCGTTCCGAGGCACGAATCCGGGCGTCGGCCGGCCGCCCGGATCGCTTTCCCATTTCTCACGTCCCCAGGCGGCTAAAATCCGTCAAAATGCATCGCATCATGCAACTTAGGGATAAATTCGGTGTCCAATAGATGCGGGAAGGGTCTATGCCCGTCCTGTACGGCTTTTTCAATCAATCATCTGAGGGATTGTGAAATGGTTGCGAACTGTGATCGTACCTGCCCGCTTTCACGGCGCATGATGGCTGTCGCCACCGCGCTCGCCATTGGGTTTTCGCTCAGCGCCGCTGCCCAGACTGCTCCGGCCTCGAAGATCTCCGCCGACGCGCAGAGCTACTCCAGCTCCGCCGCCTACCAGGTGGACCTGAACTCTTCCGATGCTCTCCTCGGCGCCGCGCCTGCGGGGCCTGTCGCCAATGCCTCGCCCCAGTACGGCGGCCACAGCAACTACCCCAGCTATAACAGCAACAGCGGCACGTGGAGCCACATCGCGTTTGTCGGCGGTGTCGGCGCTACCGCCCCAATCGGTAATGACACCAACGGCTATGAAACCTGGGGTTACAACTTCGATGTCGGCGGCGGCTGGAACTTCTCGAAAAACTTCGGCGTGCTCTTCGAATATATATTCAACAAGAACAAGATTCCCGGCGCAACGATCGCCGAGGTTGGCGCGCAGGGCGGCAACATCAACTCCCATCTGTTTCTCTTCGATCCTGTCTATTACTTCGCCCTGCACAACAGCCTGGGCGCTTACGTCACCGGCGGCGCCGGCTTCAGCCGTAAGGTGACCAACTTTACCGACCTGGAAGAGACCGAAGAGTGCTACTACTTCTGCTATTACGGCTACGCTCCGGAGACGGTAGACAGCTTCTCCAGCATCCAGGGAGCTTATGATCTTGGGCTCGGCGTGTACGTGAAGGCCTTCGGCCCGGACAGCAGCGGCAAATTGTTCCTGCAGGCACGTTACGTCTTTGTGGATTCGCCCGCTCCGACCAGGACGACCGACGGTGAAGGCACGGAGGGCATCATTCCGGTTACCATCGGTCTTCGTTTCTGATCTCTCCTCTGCGCCGGCCCACCGATCCCCGGCTCGGCGGGCTGGCGCCTCTGATTGCCGGGCCAACCGAGAATCAGGTTGTCGAGAGGGTGATTCCCGCCCTCGCGTTTCGTTCCCCGCAGGTTGCTGGCTGGCCTTGTCCGATCCCCACAGTCACGATGAGCGCTCATGCCTGGGAGCAAGCCTTTGGAAAGATCGCGCGCGGCGGCCCTCCCGGTCGCGCTGAGTCTCCTCGCCGCCCTGTGCACCGCCGGTTGCGGTGTTACCCAGGGAACCGTCCCCCCTCCCACTCCCTCCTCGCCCACTCAGCCGGTTCCAGTCGCAACGGATAATGGCTCCGTCTCCATCACCCCGCAATACGTCGCGGTTGCCCCCGGCCAAAAGGTCCAGTTCTCCGCATCTTCCACCTCCGGCGGCGCCATTGAATGGCTCGTCGATGGCGTCCAGGGTGGCAACGCCTCCGTCGGAACCATCGATTCCTCCGGAGACTACACGGCTCCTGGCTCTTTGTCGCTCAGCGAAAACGTCTATATCACCGCGGCTCTCGCCGCTTCACCCCAGCAGAACTACGCCACCGCCGTTGCGTCCGTCATCAACTACGGCGTTATCTATCCCACCGCCAATCCTCAGGTGGACCTCTACGAGATCTATCTGCCCGCACCCGGCAACGTCTCCGTTCAGTTCGGTCGAACCACTGCCTACGGCCTGAATACCTGGCAGGTTCCCACGCCCGGCTCGACCGGCGGGCAGGTCATCGTGGAAGTCGGAGGCATGTTGGCCCAGACGCTTTATCACATGCGCGGTCAGGTCGTGCTCAATGACGGCGCTACCTTCACCGACGTCGACCACGACACCTTCGCTTCCGGCCTCCCGCTCACAACCGGTACTCCGCCCCTGACCAGTCCCGTCACCACCACCGAGTCAGGCACGCCACAGCCCGGCATCGAGCTCTGGAACACCATTCTGCCCGGCCAGGACACCCAGGCCTTTGCCACCGATCTCGAGGGCAACGTCCTCTGGACCTACACCTACCAGGGCTCGGTTCTGGACACCATTCAGGGCCTGCAACTCCAGCCCGACGGCGACTTCCTGATGACGATCTCCTATCTGTCATCGCTGACCGCCGCTACCGCCTCCTCGAAGCCCAACACCATTGACGTGGTCCGCGAAGTGGACCTCGCCGGCAACACCGTCCGCCAGATCACCATGGCTCAGCTCAATCAGAGCCTTGCCACCGCCGGCTTCCACGACTCCGACGGCAGCCCGTATCAGCTCAAAAGCTTCCACCATAACGTGCTCGCGCTGCCCAACGGTCACTGGGTGCTGCTGGCCGCCTATCCGAAGAACTTCACCAATCTGCCCGGCTATCCGGGTACCATCTCCGTTCTGGGCGATGTCCTGGTCGACGTCGATCAGAACGGAACCCCCGACTGGGTGTGGAGCAGCTTCGACCACCTCAACGTCAACCGCCACCCCATGAACTTCCCCGACTGGACGCATTCCAACGACATGCTCTACTCGGCGGACGACCACAATCTGCTGCTCTCCATGCGCCATCAGAACTGGATCATCAAGATTGATTTCGATGACGGCCAGGGATCCGGCAACGTCCTCTGGCGGCTCGGATACCAGGGGGATTTCCAGCTCCTCGACCACAATGGCAGCCCCGACAACAACCCCGCCGACTGGTTCTACGCCCAGCACGGCATGCAGTTCTTCACTCCGAACACCACGGGCATCTTCGAGCTCGGCCTCATGGACAACGGCAACGACCGCACCTTTCCCCCGCCCACCGGCCAGGTCCTCTGCAAGCCCGACGCGTCCACCACTGCGGACTGTTACTCTACCTTCCCGCTGCTTGAAATCAACGAGAACACCATGACCGCCACCATGATGAGCCACTACGTCCCGCCAGATACCTACTTCAGCTTCTTCGGCGGCAACGTCGAGCCCCTCGCCAACGGCGACATGCACGTCGACTTCTGTGCGCCTCTCTCGGGTTCCATCGTCCAGGAACTGGATCCCACCGGCACACAGGTCGTCTGGCAGGGAACCACCCCCGGCGCCGATCAGTTCCGTGTCGACCGCCTCGGCAGCCTCTATCCTGGCGTCCAGTGGTAGCCACCCCGCGTTCGGAACTCGCCGCCTGTACTTTCCAGCCCGAATTCGGGGTATGATGGCCCACAATGCCTGAAACAGACGGAATGAGTGGGCGTACCGTATCCCACTACAGCGGTCTCGAACTGCTGGGCGGGGGCGGCATGGGCGTGGTGTACCGCGCCCGCGACACGCGCCTGGGGCGCAGCGTCGCCCTCAAATTTCTCCCCGAGGAAACGGCTCACAATCCCGCGGCCATCGAGCGCTTCCACCGCGAGGCGCGCTCCGCATCGTCGCTCAATCACGCGAATATCTGCACCGTTTACGACATCGGCGAATTCGAAGGCCGCCCCTTCATCGCGATGGAGCTGCTGGAGGGCCGGACTCTCAAGCACCGTATCGCCGAGCGCCACATCGAGCTGACGGAATTGCTGGAGATCGGCGTTCAGATTGCCAGCGGTCTCGATGCAGCGCACGCGAAGGGCATCGTCCACCGCGACATCAAGCCCGCCAACATCTTTCTGGTCGAGCGCGGTCCGGCCAAGATTCTCGATTTCGGCCTCGCCAAGCTCACCGCCGCGATGCGCGAAGCCGCCGAGCCCGTCGGCGCTGCTGCAGGCGGCAGCGGCTCGCTTCTCACCGCGCTGGAACTCACCAGTCCCGGCAGTTCCATGGGCACCGTGGCATATATGTCCCCCGAACAGGCGCGGGGCGAGGAACTCGATCCCCGCTCCGATCTGTTCTCTCTGGGCGTCGTGCTCTACGAGATGGCGACCGGAGAGCCGCCTTTTACCGGCACCGCCACTGCGGTCATCTTTGACGGCATTCTCCACGGCACGCCGCGGCCAGCCAGCGAGGCCAATCCCCAGTTACCCCTGGCCTTCGAGAAGATCCTCGACAAGCTCCTCGAGAAGGACCGCGATCTGCGCTGCCAGTCGGCGGCCGAGCTCCGCGCCGATTTGAAGCGCCTGGCCCGCGATCTGGGTTCCGGCAAAAGTGCGGCCGCCCCCAAAAGCGGCTCGGGACCTGCAGCCGCTGCCGGGCCCGTCAAGCATAAATCCGTCGCTGTGCTCTACTTCGAGAACCAGAGCGGATCGAAGGAGGATGAGTATTTCCGCGACGGCATTACCGAGGACATTGTCACCGAAATCTCCAAAATCGGGCAGCTCGACATTTTCCCTCGCTCGGAGATGCTCGCTTTCCGCGACAAGCCCGTCACCGCGCAGCAGGTGAGCCAGCAACTCGGCGCCGCCTACGTACTGGAAGGCTCGATCCGCCGCTCCGGGAACCGTGTGCGCATCACCGCCCAGTTGGTCGAAGCCTCCACTCGCCACTCTGTCTGGGCCGAGCGCTACGACCGTCAGCTGGAGGACGTCTTCGCCATCCAGGAGGAGATCGCCCGCAGCATTGCGCAGGCCCTCCGGATCACCATGACGCCGCAGGAAGAGAAAATCATCGCGCATCGCCCCACTGAGGATCCGCAGGCCTATGACTTTTACCTGCGTGGCCGGAACTACACGCGGCGCGAAAACCTGGATTACGCCCTCCAGATGTTCGACCAGGCCATCCAGCTCGATCCCAATTTCGCCCAGGCGCACGCGGCCATCGGCCAGCTTTGCGCCATGATCTACGAGCTGCGCGAGCAGCATGTCCGCTGGATCGAGCGCGGGCTGGCTGCCTGCGACCGGGCCACGGCGCTCGCCCCGGATTTGCCCGAAGTCCTCGTCGCCCGCGCCCGCATTGCCTACGTCCAGAAAAAGTACGAGGAGGCTGCGCTCCTGGCCCGGCGCGCCATCGAGCGCAAACCCGACTGCGAAGGTTCCTGGAACATCCTGGGCCGCGCCTACTTTGCTTCCGGCCGCCATGAGCAGGCTGTGGCCCTCGTGCAGCAGGCTATTGACGCCAACGGCGACGATTACAACACCTATCTGCCCTACATCAACGCCCTCGAGCGCCTGGGCCTGAAGAAGGAGGCGGCGCAGTATCGGGAAAAACTGACCGCGGTCCTGCAGCAGCAGTTAGAACGGGTCCCCGAGGACGTGCGCGCCCGGGTTCTGCTCGCGTCGCAGTTTGCGATATTAGGACAGGAAGAGGAGGGCGTCCGTCATCTCCAGACGGCGGTGGCACTCCGGCCCAACGACAGCAATATCCTCTACAACGCTGCCTGCACCTATGGTGTGATGAAGCGAAAGTCCGATACGCTGGAAATGCTGAAGCGAACCGTGGCCGCCGGATATGGCAACCGCGACTGGATGGCGAAAGATCCGGACCTCGACTGCGTGCACGACGACCCGGAGTTCAAAAAGCTGGTGGGCGCGGAGTAGCGTCCATATCCTGGCCTGTAACCTCTGCCGTCCTACTTCCAGCTCACTGCCAGTTGCCAGCGCAGATTCCGCAGCGCCGTCTTGCGCAGCACGCGCTCATATTCGGAAAGTTCTGAAACCACCGCTACGGTGTCCGCACCCAGCGCCATCGGCGCCTCGCGCAGAAAATCGTACAGCGCGCAGATCGTCGTCAGCCCGTCTTCCGGCGAAAACCACTGCGGAGGCGGCAGCGTTCTCGCCCACTCCGGATCGCCGGCGCCTTCCTCGAGCAGCAGCGCCATGGAATTCTGATCTGCGGAGAAGAACTCCAGCAGCGGTTTCACTCCCAGGCGAATCGCCAGCTTCTCCAGAGCATCTTCATTGCGGGCCAGCGCATGGCCGTTCACAAAGATATCGAAACCGGGGTCATCGCCCTCGACGACGATGTACATGGAAGCGCTCATGGGCGTCAGTCTACCTGATTGCGGGATGCCTGAGGATGTCGGAGAGATGCGTCGTTGCCAGAACAGTAAATACCGGGTCGGAACAGGCACTCCCCCATCTTTTTTTGACGCGCTGAGCCGCGATTGGTGGGCATCCACGCGCCCCTGCGCTCGCGCCAGATAGCGCCATCGCCTGCAGCTGCAGAGGCCTCCGCGAAATCACGCAAAAGAAAAGGCCGGGCAGCCTCGCCGCCCGGCCCCTCCCGGTGCTGAGTTCTGTGCCCGGTTACCTGGTCCCGCCGCCTGGACCACCCGGACGCCTTCCGCGCCGCCGCCGGCGCCGCTGTCCACCCGGACCGCCTCCCGGGCCGCTGGGCCGCCGCTCGCCGCTCGCCGCCACAGGCACGCCATCGGCACGGTTGAAATTGATCTCCTCGCCATCTTCCAGCGGCTCCGCATCCCCGAAGTCGTCGCCGCCTTCGATCATGATGGTGCTCGCATTCGACAAAGGCTGCCGCTCTTCCGGCGGAGCCGGCCGCGGCGGCCGCGGCCGCTCCTGCCGTTCGCCCCGCTCCGGCCTCTCCGCGCGCTCCGGCCGGTCCGTTCCCGCCGCCATGTCCCCGGCGTTCGGTTCGGGCAGGCCCAGCTTCTGCCGCTGTTCCCGCAACACGGCCTTGCGCGACAGCTTGATGCGGTTGCCTTCCACGCCCAGCACCTTGACCATCACCTGGTCGCCTTCGCGCAGCTCGTCCTTCACTTCGCGTACGCGGTGCTCGGCGATCTCGCTGATGTGCAGCAGCCCGTCCGTGCCCGGGAAGATCTCCACGAACGCCCCGAATTCCGCCAGCCGCACCACTTTGCCGAGGTACGTCTTGCCCACTTCCGGCACGGCGGTCAGATCGTTGATCATCGCCAGTGCCTTCTTCAGGCCTTCCTCGTCGCTCGACGCCACGTTCACCCGCCCCGTGTCGTCCACGTCGATCTTTACGCCAGTCGACTCGGTAATCCCGCGAATCGTCTTGCCGCCCGGCCCGATCAGGTCCCGAATCTTGTCGGTCGGAATCTGCAGCGTCCGGATCTGCGGCGCGAACTTCGACTTCTCCGTCCGCGGTCCGCTCAGCGCCGCCTCCATCGTGTCCAGCAGGAAGATCCGCCCGCGCCGCGCCTGCTCGAGGGCCTCGCGCATGATCTGCCCGGTGATTCCGCCGATCTTGATGTCCATCTGCAGCGCGGTGATCCCGTTGCGCGTGCCGGCCACCTTAAAGTCCATGTCGCCGTAATGATCTTCCGCGCCCGCAATGTCGGTAAGGACAGCGTAGTCCTCGCCCTCCTTCACCAGTCCCATCGCGATGCCAGCCACCGCCGCCTTCAGCGGAATACCCGCATCCATCAGCGCCAGGCTGGCCCCGCACACTGAGGCCATCGAGCTCGACCCGTTTGACTCGAGGATGTCCGACACCACCCGCAGCGAGTACGGCGACACGTCCTCGCCGGGAAGCACTGCGCTGATCGCGCGCTCCGCCAGCGCTCCGTGTCCGACTTCGCGCCGTCCCACGCCCGTCATGCGCCCCGTCTCGCCTACCGAGAAGGGCGGAAAGTTGTAATGCAGCATGAACTTTTTCCGCTGCTCGCCCTCGAAGGTCTCGAGGCGCTGCGAATCGTCTGTTGTGCCCAGCGTTGCCGTCACCAGCGCCTGCGTCTCGCCGCGCGTGAACAGCGCCGAACCGTGCGTCCGCGGCAATACGCCAACCTCGATTGTGATCTGCCGGATTTCGTCGAACGCGCGATGGTCCGGCCGCACCCGCTCCTTCGTTACCTGCTCGCGGAACAGCTTCTCTCGCAGTGCCTCGCAGTAATGCGCCAGCTTCTTCTTCGCCGCGGCGGCATTCGCGTCGTCCGGAATCTCCGCCTTCAGCTCGTCCTGAATCTGCTTCACCAGGGTCTGGCTTTCCAGCTTCGGATGCGCCTTCGTATCCAGCGCGTCCCTCAGCCGCGCGCCCACCCTGGCATGCAGCGCGTCAAAATACGCCTGGTCGAACTCCGGCGGCGTCACCGCGCGCTTCGGCTTACCCGCCCGCGATACCAGAAGCTCAATCGCGGCCACAATCTTCTTAATCTCGCCATGCCCAAACTCGATGGCATCCACCACCGTTTCTTCCGTAGCTTCGTTGGCGCCGCTCTCGATCATCACGATGCCGTCTTTCGTGCCCACCACCGTGATATTGATCGTCGAGTCGCGCCTCTCCGTGTAGGTGGGGTTCACCACAAACTCGCCGTTCACCTGGCCCACGCGCACCGCGCCGATGGTCGCGCCGAACGGAATGTCCGACAGCGCCAGCGCCGCACCCGCCGCATTGATGCCCACGATGTCCGGATCGTTCTCTTTGTCCGCCGAGAACACCAGCGCGATGATCTGGGTCTCGTTGCGGAACCCTTCCGGGAACAGCGGCCGGATCGGCCGATCAATCTGCCGGCTGGTCAGAATCTCGCGCTCGCTCGGCCGTCCTTCGCGCTTGATGAACCCGCCGGGAATGCGTCCGCCGGCATATGCGTACTCGCGGTAATCCACGGTGAGCGGGAAAAAGTCGATACCCTCGCGCGGATCGGGAGAGGAGACGGCGGTGGCCAGCACCACGGTGTCGCCCGACGTGACCAGGGCCGCGCCGGAGGCCTGCTTGGCCATGCGGCCAGTCTCAATCTGCAGTCGCTTGCCGCCGGCAAGATCGACTGTAACTTCCTGCTTCATAGTTGCCTCATTTCTTCTTTCGGAAAGGTGCGCGTGCGGCTGTCCGCGGCGCGGCAGGCGATGGGGAAGTGGGAAAGAGAAGATGGGGTGGGTAAGCCTGCATCGGACCAGCGCCGCCCTGGGCGGCCGCTGTCCACGCTCTTTCGTATTCTCGTCGCGCGCGCGTCTCGACCTTCGCCTCTGCGAGTTTTACTTGCGAATGCCCAGCTTGCCGATCACGGTGCGGTAACGCTCCGAATCGTGCGTCTTCAGGTAGTCCAGCAGGCGGCGCCGTTTGCTCACCAGCATCAGCAGGCCGCGCCGCGAAGCATGATCCTTCGCGTGTGCCTTGAAATGCTCAGTCAAACCGCCGATCCGCTCGCTCAGAACCGCAATCTGCACTTCCGGGCTTCCGGTGTCGCTGTCATGGGTGCGATAGCGCGCTATCACTTCGGATTTCTTGTCAGGTGCCAGCACGTCCGTGCGTACTCCTCTGCCTTTTCTGCGATTTACACTTCCTGAGTGTCTGGTCACAGGGTAACATGACTGGCCGGTCTGCGCTACCCGCGAACACCCGCGACGCCCTCGCCATATACTCGCCCACCTGCTGAATTCCAGTCTCATAAAGCTGCTCAAAAATCGTTCTTGACTTCTATACTGTGTTATACATAGTATATGTCACACATGATGTGAACCGTCGCAGCCCCGCATGAACCCCGACACCCTCGAGAACCTTCGCCTTGAACTCCGCCGCGGCTCTCTTGTCCTCGCCGTTCTCGCCGCCCTGCGCTCCGAGCAGTACGGCTACACGTTGCGCAGGGTCCTGGCCGAGCACGGGATGGAAATCGAAGAAGGTACCCTTTATCCCCTGCTGCGCCGCCTTGAATCTCAGGGCCTGCTCGCCAGCGAGTGGCGCGAGCACGAAAAACGCAACAAGCGCTTCTACCGTCTGTCTGCAGACGGACGCCGGATCCTCGTTCGCCTGTTGGCGGACTGGCAGAGCATCGACGCCTCGCTGCGCACCATTGTGAAGGAGCACGATCATGGAACTCATTGACCGCTATCTGCAGGCCGTTCGCTTTTGGCTGCCCAGGCGACAGCAGGATGACATCGTCGCTGAACTGTCGGAAGACATCCACGCTCAGGTCGAGGAACGCCAGGCTGCGCTCGGTCGCCCGCTGACGGATATCGATGTCGAAGAACTCCTGCGCCGGCGCGGCTCGCCCGTCCTCGTCGCGAGCCGCTATCTTCCCCAGGAGTCTCTCATCGGGCCGTTGCTCTTTCCCATCTACCGATTCGTGATCGTGGTGGTGACGATTTGCGTCGCCGGCTCGATCGGACTTAGCTGGCTGGTTGCTCTTATCATCCGTTCCCTCGGTATCGTCGCAGGCCGGCCCGGTGTTGCGAATCCGGGCGCTCTCTGGAGCTCGCTCTGGGTTTCCCTCTTCTGCTCCGCCGGAGTCGTCACGCTCATCTTTGCCATTCTCGAACGCACCGAAGCTAAAGCCCGGCTTCCCAGGACCTGGAATCCCCGTACGCTCCCGCCGCTCCGTCCCGCCCACCTCATACCACGTTCGTCTTCGGTCATCGAGTTCGCAGTGAGTCTCTGTCTCCTCGTCTGGTGGGGACTAAACATGGCCTCTCCGCTCACCCTGCGCTTCGGCGCTCTCCGTGTCGCGCTGGCTCCGGGGTGGACGTGGATCTTCCTGAGCATTCTCGTCTTCGCCCTTGGTAACACTGCACTCTCGGCTGTCAATCTCATGCGTCCCTGGTGGACGACCAGGCGCGTCGCGTCCCGCCTCTCCCTCGATGCCCTGGGCTCCGTAATCTTTTGCGGACTCCTGCGCGCCAATATCGTCACCGGTGTCGCCTGGCCCGGAGCCACGCCGGAACAGGCGGGCGCCGCCGTCATCGGCGTTAACCACTGGCTCGCCCAGATGTTTCCTTACGCCATCGCCGCCTGCCTGGTGATCTTTGCAGTGAACGCATGGCGTCTGATCCGCGTCAAAAGAAGGTCGAGTCTGGACGCCGTCGTCGCCTGAGCGGGGCGGGGAACTACTTCGCTTCCACCTTCGCTCCCCCGTAGCTCGACAGCACCTTGCCATCCCGGTTCAGCAGCAGCGCCGCACCTGCCTGCGCCGGCATCGTGAAATCGATGTGCGCGTCCGTCAGCGCGTCAACGATATTCACCCTCTCCGGATTCAGCGATTCATTGCTGAAGCTGTAGATCTCCCCATCCGTCAGCACCGTCGGATACGCCAGCACCCCCTCCGACAGAGGCTTCACCTCCCGGAACACCGGCTTCACTCCCGCCTCACTCAGCGCCCATCGATAGAGTGCCGCCGTCGCCGCATAGCCCTCTGAGAACTCCACCGGATCGGCCGTCCACAGGATTCGTCCGCTCCCGTGCGCCATCACCTCGACGGACTTCCCGTCACCAAACCGAGACGTCCACGTCGCCGACTGTTGCACGCCCGCCGGAAAACTCAGCGCATACGTCTTCCCATCCGGCAGCGTCAGCTCCGACTGCCTCACGGCAAGCGGAAAGACCGCTTCCCGGACGCCAAGCGGCGAGCTTCGGTCCACCGGCTGCCAGTGCTCGTCCCGATCCACCGGCCCCGTCACCAGCAGCGTCCCGCCGCGCGCCACATAATCCATCAGCTCCTGCCACGCTGCATCCGTCAGCCCCTGTGGCGATGGCAGGAACACCAGTTTCGGGCAGGCATCGGCGCACAATTCCGCCACCCGGTTCTCCGGCAGCATACGCAGCGGCATGTGATCCACGTACGCCATCGCTCGCAGTGCATGCTTCTGCGTATCCAGCGCCAGCCCGCCCAAAACTGAATATTGCATCGTCTGCGACGTCACCATCGTCACCGGCGGCGGCACAATCTGCGTAAAGCTCTGCGGGCTCCTGTTCACAAACGCCGCATACCCCGCCAGCACCTGCGCCTCGGGCTTCCACGTGCCGTCCGGACGCACTGCGCCAATCGGCACCTCATTGTCGTTCGCCATGCAGGCGTTCACATTCCACACCCACTCCAGCGCGCCCGCGCCCTGCGCAAACGCGATCGCGATCTTCCGTTGCAGTTGCAGCGCCTCCGATTCCGCGCTGAAGCGCAAATGCCCGTCCAGCGTCAGCCGCCTCTGCTCGCCCGTTTCCTGGATCAGCATTGGCTTCCCCGGCATCTTCGGCGCCAGGCTCGCCCACAGGATCGCGTCGTAATCCCACCACGTATGGTCGTTCGTAAAATCCACCAGCGGCGAAAAGAATGCCGGCGAAAGCCGTCCCGCCACGCCGCCCTCGTCCTGCCCCACCGCGACCAGCTGCTGCGATCCCGTACCGCGGATCACCGCCTCAATCTCCTTCATCCAGCTCGTGAACACCCACTGCGTAAACAGCGTGTAGTCGTAATCCTTCAGCGGATCGAACCCGCTCCGCACCGCGTCTCCGTCGAACGCCTCCGCCGGCGGCAGCCCCCACGGATCCTCCGACTCAATCTCCGGCGGGGTTGCCGTCGGGTCAGATTGCTCTGCCCGTCCGATCCCCAACGACGGCTCCGCCCAGTCCTGCAGCAGCTTCGCCCGGTCCGAATACCGGTCCGCAATCCACTCTTTCCATGCCGCCTCTTCGTACGGATCGTAATCCGGCAGCGTCTTCCACAGATTGCTGTTCGCGCTCGGTTCGTTGACCAAATCCCACGCCAGAAACGGCACCGAGTGGAATCGCTCCACCAGCGACTGTACGTAAATCGATTCCGCCTGCACTGCTGCCGGATCCAGATACCCGTTCACCCCTCCCCACGTATCCGGATAAAACGCGAACAGATTGAACTGCACCGTCAGGTCGTTCTGCCGGGCACACATCAGGAACGCCTCCACCGCCCGCAGTCCCTCCTCGCTCATCTGCCCATTCGCATTCAGCAGCGGCTTCCACGTGGTCCACAGCCCGGTGCGGATCATGTTCAGCCCCGCCCCGTGAATCTGCGCCATATCGTGATCCCACACGTACGCATTCGGCTTCAACAGATACAGCCGGTCCACGTCGCTCGCCATGTACGTCGTGCCCACCACGGGAAGCGGCTTGCCGTTCAGTTCGAAGTAGTCGTGTCCCACGCTCAGCTTCGGCCCCGACATCAGATAATCCCAGTCCCGCATCCAGAACCCTGACCAGTACCTCCGCAGCGGCTTCCCGTCGCGCAGCAGCGTCGCCTCCACCGTATGGAACCCGGGCCCCTTATCCGCACCCGCAATGTGTACGGTCATGTCGGGTATTGCCGCCATTCGCCCGTCAAACGTAACCTGGCCGTCCCCGGCAACAATTCGGACATGAAGTTCCGGGTAATCGTGGAATCCAGTCCCGCGGTCAGCATCCGCGTTGTTTGCCTCGTACCGGAACTCCGCAGGTTCTCCGGCAACGTACAGCGGCAGCCTCGGCCGGAATGTGAATCGATCTCCCTTCCGCACCGCCAGCATCGCCAGCGTCTTCAGCAGCGCCGTGTTGCCAAAGAACCCCGCATCCGGCTCGCATGCCACCAGAATCCAGCGTCCGCCCACAAATCGATTCGCATTGTGATCCAGTTCCAGCACCGGCGCCGCCAGCTTGTGTCCGCCCCCCACGCCCCACGCCAGCGTCGTCAAATCCATGTCCTCGCCGCCGGTCGCCCCGCCGCTCGAGTCGTAATTCACCACGCTCAGCCGCACCACCGGACTAAACGCCCGCTTCCACGCAAACGCCGGCAGGGCAGGGAACACGTCGCGATTCGCCGTGAATGTCGTCGTATCCGATCCTGGCGTTTGCTGGTATCCGTCGATGAACAGTTCCAGCGTCTCGGCCACGCTCGCCGGCCGCAAATGCCATCCGCTCCCATCCTGGTATCCTGCCCGCGTGAACGCCTTTCCCCCCAGCACCATCAGGTTCCCGCCGCGGTCCAGATACTCCAGAATTGCCGTCCAGTCCTGCTCCGGCCACGCCGACCCGTACGGCAGCACCAGCAAATCCGCATCCGGCGCGGCCAGTGCCGCCCCCAGCTGCGACGCATCGGCAAACTCCGCTCCCGCAAACGCCGCGCGCAAATCCGCGCTGTCCGGAGCCACCGAATCCGCCGTGGGAAATCCCGGTTGCCAGAACACAATCGTTTTTGCCCACGAGGCCGCCGGCGCCCACACGACCAGCACCGGCACAAGAAAACGCAGAATCGTTCGCATCACGACAGAATCCCCCGCCACAGCGGGTTCACCATACCACAACGCGCCCGTCTGCACGTGGCCGCAGCCGCTCAGTCGGCTAGTCGCCGCCTGGACCAGGGCTGCCAGCGGGACTGTGTCTGGACTTGTGCGACAGCCTGCCCTGGACGTCGGGCCAGAATTCCTTGATAAGGAGTGTGATCGTGTCTAATCCGATCTGGGTTCCCCACACGCTCGTCGTGTTCAACAGTGTTCGATCGGAAGGAATGAACAGGTGGGGGTTGGTGGGCGTGCTGATGTAGGTACTTTTGGGGTGATAGCTGTAGGTGGAGATGGCGGCCGCCACGGCGGCCCCAACCATCTCGGAGTAATTGAACTGGGATCGCCCGGAATCGCTGCGAGTCACAACAATCCGGCTGATCGCATAACCGGCGCGGTGCACATATCCTCCCGGGCTCGACTGATAGAAGCGAGGATCCTGGTGAAGAATTGAAGGAAAAACCGCGCCGACCATGAAGTTCTCGACCGTGCTGTCGCCCGCCGTGGCCCCGTAGCGCTTTGCGTAGGCGATCCAGCCCTGGCCGTATGCCGGCTCACTGTTCTCCGCCTGGCTGACAGCGGAAAGCAGCCCCCACCAGGGATACTCGACGGGATCGAAATCGCCTAAGGCCACGACCTTAAATTTTTCCCCGACCGTGAGCGGCGGAAGCCTGCCGCTTTGCTGCAACGTCAGGAAGTTCGGCAGCGTGTAGAAAAGCCGGTCATTCGACGTTCCCGCAACTTTGCCCTGGCCGCTGGTCTTCTGCGCACTCTTGTCCTTGTCAGAGGATCTCTGCGGCGTGGCCTGCGCGGTCGAACCCGACGGGCTTGACGGGATCTGCGTCTGGCCTGCCGGCTGTGCCGGCGCGGTCGTCTGCGGATTCGGCGCCTGCTGCAGCGCCGCATCCGGCGGGTCCGGCAAGTCGGCCACCGTCGACTGCCCGGAAGCGGAAAGCGACATCAGTGAAAGGAGAGCTGTCAGATACAGGAGGCCGCAGGCGCGGCGGAAAGCACAGGATATGGCTGATCTCAAACGAGGGGCTCCGGGTTTCAGGCGGCATCGCCGAGCCGCGCGGGCTGAATGCATGCGGAAATCCGTGTCCCTGCACACTCCGAACAGAGCCCACGATCACCGAAAACGCCAGCAGGCCAAACTGCGATCCTGCGCTGCCTGATCATTTCATGAAATGACGTGCCAGGCTCTCCTGAAGTTGAAGCATTTTGCGTGAATTCACGCCCCGAAACCGCACGCCGCTTCCTGAAGCGGCGTCACCCCGACCGAAGCGCGCAGCGCGAGGCGGAACGAGCCGAAGCCGGCCTCCCCGAGCGCCAGCGAGGGGACGTGAAAAGCCATCTCCGCCGGATCCACTTCGCCTTTGCGCCACTTTATCCGAAAGTGGCGTCACTGAAGCTAAGCTCAATGGAATCAAATGCGGAGTTGTTCTCACGGTGGAAGGGGTCCTGCAGTCGGCTGTCAGCTCCGCGCTGCCGACATCCAGGGTCACCGTCTCCGCTGTGCCATACTGATTCGGCCTCCATCATGAATCCCGCTCCCAACCCTGAACTCATGCGCCGCGCCATCGCCCTCGCCACGGAAAACGTCCGCACCGGTCAGGGTGGCCCCTTCGGCGCCGTCATCGTCCGCGATGGTGCCGTCGTCGGCGAGGCCGCCAACCGCGTCACCCGGAAAAACGACCCAACTGCCCACGCCGAGGTCGGTGCCATCCGTGCGGCCTGCCGCGCCCTGGCAACTTTCAGCCTCAAAGGCTGCGAGATTTACACCAGCTGCGAGCCCTGCCCCATGTGTCTCGCCGCCCTCTACTGGGCCCACATCGACCGCATTTGGTTCGCCAACACCGCTGCGGACGCCGCACGCGCCGCCTTTGACGATGCCACGCTCTACCGGCAGATCGCTTCGCCCGCGCCGCAGCGGACCATCCCCTCGGCCATGCTCCTGCACGACGAAGCCTGGGAGTCGTTCCAGCTCTGGCTGGACACGCCGGACAAAATTCTCTATTAACGGTTGCTCGCCTCCTGCACCGTCAGGCAGGGCACGGGCATCTCTACCGCCATGGAATACAGACTGCTTGGACGTTCCGGCCTCAGGGTTTCCGCGCTCAGCTTCGGCGCGGCCACCTTTGGCGGCGGCAACGAGTTCTTCCGCGCCTGGGGCCAAACTCAGGTCGAGGAAGCCCGCCGTATGATCGACCTCTGCATCGACTCCGGCGTCAACCTCTTCGACACCGCCAACGGCTACTCCGATGGTCTCGCCGAAGAGATCCTTGGCAAAGCCCTCCACGGCAAGCGCGGCCAGGTCCTCATCTCCACCAAATCGTTCTTTCCCGCCGGCCCCGGACCCAACGACGTCGGCTCCTCGCGCCTGCACATCCTCCAGCAGGTCGACGCCTCACTCCGCCGCCTCTCGACCGACCACATCGACATCTACCACATGCACGGTTTCGACGCCCTCACCCCGGTTGAGGAAACCCTCGACACGCTCAACTCCCTCGTCCATGCCGGCAAGATTCGTTACATCGCCTGCTCCAACTTCTCCGGCTGGCACCTGATGAAGTCCCTCGCCGCTTCCGACCGTCACGGCTGGGCCCGCTACGTCGCTCACCAGGTTTACTACTCGCTGATCGGCCGCGAGTACGAATGGGAGCTCATGCCGCTCGCCCTCGATCAGGGCGTCGGCGCGCTCGTCTGGAGCCCGCTCGGCTGGGGCCGTCTCACCGGCAAGCTGCGCCGCGGCCAGCCCCTGCCGGCCGTCAGCCGCCTGCACAAAACTGCTGAATCCGGGCCGCCCGTCACCGACGATCATCTCTTCCGCGTCGTCGACGCCATCGACGAAACAGCAAAGGAAACCGGCAAAACCGTCCCCCGGATCGCCCTCAACTGGCTGCTCCAGCGCCCCTCTGTCTCCAGCGTCATCGTCGGCGCACGCAACGAGGAGCAGTTGAAGCAGAATCTTCAGGCCGAAGGCTGGAACCTTACCGCCGATCAGGTCGCACGCCTTGATGCTGCCAGCCAAACCACGCCCATCTACCCCTACTGGCACCAGCGCATCGTCAGGCAGCGGAATCCTCCGCCGGTGTAAGCCGCACGTTTCGCTGACACCGAAAGGGAGCCGGATTTCTCCGGCTCCCTTTCGGTTCAGGCTCAACTCCTGACGGCGCTACTTCGCCGCCGCGATCGCGGCTTCCAGCTCCTGCTTCCCGCTCTTCGTTTGCGCGTCCAGATACTGGAACACCTGGTACTGCGCAGCTGTCGGATGCGCATAGGCCCACTCCACGTCCGACGCCAGAAATGCCAGCAGACCCCGCGTTCTCACCTCGTGCATCAGGTCCTCTTCGCTGGCATGGTTGTTCATCTGCACCGTGTCGGCGATCGCCCGATCCAGTCCCTCGACGGCCGCCGCGGAACCCCCGGCTTTTTCCAGCTTGTCCCGCAGTGCCATTGCCTGGTCGATCTCCTTGTCCAGCCCATCCAGGTCCGCTTCGATCTGCTGGCACAGTGTCAGCTCCGCTTCCAGATCCTGCTGAGTCGCCTTCAGCCGCGGGTCCGGCGCCACCGTAAAGCTCGTCTGGGTCTTCTGCCCGCCGAAATCCAGCACCACCTGGTACGTCCCCGGTACCACGGTCGGCGAATCCACCAGCTCGTCCCGGTCGCCTTCCGGCTCCGGTGCGTGATAGCCCGGTATCTGCGTGACCGGCGCGTACCGAAGGTCCCACTGGAAGCTGTTCATCCCCGGATTGATTTCCGTCAGCTTCTCCAGTGCTCGGCGCATCTGCACCTCCAGTGGATCGCCGCTGTGATCCGGCATCTTCTTGCCTGCCTTCTCCTCTGTCTTCTCCTGCTTTTCCTTCGCCGTCTCCTGGTGCAGCTCGAATTTCCTGACCACGTTCCCCTGCGCATCCAGGAACGTCAGGCTCACCGGCGTTTTCCCGTCGTAGTTCTGCGGAATATGGAAGAACACCGTCGCCCCGAACGGCGGATTCGTTCCCGCCGCGCGCCCGGGCCGCGGCGGCCCACCGCCGTATGCCTGCGTCAGCCACGCCTGCTCCGGCGCGAACACCTGGGCGCTGTTCACCCCCAACTCCGGCGCCTTCGTCAGTTGCTCGAGCAGCGCCAGATTGTCCAGCACCCAGAACGCCCGCCCGTGCGTCGCGATCGCCACATCGCCCTGCCGGCTGTTGATCGCGATGTCCCGCACCTCGGCCGTCGGCAGATTCAGCTTCAGCGGCTGCCAGCGCGCGCCGCCGTCCAGGCTCACGTACACGGTGCTGAACGTCCCCAGGAACAGCAGCTTCGGATCTTTCGGATCCTGCCGCACCACGAATGCGAACTCGTCGTCCGGCAGCCCGGTCGTGATCTTCGTCCAGGTTTGACCCAGGTCCGTCGTTTCGTACACCATCGGCCGGAAGTCGTCCCACATATACCGCCACGCCGTCATGTATGCCGTATTGCGGTCCACGTGCGAGGGCTCAATCGAGCTGATCGCGCAGTCCGGCAGCCCCGCCGGCGTCACCAGCGTCCAGTTCCTGCCGCCATCCGTCGTCACGTGCACCAGCCCGTCGTCCGACCCCGCCCATATCAGGTTTCCGTCCAGTGGCGAAACCGCCAGCGCGTTGACCTCGGGATAAACCTCCGCCCCGGAAGCATCCAGATCGATCGGTCCGCCGCTCGGCAGCTCCGTTTGCGGATTGTTCCTGGTCAGGTCCGGCGATATCTGCGTCCACGTCTCGCCGTAATCGTCGCTCCGCAGCACATTCTGCGCCGCAATCAGCAGTTCCTTCGGATCATCCGGCGAGAACTGAATCGGATGGGTCCACCCAAACCGGTACCTCAGCTCATTCGACGCCGCGCCATCCCGGTACAGCGGCCATGGGCTCACGCTCTCGTACTGCCCCGTGTGCAGGTTGTACTTCACAAAAATGCTGTAATAGCCGCTGCCGTAGGTCATGTTCGGACGCCCCGGCTCCGGGACCACAAACGTGCTCTCGCCGTACGCCACCGTCTGCCAGTCCGCCAGCGGAATCGCCCCGTGCGGGCTTGCGCTCGGCCCCTCGAAGGCCCCCTCGTCCTGCTGCGCGCCGTAAATGTGGAACGGGAACTGGTTGTCCAGATTCACGTGGTAGAACTGCCCCGTCGGCTGATTATGGTCGGTACTCCACGTCTTTCCGCCGTCCGTGGAAACCGTCACCCCGCCGTCGTTTCCTTCCAGCAGCACGTTCGTGCGAGTGGGATCGATCCAGACCACGTGGTTGTCCCCGTGCGGTGTGTGCAGCTTGGTCCACGTCTTTCCGCCGTCGCGCGACACCCACAGCGCATCCACCTGCGGCGCGTAGACCGTGTTCACATCCTTCGGGTCCGCGTAGATCGCCATGTAGTAGAAGGCGCGCTGACGCAGCTTCATTTCGTTGTTCACCATCTTCCAGGTTGCGCCGCCGTCGTCGGAGCGGAACACACCGCCGTCCTTCGCCTGCACGAGCGTGTACACGGTATTCGGGTGCTCCGCCACCAGCGACACCCCGATCCGCCCCAGCGTCCCGGTCGCGAATCCCGGATTGTGCGTCAGGTTCGTCCAGTGCACACCGCCGTCCGTCGTCTTATACAGACCGCTTCCCGGGCCGCCGTCCTTCAGACCCCACGGCATCCGCTGCGCCTGCCACATCGTGGCGTACAGGACTTGCTGATGGTTCGGGTCCATCACCAGATCGATGGCCCCGGTCCTGTTGTCGACAAACAGAATCCTGTTCCACGTCTTGCCGCCGTCCGTCGACTTGAATACCCCGCGATTCGGCCCCGGCACAAACACGTGTCCCATCGACGCCGCATACACCACGTTCGCATCCTTCGGATCCACCACGATCTTCGCGATCGAGTGCGTTTCCTCCAGTCCCGCTGCCACCCACGTCTTCCCGCCATCCGTCGACTTGTACATCCCGTCGCCCGGAATCATATCGTTGCGGATATCATCCTCGCCCGTCCCCGCATACAGCACATTCGGACTGGAGGGAGCCACCGCTATCGCGCCAATGCTCGAGCTCGTGCCCCCCAGCTTCCCGTCCGTGATGTTCTGCCACACCAGGCCGTAATCCGTGCTCTTCCACACGCCGCCGCCCACCGCTCCGGCGTAATAAATGTTCTTGCCTGCAACCCCGTCCACGGTCACTACGCGTCCGCCGATGAACGGCCCCACGCAGCGCCATTTCAGCTTGCTCATCAGCGTCTGCGCGGTCACCGCACTCTGCGCTCCCGCAGGCACGGCCAGCAATCCTGTTAAGGCAAAGGCGAGAAAACCAGTGGCACTCACAAATCCCCGAACATGTCTCACGTTTCGATTCTCCTGGCTTGAATTCCTCAGAGTGTAGGGCTGGAGAACCGAATCATAGCATTGCGGAGCGGCTGCGTGCCGTCCCCGCGGGATGGGAATCTGTTTTGCGCCGCGAATTTGTGCGTCGAACTGTATCGTGTCGACGGCGCAGCCCCGGCCCCTTCTGGCACGAAGCCGACGGCGCCTGACGGTCGAGGACTGAGGCGCACCGATCCCTTTCCCGCTCGGCTCCCGGCCTGAGCCGGAACCATGCGGAAAAGGGATCAGGCAAACCGCAGCCGGTTTTAAGCTGCGCTGCGAATGTCGCGCACGGGTGTGGTTGCGCCTTGCCGCCGGGCTTTCTGCGAGGCCATTGCGCCGGCCATCGCACCCAGCCAGCCCACCAGCAAGCCAATCCAGCCGAACCAGCCCACCCCGCGAATCACCGACCCCACGTACGACGGAGCCGTGGTCGCTGTTACGCCGGTCGCGGATCGGGCTCCCATCAGAGCCAGAAACACCAGCACGCCTACTGCGGTCAGGCCAAACATCGTCTGTCCCGCCATCACGGCGTCCCGCGATGTCCTGAAGTCGCCCATGCGCGCGGTTACACGTCCGCCCACAAACAGGGCTATTCCTGTCAGAATGATGCTCCACACGCCCATTCCCCAGCTAACCCCCGCGGTGTTCAGCGACCCGGCGCTTCTGAAGATTGCTGCTCCCAGTTGTCCGAAAACCGCCCAGATGGCTGCCGCTGAAAATGCGCCAGCCCATACGGCTCCCCACGGTGTTCCCCACCGCTCCACCGAAGGTCCTGCAGGAACCACTCCGGTGGGTATCGACGGCGTACGATATCCTGGATCTGCCATAGTTACCCTCCCTGAATATTGGGATGCGGGCGGGCAACCCCGGCGATGCTGTCCCATGCGGTGGTTCCGGCCGCACTCTTCCCGGAAGTCTTTGGAATCAATCGCAATTCGGCCGAAGATTTTTTTGAGCAGGGGCTCAGCGCGCAATCTGCTTCAGATCCAGGCTGCCCCGTTCGCTGCGCGGCGGTCTGCGCGCTCCGCTGCGCACTACGGCCGCGTCGATCTGCAGTTCCGCCAGCATGCGGCTCAGCGTGTTGCGATGCACGCCCAGCTCCTTGGCGGCCCTGCACTGGTTACCTCTGTGATGCGCCAGCACTTCCAGCAGAAAGCGGCGCTTGAATTCCCGCACCGCTTCGTCGTAGGTAATGCCGCCGGCGCGCATCTGCGTCACAAGGTTATCCAGTTCTCGTTTCACCGCAGGCCTCTCTCTGTCTTCCCGCCCGGCGGGCAGGTTTCGTCCGAAATCACTGCGAACCCATTACGCGGCGGGTTTCAGCCAGTCCGGCTGTTCCTTCCGCAAATCCGTCACGCCGCTGCGGATCCGGCCCGCCAGGTCGGCCGGAGCCACCACTGCGGCCTCTTGCGCCATCGCCAGAAATCCCGGCGCCAGCCGTGACCGCCGCAGCCACGCTGCATGCGGGCAGAACGCGGCGACCACCATCACCGCGATCATCACCATCACGCAGCCCTTCACCAGACCGAAAACCGCGCCTGCCATCCGGTCCGCCCATCCCAGCCCCACTGCCTTCACCGACCAGCGAACCATCCTGCCTCCCAGCGCCGCCAGGATCATCACCCCAAACGCGATCGACAGGAACGACAATGCCTCCACCGCCGCGGCCGAGTGAAACCAGTGTGACCACCAGGGCATGAGGCTCTGATAGTCCCAGCTCGCGAGCAGTAATCCCAGCACCAGCCCCGCCAGCGAGAATATCTCCACCACCAGTCCCGCTTTCGCCGCCGACAGCACTGACACCACCAGCACCACAACAATCAGCCAGTCGACGATCGTCACACCCTTCTCCCTACAGCGTCAGCGTACTGCCCGTCAGCAGCCGATGGGCTTCCAGATACTTTTCCAGCGTGCGCTTTACCACCAGGTCGGGCAGGGTGGGCACCGGCGCCCGCTTATTCCAGTGAATGCTCTCCAGATAATCCCGCACGTACTGCTTGTCCAGCGAAGCCTGCGCCCTGCCCGGCCGGTAATGATCCCGCTCCCAGAAGCGCGACGAATCCGGCGTCAGCACCTCGTCCGCCAGCACGATCTCCGTCCCGATCGTCCCGAACTCGAACTTCGTGTCCGCCAGCAGCAATCCGCTCCACTCCGCGTGGGCTGCGGCGCGCCGATAGAGCTCCAGCGTCAGATCCCGCAGCCGTTCGGCCACCGCGCCGCCCACCATCGCGGTCATCTGGTCGAACGTGATGTTCTCGTCGTGGGTCCCGCGCTCGTTCTTCGTCGCCGGTGTAAAGATCGGCTCTTTCAGCCGATCGCTCTCCCACAGTCCCGGCTGGATCGCTATCCCGCAGATGCTGCCCGTCTCTTTGTATTCCTTCCATCCCGATCCGGCGAGGTACCCGCGCGCCACGCACTCCACCGGAAACATCGCCGCCCGCTTCACCAGCATTGAGCGGCCCTTCAGCTCCTCGCGGTACGGCCACGCTTCCTCGGGATACTGCGCTACGCTCGCCGTTTCCAGGTGGTTCGGTGTCACATCGCCCAGCAGCTCGAACCAGAACAGCGACAACTGCGTCAGGATTTTCCCCTTGCCCGGTATTCCGGTGGCCAGCACATGGTCGAACGCTGAGATTCGATCGGTCGCCACCAGCAGCAGATGATCGCCCAGCTCATAAATGTCGCGGACCTTGCCTCGCGCTCTGCGTTTCAGGTTGCGAAAGTCGGTCTGGAGCAGTGCGTCCAATGCAGATGGCCTTCCCGCGTGCTACTTCCGCCAGGCAGGACCCCATTCCCTGAGGCGTGAATTGCGCGAAGCGCGAAGCCTCGTCTCCGCGAGCGGCGGCAAGCGATGGAGTCAAGCTGAAAATCGATTGTGCGATTCGCGCCGCGCTTTGTCAACGACGTGTTTCCCTGCGGTTTCCGCGCGGCTCCGCGCTGCGGATTGCCCGTTCCCCCGGCGGTCGCGCTGCCACGTCCGAGGTGCAGCGTGGGCGCGCTCGATGCTTACTCGCGTGCGCCCGGCTTCGGATAAATGCGCACGCCCATCCCGTTCAGACGGCTGCGGGCCGACATCGCTTCCGGCGTCTGTGGATAGCGCATGATCAGCGCCCGCAGGTGCTCGATGCCTTCCTCGCGCCGCCCGATGGCCAGTTCCGACTCGCCGATGCGCAGCTCCGCCGACGGTGCTTTCTCGTTTCCGGGATAATTCTTCAGCACCAGCTCATACGCTTTCACGGCTGTCGAATACTTCTTCTGCCGGTAATCGATCTCGCCCAGATAAAACTGCGCGTTCCCGGCAAGATTGTTCTGCGGATAGTACTGAAGGACATCGCCGAATTCGCTGCTCGCCAGATCGTACCGCGCCGACTCATAGTCGCTGATCGCGCTCTGGTACAGTTGCTCGACCGGCGGCGCCTGCGGTTGCGGCGGCGTGGCCGCCGGCGGAGTCGCTCCCGGCTGGCCCGCGGGATTCCCGGTGCCAGGCGGCTGCGTCGCTCCCGCGGCGCCCGGCAGTTCAGGCTGTCCCGTCTGCCCGGTCGTGTCCGGCTGCCCCGCTGTCGCTCCCGGCTGACCCGTCTGCTGCTGCTGCAGCGTGTTGATGTTCTGCAGTTGCGACTGAATCGCCTGCAGCTGAGCGCCGAGTTTGTCCAGCCGCCCGCGCAGCTCATCCACCGAATCGTTGATGCCCTGCATCTGCGTGGAAAGCTGCGTCTCCTGTCCGCTCGCCGACTCATTCTGCGCCGCCACCTGATGCTGCAGCGCGGTTACCGTGTTGTTCATCTGCGATACGCTGTCGGCAATCTGCTGCACCACGTGCTGCAGCACGCTCAGTTGCTGGTCCTGGCTGTCCTGCAGGTGCTGTAATTGCGTCTGCAGCTGTTGCACCTGAATCTGCAGCTGGATGATTTCCTTACTAACGGCATGGGCCTGAGGGGCGGGAAACAGAAACAACAGCGACCCAAGGGCGGCGACGGTACCCAGAATCCTTCGCATAGAAGATCCCCGATCGGGCGCAGGAAGCGCTGCGTCCATTATCGCAGCGCGAGCCTGTGTCAGCGACAAATGAGAGAAAGACACAACGGCTCACCCTGCCGCGCGCCGGCACGGCAGGATGAACTGCGTCGCGTTCTACTGGTCCAGCGTGAACTGCGCCCGGCGGTTCTGCTGCCAGCACGCTTCGTTATCCTCCGTGCAGAACTGCTTCTCCTTCCCGTAGCTCACCGTCCGCAGCCGGTCGGGAGAGATGCCCAGGCTGACCAGCGCCTGCTTGGCCGCGTTCGCCCGGTTCTCGCCCAGCGCCAGGTTGTACTCGATGGATCCGCGATCGTCGCAGTATCCGCCGACCACCACTTTCAGCTGCGGATTCTGGTTCAGGTAGTTCGCATCGCCCTGCAGCGTGGTCTGCGCATCCGGGCGAATCGAGTAGCTGTCGTAGTCGAAGAAGATCGGCTTCACGTTCTGCTCGAACACGTCCTCCGTGATCGCTGACTCCGTCGGTGCCGGCGTCGACGTCGGCGCTTCCACCGTCACCGTAGCCGTCGCGTCGGCTGTTCCGCCGTCGCCATGCGCGACCAGGTGATAGGTCGTCGTCTGCGTCGGCCGCACCGACTGCGTGCCCGATGTCGCCACCGAGCCCAGCCCGTCAATCGACACGTCCGTCGCATTCGTGGTCTGCCAGTTGAGGACCACCTGATCGCCGGAGTTGATCGTGTCCGGAGTCGCGGTGATCGAGGCTGTTGGCGCCGGCGCGGTGGTGGCAGGCGGCGCCGTCGGCGGGGGCGGCGCTACTTTCTTCTTGTGGCATCCCGCCACAGCGAGCATAGCCGCGAGACAGGCGGCCACAGCCAGGGACTTCGTTCTCTTCTGCTGCACGTTCTCTCCTCCTTCAGGAGCGTTCCTGCGGTTGATTCCAGGGCAAAACAGGACGGACCGGGTTCCGGCCTGCAAAGGTGCTGCGTTTACTTCCAACTCCAGTCGGGCATCAGGTTGTTCCCCTCCTGCGTCAGCTGCTGCTGGTCGGTTCCGTCGGCCAGCATCATCCAGATTTCGGTGTGGCCGTTTTCCCTGCGCTGGAAGACGATGTGGCGGTTATCCGGCGACCACGACGGAAAATCGTTGGCCCCGGAGTCGTGTGTCAGCTGCGTCCAGGCTTTGCTGGCAATATCCATGATGTAGATGTCTTCGGATCCCGGAACACCCGGACCATAGTTTCGTTGCCAGGCGAATGCCAGAAGCTCCCCGTTCGGCGACCACGATGGCGACGTCGCGTACCCTCCGTCCGTCATCCGCATCACGTTCGATCCGTCTGTATCCATGACGTAGATCTGCGGCAGCTTCGTCCGCCCGCTCACCCACGCAATCTGCGCGTTCGTCTTCGGGTTCCACGCCGGGGACACGTTCGGCCCCAGAAACGCCGTGATCCGGTGCGATCCGGCTCCGGATGCGTCGCAAACATAAATGTCGGGATTGCCTGTCCGCGCCGACGAGTACGCCAGCTTCGCCCCGTCGCTCGACCACGCCGGCGACAGCGTCGTTCCTCCCCACATCGGGAACGACACCATCCGGTTCAGGATCAGCGAATACATCCGGATCGACCATCCATCCCGCCCCATCGAGCTGAACGCCACCCGCGAATTATCCGGCGAAACCGCCGGCGCCAGCGAGTCCGTATGCAGGTAGGTCAGCTGGCGCTGATTGAACCCGTCGTAATCCATCGACCAGATTTCCCGGTGTCCGCTCCGGTCGGAAACATAATAAATCTTCGTTTCAGCGATGCCCTGAATGCCCGTCAGTTGCTGCACGATCTCATCGGCGAAGCGGTGGGCGATCATCCGCGTCGCTTCCACTGTCGCTACGTCGGAGAACTGCTTGCCCAGCAGCTGGGCATTCTGCTGTGCGTGCGTGTCGTACAGAAAGCCCTGCACGGAAAGCTGTCCCCCGTTTACCGACAGGTTTCCGAATGCCACGTACGCGGCGCTGGACGGCGCGGCGGCCCAGTTCGCCAGGTTAATCTCCTGCGGCGTCCCCGGTTCCGTGTTGGGGATCATGCTCTTCGACACCACATCGAAGACCCCTGCATAGCGCAGGTCGTTATAGAGCGTCTGATCGAAGACGAATTTCATCGGCATCGTCTTCGGGTCCGTGCTGCCGGGCTTGAAGTCCGCCGACGCGATGCGGATCTTGGTCACGCCCACATTGCTTTCGATGTGCACCCAGTCCTGCGCTCGCAGGGCGGAAGCGGTGACGGCCAACAATGCAAAAAAGCAAAAACTGCGAGGGATAGAGTGCTTCTTAGGCAAATTGCGGATCATATTCTCTTGTTTCCACGAAATCCTGTCGTCCGGAATGAAGGTCAGCTTTCTGCGCCCCGAGGCTGGAGCGCGGAATGATCGCGGCAGGCCGGTTTCCGGAATCGCTCTCGCTCCCGACCGGTTCCTCCGCTGCTATGGACGCATGGCGATGCGGCACGTCAACGCGATGGCCGTCTGAATACGTTACTTCGACGGCGATGGATTGCTAAAAGTGTACCCTACCGAAAGCGTGCTTCCTGTGTACTGACTAGGTAACGGCTGAAAACTGCCCACCCGCTCCACGGCCTGCATCGCGGAAGCGTTCAGCGTCGGGGACGAACTCGGCTGCTCAATCCGGATATCGCTGACCGTTCCGTCATGGTGGATCGTGAAGTACACCACCACCTGGCTGCCGTACGGCGTACTCGAGGCGACCTCCGAGGTGTACCAGTATTGCTGCACGGTTCGCTGGATCAGGGCAACGTACCATGGAAAGAGCGCCGCAAATTCCCCGTTGGTGATGTTCACCGGATTCGTGTTCACCGCCGGCGCGTTTGTCATCGCGTGCGCCAGCTGGGTCGGTGCTGCCTCGCCGTACCTCGCCCGGTGCGGCTGATTCAGCGGCTGCGCGTGTTTCGGCGAGTACACGTGCCGCTGTTCCTTCGGCCGAAGTTTCGGCTGCCGCGCCAGAATCGGGATCGCGTTCTGCTGTACCTGTTGAATCGTCGCCTTCGACGGCGGCGCCGGCGCCGGGCTGGGTAGTTGCGTCGCCAGCACATTGGGTGTGGGCGGTGCGGTCTGCGGCAGCGGAATCGACGCCGACGACGTCACCAGCGTCGCCTGAATCGCTCCGACCGGCCCCTTCGTGCCCCACTCCGCTCCGCGGTAGTGAGCGTTGAAATAAAGCAGAACCGCCAGCGCTCCCGCCAGTACCAGGTGCAGCAGCAGCGATTTGGCCACGGGAGGGCCAAGGGGTTCGTGCTCAATCTGAAATACGTCTCGCGCCATCGATAACCGAGCCAGGTCCTCCTCCAGTTTACGAGCCGCGCGGGACAACTCCAACCCGCGTCCCGCCGGCCTCTGCCGGCGCAGTCACGCCCGATCCCAAATCCTCTGGCGTCCCCTCCCGGGCCGCCAGCATCAGCGCGCCCATCGTCGCCCCGTGCCGCAGCAAATACCGCGGCAGCGGCTGCTCGCCCACATGCACTGCGAGAAGGCCCCGGAACAACTCCGGCCGTGTCGTCAGCGCGCCCATCGCCCGCCGCTGCAGAGCAGGGAAGCGGTCCATCAGCAGCAACAGCTCAGCCATACGCCGCGGCAGCGCCGCCAGTGCCGCGTGCCCCGCCTCATACCTCGCACATCCGCCGGCCTCCAGCGATTCCGCCAGCAACAGTGCCTGCCGGAAGCTCAGCCCCAGACCCTCCCCGGTAATGGCGTCCACCGACCCCGACGCGTCCCCCACCAGCGCCACATTCCCGCGCGTCACCCGTCGCAGGCGCCGCGTCAGGGTCACCGATCCGCGCTCCGCCGTCGTTCTTTCCGCGCCCGCCAGCCTCTCCCTGAGAGCCGGCAAATGTTCCACGATCTCATCCAGTCGACCTGTCGGCGTCCGGCTCATCGCCGCCACGCAGATCTCATCCGCGCCCACCGGCGTCACATACGCCTCGCCCTTCGCGCCCCAGTGAATCTCCACAAACTCGCTCCACGGCGCCCGGCGGAAATGGGCCCGGAATCCAAACCTCCGGCTGCGCACCTTCGCCGCCTCCAGTCCCGCCCACGCCCGCGCCTGCGACGCCATTCCGTCCGCGCCCACCAGCCACTGGCAGCCCACGCGTTCGCCGCCTACTGTAACTGGCAGCCCCTTCCGCACCGTTACCGGCGATCCCCACTGGAACCGGACCCCCAACGCTGCCGCCCGCTCCAGCAGCAGCCGCTGCAGCACGGTCCGCCGCACGCCCAATCCCACTCCGCGCGGGAACTCCGCGCTGACCTCTGCCCGCTGGTCCGCATACAGGATTCCCCGGAACGCCGCTCCGTGGCCCGGTCCCGGGTCCACCCCCAGCCTGGCCAGTTCCCGCCGCGAATCCGGCATCAGCCCTTCGCCGCACGGCTTGTCGATGGGAGGGCGCAGCGCATCGGCCACAGTCACCTCCGCGCCTCGCTGCCGCAGCGCGATCGCCGCCGCCAGGCCCGCAGGTCCGCCGCCCACCACCAATACGTCGCAAATGTTGTTACAAAGCCTCAAGCCCTACCACTCCAGCAGCAGCATCTCCGCGCAGAACCCCGGCCCCATCGCGGCCAGCACGCTGCGTGTGCCGGGCGCCGGGCGCCGATGCTTCATCACCTCGTCCAGCACCACCAGCACCGATGCCGACGACAGATTCCCGACCCGCCGCAGCGCCTCCCAGGAAACCTCCAGCGCCTTACGCGGCAATCCCAGCGACTCGCCCGTCGCTTCCAGCACCTTCGGCCCGCCGGTATGCATGATCCAGGTCCCGATGTCCTTCCGGCTCAGCCCCTGCGCAGCGAGGAAACTATCCACATCCCGCCCCAGATTCTCGGTCACCACCTTCGGCACATCCGGCGACAGCACAATCCGAAATCCCCTCTCGGAAATGTCCCATCCCATCACCTCTTCTGTCTCCGGATAGAACACTCGGTGCGTCGCCACAATTCTCGGCCCGCGCCGCGGCACCTTCTCGTCCGCCACCAGCACCGCCGCCGCTCCGTCGCCAAACAGCCCCGACGAAATCAAATTCGCCACCGACCTGTCCTCCCGCTGCCACGTCAGCGAGCACAACTCCACCGACAACAGCGCCGCCACCCGGTCCGGATACGCCCGCACGTAATCCGCTGCCCGCGCCAGTCCCGCCGCGCCCGCCACGCATCCCAGTCCGAAGATCGGATTGCGCTGAATCTGCGGCGACAGCCCCATCCGATTCACCAGCCTGGCGTCCACCGAGGGGCTCGCTACGCCCGTCACACTCACAAAGAACAACGCATCGATCTGCGCCCGCTCCAGCCGAGCCTGCTTCACAACACAGTCCAGCGCCCGTTCGCCCAGATCGACCGCCGTCTCAATCCACGCATTGTTCGTCTTGCCCCACGTGTCCAGCGCGGCATACTCCTCCAGCCGCCGTGAAAAATACCGCCCATCCACACCGGTGCGCATGTGCAGCCGCTCCAGCACTGCGGCCGTCTTCGGATCGCCGCCCCAGAAGGCCAGCAGCGCATCCACCACTTCGCGCTGCGTGTAGTAGTGCGGGGGAAAAGCGGTCGAAGTCGCGGCAATGTGAATAGGCTCCCCCGTCCGACGAGTTTCCCGTTCAGTCCTGGGATGCGTCTGCGCCCTCGCGGGTTCCGACCCTCATACCGGGAATGGTCCCGGTCCTTCGAGCGCTTTCTCCGCCGCTTCCACCGTCTGCGCGATCAGCGTCACAATCGTCATCGGGCCCACTCCGCCCGGCACAGGCGTGTATGCCGAGCAGCGATCCACGACCGCCGCCAGCTCAATATCGCCCACGCCTCCGGGATGATACCCCGCATCCACCACCACCGCGCCATCCCGAATCCACTCTCCGCGGATAAACCCCGGCTTGCCCACCGCGCCCACGACAATCTCCGCGCGCCCCACCACCTCGGGAAGATTCTTCGTCCGCGAGTGGCAAATCGTCACCGTGGCATTCGCCGCCAGCAGCATCATCGCCATCGGCCGCCCCAGAATTGGGCTTCTGCCCACCACCACTGCCTCGCGTCCCGCAATTTCGATCCCGTACCGGCGCAACAGCCGCATGATGCCTGCTGGCGTCGCCGACCCGTACGCCGGCTCGTCCATCGCCATGCGCCCGAATCCGTGCGCCGTCACGCCATCCACGTCCTTTTCCAGCGCGATCCGGTCGAAGCACGCGCGCTCATCGATCGGCTTCGGCACCGGATGCTGCAGCAGAATCCCCCGCACCCTCGGATTCGCGTTCAGTTCGTCGATCGCCGCCAGCAATTCCCCGGTCGTGGTCTTCCCCGGCAGCTCAACCTTCCGGGACTCCATCCCCACGCGCCGGCACGCGTTGCCCTTCATCTTCACGTACGTCGCCGACGCCGGATCCTCGCCCACCAAAATCGTCGCCAGAATCGGCGGCTCGGCCGCCTGGACGGTCATCAGCCGCGCCACCCGCTGCGTCAGCTCCGCCTCCAGCTCTTTCGCGTATGCCTTCCCGTCCAGTACCACTCCCGCCATAGGACTTCAGTGTACCGGCAACAACAGCTGTCATCCCTGAGCGCAGCGCCGCCACGACTCCTTCCACGATGCTGGCAGTTTCCCGGCGCAGAGTCGAAGGACTCCGTGAGCCGCAGATCCTCAGCCCATCCGAAATCTCGATGCGAGCGGAATCGGTGGCGCAGCGGCCGGGAAAGATCCTGAAGGGGCGATTCAGACGACCTGCCCGTGCCCTCAAATCGCCCGCAATACCCGCACCGGCAACAGAATGATCGCCCCCACCAGCTCGAGCGCCCCGCCCACCGCGATCCCTACCAGCCGGAAAGGCAGCAGCAGCAGCCACACCACCGGATACGCCACCAGAGCCAGCAGGGCCAGCGGCCAGCACAGCACAAACAGGATGCACCACAACAAAAACTTCACCATGAGCTTGTCCTCATTCCGGATACGCTCCGCCTACTCCCGCAGTTCCACGATCGTTGCGCCGGCCCCGCCTTCGTTCTGCGCTGCCTCCGTCACCGTCGCCACCTGCGGATGCTTCTCCAGCCACGCCCGCAGCGTCCGCCGCAGCACGCCCATCCCCGTCCCATGAATCACCCGAATCCGCGGCAGCCCCGCCAGAAACGCCCGGTCCAGGAATTTCTCCACCGCGTCCTGCGCCTCGTCGGCTGTCCTGCCGATCACGTTGATCTCGCTCGCCGTCACATCCGGCTCCGCCACCGACACACTGATCCCCGCCCGCCGCCGCGCTGCCTCAATCGGCGACGCGCCCCGAACCGCGATCACCTCCGCGATCTCGTCACGCGCCACGCGCATCTTCATCGGCCCCACGGATACCTCAAAGGTGTTGTCGTCGACCTGCCGCAGCACCGTCGCGACCTTTCCCAGGGATCGCAATTTCACCTGATCGCCTGCCGCCACATGCCGCACCACGTGCGGCTGCGCGTTTTTGTCCCCGCGATTCGCGCCCGTATGCTGCGCCACCACCGCCGTGTTGAAGCTCTCCTGGAACTCCCGCCGCAGCCGCGCTATGCGCTGCTCCGCCTGCTTCGACAATTTCTGCTGCGCTGCCCGATCTTCCACCGCCCGCACCGTCTCGCGCGCCCGGTACTCAAAATCCTTCATCAGCGATGCAAGCTGCGCCTCCAGCTCCCGCACCTTCGCGCGCCACCCTTTCATCCCTTCGGCGTCCAGCCGCGCGCGCTCCCTGGACAGCTCCTGCTCCAGCCGCCGCACCCGCCCCCGCTCCACGTCCAGCGCGTCGAGCTGTTCGTGCAGGCTTTCGAGGAACCGCGCAATATCCTGCGTCTGCGTGTTCAGCCGTTGTCGCGCCGCGGCGACGATTGCGGAGCTCAGGCCCAGCCGCTGCGCTGTGTTGATCCCCGCCGACGTCCCCGGCACGCCCAGCCGCAATTCGTAGGTCGGCGCCAGCGTCTTCTCGTCGAAACCCACCGCCGCGTTCACCGCGCCCCGCGCATTCTCCGCGTACACCTTCAGTGAGGTCAGGTGCGTCGACAGAATCGACCACGCGCCAGCGCGCAGAAAGTGCTCCGCCACGGCCACCGCCAGCGCCGAGCCTTCTTCCGGATCGGTCGCCGACCCCAGCTCATCCAGCAACACCAGCGATCGCGGAGTCGCCTCTGCCGCAATCCGGTTCAGATTCGTCACGTGCGCCGAGAACGTCGATAAATCCTGCTCGATCGACTGCGCATCTCCAATGTCCGCCAGGAACGCATCGAACACCGGCATCACCGACTCGTCAGCCGGTACCGGAATGCCCGCCTGGGCCATCATCGTCAGCAGCCCCACGGTCTTCAGCGTCACCGTCTTCCCGCCCGTGTTCGGCCCGCTGATAATCAGTTGCCGGTTCTTGCCTTCCAGCTCCAGGCTGACCGGCACGACTGACTTTTTCTCCGCCCGCAGCCGCCGCTCCAGCAGCGGATGCCGCGCCCTCTTCAGCCGAAGCCCGGAGTGCCCCAAGCCTGCAGATCCCGCTTCCGGGCTCGACGGAGCGGGAGAGAACTTCGGCGTTGCGCACTCATACTCCTGCGCAAACCGCGCTCGCGCCAGCAGCGTGTCCACCTCCGCCAGCACCGCGGCTCCCGCCAGCAGCGGGCCCGCATACTGCGCGATCTGTCGCGTCATCTGCAAAAAAATCCGGTGAATCTCCCCCTGTTCGTCTTCCAGCAGCCGCACCAGATCGTTGTTCAGCTCAATCGTTTCCAGCGGCTCCACGTAGACGGTCTGTCCGCTTGAGCTCGCCCCGTGCACCACCCCCTGCACGCGCCGCTTCCACTCCGTCTTTACCGGGATCACGAACCGCTCTCCCCGAATCGCGATCAGCTCGTCCTGCGCAGCCCCTCCTTCGCTGAAGCGCCGCAGCGCCGCCCGCAGGCTCTCCTCAATCGCCCGCCGCTGCCGCTCCATCTCCCGCCGAATCCGCCGCAGCTCCGGCGACGCATCGTCCGCCAGCGTCCCATCCGGCAGAATCTTCTCCTGCATCCCGCCGATCAGCGGACTGAGACTCGTCCCCATCCCCTCCGCCGATAGCTCCGTCAGCTCCGCCAGCCGTTCCCTGGCGCTCTCAGGCGGCGTCCGCATCAGATCCGCCCACGCCGCAATCTCCTCGGCCAGCGCCAGCAGCGCCCGGATCTCGTCCGCTTCCAGCGCCACGCCCTCAATCCGCGCCTTCGCCAGCATCTCTGAAGGATCGAACAGCGCCCGCAGCGGCGGCATCCCGCCCGCCGCCATCATCGTCCGCATCTCCTCCACCAGCCGGTGCTGCCGCTCAATCCACTCGCGATCCGTCGAAGGCGTCAGCGCTTCAATCCATGCCCGTCCCAGCGCCGACTGCGCGCCAATCCCCAGCTGCGCAACGAATCTGTCCCACTCCAGCGCAGGGCTCGGCCCGACCGGCGACGGAATTTCTTTCAGCAGCGCCATGCCCTCATTATCGTGCCTCGGCAATTTGCCGTCGCCTCCGCAAAAATGCAGCAGAACGCCGCGGAGCACAGCCGCTCGCCCCGCGCTCATCCGCGCTCATCCGCGCTGGTTGACAAGCCGCCTCTGCTCTGCTTTCCTCTAAACATCCTCAGGATTGGCCGCATGATCCCTTCTCATTTGATTCGCGCTGCCGCTTCGGTCGCCATGGCACGAATTACCGTCCCCATTCCAGCGGGCGCGGGCGGCTGAACAAGCGATTTTGCGATTGACAGGCAAACAGCCATCGCGCTCCCGGCGCCGATGGCTTTTCTTTTATCCGGAAGGAGACACCCCTTGAGTACCACCTCGAACTCGTCCGCTGGTCTGCCCACTGCGGTCACTCTGGCCTCCATTCAGGCAGCGGCCCGTCGCATCCGCCCCGACATCTATCTTTCCCCGGCCCGCCATTCCTCCGGTCTTTCTGAGCTGACCGGCCAGCAGGTCTTCCTCAAGCTCGATAATCTCCAGCGCACCGGCGCGTTCAAGGAGCGCGGCGCGCTCAACAGGATCCTCACCCTCACCCCCGCCGAGCGCAGCCGCGGCGTCATCGCCGCCAGCGCCGGCAATCACGCCCAGGCAGTCGCATTCCACGCCACCCGCCGCGGACTTCGCGCCCGCATCGTCATGCCGCTCATGACGCCTCTGGTCAAAGTGGCCGCAACTTCCGGCTACGGCGCCGAAGTTGTCCTCCACGGCGCTGATTACGACGAAGCCTGCGACGAAGCCATCCGCCAGAGCCACGCCGACGGCCTCACCTTCCTTCATCCCTTCGACGATGACGAGGTGATCGCGGGGCAGGGAACCATCGGTCTCGAGCTGCTTGAGCAGATTCCCTCACTCGAAGCCGTCGTCGTTCCCATCGGCGGCGGCGGCCTCATCGCCGGCGTTGCCTGCGCTCTCAAAGAGACCAATCCCGCCATCCGCGTCCTCGGTGTCCAGACCGATCGTCTGCCGTCCATGCTCCGCGCCTGCGAAGCCGGCCATCCCGTCACCGTTCCCGCCGAGGCCACCATCGCCGACGGCATCGCCGTCCGTCGCGCCGGCCAGCGCACTGTGCCTCTTGTCGCCCGCTATGTCGATGAACTGGTCACCGTCGACGAAGAGGAGATCGCCAGCGCCATCCTCCTCCTCCTCGAGCGCGAGAAGACCCTCGCCGAAGGCGCTGGTGCCGCTGCTCTCGCCGCGCTGCTCCGCAACAAGACCTCCCTCAACGGCAGCCGCACCGCCGTTGTCATCGGAGGCGGCAATATCGACGTCACCCTGCTCTCCAAAATCATCGAGCGCGGCCTCGTCAAGGACGGCCGCCGCACCCGGGTCCGCATCCATCTCACCGACCGTCCCGGCGCGCTTCACCAGCTCACCCGCATCATCGCCGATCTGCGCGCCAACATCGTCCAGACGGCCCACGACCGGGCCTACTACGGCGTCAGCCTCGGCGACACCGTCATCGACTTCACCCTCGAAACCCGCGGCGTCCAGCACATCGAGGAGATTGCCCAGGCCCTCACCGCCGCCGGCTACCGCCACGAACGCATCGAGTGATACGGTGAAACCCGCAGCGGACAGAGCGGGGAGGTCGGAATTAAAACAGGGGGATCGCGAGATGAGTGAATGGTGCAGGATGCTGCACAGTCTCAACGCAGAGAGGGCGCGGCGCGTGCGGGACCAAGTATTGGCGAAGGCCGCCGAGCCTGGCCGCGCAGTTGCTGTAGTTGTGGTGGATCGGACCGGCGTCATCCTGGTGAGGGAATTTTCCGATCAGGCGACTCCGGAGTCGTCGGATGCTTCCACTCTGAAAGCCAGAGGTGCCTGCCGATACCAGATCGCGACCGACATCACGGCGGAATTCGTTAAAACGCTGCCACCGCCGCCGGCTCACCATGCGCGCTCGCTGTCCGAAGCCTGCGCGTTGCAGGGCGGCGTCCCCATTCCTGTGGCGGGGGAAGTGGTCGGCAGTGTCCTGGTGTCCGGCGGGTCGGCGGAGCAGGACATCGCCCTTGCACAGACTGGCGCCGCAGGCGTGCAGTGATACCGCCCGGCCCGCCTTCGGAACCTGCGCCCCGAGGCCGACATTGTACCCTTAGGGGAGAACCATGGCCGATCAGCTCTACCTCAGCCTCTGGTACCCCAATTTCCGTCTCGACGCCCTCCCTGCCGCGCTCGAGAAGGTCATGGAGCAGTTCGCCGCTGCCGGCGGATCCTCCGGCGTCGCCGCCTCCACCGTCTATCCCATCTCCTGGAATGAATCCCCCATCTGGCAGCGCGTCTACCGCAGTCAGGCAGACGACGAAGAAGCCTCTCCCCGCGCCGTCATCGCCGCTGCCATGGAAAATGCCCACGACGACTATGCCTGGGAGTTCGAGCTGGTCTGGGAACTCTGGGTCCCCGAGCAAGCCGCTGGTTTCGACACCATGTGGCGTCAGGAGCCGCGCATCGTCCGCGTCGTCGGCTTCGGCCCGCAGTTCGACGAACGCGCCTACGAGACCAACGGCCACATCCGGGTCGATTTTGGCCTCGATGTTCCGTTTCTTTACGAAGACATGGACCTCGACAAGGACGCCGTCGCCCGCGTCCGGCAAAATATCCAGCGTCTCGTCGCTTTCACCGACAGCATCCAGAAGCACGGCGGGATTTCCACGCGCCTGCTCTGGTCGGAATCTGGAGAGAGCCTCGCACAGAGGCTCATTGATCGTCTCCAGCAGGTAAACTGAAACCGCCGTCCTGCGCCAGATCGGCGCGCTCCGGGGCCCAAAGACCAAAGAAGCGGCACGTTCCTGAATGTCACCGGGCTGCAATCCTGCGTTCATGTCCCTGTGAGAGCATCCAGGGGCATTGGACCAGTCCCCCTGGAAGGAGCCTGCGAAACGGTGAAAGTTCTCGTTGTCGGCGGCGACGGCTATTGTGGATGGGCGACAGCTCTCTGCCTCTCTGAACGCGGTTACGACGTCGGCATCGTCGACAGTCTCATTCGCCGCCACTGGGACCAGCAGCTCGGCGTCGATACCCTCACGCCCATCGCTCCCATTCGCCGGCGCGTCGATCGCTGGCATCAGCTTACCGGCAAAAATATCCAGGTCTTCGTCGGCGACATCTGCGATTACCCCTTCGTCCGGCGCTTCATGCGCGCCTTTGAGCCGGAAGCCATCCTCCACTTCGGCGAGCAGCGCTCGGCTCCCTTCTCCATGATCGACCGCGAGCATGCCGTGATGACGCAGATCAACAACGTCGCCGGCAATCTCAACCTCCTGTGGGCCATCAGGGAGTTCAACCCCGCCATCCACCTCGTCAAGCTCGGCACGATGGGCGAGTACGGCCAGCCCAACATCGACATCGAAGAGGGCTACATTACCATCCGGCACAATGATCGCGAAGACCGCCTGCCCTACCCCATGCAGCCCGGCTCCTTCTACCACCTCAGCAAGGTGCACGACAGCCACAACATCCGTTTTGCCTGCAAAATCTGGGGCCTCCGCGCCACCGACCTCAATCAGGGCGTAGTCTACGGAGTGCTCACCGATCAGACCGCGCTCGACGATCTCCTCGTCAACCGCCTCGACTACGACGAAGTCTTCGGCACCGCGCTCAATCGCTTCTGCGTCCAGGCCGCCATCGGCCATCCCCTTACCGTCTACGGCAAGGGTGGCCAGACTCGCTGCTTCCTCGACATCCGCGACACCGTTCGCTGCATGGAGATCGCCGTCGCCAATCCCGCCGCGCCTGGCGAGTTCCGCGTCTTCAATCAGTTCACCGAACAGTTCAGCGTCCTCGATCTGGCCAACATGGTCCGGCACGCCGGCGACGAGGCCGGCCTCAGCGTCGAAGTCCGCCACATCGAAAACCCCCGCGTCGAAAAGGAATCCCACTACTACAACGCGAAGAACACCCAGCTGCGCGATCTCGGTCTCGTCCCCCACTGCCTCTCGGAATCCCTCCTCACCTCGCTCCTGCACTTCGCCATCCGATACAGGGAGAGAGTCGACCCATCCCGGATCATGCCGACGGTCACATGGAAGTAGCCATTCAAGCCCCGCCCGCTGCGCCGCCCGCGCCCACTCCCCTCCGGCTGCTGCGCATCGCTCTCGTTACGGAAACTTTCCTGCCCAAAACTGACGGCATCGTCACCCGTCTCTGCCATACCATCCGTCATCTCTGCGCTTTGGGCCACCAGATTCTCATCATTGCTCCGCGCGGCGTCGAGCAATTCGACGGCGCCCGCGTTCACGGCGTCCCGGGTTTTGCCTTTCCTCTGTACCCGGAGCTCAGGCTCGCGGTTCCGCGCCCCTCCATCAGCCGCGCGCTCCGGGATTTCCAGCCCGATCTCGTCCACGCCATCAATCCTGCGGTCCTTGGCGTCTCCGCCTTCTTCTACACCTCCATGCATCGCACGCCGCTGGTGGTCTCTTACCATACCCACCTGCCCAAATACCTCGCCTACTACCGTCTCGGCATGTTCGAAGGCCTCATGTGGCAGAGCATGCGCGCTGCCTACAATCGCGCAGACCTCACCCTGGCCACCTCGGCCGTCATGCAGCAGGAACTCGAATGCCACGGCATTCGCCGCGTCCACCTCTGGCGCCGCGGCGTGGATACCGATCTGTTTCATCCCTCCCGCGCCTCGCGCCAGATGCGCGCCCGCCTCACCTGCGGCCATCCGGAGGACAAGCTTCTCCTCTACATAGGCCGCCTCTCCGTCGAAAAGGAGATCGAGCGCTGCCGTGACGTGCTCGCTGTGCTGCCCGGCGTGCGCCTCGCTCTGGTCGGCGATGGCCCTCATCGCGAAAAGCTGGAGCGATACTTCGCCGGCACGCCCACTTTCTTTGCCGGATTCCTGCGCGGCGAGGAACTGGCTTCCGCGTACGCGTCCGGCGACGCCTTTTTGCTGGCCTCGCGCACCGAAACCCTTGGCCTTGTCCTCATGGAAGCCATGGCTGCCGGCTGCCCCGTCGTCGCGCCCCGCGCCGGCGGCGTTTCCGACATCATCCAGGAAGGCGTCACCGGCGCCCTTTACGATCCTGACCGCCCGGCGGATGCAGTCGAAGCCGTCGCCCGCCTGCTCCTCGACCCCGGTCACCGCGCCCGCATGAGCCGCGCCGCCCGCCTCGATGCCGAGCAGTGGGGCTGGGCCGCCGCCACGCGCCAGCTTGACGGGTACTATCAGGAAGTCATGGATCGCGAGCAGCGTCTCCCCGCCCAAATCGCGGAAAAGCGGCGCGCCGGAATCCCGCAACCCGCCCTCTGCGATCAGCTCGCCATATCCCGCCAGACCCTCCGCCGCCACGCCGGCCGCCAGCAGCGGTGAGCTGCCAGCCCCGGATTGACTCCTGATATCCATGAGCCCGCCGCTGAGAGCTGGCATCTCGCCTCTTCCGCAGGAGTTCCGAATTGCCGGTGATAGGACCGAGGGGTTCCTGACCCTGACGCCGGCTGGCGCGGCATACAATCCCGCCGCTCAGACTCGAAACGGCACGTAGGGAGAATTAATCCACAACTCCGGGAAGCACAGATCCTTCCTTTGCGGGTTATGAACCCAGTGCGGCTTCCATGAAGCAGGCTTCATTTTGGGGGCCGCGATGGAACGCACAACATTGGTCCGTTCAGCGCTGGGAATACGGATCGTACAGGTGTTGTTAGGTGTTGTGTTTGGCGGTGGCCAACATACAGTCATGCAGCCGCCTTGATTCGCCACGATTGGGATTGGAACTGCGGTGGTATTCCGATTGGCACCAGAATCTTCTGGACGTCGCTTACGCTGCCGGACCCACTGGTTGGCGCTCTGGTTTTCCTCAAACCACAACCAGCAGCCCTGATGCTTGTGATCCTGATGGTGAGCGACGCAGCTCAGAACACCTGGATAATTCACAGGTACGGCGGCAAGGGGTGGATGGTCACAGACCAGTGGATATTCCTGATATTCGTCCTTTTCACGATCAGCTTTGTGTGGCGCGCCGCGCCCGGATGCGACCACCCATAATGTTCTGTCGTTTCAGGAGTTCTTCCACTCCCCGGCTACCGGCTGGCTGAGGGCCGCTCACTACTGAATCCCCAGCACCTTCAGCGCCGCCTTCCGCATCAGCCCGCCGCCTGGCAGCGGCCTTTCCGGCGCAAACAGCCCCGTCAGCACCCGCACCGGCAGCGGCGGCCTGGCTCCACGGGTTCCCCCGTCCCCGCCCGGAAACAGCGTCGCCAGCGCCTTCCGCGGATCCGTCCGGATCTGATCCAACAGCGCGATCCGGTGCACGCAGAAGATCGTGCAGTATGGCGCGCAGGCCTTCGGCGTTTTCGCCTCCCGGTCGATGTCTTCCTGCGTGTACTCGGCCAGCGGCTTCGCCGGATAGCCCCGCTGCGCCATGCAGTAGTGCACCAGCCCGTCCTCGCAGATGTACAGGTGTCGCCCGCCCGCCGGACAATGCCAGTCGTTCGGCTTGCCCTCGAGCAGGTTCTTCCGCCATGGATTGTGCCGCGCAAAGTTGAACAGCGGCTTCGTCTCTCGCTCGATCGCCTCCAGCACGTCCCGCGATCCCTGGTCGATCTGCTCCATCTTCCCCGTCGGATCGTGCACGATCCCCGCGCTGCTGCCCAGTCCCAGTTCTTTCCCACGCCGCTGGATCGTCAGCACGTCCGCGGGCCTGGCCGTCCCCGCGCCCACCACGCTGTGGATGTGCACCTGGAACTCCGCGTACTGCGCCAGCCAGCGCAGCTTCTGGTCCAGCACCCGCAGGCTTTTCATCGACACCTTGTCCGGCTCGATGTTGTCGATGCTGATCTGCATCCGGTCCAGCCCCGCCCGGTTCAGGCTTTTGATCCGGTCCACGCTCAGCAGATAGCCGTTCGAGATCATGATCGCCAGCATCCGGTGGTGCCGGATGCGCGCGACGACCTTTTCAAGGCCCGGGTGCAGCAGCGTCTCGCCGCCCGTCAGGGTCACCGCCGTCGTGCCAAGTTCTGCCAGCCGGTCAATCCGCGCCAGCATCTCCCCGATCGGCACCGGCTTTGAAAACGTGTCGAACTCGCTGCAGTACGTGCACGCCAGGTTGCAGCGACGGATGACGACCGCGTGCGCGAAAACGGGATGGTGCGGCGATTTGAGCGCCAGCGCCACCAGCCGGGTCTCCCGGTACAGGCGATGCCAGCGCCTGGCGGTGCGCCGAACAGCCACAGGGAACATCGCTGGACTCTCCTGGCGAGGTTGGGGAACCGTCCCCGGCCCCAGTATAGTTCCGCAGGATGAATGGCTTTTGACACCCTGCGGCTCCCCTAAATTTCAGGAGACAACCGCGACACTCCTGGCGCATACTACGTCTAATACCTGCAGGGTCGCCTTCCCCTGGAGGAGGGTTTGTCATGCCCATCCGGAAAAATCCCCTCAGCTTGCTGGTCTGCGCGGCTCTCGCGTTTTGCGTTGCTTGTGTTTACGGGCAGAATCCGACCGCCCCTGCTTCGTCCACCTCCGCGGCTTCAACCCAGGACTGCTCCGGCCCCGTGCTCCATCGCCGCGCGGCCGATGGCGGCGATGTCTGCGCTCCGGCGGAACCATCGAGCGAGCCCGACGCGACCGCGCCGGATCAGACGTCGCAGCCCGAAACCTCCGCGCCTGAAAGCCAGGATGAGCACGCGAAGAAGGACAAAAGGGACAAGAAGGAAGAAGCGAAAGCCCAGCAGCCGCCGAACTTCGATCCCAACGTCGACCCCTTCAAGCAGGTCCAGCCCCTGCCCGACGGCATGATGCCCGGCGTGAAGAAGGGCACCATTGAAGATGTCAACGCCGTCGGTTCCCGCTGCATCGGCTGCCGCGGCATGGGCAACTGGTATTCCACCGACTGGGAGATCCGCACCGGCGCGGCCTACGCCAAGCAGATCGATCAAAGCACCCGCTTCATCACCGATCCCGTCGTTACCGAATACATCAATCGCATCGGCCAGAACATCGTCCGCAACTCCGACTGCAAGGTGCCCTTCACGATCAAGGTCGTCGACTCCGACGTCATCAATGCCTTCGCCCTGCCGGGCGGCTACTTCTATGTGAACTCGGGCCTGGTTCTGGCGGCGGACGAGGAAGACGAGCTCGCCGGCGTGATGGCCCACGAGACCGCCCACGTCTGCGCCCACCATGCCGCCCGCGAAATGACCCGCGCCAACTACGCCCAGATCGGCATGGTTCCGCTCATCATGATGACCGGATATAGCTGGACTGGCTACGGCATCTATGAAGGCGCGCAGATGCTGATCCCCGTGACCTTCCTCGCCTTCTCGCGCGAGTTCGAGGCTCAGGCCGATTACCTCGGCATTCAGTACATGTATCGCGCCGGCTACGATCCTATGGGCCTGGTGAGCATGTTCGAGAAAATCGAGAACCTCGAGAAACAGAAGCCCGGCGCCGTGGCGAAAATCTTTGAGGATCACCCTCAGACGCCGGATCGCATTCTCGCCAGCGAGCGCGAAATCGCCACCATCCTCCCGCCTCGCGACGAATACCTCGTCACCACGTCGGAGTTCAACGACGTCAAGGCCCGTCTGGCCCGTATTGAAAACAAGCGCCGGCTCCTGCAGAACCGCACCAACCGGCCGTCCCTGCGCCGGGTCAGCGACACCAGCGGCAACAGTACCGACCAGCCGACGCTCCATCGGCGCCCTGACGACACGAACAGCAACTAATCTCTCCTCGGGAACCTGCGGTCAGCCGGGATCTCCCGGAATCCCGGCTGCCGCTTTTTGCGGTTTTTCTGCGCTACCCTTGCGTGCAGCGGAGGCTCGATGCGCGCAGCCCGGTTCGAGTTCAAATATCGGTTCTGGATCTCCAGCCTCATCTTCTTCCTGGGCTTCTCCCTCTACAGCGTCGATGGCGTCAACTCGGGCGAAGCCATCCTGCACCTGTTTGCCCCGGCCATCGATCCCGACAGCGCCGCCGGCAACAACCTGATGCGGCTCATCTTCGGAGTCGCCACCGCCCTCATCGCCGGCGCGGCCCTGTACCGCACCTGGGCGGCCGCTTATCTGCGCGCCGAGGTCGTTCACGACACGCGGCAGCACTCCGACCGCGTCGTCGCCGACGGACCCTGTCGCTACACCCGCAATCCGCTGTATTTCGCCAATCTCTTTCTCGCCCTCGGCTGCGGGTTCATGGCCAGCCGCCTCGGCCTGCTCTTTATGCTTCTCGCCATGGCGTTTTTCGACCACCGCCTCATCCTGCGCGAAGAGGCGAGCCTGCGCGAATCCCAGGGGGACGCCTGGGCCCGGTACCTGGCCGCCGTCCCGCGTCTGCTGCCCTCGCTGCGCCCGCGCCTGGAAGCCTCCGGCGCGCGTCCTCGCTGGGGCCAGGCCTTCCTCGGCGAATCGATCTTCTGGATGTTCGCGCTCGGCTCGCTCTTTTTCGCCATCACGCTGAATCTGAAGATTGCCGGCCCGCTCTTTGTCCTCAGTTATTTCGTGTATTTTGCCGCCATCTGCGCGATCAAAAAGCGAGCCGTCCGCCGCGCCTGATGCACCCTGCACCCGGTACCCTGTACCCTGTACCCTGTACCCATGCGCACTCGTACTCTCGGCAAGACCGGAATGGAAGTCAGCGAAATCGCCTGTGGCCTCTGGGGTATGAGCGGCTGGAGCGGCTCCGACGACGCGGAATCGCTGCGCGCTCTGCAGCTCGCCGTCGATCTCGGCTGCAGTTTCTTTGACACGGCCTGGGCCTATGGCGACGGCAAGAGCGACGGCTTTCTCGGCCGTATCCTCGCCGCCAATCCAGGAAAGCGACTCTGCGCGGCCTCCAAGATTCCGCCGAAAAATCTCCAGTGGCCGGCCCCGCCGAACGCCGAGTACAACGACGTCTTTCCGCCCGGTCACGTCTTCGACTACGCCGACCGGATCCGCCGCGCCCTCGGCGTCAGCACCATCGACCTCCTCCAGTTCCACGTCTGGCAGGATGCGTGGACCGACCGCCCTGAATTCCGTTCCACCGTCGAAAAGCTGAAGCGCGACGGCGTCGTCCGCGCCTTCGGCCTCAGCCTGAACCGCTGGGAGCCTGCAAACGGCATCCGCGCCATCCGCACCGGCTTAGTCGACACCGTTCAGGTCATCTACAACGTCTTCGACCAGAACCCCGAAGACCAGCTTTTCCCCGTCTGCCGCCAGCACAACGTTGGCGTCATCGCCCGCGTCCCCCTCGACGAAGGTTCCCTGGGCGGCAAAATGACCCGCGACACTGTCTTCCCGGAAGGCGACTGGCGCGCCCGCTACTTCAACCCCGGAAACCTCAGCGCAACCCTCGCCCGCGTCGACCGCCTCCGCGCCGACCTGCCCACCGGCCTCTCGCTCCCCGACGCCGCACTGCGCTTCATTCTTGCTGAACCAGCCGTCAGCACCATCATTGTCGGCATGAGGAAGGAAGCTCATGTCCGCTCCAATCTCGCCCTCAGCGACGCCGGTCCCCTCGATCCGGCGCTCACCTCCCGGCTACGCGATCATCGCTGGGAACGGCGGCCGGCCCCGTGGTCGGATTAACGGCGAAATCCAACCCGCTGCTGTATCCAGCCACTGCTGGTGACCCCCGGCCCTCCCCCCGCATCGAAGCAGATGGGAGAGCGTCCCGCCGATGTTACCGTTCGTCTCCGTCATTCTTCCCGTCCGCAATGAGCGGTCCATGCTGCCGCAGTTACTGGATCAGTTGCTGGCCCAGAATTACCCGCGCGACTGCTACGAAATCCTCGTCGTTGACGGCCGCTCCACCGACGGCACGCCCGATCTCATTCGCCGCCGCTTCTCCAGTCGTTCGACTCCTGTGCGCATCCTTGACAACCCCGGAATTCTTTTGAGCGCCGGCCGCAACGTCGGCCTCCGCGCCGCCCGCGGCGACATGGTCCTCTTCCTCAACGGCCACTGCGTCGTGCCCTCGCGCAACCTCATCGAAGACTCGGTCGCCCTGCTCGAGCGCACCGGCGCCGGCTGTCTCTGCCGCCCCCAGCCGCTGCTCGCGCCCGCCGCTACCGACACCGGGGAAGTCATCGCCCAGGCGCGCGCCTCCTGGCTCGGCCGCGATCCCCTCCATTGTGACCTGACCCACGCCGGCTTCATCGATCCCGTGCGCGGCGGCGCCACCTATCGCCGCGACGTATTCGAGCGCGTCGGCCTCTATGACGAATCCTTCGACGCCTGCGAAGACGTGGACCTGAACACGCGGGTGCGCCGGGCGGGCATAATCGCCTTCGCCGACCCGCGCCTCACCGTGCGGGACCAGCCACGCGCGCACGTGGGCCAGCTTTTCCGGGATATGCTGGCCCACGGGCGGGCTCGCCTTCGTCTCATGAGCCGGCATCGCGGGTGCTTCTCCGCGACATGGCTTGCGCCCCTCGCTCTGCTGCTGCTCCTTCCCGTGGTGGCCTTCGCGTGGTGGCTGCTGCCCACCGTGGCCGCCACCATCCTGACCCTTCCGCTGGCGGCCTTCGCTGTGGCTGTGGTTCTGGCGTCGCTCCAGCTCAGCGCGCGTTGCGGCGCGCGATACGCCTGGCGCGCTCCCTGGATCTTCTCCGCCATCTGGTTCGGCTTAGGCTCCGGTTTGCTCCTCGAGCTGCTTCATCCCGCCCCGCTCCGCTGCCCGCTTGAATGTCTTGCTCCCCGCGACGCCCGCGAGGAACCGGAAATGGCCGCTTCCTCCCGCCGCGCCGCCTGAACACGGCAACCCTGACCTCTGGCTGCTGGCCGCTGTACCCTGAACCGTGACCTATCGCGGCCGCATCGCACCTTCGCCCACCGGCCTGCTCCACCTTGGGCACGCGCGCACCTTCTTCACTGCGTACCTTCGCGCCACCGAGGCACACGGCACACTCGTCCTCCGCAACGAGGACCTCGATCCTCACCGCTCCCGCCCTGACTTCGCCGTTGCCATGATCGAGGACCTGCGCTGGCTCGGCATTCGCTGGCAGGAGGGACCCGACGTCGGCGGTCCCTTCGTTCCCTACGCGCAAAGTCAGCGCCGCGAGCGCTACCTCGCCGTCTGGCGCCAGCTCCTCGCGGCCGGATTCCTCTATCCCTGCGCCTGTTCCCGCCGCGAGCTGGCCCGGATTGCCGAGGCGCCCCACGAATCCGGGCAGCACGAGTCCTCTTCCGCCCGCTTCGAGGCCGACGAAACCCCCATGTACGCCGGAACCTGCCGCCCCGGTCCCGGTTCGCCTCCAGCCACCGGCTGCGATGCGCCCGCCGGCGTCAACTGGCGTTTCCGCGTCCCGGAGGGTGAAGCGATCGAGTTCGAGGACAGGCATTTCGGTCCGCAGCGCTTGGTTGCCGGCTTCGATTTCGGCGATTTCCCCGTCTGGCGCCGTGACGATGTCCCCGCGTACCAGCTCGCCGTCGTCGCCGACGACCACGAGATGCAGATCACGGAGGTGGTTCGCGGCGCTGACCTGCTTCTGTCCACGGCGCGCCAGATTCTCATCTGCCGCGCTCTCGGCTGGAATCCTCCGCAGTGGTATCACTGCCCATTGGTGCTCGACGAGCGCGGCGAGCGCCTGGCCAAACGCCACGACGCGCTCTCCATCCGCAGCCTGCGCGCGCAGGGCGAATACCCCGAGAATTTGGTAGGCGATCTCTAGCCAGGCTATGGAATCGTGCGAAGCGCGTCCGCCTGGACGGCCAGTCCTCAGGCTGTTTCTTCTTCTTCTTCTTCCGCCTGCATCTCTTCGATCTGCATGTCGCGGAATTCACCCGACTCGAATACTTCGCCGCAGTCCAGGCACTCTACGTATTCGGAGTCTTCGTCGCGGGAAACGACGCGTACTTTCGGGTGCTTGCAGGCCGTACTCATGGGGCTTCTGAAATCGTATGGGGCAGATTGTATCCACAGCGGCACGTCTGTCAACTGCCTTCTCGTTCGGGGTCCCCGACGGCCTCCGCCGGCGGGGTGGTTGCACCCGTTCCCCATCCCGGTACGCAACCAGCGTTTAAACTGTTCCCATGTCCGAGGCGGAACGCGTTTCCCTGGAGGATGTTCGGCGGGTGGCTGAGCTGGCCCACCTGGAGCTCACCCCCGACGAAGAATCGCGCATGAGTCGCGACCTCAGCGCCATCCTCGACTACGTCGCCCAGCTCGCCAGGCTGGACACTTCCCATGTTGCGCCCATGGCCCAGGTGGCCGAAGTGCTCGCGGCCTCTGCCGATACGGCACCCAATAAGCTCTCCGTCCTGCGCCACGACCTGCCCCGCCCGTGCCTTACGCGCGACCGCGCCATGGCCTCGGCCCCGGAAACCGATGGCATCTTCTTCAAAGTCCCCAAAGTGATCGAACGATGAACCAGACCGTCAGTCCGCTTGCTGCGCCGCCTTCCATCGCCAGCCTGCGCCGGGCCATCGCTCGCCGCGAGACCACCGCCGCCGCCGTGGCCGAGGCTGCACTGGCCCGCATCGCCGACGCTGATCCCGCCATCCACGCCTTCCTTACGGTCGATGCCACCCTGGCCCGCGCCCAGGCAGCGCACATCGACCAGCTCGCCGTCGCCGGCGATCCTCTGCCTCCGCTGGCCGGCGTCCCCTTCGGCATTAAGGACGTGCTGACCGTGGAAGGCATGCCTGCGACGGCCGGTTCGAAAATCCTCGAAGGTTACCGTCCGCCCTACACGTGCACCGCCGTGAAGAAGTTGTCCGACGCCGGCGCCGTCTTCCTGGGCAAGCTCAACTGCGATGAGTTCGCCATGGGTTCTTCGAACGAGAACTCCGCGTACGGACCGGTCCACAACCCGCACGATCCGGGCCGTGTTCCAGGCGGTTCCAGCGGAGGCTCCGCCGCCGCCGTCGCCGCGGGCATGGTCACGGCCACGCTCGGCACCGATACCGGCGGCTCCATCCGTCAGCCTGCGTCCTTCTGCGGAGTCGTCGGTGTCCTGCCCACCTACGGACGAGTCTCGCGCTACGGTCTCATCGCCTTCGCCTCGTCGCTCGATCGCATCGGTCCCTTCGCCGCCAACGTGCGCGATGCCGCCACGGTTCTGGGCGTCATCGCCGGCCACGATCCCATGGACGCCACCTCCTCGCCGCTGCCTGTCCCCGACTACACCGCCGACCTCGACCAGGGCGTGCGCGGCATGAGGCTCGGCGTCCCCTCCGAATACTTCGCCGAAGGCCTCGACCCCGAAGTGCGCTCCGCCATCGAGTCCGGCATCGGGAAGCTGCGCGCCGCCGGTGCCGAAATCGTCCCCATCTCGCTGCCGCATACGCGCTACGCCATCCCGGCGTATTACGTCATCGCCACGGCCGAAGCCAGCTCCAACCTCGCCCGCTTCGACGGGGTACGCTATGGCTTCCGCGCTCCTGAATCAGACACGCTGGCCTCCATGTATCGCCGTACCCGCGACCTCGGCTTCGGCGCGGAGGTCAAGCGCCGCATCCTGCTCGGCACCTACGTCCTCAGCCACGGCTATTATGACGCCTACTACCGCAAGGCTCAGCAGGTCCGGCGACTCCTCGCCGACGATTTCCTCGCCGCCTTCCGCCAGGTCGACGCCATCCTCACCCCCACCGCGCCTACCCCGGCCTTTCGCATTGGCGAAAAGTCCGATGACCCCGTCTCGATGTATCTCGCCGACATCTACACCGTCACCGCCAGCCTCGCCGGCATCTGCGGCGTCTCGGTCCCCTGCGGACAATCCCGCGGGGGCCTGCCCATCGGGATGCAGATCCTCGGCCCGCATTTCGGCGAGGCGACCGTCTTCCGCGTCGCGCAGGTGCTGGAAACGCGAGGTTAGAGGGCGGACTTCCTCAAACTGGTCTTCCTGTCTCCCAACCCTGCTATCCTTGCGCACTGCAGATTTCGTTGCATCGAGCCGCCCTCCACGCGGCGGAAAGGAGATGCACGATGTCCACTTCGCCCATCGAGCATGTCTTTGTCATGATGCTGGAGAATCATTCATTCGACAACCTGCTGGCGCTGTCCGGGATTCCGGGCCTCATCGCCGCCGGCCCCGGTAACTGCAATTCCTCGCACGGTCAGACGTATGGCGTTGCCGTCAACGCGCCGGGCAGCATGCCGACGGATCCCGGCCACGAGTTTCCCGATGTCGTCGAGCAACTCGCCGGCGAGGGCGCACAGTATCCGTACGGCGGACCCTATCCGCCGATCAATAACAACTCCGGCTTTGCCGCCAATTACGCGACCAGCACGACCGAAAATCCGCAGCCGCCTCCAGTGCAGGACATCGGTGACATCATGCTCTGCTTCGATACCGCAGCGCAGTTGCCGGTGCTGTATCAACCGGCGACGCAGTTCGTCGTCTGGGATCAGTGGTTCTGCTCGGTGCCCGGCCCGACCTGGCCGAATCGGTTTTTTCTGCATGGCGCCTCCTCGGGCGGGCTCGATCACAGTCCGATCCGCGAAGAAATGCTCTATTGGGAGATGCTGCGCGGCTTCCGCTGTCCCAATGGCTCCATCTTCGACGCGATGAGCGCGCGCGGCCTCGGCTACCGCCTCTGCCACGACGACAACGGGCCGCTGGAGGGCCGCGTCTCCCAGGTTTCCTCGCTCCACGGCATCGAGCTGTGGGATATGAATGACCTTTCCGGCTTCGCAATGGACCTGCAAGGCACGTATCCCTGGGCGTACACCTTCATCGAGCCGAATTACGGCGACCTGATCAACGGAAGCTACGCGGGCGGCTCCTCGCAGCACCCGATGGATGGCGTGGCCCGCGGCGAGGCTGTCCTCAGGCAGATTTACGAGGCTCTGCGCAGCTCCCCCCTGTGGGAGTCGAGCGCGCTGATCGTGGTCTACGACGAGCACGGCGGTTTCCACGACCATGCGGCGCCGGGCGCGGCTGTACCTCCCGGCGATGGCAGCACCGGCGGCTACAACCAATACGGATTCACTTTCGACCTGTATGGCGTGCGCGTGCCGGTCATGATCGTTTCGCCGTGGCTCGCGCCCGGCGTGGACCACACCATCTACGATCACTCGTCCGTGCTGGCTACGCTGGAGTCGCTGTTCGCCCTGAGTCCGCTCACCGCCCGGGACCGCGCTGCGAATCCGATCGGCGGCCTGCTCTCGCCGGGTCCGATGCGCTCCGATTGCCCTGTGACGCTGGCGACGCCTGTGCCCGCCGCGCCACCGGGCCCTGTCTTCGATCTGGCCGCGCGCGAGCTCGAGCCCGTGCCCGACGGCCGCAGCCTCACCGGATTCCTGGGCGTGCTGCTCCAGGCAGACAGCCGGATGTCCGGCAGCACAACGGCGCGAGCGAGATTCCGGAGCCTCAGAACCCGGGCCGATGGGCGTGCGTACCTGCACGATGTAATGGGCCGGGCGCCGGCGCGGCGCGCCAGCCGCCTGCGGTAAGCGTCCGCCGAAACCTCCCTGTCGCGGCGCATCCGACCAGGTGCGTCGCCTGGTGCGATAGAGTAGGGAGCGGATGGACCCCACCGATCACTCTGAACTGCGGCCCCCCGATTCGCCCCGCGATATCCCCTGGATCTTCCTCGGGCCGCGCGGCCTCCGCGCCGGCTGGGGTATCCTCCTCTTCGCTGGCGTGTTCGCTTTCCTGTTCATGGTCGCCAGCTCTCTTTTCGATCGGTGGCTCGGTCCCCGTCCTTCCGGCGTCCTGCCCCCGGGCCGCGGCCTGCTCGGCGAGGCCATGCTGTTCATCCTGGTTCTGGTCGCAACCAGGTTCATGTCTGTCGTCGAACGAAAGCACCTTCTCTCATACGGCTTTGAGGACCGAGCGCGCGCCGTACGCCTCGTCTCCGGACTCGTCTGGGGATTCATCGCCATTTCCGCTCTCATCCTCGTCCTCTGGAAGCTCGGCTATCTCTCGCTGCAGCCCGGCTCGCTCGCCGCCGGGCCCGCGTTCAGGGACGCCATACTCTGGGGGCTCATGTTCCTCCTTACCGGCATTACCGAGGAGTCGCTCTTTCGCGGCTACGTCCAGTTCACCCTCGCCCGCGGTATCGGATTCTGGTGGGGCGCGCTGCTGGTCGCTGCCGCTTTCAGCCTCGCCCACGGCTACAATCCCGGCGAATCGCCCGTTGGCCTTTTCTCCGTCGGGGCCGTTGGCCTCGTCTTCTGCCTCAGCCTCTGGTACACCGGCTCGCTCTGGTGGGCGGTGGGCTTCCACGCCGCCTGGGATTGGGCTGAGTCCTACTTCTACGGTACCGCCGACAGCGGTATGATCGCCGGCGGCCATTACCTCCGCGAGCATCCCTCCGGCCCTGTTCTCTGGAGCGGCGGCGCCACCGGCCCCGAAGGCAGCCTCCTCATCGTCCCCCTCCTCCTGGTCATAGCTCTCCTGATGTTCCTGTGGTGGGGTCGCCGCACCTGCTCTCCCTTTGCCGGAGCCGCGTGGCGTCCCATGCGTCCCAGCCAGCCCGTTCCCCCGCCTGCCATCGACGCACCCCCCGGTTAAACCTGTAACCTTATGAAAAATAGTGTGTTTTGGACGCGGTCAGCACTGGTTGTCAGCCGCCGGCAGTTCGAAACTGGCCTCTAGCACCTTTCCTGCGCGTGTTTCACTCATATTTCACGTCTCGCCCCTTGACTTCCACAGCCGCTGCCACGTACATTAGCAATCGAAGGGCGATACTGCTAACTGCACCGGCAGCCGCTTTCCGCCGGCGCTGCGGATTCACGGCATTACCGGCCGTCCCGCAATCGCCCCGACTCGGCAAAAGCTCTCGCAAGATTCCTTCCGCACGGTCCGCCGTGCGGGAAACTTCACGCGGACCGCGCAGGCGGTCCAGAAAACCTGAAGGAGACGCACGCAATGGCATCGGCTACTGCATCCGCAACCACCACCTTCACCCCGCTGCACGACCGCATCCTCCTCCGCCGGATCGAGGAGAACGAAACCGTGCGCGGCGGTATCATCATCCCCGACACCGCCAAAGAAAAGCCGCAGGAAGGCGAAGTCATCTCCGTCGGCAAGGGCAAGTCCAACGACGAAGGCAAGGTCTTCCCGCTCGACGTGAAGAAGGGCGACCGCGTCCTGTTCGGCAAGTACTCCGGCACTGAGATCCGCATCGATGGCGAAGAGTTCCTCATCATGCGCGAAGAAGAAGTCCTCGGCATTCTGAAGAAGTAGGTCCTGGCCGGACGGGCGGGCGCGGCTTCGCCGCAGAACGCCTGAGCACACGGCATAAGAAGTTCCTAAACGGAGCTGCGGCTCCTCAAGATCAGGAGACTAAACAAATGGCAAAGCAAATTCTGCATGGAGAAGATTCCCGCCAGGCGATCCTGCGCGGCGTGAATACTCTCGCCGATGCGGTGAAAGTGACGCTCGGCCCCAAGGGCCGCAACGTCGTCATCGAGAAGAAATTCGGTTCCCCCACCATCACCAAAGACGGCGTCACCGTCGCCAAGGAGATCGAGCTGAAGGACGCCCTCGAGAACATGGGCGCCCAGATGGTCCGTGAAGTCGCGTCCAAGACCAGCGACGTCGCGGGCGACGGCACCACCACCGCGACCGTCCTCGCCCAGGCCATCTATCGCGAAGGCGTCAAGACCGTGGCCGCCGGTGCGAACCCCATGGCTCTGAAGCGCGGCATCGATCGCGCCGTTGAGGCCATCGTCGGCAAACGCGCCGAGGACGGCACCGTCACCGGCGGAGCGCTCACGAAGTTCTCCAAGCCCGTCTCCGGCGACATGATCGCCCAGGTCGGCACCATCTCCGCCAACTCCGACAACACCATCGGCACCATCATTGCCGAGGCGATGAAGAAGGTCGGCAAGGACGGCGTCATCACTGTCGAGGAGTCGAAGACCCTCGAAACCCAGCTTGAAGTCGTCGAGGGCATGCAGTTTGACCGCGGCTACCTCTCACCCTACTTCGTCACCGATCCGGACCGCATGGAAGCCGTTCTCGAAGAGCCCTACATCCTCATCTACGAGAAGAAAATCAGCTCCATGAAGGATCTCCTCCCGCTGCTCGAGCAGGTTGCCCGCAACGGCAAGCCGCTGGTCATCGTCGCGGAGGACGTGGACGGCGAGGCGCTGGCCACGCTGGTGGTCAACAAGCTGCGCGGCACCCTGAACGTCGCGGCCGTCAAGGCTCCCGGCTTCGGCGATCGCCGGAAGGCCATGCTCGGCGACATTGCCGTCCTCACCGGCGGCAAGGCCATCACCGAAGACCTCGGCATCAAGCTCGAGAACATCAAGCTTGAGGATCTGGGCCGGGCCAAGCGCGTCACCATCGACAAGGACAACACCACCATCGTCGAGGGCCGCGGCGAATCCAAAGCCATCGAGGGCCGCGTCAAGGAAATCCGCAGCCAGGTCGAGAAGACTACCTCCGACTACGACCGCGAGAAGCTCCAGGAGCGCCTGGCGAAGCTCGTGGGCGGCGTCGCGGTCATCAAGGTTGGCGCGGCTACTGAGACCGAGATGAAGGAGAAGAAGGCGCGCGTCGAGGATGCCATGCACGCTACCCGCGCCGCGGTCGAGGAGGGCATCGTCCCCGGCGGCGGCGTGGCACTGGTTCGCTCGGCGAAGGCGGTCGAGGAGCTGATCGGCACCCTCACCGGTGACGAGAAGATCGGCGCCCAGATCGTGCGCCGCGCACTCGAAGAACCTCTGCGCCAGATCGTCGGCAACGCCGGCGAAGAGGGCGCAGTGGTGGTGGGCAAAATCCTCGAGAACAAGGATGCGCACTTCGGCTACAACGCGCAGACCGGCGTCTTCGAGGACCTGGTGAAGGCCGGCGTCATCGACCCCACCAAGGTCACCCGCACCGCTCTGCAGAACGCGGCCTCCATCGCCGGCCTGATGCTGACCACCGAAGCTATGGTCTCGGAGATCCCCGAGCCCAAGTCGGCGGCTCCGGCTGGCGGACACGGCGGCGGCATGGAAGGCATGTACTGAACCAGCCACCGGGCGCGCAGAGCGTCCGCCCGTGCGGCGAGCACCGGGCGTCTTCCTGGCGAGGACGCCCGCTTTATTTTGGGGTCGTGTCCTGCGCATGGTACCAATGCCCGAAGGGAATACCCCGGTTTGTTGAAAGGGCTGAACCTGTCGGAGGGCTGCGACGACTTAGTCAAGGGAATGTCGAAGCAGCTACCTTACCCCCCGGGGCTCGTTCTGGCCGCCTTCGCAGGTACAATCGCTTCGGGGTGTGGGGCTCCACCCGTCCGTACATAAACCGGATATGTCGGCGTGGACGGGCTCTGTACTCGAATCCGGTGTAACAACCCGTCAACGGAGAGCAGCCCCAATATATCCTCCTGTAGGTCAGGGCAACGCGCGCTTATCGCCGGGCGCCCCCAACCTTGCCCGGGCGAGCCGCAGGCGAATGGAACGGCTCTGCGCGCTGTTCGCAGATTCGGGAGAGCACGACTTTTCGCAGATCTGTCATCCCGACCGGAGCGCGCGAGGAGTGAATCCCGGGCTGGCGATGAGGTGGTGCATTGTTGAAGACACTGCTGATTGTGTGCCGGAGCCTGCTGCGGAAGCCTGCGTTTACGACGATTGCGGTGCTGACGATTGCGCTGGGAGTGGGCGCAAGCACGGCGATTTTCAGCGTAACGAATGCGGTGCTGCTGCGGCCCCTGCCTTATAAGGATCCGGGACAGCTGGTGGTTGGGGGGATGGATCTCGAGAAGCGGAACGTGAAGGGGCTGCCGCTTTCGAATGCGGATTACATCGATTTGAGGAACGGAACGAAGAGTGTGTTTTCCGATATGGCGGGGGTGTTCTCGTTCAGGCAGGTGGTGGAGCGAGCCGACGGGACGCCCGAGCAGATCACGATGGCGGTGGTGACGACGAACTTCTTCGACGTGATGGGTGCGCCGATCGTGGCTGGGCGGGACTTCGATGCGCAGGATGGGATTCCGCAGCCGAAGGCTCCGGCAGGGCAGGCCGGACAAGCGCAGGGTGGGCAGGCGCAGCCGCCACGGCTGCCGCAGATGGCCATCCTGAGCTACGAGTATTTCATGAAGCGATATGGCGGCAACCGGGCGGTGCTGGGGCACACACTGGGAAATGAGGGCGGGCCGAACGCGGTGATTGTGGGAGTACTGGCGCCGGGGTTCCGGCTGTACTTTCCGCCGGAGGACCTGCTGGAGAATGCGCCGGATGTATGGGTGGCGAACCGGCTGGATTACGACGCAGCAGACCGCAACGATTTCAGCATTACGCCGGTGGGGCGGCTGCGGCCGGGGATGACACTGGCGCAGGCGCAGAGCGCGGCAGACGTGGTGGCGACGGAGAGCCGGCGGACGATCCCGATGGCTGCGTCGGTTGGGTACCACATTTCGCTGGCGTCGATGCGTGAGCATCTGGTGGCGCAGGCGCGGCCGGCGATCCTGGCGCTGATGGGGTCGGTGATTTTCCTGCTGCTGATTGCGTGTGCGAACGTGGCGAATCTGCTGCTGGTGCGGGCTTCGCTGCGGGAGCAGGAGTTCGCGGTGCGCGCGGCCATGGGGGCGAACCGGCGGCAACTGATCGCTCCGCTGTTTACCGAGGCGTGCGTGCTGGCGGTGGTGGGCACGGCAGCGGGCATTGGGCTGGCGTGGGCGGGGATTCAGGAGCTGCGGCATCTGGCTCCGGCGAATTTGCCGCGGCTGGATTCCGTTGGAATCGACGGGAGGGTGCTGGCGTTTGCGGCACTGGCGGGGCTGACGGCGGCGCTGCTGTTCGGTCTGGCTCCGGCACGGCGGGCATCGCAGCCGGCGCTGATGACCGTGCTGCGGGGGTCGAGCCGCATTTCCGGGCTGGCCAGCGGCGCGGTGCTGCGCAATGTGGTGGTGATGGCAGAAGTAGCGCTCTCGTTTGTGCTGCTGGTTGGATCGGGTCTGATGTTCCGGAGCTTTCTGGAGCTGCAACGCATCAATCCGGGGTTCGATCCGCACCATCTGCTGACATTCGAGGTGCTGGGTGCCGCGGGGACTGGCGGAAAGACGCCGGCCGAGCGCGAGGCGCGGCGGCGGCAGGTGGAAGATCGGCTGAAGGCGATTCCGGGAGTGGAGGGCGTCACCGCGTCGACCCCGTTTCCGTTGACCGGGGGGTACAGCCCGGTTCGATGGGGAACGGAGGCGGCGCTGGGGGATCCGAGCCGTTACCAGGCGACGGATTTGCAGATTGTGATGCCGGGATATTTCGAGACCATGCGCACGCCGGTGCTGGCGGGACGTACGTTCACGGAGGACGACGAGGAGCCAAACAGAGATTACGTTGTCGTGGACGAGGGTTTGGCGAAGAAGGCGTTTCCGGGGCAGTCGGCGGTGGGCAGGCGGATTCTCACGCGGGTGCAGACGCCGCAGGCGGTGTTTGTGCAGATCATCGGCGTGGTGGCACACCAGCGCGAGGAGTCGCTGGCAGTGCCGGGCCGGGAACAGATCTTTTTTACGGACGGCTACTTTGGCGGATTTACCCCTCCCCGATGGGCGATTCGGACAGCCAGCGATCCGGCGAGCTATGAGGACCAGGTGCGCGCGGCGATTGCGGGCATCAGCCGCAGCTATCTGGTGGACAAGATGGAGCCGGCGGAGACGGTGGTGCGGGATGCGCAGGCAGGAACGCGGTTTTCGCTGTTTCTGCTGCTGGCGTTTGCGATCATTGCCGGAACGCTGGCGGGGATCGGCCTGTACGGGGTGCTGTCGACGGCGGTGCGGCAACGGACCGCGGAGATTGGCGTGCGGATGGCGATGGGCGCGGATCGCGGGGACATCGTGCAGCTGGTGGTGCTGCAGGGGTTGCGGCTCAGCGCGATCGGCATAGGCGTGGGCATTGTGGCTGCATTCGTGCTGGGGCGGGTGATGACGGCGATGCTGGTGGGCGTGAAGGCGACCGATCCGATGACGTTTGCGGCCATGACAGTGGTGTTTTTGGCGATTACGGCGGTGGCTTCGTGGGTTCCGGCGTGGCGGGCGGCAGGGCTGGATCCGAAGACGGCGCTGCAGGAACAGTGAACAGGTTGCAGGGTACAGTTCACAGATATCGATTCTGTATATTATTGAATCCGATGGTTATCAGTCTTACTGTTATTCCTGTGCAGGAACTGTGCAGGACAATCTTGTAAATTTCAGCCAAGATGGGTATTTACCTGACTCAGGTAACCACAACCTGTAGTGTTTGCGGCGTGAAGCGGGGAAGAGTTTCGTCGACCGATTCGGAGAATCGCGATCCTGTTTTCCGAGCCATTGCAGCCCCCTGAAGCGCGGTGACCCGCTCGGGTCGAACCGCCAAACTTCCGATCCGGAGTGGCGCGGACTGCTGCCGGCCATGAGCGCAGGGAGCGAAACAAAGCGCCCCCGGTCAAATGTGCGGCAAAACCGGATTTCTAAAACCACAAGATGTAGGGGTTACCTGAGTCAGGTAAATACCCATCTCAGCCAATACAGGTTCCTCTGGGTCTCCTGAGCACGAGGTGCATACTGCTTCTCATGGCGGGGAACACTTGCAGGGAGCGCTCCGTCAGGGCCGCGCATCCGGTGCGCGTTCATCGAAGCGAAGCGGAAGCACATGATAGGCCCTCCGGAGTGGAGGATGAAGACGCCGGCCCGATGCCTCGCGGCTCCGGAGGGCCGCAGGCCGACATCGACACCACGCGCCCCGGCAACTTCACCCTGCCGCCGGACTCGCTGAATCCGCCTGCTCCGGTGCCTCAGGCGCCCCGGAACGAAAGCCCTGAGCCGCAGCCGCAAATGAGCGGCGTTCCGGGCGTTACGCTCAAATGCAACGTCTACGAATCGAACTCGGCCACGTTGCTCTCGGAGCGCCGCAATGTTCACGTGCCGGACGGCGCGCAGATGCAGATCGCCATCGGTGTGATCCCCAAAGGCGTGCATCTCAGGCAGCTGCTCGAATCGCAGCGCTCGCCGCACGTATAATGCGTCTCACTCATGCCGGTAGCTGCGGGAACAAAGCTGGGCCAATACGAGATCCTCGGCGCGCTGGGCGCGGGCGGGATGGGCGAGGTGTATCGCGCGCGCGACACCGTGCTGAAGCGCGACGTGGCGATCAAGATTCTGCCGGAGTATGTGGCGCAGTCGCCGGAGCGGCTGCGCCGCTTCGAGCAGGAAGCGCAGGCGGCCGCCGCGCTGAACCACCCCGGCATCCTGGCGGTCTATCAGTTCGGCACCCTGGAGGGCGCGCCGTATCTCGTCTCCGAGCTGCTGGAGGGCGGCACGCTGCGCGATGCGCTGCAGCATGGTCCGCTTCCGGTGCGGCGCCTGATCGACTACGGGGTGCAGATCGCGCAGGGACTGGCGGCGGCGCATGAGAAGGGCATCGTTCACCGCGACCTGAAGCCGGAGAACCTGTTCATCACGCGCGACGGACGGGTGAAGATCCTGGACTTCGGGCTGGCGAAGCTCGTGCCGGGTCCGCGGCCGGGCGGTGGTGCGGGCGATGGTGGCGACGCGACGATGACGCACTCGACCGACCCAGGTCTGGTGATGGGCACGGTCGGCTATATGTCCCCGGAGCAGGTGCGCGGCGGCGCGGTGGATCACCGCTCGGATATCTTCGCTTTCGGCGCGATCCTTTACGAGATGCTCGCCGGCCGGCGCGCCTTTGCCAAATCGACTTCGGCCGAGACGATGACGGCGATCCTGAACGAGGAGCCGCCGACGGTTTCGCAGGCCTCAGCGGCCACGCCGCCTGGACTGCAGCGTGTGGTGCATCGCTGTCTTGAAAAGAATCCCGAGCGGCGCTTTCAGTCGGCCTCCGATCTGGCGTTTGCGCTGGAGGCGCTGTCGGATTCAGGTGTGACGTCGGCCATCGGGCTTGCCGCGCCGGAGAGCCGCAGGACACGGCTGGCGCTGAAGCGGGGCAGGGTCGCGGTGGGGGTGCTGGCGGTCTCCGCGCTGGTCTGCGTGCTTCTCGCGCGGCAGGGCCGGGGCGGCGTCCTGCGCGTGGTCGCCTACACCGAGATCACCCATGACGGCCGGACAAAGTATGTGGCGGGAACCGACGGGAGCCGCATTTACTTTTCAGGAAGCATCGGTCAGGAGCCGATCGAGCAGGTCTCAGTCTCGGGAGGAGAGATTGCGCCGGTTCCCACGAGTCTTGCTGTTCGGCTGCTCGAGGATGTTTCGAGGGACGGATCCACGCTGCTGGCCCAGAGCTATACAGGCGGCCTGAGACCCGATTATCCGCTGTGGAGCGTGGGGACGCTGGGCGGTTCGGAGCACCTGCTGGGCTCGGCAGTCAGCGCGGCCTTTTCGCCCGACGGGACCTCCGTTGTCTACTCGGCCCTGAATGGCGATCTGCACATCGTCCGTACCGATGGGAGCGGCGACCGGATGCTGGCGTCGACAGGAACCCTGGACTACGACCTGTCGTGGTCGCCCGACGGCAGGACCATCCGTTATACCGACTTCGGCACCGTCTCTCGTCCGGCTCAGGTCGCCCGCATCCGGGAGATCTCCGCGAGCGGCGGCCGCCCGGGTCTGGTTTTTCCCGACTGGGCCGCCGAACAGGAGCAGGGTCGCTGGGCGCAGGACGGCAGCTTCTACTTCGTCTCGAACGGCCAGGTTTGGGCCGTCGAAGCGCATCAGGGCCTCTTCGGCGGCTCTTCCGACAAGCCCGTGGAGGTCACCTCCGGCCCAATTCAGTGGCAGACCCCGGTGCCCGCCAGGGACGGAAAAACCTTGTATACCGCGGGCCTGACGGCACGAGGCGAACTGGTGCGCTTCGACCCGCGTTCGGGCCAGATGCAGCCTTTGCTCGGCGGCATCTCCGCCGACTCCGTCACCTTCTCACGCGATGGAAAGAGTGTTGCCTACGTCACCTATCCTGACGGCATCCTGTCGAAAGCCAACGGCGACGGCAGCGATCCCATGCAGCTTACCAACGGGAGCATGTATCCGCGGGTCGCGAACCTGTCTCCCGACGGCACGCAGATTCTCTTCGAGGCGCCCGCACCCCACACATCCGTGGTGCGCACCTGGATCGTTTCCGCGGAGGGCGGCGCTCCGCGGCTTCTGCTGCCCGGTGAAAAGGGGCCAGAGACCGATGCGCACTGGTCGCCCGACTCCCGGAAAGTTGTTTTTGCGGAAAGTCCGGAGGGAGGCGAAGATCCGCGCAGCGACATTCGCATCCTCGATCTCGACACGCATCAGGTGACCGTCGTTCCCGGATCCACCGGGATGTTCTCGCCGCGCTGGTCTCCTGACGGCCGTTCTCTCGTCAGTTTGCCGGATATCTCCCTCGGCCTGAACATCTACGACTTCAAAACGCAGAAGTGGTCGACCATCTATCACCAGCTCACCGGGTTCGATCCCTGGTCGAAGGACAGCCAGTGGGTCTGGTTCGTCGACTTCCAGGAACACCGCGGGATCTACCGCATTCGCGCCACGGGCGGCCAGCCGGAACGCGTTGTGGACCTGTCGGGCATTCCCTACACGGGCTTCTTTAATATCTGGATGGGCCTCGACGCCAACGATGCCCCCATGATCCTGCGCGACATCGGCACCGACGACATCTACGCGCTGACCCTCGGGCGGCAGTAGCCCGCGCGGGGCAGGGCTGACATCGATCAGAAAACGACGGCCGCACGCTGCACCCTGTACCCTGTACGGTGGCCATGGAACCAAAGGAGACGGCGGCGCTGGTGGAGCGTCTGCGCGCGGGCGATGTGCGGGCGCTGGCCCGCGCCATCACGCTGGTCGAGAATGAGGCCGATGAAGCGGCGGCGCTGCTGTCGGCGTGCTTTCCGCATACGGGGGGTTCGCTTCGTGTCGGCATCACCGGCTCTCCGGGTGCGGGCAAGAGCACGCTGGTGGATCGGCTGGCAGGGCGCTGGCGTGCGGACGGCCGCACGGTCGGCGTGATTGCCGTGGACCCGAGCAGTCCCTTTACCGGAGGTGCGCTGCTCGGCGACCGCATTCGCTTTCAGGATCGGCAGGGGGATGCGGGCTTCTATGCGCGGTCGATGGCAACACGCGGCTCGCTGGGCGGGCTGGCGCAGGCGACGGCGGACGTGGCTTTGCTGATCGAAGCCAGCGGCAAGGATGCGCTGCTGATCGAAACCGTGGGCGTGGGCCAGGATGAGGTGGAGATTGCGCGCCTGGCCGACGTCACGCTGGTGGTGCTCGCGCCAGGCATGGGCGACGACGTGCAGTCGCTGAAGGCCGGGGTGATGGAGATCGCCGACATTTATGTGGTGAACAAGGCGGACCGCGACGGCGCGGATCGCGTGGAGCGCGAGATTCGCGCGATGCAGTCACTGGCGCAGAACAGTGGTCCGGCCGGCGGAGCGGGCGCGCCCTGGACGCCGCCGGCTGTGCGCACGGTGGCGACCACCGGCGAGGGCGTGGATCGGCTGGCAGAAACGATTGCGAGGATGCAGGCGTGGATGAGCGAGGAGAATCGATTGGCCAAGCGGCGCGCGCGGCACTGGCAGCGGCGGCTCGATTCCATGCTGCGCACCGAGCTGATGCGGTGCGCGCGGCGGCACGGCGTAGCCGAAGACGAGCTGGCTCGGCACGCGGCGCGCATCGCCGCCAGTGAAGAGGATCCGTGGAGCGTGGCCTCGGCGCTGGCGAAGAAAGTGCTGGAAGAGAAGTAAGCTGGAGGGGGCAGCCGGCAGCTGGTCGCCGGTCGGCCGCGCAAGCCAGTCCGTAAACGGTAGACCGTATCCCATGCCTTCCCTCGACCATCTCGGCATCGCCGTTCGCAGCATCGCGGAAGCGCGCCAGCTTTACGAATCGCTGGGCCTGCGCGTGGTGCACGAGGAGACCGTCGAACACGAGCACGTGCGGACGGCGATGATTCCCGCGGGCGGCGCCCGCATCGAGCTGCTGGAGCCGACCCTGGCGGATTCACCAGTGGGGCGATTCCTCGCGAAGCATGGCGAAGGGCTGCACCACGTCGCTGTGCAGGTGGAGAACATCTCGCTGGTGCTGGAGACGCTGAAGGCGCGCGGCGTGCGGCTCATATCCGAGGACATTCGCGTGGGCGCTGGCGGGCATCTCTACTTCTTTGTGCATCCGGCGAGCGCGGGGGGCGTTCTGCTGGAGATCTGCGAGGATCCGCCCACGGAATGAGCAAGGGATCAACACTGCTGCTGGGAATCGACACCTGCGGGCTGCAGGGCAGCGTGGCCCTGGCGCGGCTCAGCGGCGACGCGCTGGAGAGCCTGGCCGAAACGGAGCTGGCCGGCAAGACCTACTCGGCGCGGCTGGCAGGGGCGATTCGCGAGCTGCTGGCCGGGCGGGAAGCCGGCTTGCGCGAGCTGGCCGCGATTGTGGTCACGAGCGGGCCGGGCAGCTTTACGGGGATTCGCATCGGGCTGAGCACGGCCAAGGGCCTGGCCGAAGCGCACAGGACACCGATTCTGGCAGTTTCGCGGCTCGCCGTGCTGGCGCACGTGGCGGGCACGCGCGCAGCCGCGCTCGATGCGAGCCGGGGCGAGTTCTACCTGGGCGAATTTGCGGGCGAACAGCGGGAGTGGCTGGTCGCGGGGGCGCGGTTCCAGGAGGAAGCGGCGCGGCTGGGTGACGAGTTGGCGGTCTGCGAGGCTTCCGTGCTGGCCCTGGCGCTCAACGCTCGCTCCGTTGCACCACCCACCGCGGCCCGGGCACTGGAGTTTGCGCTGCCGCGGCTGCGGACGGGCCGCTTTGACGATGCGATGACGCTGGATGGGGATTATCTGCGGCGGTCGGATGCGGAGATTTTCGCGAAGCCGCGGACGGGGATGACCCTCCGCGCGATGCTGGCGGAAGATTTGAGCGAGGTGGTGGCGATTGCGCAGGCGTGCCCTGAGGTTCCGCGCTGGCGGCCGGAAGATTACACGCCGTATATGCAGCAGGAGGCGGCGGGCGATCGAACCTCGGGCCGGTTGTGTGCAGGATGGGTCGCGGTGGCCGGAGCCAGGAGCGAGATTCTGGGGTTTGCCGCAGCAAGCCTGGTGCTCGATGGCGAGGAGAACCGCTGCGAGCTGGAGTCGATGGCGGTACGCGTGGACGCGCGCCGGCAGGGAACCGGCGCGGCACTCCTGCGGGCCGTGATGGCGTGGGCGGTGGAGCGGGGCGCGCGGCGTCTGGGGCTGGAGGTACGGGCAGGGAACGCAGCGGCGATCCGGCTCTACGAGCGGCTGGGGCTGCGGCCGGAAGGACGGCGGCACGGGTACTACACTGATCCGGAAGAGGATGCCCTGTTATTGGGTGCCGCGGTACCGGCGGCAGCGTTTTCCACCGCGCAAGGGAGTTGAATGCGGGCCTCCAGGGTGCTAGCGTGGTACGTCTCACTGAAGTGAGACGAGAGACCCGGCGAAGGCTGCGCCGGTTCGCCGGGAGATCCTGAAACGGAGGTGTCGCGTATGGATCTGGAAACGAATGGTCAGCCGAATAGTGAGGAAATTCGCCGCCTGGAAGATGAGCACCGTCACTATTCGGAGAAGCTGGAAGCCCTGCTCCAAAAACCCTGGCTGTCCGAGGAAGAGCAACTCGAGGAAGTGCGGCTGAAGAAGCTGAAACTGCACATCAAGGACCAGCTGGCGATGCGGCGAAATCAGACCCGCGCTTTCAGCGCCGCCTGACGCATTTCGTTCCATCCTGATTTGGCCCCATACGACGATTCGGGATCGCCAGGTGGGGAAGTCTGTCCCCTGACTGAGCGCCGTCCCTTCGGGACTCTGATCAGCATCCCGGCCTTTCCCAGCACGGCAGTGCCGGGCTCATCTCCGCTGTGCCCGGCCACCCCACGGCGGCCACGACGGGCGCGGCGGAGCCCCCCCGGCTGCGCCGCGCAGACTTCGCTGTCCCTTATCGGCGATAGCGAGCAGGAAAGCTTCCCGCAGGGGTTGCGAGGTACGGGGCACTCGCCGCGAGGTCAGGGCACCCGCGATTACTCCGCTACGCCGTCGTTGATTTGCGCACAATCCATGCGCAGCGTTCCGCCGTCGTTGAACAGCAGCCCGTAAAAACGGAAAATGCCACCGGGGCTGAGCGAGTTCGAATTCAGCTTTTGCGTGCCGCTGTCGGCATAAACCACAACCGTATTCGGGCTGGCCAGGGTGGGCTGGTCAGTCTGCTCCGCCAGTTGGGGCAAAAGATCGTAGGGAGCCAGCGTGACGGTATAAGTGGTAAAACTGCCGGTCGTCGAGATCGCGCTCACCGTGCCGTTGATGGTCTGCGGCACGAGCGTCATGGTGGCGATCGGAAGCGGAAGAGGCGGGTAGCCATCGACGGGAGGCGCGTTGGACGTCACCAGGACGTTCTGGCCACCAATCCCGTCCGCTGCATTAAAGGCAGCCGCGAAAGGAAGATTCTGCAGATTCGTAAGCTGGCCGGATATCTGCGAGGAGGCGCTGCCATAGCTGAAGACGTCATCATATTCGGCGAGACCGCCTGATTCCTGAGCGGTGAGCCCATCCACGGAGGATGCGGGATAGCCCGGCATGATGAGCTGGCCGACGGACAGAGCCGCGTTCATCGCATCCGTGTTGTAGACCGCGACCCGCGTAGCCATCAACGATCCGTCTGCCTGCAGCGCAACGTCCATGTCCACCGGGATTCCGGTAGTCAGCCCCGCGGCGCTGTTGATGCCCTGAAAGACGGTGCTGCCGCTGGTGCTTACCTGCCAGACGGGAGGATTGCCGTTCCAGTAACCGATGGGAGCCGTCACCGTGAATCCGGCGCCGTTCGCGTCGATGGACGTGACTGTTCCGACAAGCCCAAGCGCCTTGCCATTGGAGCTGTTGGCAGGCTGAGCGGCGATTGTCAGTGGAGTCAGGTCAAAAACCGGTGAAACCGGGACTGAGAGATTCTGCGCGCACGCGCCGGAAAAGGGCGCCGACGCCGAAACCTGCAGGTTCAGGACCAGCCCCATCGCCGTCCCGGTGACCGTGATCGGTTGCGGCAGATTCACCGTTACCGTCGGCGTGCCCGGGCCATTCAGAGCGCCGTCGATCAGAAGCCCTCCGGAGGTCGATTGACCGAGGCACACGGGAGCGGTGCCGTCGTAGGTTGCGGTCGCGGAGGTGTAAATCCCCTGAGGAATGCTGACCGATGTCAGAGGCTCAATGTTGCCGTTCAGGTGGATGTACTCAGCGCTCAGGGGCGAGGAGAACAGCGTTGCGGTCTTGCCCGATTGGGTCGTAAGTGTCAGGCTGCTGAGGGTCAGGGGAAACTCAATCAACTGATCGTTCGCGGTACTCGATGCCAGCAGCACCACGGTTGTGTTTCCACGGAATAGCGGGCCGGTGCCGGTGCCGCCTCCGGCACAGCCGGCGACCAGAGCGGCGCCGAGGGCGCCTGCCGATACAAGCTGAAAACGAATCACTCGGAATCTGCGAGCACGGCTGAGGCAACAGAAATGCGGGACCATGATGCCCCCTTTCAGAGGTCAGACGAGCGGTCACCCCGCAGGAGCATTTGCGCGCCTGCCCCGTTCGCAGGTATCTGACGCAGGCACCTCGAGTTCGGACTCATCGTGGTGCCCATTGTACGTGCAGGTTTCTGGGTCATAACCAGGAACTGCATTCGCGAGATGAACAAATCGGTAATGGTCGCAGCTGAGTCTGGCCCTGAGCGTGACCGTCTTTGTGTTTTCTCGTTTCAGAACTAGAATTTAGAGAGACTTTCGACGCTGAAGTCCTGCCTGGACGAAAGGGCTGGGGTGCCGATGTCGCCGCCCGCGGGCGGTGGTTTCGTCCCTTATTTTCTACCTGATGGTGAGAGACGGTTATTTTTACGGGCTGGCGCTGGCGGCGGTGGCCGGCATCCTCTCGGCGCTGGCCAGTTGGCCCTGGGCGATCCTGCCGCTGCTGCTCGCCGCCTTCTTCCTGTGGTTCTTTCGCGATCCGGAGCGCGAGATTCCCGACGAGCCGGGCCTGATTGTTTCCCCGGCCGACGGCAAGGTGACGGAAGTGGCGCGGCTGCTGACGCCGGAAGGGAAACGACAGCGGGTGAGCATTTTTCTGAGCGTCTTCGACGTGCACGTGAATCGTTCGCCGGTGGCGGGCGTGCTGCGCGAGGTGCGCTACCGGAAGGGCGAGTACCTGAACGCGCTGAATCCGGATTCGGCGGTGCGCAACGAGCAGAACCTGGCCGTGGTCGACTGCGATGAGGGCTGCCAGATTTCCTTTGTGCAGATTGCCGGGTTGCTGGCGCGGCGTATCGTGTTTACCAAAAGGGTGGGCGAGCGGCTGCGGCGTGGCGAACGCGTGGGGCTGATCAAGTTCGGCTCGCGAACCGACATTCTGCTGCCCGGCCATGCCGAAGTGCTGGTGAAGATCGGCGACCGGGTACGCGGCGGCGCCAGCGTGGTGGCGCGGCTGAGCGCGCCGGAAGCGGAAAAGCGGCCGGAGAACGAGATGGCGGAGTTGCGGGCGTGAACAGCGGCGAGCAGCGGTTCCTGCGGGGCATTCCCGGTGTGCGGGCGGGCGAGCGCGCGCGGCCCCGTCCGCGCGGCATGTATCTGCTGCCCTCGATGTTCACGGCGATGAACATCGCGCTGGGATTCTATGCGATCCTGCAAAGCCTGGAAGGATCGGCGCAGCAGCCCCACTATTTCGATCATGCGGCGATCGCGATTCTGTTCGCCATCCCCTTCGACGCGCTGGACGGGCGGATTGCGCGGCTCACGAACACCGCCAGCGAATTCGGGCGGGAGCTGGATTCGCTGGCCGACGTGATCACCTACGGTGTGGCTCCGGCGCTGCTGGCGTTTTCCTGGGGATTCCGTTCGCTGCCGCTTTGGATGCCGCCCGATTATCGCGTCCGGCTGGTGCAGTTCGGCGGCTTCGTCTGCTTCCTGTTCCTGCTGTGCGGGGCCAGCCGCCTGGCGCGCTTCAACATCAGCGTGAATCCGGTTCCGAAGAACCCCGGGCGCCCGGGGCGCAAGTATTTTGTGGGCATGCCGATTCCGGCGGCGGCGGGCGTGACTGCCGCCATCGTGCACGCCTTCATCGGCTATCCCATCTTCAACTGGTGGATCGCGATCATCTGGGCGCTGCTGGTGGGGTTCATCGGATTTCTGATGGTGAGCACCTGGCGCTTCTGGAGCGGGAAAGAGATCAACCTCACCGGGCGCCAGCCGATCCGCCTGGTTGTCCTGTTCGGGCTCAGCCTCTATCTGCTGGTGTTCTTTTCGCGCCAGGTGCTGCTGGCGCTGGCCTTCGCATATTTGTTTTCCGGGGTCATTGCGCGGCTGGCGTACTCCTGGCAGCGGCGGCATCACCGGCGTCCGGCATCCCACCCCGGCCAGCCCGGGGGCTCCGTGGAAGGATTTTAAAGCGTGACCGAAACTGCAAGAATCGCAATTGTCGGGGCCGGCTCGCTGCGCGGCAAGGAACTGAACGAGGTGCTGAGCGAGTCGCCCTTTGCCGGCGCGGACTTTGTGCTGATGGACGATGAAGCGGAGCTGGGCACGCTGGAGTCGGTGGGCGACGAGGTGACGTTCATCCAGCGCATCGAGCCGTCGTCGTTCGAGCGCGCGGACTTTGTTTTCTTTGCCGGCGACCAGGCCCTGACCCGCAAACACTGGGCGAGCGCGCAGGTGGCCGGGGCCAGCGTAGTGGATCTGTCGGGCGCGCTGGAGGGTCAGGCGGGCGTGCTGGTGCGCGCGCCCTGGGTGGAGGACGAGCTGGGCGCGAATCGGGGACAGCCCGCGCCGGGACTGGAGACCCCGGCCGTGGTGCCCGCGCATCCGGCGGCGCTGGCGCTGGCGCTGTTGCTGGGGCGGATGGCGCAGGCGGCTCCGGTGCGGAGCGCGTCGGCCACTGTGCTGGAGCCGGCCTCGGAATACGGACGCGCGGCCATGGACGAGCTGCACCAGCAGACGGTGAAGCTGCTGAATTTCCAGGATTTGCCGAAGCAGGTGTATGACACGCAGGTGGCCTTCAACGCCACGCCGGCCTTTGGCGAGGCGGCGAAGTTCAGTCTGGCGGAAAGCGAAAGCCGCATGCGCCGCCACTATGCGCAACTGGCCGGGGAACCGCTGCCCCATGCCGGGATTCAGGTGGTGCATGTCCCGGTGTTTCACGGCTACGGGATCTCGCTGGCCGTGGAGCTGGCGCACCCGGTCTCGCTCGATCAGGTGGAAGCGGCGCTGGCCGGCGAGCATGTGGACGTGATCACCGCGGACGGCGATCCGCCGACGAACCTGAGCGTGGCCGGGCAGCCGGAGATTCTGGTGCGGGCGCGGCCCCAGGCAGTGCGCGATCCGAACGGAACGCGTTTCTGGATCTGGGCCGGGCTGGACAACCTGCACATCGCGGCGCTGAATGCGGTCGCCTGCGCGGTGGAACTGAACCGTCTCAGGCCGCAGGGGAAAGTGCAGTAAGGGGCGAATGTAATCGCGTAAAGCCGGGCTCTCTCCGGAGTCGGCCGAACCTACCTTCTGTGGGCGGCGATCCAGTTCGCCGGGACCGCGGAACAGGTGTTCGGGCGAATACCCGGGTGGGCCAGTTCGCAGAGGATTCAGCGAAAAAGGCATTGACGCGGGCCAGGGAGCGGGCTACTCTGGCGGCAATCGAATTCATTTTGGTGCCGACAGCCAACTCGATTCGCGGGCTCGCTCTGAAGCATCCAATCAGCGTGGGACTTCCTGTGCTGCTGTCAGCGCCGATTCACCCCAAAACCTCATTCCAACCGCGTGGTCTGCGCCAGACTGCGCCCGGAGGTCTGTTCCTCGCCCGATGAGAAAACATCTCGAGCTCACACCGAATCTTGAGCCCCTGTTCGGGACCCGCGATGAAAATCTGAGACTCATGGAGGACGCTCTCCATGCGCGCATCGACCTCGAATCCGACGCCGTCCGCGTGGAGGGTTCGGAGGAGGCGATCGCCCAGGTGGAGCGCATCTTCCAGGACTACGAGGCACTGCGGCAGCGGGGAATCCTGCTGCAGAATGGCGAGCTGAACGGGATGCTGCGTCTGGTGACGGCGGATTCCTCCGTTTCGCTGCGCAGCCTGGCAGAAAGCGGGCGGCAGCGCTCGGCGGGCATTAAGCGCATGGTGCAGCCGCGCTCGCTGAATCAGCGGCGCTACGTCGAAGCCATCGAGCAGAACGACATGGTTTTCGGGATCGGGCCGGCGGGCACAGGCAAGACGTATCTGGCGGTCGCGATGGCCGCCTCCGCGCTGCTGGCCAAGAAGGTCAGCCGCATCGTGCTGGTGCGCCCGGCGGTGGAAGCCGGCGAGCGGCTGGGATTTCTGCCGGGAACGCTGCAGGAAAAAGTGGATCCCTACCTGCGTCCGCTCTACGACGCGCTCTACGACCTGCTGGAGCCGGAGCGCGTGGACAAAATGCTGGAGCGCAATGTGATCGAAGTGGCTCCGCTGGCGTTTATGCGCGGCCGGACGATGAACGACGCGTTCATCATCATGGACGAGGCGCAGAACACCACCAGCGAGCAGATGAAAATGTTCCTGACCCGCATGGGCAACAACGCCAAAGCGGTGATCACCGGCGACATTACGCAGATCGACCTTCCCAACCCGCGCAAGTCCGGGCTGGTGGAGGCACTGAACGTGCTCGAGGGCGTGGACGGCATCCGGTTTGTGCGCTTTGAGGACGGCGACGTGGTGCGGCACCACCTGGTGCAGCGAATCATCCGCGCCTACGAGGGCTTCGGACGCGCCCGCCAGGAGGAACTGCCGCTGGCCATGGAAGAGGGCGAGCAAATTCGCGTCTCGCGGCAGCCGCAGTAAGGTCTACCATCGATGCAGGAGGGATGCAGGAGGGCTGCAGCCCTCCGGCACCGTCTTCCGCGCAAGGCGGAATCACCCACGCCGCGCTTCACCATGATCCTGATCGAGTCTCCGATACAAGCAAGGTTTGGCCGCGGGCTGCGGCGGCGGGCGCTGAGCGTGTTTCTGCGCCAGGCGGCCCGGGCGGCGCAGCTGCCCGGGGAAGTCTCGGTGCTGCTGACTGGCGACGCGGAGATTCGCCGGCTCAATCGCGAATTCCGCCGCCAAGACAGGCCCACCGACGTGCTGTCGTTTCCGGTAAGCCCCCACGCGCCGGAAGAGGACTTGTGCGGGGCCCCGGAAAGTGGCCTGGCAGGAGATCTGGCGATTTCCGTCGAGACCGCCGCGCGCCAGGCGGAGGAAGCCGGGCATTCGCTGTTTGTGGAATTGCAGAGTCTGCTCCTGCACGGGGTGCTGCATTTGGCCGGATACGATCATGAAACGGATTCCGGCGAGATGGCGCGCAAAGAGACCGCGCTGCGGAGGCGCTTCGGGCTGGCGGCAGGGTTGATCGAGCGCAGCGGCAAACTCACATCTGCCAGGACCGGGCAGACGCGGGGCGCCCGGCGCGGGAGGCGCAAGCCATGAGCGCGATCTCGGCAGGACTGATCCTGTTTCTGCTGCTGGTGCTCACACTGGCCTCCTACGTGGACCGGCTGTACTCCGAGATGGGGAAATTTCTGGCGCGCGAGTTCCAGGAAAACATCGACGTGTGGGAGCAGCGCGTCGAGCCTCGCCTGGGCGTGAAGCGCGACCGTATCGCGCTGTCGTCGGCCATCCTGATGCTGCTCTCTCTCGCCTTCCTCACGCTGATCTTCGGCATGCTGCTCTTCGACCGCGGGCGCACGGGCGGCCGACCGACGGCGGCGGAGATCGCGCAGGTTGCGCTGGGCATCGTGCTGGTGATCCTGCTCTTCAATCGCTTTCTGCCCTTCGCGTTCTTCACGCGCACGCGCGGCGAATGGATCCTGCGCTGGCGCTGGTTTCTGCGCCTGCTGCTGTGGGCGGTGCTGCCGATCACCCTGTTCCTGCAGTTCCTGCTGTCGATTGCGGCGCTGGCCGAGGCCGCGCCCGAGGAGAGCGAGAACCCGACGTCGGAAGCCGTGGACGCGCTGATCGAAGCGGGCGAAGAAGAGGGAATTCTGGAGGCGAGCGACCGCGAGCTGGTGCGCTCGGCGGTTGAGTTCGGCGACAAGATCGTGCGCGAAGTGATGACCCCGCGTCCGGCAATCTTCGCGGTTTCGGGAGCGATCACGCTGGAGCAGCTTCTGGAGCAGATCCGCGCGCATCCGTTCTCGCGCGTGCCGGTGTACGCCGGAACGCTGGACAATATCACCGGCATCGCCTTTGCGCACGATCTGCTGCAGATCTCCGACGCGGAGATGCGCGCGCGGACCGTCGCCTCCATCCAGCGCGCCGTGGCTTTTGTGCCGGAGACGAAGAAGGTGAACGAGCTGCTGCGCGAGATGCAGCGCGAAAAGCAGCACATGCGGATCGTAATCGACGAATACGGTGGCGTGGCCGGTCTGGTGACAATCGAAGATCTGCTGGAGGAACTGGTGGGCGCCATCAGCGATGAGCATGAAGGCGAGGACCAGTCGGCCGTCGTGAAGGAAGCCGCCGGCCTGTGGGTGCTGCCGGGGAATTATGAGATTGCGGAGCTCGATCAGATTTTGCCCGCCGTGGAATTGCCGGAAGATGTGGAAGCGACTACGCTGGGCGGCCTGGTGAGCGAAATCGCGGGGCGGATTCCGCAGGCAGGCGAGGTGGTGGAAGGCTACGGGCTGCGCTTCGAGATCGTGGCCTCGAGCGACCGGCGCGTGAACCGGCTGCGGGTTGCGCGGCTGCCCGAGCCCGCCATGTAGTCTGGAAGCAGCGATGAAACTGTGCTCCGGCTTCGTCTCCATCATCGGCCGCCCCAACGCGGGCAAGTCCACGCTGCTGAACGCGCTGATCGGCGAGAAGGTTGCCATTGTGACGGCGAAGCCGCAGACCACGCGCACGCGCATTCACGGCATCGTGGAGGTGCCGGAGAGCAAGGGAAAGCATCCAGCCGCGCAGATCGTCCTCATCGACACTCCGGGGATTCATCGGCCTGCGTCCCAGCTGGACCGCAGCATGATGCACGAGATCCACGAAGCGCTGGAGACGCGTGATGTGGTACTGCTGCTGGTGGATGCGGTGCGCCGGCAGGCGCGCGCGAAGGCAGCCGGGAAACCGGCCATGGAGGGCGGAGAGGACGCGCCGGAGAAGCCCCGGCTGGATCGCGCCGGCGAGGAAGCGCTGGCCTTTGAGATGATCCGCAAACTCGACTGCCCGGTTTTTCTGGTGATCACGAAGATCGACCTGGTCCCGAAGGATCGGCTGCTGCCGCTGATCGAGGGACTAAGCCAGTTGCATAACTTCGAGGAAGTGATCCCAGTTTCGGCCAGGAATGGGGATGGACTGAAGCTGTTACTGCACAAGCTGGCCGAATATCTGCCGGAGGGGCAGCGCTGGTTTCCCAGGGATCAGTTCACCGATCAGCCGGAGCGATTTCTCGCAGCGGAGCTGATTCGCGAGCGGATCCTGCTGGAAACCGGCGAGGAAGTGCCCTACGCATCGGCGGTGGTCGTGGAGCGCTTCGAGGAGCCCGAGCCCCGGCCACAAAGTAAACAAGGCCCCGGCAAGCCCGCCGTGACGCGTATCTCGGCGGCGATTTACTGCGAGCGGGATGGGCAAAAGGCGATCCTGATCGGCAAAGGCGGCAGCAAGCTGCGGGACATCGGCGCGGGCGCGCGGCGCGAGATCGAGGCGTTGCTGGGCACACGTGTCTATCTGGAACTGCACGTGCTGGTGCGCGAGCACTGGCGCGATTCGCGCGTCTTTGTCGAGCAGCTGGACTGGAGAAAGCAGCTTCAGGAAATGTCCGGGAAAGAGCAAGGCAACCAGTAAGTCGATTTTTCGATCGGCAGCGAGTTACTCGACGGAATGGCGAGCCATCCGCCGTCGCATGGCTTCTACTTTTTCGTGCAGGTCCAGCGCGGCAGCCCTGCGCTCCGCATACACCTCCGGATCCGGATAAAACTCCACCTCCGCAGCAATGCCGGCGCGGCCGAGAGTGCGCAGCAGGTGGGGCACAAAGGAAATATCACCGTAGTAGCAGAGCTCGCGCTCCTCGCCGCCGCGCAGACGGTAGGCGATCGCGGCGGGCGCAATCTCGAGGCCCTCCTCGATCGCCGGTTCGAGCAGCGTGGGGTGAAAGCGCAGCACCTCGCTGCCGTCGGTGCTGGTGCCCTCGGGAAACAGCAGGACCGGCACGCCGCTGTCCATTGCCTCGGCCATTTCCGCGGCGGCGGCATCGGCGCTGCTGGGGCTTTGCCGGTCCAGAAAGATGGTCCCCGCGCATTGGGCAAAGAGGCCGAAGGCTGGCCAGATTTTCACTTCGCGCTTGGAAACAAAGACGCAGGGAGTGGCCGCCGCGCAGACGGCGATATCGAGATAGCTGAGATGGTTCGCGCAGATGAGGCCGCGCGACGGGCGGGGTCCGCGGACGTCGGTGTGCACGCCAATCCGGCGCAGAACCAGACGGCAGGAGCGATGCAGCCAGTCCGCGCGATCGCGGAGCCCGGGCGAGCCGCGGCGCAGACGCAGGATCCCGTAGCGCAGCGAAATATCCGCCAGAGTAAACAGCAGGATCAGCAGGCGCAAAACAGCGCGGCCGGCGCTGGCGAGCAGGCTCAGTCCGGCGCGAAGCGGCTGCGGGCGGCGGAGGATCGCTGCGCCAGGCGAAGTTGCGTCAGAGAGCCGATCGTTCGGAGTTCGCAGTCCCATGCCGGCGGGGCGCAGATTCTCGCTCCCACAGCACTATACGTCCTGAACAGGCCAGGACCAGCAGGAAACCAACAGCCCCCGGCGATGGTAACTGACACGCCTGTTACCTGGGACGTGCGACGGGACCGCGAAGCGCACAGGACCTGCGGAGAGGATCAATGACGGGGTCATGTTCCTGTGGTAACCGGCTTGTTCCCGGGGTGCGATTCCAGTTGCGGAGAATCTTCCGGATGTTCCGGATTGTAACGTTTTACCGCATTTGCTATGGTTAATAGAAGTTGGTTGTTCCCCGGATAAGTCGTTGACACAAAATCATTCAGAGAGAAAAAGAGAACCTATGTCTCGTGAAGAATTGATTGCGGCAGTGAATGAAGAGATCAGTCGGCTGGAAAAGGTGCGCGCGTTGCTGCAGAGCAGCGGCGGCTCGCGGATCAGCACATCGTTCGGCAATCGCCCGCGGAAGAAGCGGGTGCTGAGCGCGGAAGCCCGCGCCCGTATTGCGGCCGCGCAGAAGCGCCGCTGGGCCAAACAGAAGGCTGCGCAGGCCGGAAAGAAGTAGCCTGCGCCGTTCTGCAGAACGGGTCTCCTGTACAGGGTTCGCGGCTCCGGCAATAATCCTGCGACCAGCTCGGATCGCGGGTCGTGCCCGAGCGGCTGCCGATCATCAGGAGTTGATCAGACCCGTTCTGTGCCTGGAAGTTTGCATTCCCCCTGCCGCGCTCTGAATCTTCTCTTCGGCATATAAGTCTTTCCAGGTAACAAAATGGATCACTGTTCCGGACCGGGAGGGCCGGTTACGGTGGAGGTGCGTCCGTCGCACAGGAGCCTGTCGCCGCAGGCCGTTGCCGGTGTATGCTTCGGACGCAGCCAAAGCCTGGGTTGGGACGCAGCGGAACCACCGAGGCAGGGCCGCCGGCCGACGAAGGATGGAAAGTTTCCCGCAACCCGGAGCGCTGAAGGCGACGGCCGAATATGGATGGGCAGCGGGTTCGTGGATCGCTCCGCACGCGGACGCCATAGTGCGCTGGGCGAGCCTGTTTCTGCTCCTGCTCCTCGCGTTCGCCGTTGGAATGGTGGTCTGGCGCTTTGTGACGGACTGGCCAGCGCACCAGATGGTGCGGGAAAAGTTCCCCGGCGAGCTGTCGATGCTGCGTGCGGTCCTCTCCAGCCTTCCCGATCTGATTTACGTCAAGGATGCGAAGAGCCGTTTCCTGTTCGCCAACCAGGGCACGGCGGAAGTCATGGGGGTTCCGTCGGGAGCGGATCTGGTGGGTAAAACGGACTTCGATTTCTATCCGAATAACCTGGCGACCGGGTTCTTCCGCGACGAGCAGAGGGTGATTGAGACCGGGGAGCCGCTGGTCAGCCGCGACGAGCACGTCCGGGAAACCGACGGCCGCCTCCGTTACATCCTCACCACCAAGGTGCCGCTGCGTGATCCTGCGGGCCAGCCGGTGGGCATCATCGGCATCGGCCGCAACATCACCGCGCTGAAGGAGACGGAGGCGGAGCTGAAGCGCGCGCGCGAAGACCTGCGCTTCAAGGCCAGCCACGATTCGCTGACGTCGCTGCTGAACCGCGGCGCCATTCTGGAATTGCTGGATCGAGAGCTGGCGCGCTGCGCGCGCGAGAACCTCTGCATGTCGGTGCTGCTCGCCGATCTCGACCACTTCAAGGAAGTGAACGACCGCCACGGACATCCGGTGGGCGACGAGGTGTTGCGCGAGATCGCCCACCGCTTTTCCAGAGCCATCCGCGGCTACGATCTGGTGGGGCGTTACGGCGGCGAGGAGTTTCTGGCCGTGCTCACGCAGTGCAATGCCAGAGGGGCGATGATGCGCGCCGAGCAATTGCGGCAATCCATTGCCGCCGCGCCGATCCCGACCGCGATCGGGCAAATCTGCATGACGGTGAGCCTCGGGGTGCTGTCGAACACGGACTGGAACAATCCCGGCGCGGAGCTGGTGCTGCGCGAAGTCGACCTGGCCCTCTATGCCGCCAAGGCGGCCGGGCGCAACTGCTGCCGGCTGGCCGTGCCAGCCTCTCCGGCTGCCCGGGCCTGAGGTGCATCCCGCGGTGATTTACCGGCGCAGGTAGGCATCCGTGCCCGCGATCCAGTCGGCGCGCGGCGGCGCAAAGATATCCAGATCCAGCGTGTCCTCCACGGCGATGGCGCTGTGTGGGAGATTCGACGGAATTACCAGGACTTCGCCGGCGCCCACGGTGATCACGCGTCCATCGCCCAGGGTGAAGCGCAGCGCCCCCTCCACCACATAGGTGATCTGCTCGTTTTCGTGGCTGTGCTCGGGCACCACCGCGCCCTTCTGCAGCACAATCCGCGCCAGCATGGCGCGCTCGCCATAGACGAGCTGCCGCGAGAAGAGCGGATTCAGAGTTTCAGCGGGAATCCTGTCGAAACCGGTATATTGCAGTTCCTGAGTTCCGGGCAAGCGGGGATCTCCTTGAGCCAGAGGATGAGCGGCGCGGGTCCGGTGCGCCGCCGGGAAACCTGTGGACTATGATAGGGCGCATGGAAACCGGACTGAAGGGCAAAGTAGCCGTGGTGGCCGGATCCAGCCAGGGTATTGGACGCGCGATCGCTCTGGCTCTGGGCGCCGAAGGCGCGCACGTGGCGCTGTGCGCGCGCCGCCAGGACGTGCTGGACGCGGTCGCCGCGGAGGCGCATAGCCGCTTCGGGGTGCAGGCCTTTGCCAAGTCAGTGGATGTCGCCGATGATGCCGCAGTGCGGGGATTTGTGACGGCCACGGCCGGCCGCTTCGGGCGCGTTGATGTTTGCATTCCCAATGCCGGAGGTCCGCCGGCCAAGCCGTTCCTGCAGACCACCATGGAAGAGTGGGAGCGCGCGTGGCTGCTGAATCTGCGCAGCGCGGTCAGCTTTGCCCAGGCGGTGCTGCCGCACATGCAGCGCCAGCACTGGGGGCGCATCGTCACGCTCACCTCTTACACGGTCAAGCAGCCGGCGCCGGAGCTGGTGCTGTCGAACACGATTCGTGCCGGCATCCTGGGCCTGGTGCGCTCACTGGCCGGGCAGTTCGGCCGCGATGGCATCACCGTGAATAACGTGGGACCAGGGTTCACTGAAACCGATCGCTCGCGCAGCCTGCTGGAGCAGCGCGCCAGGAACCGTGGCGTGTCCCTCGAAGAGGTGCAGCGGGAGCTGGAGCAGGACATTCCCATCGGGCGCATGGCCACGCCGGAAGAAGTGGCGGCCGCGGTGGTGTGGCTGGCGTCGGAGTCGTCGGCGAGCGTCACCGGGCAGACGATCCTGGTGGACGGCGGGAGCTACCGGGGGCTGTAGACGGTCGCGGGGTATTTTCACCGCACCGCGAAGGGATTTTCGATCCGCAGGCCGAGGATGCGCTGTCCTGGATTCCAGAATCTCCGCAGCCTTGCGGCATTTCGCGGCTGCATCGAGGTCAGAGGCATCAATCAGGACGTTGGAATCGACGAACGTCTTATCGCTCGTGGAGTTCGTCCCGGCTGGCCGCAATCGCGCCTCCCGGATGGAGGCCCTTCCTCATCAGAGAAAGCGCGGAACGCTTCGCCCTCTCGTACGCCTCGTCCTCGCCGGTCAGGGCCTCGATCTGCTCAGCCAGCAGTCCGCTGACGAAAGTAGAGCGCGTGGCGGCAGGAATCTTCGCCTTCCTGACGGTTTCCGGGTGAAGGCTGACGGTGACGTTCTGCTTTTTCGCAGTCCGGGTCATATTCTGACCTCCACGTAAAATGCGTGCTGCGCGTATTTCACCTGAAATAACCGCGGGCGGGAAATGGAGTCTGCTGCATCTTCGGCTTTGCTGCGGCGCAAACGGCCGGGGTGTCTCGAAGGCTGGGCTGCAGATCGAGCCAGCAGGGGCTGGTTTTCAGTCGCGAGCAGAAGTCGCCAAGCCAACTCTGTTTGCCCGGAATCTTCGCGGGCCAGGCTTCGTTGAGAAATTTCCAGGCCAGATCAGAGTGGCCGGAATAAATCAAACGCATTTCCGTCGTCCAAAGCGTCGCACCCAGGAACAGCGGCCACGGGCCGTTCGAGAACGCAGCCCGCGCATGCCGAAGCGACTTGTTCCACTCGGCTGGAGTCGGCGCTGGTTTACGCATCTTCTCCAGGGCAAGGTGATACGAGCCCCCTCCTTTGCCGTCCGGCACAAACTGCAGAACTATCGGAGCCACCGGGGACCCGGCGAACGAATTTGGCCAGTAGGCGAAAGTCCAGTCATCGGAAAGGAAGTAATAATGGCCATTGTGATCGACGTCGGCAAAATATGCCGGCCACGTGTCTTCGGCATCGATCGCGGCAATACGGCGGAAGGCCGGCTGCAGCTCAAAGACCCACGCCGGCAGGCAACAGTGGGCGCCGCCCGTGTAGCTGCAGACCACCATATCGGGATGGCCTAACCCGGTAAGGTCCACGCCGTCGGAGATGTTTGGCACGTTCCAGCACCGTCTCGGATTTGGGCGCTGCCCGATAAGGTAGTCGCCGTCATTGTCACTGGTGCGGCGGAAAAGAATCCTGCCGTTGCGAACAGCCTGAAAGCAGGCAGTACCTTCTTTTTCGTTGTGATAGCTGCTAAACGTAAGCTGATCGACGGTGACGGATTGTTCCAGGTTCGCCCGAGAGCAGGCCACCGCGGGATCCGAGGCAGGGAACCGCTGTGCACACGCGAATTGCGGCGTTACCACCGCGCCGATCAGCGTCAGCAGGAAAGCAGGTCGTGACAGTATCACCATGGCTGGAACGCAACCAGGATACCATCAGCGTCCCGGCCGCAGGCGCTACACTGTCACCGTCGGATTCCGGCGCGGCCGCCGATTGGACTGCAGGATTTTCTTCCGCAGTCGCAGCGACTTCGGCGTCACCTCCACCATCTCCTCATCGGCGATGAACTCGATGGCCTGCTCGAGATTCAGCAGGCGCGGAGGTGCGAGGCGGATGGCATCGTCGGCGGTCGAGGCGCGCATGTTGGTCAGCTTTTTCTCGCGGACCACGTTCACGTCCAGGTCGTTGTCGCGCGAGTGCTCGCCGATGATCATGCCCTCGTAGACTTCAACGCCGGGTGGCGTAAACAGCACACCTCGGTCTTCCAGACCCTCCAGCGCGTAGGCCGTTGTCAGGCCCGGCCGATCGGCCACCAGTGCGCCGGTGGGGCGCTGCGGAATCTGACCCTGATGCGGCATGTAGCCGTCAAGAAGGGAATTCATGACGATGGTGCCGCGCGTGTCGGTGAGCAGCTCGCCGCGCAGGCCGATCAGTCCGCGCGAGGGCACGCGAAACTCCAGGCGGACGCGGCCGTAGCCGTGGTTGTGCATCTTCACCATCTCGCCGCGCCGCGGCCCGAGGCGCTCGATGACCACCCCGATAAAGGATTCGGGAATATCGATGGTGAGGTGCTCGACTGGCTCCATCAGCTTGCCGTCGACCTCGCGGGTGACGATCTCCGGGCGGCCGACCATCAGCTCGTAGCCTTCGCGCCGCATCATCTCGATCAGAATCGAGAGCTGCAGTTCGCCGCGGCCCAGAACCTTGAAGCTGTCCGGCGAGCCGGTTTCCTCAACGCGGATGGAGACGTTCGTCAGCAGCTCCTTCTCAAGCCGTTCGCGCAGATTGCGCGACGTCACCCACTGACCCTCAAGGCCGGCCATCGGCGAGTTGTTCACAGAGAACTGCATCGCGATCGTCGGCTCATCGATCACAATCGGCGGCAGCGGCGCCGGGTTCTCAGCGCTGGTGATGGTTTCGCCGATGGTGATGCCCTCCACGCCCGCGACGGCCACGATGTCGTCGATCTCCGTGGCCTCGATATCGACGCGCTTGAGCCCGCTGAAGGTGAAGAGCTTTGTGATGCGCGTCCTGTGGAGCGAGCCGTCGCGTTTGGAAATGGCCACGTCATCGCCCGTGCACAGCGTGCCCTGGTAGACGCGGGCGATGGCGAGGCGGCCGAGGTAATCGGAGTAATCGAGGTTGCTGACCTGGATCTGGAGGATGCCGTCAGGATCCCCTTTGCCCCGGGGGGTGGTGTCGAGGATTGCCTGAAACAGCGGCTGAAGGTTCTCGCCGGGCGTGGCGGGATCCGTGCTGGCCTGTCCCAGCTTCGCATTCGTGTAGAGTACGGGAAAATCGAGCTGATCCTCGGTCGCGTCCAGATCGATAAACAGGTCGTAGACCTCGTTGAGGACTTCCTGGGCGCGCGCGTCGGGCCGGTCGATCTTGTTGATGACGAGGATGGGAGGCAGCCGCGCCTCCAGCGCCTTCGACAGCACGTAGCGCGTCTGCGGCAGCGGGCCTTCGCTGGCGTCGACCAGCAGCATCACGCCGTCCACCATCTTCAGCGCACGCTCCACTTCGCCGCCAAAGTCGGCGTGGCCGGGAGTGTCGACGATGTTGATCTTCTGCCCGTGGTAAAAGACCGCCGTGTTCTTGGCGAGGATGGTGATGCCGCGCTCGCGCTCCAGCTCGTTCGAGTCCATGACCCTTTCGGCGACGGCTTCGTTGGCGCGGAAGGTGCCGGCCTGGCGCAGCAGGCCGTCCACCAGCGTGGTCTTGCCGTGGTCGACGTGCGCGATGATGGCGATATTGCGGATGTTGCTCACAGAAACCTTTCGAGAGAGAAGCAGGACGCGGAACTTGCGGCGCGGAGCCGGCCCGGTCAGCGCAAAGGCCGGTCGGGAAGAGCCAGAAGGGCCTTCCAGTCCGGAAAGATGCCGGAAATCTGGGGGTCCGCAGCGGTCATGGGTCTGTTTCAGTTTAGCAGTCCGGGCAACGCGCCCCTGTGCGTGGGCGTCTCCCGGAGAGGGGAGCGAGTGTGCGGCACAAAGGGGGATGTATGCGCAGGTGGACAGGACGGATAGCATTGGGCGCCGGCGTGGCGCTGGCCGCGCTGCTGGCGAGCCCGAGCGGCTGGAGCCAGAACAACGGAAACGCGGTGAATGGGGCGCAGGAGCCGGTGAGTGGGACGCAGGAACCCGCGCCTCACCAAATTGTGATGGTTCCGGCGAAAGCGGAACTGCAAAAAGGGCTGAATGCGAAGAAGCTGAAGCCTGGGCAGACCGTGACGGCGAAGCTGGAGCAGACGGTGAATCTGCCCGATGAGCCGGCCCTGCAGCGAAACACGGTACTGATGGGCCAGGTGGATGCGGTCGAGGCGTCGCAGCACCACAGCAACTCGGAAATCACGGTGACCTTCAATCAGGCGAAGCTGAAGGATGGCACGGTGCTGCCGGTGAAGGTGACGGTGATGGAGCTGGCCGCTCCGGCGATGGCACAGACCAGCGCAGACACGGGCGGTCCGATGGCGGAGGGTGGCGCGGCGCCTGAATCCGCGCCATCGGCTGGTGCAGGCCGACCGGGCGGGACTCCGGGGATGCAGGGCGAGCCGCAGCCACAGCCTCAGCCGATGAACACCGAGCCGTCGCCGGAGAGCGCGGCGGCGACCAATGAGCAGAATGGCGTCCCCGGCGTGATGCTGAAGAGCGACATTCATCAGCCCACATCGGCCACGTTCCTCGCGAAGGGCCACAACGTGGAAGTCCCCGGCGGCACGCAGATGCAACTGGCGATCGCGTACATCCCGAAAGGCGTGCAGGTGCGGTAGCCTGCGCTATTCGTAGCGCAGCGACTCGATGGGATCCATCGCGGCGGCGCGGTTGGCGGGCAGCGTGCCGAAGACGACGCCGACGATCGTCGAAGCAGCCAGGCCGATCAGCACCGACCATCCGGTAACGGGCACTTTGTAGTCGGTTAAAAACCGGATGGAAAAGGGAACCGACAGTCCGACGATGACGCCGATCACGCCGCCGAAGAGCGAGACGAAGACGGCCTCCATGAGGAACTGCAGCCGGATCTCGCGGCGCGTGGCGCCCAGCGCCTTGCGGATGCCGATCTCGCGGGTGCGCGCGCGCACGTTGGCCAGCATGATGTTCATAATGCCCACGCCGCCCACCGCGAGCGTGACCGCGGAAATCAGGATGAGCATCGCGGTCAGCGCGACCGTAACCAGGCGCGCGGTGGTGATGAGCGCGGTGAGGGTGAAGGTTTTGTAGACCGAGGTCGGCAGGTGCCGCTTCGAGACGGCCGCGACAATCTGCTTTGCGGCGTCCAGCACGTCGCTCTGGTTGCCGACGGAGAAGTAAATCTGCTTCACGTAGTCGGTTCCGGTGAAGTACCGCGCGACGGAGTACGGAATGAGAATGGTTTGATCGGCGATTTCGGTTTGGCCGAAGGTGTCGACGCGCTCCCTGAACGTGCCGATCACCGTGAAGGGAAGGCCGCTGATCTGGAAGGTTCTGCCGACCGCGGCGCTGGCGCTGCCGAATTTGGCCACCGCAAACGGCACCGTGACGTCGGCCACCTTGGCGTGGGTCGTTTCGTCCTCGTCGTCGAAGAATCGCCCGTCCAGGGTGACCAGATTGCGCGCCTCGCGGTATTCCGGCTCGACGCCGAGAACCAGGACCTCCTTCGAGATGCCGTTGCCAAAGCTGATGGGCTGGTGCATGTCGAGCACCACGGAGGACGCCGCGACCGCGGGCACTTGCTCGTCCACCGCCTGCTCGTCGTCGAAGGTGAGGAAATCGGTTTGGTTGGCGGAGACGGCACCGGCGCCGCCGCCGGCATATTCCAGCTCCACCATATTGGTGCCGATTCCGTTGATCTCGTTCAGGATGTACTGGCGCCCGGTGGCGGAGATGAAAACAACGAGGATGACCGACGCGGTGCCGATGGCCATGCCCAGCGCGGTCAGAGCGAAGCGGAGCTTCGCGGCGCGAAAACTGTCGACCGCGAGATGAGCGATCTCGCTGAGCACCATCGTCTCGCGGGCACTGGCAATGGTGTGCTCAAAGGAGAGCCGGTGGTGGGTATGCTCCGGGGCCATCTTCTGTATTCAGGATGCCACAGGGCTTCAATGGATTCCGAAACGCGCAGGTATCGTCCGCGCTTACCCTGCCGGCGCCGCGCTGGCCTTCAGCATCTGTTCGGCGTGGCGCAGGGAGGTCTCCGTAACGGTGGCGCCGGAGATCATGCGGGCGATTTCCTCGGCGCGCTCCTGAGAGGTGAGCAGCCGCACGGAGGTGTGCGTGCGCCGCTGGCGCTCCTGCTTTTCGATCAGCAGATGCTGACTGGCGAAGGCCGCGATCTGGGGCAGATGCGTGACGCACAGCACCTGCTGCACGCGCGAGAGCGCCTGCAGCCTGCGCCCAACGGCTTCGGCCGCGCGGCCGCCAATCCCGATGTCGATCTCGTCGAAGACCAGCGTGCGCGGGATTTGCACCTTCCGTGCGCGTGACCGATTAGCGCCTTCTTCGACGCTGACTTTCAGCGCCAGCAACACCCGCGACATCTCACCGCCGGAGGCGATCTGATCGAGCGGCTTGAGCGGCTCGCCGGCGTTGGTGGCGATGCGGCATTCCACCTCGTCCCAGCCGTGCGCAGTCCAGGCCGATGTTTCCTCGCTGGGGATGACGGCCACAGAGAAGCGCGCCTTCATGGCGAGGTCGTTGATCTGCGATTCCGCCAGCTTCTCCAGCTTTTTGGCCGCGGTGGCGCGCTCGGTGGTGAGCGCGCGTGCGGTGGCGCGATAGGCCTCGGCAGCACGGGCCAGCTCGGCGCGCAGCGACCTGAGAAGCTCATCGCGATTTTCAATCTCGGCCAGCTTGCGCGCTGCCTCTTCGCCAAACGCGATCACCTCGGCCAGCGTCGCCCCGTATTTTCGCCTCAGCCGGTCCAGCAGCGCCAGCCGGTCTTCGATCTCGGCCAGGCGCTCAGGCGAGGCGTCGATGCGATCGGCGTAGTTGCGGACGGTGCCGGCGATGTCCTGCACGGCGGCACGCGCCGCGGCGAGCTGCTGCACGGATTCGGCAAAGGCCGCGTCGTACCGAGCCAGCTCCTCCAGGTGCTTCTGCGCGCCCTGCAGCGCGGTTTCCGCCGAGGCGCTGTCCTCGTAGAGCAGGTTGTTCGCGCCCATGGCCGCCGCGTAGAGCTTTTCGGCATTGGCCAGCACGCGCTTTTCGGTTCCCAGCGCCTCGTCCTCGCCGGGCTGCGGCGCGGCGGACTGAATTTCGCGCGCCTGAAATCTCCACAGGTCGGCCAGGCGCAGACGATCCTGTTCGTCGTGCTCCAGCTCCGCCAGACGCGTCTGAATTTCTCGCCAGTGAGCGAAGGCCTCGGCGACGGAATCCGTCGCCATGCCCCCAAAACGATCGAGCAGGCCGCGCTGCTGGCCGGGGTCGAAGCCGGAGATGGTCTCGCTCTGGGCGTGAATGAGGGCCAGCTCCGGCGCGAGCGCGCGCAGCACGGTTACCGTGGCCGGCTGGTTGTTGACGAAGACGCGCCCCTTGCCGCCGGGCAGGATTTCGCGGCGCAGGATGATCTCCTGGCCCTCGGGATCGATGCCGTTTTCCTCGAGGATGGCTTCCGCGCCCGGCGTCGACTCGAAGAGGCAGGACAAAACGGCGCGGTCGGCGCCGTGGCGGATGAGGTCGCTCGACGCCTTCTGGCCCATGAGCAGCGACAGCGCATCGACCAGGATCGACTTGCCCGCGCCCGTCTCGCCGGTGAGCAGATTCAGCCCCGGGCCGAACGCGGCGATGGCGTGATCGATGACGGCGTAGTTCTCAGCCCGCAGTTCGAGGAGCATGGGAATCTTCGCGCAGCATATCACCCGGGCGTGCGGAATGGGACCGGAGTTTCGGTGAGTCATCGGACCACGGAATTCCCCCGGCACAGCCCGCCCCGAAGCGCTGGCGGCTGTCTGACTGTCATAATGATTGCTATGCAGGAACCGATTCGCGTTGGCGTGGTGGGATTTGGTCTGGCTGGCCGCGTTTTCCACACAACTGTGATCGAGGCCACTCCTGGTCTGGAGCTGGCCTGCGTGGTGCAGCGCAGCGGCAACGATGCGGCGAAACATTATCCGCACCTCCGGCACGCGCGCTCGGTGGAGGAGATGCTGGGGGATGTCGGCATCCAGCTCGTGGTGATCGCCACTCCCAGCTACTCGCATTTTGAGCTGGCGCGGCAGTGCCTGCACGCGCAGCGGAACGTCGTCATCGACAAGCCGTTTACCCTCACCTCGGCCGAAGCGGCGGAGCTGATTCATTTGGCACGCCACAAGAAGCTGTTGCTCAGCGCTTACCAGAACCGGCGCTGGGACGGCGACTTCCAGACCGTGCGCCAGGTGCTGGCCAGCGGCGAGCTGGGCCGCGTGGTGTCGTATGAAGCACATTACGACCGCTTTCGTGTTGCCCCGCGGCTGGACGTGTGGCGCGAAAATGGCGAGCCGGGCGGCGGCACGCTCTTCGATCTCGGTCCGCACGTTGTCGATCAGGCGCTGACGCTTTTCGGCGCGCCGGCGACGATTACGGCGAGCGTGCGCGTGGTTCGGGACAACGCTGTAGTGGACGATGCCTGGGATATGTTCCTCGAATACGAGAAGCCGCATCCCATGTCGGTGCTGCTGCGCTCCACGCTGATGGCCTGCATGCCGGGTCCGCGCTACGTGATCCACGGAACCACAGGCAGCTTTACGAAGTTTGGGCTCGACCCGCAGGAAGATCAGATCCAGGCGGGCATGGCCTTCGACGCGCCGGGATTCGGCGAGGATCCGGCCAGCGACTGGGGCGAGCTGCGCAGCTGCAGCGGAGCCCGGACGCGCCGCGTGCCGACCCTGAAAGGCGATTACCGCGGCTACTACGCCAACGTGCGCGATGCGCTGCTGGGCCGTACCGAGCTGGCCGTTCAGCCGGAGCAGGTGTGGCGCACGACGCGTCTGATCGAGCTGGCGCGCGAAAGCAGCGCGAAGGGACGGCGGCTGCAGGTGGACTTCAGAGGGCAGCCGTAGCTCAGGGCAGCGCGGAAGCGATGTCCGTCCGCGAGAAATCGCTGCCCTTAACAAGCAGTGGCTGCCCCGCTGATCTGGCCAGCGCATAAGCGAAGCAGTCGCCGAAGTTCAGCTGCGCGGGATGGCCACTACCCTTTCCAGAATCCCGGTACCCCTCACGGGCCGGTTGCGCCTGCACTGCCCTTACCGGATCGATCGCCACCGCTGCCTCCCGTACCAGATCGTCGAATCGGCGGCTGGCCGCCGGATCGCGGCTGCCGTCGATCACCGCTGCGGCCTCCACATAATTCACCGCCGAAATGCGGCACTCCCCAGCCGCTTCGATCGCACTGGCAGGATCCGCCGCCTCGGGCTCATTGCCGAGAATCGCAGTCAGCGCGGACGAGTCCAGGATCATCGCGGCAGCCCCTTCTCGTCGCAGAGCAAAGTTCCGTGGTCAGTGGAGCGGAAAGGATCCTTCAGACGCGCTGCGCAATCCGCCCCAATCGCCGGCCGCCGGGCAGCCGTTCCGCGCCTGCGACGGCTGCGGGTTCGCTCGAGGCGCTCCCGCACGGAGATCCTGACCGCCTGCGTGATGCTTTCACCCGTTGCCTCTGCCAACTCCCGAGCCAGGTGGTAAGTCTCTTTATTTTTTATGCTTAGGCTCAAAATTCTGCCTTTCTGTCATGTACTTCTGTAATTCTGCCATATTGCCTGAATTCTCCTGTCAGCCTCCGAGGAGCCGTTCAGTCGGTTGAATCGCGGGCTGGAACCAGCCGCATCTATACTGGAGCTTCCGGACGGCTGTTCCCAGGCAGGTCCCCATGCCCATCGCTCTCGACGTCTTCATCCGCTACGGCTTTGCGGTCGTGCTGCTGTGGGTGCTGGGGGAGCAGCTCGGCATCCCCATCCCCAGTACACCGTTGCTGCTGACCGCGGGGACGCTGAGCGCAACTCACAAGCTGAGTCTTCCGATGATCCTGGCAGCGGCGCTGGCGGGCAGTCTGCTGGCCGACTCGGTCTGGTATGCCTTCGGCAAACGGTACGGAGGGGCAGTGGTACGCCTGGTGTGCAGGCTGAGTCTTGAAAGCACGGCCTGCGTGCGCAAGACCGAAGGTTACTTCTCCAAACGCGGAGCGCCCGCGCTGCTGCTGGCCAAATTTGTGCCGGGGCTGGGCACGGTGGCCGCTCCCATCGCGGGGCAAAGCGGCATGAGCTACGGAAAATTCCTGGTATTTGACGGCACGGGTGCGCTGCTGTGGGCGCTCACCAGCCTGCTCGGGGGGCGGTTCTTCGGCGATGTGCTCAAGCGCAATCCTCATGCCCTTTCCCTGGCCGGGCACTTTGCCGTGGTGATCTTCCTGCTGCTGCTCCTGGGGTTTCTGGGGTGGCGCATGCTGGAGCGCCGGGCGTTCCTGCGCTCCGTGCGTATGGCACGGCTGGAGCCGACGGAACTGAAGCGCATGATGGACGACGGCCAGCCGGTCTTCATCGTGGACCTGCGCCATCCGCTGGATTACCTGCCCGATCCGCGCACGCTGCCGGGTGCGCTGAGTCTCACGCCCGACAAGCTGGTTGAGGACAGCGGGCGCATCCCGCGCGATCAGGAGATTGTGCTGTTCTGCACCTGTCCCAGCGAGGCCACGTCGGCGAAGATGGCCCTGACCCTGCGCCGGATGGGCATCCGTCGCGTGCGCCCCCTGCGCGGCGGCTACGACGAGTGGAAGCGCCTCGGCTACCCGCTGGTGGAGATCGTAACGTCGACGGCGGCGTGAGCAATTTCTCCGCAGCATCTGTCAGAGGTGCGGCCTTCTTTATGCGTGTTACCGGACGACGCTTGTCTCCGGTTCGTTCAGATCCTTCAACCTCGCGATAAAGTCCAGAAAGAAGTCGTCCACGGCGAAATCTCGATCGATGCGCAGCGAGCGCGCTGTGTCCTGCAGCCGCAGGACCCACCCGGACCTGTTCTCATCTCCGAATTCCTTTCGCCAGCCTTTGATCTCGCTGATTTGTGCCGAGTCCTCCCCGGACGCGTAGCGAACGGAAATCTCAGAACCGCTGACGGTAAGGCGGGAGCGCATCGCCCAGAGCCAGGCGTAGATTCCCGGAAGGCCCAGGATCATTGCGATGAGCACCGAGGGCATCTCGCAGGCGAGAAAAGCCGCCGATCCGATGAACCAGAGACCGATAACAAAGTAGAAGCACTGCACGGAACGTCTGAAGTAATACACGCGAGCTTCCATCCTGCCTGCGCCGCCCCTTTCACCCGAAAGATAAAGGAGGCTGTCAGAAGCGGCACCAGCTCGAAGGTGGCATACCGACTTCCCCCGAGCGCATAGATCACCTGCCGCTTCTGCGGTTGCGCTATCTCCTCCCGGGAGGGGACTGGTCCCGGCTCTTCCTCATCAGATGTTCGCCGCGGCACAGAGCGCCGCGCAGGCCCGCTGCAAATCCTCATCCCGTTTCGCAAAACAGAAGCGCAGCAGGTGGTCGCCGCGTCCATTCGAGAAAAAGGCCGTTCCAGCGACGGCCGCCACGCCCGTCTGCCGCAGCAGATGGCGCGCCTTCTCGCGCGCGGTGGCGCCGGGAAGTCGCGTCGCGTCCGCCAGCACGTAGTACGCGCCTTCCGGAACAGAGGGGGCGAGGCCCGCATCTGCGAGCGCCGCGCACAGCAGGTCGCGCCTGGCCTGGTAGTCGCCGGCCATCGCGGCATAAAACGAATCCGGCAGCGCCACCAGCCCGGTAGCCGTAGCGTGCTGGAAGGGCGAAGGCGCGCACACGTACGTCAGATCGTGGAAGTAGCCGATCGCACCCATCCACTTCCGGTCCGCAGCCAGATACCCGACGCGCCAGCCGGTGATGCTGAAGGTTTTCGAGAGGCCGGAGATGGTGATCGTCCGCTCCGCCATCCCCGGCAGGGTGGCCATGCTGATGTGCCGGGCGCCGCCGTAGACGAAGTACTCATAAATCTCGTCGGTGATGACGAACAAGTCGTGCTCGAGGGCGAGCGCCGCGACCACCTCCAGCTCTGCCTGCGAAAAAACCTTCCCGCAGGGGTTGGACGGCGAGTTGATCACCATCGCCCGCGTGCGCGGCGCGATGGCTGCTCGCAGCGCATCCGCGTCCAGCGCCCAGTCGCCGGCGGCGAGCGGCACGGAAACGGCCCGCGCGCGCATCGCGGCGAGCGTGTTCAGATGGTAGCCGTAGAACGGCTCGAAGAGGATGACTTCGTCGCCGGGATTGAGCAGCGCCATGCAGGCCGCGTAGAACGCGCCGGTAGCGCCGGACGCGACGAGGATTTCGCCCTCGGGATCGGCCTGGATGCCGTTATGCCGGGCCAGCTTCTCCGCGATCGCCTGGCGCAGCGGGGCGATGCCGTCGAGCCGCGTATAAATGTTGCTCCCCTCGGCGATGGCCTCCACGGCGCGCGCAGCCACCACAGCAGGTACGCCGGTATCGCACACGCCCTGCGCGAGGTTGATGCCGCCCACGCGCTCGCACTCGACCGACATGGCGCGAATCTCCGACTGCACCAGGCCAGGCGCGATTTCACTGAGGCGCAGGCGGTTCTGCGGAGTCCGCATCCGTCACGTTTATCACAACGGGCAGGCAATTCGCAGCCGCCATGCCTCGCCCGGGGTAGTCTGGAACGTTGGCGGATGCGGAGGTTGCTGATGAGCAAGTGGCTGGCCGGATTGCTGTGCGTACTCGGATTTTCAGCGGTTACGATCATCGCCGTCGCAGCGCCGGCTGAGAAGGCCGCCGCGCCCAGGGCGGTGACCAGCGAAATCCTGGCGTGGAGCGATGAATTCAATTCTCCGACCGCGCGCAGCCGGCCCAGTCTCCTCAGCTGGACCTATGAAACGGGTGGCGGCGGATGGGGCAATCAGGAGCTGGAGACATATTGCGCTTATGGATCGAACACCCCACCCTGCGACGCCGGCAAGCCGAATTCCTGGGTCGGCCACGATGGGTATCTGCACATCGTGGCGCGCCGCACAGGCCACGGCGGCTACACGTCAGCCCGGCTGGCGACTCAGGGCCTTCAGAGTTTCCGATACGGGCGCATCGAAGCGCGGATCAAAATTCCCCGTGGCCAGGGCATGTGGCCGGCGTTCTGGATGCTGGGCGAGGACATCAACACCGAGCCCTGGCCGGCCTGCGGCGAGTTCGACATTATGGAGAACATCGGCCGGACGCCGGACATCATCTACGGATCAATCCACGGGACGGGTTTCACCGGGCACATCATCACGAACCGGTACTCGCTGCCGAACCACGCGGCATTTGCGCGCCGGTTTCATACCTATGGCATGCTGTGGTCGCCCGGGAAAGTGCAGTTCTACGTGGACAGCCCGCGCAATATCTACGCGACGGAAACGCCTGCGGACCTGCCGCCAGGCGCGGAGTGGCCGTTCGACAAAGGCCAGTTCTTCTTCGTGCTGAATCTCGCGGTCGGTGGGGCATGGCCGGGCAATCCGGACGCGAGCACGAAGTTTCCGCAGCAAATGCTGGTGGACTGGGTGCGGGTCTATCAGGAGACGTCGCAGTAGCGACGGGTGCGGAGTTGCTGCTCCGTCGGCCTCAGTGGCGGAAGTGCCGCATGCCGGTAAAGACCATCGCCAGGTCCAGGCGGTCCGCCGCCGCGATCACATCGCTGTCGCGGACTGAGCCGCCGGGCTGAATCACCGCTGTCGCGCCGGCCCGCGCCACCACTTCCAGTCCATCGGGGAAGGGAAAGAAGGCGTCAGAGGCGGCGACGCAATCCGTGAGCGGCAGCACGGCCTTCATTGCGCCGAACTTCGCCGCGTCCACGCGTGACATCTGGCCCGCGCCCACGCCCAGCGTTTGCCCGTTCTTCGCGTAGACAATCGCGTTCGACTTCACGTGTTTGCAGACCTTCCACGCGAAGAGCAGCGAAGCCAGCTCCTCCGGCGTGGGCATGCGCTTCGTCACGATTTTGACTTCGGCAGCGGAGATGCGGCCGAGGTCGGCGTCCTGCAGCAGCAGCCCGCCGGAAACCTGCTTTACGACGTGTTTCTGCGCGGAAGGCCGCACGACGACCAGGCGCAGATTCTTCTTCGCCGCGAACCGAGAGCAGGCCTCCGGCGTGAATCCCGGCGCGGCGATCGCCTCCACAAACAGAGTCGACATTTCCTCGGCGGCATCGCCGTTCACCTCGCGGTTGCAGCCGATCACGCTGCCGAACGCGGAAACCGGATCGGCGGTGAGAGCCTTGCGGTAGGCGTCCAGCACATCGGCGCCGGTCGCGGCGCCGCAGGGATTCGTGTGCTTGATGATGGCCACCATCGGCTCGTCGAATTCCTGCGCCAGCGCCCAGCAGGCGTCCAGATCGACGAGATTGTTGTAGCTGAGTTCCTTGCCCTGGAGCTGCCCGGCGGCGGCCACGCCCCTGCCGGAACCGTCGTGGTAGAGCGCCGCGCGCTGGTGGGGATTCTCGCCGTAACGCAGCATCTGGGCCAGCGGATACGCGATGCGCAGCGCCTGCGGAAAGTCATCGCCGAACGCAGCCGGCGCGCGTGTGCCTGCCGAGGGCAGGCTCGTCTGCTCGAGGGTGTTGGCAATCGCGGTGTCGTACGCGGCGGTCACGGCAAAGGCTTTCTGCGCCAGGCGCCACCGGGTTTCGAGCGAAAGCGCGCCCTGATTCGAGGCCATCTCGTCGGCCAGCGCGGCGTAATCCGCCGGCGCGGTCACGATGGCCACGTCCTCGAAGTTCTTGGCCGCGGAGCGGACCATCGACGGCCCGCCAATGTCGATGTTCTCGACAACCTCCGCGAACTCCACGCCCGGCTTCGCGGCGGTTTTCTCGAAGGCGTAGAGATTCACCACCACCATGTCGATGGGCCGGATGCCGTGCGCCGCGACCTGCTCGCGATGGCGCGCGTCCTCGCGCCGATACAGGATTCCGCCGTGCACCTTCGGGTGCAGCGTTTTCACGCGGCCGTCCAGCATTTCAGGAAAGCCGGTCAGATCCGCGATGTCCCGAACGCTCAGACCTGCCTCGCGCAGCGCGCGCGCCGTGCCTCCGGTGGATATCAGTTCGACGCCATGGCCGGCGAGCTGGCGCGCAAACTCGACGAGCCCCGATTTATCCGTCGCGCTCAGCAGCGCGCGGGCAATACGTTTTTCACCGCTCAAAGGAAGACTCCGGAATAGGTGGTACGCAATGAGAACGGATAACAGGAAATTGTAAATAAACGTGGAGAAGCGCGTGCGGGAGCGATCATTTGTCAGGGCGCAGCGGGAACGATAGGGTAGCAATATGGATTCTGAACGCAGCCGGCGCGGGACAGCGCAGCCGGAGATCCTGCCGCCGGGCGCGGTGCCCATCGGGGGCGTGCCGCCGCAGCCGCGCGGCTGGTACCCGCCGCCGGAATATAACTCGCTGCCGCCGCAGCCTCGGCGCCGGCATTGGGCCTCGGCGCCGGCCACATACTCGCTGGTCGGCATCAACTTCGCCGTTTACTTTTTCACGCTGTGGCAGAGCCACTCGTGGAGCGGGCCCACATTTGAGGGCCTTGCATCCTTCAGTCTCCTGCTGAATGGCGGATTCGTATTCCACTTCGGCCAGTGGTGGCGGGTCATCACGGCCATGTTCGTCCACTTCGGCTGGATTCACATCGGCGCCAACATGTGGTGCCTGTGGAACCTCGGCCTGCTCGGTGAGCCGCTGCTGGGCGAATTCGGCATGATCGCGGCCTACTTGCTGACCGGGCTGGCCGGCAATCTCCTCAGCATCGCCTTCCATCCGCTCCTGCCGCAGCAGGGCGGCATCGTCAGTGCGGGCGCATCCGGCGCGGTCTTCGGCATCGCCGGCGTGCTGCTCATGCTGCTGCGTTCGCCCATGCTGCCCATTCCCCAGTTCGAACTGAAAAAGCTGCGCCGAAGCGTGTGGTATTTCGCGTTGCTGAACTTTATCATCGACGCCGGCATCTGGGCGGCGCATACCCGCCTGCAGATCGACAACATGGCCCACCTGGGCGGATTCCTCAGCGGTATCCTGCTGGGCCTGCCGCTGGTGCCGCGCATCGGAGCACCACGTAGCCTGTTCGTCCGCCGGCGCGCCATGGCTTTTGCCGTGACGGCGTTCCTGCTGTTGCTCTTTGCCTGGGGATTACGGGCGGCTTACGCACCCGCCGGAGCCTGACCGGCGTTTTCAGAACCAAAGCGCTTCTCCGGCGCAGCCGTGGGCGCGCCGGGGCGGCCAACCGATGAGGTCTAACGGGCGGCCGTGGTGGCGAACTTCTTCACCATCGCCAGCAGCAGCTTCCGATCGCTGTCGTTCAGGTTCGTCGAGTACCGGCGAATCTGGGTAAGGAAGCGGAGCTCCTCGTCGGAAAGCTTCTGCGTCTGGAATTGCCGGCTCAGCGTGTCTTCGGCAAATAGCTGAGCCAACGGCAGTTCCAGCGCTCCGGCGATCTTGGCCAGAGTGTCCAGCGAGGGAACTGTGTGGCCGTTTTCAACACGAGACAGGTAACAGCGGAGCAGACCTGTGCGCTTCTCGATGTCTCCCTGGGAAAGGCCTTTCTGCAGGCGATAACCGCGAATCGTAGTCCCAATTTTCATAGTGTTGGCTGGTGAATGCACTTTCTCCTGTATACAGATGGGCAGGATTATTTTGAGTATTGGCTGCATAGTTAACACGTTCCTCAGCCAAAGTGCAAGAACTATTTTGGAAATGTTGGTAATCGGAAGAAAGCACCAAAGAGACACCCGGAACCCGGCGATTGTTCCCAACCGCCCGCGCTCGCTCGGCGGTGCCGGCTCGGTCCCCTGCCGAGCTCCGTGCCATTCGCAGCTGCCTGCATGAGCGGGGGCCGGCGCCGGATCCGAGTGGATCAAGCCCGTTTCACGCCCTCCGGAGATTTATTGGCGACATCCCTACATCGATTTAGTAGAATGTCCGCTTGTTCCTGGACTTGCGCTGGAGGCGGTCTCGGAAACTCGCAGGGGGTGATCACAGGAAATCTGCCGCCCGAGAGGGGTTGCGGCGGGAGCCGCGAGGTTATTGATGATACCGTTTCCAGTCCTGCCGCGATGCACGCGGCATACATATAGAGTGAAACCATGCTGGACGAATTGCGAGCTCGTGTACTCGAAGCGAACCTGGAGATCGTGCGCCGCGGCCTGGTGCTGTACACCTTCGGCAACGCCAGCGGGATCGACCGGGTGACGGGGCTGGTGGTCATCAAGCCCAGCGGCGTGCCCTACGAGACCATGACCGCGGCGGACATGGTGGTGAGCGACCTGCACGGCAAAATCATCGAAGGAGAGCTGAAACCCTCCTCCGATCTCGCTACCCATCTGGAGCTTTACCGCGCCTTTCCGGCCATTGGCGGCATCGTGCACACCCACTCGGAGTTCGCAACGGCCTGGGCCCAGGCGGGGCGCGAGATTCCGCCCTTCGGCACCACGCACGCCGACTATTTCTATGGGCCGGTTCCGGTCACCGAGGAGCTGAGCGCGGAGGAGATTGCCGGGGATTATGTGGGTAATACCGGAAAGACCATTGTGCGGCGCTTCCGGAACCTCGACCCGGAGGCCGTGCCCGGGGTGCTGGTCGCCGGGCACGCGCCTTTCGCCTGGGGCCGGGACCCCATGCAGGCGGCTTATCATGGCGTGGTGCTGGAAGCCATTGCGCGCATGGCCTTTTACACGGCCACGCTCAACCCCGAGGCGCGCGGAGTTTCGCAGGCCTTGCTGGACCGTCATTATTTTCGGAAGCATGGGGAAAAAGCCACGTATGGGCAGTAGAAAGAGGGGAGCGGAAAACACCTGCTGCAGCGCCGGGCCCTCCCGCATTCCGCGGGCGCCGCAGACCGTCGCGGGCGCGACTCAGGCTTTCAGCTGCTCTTTCTGCGCCGTTCCATTTCAACCTGCAACCCGGAACTCTTCCGGCTCTGCCATTCCAAACTGAGGCCCAGCAGGCATGTACTCAGCATTTGCGTCCGCATCACTGGCAGCCGTGCTTGCGACCCCCGCCAGGCACTCGCTGGTTCGGCTCCACGGTGTCGACATTGCGGTTATCGCCATCTACTTCGCCATCGTTATCTACATCGGCATCTATCTGAAGCGCGCCTCCAACACCAGCGAAGAGTTCTTCATGGCCGGGCGCGAGATGACCGCGTGGATCGCCGGCCTGAGCTTCGTCTCCGCCAATCTGGGCTCGCTCGAGCTGATGGGCTGGGCGGGCTCGGCGTACCAGTACGGCATTCTCGCCACTCACTGGTACTGGATCGGCGCCATCCCCGCCATGCTCTTCCTTGGCATCATTATGATGCCGTTCTATTACATCTCGAAGACGCACTCGGTTCCCGGATACCTGCATCTGCGTTACGGCGACGGCACCCGCGGCCTGTCCGCCATCTGCTTCGCGGTCATGACCGTGCTGATGAGCGGCATCAATATGTACGCCATGGCGGTGGTCATGAAGGTGGTGCTCGGCTGGGACCTGAACTTCTCCATCTGGGTCTCCTCGATCACGGTGGCCGTCTACGTCGCCCTCGGCGGCCTGCGCTCCGCGATTTTCAATGAGGTCCTGCAGTTTCTGCTCATCTGGCTGGGCGCACTGCTCATCCCCGTCCTCGGCCTCATCGAAGCCGGCGGCTGGACCAGTCTCAAGGCTCAGATCAGCCAGCGCATGGGCAGCGAATACATCCACCTGTGGAGCACCACGGCCCACTTTCGCGACAATCCCATGGGCATTCACTGGACCGGCATCGTCTTCGGCCTCGGTCTGGTCATCAGCTTCGGCTACTGGACCACGGATTTCCTCGTCGTCCAGCGCGTGCTTTCCGCGCACAGCCTGCGCGCCGCCCGCATGTCGCCCATCATCGGCGCCGGCTTCAAGATGATGGTGCCCTTCATCGTCATCCTGCCCGGCCTGCTGGCGCTGTCGGTCCTGCCCTTTCACCTCGTCCCCGCAAATGTGGCGGCGGTTACCGGACAGCCCAGTTACAACGAGGTTCTCCCGCTGATGATGGTGCGTTATCTGGGGCCGGGGCTGCTCGGTTTGGGCGTCACGGCGCTGATCGCCGGCTTCATGTCCGGCATGGCCGGCAACGTCAGCGCCTTCGCCACCGTCTGGACCTACGACATCTATGGCGCCTTCATGAACAGGAAGGCCAGTGACAGCCATTACGTCGCGATGGGACGCTGGTGCACCTTCATTGGCGTGCTCATCTCTGTGGGCACCGCCTATATCGTGCAGCACGCGGCCAGCATCATGGATTACGTTCAGGCGCTGTTCAGTTTCTTCATCGCGCCGCTCTTCGGCACCGTCATTCTCGGCATGTTGTGGAAGCGCGCTACCAAAGCCGGCGGCTTCTGGGGCCTGCTGTCCGGAACCGGCACCGCCATCGGCCTCTGGATCTGGGTCTACCGCGATCCATCGGCACTGCGCTACGTTGCACTTTCCGTGGACGCCAGGGCCATGGCCGCGGACATGTACCGCGCCCTCTGGTCCTGGCTCGTCTGCGTCTTCGTCACCATCGTTGTCAGCTACACGACCCGGCCGCGGCCCGTGGCCGAACTCGAAGGGCTTGTCTACGGCGCAACCAAAATTCCGGAGGAGCACGACGATCACTGGTATCAGAAGCCAATCGTGTGGGCGGGCGTCATTGCGGTCGTCTTCGTGGCCCTCAACATCATTTTCTGGTAATCGCGGAGAGTACCCATGCGCGAATCGCTTTCCATCTGGTTCTTCTCGGGCATCCTGCTGCTCGCCTACGGCCTGCTCATCGCGGGCACCGGGATCTGGGAGTTCTTCGGACACCCGCCCGCGCCTGCGCCCGTGCTCTACCAGTTGCACCCGGACATCTGGTGGGGCGGGCTGATGACCGCGCTGGGGCTCTTTTATACGGTTAAATTCCGCCCGCGCTGAGCGCGGGAAGCATGGATTTCTGCACTTTAACGAGCATTGAGAATGGAGATTATGAAAAAGCAGCTTACTTTTGGAGTTATTGTCGGGAACCGTGGATTCTTCCCGGATCATCTGGCCAAAGAGGGGCGCCAGGAAATGCTGGCGGTGCTCGACAAGGCCGGCATCCGCGCCATCACCCTCGCTCCTGAGCAGTCCAAATTCGGTTCGGTCGAAACCCACGACGACGCCATCCGGTGCGGCGACCTCTTCCGCGCCCATCGCGACGAGATCGACGGTATCGTCGTCACGCTGCCGAATTTCGGCGACGAGCGCGGCATCGCCGACTCGATCCGCTACTCCGGGCTCGACGTGCCAGTGCTGGTGCAGGCCACCCCCGACCGCCGCGACGACATGAAGATCTCCGACCGCCGTGACAGCTTCTGCGGCAAGATGTCGGCCTGCAACAACCTCATGCAGTACGGCATTCCTTACTCCGTCACCGCGAAGCACACGGTCCAGCCCAGTTCCGGCGATTTTGGCAAAGACCTTGACTGGTTCACCAAAGTCTGCCGCGTGACCAACGGCCTGAGGAAGCTGCGCATCGGCGCCATTGGCGCGCGGCCGCAGGCCTTCAACACCGTCCGCTACAGCGAAAAGCTGCTGGAGCGCTGCGGCATCTCCGTCGTCACCCTCGATCTGTCCGACATTTTTGGCATGGTCGCGCGCATGAAAGACGACGAGAAGGATGTCAAGGCGAAGCTCGACGCCATCCAGGCTTATGTCTCCACCTCGGGCGTGCCCGCCGCCGCGCTGATGAAAATGGCCAAACTCGGCCTTGCCATCGAGCGCTTCATGAAGGACACGCACTGTACTGTGTCCGCCGTCCAGTGCTGGACCTCGCTCGAGGAGAACTTCGGCGTGGTTCCCTGCACGGTGATGAGCATGATGAGCGAGAGCCTGCTGCCGGCCGCCTGCGAAACCGACGTCATGGGCACCGTCTCCATGCACGCGCTTGCCCTGGCCAGCCAGACGCCCTCGGCCCTCCTCGACTGGAACAACAACTACGGCGAGGACGAGAACAAGTGCGTCTGCTTCCACTGCTCCAACCTGCCGAAGCACTTCTTCGAAAAGGCGACCATGTATTACCAGGAAATTATCGCCGGCACCGTAGGCAAGGACAACACCTTCGGCACCTGCTACGGCCGCGTGAAGGCCGGCGACATGACCTACGTTCGCTTCTCGACCGACGACTACCGCGGCAGGATTCGCGGCTACATCGGCGAGGGCGAATTCACCAGCGATCCTCTGGAAACCTTCGGCGGCGCCGGCGTGGCGAAGATTCCCGAGCTCCAGAAGCTGCTGCACGAGATCTGCGAGCAGGGATTCGAGCACCACGTCGCGGCCAACTTCTCTCACGTGGCCGCGCCGGTCTATGAGGCGGCCGTCCGCTATCTCGGCTGGGAGATGCACTGGCACGAACGGTAGGGCAGGGAGTCAGCCCATCAGCACAAAGGGAGCCGTCCGCGGCTCCCTTCTCCCGTCGCGCAGAACTTCCCGCAATCGGACCCGAGCACCCGAATCCCGAAAGTGCCCGCCGCAGTCGGTGGAAGCTCCACTGCGGGCTGATTCAGGATTGCCGCAACAGCAATCTGTACTGCCGGTTTCAGATTTCCTTCGATTCCCACGGAGCTCTCCCCGGTTCTCCACGCCCCCTGCACTCTGTTCCACCCCAGGGTGCCCCAACTCCACCCGGTTTTGCAGAAGCGGGCCGGCCCTGGGCGCTGAATCCAATCCCCTGTTCCCTCAACCCTGCTCCTACGCGGGCAAACTGCGGAGTATCTTCCGGGCGCGGCGGAACCACGGACGCTCCCGTCGCCGCTGATAGCCCGGCATGCCGGGCGCCTTCTCCAGCACCTTGCGCGCCCACTCCCGCGCTTCCGCGGCGCGGCCTTCCCGGGCGAGCAGATCGGCGTAGTTCAGGTACGTTTCCGACAGCGTGGAAAGCTTCAGCGACTGGCGAAACAGCGCCTCGGCCTTGTCCTTCTGTCCGGTGAGCGAGCAGGCATGCGCCAGCAGCCCGGCCGCGCGATGAAAGTCGTACTCGGGATCGTCATTCACCGCCCGTTCGAGGTCCGGAATCGCTGCCTGCGCGTCGCCCAGGAACAGCGCGCAGACGCCGCGCCGGTAAAAGGGGTCCGTCGTTCGCGAGCCCAGCGCGATCGACTGGTCGAAGGCGGCGCGCGCTTCGCGCAGCCGCCCCTCATCCATGTACAGGTCGCCCAGCTCCTCGAAATTGCCGACCGCGCGGTTCACCTGCACCAGCGTTTCCAGCTCGCGAATGCGCTTGCGGCGCGAGAATCCGCGGAACGACTGCCCGCTCAGCTCGCGCGTGTCCGGCAGCGCCTCGACGACGAGGTAGATGATGGCGCCCAGCGGTCCGAGAAAGATGATGATGAAGAGCCACCAGCCATCCGGCCGGCGGCGGAAGAAGTGGACAAGGGCCAGAATCTCCAGCAGCAGCCCCCACCACGTAAAAACAAAATTGAAAAGGAATCCCATGCCGGACGAATTTCGCCGCGCGCCGCGCGGGGAGGTTCACTGCAAAGGTTCAGTGTATAGGAGCCGATGCCCGCGGCCTTCGTCGCACGGGACCCGCCGCGGATTCTCTGTTACTCAGCGGGAGGAGCCGGGGGCAGGAGGTCGAGCGCGCCGCGCAGCGAGGCTACCTGCAGAACGTGGTGCCGCGCGCACCACTGCTCCAGGTCGCCCGCCAGACGCTCCGTGGCCCGCGGATCAGCGTAGCTGGCTGTCCCCACCTGTACCGCGGTCGCGCCGGCCAGCAGAAATTCCACCGCATCTTCCGCCGTGGCGATGCCGCCCATCCCGATCAGGGGAATCTTCACGGCCTTCGCCGCTTCCCACACCATGCGCACTGCGATCGGTTTGATCGCCGGCCCCGAAAGCCCGCCGGTCACGTTGGCCAGCCGCGGCCGCCGCGTCTCCACGTCAATGCTCAGAGCGACGAAGGTGTTCACCAGCGAGAGCGCATCCGCGCCCGAGCCTTCCGCTGCCTTGGCCACCGCCGGAATCGAGGTCACGTTCGGCGAAAGCTTCACAATCAGCGGTCGCGCCGCCTCTTGTTTTGCCGCGGTGACCAGCTCCGCCAGCATCGCCGGATCGGAACCGAAGCTCAGCCCGCCGTGGCGCGTGTTCGGACAGGAAGCATTCAGCTCGTACGCCGCGATGCCCTCCGCCTGATTGAGCCGCACGATCACGGCCACGTAATCCTCAATCTGGTAGCCGAAGACATTCACGATGACCGCGCAGCCGGGATAGCGGCGCAGCACCGGCAGCTTCTGCGCGAGAAATTTCTCCACGCCGATGTTTTGCAGTCCGATCGCGTTGATCATCCCCGCCGCGGTTTCAATCAGCCGCGGCACGGGATTGCCCGCCATCGGCTCGCGCGAAATGCCCTTGGTCACCAGGCCGCCGATGCGGCGAAACGAGACGACGTCCTCGAATTCCACACCGTAGCCAAACGTGCCGCTGGCCGCGATTACCGGATTCACCAGTTCCATGCCGCACAGCCGTACGCGCATGTCGGGCTTCACAAATTCGCGCCTCCACCAGTTCTCAGCATACAGGCGGAACGGGAAGGGCTCACGGCGTTGGGGACATCGGCGCGGGCTTCGACGCGGATTTGTTTGCAGCCGGCTTAGCAGGCTTCACCGCGGGTTTGGCCGCGGGTGCGGAAGGCTTCGTCGTGGGTGTCGCTGCAGGTGCCGGGGGCTTCGTCGCGGGTTTCATTGCCGGCGATGCCGGCTTCTGCGCCGGAGCAGGATGCGGCTCGGTCCGCGGTGTCTCGATGCGCGGATAGACAACGTCCCGCGCCGGCTTCAGTGCCTCCGTCAGCACCTGACCGACGGAGGCCGACGGCTCGTGAATCTCCAGCAGCGCCGCGAAGGTCGGCGCCAGGTCCACTGGCTGCACCTGATTCAGATACTCCCCGGGCGCGAACGGCGCACCCCAGAAGGCCAGCGGCACATGCCGGCTGTACGCCCACGGGCTGAAGGCCGCGGTCGCCGTCGCGGCCTGGTACGCCGCGGGAATCACCATCACGTACCAGCCCCCGTTGGGCGAATAGCTGTTCGCGATCAGCCGCCCCCACGCGTTGGGCGGCAGGGCTCCGTTGGCCAGTTGCATGCGCGTGTAGCTGCGGAAGAGCATCGGACGGGGCGGCAGCCGCTTGCCCGATGGCTGCAGCGAGGCCGGTTGCGTGCCGGCAATCGGCGAGCTCGACGGCAGCGGCTCCGGCAGCGTCGGCGCCAGGGAATTGATCGCCGCCGGCAGCGCCTGCTGCACTGCCTGTTCCGCTCCCTGCTCGTCAATCCCGTCCTTCATGAACTCCGATTCGTTCAGCGAAATGTAGGGCAGCGACTGGTGCGGCATCATGTATTCGATCTTCTCGCCCGGCGAAAACTTCATATTCATCGCCAGATTCAGATTGGCCACCAGCTTCGTCAGGTCGAGCGTGGCCGCGTTCAGCCCGTATCCCGCAGCCGTCCCCGCCGCAGGCGCCACTCCGCGATCCGCCGTCAGTGCGATCCACACGCTGCCCAGCCCGCCGGGAATGTTCTTGTCCAGCCAGGTAAGAAAGCCGTCGAGCTGCGTGTCCAGCGAATCCACCGCCTGCTCTTCCTCGGGCGAGCTGGCTGCGTAGGTCTGGCCCTCATCCCCCGAGAGGGAAATCGTCAGCAGATCGGTGACGTCCTGTTGGCCGAGCTGCTCGTTCTGGATGAGCGCCTCGGCAAAACTCAGTTCGTAGTTGTTGGCTGCGGGCGTCGCGCCCACCTGCTCCCGGAAATTCGTGACATTCGTCAGTCCCGCCGCCTGCTCCGCCAGCGCGATGTCGTCGCCGCTGTTGAATCCATCCACCCAGTCGGGCAGGGTGGGCATATAAAAGCTGGAGCTGATCCAGTAGCCCGAGGCTGGATCGATCCAGTAGACCCCGTTGGCCCCGGCTCCGGCGGTCAGTACCGCATCGCTGGCCTGGAGCGCAATGTCATACACGCGCGATTGCCCCGCGGTGGCCAGCCGCAGCTCATCGCCCAGGGTCGAGGCCAGCAGGTTTTGCGGCGAATTGCCCGTGACATACTTCGGCGTCGCCGCCGACCCGCCCGGCTGATCCCCGGGAATGCTCGACGGAGGCAGCCCTACCAGCTTGTACCGTTCATCCTCGGTGGCCGCTACCGGCCGCTGCTGGTTGCGGGCCAGATTCCACCACTGGTTGGCGGAGATGCCGTTGCCGCTGGTGTACGCGCCCGTGGCGATGGCGGCGTCTCCCGGAGCTGCTTCGGTATTCGCGTAATCGAAATAGCAGTCCGGGAAGTACGCCCCATGGTCGAGAAAGAGGCTGAAGCCGCGGTCCTTGTCGAAATCCGCGCGCCAGCGGTCGAGCGCGCCGGCGCGAAAATCGTCGAGGACGAGGATAATCGCCAGCCGTGGATGTCCGTTGTACGCACTCGGCGTCACCGGCGGCTGGCGCTCCCGTTCCCGTTCATAACGGCGACGCGCTTCCGGCCGGCGCGCATCCGGGTTGGGGGCGGTCTGCGCGGGAATGGCTGGAGCAGCGAGCAGAAGGGCGATGAGCAGGGGGAGACGCACATTACTCATGGCAAGTTCAGTATCGCAGGGGGCGCGGCGCGAAGTCGAAGGGGGCGCCCGTTCGGTAGTGTCTGAAATCTGCGTTGATGGAGTTAGTCGGACTTCGGAAGGAGCGCACGTCCTCCGTTGAGGAGTGTCATAAAGGCTGCCACGAGCAGACCAGTGCCGAGAGTATCGCGGCCTTTTGCCACGAGCAAATACAAACCGATTACTATCCCCACTACGCAGACAAGCAGGACGATGACGTTCTTGAGCGTCTCATGGTTCAACTTCTTTTTGCGGTAGTCGTGGTCACGCTCATTCTGCTTGTCCCGCGTCTTAAGGGATTCCTTAAACCCTTCCAGTCGGCATGTTTCCTCATGCATTTCGCTTTGAGCGATTGCACGTGCCGTCTCGGGATCGGGTCCAGATGAGCTACGAAAAAAACCAGCCATCATTGAGAACATGGTGGCCTTGGCTTCGGCTGGCAGGTTTTGCAGCTCGGGCGGAAGGGTGCTAGTGGCAGGAGGGACAACAGCAGGCTTGTCTTTCGCCTCGGAAGGGGCAGGAGACAGATCGGATGGTTGCAGGTCGCTCATGGTCAGGAGCTAAGTTTCATTCTACCGAACAGCTTCGCCATACGAGCAAAGAACTCAGCGTACACCGTGCTGGCTTCGACCTTGTTAACCACGAATCCGCTCTGGCTTTCATTCGCGTATTCGACCCTGTAAAAATTCACGGGGTCATTCCGGCGCATCTCGGCTGCCTTCTTAACGGCTTCATCCAGAGGCAGAGGATTCTGATCAGCCTGATCCAGGCTAAACCGCTCATATTCCGTTGCATCCAGCGTCGGCATAGAAAATCCCCTTGGGAAGGCCATCATACCGGGTTCGGCATCGGACGGCAATTCCCAAAAGATTGGACGCCGCACAGGAGGTACCGGTTGCGGAAATTCGCTAGCCAATCAGTTCCGCAATGGTCCAGACGTGATCCGCGATTCCCTGCTCCATTGCCGGGGTGACGCGCAGGGTTTTGTGGACGCGGCAGAAATTGTAATAGGCGAAGTGCAGCGCATAGGCAGCTTCCAGGTTCTCCCACTTCTTCGAGAACGCATTTGTGAGCCGGGTCATGCGTCGCATTCCCATGCGAATCGTCAAATTCTGGCGTTCGATGTGGGACGTGCAGACACGGCGCATATTGGGTTTACCCATGACTGGAGCCACCTCCAGGCCGATGACTTCGGCAGGAGAATACCGCTGCTCACCTTCGCGGGGGGAACCATACACCTTGATGATCTGCGCGTAATCTACGCGATCCTGTAACGCCAGGCCCACAGCGGGAGCGTAAGCCTGGAACCCGTCTGTGCTGAGTTGGAACCGTTGATCTGAAGTGGCATAGCGCAGTTTGGCGAGGAATACGTCTGTGTGAACGCGGCTGCGCCGTCCGAGATGCCAGGCGAGCACCAGTTTGGTATTCCGTTCCATCCCCACAAAGCAGTACGCATCTCCGATAGGCGCTCTCGATTCGTCGGGCCGGATGCGGCCCTGCTTCTTGTAGACGTAGCCCCAAATCTCGTCCACTTCCACATCGCGCACAGTCAGATGCTCGATCTTGTGCTGTGCGAGACGCTGGCAGCGTTCGCCAGCTTTCACCAGAAGCGTCATGATCGTATTGCGATCCATGCCCGTGATGCGTTCCGTACTGCGAATCGAGTTGCCCTCAAGCAGAAGCTGGAGCGCCATCACAGCGCGATCCTGCGAGACGTACATCGTGCCCAGCGTGCGCTCGTGGCGCTCTGTGTACGTCCGCTTGCAGCCGGGGCAGCGGAACCGGCGCAGTCCGTTGCGGTGCTTCCCGAATCGCTGGCAGTCACGCTGGCAGGTGGGGCAGAAGATCGAGACGGCGGATTGTGCTTCGCTCATCATGGTTCAGTAATACAGCAAGCGCTCGCTGTTTGTCAAGAGTTGATTTTTGTGGGCGGCAGGCATAACCTGGGTATGCGGACGGTGGGAGTCGAACCCACAAGCCCCTGCCGGAGCGGCGGTTTTAAAGACCGCTGTGTTTGCCATTCCACCACGTCCGCAGTAGCGGGGAGCGCCCGAAAGCGCTCCCCGTAGTCGTCTCTGGGAGATAGCTACGAAATTGGTGGTCCCCTGATTGACGGCATGTCCGCGCCTCCTTGATGTTTCCAAGGTCGCGGTTTACCAGGGAAGAAGGTCAAGCGGTAGAACTTATTTTTCTACCCGGAGGGGGAGGGGGGTGCTGCCTACGCTCGACGGGCAGAGATTCACTCTCTACCCTGGTAGACTCGTGCCCTACCAGGGTAGAGGCGCGCTAAGGCTTTGGCTTCCTCGGAATCGGCGGCTTCTTTTCCCGCAAGAACCGCTCAAAATTCTGGGTTGTAGCGGACGTGTCTGGCAGTTCTCCCCTTCGCCACTCGACAAACTGCGGCTTATGGATGCCGGAGTTCTGCGCCATGAAAATCTGCCGGTTCGATGCCCCCGTCGCCGCCTTGTAATCTGTCAACAGCTTTTCCCGTCGCTCAACCTCTGGTTCGTTGGACACAGTGCCCTGTGTTGTCGTAGCAGCGATAGGCGCTGGAACCTGATCGCGCATCTGCTGTGTCACTCCCGGCGGAAGGGGAGGGAGAAGAATCGGAGAGCGACTCAGCCGCCTTTGAATCTCGTCATCAAGGGCGTTCCCCATAGCTTCAAGGAGTTCGTCAGGGGTGACGCCGTGATGGCCGAAACTGCGATTCCGCGCAGCGCCCTCATCTTCGATTTTATCCAGCAACTGTGTAGCTCGATCCATAGTTCTCTCGCGTAAACTTTCAAGCCACATCTGGAGGTCCGGACTCTCTGGGTACCTCTCGGATTCGGCGATAAACAGATTCCTCGCGTACTCACCCGCGACCCATTTGAACGCTGCTGGCTCTTTCGGAGCGGGAGGGTTCGATGGTCTATTGCGCCGATAGTTGTCTTCCCCGCTCTCACCCGTAAGCGCCTGAAAGTGCCAGAGGCTCTCCCAGAACATCCCATCGACATCATTCTGGGCAGCTTCGACGGCAATCTGTTGCTGGAGTGTAAGGTCTGGACGGTTCTCATTCCCCATACGCACCATTGCGCTGGCGCAGGAATAGCGCTTACGATGGAGGCAGCCAACCGTACCACCGAATAGCCCCGGCCATGCGCCGGGCTTTTCGTTTGTAATGGGCTTTATTTTACGCGGGTTACGGCTCTTTGCGCGGCCTTCCGCCAGCGCGAGTATTGCGCTTCGCTGCCAACTGTCGGAAATACTCGCTGCCCCGCTTAGCGGTCTGCGATCCCCCACGGGCACCCAGCACGGCAGCGGCGGGAAGTTTCGTCTGCTTCCGAAGATCGTTAGCCAGCGCCAGCGCAGAGCCTAGCAGTTCGCGGCATCGCGCAGTACGGTTTTCCGGCAATGGGGGGAGAGTGGCGAGGATGTGATCGGCTTCCGCAATCATGCGGCGCAGAGCGTTCAACTGAGAGCGATCCGATGCCATGCCTTGACGATAGGCGCAGGAGAGAACGATTGCAAGCGCTTGCTGTTCGGCATCAACGCACTTTTAAGACACTACCGCCCGTTCCAGCGCTGATACTCTGGATGCGTATGCTCGACCTGGGATTTGTACGCGGCAATCTGGAACTGGTGGAGAAAAAACTGCGCGACCGCGGCGCCGATCCCGCGGCGCTGCTGGGGGACTTCCCCAGAATTGATAGATGGCGTCGCGCGAAGATCACCGAACAGGAGACCCTGCTCGCGCGACGTAACAGGATCACCGACGAAGTGTCCGCGCTCAAAAGGACTGGAAAGGATGCCTCTGCCCTGATCGGTGAAGTAGGTGCGATCAAACTGGAGCTGGAGAACCTTCAGCGAACCGTTGCAGAAGCTGAGGATTCTCTTCGCGGAATCCTGTCCCTCATCCCAAATCTGACCCGTGAGGAGGTGCCTGCCGGCCGCGACGAGTCCGCCAACGTCGAGGTCAAGCGCTGGGGCACGATTCCCAGCTTCGATTTCCCGCCCAGGCCGCACTGGGAGCTGGGCGAAAAGCTGGGCATTCTGGATCTGGAGCGGGCGGCGAAGATCTCCGGTGCACGCTTCGCCGTCTACTGGGGCGACGGCGCCAGGCTGGAGCGGGCGCTCATCTCCTTCATGCTCGACCAGCACACCCGCGAGCACGGATACACCGAGGTGCTGCCGCCGTTCATGGTCAACAGCAAATCCCTCTTCGGCACAGGGAATCTGCCGAAATTCGGCGAAGACCTTTTCCGTTGCGTCGACCCCGAAGGCTTCGAGCCAGGCCAGTATCGCGACAACGATCACTGGCTCATCCCCACGGCCGAAGTCCCCGTGACGAATCTCTATCGCGACGAAACCCTCGACGAGGCGCGGCTGCCGATCTCGCTGACGGCCTACACGCCCTGTTTCCGCTCCGAGGCCGGCTCCTACGGCAAGGATGTGCGCGGCATCATCCGCCAGCACCAGTTCCAGAAGGTTGAGCTGGTCAAGTTCACCTGCCCCGAGGACAGCGATCTGGAGCACGAAAAGCTGACGCGGGACGCGGAGGCGATTCTGGAAACCCTGCAGCTGCCGTACCGGCGCATGCTGCTGTGCACCGGCGACACCGGCTTCAGCTCCGCCAAGACTTACGATCTGGAAGTCTGGCTCCCGGGGCAGAGCCTCTATCGCGAAATCTCCTCCTGCTCCAATTTCGAGGCGTTCCAGGCGCGGCGCGCGAACATCCGCTATAAGTCAAAAGCCGGCAAACCGGCCTTCGTCCACACGCTGAACGGCAGCGGGCTGGCGGTGGGACGCACGTGGCTGGCGATCCTCGAGAACTGTCAGCAGGCCGACGGCACGGTGCGGGTTCCCGAGGCGCTGGTACCCTATATGGGCGGGCAGCGAAGCATCGCCCCGCGCGCAGGAGTATAGCCGTGAGCGCAGGCAGCGTGCTGAAGAGCTATCTGTGGTGGACCTATGAGCGGGGCAGCGTCCCGTACGACGTGATGGTCACTCTCATCCTCGCTTTCATCTTCCTCACCCCGCTCTTCATCCATTACGGCGATCAGCCCAAACCCGACTGGCCGTCGAACGAGATTCGCGCCATGGCCAATCCCGCCGGCGGCCTCATTTACATCGTTCCCGCGGAGATGGCCCCGGCAGCGCAGGGCGCGCCCTCCAGCCAGCAGCTCGCCAGTGCCATCGCCCGCGTCGCCGGCCCCGTCACCATCGACCGCAGCCAGCCCATCCGCGAAATCGGAGGCGGTCTCGTCGCCTGGAAGGTCTGGGCGCATCGCTGATGGCGAAATCCCGCGGTTTTTCCTGTACATCCCCGTCCTGGGGAACCGGGTCTAAAAGAGGGCTATGAAAGCGAAAAGCCTGTTCTTCCTGATTACGATTCTGACGCTGGTTTCCACCGCCCCTGCCCAGAACATGACCCTGCAGAAGGTTCTCGACCGGATCGACGCCTCCTCGCCGAAGTTCCACGACGTGCAGGCCGACATCGCGGTGGATCTTTACACCGCAATCGTGCAGGAGCACGAAATGCAGAAGGGCATGACCGCCTTCCGCCGCCAGGGTGCGTCGATGGAGATGGTGACGCATCTGGCCTCCGCGAGCGGCCAGCCGGTCGCGCAGCTGCTCTGTAAGAACGACCAGCTGGATTACTACCAGCCGCCGCCGGCTTCGCAGGAAACGATCTTCGCCGCCGGCTCCAATCGCGGCGAGTGGGACAGCCTCCTCGCCACCGGGTTTGGCGCGACCGCGCAGGATCTGACGTCGCAATGGAACATCACCTTTCAGGGCATGGAGGCCATCGACGGCACGCAGACAGCGAAGCTGGAGCTTGTCTCGAAGCAGGCCAGCTTCCGCGACAACTTCTCGCAACTGACCCTCTGGATCGACCTGAGCCGGGACATTTCCCTGAAACAGATCTTCCTCCAGCCTGACGGCGATTCGCGGACTGTCACTTACAGCCACATCCGTTACAACACCCACCTGCCGGACAGCCTGTTCACGCTGCACGTCGCCAAAGACACGCAGATCGTCCATCGGTAAGCAGCAGTTGTACATTCCCGCGCACGGCTGTTATGTTGACAGCCAATGGCACAGCGGCGAAAAGCCTGGTATCAGTGGCCGGATCGCTGGCAGTCGTTTCGTGAGGTTCCATGGACGCGGCTTTGGATCTTCCTGGCCGCGGTCTTCCTGCTCTTCTCGGTTATCGGCTTTTTTAACGATCTGATCCGGATGGGGGCCATGCCCTACGCCACCGTGATCCTGCTGGCTGTGGTGACCGGGTTGAATGCCGTGCTCTTTCTGTTGTTCGCGAGCTACCTGCCCTGGCCATTCATAGGCATCCTGGTCGCGCTCCAGTTCGTGCTCGGCCCCGTGCTGACCGTCCTGTTCAGCTGGATGGACCATAGGTTCGCGCTTTCCACGCCCTCGGCCGACACCGGCATCCGGTTTGCCGGAACGGCCATTCTGTTCGTGGTGATCACGTCCTACATCCTCTTCGTGATCTATTTCCGGGCGGAAAGCCGCGCCACCATGCTCCTCCGGAACGAGCTGGCGCTGGCGCACGGCATCCAGAAAACTCTCGTGCCTCCGGTCATGCTCGCAGCGGCCGGATTTGAAATCTACGGCCTCTCCGAACCCAGCGAGAAGGTCGGCGGCGACCTGGTGGACGTCGTGGAACTGCCCGGCGGCGACGTGGTCGCCTACGTGGCCGACATCGCCGGACACGGTCTTTCCGCCGGCATCCTGATGGGCATGCTGAAAACCGCGGCGCGCACGGTCCTGCTGGATCCCGGACCGCCGGAGACGTCGCTGCCTCTGCTTCTGGACAAGCTGAACCGCGTCCTGCCCGGCGTGAAGGAGCCGCAGATGTATGCCACGCTGACCGCGTTTCGCCTGAATGCCGATGGCCGGGTGTGGTACGCAATGGCCGCCAGCCCGCCGATTCTGCACAAGAGGCTCCGCGGGCAGGATTTGCAGATGGTTCAGGAGCATCAATTGCCTCTGGGCCTGTTGCCCGAGGCCGCATTCGTCGGGAGGATGATGGATCTGACCGCCGGAGACGTTTTGCTCGTTGCCACCGACGGCATTCTTGAGGTTTGCGATCAGAATGAAGAGGAGTTCAGCCCAGCCCGCCTGGAGGATACCCTCATGGCCTGCGCCGATCAGCCGCTGGCAGCAGTGGCGCGGGAAATCCTGTCCCGGGCCCGCGCCTTCGGTCCTCAAACCGACGACCAGACGCTCCTGCTGATTCGCCGATCGGCCCAGCCGCCGCCGCGCATGGCGGCTCTCATCGAGGCCGGCGTCAGCAGCAAAACCTGAAAACTAGGTTCCGTCGCGCATCCGCTCTTTCACCGTCTTCGCCAGCTTCTCAATCTGGCCGGCGGTATCGACCACGGAGAGCGAAAGCTGGTCCTTATTGCTCTTGTCCACCTCGGACTTCAGCTGCCTGGCCAGGGCCAGCAGCTTGTCCGCGTCGGCAACAATCTGTTTCTGCCGATCGAGGTTGCGCTCCCGCGCCATCTGTCTCAGCATCCGCTGCTGACTGGTATTGGGCTGGGGACCGAGAGGAGTAGGGAGCTGCTGCTGCGGCGGCATGGGTGCCGGCGCCTGCTGGGCATGCGCGGGGATTGCGGCGAACACGCCGGTCAACAGCACAATCCACAGGAAACGAGAATTGCGGCCGAAACGAAGCATGGGGCCCTCCTCCGGGTGGAATCATTCTCAGCGAGAGCGGCAACCCTGCACTTCCCTGCCGTATCGATGAATTTGCCGTGATCCCGCGCCGGCATTCCGGGATTCCCGCATTATAGTTCCCGTCTATCGCGCCTCGGGGAAACCCGGCCGCCTCAAAACATCTCTCCTCCGGATATCCTGAGAGCAACCATGCTGAACGCTTTTACGGGGCTCCGCGCAGGGCCTGGATTCTTCGAAGTCCTCGGCGAAAGGTACGTCACGGACTTCCAGGATTTCCTGCACGTGAAGCTCCCCAAAATCATCGCGGTCGTCCTCCTCGCCTGGCTGCTTCTGTGGCTGCTCGGCCTGATCACGCGCCACATCCTGCGCATCGCCGAGCGCCAGTCGACCACGGCCTCGCATCTCGCCCAGGTGCGCACGCTCGCCGCCGTCATCCGCAACACCGGCGTCGGCATCGTCATTTTCCTCGCCGTCCTCGAAATCATGCCCATCCTCGGGCTGGAGCTGGGGCCGCTCCTCACCAGCGCGGGCGTGGCCGGCGTGGCCATCGGTCTCGCTGCGCAAAACATTGTCAAGGACTGCTTCAACGGCTTCCTCATCCTCGTTGAAGATCAGTACAACGTCGGCGACACGGTGCGCGTAGCCGGAGTATCAGGCACCGTGGAGGCGATGACCCTGCGCCGCACCCAGGTCCGCGACTCCGACGGCACCCTGTACATGGTGCCCAACTCGCAGATCACCACTGTTGCCAATCTGACTCGCGACTTCTCGGTGGCGAATATCCACGTCGCCGTGGATTTCTCCGCGCATCCCGATCAGGTGATGGCTCTGCTGAAACAGGTCGCGGCCAGCGTGCACGACGATCCGCAATACAGCAGCGTTTTTCTGGCTGATCCTGTGCTGCTGGGCGTCGACCAGCTCAAAGGTTCGCAGGTGATCTACCTGCTGCAACTGAAGACGAAGGCTAACCAGCAATGGGCCGCGATGCGCGAGACGCAGCGCCGCATCCGTCTGTCGCTCGAAGAGCACGGCTTGCTGCCCGGCGATCCGCTCCGCGTCTACAACCGCAATGGCCCTGCGCCGGTACCCGCTGACGCCGGGGAAACGGCCAGCGGTGCCAAAGTGGATCCCACCAGCCTGCCGGCCAGTGAGGTCAATCCGTTTACCGGAGAGGGGATGTAGCCGGGTAGCGGGAGTTGAGCCCCTGCTGCCGGTCGCAGGTCTGCTCACTGTTGTCCTGTTCCTGTTGCCTGTCCGAGCTGCGCATTTTCACCGCCGGCACCGGATATTCGGGTGGCATGCGCTGCTCCACGGCTCAGCCGGCCAGCGCCGGAACCGCCGTGCACAGCACCAGCGCCGAAACCAGCGGCCGCTGCCACGCTCGCCACATCCTCGCGAGGCGTAGCCGGCTCGGCGAGTAGAGAGTTGCGACCATCGCGTACCTCGAGTCTGGCTTCGCGGCGATGCTCCTTTACTCAGGCAACGATGCCGCAATGGCCGCTCGGGTTACGTATCGGATGAAACCGTCCGGGGTTTACCTGGGAATCTCCTCGAAGGTGAGGTTGCGGGCGGAACTGCCCGTCTGCTGCCGCCATTGCTCGAAAAGCCGGCCGTAGCTCAGGGTCATATATTGCGACGGTTCCACACCCAGCCGGCTTCCCGTCGCGTCAATCCATTCCGGGGGACCTTCCAGTTCGGCATAGACGCCGATCGGTGTCTCGTCCAGGACGCAGTGGCCCCTCCCGTCGGCATACTCGGTCCGCCACTTTTCATACACAAACGCCGGCGCATACCCCAGCTGCTCGAAAATCCTGCCGATGGCCTCTCCGTCCTCGACCGCCGTTTCCGTCTCCTCGCGGTGCTTGTGCCGCGCCGCCGGATCGTTGTCGCGGGGCAGGCACTTGTGCGTCACCACCCAGCGCTCGCCGTAGCGCCTCACCCGCAGAATCGACTGCTGTCCGCGCAGCCGCCGATCCGCTGTGTCGTACAGAGTGTTGCGCTCGAAGGTGCGCGGCGTCTCCTCGTGAAATCCCGCCCCGCGCAGCCGCTCCGTCAACCCCGCGGCATCCTCCACACGGAACTTCACCTCGATTTCCATGCTGCTCATACGATCAGGGTACAGGGCGCGGTCACTGTTTCGCCCGTCAGCCGGTAGTTGCCGTCGAAGCTCCACGCCACCGTGAGCCCGCTCTGCTCCGTCGACCCGGTTTTGATCCCTGTCGGCCCGATGGTGTAGCTGTACGAGGAAATCGGCGTCGACATCCCCGTCCGCCGGTTCTCCTGGTTGTACTGGAACGTCGCCTGCTGCAGTTGGGATAGGTCACCGTGGCCACGTTGCCGGCGTTGTCATCGGCTGTTTTTTGCCCGCCCGCTCGCCGCTTCGTACCATAGGAACGGCATGAAGACCCTCAGGCTCGCGGTGGATCCCGCAAATCTCGAAAGCCCTGCCGCGCGCCAGGCCATCGCCCAGTCAGCGGAGATTCTGCGCCGCGGCGGCACGGTCGCTTTTCCCACGGAAACCGTCTACGGCCTCGGCGCCAACGCACTCGACAGTGACGCCGTCGCCAAAATCTTTGCCGCCAAGGAGCGCCCCGGCTGGGATCCCATCATCGTCCACATCAGCGACCCGGCGCTGCTGGCCCGCGTCGCCACCTCGATCCCCACCAACGCGGGCGCCCTCATGGACGCCTTCTGGCCGGGCCCGCTCACCCTCCTTCTGCCCAAACATCCTGGCGTTCCGGAGGCGGTGACCGCCGGCCGGGAACGCGTCGGTGTTCGCATGCCCGCCCATCCCGTGGCCCTGGCGCTGCTGCGCGCCGCGGGTGTGCCGGTTGCGGCTCCCAGCGCCAACCGCTTTGGCCGCACCAGTGCAACCACCGCCGCGCATGTGGCCCAGGACCTCGACAGCCGCATCGATGCCATCCTTGACGGCGGCCCCACCACGCACGGGGTCGAATCGACGGTGGCCGACGTGCGCGATGAGATCTGCACGATCTTCCGGCCGGGCGTGATCACGCTGGAGCAGATGCGCTCGGTCCTGGGCAGCGAAGTGCGGGAGATCAGCGCGGACGCGGAGCAGAAGGAACCAGACCAGGGAGCGGTTGCGCCGGGGCTCGGCATGCGCCATTACGCCCCGCGGGCGCGTCTGGTGCTGGTGGACGGTGAGGTACCGGCGTTGCAGGCTGTTTTAGCGGCCACCGCGCGTGGCCTTGAAGAAGCGGGCGACACGGTAGGGCTGATGTTGCCGGCAGGGTTTCGGCAGGGCGCAGAACACGCGCACACTTTTGATTGGGGAAACTGGGACGACGCGGACGAACTGGCGCGGCGGCTGTTCGCGGGGCTGCGCTGGCTGGACTCTCAGGGCGTGACGGTGATCGTGTGCCCCGTACCATCGGCCCAGGGGATTGGCGTTGCCCTTCGCGACCGCCTGCGCAAAGCGGCGCGTCGCTTGCAATCCCCTGACCCGTAAACGGCGACCCCTGTCTTACAGATTCTCCCCTGCCTTGTGCAGGTACTTAATACTGGATTTGTAAATCAGCGCCCGCGTCGCACTCTCGCCCGGGCGCGGACCTCTCAGCCGCGGCGCAGCCGGCAGGGAGCAGTGCACCTTGATCGCGTACCGGTCGTACCACTCGATGCAGCCCTCGATCCGCTCCCCGTCCTCCAGCACGAAGACCATCGGGGTCCGCGCCTGCATCTGCTTCTGGAAGTAGAACGATTCGGCGTGCGAGCTGTCCTGCGCGGTCGCCACGCCCGCGGTCGCGCTCTGCCAGCTCAGAGCCGGCTCGTCGCGCCGCGAATACCGGCGGTTGCGCAGGGCCCGCTCCGGCAGCGTGGGCCGGATCAGCTTGCGCGGCCCGATGATATCCAGTTCGCGGGGCTCCTCGGGCGCGGGCTTCGCCGCAGGGACCAGCACCGGCGCGGGCCGGACTGCGCGCTTGGGCGTACTGAGCGGTTGTACTGCGGAGGCAGACAATTGGGACATTTTACCCACGATCCTTACGAGACAATGGTGTCTTTGTGATGCGCGAAACCGTCTCCGAGTCGCACATTCGGCAAAATTCTTCAGGAGGTTCTCTGAAATCTTACCGCTGCGGGATGGCTGGAAACGCCGGAATCGCCAGCCAGGCAAAATTTCCGCCTACGATCCCGCCAGTTGCGCCGCAAAACTGTCCAGCGCCAGCGAGCGCAGCAGGTTGCGGCGCATTCCCGACTCCACCTGGCGCAGCCCCCGCGCCGCTGCCTCGATCCATTCGTAGCTGACGGCCTGGGCCAGCGCGCCCAACTCCTTCTTCAGGTCGAGATTCCGCACCAGCTCCGGCGTCCCCGCCTTCAGCAGCAGCAAATCTTCCAGCAGCGAAGCCGCCGCCCGCAGCAAGCCTGCGGTTTTTTCCTGGCCCTCGGCTCCGGCGCGGTAGGTTTCCGTGGTGCGAAAGAGCGAAGACCAGTCGGATTCGCCCAGGGAGCTGCGCAGCAGCGTCAGCGCGTCGGTGCGGCTGGCCAGCCAGGCGGCCAGATCGAAGCCCAGCGCGCGGCCTGCGGCGCCTTCCGCCAGACGCGCGACCAGCATGCGCTCGGCGGGGCGCAGTTCGGGCCGCCGCTCTGCCAGCAGCTTTTCAATCGTCTCCCCCGGTATCGCGCCCAGCCGGAAAATGCCTGCTCGCGAGCGGATCGTCGGCGGCAGCTCTCCGGGATTCTCCGCCAGCAGCACGATGCTGGCGTGCGTGGGCGGCTCTTCCAGCACTTTCAGCAGTGAGTTCGCCGCTTCCTTCATGAACGCGGAGCTGGTGAAGATGTACATCGCGCGCCGCGCCTCGGCCGGCATGCGGTGGATTTCGCTGATCAGCGTCCGCACCTGCCCCACCTTGATGAGCAGTTGCGGTGGGTCGGGCGGGATCACCAGCACGTCGGGGTGGGTCTGGATGAGGACACGGGTGTCGCGCTTGTCCACGTCGCGCAGCTCCTCGCGCGCCGCCACGGCCTCGGCCACCCGCGCGTCCAGATCCATCGCCTCGCCGACCCGCCGGCAGTTGGAGCAGACACCGCAGTAGTCCGGCAGGCCGTCCGTCTCTTGCGGATCGAGGCAATTCGCCGTCTGGGCCAGCATGATCGCCAGCGTGTATTTCCCGGCCCCCCGCGGTCCCGCCAGGATGAGCGCATGGGGCAGCCGCCGCGAAGCGATTGCTTCGCGCAGGTGCCGCACCGTCGCTTCATTGCCGAGAAAGTCCCGAAACCCCACGGGAACAGGGTACAGGGTAGAGGGGGCAGGGTACAGGTCCGCCGGGAATCACAGCCCCTTGTCTTCCCTTTCGAACAAAATCCCGCGTGCCTTCAGGTGCGCAAAAATCCGCTCCGTGCATCCCGGCGCTTCGCCCACGTACGACGGCGGCGAAATACCCGCCCGCTGATACGTACCATCCAGAACGCACCGCGCGACGCCCGCGCACGAATACCCCGTCGCCCGCGACATCGAGCTAAACTGCGTTGCCGGGTCGTACCTCACGAACACCGTGTGGGTAATCGTCTTCGGCCGTCCGCCCTGCGACCCGCGAATCACGATCCGCATAATCGTGAACTCGTCCTCGTCCTCTTGCGGCGTCCACGTTTCAGGAACCCATTCCTTCCCTGTCTGCTGCAAGTTTCGGATATAGGCAATATGCCCCGGAAACCGCAGCGTCTTCTCCTTCATGTTCGGGATCCGCCCCGCCATCGTCGTAATCAGCGACCGCAGCCCATCCGTGTTGAACGCCTCCAGCCTCAGCTCTTGTCCGCCGATGCGGAACTCCAGCAGCTCCGGTTCCGAAAGCGGCGGCATCGTGATCAGCTTGCCGTCGCGCACATAGCGTGCCGGCCGGGTGTATTCCTCCCACACGTCCGTCGGCGAGAAGGTCGGCAGATACTGCTCCGGCCCGCTGCGGTGGAAATGCAGCCCGCCCACCATGAACGTGAAATCCTCAATCTGCATCCGCCCGGCAAAGTATCCCGCCAGATAATCCGGCGTTCCCGGCGCAATTCCGCAATCCACCACCGCAGTCACTTTGCGCTGCACGGCGAGATCGTTCAGCTCGAACGCATCTTCCGCGAAGAACGAGATGTCCACCACATCCTTCCCGGCTTCGATCACGGTTTTCAGCGTGTTGAATCCCATGAATCCCGGCACGGCGCAGATCACCAGATCCGCATCGGCGGTCGCGCCTGTCACTGCCTTCGCATCGCCCAGATCGGCAACCTTCGTCTTCACCGAATAGCCCTGCGCCAGCGATTCCAGCGCCTTTGGACTCACATCCGCGGACGTTACCTCGAACTCTCCGGACAGATCCGCCGCAATTACTTTGCCGACCCGACCCGTCCCAAGCACCACGACCTTCTTCTTCATGACTTCCTTTTCTACGGGCCGGGAGGCACCCCGGTCAACGCGGGCATTGCGATCTGCTGGTCCCCGCGCCCTCCGCCCATGCATACTGGCAGGAACATTCGAGACGCCCTTGAGCGAACTCCCAGTTACTGCAGGAACTCGAGAAGTCCCGCTGGGCGCGGAGCCCGCGCAGTCGTCCCTCAAGCGCGCCCTGCGCTTCCGCGACCTGACTGCGTTCTACATAGTCAGCGGGCTGAGCGTGCGCTGGGTCGCCACGGCGGCGGCGGCCGGCCCGTCCAGCCTGGTCATCTGGATCGTCGCGCTGGTCGGCTTCTTTCTGCCCCTGGCCGCCAGCGTCTTCGAGCTCTCATCGCGCTATCCGCAGGAGGGCGGCCTGTACGTCTGGGCCCGCGAAGCCTTCGGCGACTCCACCGGCTTCCTGACCGCCTGGATGTACTGGATGTCCAACCTCCCCTACTTCGCCGCGGTGCTCTACTTCGGCGCTGCCTCGGCGCTGTTCGTCACGGGATCCGGCCACGATCGCCTCGCCGCCAGCCCGCTCTACTTCATGTCCTTCGCGGCGGCCTGGCTCGGCATCATCACGGCGGTCAACATGGTCGGCTTGGGCCCGGGCAAATGGCTCAACAACATCGGCTCGCTGGGGAGCTGGCTGCCCGTCGTCATTCTGGTTGGCCTTGCCGCCGTGGCCGCGCACCGGTTCGGCTCGGCCACGCATTTTTCCGCGCCCGCGCTCGCGCCGCGCTTCTCCCTCAGGGATGCGCTCTTCTGGTCCACGCTCTTCTTCGCCTTCGCCGGCTGCGAAAGCGGCTCGTTCATGGGCGAGGAAATCGACAAGCCTCGCCAGACCATCCCTCGCGCGCTGGTGGCCGGCGGAGCTGTCATCGCGCTTGGCTACATCATCGGCACCGTGGCGTTGCTCATCGCACTGCCCGCGCAGCAAATCTCCGGCGTCGACGGATTCATGCGCGGCGCATCAGGCCTCTGCGCCCGCCTCGGCGTACCCTGGATCGGCGTCGCCCTGGCGCTGCTGATCGCGCTCAACTGCATCGGCGGCGCGGCGTCGTTTCTCTCCTCGACGTCGCGGCTGCCCTTTGTCGCCGGCATCGACCACTACCTGCCGCCGGCTTTCGGCCGCATCCATCCGCGCTTCCGCACGCCGTGGGTGGCCATCGCTGTCTATGGACTGGCCGGGATCCTCGTCGCCATCCTCGGCCAGGCCGGCACCACCGTCCGCGGCGCTTACGACGTGCTGGTCAGCATGAGCATCATCACCTATTTCCTTCCCTATCTGGTGCTCTTTGCCGCGATGGCGCGGGTGCAGCGCAGTCCAGTCGGTCCGGAGGCGCATCGCGTGCCCGGCGGACGGCCGGTTGCTCTGGCTCTGGCCACCATCGGATTCCTGAGCACCGCCGCCACGATTGTCTTTTCGGTTTTCCCGGCGCCCGGCGACCCGCACAAAGTCGCCGCCGTCGCCAAGGTGCTCATCTCCACCACCGTTCTCATCCTCAGCGGAGTCGCGGTCTTCGCCCTGGCGAGATGCAAGCGGAGGAGCGCGTAGCCGTAACGATCCGGGAACCCGGTGTACGATGAGTGGCCATGAAGAGAATAAGGCTGACAGCGAAATTGCTGTCCACAACTCTAGGCTGTTGGGGCATCATGCTCGGCCCAGACCGCTGTCTATGGTCACATTGGCAAGCATCTCCTGCCGGACCGAAACCTGACTCCGGGCGCGGTCAACCCGCCGATTGCCGCCGATCCGTCGGGCATGTCGGTCACCGTCAATGGCGTCGAAGCGAACCTCTGTGCGAAAGACTTCACCGCCGAGGGTGGCCCGCGCCGTGGTTGAAGGTGAGTTGCGGCGGCTGATTCATTTCACGCTACTTCCTTCTTCGAAGATGAAGTGGTTGAACTGACCTCTCGGCCGAGAATGGCGGCCAGCGCCCAAAGGTTCGCGTGCCCGCCGATACGTCGGAACGGTTATTTCGGTCAGAGCCACGCCGAAGCCATCCAGAGCTGCACCATGTCGGCATCACGCCATTGTGTCGTTACCTCGGATTGGATGGTTGCATGCCAACTTGGTCAGGAATCGGCATAGGGCTCTTAATCCCTTCGAACTCAGGCGGCAGGCCAGGAAATGAATTGTCATTCTGTGAGACGACCACGAGCCACGTGCCCTTCCGCTTTTCCGCTACCATTGTCATCATGCCGTAGCGCGGGCGGCGCGCCGTGCCATCTGGGTTTCTATCTCCCTCAATCTTCCAGCTCCAGTGAACGACAGCCACGTCCGGATGGAGGAAACGCACTGCTATCTGAAGCGGTGTAATCGTTGATCCCGAGAAGCGACCGCTGAGCAGTCGCGTGTGGTATTTCTCAAAGTCAGGTCGGCCGTGAATCCACGTCGCGCCTACCGTAACAAAATCCACGTCGTCCGCCATAATGTTCGCCAGTTCGTGTCCATCGTGCCTGGCCCAGGCATCGCTGAAAGCCTGCGGAAGTTTGTGGACGGCGTTCTCGTCCAGCTTCGTTTGGGCGCCGATTGGCAACATCGCAGCCATGAATGACGCTAGAAGCGCAAATACGAGGTTTCTCATTTTGCGTACTCCGTCGTCCGGAATTTTCCGAATCGAACCTGTGTGCCGGATCGTACGCCTCTCCTACCCTCGACACAACGAAGTTGGCTCGCACACCCGGGGGAGAGTTGCCAGGGAATATGAAGGTTGGTAGGCGGCGGCTGATACAGCTTACGCCAATTTCTCCTTCGATGTTGGAGTCTTTGATTTGTCCTCACGACCAGGAATGGCGGCCAGCGCCCACAGATCGGTGTGGCCATCAATGCGCCGGAAATGTTTTTCTGTGAGCAGCCAAGCCGAAGCGACCCAACGTTCGACCATGTCCGCGCATCGCCAGCGCGTGACGTTGTGCGTGCGGCGCTCCACCCTGCTTTGGGGACCCTCGATAAGGTTGGTCGTGGCCAAACATTTGTGCAAGGACGCGGGAATCTGCAACCGTTGCAGGGTGATCATGTCCGCCATTCCCTCCCGCAGGCTGCGCGCTGCCGATTCGTGCTCTCGCTCCAGGAAGCGCGCCAACTGTTCCAACCGCTTCTCTCCTTCCGCGGCGGTCTTCACCTTCCAGGCCGCCCGCAGCAGATTGCGGGTTTGAGCGTGCCGCTCTTTGGGCAGCTCCCTGAGCAAGTTGCGAATTTTGTGATTGCGGCAGCGTTGCACCGCTTGTTCGGCACCGAACAGCTCCTCGATCGCTACCCGCAAAGCCCTGGCTCCATCGATGACGAACAGATACTTCCGCTCGATGGGCAAGCCTTGATCCTGCAGGCGAGTGAGTAAGCGCTTCACCGCCGCTGCGTTCTCAGTCGCTCCCACCTCGATCCCCGGAATGTATTCTTCCCCTGGCCATCGACGCCCACCGCGCTGAGGATGTGATGATCGGCGAAGAGCTGGCAGTCGATATAGGTCTCGGATGGTTTTGCGCCGACGCATTCAGGAAGGCCGCCGAAGCCATGGAGCATCAGGTCTGCGAAGAATATAGGCGGAAAAACGGTTTCGACCCTGGAAAAGGAGTGATTGATTACCTCATCCCGCTCGGAATCGGCGGAGAAGATGCGATCAGCAACCTCTGGTGGCGGCCGGAGCCGGACCATCGCGCCAGGCACGAAGTTGGGGAAAAACCGAAGTCCCTGGTTTGCTCCCACAGGATCAGCCTGGCTTTCGCTCAGTCATGCATCCAGCACAACTGGGTCAATTGCAGGTGGTCATGGAATCCCTCGAAAATTGTGGTCGTTGCTCCGTAACGGTGGCACCAAACATCAAAGCCCCTCGATGAAACGGCCATCTGAAAGTCCTGCGCCGCCTTCCGCTCCTTTTCCTTCCGGATTCACTCGTGGAGCAGCTTCTTCGCCCGCTCCAGCTCCTTTTTCCGGCTGGCGCTCAGGCCTTTCCCCCCGCGGTTCATGAAATACGTCAGCATCCGCATCCCCGAAGACGGCCCTTTGGGCGAGACCTTCTTCGAGGCCAGCGATCGCGCGATCACCGGGGCGCTCTTCGTGAAGAACCCCTCCGGAGGGTGCGTCGAGTCCGTCGCCACCTTCCGCACCCAGCGGCGCGACGCGCCCGCGGCGGGCTTCTTCGCTCCCGACCCGGCTGAGGATTTTGTCCGGGATCTTCTGCGGGATTTGCCCCTTGCCCCGCCACGCTTCCTGGCTGCGCTCTCTTTCGTCGGCATGACTCAGTGCCTCTTGAAGTACTGCACCGCGCGCTCGTGCTGCTCGGCCTTCACGCGGGAGCTGAACGTGCCGAGGTTGCGCCGCTTGCCGGTGGAGGGGTTTTTCTTCTTCGAATACAGCCGATAATCGCCGGATCTGAGTTTGCGAATCATACAGAAACAGATGCGGATACTGAGTGCAGGGGACAGGGTTCAGAGCTTGGGGCACAGGGACGGCGGGAACCGCTGAGCCACGTGTCGACGAGGGTGTCGACCTGCACGGGGTGCCCCTCCCTGCATCCCACCCGTTACGAAGCCGATATTTCGATGCACGAGTCTGCCCGGAGTGTACTGATGGCGAAAACGAAAAAGCTGCTTCTGATCGATTTGGACGATGTTCGCCGCAAGTCCCGACCTCTCCTGCTCACCAACGCCGGATACACTGTCGATCTTCGGGACGATTACACAGCGGCGGAACGCCTGGATCGCGAGGGCGCCTTCGATCTCATCATTCTGGCCCTGCACCGCCGCCCGGATATGGCTCTGGCGTACAGCGATCACCTGAGCCAGGCCAAGCCACGGCTGCCCATCCTGCTGTTGACGGATTCGGGTGGTGTCTGCGTCCCCCGCGGAACTCTGAGTCCAGGCATCGAAACGGGCGATCCAACCTCGCTGATTCACGAGGTGACCTCGATGCTCGAAGGCAGCACGCAGATCCGTGAGTTACCGATCCAGGAGTTTGTTGAAAAGCAGATTTGCGGCGCACCAGAAGTCTCGCAGGCCGGGCGTACGGACTGCACCGGGGCCGCCATCCCTCAAAAAATCTCCATCCCCTGTCAACCATCCCCGCCCCATCCCCGTTATATCCAGTGAGAATTCCATCTTCTCCACGGATTTGGGAGGCAAACCATGTTCAATCCCCTCTGGGAAACCATGCAGGACGCCATCATCGGCGCCACCTGGGCCTGGATCGTCTGGGTGCTCTTCAGCACCCTGCGCCGCTACCTCATCGCCAAGGCACGAGCCGGCCTGCACGAAACGGTGCTGGCGCGCATCGATTCCGCCCAGTCGCTGCTCACCCTCGCTTCCAGCGATGCCGGCCGCCATTTCCTCGAGTCCATCGCGATCGAGGAGGCGCCGCACGAGACTCCCTTCGGCCGCATCCTTTTCGGTCTGCAGGCAGGCGTGGTCCTCTTCTTCTTTGGCGTGGCCATGCTGGTTGTGCACCACCACGTCAGCGATCCGCAATCCGGGTTTATGATCTTCGGCACAGGAGCGATTGGCCTTGGGATCGGATTTCTGGTTGCCGCCGCCGCCAGCCTTGCGGTTTCGCGCCGCCTCGGCCTGCTCAGCCGTGAACGCAACGGGTGATGCTCCGCGCATGGCGATCCGGCTGCGCCGCGATTCGCCTGCCCCGGTTGTGGCAGTCGCCGAGCCGCTGGCGCAGGAGGCCTTCCAGCGCCTCTACAGGGCTGCCGCCGGACCGGTGCTCGGCTATCTGATTGCCGGATGCGGCCGCCGCGACGTCGCCGAGGACCTGCTGCAGGAGACCTTTTGCCGCTTGCTGGTGCGCTGGCCTTCGCTCGGCCCCAGCGTGACCGGACCCGCTGCGGACCCGCAGGCTCTCCACCGCTATCTCTTTCGGATTGCGACCAACCTGCTGCACGACCGCTGGCGCTCCGGCGCGGGCGAGCCCTTCGCCGACCCGCCCGATCAGGGAGCGGCTCCGAACCTCGACGTTGCCGTCGACATCCAGGCCATGCTGCGCCGTTTGCGTCCCCGCGAGCGCGAGCTGCTCTGGCTGGCCTGTGTTGAAGATATGGACCACGGGGAGATCGCCGCCGCCACCGGTCTCAGCCGCCTCAGCGTGCGCACGCTGCTCTTCCGCGCCCGCGCCAAAGCCCGGCAGATGCTCAGCCGGCAAGGAGTTCCTCTATGAACGGACCCGCGAACCGCCCCGTGAATCCGATGAGCCCGCCTGACGATCCCCTCCGCCAGGCCTTTCGCGCGTATGCCGCGTCGGTCGCCGCTGCCGGACAGACCCCTCCGGCTTCGCTGGTCTGGTTCCGCGCCGAACGCCGCCGCCGCGCGCTGGCTCTTCGCCGTGCCCAGCGCCCGGTGCGCATCATGCAGGGCATCGGATTCCTCTGCGCCCTCTTCGCCGCAGGTTGGGGCCTGGTCCATTTCGGCTCACTGCCGCCCCGGCCCGCGCTGGCCACGCCCTTTTTGCTGCTCCTCACCGCCGGCTCGGCCCTGGTCCTGCTCGGCTGCTGGGGCATGCTCCTGGTCAGCCGCCGCGAATCCTGAATCGGAACGGATGGGAGGGCGAGGGCATGGGGCTACTGACCAGGGCATGAGTTCCCTCGTGCCGCAACACGGCGCAAAACGAGTCCGGCCGCTGATGCCGAACTCTATTCGATCTCCCCGACCATGGCCTCGTCCACGTAGCACCACACCCAGCTCTCGCCCGGCTCAATCGAGCGGATCAGCGGATGCTTTGTCTGGTGGAAATGCTTGGTGGCGTGCTTGTTCTTCGACGAGTCGCAGCAGCCGACGTGCCCGCACTCGAGACACAGCCGCAGATGCACCCAGCGGTCGCCCATTCGGACGCACTGCTCGCAGACGTGGATGGTGGTGGTGGTAATCCTGGCGTCTTTCAGATGGGTGCAGGTGGGCATGGGGCCTCCTCGGACTGGCTCCATTCTGACAGAGGTCGGGCAGACAGGCACAAAAGGCACCAGCGAAGTTTGGGAGATCTGGAGCAGGACACGCCAGCCCTGGATCTGCTTTAAAGGTCGCACCCTTTGCTGCAGGCGATCAGGAGGGAGGCGTACTCAACAGGAAGACCGACAACCATTGTAGGGGCCTTTCACGGACCAGACGACCAGGTTCTTTGCAATTCCGCTGAACCGGGCACCACCCCCCGGGGAGCTCTCCAATTCCAGCTTTATATACTCTCCCACCATAACCTCCTTCACGCGGGGCTCCGCTCTTCCCTGGCGAGTTCGAAGCCTGCCCTGGCGGACCCGGATCACCCTGGCCTCGATCCGGGCTCCAGCACGGACATCTGCATACGACGACCTGTTGAACACTCCTCCCGCTCGAATGAATCCTTCCCGTTCTTCGCACATCTTATGCTTGATTCTCCGGTCAGCCCGGCTGTGAGTTCCCGGCTCCCCAGCCGGATGGAGGCACCTATGTCCCTGCGACCCGTCAAAGAGATCCTCTCCACCAGGCCCGCCCTGGAAGGCGCGGGCGTCCGCCTCGAGCGCGCCTTCGGCTTCGGCAGGACGAAGGAGTTCGACCCTTTCCTGCTGCTGGACGACTTCCGCAATGAGCGGCCCGAGGACTACCTGGCCGGCTTCCCGTGGCACCCGCACCGGGGCATTGAGACCATCACTTACGTGCTGGCCGGCAGCGTGGAGCATGGCGACAGCCTGGGCAACAAGGGCAAAATGACCGCCGGCGACGTGCAGTGGATGACCGCTGGCAGCGGCATCCTGCACCAGGAGATGCCGAAGGGCGACGAACGCGGGCGGATGCACGGCTTCCAGCTTTGGGCGAACCTGCCCTCGCGGCTGAAGATGACCGACCCGCGCTATCAGGACATTCCCTCGAGCGCGATCCCCGAAGTCAAGGACGACGACGGCACGACGGCGCGCGTGATCTGCGGCACCTTCCGGGGCCAGCGCGGGCCGGTGGACGGCGTGGCCGCCGAGCCGCAGTACCTCGACATCTCCGTGCCGCCGGGGCAGCGCAAGCGCCTCAGGGTGGAGACCACGCGCAATGCTTTTGCCTACGTCTTTGCCGGAGCGGGAACGTTCCGGGACGCGAGCGAGCCGCGGGCCGTGCTCACGGAGAGCAGTGTCGATCCAAACGCGCAGCCCGTCTACGACGCGAGGAACCACTCGCTGGTGCTCTTCGACCGCGGCGACGACATCCAGGTGCAGTCCGGCCCGGAGGGGATCCGCTTCCTGCTGGTGAGCGGCCAGCCGCTTGAGGAGCCGGTGGCCTGGCAGGGTCCGATCGTGATGAACACCCCGGAAGAGCTGCGTCAGGCCTGGGCGGAGCTTCACACGGGCGCATTCATCCGAAAGCGATAAACCACGCAGCTGAGAGCAGGTCAGCGGTGAAGCGGCCAGCGAAGTGCGTGAGCGCCTGCTCCGCCTACTCGAGGCGCAACGCCGCGTAGTCCGCGCCGAGCTCGGCGCACAGCGCTTCGATGACCAGGTTGTGGTCGTCGCGCTGGGGCAGTCCGGAGACGGTGACCGCGCCGAGAAAACCAGCGCCACGGGCGCGGACAGGGAAGCTGCCGCCATGGCAGGCGTAGTCCGCGAGAAGCAAGCCGTAGCGGTCCTGGAGCGTGGACTGCTTCTGCTCCATTTCGAGGCCGATGGCGTAGGAGCTGCGCTGAAAGCGGAAGACAACGTTGCTCTTCCGGCGGACCCACTCGGCATTATCCGGGGTAGTGCCGGGAAGCGCGGCGAAGAAGAGCGGCTGCGCGACCCGGCGGATGTCGATGACCAGCACCAGGCCGCGCTCGACAGCAAGCGAGCGCAGGCGCGAGCCGAGACGCCAGGCGGTTTGCTCGTCGAAGGCCGAGAACCGGAGCTGCTGTTCCTGGAGGGCGATGCGGGCGAGGTCGTCGGAGATGGACATGGACTGGCTGTCCAGGCGGGCGCGCTTCGCGCAGAGCCGGGCCATGCCAGTATAGGCGTCGGCGCGTTTTGGGAGACACTGTGCGGGCGAGGCGTCGCGGCGCGAAAATCCGAACGAGGAAAGCGACGGATTTGTAAAGATGACCGTGGTGTTACCGAGTTGGGTACCGGGTGTGGTTACGCCGGTATAATGGATGATTAGAAAGAGCCCACGGTCTTTCGAATCGAACTGAAGGGAACCCCGCCACATGGCGACCACCAACGCCGGCGCCCCGTCTGCCCCGGCGACGCAGGGCGAGCCTGCTGCACGAACCGCAGTTCCTCCCAAGCCAGTCATTAACGACTTCAGCATCCAGGTAGCCACGGTCAACGGATCGGGTTCACAGTCGGCGAACAGCGTGCTGCTGCGCAGCATCTTCGCCATGGGTGTGCCGGTGAGCGGGAAGAACCTGTTTCCGTCGAACATCGCCGGGCTGCCGACCTGGTACACGATCCGAGCCAGCAAGTACGGATACGTCGCGCGCAAGAAAGAAATCGACGTGCTGATCGCGATGAACGCGGAGACGGCGCGGGAAGACATCCTGTCGCTGCGGCCGGGATCGGCGGCGATTTACGAAGAGAACCTGAACCTGAAGCAGTACCGCGACGATGTGGTGTGCTATCCGGTGCCGTTCGACAAGCTGACGGCGGCGGTTTGCCCTGAGGCCAAGCTGCGCAAGCTGGTCAAGAACATGATTTACGTGGGGGTGGCCGCGAATCTCCTGCAGCTGGACATGAAGGCTGTCGAAGATTCGGTGCGCAAGCAGTTTGCGAAGAAGCAGAAAGCGGCCGATCTGAACTGGGCGGCGGTGGATGCGGGGTACAACTTCGCGGCGCAGTCGCTGACGAAGCAGGATCCCTTTGCGGTGGAACGGATGCACGCGACGGAAGGGAAGATTATCATCGACGGAAATGCGGCGTGCGCACTGGGCGCGATGTTCGCCGGCGTCACGGTGGTGACGTGGTACCCGATCACGCCCTCGTCGTCGGTGGTGGAGCAACTGATCGATCTGCTGAAGAAGTACCGGATCGAAGAGGACGGGAAAGCCAACTTCGCGGTGGTGCAGGCCGAGGACGAGCTGGCGGCCATCGGGATGGTGCTGGGCGCGGGCTGGGCCGGAGCGCGGTCGATGACCGCGACTTCCGGACCGGGAATTTCGCTGATGGCGGAGTTTGCCGGGCTGGGGTATTTTGCCGAGCTGCCGGGCGTGATCTTCGATATCCAGCGCGTAGGACCCTCGACGGGACTGCCGACGCGGACTTCGCAGGCGGATCTGCTGTCGGTGGCGTTCCTGTCGCATGGCGATACGAAGCATCCGCTTCTGCTGCCGGCCAGTGTGAAGGAGTGCTTCGAATTCGGAGGCTCGGCGTTCGACCTGGCCGAGCAACTGCAGACGCCGGTCTTCGTGCTGAGCGATCTGGATCTGGGCATGAACAACTGGATGTCGGATCCATTCGAGTATCCGGAGAAGCCGCTGAACCGTGGCAAGATCCTCACCGCCGAGGATCTGAAAAAGGTCGCCGAGTGGGGCCGGTACAAGGACGTGGACGGAGACGGGATTCCGTACCGAACGCTGCCGGGCACCGACCATCCCAGGGCGTCGTACTTTACGCGCGGCAGCGGACACAACGACCGGGCGCAGTACAGCGAGCGGCCCGAAGACTACCAGAATCTGATGGAACGGCTGGCGCGGAAGTTTGAGACGGCGCGTAAGCTGGTTCCGGCGCCGGTAGTGGTGCAGACCGGCAAGTCGAAGGTGGGCATCATCGCTTACGGGACCTCGGACTTCGCGGTGATGGAGAGCCGCGATCAGCTGAAGAAGGAGTACGGCGTCGAGGCGGATTACCTTCGCATCCGGGCATATCCGTTTGCGAAGGAGATTCGCGAGTTTGTGGCGTCGCACGAGCGGGTGTACATCGTCGAGCAGAACCGCGACGCGCAGATGCTCAGTCTGCTGAAGCTGGATTTGCCGGCGGCGGAGACGACGAAGCTGCGCAGCGTGCGGCACTTCAATGGTTTGCCGATCGATGCGCGCTCGGTTACGGATGAGATTGTGTTGCAGGAGGGGATCTAATGGCAGCGACCGCTGCGCCAGGACCTAGAGTGAATCGGATCGGGCTGCCGGTGATCGAGTACCGCGGCGGCAAAACAACCCTGTGTGCGGGTTGCGGGCACAATGCGATCTCCGAGCGAATTATCGACGCGCTCTACGAGATGGGCGTGCAGCCGGAGCGGGTAATGAAGCTGTCGGGGATCGGCTGCTCGTCAAAGAGCCCGGCGTATTTTCTGGCGCGGGCTCACAGCTTCAACAGCGTGCACGGGCGCATGCCCAGCGTGGCCACGGGAGCGCTGCTGGCGAATAAAACGATGATGGGGCTGGGGGTTTCCGGCGACGGCGACACGGCGTCCATCGGGATCGGCCAGTTCGTCCACCTGATGCGGCGCAATCTGCCGATGATCTACATCATCGAGGACAACGGCGTGTACGGGCTGACCAAGGGGCAGTTCTCAGCGACGGCGGATATCGGCTCGAAACTGAAGACGGGCGTAGTGAACGATCTGCCCGCGATCGATACCTGCTCGCTGGCGATCCAGTTGGGCGCGACCTTCGTGGGCCGGTCGTTTTCCGGCGACAAAAAACAGTTGCTGACCATGCTGAAGGCGGCCATCGCGCACAGAGGCACGGTGATGCTGGACGTCATTTCGCCGTGTGTGACCTTCAACGATCACGAAGGCTCGACGCGCAGTTACAAGTACATGCAGGACCACGAGGAGCCGATCGGCGAAGTGGGCTTTGTGCCCAGCTTCGAGGAGATCGACGTGGAGTACGAGGCGGGATCGAGCTTCGACGTCGAGATGCACGACGGATCACATCTGCGTCTGAAGAAGCTGCCGGAGAATTACGATCCCACGGATCGCGCGGTGGCCGTGCGAACGCTGATGGAAGCGCACGAGAACAACGAAATCCTGACCGGCGTCTTCTACATCGATACGCGGAAGCCGGCATTCACCGACCTGCTGAATCTGGTGGACGAGCCGCTGGCAACGCTGCCAATGGAGCGGACGCGACCGCCGAAGAAGGTGCTGGACGAGGTGATGGCGAAGCATCTGTAGACCAGGCTTAGTGATCGGTCGTCAGTGATCAGTCAATCAGCGCCCCGGCGAAGAGCCAGGGCGCCTTCCTTTTGGGCGCGATGGTACGTCCTCTTTGGTAACCAGGCTGCTGCCGTCTTTCTTCTCGCCGCATCCAACCCTGCGCAGTTATCGCAGATTCCGGAGGCCGATCGCATGAGAAGAGTGCTGAGTATCGCGGCGTTGGTGGCGGTGTCCTGTGCAGCGGCGCAGGCGCAGGTGGGTGTGTATGCGGCGTTCGGAGCGGCGGATTTTCACCAGCCGAACGTGAACTGGCAGTACGGGCCGATGGCGGGACTGTACTGGAACGCGCTGGGCGTGCCCTTCGTGAAGGCCGGCGTGGATCTGCGTGGCTCCTGGATGGGCACAGGCGATGCGCAGGACGACGGTTACCTGGCAGGTCCGCGGGTGCAAATCCATCCGCACGTGCTGCCGCTGATGCCGTATGCGGAAGCGCTGGGCGGGGTGTCGCGGGTGGTGGTGGGACAGGGATCCGCGCAGACGGCGGGAACGAAGTTCAGCTACGCGCTGGTGGCGGGGCTGGATGCGACGATTTTCCCGCACGTGGACTGGCGGGTGGTCGACTACTCCTGGCAGCGCGTGGAGGGTCTGGGAATTGGCTTCCAGCCGACGCAAATCAGCATGGGCCTGGTGGTGCGGCTGCCGTAGCTCACTCGCTGGTCTGGCTCCGCGAGTCGGGGCAGTCGACGCGGAGCGCGAGGATCTCGTACGGCCTGAACGGCACGCGCACTTCGTTGTTGCGAATGGACAGCGGGACACCTTCGGGCGCCTCCATCAGGTTCGAATCGACCGCGCCGGCGGCGCCGGGCGGAAAGCGCAGAGCAAGCTCGCCGGACTTGCCCGCCCACTCGTCGAAGTGAAACTCCGGCGAGTGGGTGTCCTCGCCTTTCCTCATTGCGGTAAGGACGATGTCCGAAGGCGCGACCGAACCAGGGAGTGCTCGGCGGGGAGCACGCCGGTATGCGGCATGACCTCGATGGCCGTGAGCGGGAAATTGAACTCGCAGCCGTGGCGGACGGTCATGGCCTGCCGCCAGGAGCCGGCGTGCGGGCAGAGCGCCAGGCTGAAGTGCTGATGGCCGCGGTCGGCGTTGGGATCGGGCCGGACGGGCGAGCGCAGCAGGGTCAGCGAGCGCGGAGCGGTCAGATGACTCGGAGCAGGAGCAGGATGACCACGATGAGGAGGATCAGGCCGAGGCCTCCGCTGGGGTAATAGCCCCAGCTACGGCTGTGCGGCCAGGCGGGGAAAGCTCCAATCAGCATCAGGAGCAGAATGATGATGAGAATGGTGACCATGGGTTTGACCCTCGTGCGCGGGAGCCCTGGCGGCTCGTCCGGCCTGCTGGTGGATGCTCCGTGGCAGAGGCGAAGATGTCCACCCCATGAGGAATTTACGGAGTCGGAATTGCGGCGAGACGGCGAGTGCGGCGGAAGACCTGGAGCATCATGCGGGCCGTGAGCCGGCCAGTGTTGGTGTTCTGCAGCGACGGGTGATAGCTGGCCAGAAGCCAGCGGTCGCCGGGGATGCGGTATTCCGCGGCATGGGCGAAAACGAAGCCGGAGCGGCGAGTGAGCTGGCCGGTGCGGACGAGATGGGCGAGGACGCCGTCGAAAGCAATCCTGCCAAGACAGACGATCACGCGGACCTGAGGGAGCGCGGCAATCTCCTCATCGAGGAAGGACGCGCAGGCGTCGATTTCCTGGGGCCGCGGCTGGTTGCCGGGAGGCGCGCAGCGGACCACCGCGGTGATCCAGGCATCGGTAAGCGCGAGTCCATCGTCGCGATGCGTGGAATGAGGCTGGGAGGCGAATCCGGCCCGGTGGAGCAGCGGGTAGAGGAAGTCGCCGGAGCCGTCGCCCGTGAAGGGACGGCCGGTGCGGTTGGAGCCGTGCGCGCCCGGAGCGAGTCCAACCAAGAGAACGCGAGCGGCGGGATCGCCGAAGGAGGGAACAGGCTTGCCCCAATAATCAAAACCCAGATACATGCGACGCTTCCTGAGCGCGACGGTCGTGCAGTGACAGCGCAGGCGCGGGCACCGTTCGCAGGCGACAATACGCCGGTTAAGAGCGGCAAGCGCGGCGGCGTTGGCGGGAACTCCGGACACGAAGCGATTGTAGAGCCAGTTTTGCCGGCGACGGCGGCGTACAATGAGGGGGCTTCAGGGGATGTTTGAAATTATCGGTATGTGGGAGACATCGAAATCATGCGGATGCGAAAGGGAATGGCGGCCGCTGCGGTCGCAGGGGCTTTCGTGCTGATGGCGGGATGCCACACCGCCACGACCCCGGCAGGACCGGCCACGCCGGCTGCGGCGGAGACGGCGACCCCGCCGGCGCAGCCCAGTCCGGAGATCGGCGGCGAGCCGATCGTGAAGCTCACGCGCCAGGCAACGAGCAACGGGACGAAGCCGGAGTTCCTGTCTCTGACGGCACTCCCGGGACGGGGAATGGAGGTTTTCCAGATCACGGCGGATGTGCCGGGGAAAGGCGAGATTCCGGTGCTGTGGGCACCGACGCTGGAAGAGCTGGCGCAGCGGATGAGTCCGGGATCGCCGGCCGACGCCTACGGGAACGCGAGTTTCAGCTGCTGTGGGGCGTTTCTGGTGCCGTATCCGAACCGGATTCTGGGTACGTTGTCGGCGGATGGCAGGACGATCACGACGGAGTGGCACGGAAAGAAGATCGTGCTGCCCGCGAACTGGCATAACAGCGAGCATCCGGACGAAAACAAGCATGCGATGCACGGGTTGATTCTGAACTGGCCGGTCCAGGACGTGCAGGCGGCGAAGATTCCGGACGGGGAGACCGTGACGGGCGTAATCCGCGCAGGCGACTTTAACGGACATTGGCTCTCGAAGACGGATCTGAGCTTTGTGATCACGCTCACCGGAGGCGCGGTGGACGCGGAAATTGTGGCGAAGAACGTAGGCAGAGAAGACGAGCCGATGGCAATCGGCTGGCATCCCTACTTCTCGATCCCGAGCGGCGAGCGGGCGCAGGCGCTGCTGCACGTGCCGGGCGAGCAGATCGCGCAGGTGAGCAACTACCAGGACGTGTTCCCGACGGGCAGGCTGCTTCCGGTGAAGGGCACCAGGTGGGACTTCCTCGCGCCCGGGGGCAAGCCGCTGGACGATATGTATCTGGATGACAACTGGTCGAGGCTGCAGCGGACGAATGGTGCAGTGCAGGTGACGCTGACGGATCCAGCGAGCGACTATGGGGTGAAGGTGCTGGGGCTGTCGCCGGATATACGGACGGTGCAGGTCTATTCGCCGCCTGCCGCGAAGTTTGCCGCCATCGAGGAGCAGTTCAACTTCGCCGATCCGTTTGGGAAGGAATGGCATGGGATGAACACTGGCATGGTAACGCTGCATCCGGGACAGTCGGTGCAGTGGCACGTGCGGGTGGAGCTGTTCCAGCCGCAGCCGCCGGCAGCGAAGAGGTGAGTCGGAAAATCACAAAGAGCGCGAAAGCCCCCGGAAATCGGGGGCTTTCGCATTTCACCACGGGGAGACGCAGAGCTGAGGATCGGCTTTGTGAACGAATTACCGGCTCACTTTCAGCATGACAACGCCGTGGGACGGGACAGTGACCGTATAGCGACCGTTCGTGGCCGAGACGTCCTCGTGTTCCCACAGGTCGCGAAGCTTCGCGTTGGCGGGGTAGCCGATGGCGTGCAGGTCGAGGGTGACAGAGTGCGCCACGGTGTCGCGGTTGAACAGTCCGGCGGCGAGCGCGCCGTGGCTGAGAGGCCTGGTCCAGATTTCCGTCATGCCGACGGCAAAGGCGCGGCTGCCTTCCTTGCCGAGCGGATCCTGATCGACGGCGATGACTTCGCGGTTGGTGAGGATGGAGATGGTTTGCGCGGACATGTGGCTGAGGTCGTTGCCCGCGAGCAGCGGCGCAGCGAGGATGGCCCAGAGACTCATGTGGGTCTTGTACTCGTCATAGGTCATGCCGCCGTTGCCGACCTCCAGCATGTCGGGATCGTTCCAGTGGCCGGGCCCGGCGTACTTCGCGAGGCCGAGCTGATTGAAGCCGATCTCGGCCATGCGGGCATAGTTGTCCTGGATGTCGCCTGTCGTGCGCCAGAGATTGCCGCCCACCGAAGCGCCCCACTTCCAGACATCATCCCAGCCATACTGGCAAAGGCTGAAGACGATCGGGCGGCCGGTGGCGAGGAGGGCGTCGTGCATCTGCCGATAGGCGGCGATCATCAGCTGGTTCTGCTTCTCAGGATTGTTGGGTGCTTCCTTCTGCATGATGTCCCGGAAGCTGCAGAGGTCGTACTTCAGGTAGTCAATGCCCCATTTGGCATAAGTGTCGGCGTCCTGCCGGACGTGGCCGTAACTGCCGGCGTAACCGGCGCAGGTTTTGGGTCCGGGCGAGGAATAAATGCCGAGCCTGAGGCCTTTGGAGTGGACGTAGTCGGCCAGGGCCTTCATGTCGGGGAATTTGCTGTTGGGATGGATAAAGCCCTGCGCGTCGCGCTCGCCCTGCCAGGTGTCGTCGATGTTGATGTAGGTGTAGCCGGCGGCTTTCATGCCGCTGGAGACCATGTAATCGGCGGCGGCGCGCACATCGGCGTCATCAACTTTGCCGGCGAAGTGGTTCCAGCTGTTCCAGCCCATCGGTGGGGTGGCGGCCAGCGCTCGATCGCGGTGCTGAGCGAAAACTGGAATAGAGAGGGCGGTAAGCAGGAATGCGGTGACGACCAGACGGCAATTCGACACGGTAGGAGGTCCTTTCGCGGGGAGTTGAGGGCCTTCCGGGTTCCTGGCGTAGTCCAGACTCACCGCAGAGGGCACAGAGACGAGCCTTCGAGTCCGCTGGTCAGTGTATCGCAGCAGGGATTATCGAAGCAGCATGCCCCAGATCGTGTCGACGGTGGCATGGGTGATCGCGGCTGCGCCAATGCGCCGATCGGTACGCCAGGCGCGGCCGTAGAAGACGCCGGCGACGGCGGCCAGGAGCACGTATCTCCAGTTAAAGTGGGCGGCATGTTTGTTGAAGTGAGCGAGGCCGAAGAGGCAGGCGGTCACGAAGAGGGCGGCTGTGCGGCCGAGGCGGCGCTCGAGAAGATTCTGCATCCAGCCGCGGAAGAAGATCTCCTCGGGCAGCGCGACGGCGAAGAAGGTATAAAGCCAGGCAGGCGCCACGAACCAGGGATGGGCAACGTGGCTGTGCGGATGGAGAAAGCCGAGGGCGAGTCCGATGGGGATGGCGATGGGCGCGTAGAAGGCGAACTCGCGCAGGCCGATGACCAGATCGCGGAGTCGCAGGTGCAGATTGAAACCGACGCCGCTGAGGCGGCGGATGGCCAGGAATCCGTAGAGGCCGGCATCGAGGAGGAGAAGCTTGCCGAGAACATCGACGCGCGGCGGCCAGGCGGGCTGGATCCAGCGCAGATCGACGGCGAGGCCCAGAGGTATCAGGACGAGAAAATCGAGCCAGTGGGCGTGCTGGCCGGGATCGAGGCGCGTGGCAAGCGCGAGCAGAGCGGCAACGGCGACCGGAACGAGCAGGCAGGCGAGGAGCCAGGGCGTGTGAAAGGTGTGTGCAGCGAGAGCAACGATGAGATACGGCGCGGCCAGCAGCGCCGGCAGGGTGAGTCGGAGGACGAGCGGCAGGCGGCTGGCAGCGCGGGCGCAGGCATCGCCGGCCAATCCGAAGGCGAAGACCGGAACCAGCGCAAGGATGAACGCAATGGATGCGGGGATGGAAGGAAGCGCCACGGCTTTTATCGTATCGTTGGGGCCGTCAGCGCCGACGCTGCCGGCGGGTCGATGCTGCGTCGCAGACTGGTCCCTGCGGCAGCAGGCGTTGCCCGCCTGCTCTGCATTGACGCCATCCTCGCCGTCCGATAGTATCAACCGGCACGAGATGAATCCGGATCCACTCATCGGCGAGTCAATCCTGCACTACACCATTCTCCGCAAGCTGGGTTCGGGGGGCATGGGCGTGGTGTATGAAGCCCAGGACGCACAGCTGGATCGGCACGTGGCTCTCAAATTTCTTCCACCGGAGATGGCCAGGGACAGCCAGTTGCTGGAGCGCTTTCAGCGCGAGGCACGCGCGGCCTCGTCGCTGAATCACCCGAATATCTGCACCATTCACGCCATTGAGCAGCACGAACTGCGGCATTTCATCGTCATGGAGCTGCTGGTGGGACAGACGCTCGGGGAAAGGATGACGGGGCAGCCGATGGATGTGGAGGGGCTGCTGCCGCTGGCCATCCAGATTGCCGACGCGCTGGAGTCGGCGCACGCCAAAGGCATCGTGCACCGCGACATCAAGCCGGCAAATCTGTTTCTGACGGAGCGCGGGCAACTGAAGATCCTGGACTTCGGGCTGGCGAAGATCACACAGGGGCAGGCGGCGCAGGCGGCGGATGCGGGGAGAACGCAGGCCGTCGGGGAGGAGCTGACTTCCCCCGGCTCAGCGGTGGGCACTATCTCCTATATGTCGCCGGAGCAGGCGCGCGGGCAACTGGTGGATGCGCGCACCGACCTGTTTTCGACGGGCACGGTCCTGTACCAGATGGCCACCGGGAGTCTGCCCTTTCCCGGAGACACGTCGGCGGTGATCTTCGACGCCATTCTGAACCGCGATCCGCGGCCGGCCGCCGAGGTCAATCCGGCGTTGCCCGCGGAATTTGAGCGCATCCTGGACAAATGCATCGAAAAGGACCGGACGCTGCGCTGCCAGACGGCAACGGAGCTGAAAACCGACCTGAACCGGCTCAAGCGGGACCTCGAGTCGAAGAGGAACCGCGCGAAGGCCAAGACCGATTCGGATTCCGGCGTGCATAAGCCCGGGAAATCGGTCGCCGTCCTCTACTTCGAGAACCTGAGCGGGGCGAAGGAAGACGAATACCTGCGCGACGGCATCACGGAAGACGTGATTACGGAGCTGTCCAAGATTCGCGGACTGAATATCTTTTCGCGCCCTACGGTACTGGCCTTTCGGGATCAGGCGGTGACCCCGCAGCAGGTTGGACAGAAGCTGGGGGCCGCGTACGTGCTGACCGGCACGCTGCGCCGTTCCGGCGCGCGGCTGCGCATCAATGCGCAGCTGGTGGATGCGCACACGGATTTTCCTCTGTGGTCGGAGCGCTTCGACCGCGAGATGAAGGACGTTTTCGAAGTGCAGGACGAAATGGCCCGCAAGATCGCCGAAGCGCTGCGGGTAACGCTTTCGCCCGAGGAGCTGGAAGCCCTGGCGGTGAAGCCCACGGAGAATCTGCAGGCGTACGACCTGTACCTGCGGGGCAAGCGCTACGCGCGACGGCAGACGCGGCAGGATCTGGAATTTGCGCTGCAGATGTTCGAAAACGGCGTAGCCATCGACCCCAACTTCGCGATGGCCTACGCCGCCTGCGCCAATGCCTGCGCGATGTTTTACTGCAACTACAGCCGCGATCAGTTGTGGGTGGAGCGGGCGCGCGAAGCTTCCGGCAAGGCCGTCGCCCTGCGCTGGGATCTGCCCGAAGTGCAGGTCAGCCAGGCCTGGGTGCTCTATGCAACAGGACTGCATGACGAAGCGGTGCGCATGGTCAAGAAGGCCATCGAACGCAAGCGCGACTGCGAGGGGGCGTATTACCTGCTGTGCCGCGCCCTGTTTGCGGCGGGACGCTATCAGGAAGTGCTGGAAGTGGCGGAAACCGCCATCGAAGCCAGCGGCGAGGACTACAACGTTTACATACCGATCTCGAATTCCATGGGCGCGCTGGGCAAGACAGAGGAGGAGCGCAACCTGGTCCAGCGCCGGATCGCGGCCCTGGAAAACCATCTGAAGCAGGTGCCGGAAGACCCGCGGGCCCGCATCCTGCTCGGCTCGGACTACGCGCGCCTGGAGCGCACGGACGACGCCCTGCGCGAACTGAACATGGCTGTAACTCTCCGTGCCAACGAGGCATCCATCCTTTACAACGCGGCCTGCCTTTACTGCGCGCTGAGCAGAAAAGCCGAGGCTCTGGATACGCTCCACAAGGCCTGGGAAGCTGGTTTTCGCGACGCGGTGTGGGCGCGCCGCGATCCCGACCTGCAGAAGCTCCACGACGAGCCGGAGTTCAACCGCCTGTATCCGAATCCGGCGAAAGCGTAGGCGAGGGAGCAGTCTCACCCGCTGACCGGCCAGAGCACCGCCCTGCATGCCCTATTTGATCGTGGGGCTGAGAGGTTGTAACGTAAAAGGTTCGCGCTCGTGCCCGATCTTTGTCCGCCGCTGAGGACTCTGTGCCTGAAACACTACGCAAGACAGCGCTCAATTCCATCCATCGCCTGCTGGGGGCGAAGATGGTGGAATTCGGCGGATGGGATATGCCCGTCGAGTACACGGGACTGATCGCCGAGCACCTGGCGGTGCGCACGGGAGTGGGGCTTTTCGACGTGAGCCACATGGGGGACATCCAGTTTCGCGGGCCGGGGTCGCTCGAGGCAGTGCAGCACATCAGCATGAACGATGCGTCGCGGCTGCAGGTGGGGCAGGCGCAGTACTCGGCAATGCTGTATCCGCAGGGAACGTTTGTGGACGACCTGATCGTGCACAGGTTCAGCGACAACGACTACCTGTTGGTGATCAACGCCGGAACACGGGAGAAGGATTACAACTGGGTGCGGCAGAATGCGGCGCGGTTCGACTGCCACGTGAGCGATTACAGCGACTACTACACGCAACTGGCAATCCAGGGCCCGAAGGCGGAAGCGACGCTGCAGAAGCTGACGAATGTGGACCTGAGCGCGATCAAGTTTTACTGGTTCGCGTGGGGCACGGTCTGCGGCCTGCCGAATACGCTGATCGCGCGGACCGGGTACACAGGCGAGGACGGATTTGAAATCTATGTGCCCTCCGACGCCCTGACCAGCGAGCGAGTGTGGAACGAGGTTCTGGAATCCGGACGGGAATTCGACATCAGGCCGTGCGGGCTGGGCGCGCGCAATACACTGCGGCTGGAAGCGGCGCTGTCCCTCTATGGGCATGAGATTTCCGAGACGATCAACGTCTTTGAGGCCGGGCTGGACCGCTTCTGCAAACTCGAGAAGGGGACGTTTATCGGTTCCGAAGCGCTGAAGCAGGTGCAGGCTGCGGGCGGCCCGGAGCGGAAGCTTGTCGGGCTGGAAGTCGTGGAGCGGGGCATTGCGCGCGAAGGATACCGGGTGCTGGACGAACAGGGCCAGACGATGGGGCATGTTGCGAGCGGATCGCCCGCGCCGTTCCTGAAGAAGAACATCGCCCTGGCCTTCGTGCCGCGGGCCTGTGCGGAGCCAGGCACGGAGGTCGCGGTGGAGATCCGCAACAATCCGGTGAAGGCGAAAGTGGTGCCGCTGCCCTTCTACAGGAAGCCGAAGAGGGCGTAGTCTGCCGGAGTTTTTCGCAGTCCGTAGAATGAAAGGAAGAGATCCTTCGTTATGGCCTATCCCACGAAGTACCGCTATACGCGCGAGCATGAGTGGATCGACGCGAATGGCAATACCGCATCGATCGGAATCACCGAGCACGCCCAGGATTCGCTGGGCGACATTGTTTTTGTCGAGCTGCCCAGGGTGGGCGAGAAGGTCGAGAGGGGCAAGGTCTTCGGCAGCGTCGAGAGCGTGAAGGCGGTGTCGGACCTGTACGCGCCGGCCAGCGGCACGGTGTCGGCGGTGAACGAGGATCTGACGTCGGCGCCGGAGAAGATCAATGCGGACGCGCATGCGGCGTGGATCATGAAGATCGAACTGAGCGATCCCGGCGAGATCGAATCGCTTCTTACGGCCGATGCCTACGAGAATTACGTGAAGGAAGAATCCGAACACTAGCCTCGGACTGGTCAGTGCATCTCGGACAGGGATGCGTATCCTGGCCGTTCGCCGCTTTCCAAACTCTAACCCGTAGCCCTTAACCCCTGCTTTCATGCGCTACTTGCCGAAATCGGATGCGGAACGCGCGGCCATGCTGCGCGAGATCGGGGCGTCGTCCATCGACGACCTGTTTGCCGTGATTCCGGAGGAATACCGGCTGCGACGGGAACTGGCGATTCCGAGGCAGATGGGCGAGCAGGAAATCGTGGACCACTTCAGGGCCGCGGCGGCAAAGAACGCCAACGGCTACGCGAGCTTCCTGGGCGCGGGCGTCTATCGGCACTACCGGCCGGTGATCATCGACGCGATTGTGCAGCGGGGTGAGTTCCTGACCTCCTACACGCCGTATCAGGCGGAGATCACGCAGGGCACACTGCAGGCGATCTTCGAGTTCCAGACGATGATCTGCGAGCTGACGGGGATGGACATCGCCAATGCGTCGATGTACGACGGGTCGACGGCCTGCCCGGAGGCCGCGATGATGGCGATGCGGCTGACCGGACGCGACGGCGTGCTGGTGGCGCGGACCGTGCATCCGGAATATCGCGAGGTGATGCACACCTACGCGCAGCATCGCGAGGCGGCGAGCGGGCACCGGACCCAGGAGATCGGGTATGGCGAAGACGGGCGCGTGGATCTGGCTGCGCTGGAGGCGGCGGTAACGGAGGAGACGGCGTGCGTGCTGGTACAGTCGCCGAACTTCTTCGGAACGATTGAGGACGTGCCGGCGATTGCCCGGATCGCGCACAGAAAAGGCGCGCTGCTGGTGGTGGCGATTGCCGAGGCGATGTCGCTGGGCGTGGTGCGGCCGCCGGTGGAGGCGGACATTGTGACCATGGAGGCGCAGTCGTACGGCGTGGCGCCAGGCTTTGGCGGGCCGTTCTGCGGGGTGATTGCGGCGAAAGAGAAATTCGTGCGCCAGATGCCGGGGAGGCTGGTGGGCGAGACGAAAGACAGGCAGGGACGTCGCGGTTTTGTCCTGACGCTGTCCACGCGCGAGCAGCACATCCGGCGCGAGAAAGCGACGTCGAACATCTGCACGAATCAGGCGCTGGTGGCGCTGATGGCGACGGTGTTCATGACGGTTTACGGCAAGGAAGGAATCAGAGAGCTGGGGCTGCAAAACCTGGCCAAAGCGGATTATGCGTCGAAGGCGCTGGGCGCGCAGGGCAAAGTGCTTTTTGGCGGCGCGCCGCGGTTCAACGAATTTGCGCTGCAGACGGAAGAGAAGCCGGAAGCGCTGCAGGCGCGGTTGCTGGAGGAGAAGATTCTGGGCGGCGTGGCACTCAGGCGCTGGTATCCGGAACTGGGGAACGCGACCCTGTGGTGCGCGACGGAGATGACGACGCGGGAACAGATCGATCGGGCAGCGTCGGTGCTCCATCCCCGCACTCCAACTGCGAGCGCTCCGGGGACCCCGGCGCTGGCACACGCAACGGCGGGGGCGCAATAGCCATGGAGGAGAAATTCGTGGGTACTCCGAAGAAGGTGACAGAGCACCTGACGCAGAATGAAGGACTGAGCTTCGAGAAATCCGCACCAGGAAAGAAAGCGTATCGGCTGGCGCCGCTCGATGTGCCGGAAGTGGATCCTTCCACGCTGCTCGGCTCTTCCTGTCGTTCGCAGAGCGCGGAGCTCCCGGAGCTGAGCGAGATTGAGATCATTCGGCACTTCACTCGGCTTTCGACATGGAATTACGCCATCGATCTGGGGATGTATCCGCTGGGCAGCTGCACGATGAAGTACAACCCGCGGGTAAACGAATTCGTGTCGCGCCTCGAGGGGATCGCGGAAGCGCATCCGTACCAGCCCGAGGCGCTGGCGCAGGGATCGCTGGAGATCATGCGGCTCCTGCAGGAGTGCCTGCTGGAGATCACCGGCATGGATGCAATCACGCTCCAGCCGGCGGCGGGAGCGCATGGGGAGTTTACGGGCATCCTGCTGGCAAAGGCATACCACCAGGCAAAGGGGAATCCGCGGAAGACGGTGATCATTCCCGACTCGGCGCACGGGACGAATCCGGCGACGGCGGCGATGTGCGGCTATGAGGTGGTGAACTTCAGGTCCAGTCAGCAGGGCGGGATCGACGTGGAGGCGCTGGCCAAAGCCGTGACAGAAGAAACAGCCGCGCTGATGCTGACGAACCCATCGACCATCGGCGTCTTCGAGAACGAGATTCACCGTATCGCGGACATTCTGCACGCCAGGGGTGCGCTGCTGTACATGGATGGCGCGAACATGAACGCCCTGTGCGGGAAGACGCGGCCGGGGGATTTCGGCGTGGACGTGATGCACCTGAACCTGCACAAGACGTTCTCGACGCCGCATGGCGGCGGCGGGCCGGGATCGGGTCCGGTGGCATGCAGGAGGATTCTGGAGCCGTTCCTGCCGGCGCCCGTGGTGGAACGGGGCGGCGACGGGCGGCTGCGGCTGAACTACGACCGTCCCCGGAGCGTCGGCCGGGTACGTGCGTTCTGCGGGAACTTTGGGATGTTCGTGCGGGCGCTCGCATACATTCTGGCCAACGGGCCGGACGGGCTCCGGCAGACGACGGAAGACGCGGTGCTGAACGCGAATTACGTTCGGGCGAAGCTCGAGGACGTTTACGAGCTGCCGTACCCGACGCCGTCGATGCACGAGGTGGTGTTCAGCGATCGACGACAGACGAAGTACGGCGTGAAGACGGGCGACATTGCCAAGCGGCTGATCGATTTCGGTTTCCATCCCTACACAGTTTCATTCCCGCTGATCGTGCCGGGGGCGCTGATGATCGAGCCGACGGAGAGCGAGTCGCGCGAGGAGCTGGATCTGTTTGTGGATGCGATGCGGCAGATTGCGCGCGAGGCGGAGGAGAATCCGCAGGTGGTGCTGGACGCTCCACATTCTACGCGGGTCTCGCGTCTCGACGAGACAACGGCGGCGCGGAAGCCGGTGCTGCGGTGGAAAAGGCAGTGATCCGCAGCGGAGTTCACTTGCCGATCAGACCAATCGAGTAAGATCAGAGCCAATGCAGACAAGAAACTTTGCTCACGTCATGTTGCGGGAAATTTACGAGCAGCCGGAAGCGCTGGCTCGAACGATGGACCGCTACGCGCCGAAGGGCGCGCTGAACGCGGAGGCGTTTGCGGCCGTAGCCGAGGCGCTGCGCGGACGCCAGCGGGTGGTGATTGCGGCCAGCGGATCGAGCCGGCACGCGGGGCTGGCGGGCGAAATCATGCTGGAGGATTACGCCGGGCTGGCCGTGGACGTGGAGTACTCGAGCGAATACATGTACCGCTCCACGCATACGCTGCATGATCCGGGCGTGGTGACGATTTCGCAGTCGGGCGAGACCGCGGATACGCTGGCAGCGCTGCGCGAGGCCAGGGCGCGGGGACTGGCGACGGTGGCGATCACGAACCATGCCGAGTCGACCATGGCGAAGGAAGCGGATGCCTCGCTGCCAACCCTGGCGGGGAAGGAAGTCGCGGTTCCGGCAACCAAGAGCTTTACGACGCAGCTCAGCGTGCTGTACGTGCTGGCGCTGTATCTGGCGCGACTCGGCGGGCGCATGACGACGCACGCAGTGAGCGCGCACTGCGAGCAGATGGAGCGGCTGCCGCGACTGCTCGAAGACAATCTGGAGCGGTGGGAGGGCGATGTGTGCGCCATGGCCGACGGACTGCGGAGAGCGCAGACGTTCCTGTACCTGGGGCGTGCGATCCACTACTCGATCGCCCGCGAAGGCGCGCTGAAGCTGAAGGAGTCGGCCTACGTGCAGGCCGAGGGACTGCCGGTGGGCGAACTGAAGCACGGGCCCAACGCGCTGGTGAGCCCGCAGGCGCCGCTGGTGGTGCTGGCCACGCGGGACGGCAACGATCCGGACTCGACGCTGCGCTACGAGCGGACGCTGCAGCTGATGCGCGACATGCACGAGCAGGGTGCGGAGATGGTGGTCATCCATGTGGAAGGCGACGAAGAAGCCGCGAAGCTGAGCCGATGGGCCGTCGCGGTTCCGGCGGTGGACGAGTTTTTGCTGCCCATGCTGGAGGTGGTGCCGCTGCAATTGCTGGCTTATTTCGTGGCGGTGCAGCGCGGGGTGAATGTGGACGCGCCGCGCAATCTGGTGAAAGCGGTGGTGCGCGAGTAGAGCTGCCCGTCCGGGCAGCGTCTCTAATGTGTGGACCAGCCGGCGTTCGTCCACCCGGCGAGCGCGACCGCGAGCAGCAGCACGAGCACCCCTTCCGTGAGCGCGACGCAGGCGGGCCAATGGCCGATCCGCCACAGCCATCCCGGGACGACCCCTCCGACTGTGCCTCCGATGTAATAGCTGGAAAGATAGAGACCCGCGGCGGAGACACGGCCGCCGGGCGGCGCAGCCATGCGCAGATAACTGGCCGCGGTGGACTGCGCGATGAAGACTCCGGAGCAAACCAGGCCGAGTCCGGGCAGGATCACGATCCAGAGGGAATGGCTGAGAGCGATGGCTTCGCCGGCGAGGCAGAGGACGATGGCCAGCAGGATGCCGCGCCGCATGCCGATGCGGGTGACGAGGTATCCGCCGAGGGGGGTGACGGCCAGGCCGAGAAGGTAAATCGCGAAGATATTGCTGAGGCCGAAGGTGGAAAGACGAAAGGGCGGGTCGGCGAGATAGAAGGTGACATAGGTGAAGGTAGCGACCAAAGTGAAGAGCATGCCGAAGCCGACGGCGAAGGTAGCAAGCAGCCGCGTGTTGCGGAAGTGACTGAGGACGACGCGCAGGCCGTGGGCGCGCGCATCGTGCGGGGCGAGCACGCGCGGGGATTCGGGCGGAAGCCAGCGGGCGATCATGCCTGCGCCGATGAGCGTGAGGACGCCGAGGACGACGAAGCTCCAGCGCCAGTTGAAGGCGTCGGTGACCATGCCGGCTACGAAGCGGCCGAGGAACCCGCCCATGGCCGTGGAACTGACATAGAGACTCATGACCAGGGCGATCGAATCGCGCCGCCATTCCTCACCGACATACGTGATGATGGTGGCGAAGATTCCGGGCAAGGCCAGGCCCTGAACGAATCGCCAGACGATGAGGGTGTGCAGGCCGGGCGAGGTAGCGGCGAGCAACGTGGGCACGGCCAGGGCCAGCGTCGAAACGAGGATGACGCGTTTGCGATTGAGCCGCTCGGCAAACGCGCCGATGAGTGGCGCGGCGAGCGCAACGCCGAAGGTCGACGCGCTGACGGTCAGGCCGGCCATGGCTTCCGAGGCGTGGAAGAGATGCGAGAAGAGCGGCAGCAGAGGCTGGGTGGCGTAGAGATTCAAAAAGGCGAAGACGCCGCAGATGCAAACGGCGGCCACCGCGCGCGCGGGCCGCAGGCCGAGATGCGGATGCGGCTGCTCGGGGAGGGTTTCGAGCGCGGGGTTGGCTCCGGCGACGGCCGGCCGGGGAGTCGAGTTCACCTTACAAGCCTAACCGGCTGAGCGATTTCGCGCCGGGAGTGGACCCGGCTCTCAGGAGCGGGCTGGGGCGCGCTGGATTGCGGCGGGAAGGGCCGGTATAAAGGAAGCAGGAATGCCCCAGCCCACCGCCGCGTTTCTTTCCCGCGACTTTCGCCGATACCAGCTTGCGCGCATCATCGTGATCGTGGGCGCGGAGGCGCAGGCGCTCGCGGTGGCGTGGCAGGTATATGCGATCACGCACCGGGCGATTGACCTCGGTTACACCGGGCTCATGCTGTTTCTCCCCGGGCTGCTGTTCCTGCTGCCGGCGGGACACGCGGCGGACCGGTTCGACCGCAGACAGGTGATTCTGGTGTGTTACTGCCTGCAGGCCGTGTGCTCGCTGCTGTTGTTCCGCTTTGCGTGGACCGGAATCCATGTGGTGTGGCCAATCTTCGCAGTGCTGTTCGCTATCGGGACGGGGCGCGCCTTCAGCGGGCCGGCCAGTTCAGCGCTGGTGCCGCATCTGGTGCCGCCGGCGCACTTTGTGAACGCGGTGACGTGGGGATCGGCGATCTTTCAGATCGCCAACATCGTGGGTCCGGCGCTGGGCGGCATCCTGTACACGCTGCCGCTGCACGGACGGCTGCGCGGGGCGGGCTTGGCGTATACTTTCGCATTCTGCTCGATCCTTTGGTTTTTGGCGCTGATGGTTTCGCTGCGGGTGCGGCCGGGACGGATGGAGCACCGCGCCTTCTCGAAGGATGTGATCCTGGCGGGCATCCGCTACGTGGCGAAGAAGCAGGTGCTGCTGGGGTCCATTTCGCTGGATTTGTTCGCAGTGCTGCTGGGCGGAGCCGTCGCGCTGATGCCGATCTTTGCCGAGGATATTTTGCATTCGGGGCCGACCGGGCTGGGAATGCTGCGCGCGGCGCCGGCACTGGGAGCGCTGGCGGTATCGGCGTGGATGATGTGGCGGCCAATCCGCAGCAGCGCGGGCCTGAAGATGCTGGTGTGCGTCGCCATCTTCGGAGCGGCGACGGTGCTGTTCGGAGAATCGCGGAACCTGGCGCTTTCGCTGGCGGCGCTGTTCGTGGTGGGCGCGTCGGACATGGTCAGCGTGGTGATCCGGGCCTCGATGCTGCAACTGGCGACGCCGCCGGAGATGCGCGGCCGCGTGAGCGCGGTGAACTCGCTGTTTGTGGTCACGTCGAACGAACTGGGCGAGTTCGAGAGCGGGCTGACGGCGCAATGGTGGGGCGCGGTGCGCGCAGTGGTGATTGGCGGGATTGGATCGATGATGATTACCGGGCTGTGGGCGGTGTTCTTCCCGCGGCTGCGGCGCGCCGGCGCGCTGACGCCGGAAGCGCTGCTCGCGATGGAGCTGGAGGAGAGCAGCCAGGAGATGAGGCAGTTATGACGGCAACACGAGCGTCCGCTCCGATCCTGAAGGAAGGCGCATCGCTGCGCAGCTTCCGTCGCGCGTTCCGAGTGGCGCTCGTCGCTGTGCTGCTGATTTGCGCGGCCCTCTTCGTGCTCTGGACGTGGCACTGGCCTCTGGTGAACGATGCAGCGATGATCCACTACGTCGTTTTCCTCATGGATCACGGGATGGCTCCGTACCGCGATGTGCCGGAAATGAACCTGCCAGGAACGTTTCTGATTGACTGGCTGGTCATGCATACCTACGGCGGAGGGTCGCTGGCGTGCCGGCTCTTCGACCTGACGGTGCTGCTGGGCATGGGCGCGGGGCTGGTGGCGCTGGCGCGGCCGTACGACTGGCTGGCCGGCCTGTTCGCCGGCGTACTGATGATGGTGCTGCACGGCCGCGACGGCCTCATTGACACAGCCCAGCGGGACCTGACGATTGCGGCGCTGTTGGTGCTCGGCTATGGGTTTCTGTTTCGCGCGCGGCGCAGGCAGGAAGCCTGGGCTGCGGGCCTGTTCGGGTTCTCGATGGCAGCCGCGGGAACCATGAAGCCAACCACGCTGCCGCTGATGGTCCTGCTGCTGGCGCTGCTGGTTGTTGCGCTCCGGCAGCAGGGCAAGCCGGTGGGGAGGGTACTGGCTGCGGGCGTCGCGGGTATGTTGTTGCCGATTGCGGCGGTGGGGGTTTTTCTCGTTCGCGAGCAAGCGGTTCGAGCGTTTGTTCACAGCTTGCAGATTCTGGAACCGTATTTCGCCGGTATCGCCCGCCGGCCTCTGAGTTTTCTCCTGGTGCACAGCGTCTCGCCGGTCATGCCGCTGGTGATCCTCTGGATCCTGCTCGGCGCCGGTTTCACAGCGGCGTCGTGGAGAGGGTGGAACCGGCCATGGTCGGTGGAGCGATGGGAGCGCGTGGCCCTGGTTCTGGGAGCGCTCGCCGCGCTGGGCGCGTACGTCGTGGAGGGGAAGGGATATCCCGATGAACGCTATGGCTTTCTGGTCCTGCTGCTGCTCATCATCTCGCTCGATCTGGCGGCAGCTCTGCGCGGACGGGGACTCCGGCTCGGTCTCGCCGTTCTGGGGCTCGGATTCGGGGCTTTCTTTCTGGTCCCGCAGTCCCTGGCAAAGGTAAAGCAATACGACTGGCGCAATCGGGAGCCGGTGTCCTCCATGGAGGCCGAGCTGCGAGAACTGGGCGGAAGCCGCCTGTCCGGTCATGTCCAGTGCATCGATACCAACGGCGGCTGCGGCCCCGCCCTCTATGGCCTGAAGCTGGTTCCGGCGACGTCACTATCGTGGGATTTTCTTGTCTTTGGACCCGCGGACAATCCCGAGGTGCGGGAGATGCGCGCCAGATTCCTGCCCCAATGGCGAGCCAATCCTCCGTGGGTCATTCTGGTCACCAGCCGGCTGTTTCCGAACAGGCTGAAGGATTTCGGCAAACTGGCGCTGTGGCCGGACTTCGGCAACTTTCTCGCCGTGCACTACCGGTTGTGCGTGCAGAAACGGCCAGCCAGAAGCGGCAAATGGGGACCGGGGCCGCATGTCAACCCGCCCACTTACCGAATCTACCTCCTCGACGGATGGGATCAATCAGCTCCCTGCGCAGGGGCTTCAGCGGCTGGAAGCTAAGGCGCGAGACTCGCGAATTCTCAGGGAAAGAACCAACCACTACAGGACGGAAATGGCTTCAACGCAGACACAACAGGAATGGGGGAAAGATCAGGGAACCGGGCTTTCGCGCGCGCCCTGGAAGATTTTCTGGATCGCCCTGGCGGTGCGCATTGCGTACATGACATTGGCGCGCACCTGGCGCATACGGCCCTACTTTCACCATTTCGCTTTTGGGTACGAAATGGGGCGGATTGCGCGCTCGCTGGCAACGGGCTACGGCTATGCCAGTCCGTTCCACGGGCATACCGGACCGACAGCCTGGGTGGCGCCGCTCTTTCCATGGATTCTGGCCGGGGTGTTCAAAGTCTTCGGCGTGTACACGCCGATTTCCGCGTGGGTGATTCTCGCTTTCGACTGCGTGCTGAACGCGCTGATGATCGTTACGATCTGGGAGATTGCGGAGCGCTGCTTCAATCGCAGGGTGGCGTGGTGGTCGGCGTGGATCTGGGCGCTCTATCCGGCCGCGATGCAGTACGCGGTGAAGTGGGTGTGGGAGATGACGCTGACGGCGTTTCTCTTCACCTGGGTGCTGGTGCTGGCGATGCGGATGCGCCGCATTGGGGATGCGCCGGGCGAGCCGGGAGCGGCGCCCGCGCCGAGCACAAAGCAGTGGGCGGTGTTCGCCGTGTTGTGGGCGCTGGTCGGGCTCAGCGATCCCACGCTGCTGCTCTTCCTGCCTCCCTGCGGCATCTGGATTCTCATGGGCGTGCCGCGAGCAAAGGTGTGGCCCGGACAAATTGCGAAGGCGACCCTGGCAGCCGTGATCTTTGCCGCCTGTGTGGCGCCCTGGATGGTGCGGAATGCGCTGATCTTCCACCAGTTCATCCCCTTCCGGGCCAACCTCGGGGCGGAGCTTTACCTCGGCAACGGGCCGGGCTCCGATGGCATTGAGATGGGTTACGATCATCCCTTCCTGTCGCTGTATCAGTGTGCGATCTATCAACGCATGGGAGAGGTAGCTTACGCGAAATGGCGCGGAGGCCTGGCGAAGCAGTACATCCGCAGGCATCCCGCTCACTCTGCCTGGATCAGCCTCAAGCGCGTCTACTTCTTCTGGTTCGCCGTACCGCATGCGCAGGGCCGCAGCCTGCTGACGAAATACGGCAGACTGCTGAATTTTCAGTTCACCAGCCTCGCCGGGCTGTTCGGACTGGCGCTGGCGCTGCGGCGTCGCCGGCCGGCCGCGGGCCTGTTTCTGTGGGCCTTCGTGCTGCTGCCGCTCACCTACTACTTCGTGACCATCAGCGCGCGCTTCCGGCATCCGCTGGAGCCCCTGATTACGATTCTCGGGGTGTATCTGTTCCAGTCAGCAGAAAAGAGCTGGAGACGGCGCGGCCAGCGCGCGCCCAGGGCATCTGTCGCACATTAGGACATCCTTACGGGTGCTGGGCCTGGAACAGCGCCGAGGCGTGCGGCGCGAGCGGCGCGCTCACCTGCGTGTTGTATCCAAGTTCCCTGCGCTGCCAGAGATCGCGGACCGGACATTTGCCGTAGACGATGCCCAGCTGCTGCCAGGTGGCAGTGACGGTCTGCGGCTGGTCGCTCAGGTTGAACAGCGCGATGTAGTTGCCCTGATGCTCAGGCGCATCAGCCATCCAGACAACAGTGTTCGCGGTCTGCACGACGGGGTGGTTGTTCTGCGAGAACTGATCGACGGAGATAACCTCGGGATTGGTGAGCGTGTTCTCAGTGAAGGCATCCATCCTGAGCAGGTTCGCGCCGATGAAGAGCGGGGAGCGAGCCATGGCCCAGAGGGTCATCATGGTGCGGACCTCGTCGTCCGTAAGGCGGGTCTGGCGGGGTTGGCCCCAGCCGGGATGTGGGCCGAGATAGCCGAAGGGGAGCATATCGGCATCGGGCCAGTGGCCCGCGGCAGCCCAGGGCTGCCATGCGGCGACCAGAGGGAATTGATTCCTGAGCACCTGCGGGAATCGGGGTGCGCCGGCGGGTCTGGACCACAGGTCCCACATGTCGTCGGAGATGCGCCACATTTCCGCGTTCGCGGCGGCGGCTGCGGCGTCGGCGAGCGGCGTGGGACCGGGCGACAGGCTGAGGACGATGGCGCGGCCGCTGCGCTGAATGGCGCGGTGGATCATGGCAATCTCCGCGCCGTGCCAGGGGTTGGAGATGCAGTCGACCTTCACGAAGTCAACACCCCAGCTGGCGTAAAGCCGGAACAGCGAGTCGTAATACGCCTGGCCGGCGCGATTGTCGCGAACGCCATAGGTGTCGGAGTTCCAGGAGCAGATGTCGCTGGTGTCGGCGGCTTCGGCTGCGTGGAAATGCGAGTGGGCGATGGGCAGGTTTTCCCCTACCGCCTGGCGAGGGATGCCGCGGATGATGTGGATGCCGAATTTGAGACCGAGGAAGTGGACCCATCCGGCGAGAGGTGCAAATCCTCTGCCTTTGGCCGCGGAAGGAAAGCGATCGACGGCAGGCCGGTAGCGGCCGTTCCTGCCGAGGTCGTAGTCCTGATGCCCGGCGGGATTCTCCGGATGCCGGGCGAACCAGCCCTCGTCAATGACGACATACTCCCAGCCGTAGGGCTGGAGGTGGTTGTGGAACCAGGTGACGGTGTCGCGGAACTGGGCTTCGTTGATGGTTTCGCCCCACGCATCCCAGCTATTCCAGCCCATGGGCGGCGTCTGCGCCATGATGCTCATGTCCTCTCGCCCGTCCGCGTGAGCCGCCCAGGCAGTGGTGGCGACAGCAGCAATGGCAAAGACGACGGGCAGAAGCAGTTTCGCGACGGACTTCCGCATCTTGTCCTCCAGTCATGCAAACGGTAAACGGTAAACGGTAACCCGTAACCCGTAACCCGCATCTCTACACCCTAAACCCTATACCTTGCCTCACTGCGATATACTCCTCTTTCTATGCGGGTATTCGTGATTTTGCCGGCCGCAGGGCTGGGCACGCGGATGGCGCCCGGACACTCAACGCAGACGGCGCCGAAACAATTCCTGGAACTGGCGGGCGTGCCGATTCTGGTCCACACGCTGCGCGCCTTTGCGACGGTGCCGGAGGTGTATTCCGTGGTGGTCGCGGTGCGCACCACCGAGATGGAGCGGCTGAGCGCGCAGGTGAACGAGCACGGATTTGCCGAGCGCGTGCGCGTGGTAGAAGGCGGCGACACACGCCAGGAAAGCGTGTGGAACGCGTTGCGGGCGCTGGATTGCGACGATAACGACATGGTGCTGGTGCACGACGCGGTGCGGCCGCTGATTGATCCGGCGGTGATCCGGCGGATCATTGAGGCAGTGGAGAAGCACAGCGCGGCGATTGTGGGATTGCCGGCGCTGGACACCATCAAGCAGGTGGAGCGGACGGCGGACGGCGCGATTGTGACGGCGACCATCCCGCGGGAGTACATCGTGCAGGCGCAGACGCCGCAGGGATTTCGCTGCGGGCTGTTGCGCAAAGCATTCGCCGAGGCCGAGGCCGATGGCTTTGTGGGGACCGACGAAGCCAGCGTGGTGGAGCGCGCGGGGACTCAGGTGTTCGTTGTTCCGGGGTCAGCCTCGAACCTGAAGATCACGCAGCCGGGGGATCTGGAACTGGCGGAGTTCTACCTGAAGCAGCGGTCCGGCGCAGCAAGCTGATATACCCTGAATTTACAAAGACAGTACCCACGGACACATCATGGACATCCGCATCGGCTACGGGTGGGACTCACACGAATTTAAACCAGGGGTGCCGCTGAAGATCGGCGGCCTGACGATTGAGCATCCCGAGGGGCTGGCAGGCCACTCGGACGGCGATGTGCTGCTGCACGCTATTACCGACGCACTGCTGGGCGCGGTCTCGGCCGGGGATATCGGGAGCTTTTTCCCGCCGGGCGATCCCCGCTGGAAGGATGCGGACTCCGCGATCTTTCTGAACCTGGCGATGGAGGAGATACAGAACGCCGGATACCGCATTGTGAATGTGGACAGCACGCTGGTGCTGAACGCGCCGCGGATCGGGCCCATTTCCGGCGAGATGCGGGAGCGCGTGGCAGAACTGCTGGACATTGCGCCGGCGAACGTGGGCATCAAGGCCAAGACGCCAGAGGGCCTGGACGCGGACCACGTAGCCCAGGCGCACGCGGTCGTGCTGCTGGAGCGGATCGAGGAACCGGGCGAGCTGCAGACCATGAGCGCGGTGATGGAGAGCCAGCGGCAACTGGAAGACGTGGTGCGCGACCTGGTGAGCCAGGTGCACGGCGTTCCGTTGAAGGCGCCGTTCGATACGGACGATATCACCTAGCTGGGGTAAAGCGGTTAGCCTTCGGGGATAAAACGGTCAGGGATGAAGCGGCCAGCCGCTGGCCTCCTTCACCGAGTTCAGCAACCCGGGGATCATGCGGCCGGGTTCATTGCAGTCCTGCATCAACGGCTCGAGTTCAGAGCGGGCGAGACGGCCGGAGCTTCCGGCGAACTCGGCCTGAGTCTCCAGTTCATGCAGGTTCATTCAGCGATCCGCGCGCCCGGCTCAGGCACAGAATGAATCCCTTGCTGGTCGGCTGGCCCTGTCCTTCAGCAATGTTACTCGGAATCGACACAGCGGCTCGCCGCATCTGGCTCGTCCATGCCGAGCCAGTAACCGCATCATTCCTGACCGTTTTACCCCTGTCCACTTGCCGCTTTGCCCCTGCGCCGCAGCCGGCCCCACATTACCAAAGGCAGACCCCGGTTGTACCTGCCATCACAGACAGTCGTGGTCGCGCGGGGCGAGGATAGTCTTCCGGAAAGGAGGGTTTTATGCCGAATCGAATCCATGTCGCATTCGTGGCGGGGCTGCTGGCTACCGCCGCTTTCGGGATAGCCCAGACGAACACGCAAATTAAGGAAGTGCCGATCCGCCCGACGTCGGCCGCATCAGGGAAGCAGATGTATAACACCTACTGCGCGACCTGCCACGGGATCGACGGAAAGGGCAATGGACCCGCGGCTGTGGCGCTGAAACAACAGCCCACGGATCTGACCGCGCTGGCCCGGGATAACGGCGGAAAGTTCCCGGATGATCACATCTATACCGTGCTGCAGTTCGGCGTGGAAACCCCGGCGCACGGGACGAAAGATATGCCGGTGTGGGGGCCGGCACTGCGTTCGCTGAACCAGGGCAACAGCACAGCTGGGATGATCGAGCAGCAGAGAATCTCGAATCTGACGCACTATCTGCGGACGCTGCAGCAGTAAGTCCCGCAGAGCAGAAGAAAACGCCCTGCCGGGTTCGCCGACGGGGCGCTTTCCTGTGCGGGAGAGAGCTACTTCACCTTGATAAGGATGATTACGAAGGTGAAGAGCGCGAGAGATTCCATAAAGGCGAGGCCGAGCATCAGCATGGTCATGATGCCGGCGCGGGCTCCGGGATTGCGGGCGATAGCCTCGGTGGCCGAGCCGGCGGCGCGGCCCTGGCCGATGCCGCACAGGCCGGAGGCGATTCCCATGCCGATTCCCGCCCCGATGGGTATCATGCTGGCCGCGCTGCTGCCGCCGCCAGGGGTCTGAGCGAACGCCGGAGCCGCCAGGAACAGGGCGGACAGCGTCATGAAGAAGTACTGTAATGTACGCATCGTTCTCTCCTGCTTCCGTAAGATATGCCGCCAGGGGGTGGTTGAGGCTCACCGTGCTGGCCCCCTCACGCTGAACGGCGGTTCCAGGCCGGAGTGGAAGCGGTGCTCCGGCGGGAATGCGAAAACTCAATGCTCCTCGTGGGCGGTGGCCTCGGCCAGGTAAATGGAGTTCAGCAGCATGAAGATGTAGGCCTGAATGAGCGCGACGAAAAAGTGCAGCCCCAGTCCGACAATGGGAAGAACCAGCGGGATCAGCGAGAAGAAAATCAGGGTGATGAGATCGCTGGCCAGCATGTTGGCATAAAGACGGATGGTGAGCGAGAGGATGCGGATGAAGTTGGAAAAGATCTCGATGGGGAACATCATCCAGGCCATCCACGGCACCGGACCCATGAAGTGCTTCAGATAGCCGAAGGGGCCCCGGGCGCGAATGCCCTTCCAGTTGTAATAGACAAAGGCACAGAGGGCGACGCCGAGAGGAACCACAGGATTGGAGGTGGGCGTTTCAAGCCCGGGAAGCAGGCCGAAGCAGTTGCAGAACAGGATGAAGACGAGGATGCAGGTGAGGATGGGCAGGTGCGGATCGTGGCCGCGTCCCATGACCTGGCCGGCCTGGTTTTCGACGAATTCGTGGACGTACTCGGCGAGATGCTGCGCGCTGCCGGGCTTTTCGACGCTGAGGGAAAGCCGGACCACGATGAAGAAGAGGATCATGACGGCGAAGACGATCAGCTCTTCGGTGAGCGTGTGGTCGACGGGCGCGGCAGGATGCAGGATGTGAATGTGCAGGTGGGCGAGCAGCGCATCGATGGGCGCAGCAAACCAGTGGTTCAGCAGGCGGGTAAAGAAATCGATCCAGGCCAGCATAGTTTTTTGGGTTGCAACCGCAGATAGATCGGATCGGCGTTAGCCGCGCAGCAGGCGAAGAGCTTCGAAGGACAGAGCAAGAATTGCCAGTCCCAGTCCAGCCAGCAGCGCGTAAGCCGAGCCGTGTAAACACCTAAGGCTAACATAAAGAATCACGACTGCCATCCCCAGGCGGAGAAAAAACATGACCAGCGTGCGGCCCATGGGGCGGACGTGTTCCTGAATGTCGAGGCGGGCAAAAATGGCGAGGGCCAGACCGCGCCACTCCCAGATTCCGGTGAAGGAGATGGCCGCGCCGGCCAGGAACATGAGGCCGGAGCGCCAGCCCATGGCGAAGGTGAGGACGGCGGCCAGAACCACGGACAAAATGGCGACATGGCGCAGGGCGCGGCGCATCATGCGGCGCAGATCGTTGTCGGTGATGGGGGCCTGGGTGCTGGGCAGCGGCTGAGAGTCGGGAGACATGAAGGTTCAGGAGTCCTGCTTTTCAGTATTCTGCACCACGCGGAAGACCTCATAAAAGCCGGCGACGGAGCCGAAGACGACACCCACCAGGTAAATCCAGTGCTGGTGCAGCCATTTGTCCAGCCCGGCGCCGATCAGCCAGCCGACGACGACGGAGAGCGGCAGGATGAGCGCGATCTGGAGGAGGCGCTCGGCGCGGACGACCCCGTCGACCAGGGGATTGCGGGGCGGAGGCGGATTTTTGGACTCGGCCGACATGGGAGGCTGTACTTGGTTATAAAGCCCAGCGCCCATCTCGCGCCATGTCAAAGAATCGGCGACCAGGAGAAAATCCGCACGCCGGCTATTCCGCGACTCCTGCGCTGATCTCCGAGCAGTCCATGCGCAGTGTCCCGTTGTCGTTGAAGATCAGCCCGGTGAATCGTGCCGGTTTCCGATGCGCCGGGCACGCATCCGGCGTTCTGGTCCGGGCTGCAGATGGACTACGACCTGTGGCAGGCCAGCCCTGGGCGACGCCCTCGGATTCAGCCTTTCCGGAAGGCTGCCTGAGCGCGGAGCAGCCGTCGTTATACTCGAACGAGAACGATTGCGAGGGAAAACCGCGTGTTCGAGAGCGACTTTGAGCGCAATTTGTATGCGCTGCGACAGGAAAAACTGAAACAGATCGAGGCGCTTGGACAGAGTGCGTATCCGAATACGTTTGCGCCGCCAGCGGACCATCCGATGCGGACGATTCCGGAGATTCGCGCGGAGTACGACGCGAAGAGCGGCGAGGAGCTGGAGGCTGCGCGGGTGCCTGTGGCGGTCGCCGGGCGCATTATGGCAATCCGGCAGCAGGGGAAGGCCGGATTTGCCACGCTGCAGCAGGGGGGCAGGCGGCTGCAGATCTACGTGCGCAGGGATGCGGTGGGCAACGCGGGGTTTGAGCTCTACAAGCTGCTCGACCTGGGCGACCACATCGGGGTGACCGGGTACCTGTTTCGGACGCGAACGAATGAGCTGACCATCCATGTGGAGACGATAACGTTTCTGGCCAAGGCGCTGCTGGCGCTGCCGGAGAAGTATCACGGGCTGAGCGACGTGGAGCTGCGCTACCGGCAGCGGTACGTGGATCTGTTCATGAACGGCGCTTTGAACGAGGCGCCGGGCGAGGACGCGACGGATGCGCAGCCAGCGGAGCCGCCCGAGGGACTCCGGACTGCCGAGATTCGGGTGCGGGACGTCTTCGTGAAGCGCGCGGCGGTGCTGCGGGCTCTGCGCAGGTTCTTCGACGAGCGCGGGTATATCGAAGTCGAAACGCCTATGATGCAGCCGATTGCCGGCGGGGCGATGGCGCGGCCGTTCGTGACGCATCACAACGCGCTCGATATCGATCTGTTTCTGCGCATCGCCCCGGAGCTGTATCTGAAGCGGCTGGTGGTGGGCGGCTTCGACCGCGTGTACGAGATCAACCGGAACTTCCGCAACGAAGGGATTTCGACGCAGCACAACCCCGAGTTCACCATGCTGGAGTTTTACCAGGCGTATGCGAATTACCACGACCTGATGGACCTGACCGAAGAGCTGGTGAAGTTCGTCGCGATGGAAGTGAACGGCGGCTTGATTTGTCATTTCAACGGTGACGAAATCGACCTCGGCAGGTGGGAACGGCTGACGATGCGGGAGGCGATTATCAAGTGGTGGCCGGTGAGCACAGACCTGCGTCCCACAATGGAGGTTCTCTCGTCCGACAGATTGCTCTGCGAGTTTATGGGTCAACTTCAACAACGGCAGGTGTTTCCCGACTCCCGGATCACGAGCACTGCGATTGTTCGACTGGGAACGCTTGGCTGGCAGGATCGGGCAGTTGGCAGGTTGATCGCGGACATCTTTGAAATTGTCGCCGAACCATATCTGATCCAGCCGACCATCATCTACGAGTTTCCTCTGGCGGTTTCACCTCTTTCCAAGCAGAAGCCGGACGAGCCGGAATGGGTGGAGCGATTCGAGTTCTACATCGGAGGGTTCGAGCTGGGGAATGCGTTCTCCGAGCTGAACGATCCCGAGGAGCAGCGGCGGCGATTCGAGACGCAACTGGCCGAGCGCGAGCGCGGCGACGAGGAAGCGCACCAGATGGACGCCGACTACGTGCGGGCATTGGGGTACGGTCTGCCTCCCACGGGCGGCGAGGGTATCGGGATCGACCGGCTGACCATGGTGCTGACCGGGGCGCGGTCGATTCGCGATGTGATCCTGTTTCCGCTGCTGAGGCCGCAGAAGGCAGCAGACGGTAGTCAGTAGTCAGAGTTGGGCTTCGGGCACTGCCTCGTTTCGGTAAGGTTAGGTTGCCGGATCGCAGAGAGGTGCCCCCCATGACCGGTATTGCCGACACACCAAAGACCCGCGGTGGACAGGGCCACGGCCTATCCGGCATCGGGCGCCCCCTTCCCGGTTCTGCCGGCTCGGCCTGCAGCGAGCGTACAATGGCGAAAACTCTGCGAAGAACTCAGGATTCGTGGGCAGCGGAGCGGACCCTGGCTTATCCCTTCCGCTTGCTGGTCGATTTTGCCTTTGAGGAGGAACTATGTCCAGTCTGGCTCAGGTCGCCAGGCCCCTGCGCTCTCTGACACGGTTGCCCAAAGTGATCCTGCTGGCAGCATTGCTCCTGGTGGGCGCCGGCTTTGTGTGGCACTACGTGTTCCACTACTACCTGCATTACAACCCGGCGGACTACGGTCCCTACTGGACGCGGCGCCTGGGACTGCTGATGCACATCACCAGCGGCATGGTGGCCTTGCTCGTCGGACCATGGCAGTTCTCACGGCGACTGAGGCAGCGCAGAGCGGCGGTGCATCGCCTGATGGGCCGCGTCTACCTGATTGCGATTGCCTGCGGATCGACCGCGGGAACATATCTCGCCGTGACCACCACGTTTGGGTGGGCGTGGGGCCTTGCGCTGGTCAGCCTGGCGCTGGCCTGGGCGACCACCGGCGGAATGGCATACTTCGCGATTCGGCGCAGGGAAATTCAGATCCACCAGGAGTGGATGGTACGAAGCTACATCGTCACGTTTGCCTTTGTAAGTTTCCGCTTTCTGAACGATATGTCCCCACTGGCACGCTTCGGACCATCCGGAGAAAGGGCAGTCACGCTTGTCTGGGCGTGTTGGGTTCTCCCGCTGCTCGCGGCGGAGGTCATCCTGCAGCTCCGCCACATGCGCCCGCGTTCCCGAAAGCCGGCGGAGCGCGTGGCTGCTTAGCTTTCTCTTCCCTCGACTCAATGCAGAGTCTCTGCACGAGGCCGGGCATGTCCCGCAGCGATGGCCGAGCTCGTTCCTGTGCAGCCTTTACGCCAGCGGATGCGTTCCGGCCGAACCAGCGATCGATGATCAGCCGTCAGTGGTCAGGTCGATCCTACTGCGGTTGATAGACCCACAGATCGTTCAGGTAGCCGCTTCGGGATTCCGGAATCTGCGCGCCCAGGCCTCCGGAACTGGTGGCGGGCAAACCCAGGCCGCCAAAGAGCCAGAGATTGCCTTTCGCGTCCACCCAGGCGACGGCGCCCATGCGAGCGCCCGCGATATTGGCTGGGGCGGGAAGTCCCAGTGTGCCGTAGACGCCCGCCTGTTTGCCGGTGTTGTAGCCGCCGACCCATGTCCGGTGGCCAGCGCTGTATTCCCAAAGATCATTGAAGGCTGCCGTCAGGCCCGTACCGGGCATCCCGTCACCGCTGAAGAGCCAAAGGTTTCCGTTGGCGTCGGTCCAGCTGGCAGCAGCATCGCGCGCGCCTGGAAGGTTTCCAGGAGCAGGAGTCCCTTCAGTCCCGTAGGTGCCGGGCTGACTGCTGAGACTGTCAGAGCCGGCCCTCCAGACCCAGTCCCCGCTGCTGAATTCGAGGAAGTCGTCGAGTTCGGCAAAGCCGTTGGTGATGATGTTGCAGCCGAGTCCGCAATAGATCCACAAATTACCGGAATGATCGATCCAGCCGGTCGCGCTGTAGCGGCCGCCGGGGACGTTGGCAGGAGCGGGTGTGTCCAGTGCAGCGTAGACGCCCGGATGAGCCGGATTGGAGACGCTGAATCCGCTGACCCAGGTCCACTGGCCGCCGCTATATTCCCAGAGGTTGTTGAGAGGACCGCTGCAGTCGGCGGTTGAGTCACAACCCTGGCCGCCAAAGAGCCAGAGGTTCCCGTCGGGATCGGTCCAACTGACGGCGCCGCAGCGAGCGCCGGGAGCGCTGGCAGCGGCGGACTGACCGAGGGTTCCATAGACGCCTGCGTGATTGGGGGAACTGGAGCCGCCCAACCACGTCCACTCGCTGCCGTCGAACTTCCGGAGGTCGTTTATATAGGCAGAGGTGGGACCGGCGCAGAGTGCGTCGTTCAAGCCGCATCAGCCACCGTCGGGCAGGCCCGCGCCGCCAAAGAGCCAAAAGTTGGCCGGGGCGTCGGTCCAGCCCACGGCTCCCACACGCGCGCCGGGAATGTTGCCGACCGCCGGCACTCCCAATGTTCCATAGACGCCTGCCTGATCGGCGATGCTGGAGCCGCCCGCCCATGTCCATTGCGTTGCGGCCGTGGTGATGGGTGTTGGCAACGATGGCAGGGCCGAGCAGGTGACCTGAATGTCTGCGACGCTCGAGGTGAACACGGACCCCTGGAGGTTACTGACAATGCAGGATTGTGCCGGACTGGATGGCTGAGTGAGAACCGAAACGAAGTAGAAAGAGCCGCCAGTCAACGGAGCGCCGAAGGCAAAGGGTCCGTTGGAGGTCACGGTCAGGTTGTCGCCAGCATTGTTTTGGAGGACGATCTGGCCGCCTGCCAGGCCGGAAACGGTGCCGCCGATGGTGCAGGTTTGATTCGGCTGAACCGGAATTGAGTGTGGGCCTGATCCGCCCGCGTAACCTGCAGGCACTAAGGCCAATGAGGATGAGAAAAGAAGGGGCGCATGAACGCGGATGCTCATGGAAGGCCTCCTTGCGCGTGTCTATGGGTAATCCCGCCGGAGGAAGCGGCCAGCATCGTTTCCGTGATCAGTCGACAGGAGTCAGCAGTCCGGAGTCGGTGAAGAGAAATCGGTGACCAGTGATCAGTGGGGCCAGGCGGCGGTGAGGAGCAGGGGCTCGGCGTTGGTGATGACGAGGGTGTGCTCGTGGTGGGCGGCGAGGCCGCGGTCGGCGGTGCGGACGGTCCAGCCATCTTTGGCGAGGACGGTGCGGCCGGATTTGCTGGCGATGATGGGCTCGACGGTGATGACGAGGCCTTCGGTGAGGAGATCGGAGGCGGAGGGGTCGGGCCAGTTGGGGACCGAGGGTTTTTCGTGGATGGTGCGGCCGATGCCGTGGCCGCAAAGATCGTGGATGACATGGAAGCCGGAAGCGGTGACCTCCTGCTCGACGGCCTGGCCGATGTCGCGGACGCGGTTGCCGGCGCGGGCGGCCTGCATGGCGAGGTGGAAGGCGCGGCGGGCGCAGTCGGCGAGGCGCGGGCCGAGTCCTGTGGGGGTTGATTCGGGATGGGCGCCGACAAGGAGAGTTTCGGCGGCGTCGGCCATGAAGCCTTCTTTCGAGATGGTCACGTCGAGCTTGAGGAGATCACCGTTGCGGAGCTTGCGGCCGGAAGGGATGCCGTGGACAACCTCGTCGTTGACGCTGATGCAGGAGACGCCGGGGAAGTCGTAGACGGTGACGGGACCGGAGACGGCTCCCTGAGCGTGCATGATGTCGGCGCCGATGTCGTCGAGGTCGCGGGTAGTGACACCGGAGCGGGCGGCGGATTTCATGGCCTCGAGCATGAGGCGGACGATGCGGCCGGATTCGCGGAGGGCGGCCAGTTCTTCGGGGGTGGTGATGGACATGGCTAGATTGATTGTGCCTGACAGGAGGGGTTTGCAGTGTCGTCTCTCCGGAGCTCGACGGTTGTCGGATTGCTTCCCCGGCGCTGAAGCGCCGGGCTGGTCAGCGCTGCGCCTCCCCACGCCGTCGAGCAAGCTCGCCAGAGGCCCCGGTTCCTGCGCGTCGCGACGGTGTACCTATTGCAGTGTGGAGAGAATGGATTCGGCTTCCTTTTCGGACGTGGGAGCGTGGAGGGTGATCGTGTAAGGGAATTTAGACGCCGCGCACTCGAGCCGCGCAGAGACCCCGATTGGCGGCAAACCCAGGGTGCCTCGCACGCAATCGAGGTTCATGGCGGGTGTCTTGATCACAACGATCGCAGCGTCGGATTGGGGACGCCGCTGGTTGAGCAGAGATACCGCTCTGCGGTCCTTTTCGAGCTCCTGCTGGTCGGTTTCGGTTACCGGATACTGAACGGGCGGGACGATGTGACTCACGTCAATTTCAGAGGAAAGGCACAGAAAACCCGGGCAGGCGCGCACGAGGTGATACGTACCCCACTTCACGGGATCCTTTTCCTCCCACCCGAGGAGCGGGAGTGTGACCCGATGGCCCGCCACTTCAGCGTGGTTCCCGTGGAGGCAGTGCCACGCGATCGCGCGGAGATACCACCTCTAATGTAATGCAGGCACGGGGCCGCTGCCAGAAGTGCTGTCGCAGCAAGTCTGGAAAGAACCAGCCACGCCAGGCGCGGGACGGATCGCATGGCGGTATGTTACTCGCCGAGGAGAATGCGTTCGCAGGAGCGGGCGCGGCCGGTGGCGGGATCGGCGTCGATGAGGAGAGCGGCCATGCGGGGATCGCCTTTGGCGGGTTCGAATTTGCCGGGCATGCCGGTGAGGAAGCGGTCGAGGACGAGCTGCTTTTCTACGCCGATGATGGAGTCGTACGGGCCACTCATGCCGACATCGGTCTGATAAGCGGTGCCTCCGGAGAGAACGCGATTGTCGGCGGTGGGGACATGCGTGTGCGTGCCGATGACGGCCGTGACGCGTCCGTCGAGATACCAGCCCATGGCGCACTTTTCGCTGGTGGCCTCGGCGTGGAAATCGACGATGACAATTTTGGCGGTGATTTTTTCGAGCAGGGCGTCGGCGAGGCGGAAAGGGTCCTCGTTGGAGGCCATGAAGACCCGGCCCTGGAGGTTAAGGACGGCGTATTGAGTACCGTCCGGCAACGCGCCCTCGTAGGTGCCGTAGCCGGGACTGCTGGGCGCGTAATTGGCGGGGCGGATAACGCGGCGGGGACGGCCGTGCGAGTCCGCGGGCGCGGAGTTGAGGTAGTCGATGATCTCTTTTTTGTCCCAGACGTGATTGCCGGTGGTGAGGACGTGCGCACCGAGGTCGAAGAGCTCGTCGGCGATGGCGGGCGTAAGGCCAAATCCGCCAGCGGCGTTTTCAGCGTTGACGATGACGAGGGAAACCTGGCGGGAGGCGACAACGTGACCGAGATGCTCCCGAACAATGCGGCGGCCGGCGTGACCGAAGACGTCGCCGACGAAAAGGATGTGCATAAGTGAAAGGGTACAGGGTACAGGGTACAGGAAGCGGGGACCCGTTATCAGGTAAATGATCAGTGAGCCGGAACAGGGAGCAGGGGACGGGCAGAGGGTGTCGGGGAAGGGCACAAAAAAGGAATAGGGGAGGTGACAGATTTTCAAAGTTGGGGTGGGGAAAGCTATGGTAGCGTGGGGCATGGCCGCTAATACCCGATTCGCAACCGGCGTTCACGCCATGGTGCTGCTTGCCAACGAACCGGATGGGCTGAAGACTTCAGAAGAGATCGCAGGCAAGCTGGACATCAATCCCGTCGTGGTGCGGCGGATTTTTTCGCTGCTGGGGCGAGCGGGGTTGCTGGAGAGCCAGAAGGGTCCACACGGCGGATCGAAGCTGGCGCGGGGCGCGAAGCAGATCACGCTGGGAGACATTTACCGGGCCCTGGACGGCGGCGCGCTGTTCCACGCGGCGCGGCTGCCGGGAGCGCGGCCGGCCAGGGTGAGCGCGGTGCTGAAGCGCGCCTTTGCGCGGGCGGAAGAAGCCGTTCGCGAGGAGCTGGAAAAGACTACTCTGAACCAGATCGCGAAGAAGGCCTCGAAATAGGGATTACGGGTTACCGGATAGGGCGCAGCGAGAAGGGAGCAGGGAGCCGCGTCCGGGGATTCCGGATCTTCGATCGCAAATCAGGTGGGTTGGGTCTGGGTTTCGGAGGCCGCGGGTTCGGACTGCGCGGCGAGCCTGGCGGCGCGGCGACGCGCCCAGATGATGAAGACGATGCCGGCGACGATGGAGCCGAGGCTGGCGACCTGAGCGTTGGTCATTCCCCAGAGGACGTGGGGATTGATGCGGATAAACTCCACGAGAAAACGGGCGACGCCGGAGAGGATGAGGTACTCGCCAGTGATCTGGCCGAGGGGGCGGCGGGTGCCGGGACGGCTGCGGCGCCAGAGGACCCACGCGATGAAGAGAGCGACGATCAGCTCATAGACGGGGGTGGGCTGGACCCGGCAGCTGGAGGGCCAGCCATATTCGGCGCAGGTGCCGAAGGGGCCGGTGGTGGGGACGAGTCCGTGAGGGAAGGCGATGCCCCAGGGGAGGTGGGTGGGCTTGCCATAGTCGCCGTCGCCGGAGATGAGGCAGCCGAGGCGGCCGAGTCCGTAGCCGACGGCGGCGGAGGGGGCGGCGAGGTCGAGCATGCGCAGACCGCGGATTTTGTAGACGCGGCCCTGCCAGAGCAGCGCGGCGATGCCAACGAGGAGACCGCCGTACCAGGCGAATCCGGCGCGAGAGAAGAGCAGAGCGACGGGATGGTGGAAGAAGACGATGGGGTGTTCGAGTACATGCCAGAGTTTGGCGCCAATGATGCCGGAGACGGCGACGACGGCGACGATGCTGATGGCGTCGGCGTCCAGGCGGAAGCGGCGGAAATTGCGATAGAGGACCCAGCAGGCGCCGACGGCGGCGAACCAGAGGAGCATGCCGAAAGTGCCGATGGAAAGGTGACCGATGTGAATAAAGGGGTACATGGGGACGTTATGTCCAGTATAAATGGGTGCGCGGGAGGGTCGCGTCTGCGGCGCCGGCGGAAGGACTGGGCGCGAGGAGCGGGGACAGTATGCGTCCCCGGGTGGAAGCGGCGCGTCCAACAGGCGAAGAAGCCGTCCGCACAGGTGGTTCATGGTGATCCGAAGGATGGGGCGCGGGGTGCTGCTGAGCTGCTGCGTGGCCAGCGCGACGATGGTGCTGGGGCAGACGGGCGGAGCGAATGGAGTGGGGGGAAGGCAGAACCCGCCGACTTTTCTGGTCAACACCCGGATCGTTTTGACCGATGTGACGGTGACGGACGGGAACGGAAATCCGGTGGCCGGGCTGAAGGAGCAGGATTTCCGGATTTTCGATGACGGACGCCCGGAACATCTGACTTCGTTTGAGGAACACCTCCAGAAGGCTGACTCCGATTTCGAGTCGAAGGTCGAGCCGGCGGGCGTGTACACCAACGCGGCGATGCTGCATCCTCCAGCGGTAGTCAGCGCGATCCTGATCGACACGACGACGATCGGCCTGGTGGATCAGATGTATCTGTACGAGCAACTGACGAAGTTCGTGCAGAAGCTGCCGGCAGGCGAGCCGGTGGCGATCTTCTGCCGGGCCGGGCAGATGACGCTGCTGTTGCAGGGATTCACGTCGAACCATGAGCTGCTGATGAAGGCGATCCGGAAGGCGATTCCGCACTTTCAGGAGCCGGATGCCGAGTACGCGAGCGGCTTCGACACCCTGCGTCAGATGGCCTTCTACCTGAGCCAGGTGCCGGGACGGAAAAACATCCTGTGGTTCACGAGCGGATCGAATCTGTTCCTCGCGGAGGACCCCAGTAATCCGTTGCCTCCTCTTTATGCACAGCTGCGCCAGGAAACCTATGACGAGCTGGAAAAGGAACGGATCGCGATCTACCCGATCGATGCCCGGGGGCTGACAGTATGGAACAGCCACGCCTTGATTGACCAGCACATGCTGATGAGTGAAGATGCGGAAGCAACGGGTGGACAGGCCTGGTACAACACGAACGGCCTTGCCCAGGCGGCGCGGCACATTCTGGCAACGGATGGGGATTACTACACACTGGCCTATTCACCCGACGATCTGCGGGACAAAGGGGAATGGCATCGCGTGGCGGTAAAGCTGCGCGAAGGTGCATACCGGCTGAGTTACCGGCGCGGATACTACGACGATGGTGGCAACGGGACGGCGCCGCCGGGAGAGACACGGACGCTGCTGCGCGCTGGTGGCGTGACAAGCCAGGTTCCGAACGACCGCAGCGAGCCGATTCCATTCGTGGTTCGGGTGGTTCCCGCCTCGCCGGAGGCGGAGGCGGCGTTGATTGCGGCGGGCAAACTGCGGAAGCCGAAGCGGGGAGAGAGCGCGTATGCGATCATCTACGACGTGCCGGCCTCGGCGCTGGCGCCGGAGAACGTGCGGTCCGAGCGGGCGACGTTCGATCTGGGTTGCGCCGTGCTGGCCTTCGACCAATTCGGGACGCCCGTGGTGCGCGAAGCATGGAAGATGAATATGACCGCGGATGAGAGGCAGCTTCGATCTGTGCCGCATGGCAGGGTCGCCTTTACGGCGAACGTGAACCTGCCGCGGGGCAGAAACTATCTGGATGTCGCGGTGTGGGACGTGACGACGGGCCGGATGGGGACGATGAATTTGTCGTTCGATGCGAAACAACCGGCCGATGCGGCGAACGCGGCGAAGCGGTAAAGGAATTCGCCGCAGGTGAGGAAATTTCGAGGCGGATCGGAAACAGGGGGCGGGAAGCGGCGAGATTCTATGTCAGGGCGGGCGGGGATGCGTCTAGGAGCTGAGGAAGAAGTCCGCAGGGGTCGGCGCATGGCGACTGGAAGAGTGAGGCGCGTTTTGCTGCTGAGCTGCTGGTTGGCCAGCGCGGCGATGGTGTTGGGGCAGACGGGCGGGACGAAGACGGCGACGCAGCCGAATCCGCCCACGTTTCACGTGAACGCGCGGGTGGTGCTGACCGATGTGACGGTGACCGACAGGAACGGGAATCCGGTGCGGGGGCTGAAGGAGCAGGCTTTCCGGATCTACGACGACGGGCATCCGGAACAGCTGAAGTCGTTTGAGGAACACGAGGAGAAATCCGGCGGCGTCTTCAGGGCGGCGGCGGAGCCTTCCGGGATCTACACAAACGCGGCGATGCTGCATCCGCCGGCGGTGGTGAATGCGATCCTGCTGGACACCACGACGATCGATCTGGTGGACCAGATGTATCTGTACGAGCAGCTGACGAAGTTCGTGCAGACGCTGCCCGCTGGGGAGCCGGTGGCGATTTTCTGCCGGGCGGGGCAGATGACGCTGGAGCTGCAGAGCTTCACGTCGGATCATGCGCAACTGATGAAGGCGGTCCGGAAGGCGATCCCGCACTTTCGGGAACCGGACGCGGAGAACGCGACCGACTATGACACGATGCAGCAGATGGCCTACTACCTGAGCTCGGTGCCGGGAAAGAAAAACCTGCTTTGGTTCAGTGGAGGGTCGAGCATCTTTCTGCAGGTGGTTCCGACGAGCATGCAGCAACTGGGGGGCACGATCAGCGGGCCGACGGGCACTATGGCCATGACCCAGCCGGTGAGCACGACCGGCGAGGATCTCGCGAATCAGCCGGACTGGAAGCAGATTTATGACGTGCTGGAACAGGAGCGGATCACGCTGTATCCGATCGACGCGCGGGGTTTGGTGACCTATACCAGCGAGCAGATGAACAACCAGCACCTGCTGATGGAACAGGATGCGGAGGCGACGGGCGGACAGGCGCGGTACGACACGAATGGACTGGCGCAGGCGGCGGAGCGCATTGTCACCACGGACGGGGATTACTACACGCTGACCTATTCGCCCGACGATCTGCACAACAACGGGAGATGGCATCGGGTGAGCGTAAAGCTGAGCGAAGCGGGATACCGGCTGAGCTACCGGCGAGGCTACTTCGACGACGAGAAGAACGGCGTGTCGCCGACGGCGCAGGCGAGAGAGGTTCTGAAGGCAAAGCAGGGCAAGGCGAAGGAGATGCTGAACGACCAGGGCGATGCGATCCCGTTTACGGCGCAGGTGTTGGAGATTTCGCCGCTGGCGGAGGGAGCAGCGGTGCGCGCGGGAGAGATCAAGGCGCCGAAAGACGGGGACGTGCCGTACGCAATCATTTACCACGTGCCGGCCGCGGACGTGGCGCCGCAGAGCGTGGGTCAGGAGCATCGCGGGACGTATCTGATAGGGTCGGGAGTGCTGGTGTTCGATCACTACGGGACCCTGGTGGAGCGGGAAGGGCAAAAGCTGACAATGACGGTGGACGAGAGGGAAATCCGCGCCAGGCCGGACGGCGAAATGAAGTTCGACGAGGAGGTCGACCTGCCGCGTGGCGAGGATTACCTGGATCTGGTGGTGTGGGACACGACGACAGGGCGGCTGGGCATGATGAACGTGTCGCTGAATGTGAAGAAACCGCCAAAGACGTAGCCAGGCTGGAGCGGTTCGGAGATAATCTGTGCTGTGACCAGCACAGTGGAATCAGGACTGCAGGTTCTGTTCAGCCGGGAGCAGATTCGCCACCGGGTGGCGGAGCTGGGGCGGCAGATCGACCGGGATTATGCGGGCGAAAAGGTCGTTCTGGTGGGCGTGCTGAAGGGCGCCGCGATTTTTCTGGCGGATCTGGCGCGCAGCATCTCCGTGGATAACACGTTCGACTTTGTGGCGGTGACCAGCTACGGGAAGGCGCAGCGGTCGAGCGGGGCGGTGAAGCTGATCAAGGACCTCGACCAGTCGATCGAGGGGAAAAACGTGATCCTTGTGGAGGACATTCTGGATACGGGGCTGACGCTGCACTTTCTGCGCGGGCTGTTTGAGCAGCACCAGCCGAAGACGCTGCGGATCGCGGCGCTGCTGGATAAGCCGTCGCGGCGGCTGGAGAAGATCGAAGCCGAGTATGTGGGATTCACGATCCCCAATCAGTTTGTGATCGGCTACGGAATGGATTTTGCGGAGCGCTACCGGAATCTGCCGGACATTTGCCTGCTGTCGCCGGACGCGCCGGAACCCGCGGGACAATAGCCGGCAGCGGAAAAGCGGGCGGCCAGGAACCGGCCAGGATCCGGCCAGCTAAAAACCGGTTAGCGAAGAAGCGGACAGCTGAAAGGCGGGCAGCTGAGAAGCAGTCAGCGGAAAAGCCGTCAGCCTGAAGAGCTTCCCTCCTTCAGGAGTCGCTGTCGTCTCCCTTTGCGAAACACGTATGATGACATTCGATCGCGGCGGCGCGTCCGCGCGCGAACAGGGGATTTGTGAGCGAGGAGCTACAGGGAAATCCGGGGATGGGCGGGCAGGCCGAGGACTCGCGGGACCATTCCAGCGAGCGAAGGCGGCTCGCCGGGGAACCCGGGTTTGAGGGGGATTACCGCCCCGCGCGGGCGGAGAGCGAGCCGCGGGCGGCGCAGGTGCACATTGACGCGCCACAGACGGAGTTTCTGATCCGGCTGGCGGACACGCTGAACACGACGCTGGACCTGAAGACGCTGCTGGAACGCGCAGCATCGCTGGTCCGGGCGGTGATCGACTTCAGGATCTTCGCGATCCTGCTGATCAACGACCGGACGCAGGAACTGCGAATGCGGTTCCAGATCGGGCACAGGCCGGAAGTGGAGCGGCTGCGCATCCGGATGGGGCAGGGAGTGGTGGGGCAGGTGGCGCAGACGCGGCAGGCGATGCTGCTGAGCGACGTGCGCCAGGCGACAAATTACATCGATGCGAATCCGGAGGTGCGGTCGGAGCTGGCGGTGCCGCTGATCACCAAGAACCGGGTGATCGGGGTCATCGACATCCAGGCGGAGCAGCTGAACTACTTTACGCAGGAACATCTGCGCCTGCTCACGCTGACGGCGTCGCGGATTGCCGGCGCGATTGAGAACGCGCGGCTGTATACGCGGGTGGCGCGGCAGGCGCAGACGCTGCAGGTGCTGAACGAGATCAGCCGGGAAATCACGTCGATTCTGGATCCGGACGAGCTGCTGGAGCGGGTAGGACAACTGATCCGGCGGATTATCGACTATCAGATGTTATCGATCTGGCTGGTGGATGAGCAGGAACACCGGTTAACGAACCGGCTGGCGATCCGATTCGGGCAGAGGTTCGATCCAAAGGAGAAGCTGCCGGCGGATCGCGGTCTGGTGGGAGCGGCCATCGCGGAGAAACGGGTGATTGCGGTGCCGGACGTGCGGAAGGATCCGCGGTACCACATGGTGAATCCGGAGACGCGGTCGGAGATGACGGTGCCTCTGGTGTACAAAGGGCGGGTCATGGGCGTGCTGGACATCGAGCATACACGGGCGCACTTCTTCAACGAGGATCACGAGCGGGCGCTGACCACGCTGGCGGCGCAGATTGCGATTGCGCTGGAAAACGCGCAGCTCTACCAGCGGGTGGCGCAGCAGGAGCAGCGGCTGGAACACGATCTGGCGATGGCGCGGGAGGTGCAACTGCGCCTGCTGCCGCAGAAGAAGCCGGAACACCAGAAGGCGGAGTTTGCGGCGCGATTTCTGCCGGCGAGGACGATTGGGGGGGATTTCTACGATTTTTTGCCGTACGACCGGGACTCGAGCGGGATCGCGCTGGGCGATGTGAGCGGGAAGGCGGCGCCGGCGGCGCTGTACGCGGCGCTGGTGAGCGGGGTGCTGCGGTCCGAGGCGAGCACGCATCCGTCGGCTTCGGGGATGCTGAAGGTGCTGAACGACGCGCTGCAGGAGCGGAAGCTGGACTCGCAGTACGTGGCGATGGTGTATGCGGTGTGGAACGACCAGAACCTGACACTGCAGATTGCGAACGGCGGCGCGGTGCAGCCGCTGATCTGCCGGGGCGAGGAGGTGGACACGATCCGCGCAGAAGGTTTCCCGGTGGGCATGTTCCCGAACGCGACGTGGGAGGAGTTTTCGATTGCGATGCAGCCGGGGGACGCGGTGGTGTTCTTCAGCGACGGAATTTCGGATGCGCAGAACGGGGCGGGCGAGATGTACGGGACGGATCGGCTGGTGGCCTGTGTGAAGAAATACAGGAACAAGCCGGCGGCGAAGCTGGCGGAAGCGATTCTGAACGAAGCAGGGCGGTTCCAGCGCGGGGCGGAGCGATTTGACGACGAAACGGTGGTGGTGGTGAAGGTGACGGGGAGACGGGACCAGGCCTAGCCGCGGGCGATGCACGGGGGCAGGCGACGGCGACGAAGGTACGGGGTCAGGGTCTTTTGGTGCGCGGGGTGGTTACTAATGGACCCAGCCCCATTACTGATGCGTAAAAAGTGGCGCGAAAGTAGCAAGTTCGATCCCTGTTCAGGGGATGCGCAGGAGGCGATTCCGCAACTAAACCAATAAATGTGCTGGAAAGTAGCGAGGAGTCGCCAAGATGAAAAAGGCAGAGAAGCTCATAACGTATGTTCTGATTCTTTTCGCGGGAATTGCCGTGGGCATGATGACGCCGCAGTCGTGGTATCCGACGCCGACCGTGTTGGTGCCCCATGCGAATGTGCGGGCGATGCTGGGGCGGTAAGAGCGGATCGACCCGTCTGGATTGTCCGGTGGTAAGTGGTATTGTTAGCCGGGCCTGAAGGCCCCCAATCAGGTTCCCCGGCCTCTGGGCCGGAGCTTCTGCCGTGGTCCCGCATCGAGGGACCGCTTCGCGCAATGAGCAGCATCATTCGGTCAGAGCGCCAGGATTCCTCAGAGGGATTGAGAGAGGGCTGGGACACGCGCCGATGGCCGAGTGTCCCACTGCCGGGGAGATGCGCGACTGAATCCTATTCAAGCAGATGAAAGGTATAGGCTCTGCCGGCGGAACCGCTGGCTGTGGAGTTGGAGAGGCCGGGCGCAAGGAAGGCGTACTCGCCGGGCGGGAGATTGTCGGGCAGGGTCACTTTGTAGGTCCCCTTTGCGACGCGAGTCTGCTGAAAGGTGACGGCGTCGCGGGTGTCCCCGCCGGAGGCATGAAAGACGCCGCCGGTCTTCGTGCGGAACTCGCGGGCGTCTTTCTTCTGATGCAAATGGACAAGCTGGTAGTCGGTGGCCTCGACGCCACCGGGGGTCCTGATGAGGAACTCCAGCGGAGTGGTGACTTTCGTGGGGCTCTCCGCACCATGCAGGTGGCCGTTGACGTCGCCCTTGACAATGCCATCGGTGGCGAAACTCTTGAGGACACCCCCGGTCTTCCAATTGACGATTTCGGTTGGCATCAGGCTCCAGACGCCTTTGTCGTGCCAGTAGACGCCTACGTCGAGATTCGCGTACATCGCGTCAGCGGCGGAGGGAGGCGGAGGGGCGGCGTTTTTGGCAGCCATGGCGCCGATCACCTTGTCGGAGATGCCGTCCTTGCGCAGGGCGACGAGAGCGTCGGTGGAAAGGTCATAGCGACCGGGCGAATTCTGGATCATGGTGACAATGGTGCCGTCGTCGAGGCCGCCCTTCACCATCTTGACGACGGAGTCGTTGTTGAGGGGCTGTTGGGCGAAGGCGAAGGCGCAGAATGCCAGGGGAAGGAGAGCAGCGAGCAACTTGCGCATCGGTGTGGCTCCTTAATAGGCGCAGCGAAAGGCTGCATATTTAGATTCAACGCATCATCTGCTAAAAGGTTGAGCAGGTCAAGGTTCCCGGTGGCGCAATTTTCCGGGCGGGCCGCTTTGCGCGCAACGCGGGCGGGGCGGCGGGAATCTCTCGGAAGAGGTGCGGTAAGGCGATTCAGAGGATGGAGATTTGATATCCTCAAGAGTTTTCCTGCGCGCTGTGAGCGTGCGAGGGCAGGGCGGGCAGTGAGGAGTGGATATGCCGGAACAGCGAGGAAGGAAGTATCACCAGGAGCGGGTGGCGGAGACGCTTCGGGACGAGATCGGGGCGATGATCGAGGGGGAATTGTCGGACCCGCGGATCAGCTTCGCGTACGTCAGCCAGGTGGTGCTGAATCCGGGAGGGAAATCGGCGCTGATTTATGTGGCGGTGGACGGCGGCGCGCAGGAAGAAGCCGACACGCTGGAGGCGCTGATGGCCGCGCGGGGGTTCATCCGGCATGAGCTGCTGGAGCGGATGGGGGTGCGGTTTGTGCCGGAATTGACGTTCCATATCGATCGGACAGAGAAGATGAAGGCGCGGATCGATGAGTTGCTGGGGAGAAAGAGAAGGGCAGGGATCAGAGCGCAGAGCTCAGAGCAGAGCGGGAGTCAGGGGTAAGTTTTGTGCTTTCCCGCATCTGCCAAAGACAGGCAGATGTGGGGTACCCGAGCAGATCGCAGGTTACGAGTTCAGGAGCGGGGAGACGGGAACGCGGGCCAATTCGGGGAACGGAGAAACGCGGCACGGGGTGCACGGCCTGGAGGCGACGCTGGAGGTGCTGCGGCGGGGACGGCGGTTCGCCGTCTGCTCGCACGCACGGCCGGACGGCGACGCGGTGGGATCGATGCTGGCCTGCGGGATGATGCTGGCGGGGCTGGGAAAACAGGCGGACCTCTACTCGGCCGATCCGGTGCCGCAGATATACCGGGAATTGCCGTGCGCGGAGACGATCCGGCAGACGACACGGGTGGACTGGGACTACGACGCAGCCATTCTGCTGGAGTGCGATGGCGTGGCCCGGACGCGGCTGGAGGGTCTGGAGGGGCGGCTGCTGGTGAACATCGACCACCATGCGAGCTGGAAGGCGTTCGCAGAGGTGAACTGGATTGAGGAGGATGCCTGCGCGGTAGCGGAGATGGTGTATCGGCTGACGCGAGCGGCGAGCGTGCCGGTGACGCCGGCGATGGCCACCTGCCTCTACACCGCGGTGCTGACGGATACGGGATCGTTCTGCTACGAGGGGACGGATGCGCATGCGTTCGAGCTGGCGCGGGAGCTGGTGCAGTGCGGAGCGAATCCGGCGGAAATTGCGCGGGAGGTGTACTTCTCGAATCCGCTGCCGAAGATGGTGCTGCTGGGGACGGCGCTGACGCGATTGCGGCGGGAAGGGCGGCTGGCGTGGCTGTGGGTGACGGACGAGGACATGACGCGGGCGAAAGCCGCGGAGGAAGACTGCGAAGGGATTGTGAATTACGCGATCGGCATCGCGGGGGTGGAGGCGGCGGTGCTGCTGCGGGAATTACGAGACGGGAAGATCCGGCTTTCGCTGCGCAGCAAGGGCGGCGTGGACGTGGCGCGGATCGCGGCGAGCTTTGGCGGAGGCGGGCACCGGCACGCGGGCGGGTGCACGCTGGAGGGGCCGCTGAATGCGGCGATGGGGAGAATCCTGGAGACGCTGCGGCAGGTGCTGGCGGCGGAGAGCCAGAAAGCGCATGGGACTCCGCCGGCGGAATCGCGGGGGATGAATCTGTTAGGCTGACTTCGGCCTTTGGCGGCTATGACCCACGGCCGCGTCCAGCGGGGACGTGTGCGCGCGGGAGCCGCGGAAGGAATTCCGAGGATCGCGAAACCGGCCTGTGACCGATCAAACACCGGAAAACCCGAAGAAGGGCGGGCGATACGCCGGCGGCGAAGCGCAACTGCAGGCGCGGGAGCCGGGGATCGTGGTGCGGCTGTGGCGGCGGATTCCAGGCATCGACGTGCCGATGGAAACGGCGACGCTGCTGGTGATGACGGCGTTTTTCCTGTTTTACGGGCTGGTGCCCATCTTCGGGGGCGCGGGGCTGGGACTGGTGGGGGCGGACGAGCCGCGCTACGCGCAGGTGGCGCGGGAGATGCTGCAGCGGCACGACTATATCACCCCGGTGCTGTGGGGGCATCCGTGGCTGGAAAAGCCGGCGCTGTACTACTGGCGGGCGATGTTCGCCTTCAAGGAGTTCGGGATCCACGACTGGTCGGCGCGGCTGCCGTCCGCGAGCTTCGCGTTCATGCTGGTGGTGCTGATCTGGCTGCACATGCGGCGGTTCCGCAACGGAGGACAACTGGATGCGGCGCTGCTGACGGCATCGTGCGCGGGAATTCTGAGCTTCGCGCGCGGGGCATCGACGGACATGCAACTGGCGGCGCCGTTCTGCATCGGGATGCTGGGCTGGTACGCCTGGTACGAGACCGACAGCAAGTTCTGGCTGTTCGATTTGTACTTCTTTGTGGGGGCGGCGACGCTGGCGAAGGGGCCGGTAGCGCCGCTGCTGGCGCTGGTGATCATCGGAATCTTCGCGGGCCTGCGGCGGGAGTGGTCGCTGTTCCGACGAAGCTTGTGGCTGCCGGGATTCATTCTGTATTTCGCGATGGTGCTGCCTTGGTACATCGAGGTGCAGCGGCGGAATCCTACGTTTATCAGGATTTTCTTTCTGCAGCAGAACCTGGAACGGCTGGCGACGAACCGCTTCGAGCATTACCACCCCTTCTGGTTCTTCATTCCGGTGGTGCTGCTGGGGCTGACGCCGTGGGCGGTGATCGCGGTGACGGCGTTTGCCGATGCGGTGGGCGGGTCGATCAATGAGTGGAAGGCACGGGGCGCGAAGGGGCGGTATATCGGGCACGAGCGCGCCGGGGACGCGTTTCCGGAGTTTCTGGTGCTGTGGGCCGTGGTGGTCATCGTCTTCTTCTCGTTTTCCGAGTCGAAGCTGCCGGGATACATATTGCCGGCGCTGCCGCCGCTGACGATTCTGGCGGGGGATTACCTGAACCGGATCCGGCGGCGGGGGCTGAAGACGTGGCTGCTGGTGCTGCACGCGGCGCTGACGGGGGTCCTGACCATGTTCGTGCTGCTGATGCCTCTGCATTTGAACAATCCCGAGTCGATTCCGCCCGGGATCGCGATTTTGGCGGCGGGGGTGGTGGGCGCCGCGGCCATGGTGTTCATTCTGATCATGGTGGCGCGGTTTGGGCTGAAACGGCTGCGCATGGCGACGCTGACGCCGATGGTGATGCTGCTGCTGTACATCGTGGGAGTGGGGCCGGTGTTCGGAATAGGGCCGGTGCCGAACACCAAGCGCAACATCGAGCTGATCAACATGACATTTTCAGCACGGCCGGTGGCGAGAATCCTGAACGCGATCAGCCCGCCGCCGGGGATCGTGGCGGTGTGGCGGGCGCGGCGGGAGCTGCAATATGGGCTGGGGTTCTATCGCGATGAGCGGATTGTGAATTACGATGTGGGCATCGTGGTGGGCAATCCACCGGCCAGCGCGGGGCCGGGGCCGCACGGAGTGGTGATCGAGGATGTGAGGGAGGGGTCGTCGGCGGACGAATTCGGGATGACGCAGAAGATCGGCGACGATCTGGTGACGGTCAACGGGGAGCCAGTGCTGAATGCGGCAGACTTCGACCGGATGGAAGCGCAGTGGCATCCCGGGGTGAGGGTGGAGTTCGAAGTGATGGATCCGCGGGAACCCGGGCAGCCGCCGGAGTTTCTGGGCGGGACGATGGACGATGGGATTCCGCAGGGGCAGCACCTGCTGGTGGTGCCGGAAAAAGCGGTGGATGGGATGAGGAAGGAACTGGCGGGAAGGGATTACGAGCCGCTGTTTTCGTATCCATGGCAGAATCTGGAAGTTTATCGGGTAGCTGCCAGCAGCCAGCGATAGGGCGGTTAGCTGAGAAGCGGCCAGCTGAGAACCGGTCAGCAGCAAGACGGTTTGCGGCGGGGCGGGCAGCTGGCAGTTTGCGGGATTGAGCGGGCAATTTCTGCGTCTGGTTCAGGAGAGGGGAGCCGCGGCGTCGATAGGAGACGCGCACGGACGATCTGTATCCATGGCGTCTGCGTTGCAGTTCGAGGTGCTGGATCTGCGCCACTTCTCGGCGGGGGTGATGCGGCCGCTGCTGGAGGCCGAGAGCCGCGTGTGGAGCGAGCGGCTGCACTGGGATTATCGGGGATCGGCGGATCTGCTGCTGCAGTATCTGGACTCGCGCGTGCTGCCGGGCTACGTGGCGGTGGGGAACGGCCGGGTGGTGGGCTATGTGTTCTGCGTGTATGAGGGGCACAAGGCGGTCATCGGAGACATTTTTGCGCTGGAGGCGGGCGAGCCCGGGCGGGCGGGGGGAACCAGCGCGGCCGAAGTCAGGAGCGAACTGCTGCGGCGGCTGCTGGAGATGCTGCAGAATACGCCGGGGGTGACGCGGATCGAGTCGCAACTGCTGCTGCATGCGCATGGGGAGCACACGCGAGCCTTCGAAGAGGCGGGATTCGAGGTCTACGAGCGGATTTTTATGGAGTGGCCGCTGCGACGGCCGGCGGCGCTGGACGGAGCGAGCGGGATTCCGGGGCTGGCGATGCGGCGCTGGGCAGACAGCGATTTTGCGGCGGCGGGTCGGCTGATTGCGGCGTGCTATGAAGGGCACCTGGACAGCCACATCAACGAGCAGTACCGAACAGCAGCGGGATCGCAGCGGTTTCTGCACAATATTGTGCGGTTTCCCGGATGCGGGTACTTCGACGCGGAGTCGTCGCGGACGCTGAGCGCGCCGGGGAGCACGGAGCTGGCGGGGCTGCTGCTGTGCTCGCGGGTGCGGGAGGACGTCGGACACGTGACGCAAATCTGCGTAGCACCGGAGTATCGCGGCCAGGGACTGGGCAAGGCGCTGATGCGGGAGTGTGCGACGAATCTGGCGCAGCGCAGGTTCCAGATGCTGACGCTGACGGTGACGGCTTCGAACCAAAACGCGGTGGGGCTGTATGAGCAGCTGGGCTTTCGCGGGACGCACCGCTTCGATGCCATGGTGTGGGATCCGGCCGAACACGGGCGGGTGTGAGGCTGGCGGGGGGCGCATAGTAGACTGGAACCTGCGGCGATGCCGTCGACAACCTCTGGGTTCGGGCCCGCGTCTCTGCTTCGGAACTGCTTCTTCCATCCGGGACTGAATCGGCTCGCGGGTCGGCCCCGCAGTTCCGTCATCGTCAGGCGCCGCAGAGCGGCCGTCGGGAACCGCCGCGGAAGCGAAACATCCATCCACCTCAACCGGAACCAGGAGGAGCCTTCCCATGAAGAATGGCCGTCCGAAGGGCTACATCACCTTCACGCTGCACGCACATCTGCCTTACGTGGTTCACCACGGGACGTGGCCGCATGGGCTGGAGTGGCTGCTGGAAGCGGCAGCGGAGACCTATTTGCCGCTGCTGCGGGTGCTGAAAAACCTGGAGCGCGACCAGCTGGCGCTGAAGGCGAACATCAATATGTCGCCGGTGCTGCTGGAGCAACTGGCGCACCCGACTTTCCAGAAGGAGCTGCCGGAGTATCTGAAGCGGAAGATTCAGGCAACGGAGGAAGACGAGGCGTACTTCCGGCAGAACGGCGACGCGCACTTTGCGAAGACGGCGCACTACTGGCGGGAGTTTTTCGAGCAGGCGCTGGAGGACTTTGAGGCGCTGGGGCGGGACATTATCAAAGGCTTTCGGTACTTCAACGACGCGGGGCTGATCGAGGTGGTGACCTGCTGCGCGACGCATGGCTATATGCCGCTGCTGGGCACCGATGAGAGCGTGGTGGCACAGGTGAAGACCGGCGTGGCAACGCACCGGAAGCATCTGGGCAAAGCGCCCAGGGGGATCTGGGCGCCGGAGTGCGGGTACCGGCCGGCAGGGCGCTGGCAGACGCCGGTGGTTCCCGCAGGAAGCAGCGCGGCGTGGCCGCCGTTGGAGCGAATCGGCGTGGAGGAAGCGCTGGCCGAGGGCGGCATCGAGTTCTTCTTTGTGGACACGCATCTGGTGGAGACGTCGGCCCGGTTCACGCCCTACGATCTGCGGCTGGGCGGCGGACCGGTGGGAGCGGCGGCGGCGCTGGAGCAGCCGGCGAATGGCAGCCGGGCGCTGTATCACCCGTACTTTGCGGATGGGCCGTGCGCGCACCAGCATCCGGTGGCTATGTTCCCACGCGATCCGAAGACGGGGCTGCAGGTGTGGAGCGGGGAGACGGGATATCCGGGGGACGCGAACTACCTGGACTTCCACAAGAAGCGCTGGCCGGGCGGACACCGGTACTGGCAGGTGACCCATGCGAAGGCCGATCTGGCGCAGAAGACGCCGTATTATCCGGAGCGAGCGACGGCGCGCACGCGGGACCACGCGGAACACTTTGTGGGCGTGGTGTACGACGCGCTGAAGGACAGCCTGCACGAGAAGAATCCGCCGGTGCTGAGCTCGCCGTTCGACGCGGAGCTGTTTGGGCACTGGTGGTACGAGGGACCGGGCTGGCTGGAACACGTGGCGCGGATTATTGCGAAGGACGATTTCCCGATCGAGCTGTGCACGGGGTCGGAATACCTAGAGAAGCATCCGGCGACCGGGTATCTGGCGATCGGGGAAGGTTCGTGGGGAAAAAACGGGACGAATGAGGTGTGGCTGAATCCCGACACGGCGTGGACGTGGACGCATATTTACCCGGCCGAGGCGAAGGTGCGCGAGGTCGCTACGCATGGAAAGTGGAAGGACGGCGGGATGGGCGAGCGCATCGCGAAACAACTGTGCCGGGAGCTGCTGCTGCTGGAGTCGTCGGACTGGCAGTTTTTGATTACGACGGAAGCGGCGCGAGATTACGCTGAACAGCGCTTCCAGACGCATGTGGATCAGTTCAGGGACGTGGAGAAGGCGTGGGACGAGTTTGCCGCGCAGGGAAGCCTGGCGCCGGCGGCGGAGGAACGGCTGCGGCAGATCGAGGAGCGGGACAACATCTTCGCGGACGTGGATCCGGGATTGTGGAAGAAGCGGGATACCCCGTGCGCGTAGGTCGCCTCAGCCGGCAGCGGTGATGCGTTCGGCGGGATGGAGCGCGGCGGCGACGAGCGTTGCGTCGATCATGGCGTCGAGGCCCATGCAGGAATTCAGCATGAGATGGTAGAGGCGGCGGTCATCCCATTCGCGCTGGTGGAAGCGGCGGATGTAGTCGGCGCGGCGGCGGTCAGTAGCGAGGATTTCGCGCTCGGCGTCGCGAGCGTGCTCAGGAAACTGCTCCTGGATGAAGCGGATTTTGCGCGCGAGCGACGCGTAGACAAAGACATGGAAGGCGCCGGGGGACCTGGCGAGGACGCAGGCAGCAGCGCGTCCCAGGACGACGCAGTTGCCTTTGGCGGCCTGATCGATGAGGTAGCCGCGGACGAACTCGACCAGGCGCTCGCTGTCGAAGACTTCGGGCTCGCCGGGCAGGCGCTCGAGCGAGCCGAACCAGATGGCCTTGCCGAACCGGTAAAACCAGGGGTCGACGCGCTCGTCGCAGCGCTTGACGAGGTCCGGGGTGACGCCGGCTTTGCGGGCGACCTCCTCGATGACGCAACTGTCGATGAGCCGCCAGCCGAGACGCTCGGCGAGGTGATGGGCGAAGTCGGCGCCCTGGCTTCCGTATTCGCGCTCGACGGTAATGACCTGGATCATGGCTTGCCTCTCGTTTCTACCTCTTGTTGGACGCGAGTGTGCAATTTTTCGGGGGGCTCCGTCAAGGGGCTCGCCGCCCCGGCGGATGCGCCTTCGGCGCGAGGCTGGGCGTTCGGGAGGGGCGCGCGTGCGGCGGGACTCGCCGACGACACAATGGCGCCTGCGGCGCAGGTTCCCGCCGATTCCGGGTTCGCGAAATTGCGGCGCTGGAACGCCTGAGCAAAATTGACGAGGCTGACCATGACGGGGACTACAACGAGGGGTCCGATCACGACAGCAAAAACAGCTCTTCTTCAACGTCAGACCTCCGGGGAATGCAGGATCGCTCAGGAGCGGCCGATGCGGTCAATCTCATGCTGAATGGCCGTGCGCCGGAGTGTGCCGAGCGGCAGCGAGAGAAAGAGGACGATGCGGCGTTCGAGAATCGTGAAGGCTGAGTGGAAGGCGCAGGCGATTGCTTCGGGAGTGCCATGCACCGCGGCGGGGTCGGGAACGCCCCAGTGCGCGGTCATGGGGTGACCGGGCCGGATAGGGCAGACTTCCTTCGCGGCGTTGTCGCAGACGGTGAAGACGAAGTGCATCCGCGGAGCGCTGGGAGCGGAGAATTCGTCCCGGGATTTGCTGCGCAGGCCGTTGCTGGAAATGCCGGCAAGCCGGAGCTGGCGGAGGGCTTCGGGGCGTACCTGGCCCATCGGGTGACTGCCGGCGCTGTACGCCGTGAAGGCGTGGCCGCCCTGGTGGTTGAGGATGGCCTCGGCGAAGACAGATCGCGCCGAGTTGCCGCTGCAGAGAAAGAGGACGTTCCAGCGGCGGGGCATGGGAGTTATGCTTTTGCGCCGGAGCAGCAGGAGGGCGCGCAGCAGGGCTGCGCCGGTTTGGTGGCGCGGATGAAGGCGCTGATGAATTTGCTTTCGACCTGCGGGGCGATGGCATCGACATCCATGCCGGCCTCGGTGAGGAAATGACGCGCGTCTTCGACGTTGTAGGTGCGGGTGACTTCGAAGGCGATCGCGGCAAAACCGGCGGCGGCGAGTGTGGCGCGGTAATCCTGCTCGTCGAGGGCGCCGGCGATGCAGCCGACCCAGAGCATCATACTGCGGCGGACGGCCGCAGGGACTTCGCCTCGGGTGACGACGTCGGAGACGGCGAGGCGCCCGCCGGGTCGCAGGACGCGGAAGGCTTCGCGGAGGACGCGATCCTTGTCGGCGGAGAGATTGATGACGCAGTTGGAGATGATGACGTCGACTGAGTCGTCGGGGAGGGGGATGTTTTCAATCTCGCCCTTCAGGAACTCGACGTTGTCGACGCCGGCCTGACGCTGATTCTCGCGGGCGAGGGCCAGCATTTCGTCGGTCATGTCGAGGCCCCAGGCTTTGCCGGTGGGGCCGACACGGCGCGCCGAGAGCAGGACATCAATGCCGCCGCCGGAGCCAAGGTCGAGGACGATCTGGCCGGGCTTGAGATCGATGAGGGCGGTGGGATTGCCACAGCCGAGCGAGGCGCGCATGGCTTTCTCGGGCAGAGCGCCGGCCTGATCGGCGTTGTAGAGGCCGGTGGTGACGGGGTCGCAGCAGCGCAGGCCGGGCTCGCAGCAGGAGGCGACGCTTCCGTCCCGGGTGACAGCGCGCGCGGCGCTCCCGTACTTTTCCCTTATCTGTTCCTGAACGCCTGTCGTCGATTCCATGACAGAGCCTCTCTTCGCATATGCTAAAGCGAATGTATTCTCCGCTGAGCATATCTGTCAAGGCGCATATCATGGAAGCAAAGGAAGGACTCCGCGCCCCGGACGGAGACGCGGAGTCCTTCGGTTACAGGGTTATTTTTTGTGGTTGCAGCAGGCGGGGCAGCAGGACGACTGCCCCTGGCAACGGCCGCAGCACTTCGCGCCGGACTTGCCCGCACCTGTCACCGCATAGGCGGAAACAGCAAGCAGGGAAGCTGCAGCGATCGTGAGGATTCTCGTTTTCCCAGAGAATTTCCTGTCCGTGTGAAGGGGATCGACTTGCGCCCGGGCGCATGGACACACGAGCCCACCGAGGTCTGAATCCGCAGATCGTCTTTGAGCCGGAAGACCGCCGCCGCAAAGCGGAGGCCGGGCGTGAACTCGCGCAACGCTTCCGCGCGCGGCGTCACTGCTCAATCGGAAAATGCAGCTTCCGTGACGGGCAAAGCATCCAGCTGCCCGCCCCTCTGGTTCTCTGTTTTTTCCGGAGCCTGCTCACATTGCGCCGAGGAGCATCCCCGCGTCCGAGCCCGAGGCGGACAACAGGGCATAGGGCGATGCGCCGCCGGCGTCTGCAGGGCATCGGCGCAGGCAGTCGTGGCCAGCCACGCGGCGATCAGCGCCAGCGTCAGCATGCGACCCATTCGCCTGGGGAAGAAGCTCATTACGGAGTCAGAACGTATTCTCATCCCGACACATCTGTCAAAGCGTATATCATGGAAAGGTGAGCCATCCCGGAAAAACCTGCGATCTGGCGCACATGTTTGCGGCACTTTCCGACAGGACGCGGCTGCGGCTGCTGAACCTGATGAACGGGCGCGAGGTGTGCGTCTGCTACTTTGTCGGCATTCTGGGGCAGAGCCAGCCGAAGATCTCACGCCACCTGGCGTATCTGCGGCGGGCGGGGATTGCGAGCGCGCGGCGCGAAGGGAAGTGGATGCACTACCGCATCCGGAGGCCGGCGGATGCGGGAGCGGCGGCGATACTGGAGGCGACGCTGCGGTCGTTCGAGGGTGATCGCGAAATGCAGGCGGACGTCGCGCGGCTGAGCCGGGCGTGCTGCCAGCCACAGCGGTTCGTGACGCTCAAGCGAGCGCCAGCGCCTGCGCGGATGGAAGGGTGACTCCCTTTCGTGCTGCGACTGTCTGGTTTTGCATTCTCCGGTCCTAAAGGCCGAGATTCGCGCTCCAGCTGCACGATCCCCGGCCTGAAGGCCGGTGCTTCTGCCGTCGTCTCGCCTGCGCGAAACCGCTTCGCGCTTCCAACCGATTATGCGGTCAGAACAGCAAATCGATCCCCTTGTAATTATGGTTGCGGGGCGTGGAGGCCAAGGGCCTTCAGCACGTCGAGATTGGGAGTGGTGACGCCGCTGGCTTTGCTGACCACGCCGAAGGGAGTCTGATAATCCCACATGGCCCAGCCGATGTGGTGGTTCTCGAGGGCGACACGCATGTCGTGGATCCACTGGACGCGGCTGGCCGGCGGAGCGACGAGGCCGTAGGAGCCGAATTCGCCGCAATAAACAGGGACCTGATGGAGCTGCGCCCACTTTTCGGCGTAGCCGACGTAGTCGTCGATGCGGGCCGCGTTCCAGCGATCCCATCCATATTGATCGATGAACAGCTGGCCCTGGAGGGTGGGCTCTTCGCTGAGTTCGGGCGCGACGTTTTCGGGCGTGGAGGGATAGGGGATGCCGTGCTCGAAGCGGGACTCGGGCATAGTCCAGGTGGCTCCCTGATGGGTGAAGGGGAATGGCTCGTAGTCGTGGAAGGTGTAGATGACGTTGGGATCGGCGAGCGGCTGGAGCTGCAGAAGATCGGGGACGCCGGAGTAATGCGCTGCGGTGGCGATGATGGTGTTCTGGGGCGCGGCGTGGCGGATGGCCGCGGCGAGGGTGGCCTGGACGCCCATCCAGCGATAAGGATCGGACTGCTCGGGCTCGTTGAGGATTTCGAAGAAGATGTGATCGGGATCGACGGGAGCGTAGTGCGCGGCGAGGGCGCTCCAGAGCATCGCGAAGTGCTGCACGCCGCCAGAGCCCTGGAAGAGGGTCGCCTTGAACTCGTCGCTGGGATGGATATCGACGATCACAGAGAGATGATCGGCGAGCGCGGCGTGGACGACCTTGTCGAGCTCGGTGAGGAACGGCGTGGGCTTGCCGGAGTAGAGCCAGGGCTCGAGCGGACCGGGATCGATGCTGAGACGGATGTGGTCGAATCCCATGTTGTGGATGAGCGTGAGATCCTGGAGCGTGGTGAAAGTTTCGAGCTCCTCGACCGGATAGCTGCTCCGCTGAGCGAACCAGATGCTGGTGTTGATGCCGTGCTGGAGGCTGCGAGCGCGCTGGAAGGCGATGGAATCCTGAGCAGCGGCGGAAAGAACCGGGAGGAGCAGGAGGCAGAGCAGGAAGACGAGAAAACGGCGTGAAGTTTTCATGGGGGCCAGTGTAACGCCAGGAGCGGCGGCACTGATTCCGCCTTTGCTTCCTGCCTGATGGCGATCAGAAGCCAGACCACACGCCGATCATCGGCTCCGCTGTGTGCAGGTAAGCGTCAGGGCCGCTGAATTCCAGGTTCAGATCAGGGGCCTTGTAGACATTTCCGCGGTATTGGACGCGGAAACCGAGGTGCGGTCGCAGTCTCCAGTCGAGCCCCGCGCCGTAGACACAGACCGCGGCATTGGAACTTTGGGTAAAGCTTTGGCCGCCGGTGGGTTCGGTGAGCAGGAGACCGGCTCCTGCCAGCGCGAAGGGACGAAGTTTCCCTCTGCGGGCCGAGAACAGCCAGTCGCCGGTGATCTCCTGGGCATCTGCGGAAACGGCGACAGGTGAGACAGGACATGCGCCTGCAGGACACAAAGCGAGGAAGGTATATACCTGATTGGCGCGGTAGAAGGAGCAGGTGGCTTCGAAGCCGAGGAAGGGACTGCGAATATGGCGCAGTTCCAGCATGCCGCCGGCGGAGCTGGAGGGCCTGTCCTGAGCGTCGAGCTGGACCGTGTCTGTGCTGCTGAACGCTCCATAGAGGTTCAGGGCAATGTCCGTTTGCGCGCCGACTGCGGTGCCGCTGAAAGCAAGGAGGAGTAAAGAGAACGCGAGTTTGGGACCTTTCGTCGTATGCCTGATCGCCTCCGACGATCTGACTATAGACCGGCAGCGCCCGGAAGCATGGGCGGGAGGGCTGCGATATGCTGGCGTTTGCGAAACTCTGGTCACGAGCGAAGCCAGCGATACGGTGCCCTCCTGAAGGCATTTCAGCGTGGCTTTCTTCGGCGGAAGGCCGCGTCGGGGCATGCGGCTCCGGGACACAATTTCGCTGGTTTCGCTCAGGGGGCGGGATCGCGTCCGCTGGGGACGAGCGACGAGGCGAGCTCGGCGCGCGCGGTGCGGGAGATGTTCGACCGGATCGCGCCGCGGTACGACCTGCTGAACCATGTGCTGTCGTGCAGCGTGGACCGGGTGTGGTGGTGGCGGACGGCGCGGCGGTTCCGGCATATTCTGGCGAGGCCGGATGCGCGGGTGCTGGACATCTGCTGCGGGACGGGCGACATGACAATGGCGCTGTTAAGGCGGCGTCCTGGGCAGGGCGCGGAGCCGGTGGTAGCCGCGGATTTTGCTCCGGCGATGCTGGAGCGCGCGCGGAAGAAGCTGGCGGGGCGCGCGGCGCGGGTGATGGAAGCGGACGCGCTGCACCTGCCGATGGGGGATGGGTCGCTGGATCTGATTACAACGGCGTTCGGATTTCGGAATCTGGCGAATTATCAGGCGGGGCTGGTGGAATTCTTTCGCGTGCTGGCGCCGGGTGGGGAAGTGGGGATTCTGGACTTCAGCGAGCCTGGCGGGATGACCGGGAGGCTCTACGCCTTTTATTTTCGACGAGTGCTGCCGGGGATTGGGAACTGGCTCTCGGGGGATCGCGGTGCGTATCGGTATTTGCCGGAATCGGTGAAGAGGTTTCCGCGGCCGGAGGCGATGCTGGCGATGATGCGGAAAGCGGGGTTTGTCGATGTGGAGTGGAGGCCATACAGCTTTGGCATCGCGGGGCTTTGGCGGGGCGTGAAGGCAGGCAAGGGGATAGCCTGAAGGCAGGTTCGGAGTTTTCCGGTGGATGCCAAAGGAGTCTGGCCAGTGAAGAAGGGGATTTTGCTTTCGGCTTTTCTCCTTGCCGCCATCCCGACGACGCACGCGCAGGGGACAGGCGGGCAACCGGCTGGTTGTCATATTGGAAATCTGGGAGAACAGCCGGCCGCTGCTCAGAAGGCAATGAGCTCCTTTCTCAGGGGGCTTCAGTCGCAGGTCGCACAGGGACACAAGTCGCAAGTGGCGGACATGATCGCATATCCATTGCACGCGTGGATCAGCGGAAAGAACCAGAACGTCCAGTCCAAACGGGAATTTCTACAGCTTTACGATCAGATCTTCACGAAACCGCTGACAAAGCTTCTGCCGGAGCAGAGGCCTGCCTGTATAAGCAGAGTTGGGGCGCAAGGATTCTCCATCAGCCGGGGGGAGATATGGTTCGACATCCACAGCGATGGGAGCGTGAAGATATTCAATGTCACTCCCGTTGTTATGTCCGATGAGTATCGACCCTAGCATGTCCAGCGCAGCCATCCCGGGAGGAGCGCGAGCCAGCGCGGAGAAGCGCGGCGTAGCGATGGTGTCGGTCGGCGCGGCGTGCGTGATGACGGCGCTGAAGCTGGCGGTGGGTTTGCTGACGGGCAGCCTGGGCGTGCTGTCGGACGCGGCACACTCGGCGCTGGACCTGGCGGGCTCGGCGCTGACGTTTCTTTCGGTGGTGGTGTCGGACCGGCCGGCGGACTGGAACCATCCCTACGGACACGCGAAGGTCGAGAACATTTCGGCGTTTGTGGAGACGGGGCTGATGGCGGCCTCGGCGCTGTGGATCACAGGCGAGGCGGTGAACCGGATATTCTTTCATCCGGTGGCGCTGCGGTATTCGGTGTGGCCGTTTCTGGTGCTGGGAGCATCGATTGGGGTGGACCTGTGGCGGTCGCGGCGGCTGCGCAATGTGGCGCGGCGCACGCGCAGCGAGGCGCTGGAGGCGGACGCGCTGCACTTCGCGTCGGACATCTGGGCGAGCGTGGCGGTGCTGGCGGGGCTGACCACGGCGTGGGTGGGACACGCGGAGCATGTGCCGTGGCTGCGCTATGCCGATCCGGCCGCGGCGCTGATTGTATCCGGCATGATTCTGGTGTTTGGGTGGCGGCTGGCATGGCGGGCGGTGGGCGCGCTGACGGATGAGATTGCGCCGGAGCTGCATACGCAGGTGCTGGACGCGGTGCACGGAGTGCAGGGAGTGCTGGGCATCGATCAGGCGCGGGTGCGGCGTTCGGGCAGCGCGTATTTCGCGGACGTGACGCTGTCGCTGCCGCGGAAGCTGACGTTCCAGCGGACGGAAACGCTGGTGCGGGAGGCGACGGCGGCGGTGGAACGGGTGCTGCCGGGAGCGGACGTGGTGATCCGGACAGTGCCGCGGCCCACGGTGGCGGAGAGTGTCTTCGACAAGGTGCGCGGCGTGGCGGCGAGGAACAACGCGGTGGTGCACGACGTGAGCATCGAGGCGTTTGCGGACGGGCTGCACGTGGAGCAGCACATCGAAGTGACGGAAACCATGACGCTGCTGGAAGGGCACCGCTTTGTGCGCGCGCTGGAAGAGGAGATTCGGCGCGAACTGCCGCAGGTGCAGTCGGTGCTGACCCACATTGAGAGCGAGCCGGCGACGATTGAGGAGCCGGTCCGGGTGGAGCGGGACCGTCGGATCGAGGAGCGGCTGCGCGAGGCGGCGCGCGAGGTTCCGGAAGTGGTGGATATCCATGAAGTGCTGGTGGATCGCGTGGGCGAGCGGGTGCACGTGACCTGCCACTGCACGCTGCCGGACGCGATGAAGATGCGGAGGGTGCATGAATCGATTACGGAACTGGAGAATCGCTTTAAGCTCAGGTGTCCGGAGGTGGACCGAGTGCTGATCCATCCGGAACCGGCGTCGGACAACCAGCACAGGCAATAGGGGTGAAGCGGTTAGGGATAAGACGGTTAATTAGCTAAAGGGTGGTCAGCCGGAAATGCGGGCAGCAATGAGACGTTCGGCGCAAATGCGGCGACCGGGTTATCGAAAGCAGCAGTCGGCGACGCTGGAGGGGAATGGATGATTGCGAGCGCGGTGTGGAAGCAGGGAATGCTGTTCGATGGAAAATCGCAGAGCGGGCATACGGTACGGTTCGACGGAACGCCGGAGCATGCGGCGGGACCAAGCCCGATGGAGATGGTGCTGGCCGCGCTGTGCGGATGCACGTCGGTGGACGTGGTGAGCATTTTGCAGAAGAAGCGCGAGCCGCTGGAGGGCCTGACGGTGACGGCCGAGGCGGAACAGGCCGCGGAGGCGCCGCGCGTGTTCACGAAGATCCATCTGACCTATAAAATTCGCGGGAAGGTGACGCAGAAGGCGGCCGAGGACGCGGTGTCGCTTTCGAAGAACAAATACTGTTCGGTGTCGAAGATGCTGGAAAAAGCGGCGGCGGTCGAGTATTCGATCGAATACGAAGGATGAGAGGAATGTTCCGATTCGCGATGCTGGCGCTGCTGCTGATGGCGGTGGCGATGACGTCGGCGATCGTGACGATGCACTTCGCCATCCACGGCGCAGAGGTGAAGGTGCCGAATCTGCGCGGAATGACGCTCGCTGAAGCGGGGCGGCAGACGGCGGAGCTGGGACTGCGGATGCACGTGGAGTCGCGGCTGTATTCGGCAGACGTGCCGGAGGGGCGGGTGGCGAATCAGTCGCCGGCGGCGGGGGCAGTGGTGCGGCGCGGGTGGCGGGTGTGGCTCACGCAGAGCCTGGGTCCGCTGCAGCGGGCGATTCCGGATGTAGTGGGGATGGACCAGCGCACGGCGGCGATTGCGATCCGGCGCGCGGGGCTGGAGATGGGCGCGATGGCGCTGATGCCGTGGCCCGACGCCCAGCCGGGCGCGGTGATCGCGCAGACTCCGCAGGCAGATGCGCCGGAAGTGACCAGTCCGGTGGTGAATTTGCTGGTGGCCGCAGAGACGCAGCCGGCGCCACAGAATGGTCTGGTGATGCCGGATGTGGAGGGACAGCTGTTCACGACGGCGGCGCTCGAGCTGGCGCGCGCAGGACTGAAAGTGGCTCCGGTGAAGGAGCGGGCAGCGCCGGGAACGGGGACAGGCATCGTGATCGGGCAGAATCCGCCGGCGGGGTATCGGGTGGATCCCACGATGACCGTGACGCTGACGGTGGCAAGATAAATGAGGACAGATCGCACGAAGATAGAGGGTGCACTGATGGCCGGGCTGATGGGCGCCGGCCTGATGGCAGCAGCGGCGCAGACAACGACGGCAACAGCGACTCTGCCGCCCGCGCCGGGCGCGGTGATCACGAATCTGACACCGCAGCCGGGGATGTACACGGAGCCGGGCGTGGCGGTGAATCCGAGGAATCCGCGGCAGGTGGTGGTGGTCTTCCAGGACAACGCGCAGGCGGCGTTCTCGGAGAACAGCGGGCGGACGTGGCAACCGGCGGCGGGCGTAACGCCGAAGGACTATCGCGTGTCCGGCGACGTGTCAGCGGTCTTCGACAACAAAGGGCATGCATTTCTGGGGTGCATCGCGTTCGACAAGCTGGGGGCCTTCAACTACTGGGCGGAGGGCGCGACGCGGAATGCGATTTTGCTGCGGCGGTCGCTGGACGGCGGGAAGACGTGGGAGACGGAGGTATGGACGATTGTGGCGCAGCCGACCAGGCCGGGAATTCCGTTCGAGGACAAGCCGTACCTGGTCGCGGATACCTCGAAGCAAAGCCCGTATGACGGGAACCTGTATGTGGGCTGGACGCGGTGGACGCTGACCGATTCGCAGATGCTGTTCTCGCGCTCGACGGACGACGGGGTGACGTGGTCGACGCCGATCGAGATGTCGGCGGTGCATGGGCTGCCGCGCGACGATAACGGGGCCGTGGAGGGATTCGACGGAGCGGTTGCGCCGGACGGGACGCTGTATGCGGTGTGGGCGCTGAACGACCACATTGTGATGACGGAATCGCACGACGGCGGGAAGACGTTCAGCCGGCCGCGCAACATTGTGCGGACAGCACCGACCATGTTCGCCATCGGAGGGATGACCCGGGCGAACGGGTTTCCGCAGATTGCCATCGATCCGCACGGCGGGAAAAAAGGCGGGCCGATCTACGTGACGTGGAGCGACTACCGCAACGGGGACGTGGATGTGTTCTCGATCGTCTCGAAGGATCATGCGCGGACGTGGAGCGCGCCGGTGCGGGTGAACAACGATCCGCTGCACGATGGGGCGGACCATTTCTTCCAGTGGCTGGCGGTGGATCCGGTGACGGGCGCGGTGAACGTGGTGTTCTACGACCGGAGGGAGGATCCGCAGCACCGGAAGCAGATTGTGGTGCTGGCGCGGTCCGAGGATGGCGGGCGGACGTTTGCGAACTACGCGTGGACCCAGGATGAGTTCGATCCCAGAGGGGTGTTCATGGGGGACTATCTGGGGCTGGCGGCGTGGGGAAATCGCGTGTACGGCGCGTGGCCGGTGAAGCCAGGACCGAAACGAGCCACCGTACTTCAGGTGGGGGTTGCGGATTTCGGGGCAGGAGCCGCGAGCGGGAACGGACCGCAGCAGTAGCTCGATTTACTGCTGCGGGGTCGATGTGAGCGCGCCGCGGCCGGGAGCGATGGCTTGACGGCGGCGTCTATAATTCATGCACATCATGGGGCCTGAGGAACGAAGCAAGCACGAGGCCGTGCGCAGGAGCACGACCATGGCAGACGTGGCGAGGCTGGCCGGCGTGGGCAAGATGACGGTCTCACGGGTCCTGAGCGGCAGCGCCAACGTGTCGGAAGTGACGGCGGATCGCGTGCACCGGGCCATCCGGATGCTGAATTACCAGCCCAACGAGCTGGCGCGGAGCCTGCGGTCGCTGCACTCGAAGACAATCGCTGTTATCGTTCCCTATCTGTACGATTCGTTCTTCGCCACGTGCGCGCACGCCATCTCCACGGTGGCGAAACAGCATGGCTACTCGGTGATCCTGACGACCTCGGATGAGGAGCAGGAGACCGAGCAGAAGCAGACGAATCTGATGCTGCGGCGGCGCATCGACGGCATGGTGATCATTCCCGCGCCGGGGGACGACCGATATCTGCGGGCGGAGATGTATTCGCGCATACACATTGTGACTCTGGACCGGCCGCTGGCGGATCCGCGGTTCGATTCGGTTCTGGTGAACAACAGCGCGGGAACGAAGATGGCGGTGGAGCATCTGATCGGGCACGGCCACCGGAGGATCGGCTTTCTGGGAGTAGGGCGCGAACTGTACACCATGAAGGCGCGCTACGCGGGCTACCGGCAGGCGATCATGCGGGCCGGGCTGACGGCCGAGCCATACATGGAATGCAGAGAGCCGGAACAGGCAGTGGAGCAGGTGCGGGCGGCGCTGAACCGCAGCCAGCCGCTGACGGCGCTGTTCGCCGCCAACAATCTGACCACGCGCTATCTGCTGCACGCGCTCAACCAGCTGCACGTGGAGGTTCCTGGACAGGTGGCCACGGCGGGGTTCGACGATCTGGACGTGGCGGACGTGTTGCAGCCGAGGCTGACCGTGGTGCGGCAGCCGGTGTATCAGATCGGGGAGGCAGCGGCGAATCTTTTATTCCAGAGGATTCTGCGGCGGGAGTTTCCCATGACAGGACGGCGGGTGGTTCTGCCCCTGGAGCTGGTGGTTCGGTGCTCCTGCGGATGCCGCGCGAACAATGGTGAGAACGGCAAAGCGTCCGGGACGTCTGCGAGTTCCCCACAGCATGTGACTGCGCACTCCAGGCAGAATTAGAACCGCAGATCTGCCGACGCGATCCGCGCAGCTGAGCGGGATGCGACCTGTGGAATTCGATCGCGGTCCTGCGCGATTCCGGCGCACTGATGGACTAACTGAATAATGGGCGGCAGGAGAGAGATCCCCGACGGTTCGGGCGAGCCGCGAGCTGTGCTCCGTCAATCGGTCCCGGTCGTAGGATCTGCGGGTTGCCGATGCCGGACGGCGCTTGCTCGGATCGGTTGAACTGCAGGGAAGGAATGCAGCGCGGGGTCGAGCGGTCAGGTGCATTCGCGCCGCCGACAGCGAAGGAGCAGGTCTCCGGATCAGACCAAAAGTAATCTTTTCGCCGACTTTCAGTAATCTTTTCGCCGACATTTGCCTGTGATTTGCTGACTTAGTCGCAAAGGCAGGGCTGCGCGGGAAGTCCGGGCAGCGCGGAAGCAATGCGCGGCGCGCTCAGGCGGGCGAGGGGCGAAACAGACGCAGAGGGCGCACATACACGGTGAAGTAATAACTAACTTAGTACCAATACAAGTGCGCATGATGCGGCAAAAAAACTGCTTGACCGATTTATCAGGTGAAGCCCATAATTCACAGCGGACTTTCAGCCATAGGAAACGGGCATTTCTGTTGGGGGATGGACCGCGTCCGCGATGTGATCGATATCACCGCGCCGCAAAGACGCAAAAGCAGGGTAGCCAGGGGGTTGTTACGATGACGTTCATACCGAGAATCAGGGCGGCAGTTGGGTTGCCGGCGCTGCTTATAGCGGGACTCCTGCTGTGGCACACGCCCGCTTTGGCGCAAAGCACGGGACTGGTGTCCGGAGTCGTGCAGGACACGACGGGGGCGGTGATTCCGGGAGCAACCGTGGTGCTGACCGATCTGGATAACAAGTCCCAGCGGGAAACGACCAGCAACGGGGCCGGTGAGTTTTCGATTCCGGGAGTGACGGCGGCGCCGCGCTATGAAGTGCGGGTGGAGATGAAGGGGTTCAAGACGTGGGAGTCGCAACCTTTTCCGCTGCGTCCGGGCGATCAGATCGGATTCACCGATATCAAGATGCAGGTGGCGACGGCGACTGAGCAGGTGACGGTGGAAGCGCTGGCCAGCCAGGCGGTGAAGCCGCTGGATACGGCGGAGCGCAGCGACGTGATTACGGCGAAGGATCTGGACACGCTGGCGATCGAAGGGCGGGACGCAACGGAACTGGTGGAGATGCTGCCGGGGTTCTCGATCGTAAGCCCGGGGGTGAACAACCAGACGCCGAACACGGCAGTGGTGGGGATGAGCAGCCCGGTAGGGAACTATTCCGGGAACGGCGCCGGGCCGACGGGGAACGACACAGTGATTGACGGGGTGTCGCTGACCGACATTGACACGCGCGAAGGCACCGTGCAGACCGTGAACCCCGACATGATCCAGGACATCAAGGTGACGTCGTCGAGTTTCAGCGCGGCATACGGCAAGGGCCCCAACGTGATTGCGGCGACCACGAAGGCCGGAAGCAGCAGTTATCACGGCGACGCGTATATGTACGTGCGCGACACGGTGCTGAACGCGAACGACTGGTACAACAACTATCTGCAGCAGTCGCGGCCGCCGAGCCGGTATCTTTATCCGGGCGGGCAGCTGGGCGGGCCGCTGTGGATTCCGGATACACGGTTCGGACCGCACAACGACAAGCTGTTTTTCTTTGCAGCATACGAGTACGACAACCAGAATTATTCGCCGGAGACGCTGGGATCGTGGGTGCCGACCATGTCGGAGCGGCAGGGCGATTTCAGCCTGGCCTCGCTGAACGCGGAGCTGTGCGGGGCGCGACCGGATGGGAAGGTGAACCTGGATTCGGTTCTGCCGATGTGCCAGACGGAGAATTACCTGCCCACCGGGGCGGCGATCTCGAACGGCAATGTGACGGCGTACGCGAATCCGAGCGGGGTGGCGCTGGTGAACTGGCTGCCGCTGCCAAATGCAAATCCATTCGTGAACCAGGAAGGCTACAACTACATTCAGGAAGTGGTGCAGACGCAGAATGGGTCGCAGTTCCACGCGCGTCTGGATTTCAACCTGAACGACAATAACAAGTTCTACGCGACCTGGGGACGGGAGTCGCTGATCAGCCAGGATCCGGTGGACATCGGATATGTTCCGCAGTACGCAGTCGAGTATCCGGGCGCGGTGACGACCGGAGACATCTCGAACATCGTCTCGGGTCACTACACGCGGATATTTGGCGTGAGCATGACGAACGAGCTGACCGGGGCAATGTCGTTCATCACCGATCCGGGCAACATGGGCAATCCGGAAGGCGTGTCGCGCTTCTACATGAACAAGTACGACTGCACGGATCCGGGCAAGCGGGCGGCAGGAACGTGCAACGATCCGGCATCCGATAATTTCAGCTATCTGGGCGAGTACAAGAACGCGGGGGACTATTCGGTTCCGACGTTGTCGGATTACAGCAGCCTGGGTTATCCGAACCTGCTGATGCCGGGCGGCTTCTACAACAACCAGATTCGGATGAAGAAGGTAGTTCCGGATGTGGCGGACACGATGAACTGGGTGAAGGGATCGCATACCCTCTCGTTCGGCGTGTACTGGGAACAGGGCATCCTGAACGGCGATGCGGATTTTGGCGCCTATCCGCAGGGCGAGTACACGTTCAATCCGGAGAACAATTATTTCGAATACAACCCAGTTGGGGCGAACGGGAACTCGGTGGGATCGAACGCGCAGTTCACGGGCTGCGAGAATCCGAACCCGCTGGGAACGGGCCGGTCGTCGGGGGCGAGCTATCTGGGAGACTGCATGAACGGCGTCGCCATGATGTACATGGGAGAGACGGACTCGTTCACGCAGACGAACTTCGCGCCGATCGTGGATATGGATTACACGACGCTGTCGGGGTTCGGCAACGATTCGTGGAAGATCCACCGCGTGACCCTGATGCTGGGGGCGCGGGTCGAACACCTGGGACCGTGGACCGACCGTCATAACAACGGCCTGGCGACGTTCTCGCCGACGCTGTACGACAAGCAGTGCTCGGGACGGAACTGCACGACCACCCAGGCGATGCCGGGGATCACGTGGCACAGCCAGAACGCCTCGGTTGCGAACAGCGTGAATCAGCCATCGACCGTATTTGTCTCGCCGCGCGTTGGAGCTGCGTGGGACATCTTTGGCACGGGGCGGACGGTACTGCGCGGCGGGTGGGGCATCTATCGCGAGGAGGAGCAGTTTGCGCCTTATGCGCTGGCCGCCGCGACGGCGCAGAATTACAAGACCTCGTACACGTTCGGGACGGAAACCTTCGACCTGATCGACAACCAGTCGCCGGTGAATCCTCCCGACTTCAGCGTGTACACGCTGTCGCCCACGGATACGACGCGGCCGGCGTTCTACGAATTCAACGTGACGGCGGACCAGCGGCTAATGTGGAACACCCTGCTGGAGGTAGCGTACGTCGGCGAACAGGGCCGCAACCTGCCCAGCTACAACGTGAACGCGAGCGGCTATAACGGCAATTCAGACATAAACCTGATACCCGCCGGGTACCTGTTCGGGCCGGTGACCTGCGGTGGCGTGGTGGAAACGGAACCCACGAGCTGCCTGCCGCTCTCGCTGAAGACCTCTTCCAACCCGGCCGACTCCATCGGCGGGCTGGATACGCAGCAGACGGACTTTTTCCGGCCGTATCCGTTCTACGAGCACGTCTACTCGCTCAAGCACGATTACTACTCGAACTACAACGCCATGCAGGTAGCCTTTAACAAATCAACGGGCCTGGCGACGTGGGGCGCGAACTACACCTTCTCCAAGGTGCTGGCGACGGCGGCTTCCTACAACAACGTGGTGCCGGATCCGCTCAATCTGCGCAACGAGTACAATCCGGCGCCGATGGATCGCACCGGCGTGTTGAGTGTGCACTACACCGTCAACCTGGGAAGGCGCTTCACCGGGGATAACCGGATCTTCTCGAACCTGGCGAATGGGTGGCAGATTGCCGGAATCGACTCCTATCAGAGCGGACCCGATTTGCCTTCGGAGGAGGGAGAGAATTTCGGATTCGGGTACGGATCGGTGGAGCCGACCCAGGTCGCGACAGAATGGCAGGAGCCCGATCCGGAGCAGACGCAGGTCTGCACGGGCCAGTATGGAATTCCCGCGGATAAGAACGGGAATCAGTTCTGCGTGAACAATCTGAATCCGACGGTGTGGCTGGGCAGTCCGGACTACCAGCTGATGCCGACGTCGGCCTTCGGGTGCAAACCGTCCGGCGGCACAGGCCCGCATCAGTTTATAAACGCGAACTGCTTCGGGGTTCCGATGCCGGGCGGCCCGACGACCGGTCCCAACGCCGGGGCCACGATGAACCCGAGCGGACAGGGAACGTACCGGTTGCCGTACATCCGCGGCCCCGCCACCCTGATCGACAATCTGAGTCTGATCAAGGACTTTGGGATGGGCGAAGGGAAGACGCTGGAACTGAAGGTGGACGGCTTCAATTTCCTGAATCACCCGCTGGTTTCCTTCAACAACGACGACAGCTCGAACCTGAGCCTCGGCAACCTGCTGTATGCGGTTCCTGGTACGCGGCTGACAGAAGACGAGCTGGGATACAAGGATTTCGGCATAGCGGATGTGAAGTACGGATCGCGCACGGTGCAGTTGAGCGCGAAGTACTCGTTCTGAGGAAGGGCTGGGGCGCGCCGGAAGGGTGCATCCGGCTCAACCCCGGGCAAAAGAGGCCAGCCGATGCATGAGGCATCGCAGCGGCCGGAAAAACGACGGCCACAGTAACGGGGCCGGCAGAAGAGCGGGCGGGGTCAGCAGGCCGTTCGCGGGATTTAGATCGAGATTGGTGGGGAGGTTTCTATGGTCATGGAGATTCAAGCTTACTTCCGTCGCCTGGCGCGCACCGCGACCTTGGTTGTAGCCGGGGCGTTGTCCCTGAGCGGCGTCGCCGGGGCCCAGGCGCCACCGGCGGTTACGACCGGCTCGATCATTCCGATTCCGCACACTCTCTATAACCAGATTTACAAGATTTTGTACTGGCACGGCTACGTTCTGGCGCTGGACACCGCGAACAGCGTGCTGTACCAGATGTCGCCCGGTTCGCCGACCTTGACCTCCATTTACACCGGCACGGCCACCACGCCGATGGGTGCCGCGACGAGTTTCTGGACCGAGGACATGACGATCGACAACGAGGGCAACCTCTATCTCGGTCAGCGTTACGCCACGCCCCCGATGTTCTGGCGGATTCCGTTCAACTCGGGATCCGAGACCTGGAGTGTGACCACCAACGATGCGTGGGGAGAGAATATTTCGGACAGCAGCGGCAACAACCTGGTGGGCGACGGCTCCAGCACCCTCGCTTTTCTGGACAGCGGCGACGGGAACGGCAGCGGCACGCTCTACTGGATGCAGGAAACCGTCAACGGCATTTACAAGCAGCAGGTGGACGGCACGGGGAATCCCACGGGGGCGGCGGTGGCCATCGTTACCGGCTTGCTGACCAATGACGGCAAGATGACGGTCGATGCCAACGGAAACATCTACTTTGTCGAGAACCCAGGCGTCTCCGACGCGAAACGCGTGAACGGCGTGCTGGTGATCCCGGCAGGTTCAACGGGTCTGGTCGGAGAAGCGGCGCTGACGAACCTGATTCCGCCGTCGTATGCCGCCACGAATAAGTTCAATGGCGTATCGCTGGATGCGGCGGGGAACATGTATCTGTCCAGCGAGGCCAATGACGGCTACGGGGGCGAGTTCAATGGCGACTTCATGATTCCGAACACCTGCGGCAAGAGCCAGGCGGACGTGATCGATCCCTCGACCTGCTACAACTGGAGCAACGCGTCCTATATCTCTCCGGTGAGTTCCAACAGCTTTATCATGGCGGATCCGCGGGGATTCCTGTGGATTCCGCACTACGGGGACTTCGCGTTTCCGGGATCGAACACGTACGGGGGCTCGGACAACACGACCACCAACTTCTGCACGGGCGGAGCCTGCAATTTCGTTGTGTGGCAGCCCGGCTCGGATAATCTGGGCGCCGCGGCGGTAGGAACGGCCAGCGCCACGGGCACGGTTTTTGTCAACTTCAATACGGCAGAGACGCTGACCAACATTGGGTTCTCGCAGCCGGGGACGGGATCGGATTTCGCCACCACGACGACGAACCCGTATGCCCTGACCGGGACGACGAACCCCACCCTGCCCTGCGCGACGGCAACGACCACCCCGTATGAGCCGCAGACAAGTTGCCCGCTGTGGCTGAAGATGACGCCGCGGACGGTGGGTACCGTCTCCGGCGAGCTGACAATGACGGACTCGAGCGGCGCGGTCTCGGGCAGCACCACGTATCTGGGCGGATTGGGAGAAGGGCCGCTGGCGGCGCTGCTGGGGATGCCGACGCAGATCGCGATGGCTACGGGACTCTCAACGCCGGCACAGGTGGCTGTGGACACGCAGGGGAACGTCTATGTGGCGGACCCCGGGCTCGGCCAGGTTCGGGAGTATGCGGCTGGCTCCTCGGGTGCCGCAGGGCAGTCGATTGGCACCGGCTTGAAAAAGCCAACGGGCGTAGCCGTGGACGGATCGGGCGATGTGTACATCGGCGATTCGGGCAAAATTTATGAGATTCCCTTTGTGAACGGGCAGCTGGATCAGGCGGGCCAGGTCACGCTGGTCACCAACAACTCCGATTCGAAAAGCCCGATGCCGCTCGGCAATCATTTGAACCTTGCGGTGGATGGGCTGGGGGATGTGTTCGTCGCCGATGTGGATAACAAGCAGGTCGTGGAGATCGGCAATCCGCAGACAGCAGCGACGCAGAACAGCTACAGCGTGGTGGTTCCGACCACCACCGCGTTCAAGTCACCGTCAGCGGTGGCGGTGGATGGGTCCGGCGATCTGTTCGTCGCGGACGGAGTCAATCTGTACGAGATCACGCCGTGGAGCGAGCAGTCGCTGATCGACAGCAACCTGTCGGGGGTGACGGGGCTGGCGGTGGAACCCTCGGGCTCGGTGGATGTGGCGGAGGCGAACGAGATTCTGCGGATTCCCTCGCTGGGCGGCAGCATTACGTCGAACGACGCAGCGGTGATCGACAGCGCCTTGACCGCGCCGCAGGGCGTGGCGATCGACAACCAGGGCAACCTCTATGTCACGGACATGACGGGCGGGACGCCCAATCTGTTCGAACTCAACACCACGACCGATGGTTCCTACAACTTTGGGCAGCAGGGTGCGTACATTCCGACCGAGCAGGATGTGACCGTCTACAACGTCGGCAATGAGGCTCTTTCGTTCAGTGCCGATCCCACGTTTGGGGGCACAGACAGCGGAGACTTAACGCTGACGACGCCCAATGCGTCGTCGCAGTGCGACACCTCCACGACAACCGAATCCGGCGGGACGTGCGCGTGGGGCCTGCAGTTCGACGCACTGGGAATAGGCACACGGTCGGGCAGCATGTCGATTACCTCATCGGGAGAAAACGGGACGGTGACCGCGAACTTTACGGCCGACGCCCTGCTCACGCTGGAACCGACGGCCGCGACCATCAGCCTGAGCCCGACGACGAGCACGTTCCCGGGCAGCACGACGGCGACGGTGACGATCACACAGGCTCCGCTGTCGGGATACTCGACGACCACGAATGTGCCGAGCGGACCGGTGACCGTCACGCTGTCGTCGTCGGTGGTGGGGAGCACGCAGCCGCCGATTCAGGTGTCGGGCACGGCCACGGGCACGGACACGAGCACGACGGCCGTCATCAACGTGACGAATATTCCTGGCGGCGCCTACAACGTCAGGGCTCAGTACAAAGGCAATCCGAATTACGGAGGCACAACGGCAGCCACAACGCTGATTGTGGCGCAGGCGCCGCCGATGGTGACGGTGACCGAGCCGAGCGGAATCCAGCCCGACCAGTTCAACGGGGTGTATTACCTGCTGGCGGGGTCGACGTCGACGCTGACGGTCACGGTGACCTCTCCGCTGACGCCGTCGCCGACCGGGACGGTGACGTTCATGAACGGAACAGCGGTGGCGGATCCGACGCAGGGAGTCCAGGGAGCTCAGCCTCTGGACGCGCACGGACAGGCGGTGTTCAGCCTGAGTAATCTGGCGGCGGGCACGTATAGCCTGACGGCCGTCTACAGCGGAGACTCCAACTATGCCACGGTGACATCAACGCCAGTGACGTTCCAGGTGCTGGCGCTGCCCAGCGTGCTGATAACGTCGAACCCGACTTCGGTTTCGACAACGGCCGGATCTCCGGTGTCGAGCACGCTGACGCTGGAGTCGCTGGTGGGCTTCTCCGCCACGGGAGGGGCGAACATCACCTGCGACAACAGCACATTGCCGGCGTATTCGGAGTGCACCTTTAACAATCCACAGCCCGCGCTGTGTGCGGCGCCGGGCCAGCCATCCACGAACTGCTACTCGACCACCACCACAGTGGTGACCATCAGCTCCAACATTCCCACGAACATTCCGACGAGCGCGAGGGGCTTGCCACCGGAGACGTCGGGCTTCGCCCTGGCCGGTGTTCTGGGCCTTGGGCTGCTGGGGCTGGGACTGCGAAAGCGAAAGTTAATCAGTCAGGGGTTATTCCAGGTGGTGTGCCTCACGCTGCTCCTGGCAGGGTCGGTTGTGGGCTTCACGGGATGCACGAATTCGGGATACACACATACTCCGCCGGCGCCGCACTACGTCACGCCATCGGGCACATACAAAGTCAGCATCATCGTCACCGATGAGGCGTCGGGCGCGCAGGATTCGCTGCCCTTCACGATTCCGGTGACCGTTAAGTAGGCGAGACGCAATCCGCTTCCGGAGAGCAGGACAGCGCTCTTCGGGAAGCAGCAGGATTCAGGTGGTTCCCATGCCGAGGTTTCACGCAACGAGCAAGACTGGTATCAGGTTTTCAGGGAGAAATGCCATGTTCAGCAAGTCATCCATGTCGCTGCGCCGGTTTTCGATCATTGCGCTCACGCTCCTGTTTCTCGGGAGTTATTGCCTGAGTGGCGCTGAAGCGCAGACCACGCCGGTGGTGACCGCAAGTTTCGCTCAGGGAATTAACCACCCGACCGGGTGGGGGCTGGTCGAGCAGACCGCCGTGGATACGTACGGCGACTGGCTGGTGGTAGATGATTCGAACGGCGCACTGTACGAGTTCCCCGCCGGCGGCGGGCAAGAGGTGACACTGGTTGCGGCAGGCGGACTGGGAGGCGGTAACAACCCCGGCATTGCGATCGATTCGAACAACAACCTTTACCTGGAAGGGAACTGGAGCAACTGCCTGCTGATGTTCCCCTACGATACGACGACCCATACCTGGGATGGGCTGGCCACGGTGACCGCGAAGAACTCCTCGTCGAGCTGTGCGGCGCCTTATAACTTTGCGCAGTATGGCGTGTCGGGGCTGTCCTGGAACTGGGGCTTCCAGCCATGGGGCCTCGCGGTCGACCCAAGCAACAACCTGGTCATCGCCGACCAGGTAGGGCCGTTCCTTTTCACGCTGACGACGAACGGCAGCGGAGCCTCGGCCACGGCCGGGACGGCCACCGAGATTGTCGACAAGATGACGGTGCGGGCGGATTCTGTCGCGAAAGACAAGTACGGGAACATCTATTTTGTGGAAGAGCCTCCGCCGGCGTCTTCGGGCGGACTGCCCGGGCTTTATATGATTCCAGCAGGCGAAAGCGGTCTTGCGACGGATACTAACCCATCGATCCAGCGCGTCGATCCGAACCTGCCCGATGTTACCGGTGTTCTGACGGATGCTCAAGGCAACCTGTATATCAGCGACGGGGAGAAGGGCGTGTACATGGAGCCCAACGTAGCGGGCGTGCCGGATCCCTCAGCCGCCGTGCTGCTGAGTCCGATTCCCCCTACGGGGCAGGTGAGCATCGACTGGACGCGACATATCCTGTATATTCCGACGAGCCAGCAGCAGTCGAACGGCCAGGCGGATGTGGCGAAGGTGGTCTTTAACGCAGCGGAGCTTGGACCGGCGACCATAGGCGCTACAACGCCCGCGCAGCAAACCGTGAGTTTCGCATTCACTGACACCGCATTAGGGGTTTTGCCCCGCATTGTGGAAGCTGGCACGAGCACGCCCGATTTCACCTTAGCCAGCGGAGGAAGCTGCGGCGCCAAGGCTGTTTATCTGGCCAACTCCAGCTGCACGGTCAATGTGGCCTTCAATCCCCATTCCGCAGGCAGCACCACCGCCAAACTGCTTCTGGTGGATCATGCGGGCGACGTCCTGGCTTCAATAGGTCTGCATGGGACGGGAACGGCGGCCGCAATTCAGGTTGAGGGCGGAGCGCAGTCAGTGATTGGCGCGGGGCTGGTCACGCCCAGCCAGGTGGCCGTTGATGCGGCGGGCAATGTGTACGTGGCGGATTCCGGACTGCACGCGGTGGAGGAGTATCCGCAGGGCTCCGGGGCGACCGCGGCGACAACCACGGTGGGCACCGGACTGACGGCGCCGACCGGCGTGGCGGTGGACGGGGCCGGCGATGTGTTCATCGCCGATACGGGCACTGTGTATGAAGTTCCGGAAGGCAGCAACGGCCTGAACGAAGCCGGCCAGATGACGCTGAGGACCGGACTGGGCCCGAACCTGCAACTGGCGGTTGATGGCTGGGGGAACCTCTTTATCCTGGATCCGGACAACCAGCGCGTGGTCGAGCTTTACAATCCCGGAGGCACAGTTGGACCGCTGGCGCAGACCGAGACCGACATCACCGGGTTCAATGCTCCGACGGCAATCGCGGTGGATCCCAGCGGCGATCTGTTTATCGACGACGGGTCAAAACTGGACGAGCTGCCCGCAGGCGGCACGATGACCACCCTGCTGACCGGTATGGCCCCCACAACGGGTCTGGCGGTCGACGCTTCCGGCTCGGTGTATTTCGCGCTTCCAGGGGCAAGCCTGCGCGTCCCGAATGAGAGCGGCACGCTGGTTCCCGCGGATGGGTTCACGTTCGCCACGAACGTCACCGATCCGACTTCGGTGGCGCTGGACGCTCAGGGGGACATCTACGTGGCCGATGGCACGGCGCTGAACGTGAACATGACCAGCACGAGCGCCGCGTACAACTTCGGCACGCAGACCACCCCCACCGGGACTGCGGCGCAGACATTTACCCTCCTCAACATCGGGAACACACCGCTGAACGTCACCGGCTTCACGAGTACGGCGGATTACAGCGAGACAGCGACGGACTGCACCGCCGGCGCAGTAGCCGTCGACAGCACGTGCAGCGTGACGGTGACCTTCAATCCCGGAGCGGGGGATGACGGGACCATCACCGGAGCGGTAGTGGTGCAGGGGAACGTCAACACCACGCCGGTCGCGGTGAACGGGACGGGAGTGGGGTATACGCTGGCACAGTCGACGACCACCGAGACCTCGGGCGGAGCGGCGACGACGGATGACGTTCCGATCAATGTGAGTGTGGCTCCGGCATCGAGCAGCAGCACCTCAACACCGGTAACACCTACCGGAGATGTGACTTTGACGGTGAGCGGAAACGGGATCACGCCGTTAACTGTCACAGAGCCGATTACCAATGGCGCGGCGCACTTCGATCCGCAGAACGTGGTGGCGGGCAGCTATACGTTCACGGTTAACTACAGCGGAGACCGGGCTTACCTTCGTTCCAGCGCCACGTTGCCGATCACGATTGAGCCTGGGGCGGTGACGATGACGCAGCCGGCATTGATCCCCTCCCAGTTCCCATCCTTCACGATGCCGGCGGCGTTCCAGGCGACGCTCGGCAGTGGGACGGGGTACCTGGTGCTTTGCCAATCCACGGGTTGCGATTATCCGTACTCGGATGCGTCGGGCGGAACCTGGGCTTATAACTATCCAGTTACGGTGGCCGCCGCGAACGGCTCTCCGCTCACGTGCATCGAGGTGACGACCCCCGGGACAAACGGCAGCCCGTCGTTCGTTGCCGAAAACTGCGGTACGGTTACGTACAAAGTGTCGAGCGGCTACATCGGATGTCCGCAAACCAGTCCCCCCGTCACGGGCGATCCGGTCCCGGTGTCGGACGTCAATGGTTCGGCGCCGCTGCCGACTTCCTGTCTGGAAGTCAGTGACACCAACCAGACCATTCCGGATCTGATGTCCTTCTACACGGTGACGCCGGTATACACGGGAACGGACATCTATCCCAACACGTCCACAGTGACGTTTACGGGGAATGTGAATCCGAACTACGCCTCGTTCACGGGCCATCCCATCAACTTCTGGGCGATGCGCAATCCGGTGGTGCAGATCAGCTCGAGCCCGGCATCGCTGACGGTGGCGGCCGGGTCTTCGGTGAACTCCACGCTTACCCTGACTTCACTGCTGGGGTACGGATATCTGGGCCGCGGTTCGACGCTGAACAACTATGCGCTGCCTTTGGATCTGCAATGCGACGGCCTGCCGGCGTATGCAACCTGCAGCTTCACGTATCCGGCTCCCAGTTCCGCCGACCCGAATGCGGCGGGCGTGGATTGCCCGGCGGGATCTACGACGAAATATTGCGGGGTCGATGTGGGTCCGACGCCTGGGACGATGCTGTTAAGCGGTTCGACCTGCGAGGCGGCGGACGGGTGCCTGGGACCGGGATCGGTCGTGATGACGATCAAGACCAATGCTCCCACCGGCACGGTGAGCAGCCTGCGAACCGATCCAGGGGGCCTGGCTTTCGCGGGGATGTTTGGACTGGGTCTGCTTGGTCTCGCTTTCCGCAGGAAGGCGCGGAGATGGGGAGGCTTGTTGCTGCTGGCCTGCGCCCTGCTGTGCGGCGGCGGAATGGTCGGGATTACGGCCTGCGGTACGACCAATCTGACCCCGAACTCATCGTCGATCACGCCGGTAGGCACCTACGCGGTAACCGTGACCGCCAAAGAGGCAGGCTACATCTGCCTTCCCAACACGGAGCATGCCGGGGTGACCATAGCCCCGTGCCCGGCGAATTCGGGCGATGCGCCGACATACGGCAATGCGAACCAGATGTCGCTGCCGTATGCGATCAACGTAACCATCACGAAGTAAAGATCGGCAAAGGATTCCGCTGCGGCTCGCCAGGGCTGCGGCGGAATCCGGCACACCGCAACGCAGCCCGATCTCTTGGCCCGCTCCAGCTCTCGACCGGGCACGGTTCCGCAGCTACTATTTCTGTGACTTTGTCCGGGGCGCCGCGCCATCGCCGAAAGAACCGCTGCGCCGGGGCCTGAACCGTGGGGCTCAATCGCCGGGCGGCCCATTGCCGGAGCCGATATACTTGAGGGTGCATGGCGTCGCAGAAGACCTTCTACATCGAGACATTCGGCTGCCAGATGAACGTGCATGACTCGGAAAAAGTCATTGGCACGCTGGAGCAGCAGGGCTACGCCCGGGTGGAAACGGAAGAAGCCGCCGACCTGATCCTCTACAACACCTGTTCGATCCGCGACAAAGCCGAGCAGAAGGTTTTTCATCGCCTGAACGATTACAAGGCCCTCTATCGGCAGGGCAAGCGCTTCGGGGTGCTGGGCTGTGTGGCGCAGCAGGAGGGGGAGCGGATCTTCGAGCGCGCCCCGTTCGTGTCGCTGGTTTCCGGTTCGGCGTCGTATCGCAGGCTGCCGGAGATGCTGGTGCAGATCGAGCAGGGCGCCACACGGGTGACGGGACTGGACGACCGGCAGACCGAGGAGACGTTCGAGACGGAATTCACGGCGCGCTCCAATCCGCACCGCGGCTACATCACCATCATTGAGGGGTGCGACAAATTCTGCGCCTACTGCGTGGTGCCGTACACGCGTGGGAAAGAGCGGAGCCGACGATCGGATTCGGTGCTGGCCGAGGCGCGGCGCATGGCGGACAGCGGATACACCGAGATTCAGCTGCTGGGGCAGAACGTGAACTCGTACCGGGATCCGGACGGGCGGCGCAGCTTCGCCGAACTGCTGGCGGCGGTGGGCGAGGTGCCGGGCATCCGGCGCGTGCGCTTCACCACTTCCCATCCGCGCGATTTCACGCGGGACATTGTGGAGGCGATCGACGCCGTGTCAACCCTTTGCGACCACGTGCATCTGCCCGTGCAAAGCGGGTCATCCAAAGTTTTGCGCCTGATGCAGCGCGAATATACGCGCGAGCAGTACCTGGAACGCATCGCATGGATTAAGGAGGCGAAGCGGACCATCAGCATGACGACGGATATCATTGCCGGGTTCCCGGGTGAGACGGCGGAGGATTTCGAGGAGACCATTGGGCTGCTGGACGAGGTGCAGTATGACGGCGTCTTCGCCTTCAAGTACTCGCCGCGACCCAACACGCCGGCTCTGTCGATGCCCGACTCGGTTGCCGAGGAGGAGAAATCGAAACGTTTGCAGATCCTGCTGGAGCGGCAGCGGGAGATCCAGCGGGCCAATTATGAGAAGCACCTGGGACAGGTGCTGGAAGCGATGGTCGAGGGTATGAATCCGGCACGGGGCCAGATCGTGGGCCGCACATCGCAGAACAAGACGTTGAATTTCACAACCAGCCAGCCGATTGCGCCGGCGCCGGGGGTTTATCTGCCGGTGCGGGTAACCAAGACTTTCCCCAACAGCCTGGCAGGCGAAGCCGCGGTGTAGAGAGGATGCCATGGAAGTGGAGATGAAAATTCGCGGCCTGATGGTCGATCCTTCCACGAATATGCCGGTGGTCATCCTGAAAGATCCGAAGAGCGAAGCCGTGCTGCCCATCTGGGTAGGACTGTATGAAGCGCAGGCCATTGCGCTCGAGGTGGAGAAGTCGTCGGCGGCGCGGCCGCTGACGCACGACCTGCTGAAAAACGTGGCGACCGGGCTGAATGCGCAGGTGCAGCGGGTGGTGGTTTCGGAACTGCGCGGCGATACGTTTTACGCCGTCATCTGGATGGAGCAGAACGGGGAAGTCGTGGCGATCGATGCGCGGCCGTCGGATGCTCTGGCTCTGGCGCTGCGCTCGGACTGTCCGATTTTTGTTGCGGAGGAAGTGCTGCAGGCCGCGAAAGTGGTGCCCAACACCCCCGAGACGCAACCCAGCGAACAGGAGATGCGGCGCTGGCTGGAAAACCTGGGGGACGAGGACCTGGGAAGATATAAGATGTAGTCCCCGGCCGTCTGACTAAAGTGAAGAAGCACTGTTATCCCTGCCCGATTCCCGATTCGCTCAGGCAGGCCGTGCATCGCGGCGTCCGGGTCGTGGAGCGCAGGTTTCGCGGGGCTGCGGGAAATCCGCAACTATCTTTTGCCGCAGTTCAAGGTTTCCCCGGGCTGCACTGTGCACGCTACGCCGATTCTCGAAGCGCTTCACCCGGCGGCGCCGGACGCGCGCATGATTGGCTTGGTGTCGGGTCTCGCGCGGGAGGTTTTCCGCTTCCATCCCGGTCTCGAGCGCCTGGAAACCGTGTCGAACCCCTCGGGGAATCTCCGGAGTTCAGGTCGCGAGATCAGCCGCGTTCCCGCACAGTTCCACGGGCAGCCTTGCTGCGTGGTACTGACGGGCGGGGATGAAAACGTCAGAGCCGGCGTGGCACCGGCGGCGATGCGGAACGGAAGCGGAGTGCGTGGCGGCATCCGTGTAGTCCCACCCCTCATTCATTTGCCGGTTGACGAGAACCCCAGCCTCAGCAATATCGCCAACTCTGTGCGCATCGTGGAGCTCCCCGGACACCCGGGTCCCGGTGCTCTCGAGCCGCGGGTCTGTTTCAGTCCGGCGGATCTGCGGTGCACGAATGGTTTGCGTGGCATTGGCAAAAGGGAGAGACAACGGCAAACGGCGTCAATGGCAAGGCGAGGCAATCCGGTGGTTACCAAAGTTCAGTCTACTTCCGTTATCTTGCCGCGGAGCGGTCTAAGCTCTACAAATGAAGCCAGCTAACAACGCAGATCTGGGGAACGGGGCTGGAAGCGGCGGATCATACTGCTGCCCAGCCCCAATTTTCTGAGCGAGACCGGCGCGTTCAGGCTCCCTTGCGGTACCAGTCCACCGTGCGTCGCAGGCCTTCGCGGAAATCGATGCGAGGGTGGTAGCCGAGCAGTTCCTGAGCGCGCCGGATATCGGCGAGCGAGTCGCGGATGTCCCCGGGGCGTGGCGGAGCGTAGGCCGGCTGTCCGCGATAGCCGGTGAGCTCGCAGAGAATCTCAAAGGCGTCATTGAGGGTGATGCGAGCTCCGGCAGCCACGTTTATTACCTGGGCGGTGATCCCCGGGGCGGGCGCGGCTGCGGCCAGCAGATTGGCTTCCACGACATTATCGATATAGGTGAAGTCCCGGGTCTGCAGACCGTCGCCGCAGATGGTGGGCTGCTGGCCGGCCAGCATTCGGCGGCAGAAGACAGCCAGAACGCCGGAGTAGGGCGACTCGGGATCCTGATACGGGCCGAAGACGTTGAAGTAACGCAGTACCACGGTTTCGAGGCCATAGACGCGCGCAAAGGAGCGCACATAGTGCTCGCCCGCGAGCTTGGCGGCGGCATACGGGGAGATGGGAGTTGGAGTCATCTCCTCGTGCTTGGGCAGGGTGGGCGTATCGCCATAAGCGGAAGAAGATCCTGCGTAAATGATCCTGCGCACCCCCGCATGGCGCGCGGCTATGAGCAGGTTCAGCGTGGCCTCCACGCAGTTTCGGTGGGAAGCGAGGGGATCCTCAACGGAACGGGGAACGGAGGCCAGGGCCGCTTCATGAAGGATCGTGTCGACTCCGGCGCAGGCGCGGGCGCATGCCTGGGGATTCGTCAGATCGGCCTCCAGGAATTCCATGTCTTCGAGTCCAGCGAGGTTTGCGCGCTTGCCGGTGACGAAATTGTCGATGCCGCGCACCGGCTCTCCGCGAGCCAGCAGCGCGCCGGCAATGGAACGACCGATGAATCCTGCAGCTCCCGTGACCAGCCAGAGTCCCAAACAAATTCCTCCCGCAAAAACCCTTCGAACTTCACTGTATCGGCAGAGGCGAGATTGCACCAGCGACCGGTGACGCGGCAGCATTCGCGCAGGACAAGCGCAGCCGGGGTCTCTCAACCTTCGGCTCCCGGGACGCATCGTATTCAGCGGGCGGTTGCGCACGCTGCGCGCGGGCGAGACTGGCTGCGGGAAACGCTCACGGTTCAGGAACAGCACCGGGGATCTGCGGGAACTTCAGTGTGACCGGCGTCTCTTGCACCCGGTTCACCTGGTTGCGGTAGTATAACGGAAGCCGCTGGAAGCGCATCTTTTTTTGACGGGAGAAATAGCACATATGAAAAGACTTGTCGTTCTGTTAGCCGTAGCTGCGCTGGGGGTCCCGGCGTTCGCGCAGGTGCCGCAAAACCTGATCGACCGCCTCGACAGAGCGCAGGACACGCTGAACGAAATCATGGCGGTGCCAGATAAAGCCATTCCGAATTCGATTCTGGAGCAGGCCACCTGCGTGGGTGTCGTGCCTGGACTGCTGAAGGGCGCCTTTATTTTTGGCGCGGAACACGGGCAGGGCGTGGTGACCTGTCGGACGCCGCGCGGCTGGAGCGGTCCGGTTTTCCTCCAAATGACCGGCGGCTCGTGGGGTCTGCAGATCGGCGGCCAGGCAACCGATCTGGTGCTGGTGGCTGTGAATCAGAAGGGCTTCCAGGATCTGCTGCAAAGCAAGTTTAAGATCGGGGCCGGCGCTTCGGCGGCGGCCGGGCCGGTGGGCCGCGATGCGGGCGCGTCGACCAACTGGAAGATGCAGTCGGAGCTGCTGACCTGGTCGCGCAGCCGCGGAGTGTTCGCGGGCATCGACCTCAATGGTGTGGCGGTGACCCAGAACCGCGGCGACACGCAACTGCTGTACGGAGCACCGCACGGCTTCCAACAGATTCTCGGTGGCTATGTACCCGTGCCGCCGACGGCGAGGCCGTTTGTGCGTACGGTGGCCAAGTACTTTCACGAAGCCAGCGAATAGCAGCAATACCTCATGGGCAGCCGGGGCCCGACGGCGCTGAACGCTGACGGGTTCCGGCATTCCATCCGTCCTGACCCGCTCAGTCTGGCGAGGGACTTCGCCGCGCTTCGTGCGCGGCGTCGCCTTGACACCGGCCTTTCGCGCAAGACCGGCGATACTGTACCCTTTTGCGGTCGGTTCAGTGCGGCTTTCTTCCACCCGACCGCGCTTTCGTCACGAGCGCTGGGGGCTCCGGTTCTTCTGCGGCGAGCTGCGGCGGGATCGGTCGCCCCGGAGTACACCCTGGCTGGTTTGGCTCTGGCCGTCTTCATGCGAGAAGCCCTCGAATATGCGTTTGTCTGGGTGTTGCTGAACGGCTTCGCCATTCTGCCTCGCCCCCTGGCATGGCGTCTTGGCGCTGGCATTGGGGCGGCCGCCTGGCTTGCAGTTCCTGACCTTCGGCGCACCGGACTGCGCAACCTGGAAATGGCCTTCCCGGAGATGCCGGCTGCGGAACGGGAGCGGCTGCTGCGCCGGCTATACGGCCACCTCGGGCGGCAACTGGCGGAATTCTGCCGAATGCCCCGCTATACCCGCGAAAACACGCGGGGCCTGATTCGCTATGAGGGGCTGGAGCATTATCTCGCGGCACGCGCGCGCAGCCAGGGGGTGCTGATTGTCACCGGCCATCTCGGGGCATGGGAGCTGTCGAGCTTCTGGCACTCGCTCATGGGCTATCCGATGACCATGGTGATCCGGCGGCTGGATAACCCGCGCGTGGACCGGCTGGTGAACGGGATTCGATGCCTGCACGGCAATCGCGTGGTGCACAAGGACGACTTCGCACGGGGGCTGCTGGCCGCCATGCGCCAGGGCGAAACCGTGGGCATCCTGATGGATACGAACATGACTCCGCCGCAGGGAGCGTTTGTGCCGTTTTTCGGTACTCAGGCCTGCACTGCATCCGGGCTGGCGCGCGTGGCGCTGCGCACAGGAGCTGCGGTTCTGCCGGGGTTTCTGGTGTGGGAAGCGGCGGAGAAGCGCTATGTGCTGCGCTTCGGCGAAGAGATCGCGCTGGTGCGAACCGAGGAAGACGAGCGCGATGTGATCGAGAATACGGCGCGGTTCACGGCGGCGATCGAAGACGCGATCCGGCGGTGTCCGGATCAGTGGCTGTGGGTGCACCGGCGCTGGAAGACGCGCCCGGCAGGGGAACCGCCCATTTACTGAGAACCGAAGAACTCCCGGAGCGTCAGTCGGCGGCGGTGGAATGGGCTGGCGGCACTTCGGCCTGAGGCGGAGGCGCGGTGGGATCCGCAGCCGGGGCAATCGGCTGGTTCTGGGCTGCTGGCTGCTGCGGCCAGCCCGGCAGATTCTGGCTCCCGTAAATGAGGCGCACGCCGCTCGAGAAAGTGAAGTAGCTCCAGATCCACTGGGAGAGCACGGCGATCCGGTTGCGAAAGCCAATGAGGAAGTAAATGTGGACGACGAGCCAGGTGACCCACGCGGGAAAGCCGCTGAGTTTCGCGCGGAAGGGCCACTTTACATCGGCGACGGCGGCCATCCGGCCGATGGTGGCCATGTCGCCCTTGTCGAAATAGCGGAAGGCAGGACGCGGCTGGCGGCTCAGGTCCGAAGCGATCGTTTTCGCAACATAATCGCCCATTTGCATGGCGGGCTGCGCGACGCCGGGCACCTGTTTCCCGTCCTGCTCAAAATGGGCGAGATCGCCGCAGACGAAGATCTCGGGATGGCCATCCGGGTTGAGTGTGGCGTTGACGCGGACGCAGCCGCGTTTGTCGGTGGGAACGCCGAGCATGCGGCCGAGGGGCGAGGCCTGGACACCCGCGGCCCAGAGGGTGACGACGGAGTCGATGCGACGGCCGCCGGCAATGACGTAGCCGGGCTGCACGTCGGTGACGATGGTGCTGTCGTGGAGCTCGACGCCCAGACCCGCCAGTTGCTGCTCGGCTTTGAGCGAAAGAGCCTCAGGGTAAGAGGGCAGCAGCCTGGGGCCACCTTCGAGGAGCAGCACGCGCGCTTGGGCGGGATCGATGTGACGGAAGTCGCGGCGCAGGTAATAGCGGGTGATTTCGCAGATGGCGCCGGCGAGCTCCACGCCGGTAGGGCCGCCGCCCACGATGACGAAATTCAGCGGGGGATGCGAGCCGGTTTCGAGCTTGCGGCGCTCGGCCAACTCGAAGGCGAGCAGGACACGGCGACGAATCTCAATGGCGTCCTCGATGGTCTTCAGGCCTGGGGCGGTGGAGGCCCAGTCGTTGTGGCCGAAGTAGGAATGGGTAGCGCCAGTGGCCAGCATCAGGTAGTCATAGCGCATCTCGACGCCGCTGCGCAGCCGCACGCTGCGCTGGGCGAGATCGAAGCCGATGGCTTCGTCCATGAGGACTTCGGTGTTGGCGTTGCCGCGGAGGATGGTGCGGATGGGCGAGGCGATGTCCGCCGGCGACAGGACCGCCAGCGCGACCTGATAGAGCAGGGGCTGGAAGGTGAAGTGATTGCGGCGGTCGATGACCGTGACGTCGACGGGGAGGTGGACCAGAGCCTTCGCGGCCTGGGTTCCGGCAAAGCCGCCGCCGACAATCAGGACGCGCGGGCGCCGGTGAAGATTGGGCTCAGGTTCGGTCGCCATGACTCCTCCCTCAGAAAATTCGCCCTGGAGCAGAGATGCGCCTGGCGGGCAAACGATGGACTTTGAGGTCTTAGCTCACTGGCCTCTCGCGGCGGATTGCCGCGCAGGAGGCTACCAGCAGGACCACGAGCGCGGGAATCGCGCCAACAATATCAGCTGCATGGCGAAAAGCCCAGCCGCAGAGGGCGGCGGAAAGAAAATAGGCAGCCAGGACGCAAGCCTGGAGTTCGAAGCTCTCCTCCAGTTTGGTCTTGTCGCGCACGGCCCGGTGCTGGCGGGAGACCAGCAGGGCGACGCCGCTGGTGAGGATGGTCCAGGTCCCGGTAATGTAGGTGGTCACAACGCCGGGAATTCGTAACTGGAGCATGGATCCGCTCTGTAACCCGATGGCCATGGCGATCCAGGCGAGCAGAGCCAGTTCCAGGCGGTGGCCCGGATGATGACGGGTGACCACCCAGATCCACTCGGCCGCAGCCAGCATCAGCGATTCCAGAAAGAGGGTCAGGGAGACGGATTTGGCCCAGATCGCCCCAGCCCGGATGCGCCGGTTGAGGAGCGTTCCCGCGATCGTGCCCAGAACATAACCACCGAGAGCCGCCAGCGGGTGAGCCATATCTGTGGCCATGTGAAAGACAGAGACTCCGGCCAGTACGGTGTTGCCCGTCATGTTGGCAACGAAGGCGTGACCAAGACCAAAGAAACTCCAACCGTCAGCAGAGCCGGAGGCGGCCGCCAGCATCACCAATAGTCCGTTGCGCTCCGCTGTTTGCAAGTGCCGCATCCGGTGGGTTTGGATGCGTGCGGCAGCAGTCCTCTTTGACATACCCATATATCTGGGTATAGAGTTCCGATACCAAGATGGAAAGGGGTAACGTGTGGCGAAGAACGATCTGCAGGGAAGCCTGGACTTGCTGGTGCTGAAGACGCTGGCGCAGCGGGGGCGGCTCCATGGGTACGGGATGGCGCTGCACATCCAGCGTGCGAGCGACGAGCTGCTGCGCGTGGAGGAGGGATCGCTGTATCCGGCGCTGCACCGCATGGAGCAGAGCGGTTGGATTGCGTCAGAATGGGCGCTGACAGAGACGGGGCGGCGGGCGAAGTACTACCGGCTGACGCCGGCGGGTCAGAAGCGCCTGGCCGAAGCGGAGCGGGAATTCGACGAGTTGGTGCGCGGGGTGCGCGCGGTGCTGGGACTGGCAGCAGCCAGAGGCTAGCTGGCAGCCGGGCCCTGGAAGCTGGCAGCACGGAGAGACGCGATGGGATGGGTGGCGAAAGTTCGGAATCTGGGGCGGCGAGGAGGGGTGGATGCCGAGATTGAGGAAGAGCTGCGCGCGCACATCGAGATGGCGGTGGAGGATGGCGTACGGGCGGGGATGTCGGAGGAAGAAGCGCGGCGGGCGGCGCGAGTGCGGTTTGGAAATCCGGTGACGGTGAAGGAGCGAACGGTGGGCGCGGATGCGGCGCTGGGATTCGAGAGCCTGGGGCGGGATGTGAAGATTGCGCTGCGTCAACTGAAGAAGTCGCCGGGGTTTGCGGTGACGGCCGTGCTGACGCTGGCGCTGGGAATCGGAGCCAACAGCGCTGTCTTTACGGTCATCAACGATGCGATGTTGCGTTCGCTGCCAATCAGCAAACCAGCGCAGTTGGTTGCACTCGGCTACCGCAGCCCAGACACGTCTCGTTTCCTCGCCGTCCAGTTCTGGCCAGTGATGAATGTGCTGGAGCACAGACTGCGCGGAGTGTCCGGTCTAGCGGGCTGGAGTGGCAGCATGGTGACGGTGCCGGATGACCGGAATACCCTCCGCTCGGTCGGCGCCGATCTGGTTACAGGGAACGCGCTCTCTATGCTGGGTGTAAGGCCCGTGCTCGGCCGGCTTCTGACGCCCACTGACGATGTACCAGGTGGTCCCGCGGGAGGCTGGCCGGTCGTTCTGGACTACGGTTTCTGGCTCGCGAATTTTCACGGCGATCCGAATGTCGTCGGGCGGCGCATGCGCATTTCAGAGCAGCCCGCTGTGGTTGTGGGCGTGCTGCCGCCGGACTTTCATGGTCTTTATGTCGGGGAGCCGCAGAAGCTGTATCTGCCCCTGCATTTTCTCTCCGCATTGGCTGCCAGCGCGCAGCAGGATCCATTTCTCCATCCGGAGAATCTTGCTGTGCTCGCGGTGGCGCGTCTCGATCCAGGAATGAGCCTTACTGCCCTCAACGCCGAGCTGGCCGCGATGAGCCCGTCGCTGCACTCGCTGACACCGCTGCGGGTGCAGCATGAACCTGTGTTCCGTACGGCTCATCTGGCGGCTGAGTCGGTGCGACGCGGCTTTTCCGAGATCGCTGAAGATTACGGCAAGCCGCTCCTGCTCATCCAGGCGATCGCCTTGGCGGTGCTCCTGCTCTGCTGCGTGAATTTGGCCGGTCTGCAAATGGCCAGGATCCAGGCGCGCGAGCAGGAGTTCGCGGTTCGTTCCGCGCTGGGCGCAGGCCGTGGCCGCATTCTGCGCCAATGTCTCGTGGAATCGATGCTGCTGGCCACCGTGGGCTGCGTCTTCGCAGCGGACCTGGCCTGGGCAAGCGTTCGTATCATCTCCGGATTTTTTACGCCCGCGGGCTCCGGCTCTCCCATACAGTTACAGCCTGATCCCACCGTGCTTCTGTTCACCGCGGCCTTTGCTCTGCTGACCACGCTACTTTTCGGCCTGACTCCGGCGTGGCTGGCCGGAAAGGTATCGCCCGGGGCCGTGTTCAGAGGCCGAGGAACGACTGCCCGCCACCATCTGTTGCGCCAGAGGGTGTTCATACCTGCGCAGCTGGCGCTGGCGCTGGCGCTGGTCTTTTGCGCCGGTCTTTTCACGCACACCCTGGTGCGACTCCGCGACAATCACGAGGGCTTCAATCCCGATCACGTCATGGAAGTGTGCGCGCAGTTCCAGGCTCTCAAGAAGAGCCCGGATCAGATTATGGAGCTGTACCACTCCATGACGGAGGCACTGCGCGCATCGCCGGATGTTGAGGCGGCCTCGTACACCTGGGTGACACCCGTGACGGGGTTTGCGCCCAAACTGGACGTCGACAGCCTCGCACACCCCCAGGACATCGCCTCGATCGCCTGGAACGACGTCGGCGACGGATACTTCTCGACAGTGGGCACACGAGTGCTGGCCGGCCGCGGATTCACACTCGCGGATCGCGACCGCTCGACCTGCATCCTCAACGAAGCCGCAGCGGGACTCCTTTTTGGACACGCACGGCCTCTCGGGGATTCGATCGAAGCCAAATACTCGGATCAGAACGGCGAGATTGGTGCATTTACGGCGGCCTGCCGGGTCGTTGGCGTCGTCGAAAACGCGCGCTATTCCTCGCTGAGAGATCCGGCGCCGCCCACGGTCTACTTTCCCGCCTCGGCCTCCACGGTCGGGCGGGGCTCTTACAGCAACAACCTGGTGTTCCTTATCCGCAGCCGGAACGCAGTGGATGCCATCAGCGCCTATCGAGCCGCGCTCGCCCGCTTTGCTCCCACTACCGCTTACATGACTTTTTTGCCGCTCTCCGAACAGGTCGATCAGTCCATTGGCAGCGAGCGCCTGGTTGCCCGGCTGAGTGCAATCTTCGCCGCTGTCGCGCTGCTGCTGAGCGGCATTGGACTCTTCGGCGTTCTGGCATTGCGCGTTCAGCAGCGGCGGCCGGAAATCGGCGTGCGCCTTGCTGTGGGAGCCAGTCGTGCGCGCATACTTGCGCTGGTGCTGCGCGATGCACTCGTGATGCTCGTGGCCGGAACGCTCGCCGGCATCGTACTCATCGCGATCACCTCTGGGTTCCTCCGCCGGTTTCTGTATGACACCTCGCCCTTGCAGGTGGGTGTGGTGCTGAGCACGGTGCTGATTCTCGCCGCAGTCGCGCTTCTGGCCGCACTTGTGCCGGCGCGGCGGGCGGCAGGTGTGGATCCGATGGAGGCGCTGAAAAGCGAGTAGGACTGGTTGTTGGTTGTTAGTAACTGCGGGTGAGGAATGAGCGATGGGATGGGTGGCGAGAGTTCGAAATTTGTGGCGGCGGGGGCGGGTGGATGCCGAGATTGAGGAAGAGCTGCACGCGCACATTGAGATGGTGACTGAGGATGGCGTGCGGGCGGGAATGTCGGAAGAGGAAGCGCGGCGTGCGGCGCGGGTGCGGTTTGGGAATCCGGTGGTGATGAAGGAGCGGACGGTGGGAGAAGATGCGGCGTTGGGGATCGAGAGTTTGTGGCGGGATGTGAAGTTTGCGCTGCGGCAGATGAAGAAGTCACCGGGATTTGCGGCAACAGCAGTTCTGACGCTGGCGCTGGGGATTGGCGGGGTGACGGCGGTGTTTTCGGTGGTCTACGCGGTTTTGCTGCGTCCGCTGCCGTTTCCGCAGGCGAGCCGGCTGGTGGTGCTGCACGAGGGCGCGGAGCACCTGTTCCATGAGGCAAGCCTGGCGGCGCCGGATGTGCTGGTATATCAGCGGAATAGTAAGGCATTTACGGGAGTAGCCGGGTTCATCGACCAGGGTTACGACGTGACCGGAGCCGGCGAGCCCTTCCGGGCCCAGGCGGAGCGGGTGAGCGCGCAGATGTTTCCGGTGCTCGGCTCGGCTCCGCTGATGGGCAGGACGTTTACGCGTAAGGAAGACGAGAACAGTTCGGCGGTGATGGTACTCAGCTACGCGTTGTGGAAGGAGCGGTTCGGCGGAAGGCCGGATGTGATCGGGAAAACACTCGATCTGGACCTGCGGCCGTACACGATTATCGGGGTGATGCCGCGCGGGTTCGAAACGCCGACCGGATTGGGAGGGATACAGGCTCACGACCTCTGGGTGCCGCTGAGCCTGACGCCCGTCGAGAAAGGCGACGAGGCTGACGATTTCGATTACGGGGCAGTGGGACGGCTGAAGGCGGGGGTGACGATGACGCAGGCGCTGGGGGATGCACAGAGGGTGTTGAAGATCATTCAGGCAAAAGTGCCGGAAGCGCATCTTTCGATCGGAATCCGCGGGCTGAAGGAGCAGACGGTGGCTGATGCCCGTCCGCTGCTGCGGACCCTGCTGGGCGCGGTGGTGCTGATTCTGCTGATTGCGTGCGCGAACCTGGCAAACCTGCTGCTGGTGCGTGCGGCGGGACGGCGGCGGGAATTCGGGGTCCGTATGGCGCTGGGCGCGGCGCGCAGGACGATGCTGCGGCAACTGCTGATCGAATCGCTGCTGCTGAGCGCGATCGGCGGAGCAGCGGGGCTGGGACTGGCCGCGGCGGCGGTGCACTGGGCGAGCGAAGTTCTGCCGGACTCGGTGCCGCGCTTGGGCGAGATTGCCATTCACTGGCCGGTGGCGCTGCTGGCTGCCGGGCTGGTGTGCGCCACGGCCGTGGCGTGCGGGATGGCTCCGGCGCTGGCCAGCACGAAGGCCGAGGTGCTGAACGCGCTGCGCGAGGGCGGACAGACGACGGGGCAAGGACGCTCGCAGCATCGGCTGCGCAGCGCTCTGGTGGTGGCAGAGATGGCGCTGGCGATGCTGCTGCTGGTGGGTGCGGGCCTGCTGCTGCGCAGCTTTGCACGCATGACGGAGACGGATCCGGGGTTCCAGCCCGAGAAGACGGTAACGGCGTATCTTGCGCTGCCGAGCCAGGGCTATCCGACCCAGCAAAAGGTGGATGACTTCTTCAGGGATCTGGGGCAGCGGCTGGCGGCGCTGCCGGGCGTGAAAGTGGCGGGATTTGGATCGAATATTCCCGTGATCGGGCGGAATTCCTCACGTCTGTTCGCGGCCCAGGGCTATGTGCGGAAACCCGATGAGGGTTATTCGCTGGCGTCGAATTACCTGACCGCCGGCGAGTATTTTCAGGCGCTCGGAATCCAGCTGATCGAGGGACGGTATTTCAACGCGTCGGACGATTTGCCGGGAGCGCCGCTGGTGGCGATCATCAGCCAGTCGTTTGCGCGGAAGTATTTCGCGGAACGCGATCCGCTGGGGATGCACATCAAGGTGGGGCCAAGCTACGCGGATGCCATGCCGGCGATGCGAGTCGTGGGCGTGGTAGGCGATGTGAGTGACAATCCTGTGGATCGGAAGCAGGATATCGAGATGTACGAGCCGGTGTCCCAGGTGGCGGCCGATTTGGGGCCGGATGCAGCGATCATCGGCGTGGTGGGCGACCTGCACGCGGTGGTGCGGACGGCAGGCGATGCGCAGGCGCTGGAGGGAGAGTTCCGACAGGCAGTGCGCCAGGCCGATCCGCTGCTGGCGGTGACGAATTTGCAGACGATGGAAGAGGTGGTGTCATCGACGGAGGCGCCGCGGCGGTTCAACACGTGGGTGCTGACCGCGTTTGCGGGGATTGCGCTGGCGCTGGCGCTGCTGGGGATTTATGGGGTGCTGGCGTATTCGGTGACCGAGCGCAGGCGAGAGATCGCGATCCGCATGGCACTGGGCGCGACACGCGCGGACGTGGAGCGCAGAACCCTGGGAGACGCAATGGTTCTGGGCGTGGCGGGTGTGGCCGTGGGACTGGCAGCGGCGCTGGGGCTGACACGCTATCTGGCGAGCCTGCTCTATAAAGTGAAGCCGCTGGACGGGCTGACGCTGATGGGAGCGGTTGCGGTTCTGCTGGCGTGCGCGACGCTGGCAGGGTGGCTGCCGGCGCGGCGGGCCGCGGGGGTGGATCCGATGGAGGCGCTGAGGGGCGAGTAGTCAGAGCACAGTGATCAGTAGTCAGTCAGGTCCTGGGGCGCCTGGCGGCCGGCAAGCGAGGCGCGGGCTCGTGCTTGCCCTGGAGATTCAGGGCCACGGCGGCGCGAATGAGGTTCTTCAGAGCCGGTTCGTTGAGCTGATCGCCTTCATGGATGTCGATAGCGCGGCGAACGTTGCCCTCGAGGCTGGAGTTGAAGAGGCGCGCAGGATCAGGCAGCGCAGCGCCTTTGGCAAAGGTCAGCTTGACGACATTCTTGTAAGTTTCTCCCGTGCAGACGATGCCGGCGTGAGAGAAGACGGGAACTCCCGGCGACGTCGCCCTGGCCCACTTCCATTCTTCGACGATTTCGGGGTCGGCGGCGAGGATGAGGTCGCGGACACGAGCCAGCGTCTGGCCTCGCCAGTCGCCGAGTTCCTCAATTTTCCGGTCGGTCCGTGCGGAGGGGAAATCCGCAGAGGCGGCGTTTTTCATGGATAAAGGGTACAGCGAACAAAGGCGTTTCGGCCACTCTGCGGGAGCCCTGCCTGCAAGGCGGGGCGCTACTTCTTCGCCTGCCACCGGCTCAGGGCCGAGATCTTTGCCAGATACTGCCCCTCATCCGTATCCAGCTGCTTCAGGTGCAGCCGGTCCTCGATATACGACTGATGCTGCCCCGCATCCTCGGATTTCATCAGCACGCTGGTCTCGAAATAGTACGTCTTTCCCGCCTCGGCGGTGAACGCCAGCGCGTCCGCTTTGCTGGCCAGGCCACGAAGGTCCGACTGCCAGTTCACGCAGAGATGATGCTCTCCCGGGGTGACAGTGTAGGTGAAATACGAATCGCCCTTATTAGCTCCCGCCCAACTTCCGTCCACTCCCACCCGCGTCGTTACGTCACAGGCGATGCAGAACCCCATCCCCTCTCTGTTCATCTTTTCGATGAACACGATCTGCGCCTGCCCCGGGGCCGGATCGGGGACAGCAGAATGACCGTGCTGCGTCTTCACAGCGAATTTGCCCTGGTCGTTGCCGCAGGCGTCCGGCAGAGTGACCGCCCGGGATGAGGTCGCACCGGCAAGCAGCATGGCCACCAGCATCGCGAAGGCCTTTCCGTTCATAAGAACCTCCCGATCCCGAATTATACGAGTGCGCTTTGTCCAGTTACGGCCCGTGCGCTGTGACTCACGGCCGACTGCCAGCGGCCTCAAAGATCATCCGAAGCGGGCGCGGCCGACGGTGCGGCGGAAATCCTCGCCGCGCATTTCGACGACAACGCACATTTCGGCGAGTCGGGAGCGCATGCGCTCGCCGATGCGGTCGCCGAGGGTTTCTTCGCGGATGGCGCGAGCCGCGGCACCGGCAACGCGGCTGCCATTCGATTCGCCGACGCCGCCGGGCGGGAGATCGGCGTAATTCGTGGTGATGAGAGTGGTTTTCCTGTCGTTGTAGCGGCTGTTGAGGACGAGGGCGACGGTGTCCCAGACCCAGTCGGTGGGCTTGGCCGCGCCCAGCTCATCGAGGACGAGAACTTCGGCGTCGAAGACGGGGCCGAGGATCTCCATTTCGGTGGTGCGGACCTGGGGATTGTAGGAGTGCTGGATCTCCTTGAGAAGCTCGCGGTAGTCGCAGAAGAGGCCGCGGACGCCTTTCTCGGTGATGAGCGACTGCAGGATGCCGACGGCGAGGTGAGTTTTGCCGACGCCGACGGAGCCGGTGAGGAGCAGGCCGCGTCCGGCGGTGGTGGCGGGATAGCCATCGACGAATTGGCGCGCCATCATGAACGCTTTCGCCAGGGAGGGGTCCGCGCCGAAGTAGCCGGCGTCATAGGTCTCGAGCGAACAGTGCTCGTAGCGCGCGGGAATGGCGGCGAGGCGGAGCAGGCGGGTGACGCGCTCGGCGGCCTGGCATTCGCAGGTTTCGACGACGCGGGCGCCGTCGGGCTGGTTGACGACGCGCACGCCGGTGCCGCCGCATCTGAGACAAGGCTGGTTCATCCGGAGCACTCAGTATCGCAGGTCAGGGCGGGTGGAAAAACGGACGGCAATGTGGAGCGCGGGGCGGTGCACGGTTAAGAGCGCGCGGGCCGCGGGCCCTCAGCGTTTCCGTGCTTTTCGCTGTAGACTCGGAGAAAATGTCGGAGTTCCTGCTCTTTCACGGCGTCGCCATCGTGCTGCTGATCCTGGCGAACGGGTTTTTCGTGGCGGCGGAGTTCGCGCTGGTGAGCATGCGCGAGACGCGCATTGAGCAGCTGATCGCGGAACGGCGGCCGGGCGCGCGGATTGTGCGGCGGATGCAGGAGAATCTGGGAGATTTTCTGCCCGCGGTGCAGCTGGGCGTGACTCTGTGCAGCCTGGCGATGGGCTGGCTGGGCGAGCCGGCCATTGCGGCGCTGTTCGAGCAGGCGATGCGGGGGCTCCCGCACGCGAGGATCTACGCTCACCTGGCGGCAGTGCCGCTGGCATTCATCCTGATCACGTACTTCATGGTGCTGCTGGGCGAGCTGGTGCCCAAGGCGCTGGCGCTGCAGCGCACGGACCAGATGGCTATGGCCGTGGCCGGGCCGATGGAGGCGTTCATCCAGATCGCGCGGCCGCTGGTGCGGCTGCTGAACCGGTCGGCGACGCTGGTGCTGCGGCTGTTTCGTGCGCCGCTGACGCAGGAAGGCGGCGGAGTCCATTCGCCGGAAGAGCTGAAACTGATGGCCACGGCGGCGCGGCGGGTGGGCATGCTGCCGGAGTATCAGGAGGCGCTGATCCATCGCGCGGTGGAGATCAGCCAGGTGGTGACGCGGGAGATTATGACGCCGCGGCAGAGGATTTTCTCGCTGCCGGCGGATCTGCCGGTGGAGGAAGCGAGCGCGCGGATTGTGGAAGAGCTGCATTCGCGCGTGCCGGTGTACGATCCGGCGCGGGGGCCGGAGTTCATCATCGGGGTGGTGTACTCGAAGGACGTGAGCCGGCTGATGCACTTTCGCGCGTCGGCGGCGACGCGGTATTCCGAGACCGCCTTCACGGAGATGCGGCTGCGCCAGATCATGCGCGAGATTCTGGTGGTTCCGGAGACGAAGCCGGTGCTGGACCTGCTCAACGAGTTCCGGCAGCGGCGGCGGCACATCGCCATCGTGGTGGACGAGTTCGGATCGACGGTGGGGCTGGTGACGGTGGAGGACGCGATCGAGCAACTGATCGGCGAGCTGGAAGATGAATTCGATGTGGCGCCCGGCGGAGTGGTCACGAGCGCGGCCGGCGGCATGGTGCTGGACGGCAGCGTGAGCCTGCGCGATCTGGAGACGCAGATGCGCTGGAATTTGCCTCGCGAAAGCGGCGTGGAGACGCTGGCGGGATTTCTGCTGACGCGGCTGGGAAGGATTCCAAAGGGCGGAGAGAGCGTCGAGTACGACGGCCGGCGGCTGACCGTGCTGGAGATGAGCGGGAACCGCATCAGCAAAGTGAGAGTGGAACAGACGCATCCGGAAGCCGGTCAGCGGTGAGACGGTTAGCTAAAAAGCGGTTAGCGGTGGAACGGTCAGCTAAAAGACGTTTAGATAAGAAGCAGTTAGCGAGCCAGTAAGTGAACTTAGGGATGGAACGTTTAGTGGAGATTGAAATGGGGTGGGCGTGCCGAGGCTGCTGAAGGCGATACTGATGCGCCTCGTGTGGACGCTGCCGGTACTGTGGCTGGTGGTTTCGGTGGTATTTGTGCTGATCCATCTGGTGCCGGGCGATCCGGTGGAGCAGATGCTGGGCGAAGGAGCGCGGCCCGCCGATATTGTTGCGCTGCGCCACGCGTATGGGCTGGACCGGCCGCTGGGCGTGCAGTACGTCCGCTACTGGGATGGCGTGCTGCACGGGAATCTGGGGCAGTCAATCCGGCTGAACGATGCGGTAACGCACCTCGTGCTGACGCGGTATCCGTACACGGTGGAGCTGACCGCGGCGGCGCTGGCGTTCGCGATGCTGCTGGCGATTCCGGGAGGGATCGCGGCGGCGGTAAAGCGAGGCAGGCCGCGGGATCAGGTGATCGGGGTGGTGAGTTTGCTGGGGCTGTCGATCCCGGCGTTCGCGCTGGGCCCGATCCTGATTGTGCTGGTGTCGATCAAGCTGGGGTGGCTGCCGGTGTCGGGTGCGGGGGATTGGGAGCATCTGGTGCTGCCGGCGGTGACAATGGGCAGCGCGCTGGCCGCGATTCTGACGCGGATGGTGCGGACCTCGATGCTGGAGGAGCTGGGGCAGGATTACATTCGCACCGCGCGGGCGAAGGGATTACCGGAGTGGGTGGTGGTGTACAAGCACGCACTGCGCAACGCAATGATTCCGGTGATGACGCTGATCGGGTTGCAGTTCGGCGTGCTGCTGGCGGGCGCCATTGTCACCGAAACGATCTTCAGCTGGCCGGGGATTGGGCGGCTGACCGTATCGGCGATCTCGAATCGCGATTATCCGCTGCTGCAGGGATGTATTCTTGCGATCGGGCTGACGTACGTGCTGGTGAATCTGGCGACGGATGTGCTGTATATGGTGGTGAATCCGAGGATTAGAGACTAGAGGTCACGGGTTACAGCTTCGCGGTGAGCAGCCAGCAGCCAGGGTTAGCCGAGCACTAACTCGATCAGGCGAGGCTCGATTGCCGATTCCGTAATGGTGAGGAAGCCCAGCGAGACGGGCGCGGAGAAACGGCGCGGGCCGGCGCTGCCTGGATTGAAATAGAGCACGCCTCTGTGCCACTGGATGGCGGGGTGGTGTGAGTGTCCGCTGATGACCACGGCGATGCCGACGGCAACAGGGTCGAGATCGAGGGCCTGAGGGTCGTGGAGCATGTAGAGACTGCGGCCGGCGAGCTGGATGAGTTCCGTTTCCGGCAATTGCGAGCAGGGCCCGGTCCCGTCCACATTGCCGCGGACGGCGGTGACGGGAGCGAGATCGCGGAGGCGATCGAGAATGGAAGGATCGCCGACGTCGCCGGCGTGGAGGATGTGCTCGGAACCCTCAAGCGCGGCCAGCGCTTCGGCGCGGAGGAGGCCGTGCGTGTCAGAGATGACGCCGATGCGCATGAAGACAGGGTATAAGGATCAGGGGACAGAGCGCAGCACAGGGATCCGTGATCGGCGGGACGGGATTGTCTTCACTGCGGCGCGGGAGGGACGAGGAACATTTTGTCCTCGGCTTCCTGATGCGTGAGGCGGACGATGTGGGGCGTGATGACGATGGCCAGCTCGGAGTAGTTGAGGCTGGAGTTGCGGTTGGCAGCGTCGGCGAAGCCGGGCAGATCGTTGAGGCCGGGAATTCCGGTGACGGCGACGGATTGCTGGCGATTGAGGGCGGTGAGCAGCACGGTGCTTTCGCCGAGATTGAGCGAGTTGATGGCCTGATACTCCCGCTGGTCGAGCGCGGGAACGCCGTTGTAGCTGGCACCGGCCAGCGCTGTCAGCTTGAGGTCCAGCTTGAGGGAGAGTCCGTGAGGGCCCAGGAGGTGAGGGGTGACGTCGAGGGTCAGTCCAAGGTCCTGATACTGAATCTGGGGGATCTCCTCGCTGGCCAGGGATTCAAGCGCGGAGGCACTGATGCCGAGGTTCTGCAGCGTACTGGACAGGCCGGAGCTGGAAAGGCCAGGGATGTTGAGCGAGGAGCTGGGAATCCCGCCATACTCGGAGGTGATGATGGGGTAGCGCTCGCCCACTTTGATGACGCCCTCTTCGCGATCGAGGACGCGAAGCTGCATCTGGTCGACGGAATGGACGTCGGAGGAGTTGAGCTGGAGGTTAGCGGTTCCGCCGCTGTAGGTAACGCCGGTCATGGTGAGGCCGCCGCCGAAGACGCCGAAGCCGTTCGAGAAGAGACTGTTGCTGACTTCGCCTGAGGCGAGGAGAATGGCCAGAATCTGCTCCCACTGGCCGGGCTGAGCGAGGCCGCTGGAAATGATCTCCTGGACGAGGCTGGAGTTTTGCTGGAGGATGCTGCTGGCCTCGGAGTAGACGTTGAACAGGCTGGTCTGCGTGGGCAGGATGGCACCGATGGTGTTGGCGTTGGTGCGGTCCACCTCGTACATAACAACGTCGAGCTCAATGCTGCTGCGGCCCTGGAGGAGGCTTTGGAGTGTGCCGTTGAGAGCTTCGAGGTCGGAGACGGGGGCGCGGACGACAAGCGCATTGTCACCGGGGTCGGCGAAGGCGGTTTTCGCTGCGAAGTCCTCGCGGGCGAGACTGGCCATTTCCGTCTGATCCTCATTGCTCAGACCGGTGAGATAGAAGGTTTCCATGGCTTCGCGCTCGTATTTGGCGCGATTTTCGCGGGAATCCTTAGCGACCAGGACGCGGACGGGATCGAGGGGTACGAAGAAGGTGTTGGTGGCCAGAGCGAGCGTGGATTCGGTCTGAGCAAAGTCGGCGTCGTCAATATCGTAGGGGACGACGGCGGCGCCGACGGACTGGTCGACAGTGGGATGAATGCCCCAGGCGGCAAAAACCTCGTCGATGAGGGCGCGCTCGTTGGTGTGGATGTGAAAGCTGCGGCGGCCGGGCTGCGGATGCAGTTCAATCGGCGGAGCGAGGGCGGTGCTGAATTGCGGCGTACCGGGCGCGTGAGCGGCGGCTGCAGCAGCCAGCTCATCCACATGCTGGGCAACGAGGGGATCGTCAGGGGCGAGGCGGTAGGCTTCCTGGATGTCGGCGCGGGATTCGTCGAGCTGGCCGAGGAATTTCGCCTTGTCGGCCTGCTGCACCAGGTCATAGACGAGGCGCTGCCGCGCAACGGAAATGGAAGCGGAGTAGCGGGAGTCGGAGGGATCGAGCAGGGCCGCGCGCAGGAACGCAGCCATGGCGGCGCGGGGCTGATCGCGCTCGAGGTCCCTGGCGCCCAGTATGAAAGCCTGCTGGGCACCTATGCGGTCGTGATGGGTGACGTGGCGCTTCTTCGGCGCCGCAGGAGCCACGGCGGGGCCCGGGGTAGCGGGAACGGGCGGCTGCTGGGCGGATGCCGCGAGCGCGCAAAGACCGGCAAGCGCGAGAACCGGCGCGAAGGTGCGAGCCAGGACCGGCTTAGGAAACATGGTCCCGCACCGGAGGCTCGGAGGCTGGGCTGGTGGTGGCTTGGAGCAGCGTTTCGAGCGTGGTTGCGCAGACTTCGGGCTGCTGCTCCATGAGCTGATCGAAGGAGTAGCGGCCGGTGGCGACTGCAACGGTGGGCAGCGAGTTGGCGCGAGCGGCCTGAATGTCGTAGGGAGTGTCACCGACCACGCAGACGGTGGCGGAGGAGTCGTGCAGGATGGTCCGCGCCTGAACAGCGGCGTGGGCAATCATGTCCGCGCGGTCCTCAAAGCGATCGCAGAAGCCGCCAAAGGAAAACCAGGAGCGCAGCCCGGCGTTTTCGACCTTGATCCAGCCGATCTGCTCGAGATTGCCGGTGGCGAGGCCGAGCAGCGCGCCCCGGCGCTCGAGGTGGGCGAGCGTGGCTTCGACGCCGGGCATTACGGTAGGCAGAAGGCCGGCGCGGCGTTCGATGAAATGGGCGCACATGGCGTTCAGGATGCCCTCGCGATGGGGACGCCAGGCGGCGTCTTCGACCTGGGCGAGGCGGAATGCGTCGCGGAGAATCCCCGGATCGGTGTTGCCGGCAAGGATGACGCCGTCGAGGGCGAGGTCGCGGCCGAGCACGCTGCGCACGCCGTGGAAGAAGGCGTCGAAGTGGATGCGGTCGCGATGGCGCAGAAGGGTTCCATCAATATCGAAGAGATAGGCGTGCTGGCGGTCCCAGCGGAAGCCATCCTGGATGAAGACGCGGGGCGCCGCGGGAGTGCTCAGAACCGGTCTCATATCGAGATTCGGACCTTCGACAAAAACCGTGCGACCCGCTTGGCCCTCAGGTCGCATTCGGTCCACTGGTGAATATCGGGCATCTATGAGACCAGTTCCATGAGAAGGCAGAAATCGAAGTCAGAGTATCAAAAGGAGCGGGCGGCAGCGAGGCGAAGGGCGCTCCGTCCTGCGTGATACAATCAGGGGTTGCGGGCGTGTCCCGGAAGCACTCTGATTCCCGGCATTTGGTCCCCAAAATCCACGAACAAGCGAATCTGAGGTTCCCATGTCCGGCCATTCGAAATGGGCGACAATCAAGCACAAAAAAGGCGCCCTGGACGCGAAGCGGGGCAAGATTTTCACGCAGCTGATCAAGGAAATTACGATTGCCGCCAAGTCGGGCGGCGATCCCGACGGGAATCCCCGCCTGCGCAGCGCCATTGCCGCAGCCAAGGCGGAGAACATGCCAAACGAGAACATCAAGCGGGCGATCCAGCGGGGCACCGGGGAAATTCCCGGAGTGACGTACGAGGAAGTGGCTTTCGAGGGCTACGGGCCGGGCGGCGTGGCGTTGATTGTGGAGGCGACCACCGACAACCGGAACCGCGCGGTGAGCGAAATCCGGCATACGTTCTCGAAACACGGCGGGAACCTGGGGGAGCCGAACTCGGTGCGGTTCATGTTCCAGAAGAAGGGGATCATCGCGATTCCGAAAAGCGCTGCGGACGAAGAGAAGCTGATGAACATCGTGCTGGAATCGGGCGGCGAGGACCTGAACGACGAAGGGGATACGTGGGAGATCGTGACCGAGCCGCAGGCGTTTGAAGCCGTGGCCCAGGCGGTGCGGGACGCGGGGATCGAGACGGTGATGTCGGAAGTCACGATGATCGCCTCGACATACACGAAGCTGGAAGGACCGGTGGCGGCGCAGATGGTGCGGCTGCTGGAGGCGCTGGAAGACCACGACGACGTGCAGCATGTGTATTCGAATTTCGATATGGACGCAAAACAGCTGGAAGAAGTGACCAGCTAACGTGCGACCGTGAGAAGAACACGCTGGGCCGCCGGCTGGCGGCCTTTCCTTTCAGGAAAACCCCCACAAAGAGCACTGGCGCAAATTCCAGACGGGGAGTGGACGAGCGGGAATGAGAATGCGGAAGTTCGCTGGCTGGGCCGCGGTGATTCTGTTCGCGGGAACAGTGTCCGCCCAGACCGTGGAAAGCAGCTCCACCGGTTCGCAGGCCGCGGCCGTCCAGGAGCCAGCAGCTGCCGGCCCCGCTGCCGCGGAGCTGGCGAAGCGGCCGTGGGAGTGGGGACCGTTCTTTCAGGGCGGCAAGGGAATCGGTTATCTGATTGATGATTACAAGCTGCTGAGCGCTGGGGTGCGCCTGGGGAAGGTGATCACGGGCGAGCTTCTGCCGGGCTTGCTGCGCGGGCAGTTCGAGTACGCCGCAGAGCTGATGCCGTACTGGGAGGCGCTGACGCCGCCGCCGCACGAGCAACTGCTTTTTGGTCAGTATTATCGGTATGGAGGCGGGGACTTCCATGGCGTCAGTATCACGCCGATCATTCTGCGCTGGGATTTTCAGCCGCACGGGCGGTGGGCGCCGTGGTTTCAGGCCGCCGGCGGACTGATTTATACCACGCACAAGTTTCCGCCGGACGTGCTGGTGCCGCACGGCCAGCCGGGGGGGACGAGCGTATTTAACTTCAGCCCGCAGGGAGGGATTGGAGTACAGTATTTTGTCCGGCCGAACCAGTCGCTGATGCTGGAAGCCAGCGGGGTTCACATTTCGAGCGCGTCGCTGGGGGACAAGAATCCAGGTGTCAATGCGAGCGTGCAGTTCCAGATCGGCTATACGTGGTGGAGCCGGTAGGAGAGTGACCGCAGCGCAGTCGTCCGGCGGCGGCTCACCGCGCTGCTGCCGGAGCCACCACATAGACGTATTCCAGCGCACCGGTTCCGGTGTTCTCGATGTTATGCCTTGTGTCCGGGGGAATATATGCAACCGCCGGCGCTGCAAATTCCCGTCGCGGCTGACCCTCCACCAGCGCCGCGCCTTTCCCGTGCAGGATCACCAGCGTTTCCTCATGCCGGCCCGTCGTGTGCCAGCCCACCGTTTCGCCCGGCCGCAGACGCACGAAACCGCTCCGCATCCCGGCCGTCTGCGGCGCACCTGTGAGGAGGTCCATGCTCCCGCGCTGTCCAGCCAGGGGAATCGTCAGCGGTTGTGGGCCTGGCCCCGTGGCCGCGCCGGTTGTTGCTGTCCAAAGTCCGCAGCACGCCATTCCCAGCAACGCCTTTTTCAGCATCATGCCTGTGCCTCCTGTCCACGGCGGTCGTGCCGGCACCAGCCTCCGGACCTTACCAGGATAGCCTCTCCGGGACGGAATGATTTTCCTGAATCCAGATTCCGCAATACGCTGGTAATACGCCTATGCCTGAAGCGCTGATTGAATGCGTGCCGAACTTCTCCGAAGGGCGCAGACCCGAGGTGGTGGAGTCGATTGTCGCGGCCATGCGCGTCGAAGGCGTGCGGCTGCTGGACTGGTCGCTGGACGCGGATCATAACCGTTCGGTGGTGACGATTGCGGGGTCGCCAGCGGCGGTGGTGGAGTCCGCGGTGCGCGGAGCGGGACGGGCGGCGGAGCTGATCGACCTGACCGCGCAGGAAGGCGTGCATCCGCGGATCGGTGCGGCGGACGTGATCCCCTTTGTGCCGGTGAGCGGAGTAGGGCTGGAGCACTGCGTGCTGCTGGCGCGGCAGGCGGGGACGGAAATCTGGAAGCGCTGGCAGGTGCCGGTTTATTTCTACGAAGCGGCGGCGGCGCGGCCGGATCGCGCCATGCTGGAGGACGTGCGGCGCGGGCAGTTTGAGGGGCTGCGGGAGGCAGTGCTGAAAGAACCCGCTCGGCGGCCCGATGTGGGCGGGCCTGAACTGCATCCAACGGCTGGAGCTTCGGCGGTCGGGGCGCGCAGGTTTCTGATCGCGTTCAACCTCTACCTCGACACGGCGGACGTGGCGGTGGCGCGGGCCGTGGCACGGGAGATCCGGCACTCGGGCGGCGGACCAGCAGCAGTGAAGGCGATCGGGGTGACGGCGCACGGACAGGCCCAGGTTTCGATGAATCTGACGGATTTTGCGCGGACGCCGGTGGGGACGGCATTTGCGGCGGTGCAGGAAAAGGCGAAACGACTGGGGACGAAAGCGGTGCGGGCGGAGCTGATCGGATTGATTCCCGAGGCGGCGCTTGAGCGAAACAGCGAGTGGATGCGTCTGCTGGATGGGTTCCAGGAGGAGGAGAAAGTACTGGAACGGCGGCTGGAAAAGCCTCTGGCGTGGCCGGGCGACTCCGGCGCGGCTGCGGTTTAGTAAGATAAAGGTAGGTTTGCCGGGCCAGGCCGCGTTCGGCCAGGCGCCGGCAACGGAGTTCGGCGGTACCACACCAGTAGGCTCGGCCGGGTGTCCGGCGGAGGGAGCAGGTTCGCGGTGAGATTCGGCAAGCGGCATTTTTTTGGCGTGGCTTTGGGCGTCGCAGCGATGTTGCTGACGGCGGAAACAGTTTCCGCGCGAGCGGCGCAGATCGATACCGACGCGCGATCGGCGATTCCGGTGAACGTACAGCAGCTGATCGTGGTGGATTATCGCGTGATGGAAGATTCGCAGACGGCGATGGACCTGAAGGCGCGGCTGCTGCCTCCGCAGCTGAAGGATCTGGAGACGGCGCTCAACCACTCGGGGATGAACGTGGGGGACGATGTTGACGTGCTGGCGTTTGCGGCCTACCGGCCCACCTCGGCCAGCAATCCCGATGATGTGAAGATTGTGGGCGTAGCGCAGGGGCAGTTCGAGGTGAACGACATCGTCGCGGGCTTCACCAGGAAGAAGGTAAAGCCGCTGACGATCCGCAACAACAGGCTGTGGCCGATGGGATCGAGCGGAATGCTGGTGGTGTTTCTGAACCCGACCACGATGCTGTTCGGGACACAGGACGCGCTGAAACCGGCTCTGGCGTGCCGCGACGGCCTGCAGCCGAGCTTCCTGACCAACAACAACATGATGAATGCGATGGGGCAGGTGGATTCGCAGGCGCTGTGGAGCATCATGGACGCGCAGGGCACGCAGTACATGATGCGGTCGCTGCTGGGGCAGGCCTCGCAGCTGACCAATTTCGATACCCTGAAGAAGCGGCTGCTGAGTTCCAGCTACACGATGGACTTCAGCAACGGGGTGAAGTTCTCGCTGAACGTGAATACGTCGGATACGTTCACGGCAGCAACGATGTCGTCGCTGCTGAACGCCGCGGCGCTGTATGAGAAGGCGAGCGGGACGACGATAGAGAAGCAGGCCATCGACAGCACGAACATCGATTCGTCGGGATCCACGCTGGAAGTGGCCTTCTCGGCATCGGACAGCCAATTCAGCAGCCTGCTGACTTCGCCGCTGTTCCAGAGCGTGGTGCACTAGAACTTTTCATTGCGGAACACCAAGGACTCGACCTCGAGGGTGACCGGCTGGCCGGCGGGGATGTGAATCACGCTGGCGGTGACGAAGCGCGGCAGGCGGTCGATCAGAGCCTCAATGCCGCCGGCGCACATGATCAGCAGAGCGGTGACAATGCAGCGGATGCCGATCTCCTTTGTGATCGACGGTGGCGAACCAGCCCCAGACGGAGTCGGGCGTTTCCCGGATGGATTTCAGCCGATGTGTGACAGCCGGAGTACTCATGCGCACTCCGCAGTGAGGCGATTGGAAGACGAAGTCCGCTGCCCTGCTCCTGTTTTTGGGAAAACCCGAACAGGATTGTTCGCTCACAAGAGCCGATGTCGCAGGCAGATGGGGATTTGTGAACTCCCGGTTTGCTGGAGTCCCAGCGGCGGCGCGCTGCTGTGGCAGCATGAGCGGGTGCGAGGCCAGGCGGGTGCGGGTGGGGAAAGCATGTGATGGTCGCTATGCAGCGGAGACCGGACGGGCATTTCTGCGCGGCGCCAGCTCGGCGCGGATGGCGGACTGCGTGACTTGCTCAGCAAACTCGGCCAGCATCGCCCATTCCGCTTCGCCCAGCTCGCTGCGCGTGCGCTCCTGAGCGCGCTCCCAGTAGGGAGTGGCGAGTTCCAGGTTCCTGCGTCCCTCATCGGTGAGGCAGTAGACGCGGCGGTATCGGTTGCCGACCTTCATGCGCACCCAGCCGGCGGCGCGAGCGGAAGCCAGACGCCGGGAGAAGTTTTCCTCGGAGGCGGCAAAGAGGCGGGCTAGATCGCAGTGGGCGATTTCGCCGGCGTGGCCGATGGCCTGCAGGATGATGTACTGCGTAGCTTTCAGGTGTACGGGAGCAAGAACCAGATCGTAGAAGTGACTGACCACGCGGTTGGCGCTCCGCAGGCTGGCACAGGTTCAAACAGAAGCGGGAAAAGGGGATTTCATGGTCTCTTCTGCTGCGCATCCATCGGGATTTGCCATCGACAGAGAATGAACGCTGAAGCTGACTTCTGCGCTGTGCAAAGGCGCGACAGCTTTGCCGGAAAAAGTCCGGTAAAGTCTCTGAGACAGATGCGGTTGCCGGGATTTGTGCTGCTTCAAGGCGCATCGTGGCGCGGCCGGACGCGGAGGGGTGCGTCGCTGGCAACGGCTCGGCCCAAAAGCGAAGGGGGCAATTTCCCTTGCGGGAGATCGCCCCCTTCTGTCCGAACTCTGCGAAGATCCGGATTCGGCGTCCGGATCGCAGCACCGCAAGCCGCAGCTACCGAGGACCTACGAGCGGAGCCCGCGTTTCCCTGGCTCTTACGACCCACTTACGCTGCACGAGCTTCCTGCTGCCTGCGGAAGTTTCCGGTTTCCCGTACGTTTCCTGAGTCTCGTCGCCGATTCCCGTGAGGCTGCCGGCTACTCTCTTCTCGTGGAAGATTGCTCTTCCGTTGCAAGAATCCTCGCACAGAATCGCGCGCTGTGCGGGATATTTTTTTGTGCAAATCGAGGTACAGATTGTGGAAATGGCAAGGCGCGAGCGAGCTGGACGAGGATCAGGTCGCAGCCCATGCACCGATCAGGTGCACAGCGGCTGAGTTTCCGCAGGACAGAGTGCAGCCGAGCAGCGGTGCGGAGGTCAACGATGGGCCTGAGAGACTTTGCCGGAAGGCAGTTAATCGCTGTAATGCGGTGGAACGAGACCGAGGACGGGGTGCTGTGCCGGCAGTATCCCATGAACGACCAGGAGATTGAGAACAGCGGCCAGCTCACCGTGCGCGTATCGCAGATGGCGCTGTTTGTCAACGAGGCCAGGATTGCCGACGTCTTCGGGCCGGGACTGCACACGCTGAACACGCAGAACCTGCCGGTGCTGACCGACCTGATGAACTGGGGCAAGGGCTTCCAGTCGCCATTCAAGCCCGATGTGTATTCCGTCTCGACGCGGCTGCAGATGGACCAGAACTGGGGCACGGCGACGCCGATTACCATCCGGGACAGGAATTCGGGGCGGTGCGGTTGCGCGGGCACGGGATCTATTCCTGTCGCATTGCGGATCCGAAGACATTTTTCACCGAGGTGAGCGGGACGCGGGACAGCGGCTGTGTCTCCGACATGGAAGGGCAGCTGCGCGACAGGATTGTGGCGCGGATGACGGAGATCTTCGCAATCAGCGAGGTGAGCTTTCCGGATAGGGCGGCGAATCAGGCGGCGCCGGGCGCGAAGGTTGCCGAGGCGATGAAGCCGGCGTTTACGGCGCTCGAAATCTGCGCGGGGCAGGAGGGCGCCGGGATTCCGCAGACGAGACCCGGCAGCGGCGAGCTGTTTCCCGCCAGACGGATCGGTTTCTCCGCACAGGTTATTCTGCGAACGGGCGCTGGCGCGCTCTCCAGGAGGTCTGCGCTTCATGAGACGGTTCGGGCGGAGAAGGTTATGGCCGGGCGTGGCTCTCAGCGCGGTGCTGGCGGCGAGTGCAGCGCAGACGCAGAGCGGGCCGCGGGCCGCGCCGGCAACGGGCGCCGTCTCCGCCCTGATGATCAGCGACATCCACTTCGATCCGTTTCATGATCCGGGGAAGGCGAAGCTGCTGGCGCGCGATCCGGTGAGCAGATGGGCGGCCGTGCTGGCGGCGCCGGAGTCGCCCCTCGCGGCAGCAAGTTTTGAGCATCTGCAGGCGGTCTGCCGCGCCAAAGGCGTGGACACGCCGTATGCGCTGTTGCGGTCGGGCCTGGAGACGATGCGGGCTCGGTCGCAACCGGAGTTCGTGACGCTGAGCGGCGACCTGATCGCCCACAAGTTCGATTGCCGGTACCAGAAAACCGTGGGCGACGCGGCCGGCTACCAGGCGTTCGTCGAAAAGACGCTGGCGTTTGTGGTGGGACAGTTGCGCGCGGCGTGGCCGGGCGTGCCCGTCTACATTTCCCTGGGCAACAACGACTCGGCATGCGGCGACTACCGGCTGGATCCGAGCAGCGCCTTTTTGCGGGGGACGGCGGCGATTATCGCCAGGGGACTGCCGACGGCGGAGCGGTACGACGAACTGCGGGAGTTCTCGGTGGGCGGCTACTACAGCGTGGATCTGGTTCCGCTGCGAAGGACGCGGCTGATTGTGCTGAACGACGTCTTCCAGTCGCTCAACTATCGGACGTGCGCAGGCGCAATGGACGCGGCGCCCGGCGTGGCCGAGATGGCATGGCTCGCGCAGCAACTGGAGCAGGCGCAGCGGGCGGGCGAGAAAGTGTGGGTGATGGGGCACATTCCGCCGGGCGTGAACGTGTACGCGACGGTGCGCGAGCTGCCCGACGTATGCGGGACGGGGAAGCCGGTCATGTTCCTCGACGCGGGGCGGCTGGACGATCTGCTGCTCGAGCACGCCGGCGAGGTTCGGCTGGCGCTGTTTGCGCACACCCACATGGATGAGATGCGTCTGCTGGAGGGCGGCAGCGGGCCGGGCGTGGCCGTGAAGCTGGTGCCGTCGATTTCGCCGGTGGACGGGAACAATCCAGCGTTCACCGTGGCACGCGTGGATCGAACGACGGCAGTGCTGAAAGACTACGAGGTCTTCGCCGCGTCGAACCAGACGGGTGTGGGGACGCAATGGACAAAGGAGTACGACTACGCAGAGGCGTACCACGAGCCGGCGTTTACCCCGTCGGCGCTGCAGGAGCTGATCGCGGAGTTCCAGGCCGACCCGAAGGCGAAGAGCGCGGCAAGCCAGGAGTACATTCGCGACTACTATGTCGGGGGCGAAGCGCGGGAGCTGACACCGTTCTGGCCGCAGTATGTCTGCTCGCTGGAACACCTGACGGCGAAGGGGTACGCAGGCTGCGTGTGCGGGAAGTGAGGGGCGCCCCCTGGGCAGGGGGGTCATATCCTGATCGCGCTGGTGATTTTCCTGGCGCCGAACCGCGGTATCCGCGCGGTCGGTCCATGGAGGGTATGAATGAAGACGGCGAACGGCGATGTCACACAGCTCCTCAAGGCGATGCACGCAGGCGATGCGGCGGCAGCCGAGCGGCTTCTCCCGCTGGTGTATGGCGAACTGCACCGGCTGGCCCAGGCGTATATGCGCCGGGAGCGCCCGG